>Ga0209909_100015_pt1:0-427500 | contig 434693 bp, 422 predicted proteins | sample FECB22metaG_FD_188302 | JGI IMG/M metagenome (GOLD analysis project Ga0209909, IMG submission 188302) | Cyanobacterial communities from the Joint Genome Institute, California, USA - FECB-22 (SPAdes) (version 3) | ecosystem: Environmental > Aquatic > Thermal springs > Hot (42-90C) >...
TGTCATAGAGCTTGCGGTAGGCAATCGACGGCTCGGTGAAGCTCACCAGCCACAGGCTCTGCCAGTTCGACGCCCCGCCGCAGGCCGCCGCACTCGGGCAGGGCACCGCCGAGGTCACCGGATCGCCACCATCAAGGGTCGCCGGGCCGGTGCCGAAGCCCGTCCCCGAATAGACGATCGGCGCACCCGACACCCCGCTCGCGCGAAGCGTGATCGAGCCGCGATACGCCACCCCGCCCCGGAAGCGCACCACATCGCCAGGCTGCAAGCGAACCGACGCCGGACCGCCCGTCGCCGCCGGATCCCCCGGCGCATGCCGCCACGCCGCCACAGCCGACGTCCCCGCATTGCCATCATTGCCAGACGCAAAATCGACATAAAAGACGCGGCCGGCGATGGCCGGCTCAGCCAGCGCGATGGCCATCAGGCCGGCGGCGGACAGGCGGCGGGCAAATCGGCTGGGCACCATCATTCGGTCTCCGGCTGGGCGCGAATGGCGCGCGACACAGGTCCGGAAACGGGGCCGCCGGGGCCGGATTTGAACGGGTTAACGGGTGAATGGCCGGTAAGGCCGGTCGCCGGCCGGATACGCAACCGCCTGCGTTAACGACTGGCCGGCGGGCGATTCACATAGGGGCGCCAGCGCGGTTAAAAGGGGTTCACGTCGCCTGCGGTTGCGGCCTGGGCGGCTTTCGCGCGCCGGTAACCATCGCGCTCCTGCAGCCGGTCCCACCAGGCGCGCGTTCGCGGCCCCAGTTCGGCGAGCAGCCCCAGATGCCCGGCCAGCAGGCAGGCATAGCCGACGGCGATGTCGGCGGCCGTGAACCGCCCGCCGACCAGATGATCACGGCCGTCGGCCAGGTGCCGCTCCACCCAGTCCATCCGCGCCAGAAACCATTTCGCGTAAGCATCGGCGACGGCCGGCTGCCGCCGCTCCTCGGGCTCCAGCACGCGGTAGCGGAACACGATCGTCTGCGGGAAGGTGAAGGTCGCGTCCGACTGGAAGAGGAAGTTCACATAAGGTCCGAAGTCGGGTTCGTGCGGCGCGACCGCCAGCGGCGTCGGCCCGTGGCGCTCGGCCAGATAATGAAGGATCCCGCTGCTTTCGGTCAGCACCGCCTCGCCATCGGTGAAATAGGGGATGGTGCCCAGCGGGTTCACCTCCAGATAGTCGGGCTGGCGCCAGCGCGGCGGGAAGGGCAGCAGCACCAGCTCATAGGGCAGCTGCATCTCCTCCAGCATCCACAGCGGCCGGAACGAGCGCGCATCCGCGCAATGCCAGAGCTTCATGTTCGACCCTCCTGACTGTCCCGCCCGCCTGCCAGCCGGAGCAGTTGCCGGCCACTCCCCCTTTTCGGGGCGGGCCGCGCACGCTAGGCGCTGCCGCCCATGGACCAGATAAGGATATCCGGCGGCCGGCCGCTCGAGGGCCGGCTGCCGATCTCGGGTGCGAAGAATGCGGCGCTCGCCCTGATGCCGGCGGCGCTTCTCACCGACGAGCCGCTGACGCTCCGCAACCTGCCGCGGCTCGCCGATGTCGACACCTTCGGCCATCTCCTCAACCAGCTGGGTGCTTCGACCCAGGTGCAGGGCGCGCGACCGGAGGATTTCGGCCGGGTGATGACCGTCTCGGCCGGCCGCATCACCTCGACCACGGCCCCTTACGACATCGTCCGCAAGATGCGCGCCTCGGTGCTGGTGCTGGGGCCGCTGCTCGCGCGCGAGGGACAGGCGACCGTCAGCCAGCCCGGCGGCTGCGCCATCGGCAACCGCCCCATCGACCTGCACCTCAAGGGCCTGGAGGCGCTGGGGGCCCAGGTCGAACTGGCCTCGGGCTATGTCCGCGCCACCGCACCCAGGGGCGGGCTGACCGGCGGGCACATCATCTTCCCCATGGTCAGCGTGGGAGCGACCGAGAATGTGCTGATGGCCGCCGTGCTGGCGAAGGGCCGGACGGTCATCGACAATGCCGCGCGCGAGCCGGAGATCGTGGATCTCGCCCGTTGCCTCAACGCCATGGGCGCGCGGATCGAGGGGATCGGAACCGAGCGGCTGGTGGTGGACGGCGTCGACCGTCTGCACGGCGCAACCTACGCCGTCATGCCCGACCGGATCGAGGCCGGCAGCTACGCCTGCGCGGCCGCCATCACCGGCGGCGAGGTGGTGCTGGTGGGCGCCAGCCGGGCGCTCATGGGGGCGACGCTGCCGGTGCTCGAGGACGCCGGCGTCGCCTTCGAGGAGGTGCCCGGGGGCCTTCTGGTCCACCGCGCCAACGGCCTCCATGGCGTCACCGCGACGACCGCCCCCTGGCCCGGCTTCGCCACCGACATGCAGGCGCAGCTGATGGCGCTGATGACGGTTGCGGATGGCGCCTCCATGCTGACCGAGACGATCTTCGAGAACCGCTACATGCATGTCCCCGAACTGGCGCGCATGGGCGCCGACATCACCGTCAAGGGCCGCTCGGCGATGGTGCGCGGCGTCCCCGCGCTCGCCGGCGCGCCGGTGATGGCGACCGACCTCAGGGCCTCCATGAGCCTCGTCATCGCCGGGCTTGCCGCGCGCGGCGAGACGGTGGTGCGGCGGGTCTATCATCTCGACCGCGGCTATGAGCGGCTCGAGGAGAAGCTGCAGGCGGTCGGCGCCGAGATCGAGCGGGTGAGCGGTGACTGAGCTTCTGCATCTTCTCGCCACCGAGGCGGACGAGATCGCGACCGTCTCGGCGCTCGTCCAGGACATGACGGTGAAGGCCGGCGAGGCGGGCTATGCGCCGCGCCAGCACCGCCTGGTACTGCTCGGCAACCGCTTCCGCTGGGAAGCGCCCGAGCCCCCCACCCGGGTGCGCGCGGCGCTTCGCTTCGAGCATGTGCTGAAGGTCGAGCGGCGCGAATGGCCCGACGAGCCCCACGCCGTTCTCCCCCTGCTCGCGATCACGGTCGAGCCGGGCGATGGCCCCGATGGCCTGCCGCGCCTCGTCCTCGGCTTCGGCGGCGGCGCCGCGCTTCGCCTGACGGTCGATTCGATCGACCTCCTGCTCGAGGATATCGCCGGCCCCTGGGGGGCGTCGGCCGTGCCCGATCACCGCCTCGCGGATTGAATCCCGTCGGCGATCGCGCCGATCGTCGCCACCCGCGCGCCCGGCAGCGTTGCCAGCCGGTCGGCAAGCGCTTCCAGGAAATCCGCGCCGCCGGGCCGCGCCCAGGCCTGGTGGTGGAACATCAGCCCCACGATGGGGCTCGCGCGCCGGGCGCGGTCGATCTCGGCCAGCACGTCGTCCACCCGCCGCTCAACGGGCGCACCATGATCGACAGCCACCGCGATCGACAGCTCCAGAAGCGGCGCCTCCGGCCGGATGCTCCCATGATGCGAGACACCGCCCCGCCCCCAGTTGGTCCGCCCCAGGGCCACGCCCGCGCGATAGGCCAGCTGGTGCGCGAGGCCCGGATAGAAGGAAGCCGACAGGATCCCGAACCCCTCATCGGCGAGTGCCCGCAGGGTGTTGCGGTCGTAGCGGTGGCGCGGTGGCGTGAACAGCCGCCCCGCCCAGGCCGCCCCCAGCAGCTCGGCCAGTCGCGCCCGGCCGGCGGCGATCACCGAGCGCTGCTCGGCGCAGTCCCGCTCGGGCCCGAACTCATACCATTGGCGCCGGCCGCGAACCGTCATCTCGTGGGTGTGGCCATGCTGGCCGAACTCGATCAGCCCCGGATGGCGCGCCGCCAGCGCCGCCAGCCAGTCGGCGCTGTCGGCTGTCAGCCGGGCTGGAATGATCTGGTAGCTGACCGGAATCCGGCGCGACAGGAAGATCTCGACGAACCGCTCGATCGCCGCATTGCGCGGCCCGACATCGTCGTCGCGCAGGAACAGGGTGAGCTCGTCCACGTCCCGGCCTTTCCTGCCCGCCCGCCCCCGCGTCAACTTTTTTGCGCGGTTGCAGCATGGCGGGCGGGCGCCTAGGGCGTTCCCCCGTCATGGCAGGCCCGCGACCCGACCTGGCGATGGTGGCCTCTCTCCTGCGCTCCAGGGCCGTCCACAACTATGCCATCGTCGGCGCGGCTGCCGCCGCCCAGTTCCTGACGACGGTGCTGCTCGCGCGGCTGGCCGGCGCGGCGGTACTGGGCGATTTCGCGCTCGCCATCACGACGGCGAACCTGCTGACCGGCGTTGCCCTGCTGGGCCTTGAGCGCATCCTGGTGCGCGAGGTCGGCGGTGACCTCAGGCAGGGCGACACCGCGCGCGCCCGCCAGGTCGTCCGCGGCTTTGCGCGCCTCACCCTCGCCTCCTCGGCGGTCGTTGCGGGCGCCTATCTGCTGGTCCTGCTCGCCACACCGTTCGGAGCGCGGCTCGGCGGCAACATGGTGGCACTCGCGCTCGCGGCCGGCCTCGTACTGGTCGATCCGCTGCTCCGCCTCGGGCGCGCCTTGCTTCGCACCACCGGCAATGCCGTCCTCAGCCAGACGCTGCACGAAACGCCGACGCTGCTGAAATTCGTGGTCATCGGCGTGCTGGCGCTCGCCGGCCTGGCGCCGGATGCGCCGCAGCTCATCGCGCTCACCCTCCTGCTCTATGCCGGCTGCACGGTCGCGGCCTGGCTGTTCGCGATTCGCACCGTGCGGCACTGGCCCGTGGGCGGTCTGGCGCCGCCCCGCCACCTCTATGGCGCCGGGCTTCCCCTGATGACCATTTTTTCCATCCAGGCCTTCTCGCAATGGTTCGTGCTCGCGCAGCTGTCGGCCACCACAACCTCGGCCGATGTCGGGGCCTTCCGCGTCGCCGCGCAAGTGGCCGGCGTGGTCGCGACCATCACCATGACGACCGAGCTCTATGTCGCGCCACAGATGGCAGGCGACCTGCGAACCGGCCGATATGACCTGTTGTGGCGTCGCCAGCGACGCGGCACGATCGCCATGCTGGCGCTCTCCGCCCCCATCCTGCTGGTCAGCCTGTTCGCGCCGTCGCCCTTCCTCAGGCTGCTGTTCGGGCCGGAGTTCGTGGCCGGCGCCACGGCGCTGTCGATCGTCGCCTTCGCGCAGCTGGTGAACACGGCGCGCGGGCCGCTCGGCGCGCTGCTGTCGATGGCCGGGCTTGACCGCTGGCAGCTCGCGATCACGCTGGGCGGCCTGGCCATCGTGCTGCTGTTCGGCTTCACGCTCATCCCGCGCTATGGCGTCACCGGCGCGGGCATCGCCTATGCGGCACCCTTCATCTTCCGGTCGGTGGTCGGCTGGTTCCTCGCCCGGCGGCTGATCCCGCCGCACCCGGTTGACGGCAAGGGTTCGGCGGGAAAGGACGGGGGCCGATGACGGAATCGCTGGATGATCGGCTAGCAGCCCTTCTGCGCTCGGCCCTCAGGCTGACGGGCCCGGTTCCGGCTGACGAGACCCGCCTCGATTCGCTTCCCGCCATGGACTCCTTGAAGTTCATGGAGCTCGTGGCCGCGCTCGAGGCCGAGACGGGCGAGATTGACCTCGAGCGTCTCGCCGCCGTCGAGACCGTGGGGGACGTTCGCCGCCTGCTGGCAGGGGCCTGATGCCGGTTCTGCTCGGGCATCTCCTGGCCCATGCCGCGCGGGCACCCGGCGCGCCGGCGCTCACGGGTCCCGAGGGCGAGACGCTCGATCGCGGCACGCTGGCCGGCCGGATCGCCGCCGCCGCCGCCCGGCTGCGCGCGCAGGGCGTCACCCCGGGCGACAGGGTGCTGCTGTCGGCCGCCAATGGGATCGATCTCGCGGTCGCCTATTTCGCGATCCACGCCGCCGGGGCGACGGCCGTGCTGCTCCCCCCCGACACCCCCGAGGCGGAGCGGGCGGACGTCATCGCACGCACCGCGCCGCGCCTGTGCCTCGGGCCGGCCCCGGGCGCCCTGCCGCTCGACCAGCTGGACAACGGCATGCCCGGCGATCCCGCCAGGATCCGCCTGCCCGATCCGGCTGAGGTTGCCGACATCCTCTTCACCACCGGCACCACCGGCCGGCGCAAGGGCGTGGTGCTGACCCACGCCGCCCTGGCGGCGATCGCGCGCAACATCGTCACCGTCTATGCCGCTGGCCCGTCGCTGGTGCAGACGGTGCCGCTGCCGCTCACCCACAGCCATGGGCTGGGCACGCTGCGCGCCCTGGCGGTCGGCGGCCATGCGCTCCACATCGCGCGCGGCCTCCTGAACCCGCGCGGCCTTGTCCAGCAGATGCAGGCCGTCGGCGCGACCGGCCTGGCGCTGGTGCCGGCCGCCGCCGCCTTCCTGCGCCGCTACGCCGGCCAGGCGCTGGCCGGCCTTGCCGGCCAGCTGCGGCTGGTCGAACTGGGCAGCGCGGCGATCGATCCCGAGCTGCGCGACTGGCTGGTGACGACCCTGCCCGACACCCGAATCCTCCACCATTATGGCATGACGGAAGCGTCCCGCGCCGTCTTCGCCGACTATGGCCGCGATCCGCCCGGGCAGGCGGGGCGGCCGGCGCCGGGCGTCACGCTCACCATCACCGACGAGGCGGGCGAACCCGTGCCGCCCGGCGTCAGCGGCGAGATCCGGGTCGCGGGCGAGATCCTGATGGCCGGCTACTGGCAGGGCGAGGGCCCGCCCGACCGGGCGCGGCTCGGCCGACACGGCTTTGCCAGCGGCGACCTTGGCCGGCTCGACGCCGACGGAAACCTCACGCTCCTCGGCCGCCTCGACGATGTCATCAATGTCGGCGGCCGCAAGGTCGTCCCCGACGAGGTGGAGGCCGCCCTCGTCGCCGCCGACCCCGCCGTCCTCGAGGCCGCCTGCGTGCCCGAGACCGATGCCGTGCTGGGCGAGATCGTCGCCGCCCACCTCGTGCTGGCCCCTGGCGCCACGCTGGACAGGCTCGCGCCGCGGCTCGAGGCGACGCTTGCCGACCGGCTGGAACCGCACAAGCTGCCCCGCCGCTGGCACGCGGCCGACAGCCTGCCGAAGACCGCCTCGGGCAAGCTCCAGCGCGCCCGGCTGCGGCGCTAGGCCATGCCGCTCGTCGTCCGCCCCGCCGATGCGACGCTCACGCCGGCGGTCGCGGCGATGAACGCCCGCCTGCGTGCCGCCGGCAGCGACTGGGCCTTCTACGAACAGCCCGTGTCCGCCTGGCTCCCGGCCGACAATTCGGGGCTGGCGGAGCGTCGGCACCGGCTGCTGGTCGATCCGGCGACCGGAGCGGTCCATGGCGGCTATGTGCTTCGAACCGAGCCGGCCCGGCTCGATGGCGAACCCATCGGGCTCGGCAATGTCCAGGGCCCGGTCTCGGAAGGACTCATCGACCGGCGCTTCGCGCTCGCCGGGCCGCTGATGCTGCGCGACTCCCTTCGAGAGGCGCCGCTCCAGATCGGCTGGGGCACCTCGGCGCGCAAGGTGGCGCTGCTGGTCCGCGCCGGCTGGGCGGCAACCCACGTGCCGCTGCAATGGCGGGTGCCCCAGGCCGGACGGCTGGCGCAGGCGCTCGGCTCGGCCCGGGCCGGCACGGCCGGCCGGCTTCTCGGGCTCGCCGGACGCACGGGCCTCGCCTCGGCCGCCGCCGGCGCCGTCGCGTGGGGCGCCCGGCTGGCCGCCGGCGCCGGCCCCGGCCCGGTCACCGCGCGCATGGAACCCGTCTTCGGCCCCTGGGCGGACAGGATCTGGCAGGCGGTCGCGGCGGCCGGGCAGGCGCGCCTCATCGCCGACCGCTCGGCCGCCACGCTCGCCCGGCTGATGCCGGCCGGCGCCTGGCCGCACGCGCGCCCCATCCAGGTCGAGGCGGCCGGCCGCCCCATCGGCTGGCTGGCGGTCGCGGAACGCCGCCTCGAAGACCACCGCCGGCTGGGCCACGCCCATGTCCTTCTCGTCGTCGATGCGCAGGCGTTGCCCGGGCGCGAGGCCGAGGTCGCGATCGCCGCGCTGGACGCCGCCGGGGTCGAACGCTTCGACCTGCTGCTCGCCGCCTTCACCCACCGCGCCTGGCGGCGGGCGCTGGGCGCCGCCGGCTTTGCGCCGACGCGCGCGCGGCGCGCGCTCCTCTTCTCGCCGGCGCTCGCCGCCCGGCTCGGCCCCCCGGCGGCGGCCGCGGCCGACATCCATCTCGCCTTCATCGATGCCGACGGGCCCCGGCTCTAGCCGGGGAGACGCGTGAAAAACTGTTGCCGGCCTGTCGCATCCGGCCACAATCGGGCTTGGAGCTTCCCCCCGGGCTGCCGTAAAGGCAGGGCATGAGCACGAGCGCGCGTGCCCGCATCCTGCCGCCCTACACGCGGCGTGTGGACGATGTCCTGCACCGCAGCGTCCGGCTGCTGGCAGGCGCCGCGCTGGTGCTGTTCGCCATGGCCATGGGCTTCTTCATCGCCCTCTTCGGTACCTTCGGCTGGTTCATCTACGCGATCCCGCTCGTCCTGCTGTTCCTGACGGCCCTGTGGCTCGCGCCGGATGTGGACACCCGCCTGGATGGTGCGATCGAGCGAACCTGGTTCATCCTGATGGGCCTGTTCCTGATGTGGCCCACCTACATCGCCTTCAACCTCCCCGGCGTGCCGTGGATCAGCTTCGAGCGGCTTGCGATGTTCACGCTCGCCGTCCTCACGCTCTATGCCATGGCCATCTCCTCGCGCGTGCGCGGCGAGCTGGCCGAGACGCTGACCGCCAACAGGCTCATCTTCCGCCTGTTCGCCCTGTGGGTCGCGATCCAGTTCGTGATGATGCTGGTCGCGCTCGGCGACACCTTCGGCCGATATCTGGACCTCTTCCTGTTCTGGAACTTCCTGTTCCTGATGTCGGCCTGGATGATGCGCAAGGAAGGCAACGCCACCCGCCTGTTCCGGCTGATCCTGATCGGCACCGTCGTGGTCGGCGTGTTCGCGATCCTCGAAGTGCGGGAAGGCAAGCCCATCTGGACGGACCATATCCCCGGCTTCCTCGGTATCAATCCCGATATCCTGCAGACGCTGAACGAAGCGCGCCAGCGCGGCGGCGCGGTGCGGGCGACGGGCATCTACCTCACAGCGGTCACCTATGCCGAGTTCATCGCCATGGCCGTTCCCGTCTTCCTGTTCGCGGTGATGCACGCGCCCACGGTCAGGCGCTTCGTCGTGGCGCTGGGGCTGCTCTACCTGCTGTTCCATGTCGGCCTGCTCACCGGCTCGCGCACCGCCATGGTGGGCTTCACGGTCGCCATCCCGGCCTTCCTCGGGATCTGGGCGCTGCGGCGGTTCGTCCGCGAATCCGCCCGGCGGGACATCATCGGCCCGGCCTTCGTCTGGCTGGCGCCGGTGCTGCTCGCCGGCTTCGCGGCCGCGATCCTGTTTGTGGGCCGCATCCGCGTTCGGGTGCTGGGCGGCTCGGCACACCAGAGAAGCAACGAGGGCCGGGAACGCCAGTGGGAGATGGCGCTTCCCGAGATCATCCAGAACCCGCTGGGCTATGGGCTGGGCAAGATCGAAAGCGTCGTTCCCTTCTACAACTACGCCGGCGTCTTCACCATCGACAGCTACCCCATCATCCTGCTGGTCGAATATGGCGTCCTCGGCTTCCTCGTCTTCGTCGGGCTGATGCTGGCCTGCATCTACTGGGGGGTCCGCATCTACATCCGCGCCGACCGCACCGAGGAGATGCTCGCCGGTGCGTTTGCCGTCTCTCTCCTCGTCTTCCTCGTCACCCGAACCGTCGTCGCAACCGGTCCCACCCCCACCCTCGCCTTCGCCCTGTGCGGCATGATTGCCGGCCTCTACTGGCGGATGCGCGCGCAGTTCGAGGATCGACCCGAACCGGATGCGCCGGTCCCGCTTCGGCCAACCCCCTTCGTTCCCGGGCGCGGCCGTCTCCGCGTGCTCACCCGGCTGCCGGCCGAACGTCTCGCCAGATAATGCTGGCCCGGACCCGGTTCGGTCGCGCCGTGCTTGCCCCTATCGGCCGTTGAGCGTGGCCGAAGCTGACGGCGCGGCGGCCGCCTGGCGCCCGGTCCCGCTGGCCGCCGGCCTCCTCGCCTTCGTCGCGCTGCTTGCCCTGCCCGCGCCCGCCGGCCTCCCGCGCGAGGGCTGGATCGTCGCCGCGCTCGCGGTGCTGATGGCCGTCTGGTGGATTTCCGAAGCCCTGCCGCTCGGGATGACGGCCACACTGCCCTTCCTCCTCCTGCCGATCCTGGGCGTGATGCCGGCGGCCGAGGTCGCCGGCCTCTACTGGTCCCCCATCATCTTCCTGGTGCTGGGCGGGGCGCTGGTCGCCATCGCGCTCGAAACCCACGGCCTCCACCGCCGCCTCGCCTTCGGGATCGCCCGCGCCGCCCCCGCGGGCGCCTTCGGCCTGCTCATCGGCTTCATGGCGGCCACCGCCGTCACCTCCATGCTCGTCTCCAACACCGCAAGCGCGCTCATCATGATGCCGGTCGCGCTCGCCCTCATCGCCGCGACGGCGGCCGGCGGCTTCGCGACCGCGCTGGTGCTGGGCGTGGCCTATGCCGCCACCATCGGCGGGCTGGGCACGCTCGTCGGCTCGCCCACCAACGCGATCGCCGCCGGGATCATCGAACGCGCGATCGGCCTCAAGGTCGATTTCCTCACCTGGGCTGCCTTCGGCCTGCCGCTCGTCCTGCTGCTGCTGCCGTTCGTCGCCGGGCTGCTGGCGCTGCGCCACGGGCTTGCCGGGGCGCCGGCCGCCGGCCAGGCGCGCGCCCTGCTGGCGGACACCGGCCCGCTCACCGCCGACCAGCTGAAGGTGATGGCGGTCGTCGCCCTGCTGGTCGCGCTGTGGGTCGGGCTGCCGCTCGCCGGTCCGGCGCTTGGCCTGCCGCGCATCGAGGATGGTGCGGTTGCCATGGCGGCCGCGCTGCTGCTGTTGGCGCTGCCGGGCCGCGGCCGCGTGCCGCTGCTGCCGCCCGCGGGGCTGAAGCGCGTGCCGTGGGAGATCCTGCTGATGTTCGGCGGTGGGCTGGCGCTCGCCGGCGCCATCACCGCCTCGGGGCTTGCCACCTTCATCGCCGGCGCGCTCGGCGGCGTCACCCACTGGCCGCTGTGGCTGATCGCTACCCTTGTCGTTGCCGTCATCGTGCTCTTCACCGAAGTCGCCAGCAATGTGGCCACCGCCTCGGGCTTCGTGCCGGTGGTCGCCGCCGTCATCGCCGCCAAGGACGGCGGCGAGGTCGCAGCGCTCATGCTCGCCATGTCGGCCGCCTTCGCGTCCAGCTGGGCCTTCATGATGCCCTCGGGCACGGGCCCGAACGCGATCGCCTATGCAACCGGCCGGGTCGGCGTGCGCGACATGGTGGTGGCGGGTCTCGTCCTCAACATCGCCGCCGTGCCGCTCATCGTCGGCCTGTGCTGGCTGGTCGCAACGGCGCTCGTCGGCTAAGCCCCCCCCGTGGCCGGTGCGCAACGCCTCCATCACCTCGATGCCGTCCGCTGCTTCTGCATGCTGTACGGCCTGATGGTGCACGGCGCGACGCTGGGCTCGAACCTGCTGTTCGACCTCATCCAGTCGGCCTCGGGCCTGTTCCGCATGTCGGCCTTCTTCCTGGTCTCGGGCTTCTTCACGGCGATGGTGGCGTCACGCCAGCCGCTCGGCACCTTCGTCGCGAACCGCGGCCGGCTGCTGCTGGTGCCGCTCGCCGCCGGCCTGCTGCTGCTGAACCCGGTCACGCTGTGGCTGATCCACTGGGTGCACGGGAACCCCATGTCGCTGGCCCAGTGGTTCGGCGGCGGCTGGCGGCTACCGCCGCCGCCCGCCGGCCCCTTCAACTGGCACCTGCATCTCTGGTTTCTCTTCTCGCTCGCCGCCTATGCGCTCCTCACGCCCGCCCTCGCACGCGCCGCACGGTCGGCCATCGCGGGGCGCGCGGTCGGCTGGCTGCTGGCGGCGCCGGCCGCTGCCCGGCCGCTGCTGCTGGCGCTGGCGATGGGTATGGCAATCGTCGCCTGCCAGGCCGTGCACGACCAGTTCCTGCGCGGCGACACGGTCCACCCCTTCAGCTACATCGTTCGCGCAACCGTCGGCTATCTGCCCTTCTTCGCCATCGGCCTGTGGGCCTTCGTCGACCGCCGGCTCTACGAGGCGCTGCACCACATCAGCTGGGCGGGCCTTGCGTTGTTCGGTGCGCTCCATTTCGGCCATGATCTGTGGGCCGAGGCCCTGCCGCGCGCCGCCGAGCGGGCGCTCTACTGGCTGGCGCGGGGCGGCTTCATGTTCCTCGTCGTCACCGCGATGCTCGCCCTCGCGCGGCGGCTCGTCCGGCAGGGAAGCCCGCTGCTCTCGGCGCTGACGGACGGGGTGTACAGCTTCTACATCTTCCACTTCCTCGCCATCTACGCGATCGCGGCGCTGGTGCAGCCGCTGCTTCCCGCGCCGCTTGCCCTGTTCGCGATCGTGCTCGCCGTCGGCTATCCGCTGCTGTTCCTGCTGCATCGCCGGCTGATCGCCCCGGTGCCGCTGATGGCCTTCCTGTGGAACGGCAAGCCCTGGCCGGCGCGCGCGCCCCGTCCGGCCTGAGGCGCATCCCCGGCCCGCATTGCAGCGGCGTGACGCTTGCGCTAGCCGGTCGCCACGTCCGAAGGGGGACCTGCCCATGAAGCTGCTGGCCGGCAACAGCAATCCACGGCTTGCCGAGGATGTCGCGCGCTATCTCGAGATCCCGCTGACCGATGCCGCCGTGCGGCGCTTCGCCGACGAGGAGATCTTCGTCGAGGTGCAGGAGAATGTCCGCGGGCAGGACGTGTTCGTGCTCCAGTCCACCTCGGCGCCTGCCAACGACAATCTGATGGAGCTGCTGATCTGCATCGACGCGCTCCGGCGCGCCAGCGCCAAGCGCATCACCGCCGTCATCCCCTATTTCGGCTACGCCCGGCAGGACCGCAAACCCGGTCCGCGAACGCCCATTTCGGCGAAGCTGGTCGCCAATCTCATCACCGTTGCCGGCGCCTCGCGCGTGCTCTCGATCGACCTGCACGCCGGCCAGATCCAGGGCTTCTTCGACATCCCCACGGACAATCTCTACGCCGCCCCGGTGATGTCGGCCGACATCCAGGCCCGCTACCCGCGCGAGGCCGAGGGCGGCCGGCTGATGGTCGTCTCGCCCGATGTCGGCGGTGTGGTGCGTGCCCGGGCACTCGCCCGCCGGCTCGACAATGCGCCGCTCGCCATCGTCGACAAGCGCCGCGAGCGCCCGGGCGAGTCCGAGGTGATGAACATCATCGGCGACGTGAAGGGCCGCTTCTGCGTGCTCGTCGACGACATCGTCGATTCCGCCGGCACGCTGTGCAATGCGGCGGCGGCGCTGATGGCGGCCGGCGCCGCCGGGGTCGTCGCCTATGTGACGCACGGCGTGCTGTCGGGCGGCGCGGTCGCGCGCGTCGAAGGATCGGCGCTCGCCGAACTCGTCATCACCGACACCATCCTCGCCCCGCCGCCGGTCGCCGAGGCGAAGCGGATCCGCGTGCTGACGATCGCGCCGCTGCTCGGCGAGGCCATCCGCCGCATTTCCGACGAGACGAGCGTCTCCAGCCTCTTCGACTGAGGCGGACGCCGGGCTTCAGCAGTCGCCCGTGCGGCGCCACTCGGCGCGGTGGCCGAAGGGCCGCCCGCCTGCCAGCCCCTGGACATGCACGGAATAGAGATGCTCGGCATCGCGCCTCAGGCTGGTCCGCCCCGAGCGGCCGGGGCAGCGCCACGTCACCACTGCCGACTCCCCCTCGTCCTCGATGACCGTGAACTGGCAGCCGGCGCCGCCGCCCGTCAGCATCGGGTCGGGGTTCGACAGGCATTGCGGCGCGCCGGCCGCGCCGCCGGCCTGCGGCCGCGCCTGCCACAGGCCCGGCCGCCAGTCGCTGAGGGCGGCCAGAGGCGGCGCCGCCGCAGCCGGGGCGGCTGCCAGCATGAGGATCAACGGGACAAGCGCGCGCATGGTGTCAGCCTAGGCGGCGAAGCGGGCAAAAGCGTGTCAGAAATGGTGACGCGCCGGCCCGCGCGCGGCCGGGCTACACCTTCAGCAGGAACTGCCGGGCGCAGAATTCGCAGTCCACCGCGATCAGCCCGTCGGCGTTGCGCATCGTCTCTCGGTCGCTTTCCGGAAACTGCGCCAGCACGCGCGCGATATGCTCGGTCGAACAGCGGCAGCCGCGCGACAGCGCCTGGCCCGGCAGCACGCGCGGCGCGTCCTCGTGGAACAGCCGCCACAGCAGTTCGTCGATGGCCAGCGTCGCGTCGGTCAGCTCGCGGTCGGAGACGGTTGCGGCCAGCGCCTCGACATGCTGCCAGTCCGGATGCGCGCTGTCCTCCACGTGCAGGCGCGCGGCGCCCTGCTCGCCGCGCGGCAGGTGCTGCACCAGCAGGCCGCCCGCCGTCCAGCGGCCGTCCGCGTCCGCGCCCGCGGCAAGCCGCACCAGGGTGGGCAGCTGCTCGCTGTTCTCGAAATAGTGGCGCGCTGCCTGCTCCAGCGTGCCGTCGCCCAGCGCCACGATCCCCTGGTAGCGTTCGGCGGCCGCCGTCTGGTCCAGCGTGATCACCAGCTGGCCGTCGCCGAACAGGTCCCTGAGCGACTCGGCCGGTGGAAAGCGCCGGTCCAGATCCTGCGCGGCATAGCCACGAAGCTGGCCGTCGCGATAGTCGGCCACCAGCAGCTTGACCGGCCCGCCCGCCCCGCGCGCCTGCACCGTCAGCTGCCCCTCGTCGGGCCGCAGCAGCGTGCCCAGCAGCGCGGTCAGCGCCAATGCCTCGGCCAGCAGCCGGGCGATCGGCGCGGGATAGGCGTGCGCCGCCAGGATCGACTGCAGCGTCGCGTCCAGCCGGACCAGCCGTCCGCGCGCCCCGCGCGCCGGAAGGGTGAAGCCCAGCAGCCGGTCGCCGTCGCGCGCCGCCGTCTCGCCGGCCCGGGCCGCCATCAGGAAAGCCGCCCCAGCGCCCACAACAGCAACGCTTTCTGGGCGTGCACGCGGTTCGCGGCCTCGTCCCAGACGGCCGACTGCGGCCCGTCGATCACGCTGTCGGTCACTTCCTCGCCGCGATGCGCCGGCAGGCAGTGAAGGAACAGGGCGCCCGGCGCGGCGCGGGCCATCAGCATGGGGCCCACCTGGAAGCGCTCGAAGGCGCGCCGCCGCTCGGGATTGTCGGCCTGACCCATCGAGACCCAGGTGTCGGTCACGACCACATCGGCCCCGGCCACCGCCGCCTCCGGCGTTTCGACCAGCTCGATCGGGGCGCCGCGCGCCCGCGCGGCCGCGATATAGGCGGGGTCGGGCGAATGGCCCGCAGGAGCGGCGACCGAGAGCGCAAAGCCCAGAAGGCCCGCTGCCTCGATCACCGAGTTGCATACATTGTTGCCGTCGCCCACCCAGGCCCAGCGGGTGCCCGCCGCCTCGCGGTCCAGCCGCTCCTCGACGGTCAGGATGTCGGCGACGATCTGGCACGGATGCGCGCGCTCCGTCAGGCCATTGAGGACGGGCACATCGGCCGCCCGCGCAAAGGCCAGCACATCGGCATGGGCGTTGGCGCGGATCATCACCACGTCGACCATGCGCGAGAAGACGCGGGCGGTGTCCTCGATCGTCTCGCCGCGGCCCAGCTGCAGGTCGCCGGCCGCCACCGTCAGCGCGTCGCCCCCCAGCTGCCGCATGGCGACATCGAAGGACAGGCGCGTTCGCGTGCTCGGCTTCTCGAACAGGCAGGCGAGCAGATAGCCGGCAAGCGGCGCATCGCCATCCGGTGCGCCGTTCGGCAGGCCGCGCCGCGCCGCCTTGCGCGCGCGGGCATGGTCCAGCACCCGGCGAAGCCCGCCGGGGCCTAGGTCCGACAGGTCCAGCAGGTGGCGAACGCCGTCGCTCACGCGGCGGCCCGCGCCTCGAAGTCCGCGGCCGCGGCCGACAGCCGGTCCACGCATTCGCGGATCTCGGCCTCCTCGATCGTCAGCGGCGGCAGGATGCGGACCACATTGTCGCCGGCCGCCACTGTCAGCAGCCCGTGGTTCGACCGGGCGTGCGCCACGAAGGCGCGGCTATCGGCGTTCAGCTTCAGCCCCAGCATCAGCCCCAGCCCCCGCACATGGTCGAACAGCGGATGGTTGGGAATCATCTGCTCCAGTGCAGCACGCAGCCGGTCGCCCTTCTGCCGCACGGCGGCCAGGAAGCCGGGCTCGGCCACGATGTCGAGCACGGCGTTGCAGGCCGCCATCGCCAGCGGATTGCCGCCATAGGTGGAGCCATGGGTTCCGAAGGTCATGCCGGCCGCCGCCTTCTCGGTCGCAAGGCAGGCGCCCACCGGAAAGCCGCCGCCGATCCCCTTGGCGATCGCCATGATGTCGGGGGTGACGCCATATTGCTCATGCGCGAACAGCGTGCCGGTGCGCCCCACGCCGCACTGCACCTCGTCCAGCAGCAGCAGCAGGCCATGGGCATCGGCCAGGTCGCGCAGGCCCTTCAGGAAGGCCGGGCTCGCCGGCCGGATGCCGCCCTCGCCCTGGATCGGCTCCACCAGGAAGCCGCCCACCGTCTCGTCGATCGCCGCCTCGGCGGCGGCAAGATCGTCGAAGGGCAGCACCCGGAACCAGTCGGGCAGCGGCTCGAAGCCGTTGCGCAGCTTCGCCTGGTCGGTCGCCGCGATCGTCGCCAGCGTCCGCCCGTGGAAGGCGTTGGAGAAGGTCAGCAGCCGGTAGCGGCCGGGTTGGCCGGTCGCGTGATGATAGGCGCGGGCCGTCTTGATCGCACACTCCAGCGCCTCGGCCCCCGAATTGGTGAAGAACACCGTGTCGGCAAAGGTCAGCTGCGTCAGCCGCGTCGCCACGGCCGTCTGCTGCGGCGAGGCATAGAGGTTCGAGGTATGCATCAGCGTCGCCGCCTGGCGCTGGATGGCGTCCACCAGATGTGGGTGACCGTGCCCCAGGCAGTTGACCGCGATCCCGCTGGCGAAATCCAGCCAGCGGTTGCCGGCCTCGTCGAACAGCCAGGCGCCCTCGCCGCGCACGGGTGCCACTTCGCACCGGGGATAGACGGGCATCAGCGGCGGTATCGTCATGCGTCGGGCTTTCCTGGCTCCAGGTCTCGCAACGAAAAAAGGCGGCGTGCCCGCCGCCTCCCGTCCGGAGTGGCGGGCATAGACGCTCAGGGCCGCAATTTCCACCCCGAACGCAAGAGGGCATAAGCGCCCAGCCACAGCAGCGCCGACAGCCCCGCCAGCAGCGCCGCGCCCGCCCAGGCCGGCGCTTCCGCCGCGCCGATGAAGCCGGCGCGGAAGCCGTCGATCATGTAGAAGAAGGGGTTGCCCCGGCTGATCGCCTGCATCGTGGCTGGCAGCCGGTCGATCGCGTAGAAGGTGCCCGACAGCAGCGTCAGCGGCTGCACCAAGAAGTTGGTGACGGCGGCGCCATGGTCGAACTTGTCGGCCCAGATGCCCGTCAGCACGCCGAGCAGCGCCAGGAGCACCGCGCCCAGGGTTCCGAACAGCAGCACCTGCGCCGGATGGGCGATCGACACGTCCACGCCGGGCCACAGCCACATCGCCGCCCAGATGGCGAGGCCCACCGCCCAGGCCCGCGTCACCGCGCCGGCCACATAGCAGAACAGCAGCTCGCCGTTGGAGAGCGGCGGCATCAGCACATCGACGATCGTGCCCTGGACCTTGGCGATGATGATCGACGAGGACGAATTCTGGAAGGCGTTCTGCGCCATCCCCATGATGATGAGGCCGGGGGCCAGGAACTGCACATAGGGCACGCCCAGCACCACACCCTTGGTCGGCCCCAGCGCCAGCGTGAAGATGGCGAGGAACAGAAGCGTGGTGACGGCCGGCGCCCACACCGTCTGCATCTGCACCTTGAAGAAGCGCCGCACCTCCTTCAGATAGAGGGTTCGAATCCCCAGCCAGTTGATGCCGGGGATTGCCGGCTGGCCCGGTGGCCGGCGCAGGGGGCGGGTGTCGGGGGAAGCCGGTTGCTGCATGCGCGTGCGCAGGCCCTAGACGGGGCACTTGGCCGCGCGCAAGCGCCGAACCCGAAGCGGAGCAGGATGAACGAATGGCCTGGACGGACGAACGCATCGCGCTTCTGAAGCGCTACTGGGAAGAAGGCTGTTCGGCGAGCCAGATCGCCGAGCTCTTGGGCGAGGGGCTGTCGCGCAATGCCGTCATCGGCAAGGCGCACCGGCTGGGGCTTGCCGCCCGCCCCTCGCCGCTGAAGACGGCGGACGGCAAGGGCGAGCCCCGCGCCGCCGCCGCCGCCGACCGCCCCGCGCCGCGCCCGCGTCCCATCGCGCGGCCGGCCGATGGCACGGCACCGGCGGCCGGCACCCCCCCGCCTTCGGCCCCGGCGCGCACGCCGTCGCCAGTCGCGGCTGCCCCCGCAGCGCCCGCCGCCGCGCCGGTCGCAACACCGATGCCCGGCGCCCGCACGCCCGCCGGCGCGCGGCCCAAGGGCGCGCGCGTCACCCTGCTCGACCTCAATGACCGCATCTGCAAATGGCCGATCGGCCACCCGGACGAGCCGGACTTCCACTTCTGCGGCAAGCCCGTCAGCCCCGGCTTTCCCTACTGCGCCGAACATTGCCTGATCGCCTACCAGGCGCAGCAGCCCCGCCGCGACCGCCCGCCCGGCAGCCCGCCGCCGCGCCCCTTCGGCCCCAACCTTCCCCGCCCGCGCTGAGTCCGTCCCGGCCGGCTGCCAGCCGCCAGTCACCCGCCGCGGCGCGGGTTGACATCTGCGGTGTCGAGGGCCACTTCGCCGACGCTCGCGTCGAGTCGAGCGCAATCGAAGAGTAACCGATGGACGAAGGCTCTAGTCGGGGCGCCAAGGCGCCCTGGTGCAACATGGCTCCCGGCACGGACCGGTCGAGCGGGAAGGTGCGTCTCTAGGGCCCCTTGCCGGTCGCCCGTTCCGCCCGGAAGCGGAAAGGAGGCGACCGATGACCTTCATGATGAGGACTGGCGGTGCTCGCCGGCCACTGCCCGGCATGCTGTGGCCCGTCGAGCGACCGGCGCCGGCGACTGAGGCTGCCCGTCTGCTTGTCATGACCTGGCAGCCCGCGCCAGACGGCCGCGGGCTGGTCGCGCGATGGAGCGAGGCGCCCGGGCGATGGTTCGCACCGGTGTCCTTCCGCGCCCTGCGTCCAGCACCCCGCGCCCGCCGTGGGCGGTGGGCAGCCGCGAGTCATCTCCGCAGCGTGCCACGGCGCGCGGCGGCCCGAGAAGGAGCTTGACCATGGACCCCGGATCTGGACGCCCGGCCCTGCCGATCCCAGCGCGCAGGGCCGGACGCACCCGCACCCCTTCGACCCTGGCCGGCCGTGCCGGCGGAGCACATCGCATGTGATGCGCGCCGTCTCCCCGCGTGCCGGCCCCCGACACGATGGAGAGACAGGCATGACCACCACCCTCATCACCGAGGCGGCGATCCGGACGCTCCTCTCCCGCGACGACAGCGATTCCATCCGCGCCGCCCTGGCGCCGCTTCCCCCTGCCGACCTCTGCAAGAGCCTGCCTGAAGCCGAGCGCGACGCCCTGCTGCCCGGCCTTGCCGCCGCCGAGCGGGAGGATGTCCGCCGGCTCGCATCCTATCCGGAAGGCAGAGCCGTTTCCTGCGTCGTCTCGCGGGCCTGCTGGCGGAGTCTTGCGAGCGTGCTGGCGCAACGGATCGTCCGCCAGCATCGAAGGGGACGGCTGGACCGCCGGCGGGCGCGAAGCGGCCTTGCTTCGGCGCGCCGCCTCAACCGCTGGAGCCTCGCCCTCGTCGCCGGGTGCGAGCCGCAGGAACAAGGAAAGGGGGTGCCCCATGGATGACGAGTCCGGTCAGCCTGCGGCGGTCCAACTGCCCCGCTGACACCGTTTCAGACCCGCGTTCCTGGCCCTCCATCGGGGGCGGGCCCGGCGGCCTGCTCTCCCACAGTTCGAACAGGTGGATCATGATCCGTCCCAGTCATCTCGCCGCCGCCCGGCAGCGCCTGCCGGGCAGCCTTCTTTTCCTTCTTCTCGCGGGTTTCGGCGTCACCGTCGCGCCGGCGCGCGCCAGCGGCCCCTATGTGGTTGACGATGCCGCCATCACGCCTGCTGGCGAAGGCCAGATCGAGACCTGGGTCTCGCTCACCGGCCGCGGCCATCAGTTCAACTTTCTGCCGGCGACCACCTTCAGGTCCATCCCTTTCATGGAATGGACCGTCGGGCTCAACACCGGCCGCTTCGATGGCGAGCGCTCGACCGGCCTCACCCTTCAGGGCAAGGCCCTGTTCGGCACCGAACCGCAGGCCGCGGGCGAGATCGGCGTTGCCGCCTCGGGCGCGGTGCGCTTCGGCCTTGATGGCGAGGGGGCGACCGACGTCGCGATCAACGGCATCGCCACCCTCGCGGCCACCGACCGGCTGATGCTGCACGGCAATGTCGGCTGGCAGCGCGACCGGATCGGCCGCACCTCGGCGCTGACCTGGGGCGCGCGCGCCGAGGCCGCGGCGATCCCCGGGCGGCTTGCCCTCCACGGCGAGGTTTTCGGCACCTCGCGGTCCAGCGCCGGCTTCCAGCTGGGCCTGCGTCCCACCCTCCTCGATGGCGCCATGGACCTCGAGTTCGTCTTCAGCCGCAACCTTGGCGACGAGCGCGAAAGCTGGGCAACCCTCGGGCTCGCCGTGCGCTTCTGAACCGGGCGCTTGCGGCCGGGGGCGCCGGCACGGCATGACCCGTGCCGGCGTCCGCCGGCGCCGATTCGGCCTCAAGGGGAAGCTGGCCATGGATCCGCTGCACGAGGTGGCGCTGAACCTCTCGGTCGCGGTTGCGCTTGGCGCCGCCATCGGGCTCGAACGCCAGTGGCGGCAGCGCCTCGCGGGGCTTCGCACAAACACCCTCGTCGCGCTCGGCTCGGCCAGCTTCGTCGTCTTCGCGGCCGCCTTCCCGGAGGAGGTGAGCCCCACGCGCGTCGCCGCACAGGTCGTCTCCGGCATCGGCTTCCTGGGCGCGGGCATCATCTTCCGGGAAGGGGTGAATGTGCGGGGCCTCAACACCGCGGCGACACTTTGGTGCGCGGCCGCGGTCGGGCTTCTGGCCGGCGCGGGCGAGTTTGGCCGCGCCGCAACGGTTGCGGCGCTGGTGATCGCGGTCAATGTCGCGCTCCGGCCGGTGCTGCGATTCATCCAGTCGCAGCCGAAGCCCGATCCCGAGGGTGAGCGCCACTATGTGATGACGGTCGTCAGCCGCAGCGAAGCCGAGGCGCATGTCCGGGCGCTGCTGCTGCAGGGTGTCTCGGCCGCCGGCCTGCGCCTGCAGCGCCTCGACAGCCAGAATATCGAGGACTCCGACCGGATCGAGGTGGAGGCGGAAGTCATCAACGACGGCAAGGCCGACGCGCCGATCGAGCAGATCATCGGCCGCCTGAGCCTCGAGCCGCAGGTCACCGCCGCCCGCTGGCGGCTGGAGGTGTCCGAACGGGAGTGAACGACCGGTTCCAGGCGCGTAACATCGCCCCACGCGCCTTCCGAGCCGGCGGCTCGAGGCCGATCCCGCCATCCGGCCACCGAAAAATCGGCCCGGCGGATCGCTCCGCCGGGCCAGGTTGGTTCCTTGGGGAGGAAGTTCGAAAATCAGTAGTTGTAGGCCCGCTCGCCATGCTCGGAGAGGTCGAGCCCCTCGCGTTCCACCTCGGGCGTCACCCTGAGGCCGGTCAGCGCCTTGGCGATGTAGAAGGCGATCGCCGAACCCACGCCCGCCCAGGCGATGGCGACCAGCACCGACTTCACCTGGATCCACAGCTGCGCGCCCAGCTCATAATCCTCGCCCGCCGGGCCGCCGATTGCCGCCAGCATGGTGAAGGCCGTGCCGACGGAGCCGATGATGCCGGCCACCCCGTGGATTCCGAACACGTCGAGCGAATCGTCGAAGCCGAGCTTCGGCTTCAGCTTCATCACGAACCAGCAGGCGGCGATCCCGGCGACGGCCCCCAGCAGGATGGCGCCGATCGGCCCGGAATTGCCGGCCGCCGGCGTGATCGCGACCAGCCCGGCGATCGCCCCCGAGCAGGCGCCCAGCAGCGACCCCTGGTGACCGAGGCCCCGCTCGGTCAGCATCCAGAACAGGACGCCCGCCGCGGTGGCCGCGAAGGTGTTGATGAGGGCGAGGCCCGCGATCCCGTCGGCTTCCAGCGCCGAGCCGGCGTTGAACCCGAACCAGCCCACCCACAGCAGGCCGGTGCCGATCAGCGTCATCGACAGGCTGTGCGGCGCCATCAGCTCCTTCTGGTAGCCGATGCGCTTGCCCAGGATCAGCGCCCCCACCAGCGCCGAGACGCCGGCGTTGATGTGCACCACCGTGCCACCCGCGAAGTCAAGCGCGCCCCAGCCATAAATCAGGCCCGTCGTCGCCTCGTCGGCGCCGGCGTACCACACCATGTGGGCGATCGGATAATAGACGAGAACCAGCCAGACGATCCCGAACACCATCAGCGCCGAGAATTTCATCCGCTCGACCAGCCCGCCGACAACGAGGGCCAGCGTGATCGCCGAGAAGGTCATCTGGAAGGCGATGAAGACGAACTCGGGAATGACGACGCCGTCGGTGAAGGTCGCCGCCGTCGAATCCGAGGTGACACCGGCCATGAAGAACTTGCCGGTCGAGATGAACCGGTTGAAGTCCCCGCCGAAGGCAAGCGCATAGCCCACCATCAGCCACATCAGCATGGCCAGGCTGGCCACCGAGATCACCTGGGTCAGCACCGATGCCATGTTCTTGGTGCGGACCAGTCCGCCGTAGAACAGCGCCAGGCCGGGCACGATCATCAGCATGACCAGCACGGTCGCCACCATCATCCAGGCCGTGTCGCCCTTGTTTGGCACCGGATCGGCCTCGGCTGCCGCCACCTCGGTGAGCGTCGTCACCGCCTCGGCCACCGCTGCCGCCTCCTGCGCGAAGGCCGGCCCCGCCAGCGCGACAGCGCCGGCAAGGCCTGCTGCGATCCGCCCCATCAACCTCATGTCAAGCATTGAGGACCCCTCCTGAATGTCCCGCGTCACAGCGCGGTGTCGCTGGTTTCGCCGGTGCGGATCCGAACCGCCTGGCCGAGATCGAGAACGAAGATCTTGCCGTCGCCGATGGCGCCCGTGTGCGCGGCCTGCTGGATCGCCTCCACCGCACGCGGCGCCAGGTCATCGGGCACGGCCACCTCGATCTTTACCTTGGGCACCATGTTGGTCGTGTATTCGGCGCCCCGGTAGATTTCGGTCTGCCCCTTCTGACGCCCGAAGCCCTTCACTTCGCTGACCGTCATGCCGCTCACGCCAACCGCGGTCAGGGCGTCGCGCACCTCGTCGAGCTTGAAGGGCTTGAGAACGGCAATGATGAATTTCACTGGGCGCGTCCCTTGGCTGTCGCTCGCCCCACCACGAGCCAACCCAACCCTTTGCAAACAGCGTGCCAAGCGCCAACCTCTGTTGCAGCGCAGCAGAAGAGGGGCCGATCTGCCTAGAATTCAGGCAGTCGTGGGCGGGCCCTCAGTTGCCTGCCTCTGAATCGGGCAGGTCGAGCAGCCAGCGCGCCCGCGCGAGTTGCGCCGTCGGCACCATAAGCCGGATACCGGGAAAGCCCCCGCCCAGAAGCCCGGCGAAGCCGGCGTCGAACAGCCGCGCGTCGATACCCTCGGCGCGCAGGCGCCCGCTCAGGATGTGTGCCAGCGGCACGTCATTGACGACCAGCAGCTCCTCGAGCGCGTCGCTCATGCCGTCCCGCCGACGGTCAGGCCGTCGACCAGCAGCGTCGGCTGGCCGACTCCCGCCGGGACCGACTGCCCGCCCTTGCCGCAGGTGCCGATGCCCTCGTCGAGCGCCAGGTCATGGCCGATGGCGCGGATCCGCCGCATCACCTCGGGTCCATTGCCGATCAGTGTCGCGCCCTTCACCGGGGTCGTCAGCCGGCCCTTCTCGATCCGCCACGCCTCGGTGCAGCTGAACACGAACTTGCCCGACACGATGTCCACCTGTCCGCCGCCGAAGCTCCGGGCATAGAGGCCGGATTGCACGCGCGCGAGGATCTCGGCCGGGTCGTCGCTGCCGGCCTTCAGGAAGGTGTTGGTCATGCGCGGCTGGGGCGGATGGCGGAAGCTCTCGCGCCGGCCGTTGCCGGTCGGCGCCACGCCCATCAGCCGGGCGTTCATCCGGTCCTGCATATAGCCCTTCAGGATCCCGTCCTCGATCAGCACGGTGCGACCGGTTGGCGTGCCTTCGTCGTCGACGCTAAGCGATCCCCGCCGGCCCTCGAGCGTGCCGTCGTCCACCACCGTCACCCCGGGCGCGGCGACGCGCTCGCCCACCCTTCCTGCGAAGGCGGATGTGCCCTTGCGGTTGAAATCGCCCTCCAGGCCGTGGCCCACCGCTTCATGGAACAGGATGCCCGGCCAGCCGGGGCCCAGCACCACCGGCATTTCGCCGGCCGGCGCGTCCACCGCCTCCAGATTGGTCAGCGCCTGCGACAGCGCCTCGTCGATGGCGCGGCGCCAGCGGGCCTCGTCGAACAGCGGGTCGTAAAGGTGCCGGCCGCCAAAGCCGAAACTGCCGCTCTCCCGGCGGCCGCCGGCGCCTTCCACCACCAGGCTCAGGTTGAAGCGCACCAGCGGCCGCGTATCGGTCACGCGCGTGCCGTCGGCGCGCAGGATCTCGACATGGCTCCAGCTCGCCGCCAGCGATGCCGTCACCTGCGTCACCCGCGGGTCGCGCGCCCGGGCGGCGGCATTGACCCGCTCGAGCAGCGCCACCTTGTCGGCGAAGGGCACCGCCGACAGCGGATCGGCATCGGTGTAGCGCCGGCGGTTGGTGCCCGCCGGCGGCGGCGCCGGCGGCGCGGCCGCGCCGGGGCGGATCACGGCCAGCGTGTCGGCGGCGCGCCGGATCGCGGCGGCCGAGATCTCGTTGGCCTGCGCATAGGCCGTCACCTCGCCGGCCACGCCGCGCAGCCCGAAGCCGCGCGTCTGGTCGAAGCCGGCCGATTTCAGCCGCCCGTCGTCGAAGACGAGCGACTCCGAGGCCGCCGCCTGCAGATAGAGCTCGCCATCCTCGAGTCCGGCAAGCGCGTCCGCCGTCAGCTTCAGCGCCGCGTCGGGGTCGAGCTCGGCATAGAGCAGCCTCTCCATGTCCGTGGATGTAGGGACCGCGCGCCCGGCTGGCCAGCCGTCAGCCGAACACCCGCGCCAGCACCCCGGCGTAGATTCGCGCCAGGCCCTCGATGTCGGCAACCGCGGCCGTCTCGTCCAGCTTGTGCATCGTCTGCCCCGGCAGCCCGAACTCGACGACCGGGCACAGCCGCCGGATGAAGCGCGCGTCCGAGGTCCCGCCCGACGTGCTGAGCTGCGGCGTGATCCCGGTCTCGGCCGCCACCGCGTCGCAGACCAGCGCCGACAGCGGTCCCGGCTCGGTCAGGAAGGCCTCGCCCGAAATGCGGACGCGGACCTCGGCCGACGGCGCATGGCTGGCCACCACCTCTTCGATCCAGCCGGCCAGCTCGGCGCCCCGGTGGCGGTCGTTGAAGCGGATGTTGAGCCGCGCGTGCGCGACCGGCGGGATGACATTGGTGGCGGGATTGCCCACCGCCAGGTCGGTCACTTCCAGGTTCGAGGGCGAGAACCAGTCCGTCCCCGCGTCCAGCCGCCGCGCCTGCAGCTCGGCCAGGATCGCGATCAGCCGCCTGACCGGATTGTCCGCCCGGTCGGGATAGGCGACATGCCCCTGCGCGCCGTTCACCGTGATCCAGGCGTTCAGGCTGCCGCGCCGGCCGATCTTCACCACGTCGCCCAGCGCCCGAACGCTCGTCGGCTCGCCCACCAGGCACTGGTCGGGCACATGCCCGCGCGCCTGCATCCAGTCGAGCAGCCGGTCGGTGCCGAAGGTCGCGGGCCCCTCCTCGTCGCCGGTCACGATGAAGCTCAGGGTCCCAGGCCGCCCGCGCGCCACATGCCCGGCCGCGGCGGCCACCATCGCCGCGAGCGCGCTCTTCATGTCGGCCGCGCCGCGGCCCACCAGCAGCCCGTCGCGCACCTCGGCCGCGAACGGATCGACCGACCAGCCGCTGCCCGCCGGCACCACGTCGGTGTGGCCGGCAAAGGCGAAATGCGGGCTGCCCGACCCGATGGTCGCGAACAGATTCTCCACCGGCCCGTCCGGCGGCCCGCCGAAGGTGAGGCGCGTGCAGTGAAAGCCCAGTGCCGTCAGCGCGTCGGCCAGCACGCCGATGGCGCCGGCGTCGGCGGGCGTCACCGACGGGCAGCGGATGAGGGCCTGGGCGAGCGGCAGCGGATCCATGTAGCCGCAGCTAGCATGCCATTGCCGATCCGGGAAACGTGACACCGTGCCATTGGCCGGACTCGATTGTGACAGGGTGAAAGACAGTATATTTTCTCATTCGCGACTCTGGCCACGGCGCAGGGGCCTGTCCGGCAGTTCGCGTGTGAGGAGGGCATTCATGAAGGGATCGTTCATCGCGGCGGCCGTGGCACTCGCGGCACTTGGCGCCGCGCCGGTTGCCGCCGGCGTCTTCGAGGTCACGGTCGCCAATCCGATCGCGGCCATTCCGTCCAACAATGATTTCCGGACCAATCTGAATGCCGAGGGGCTGTTCTTCTACACCTCGACCGGGGCGGCCGTGTCGCTGTCGGGCGCGTCGCGCCTGAAGTTCGAGTTCCTCGGCTCGGAAAGCGGCTTCTTCGACAGCTTCCGGGTGGGCAGCACCACGCTCTACTCGGAGAGTGTGAGCGGCATCATCAACAACTGGGCCTCGCCGGTCGATCTCGGCACGATCGCCTATGGTGCCGGGCCCATCACCGACTGGTTCTTCGATTCGGTGCAGGGCGTCACCAACCAGGGGATCGGCACCAAGGCGTTCGGCATCTTCCTGCCGCGCGGCCTCCAGGCCGGGGACATCTTCCGGTCCCGCGTGCTCTATCTCGGCTTCGACGACCAGCCGCAGAATGCGGACGACAATCACGACGATCTCGTCATCCGCGTGACCGCCGCCATTCCCGAGCCGGCGACCTGGGCGATGATGATCGGCGGCTTCGGGCTGGTCGGCCTCGCCGTCCGCCGTCGTCGCTCCGGGCCCGCGGCTCAGAATTCGTAGGCCGGGTTCAGGGTCGTCTCGCGCGCGGCCTCGGCTGCCCACTCGGCGACGAGCGGGTGGTCGAGGCTGCGGCCCCGATAGGCCTCGGCCGCCGGGGGCAGCGCCACGTCATAGGTTGTGAGCCGGCTCGCCACCGGCGCGTACATGAGGTCGACGGCGCCCCAGTCGGCGCCCGCCAGCCAGGGGCCGCCGAAGCGCGCCAGGCCCGTCTCCCACAGGGCCGTCACCCGCTCGATGTCCGGCAGTGCCTCGGGGTTGATCTGCCAGCCCGGATAGCGGCGCATCATGTTCATCGGGCAATGGCGCCTGAGCGCCATGAAGCTCGCCTGCATTTCCGCCACGGCTGACCAGGCGAAGGCCCGCGCCAGCCCGTCGCGCGGCCAGAAGCGCGTGCCCCCCGAAGCGCGGTCCAGCCATTCGACGATGCCAAGCGCGTTCCAGATCACCGCCTCGCCATCCACCAGCACCGGCACCTTGCCGCCGGCCCGCGCGAAGGGCTCGGCCGCCCGCCGCTCGGGCCAGTCGTCGGCGTAGATGTCGACGAAGGCCACCTCGATGGGCAGCCCGCTTGCCCGTGCTGCCAGCCAGCCGCGCATCGACCAGGAGGAGTAGCGCCGCGACGTGATCCAGAGCGTTGGCATGACAGGCGTTTGCTAGCCGCTCGGCCGCCGGCGCGAAAGGGGGCCACTGGCGCCGGGCCGTGGGCCGTGCCATCCTTCAGCGCCATGGCGGGCAGGGCGGATCGGGGCGCAGCGCGGCGCGGCACATCCTATGATGTCGCGCGCGCGGCTGGCGTCTCCCAGTCCACCGTGTCGCGGGTCTTCCGCCCCGGCACCTCGGTCGCGGCAGCCACGCGTGACCGGGTGATGGCGGCCGCCCGAGAGGTCGGCTACCGCCCGAATGCGATTGCCGCCTCGCTCATCACCCGCCGCTCGCACCTGGTCGCGGTCGTCATCTCCAACCTCACCAATCTCCACTATCCCGAAGTGCTGGCGGAACTGACGATGCGGCTGTCGGCCGAGGGGCTGCGCGTGCTGCTGTTCACACTCAGCACCGAAAGCGAGATCGATGTCGTCCTCGACCAGATGTGGCGCTACCGGGTGGATGGCGCCATCGTCGCCGCCCGCCTCTCGCCCGGCCAGGAGGCGGCCTTCGCGCGCGAGGGCGTCCCGCTCGTCCTCTACAATCGCCCGGCCCGGGGAGACTTTGCCAGCAGCGTCCGCTGCGAGTTCGCCGCCGGCGAGCGGCTTCTGGTCGAGGGGCTGATCCGGACCGGGCGGCGCCGCTTTGGGCTCGTCGCCGGCCCCGCCGACTCAGCCGTCGGCGAAGCACGGATCGCCGGCGCCGTCGCCTGCCTGGCCGATGTCGGCCTTGCGCCCCTGGCCACGGTCCGGGGGGATTTCTCCCACGCCAGCGGCATGGCCGCCGCCCGCCAGCTGCTCGCCGACCATCGCCCGGACGCGCTGATTGCCGCCAATGACGTGATGGCGCTGGGCGCGCTCGACGTGCTCCGTCACGAGGCCGGGCTGGCCGTTCCGGCCGATGTCGCCGTCGTCGGCTTCGATGGCGTGGCGCCGGCGGCCTGGCCGGCCTATCGCCTCACCACCGTCCGCCAGCCGGTCGAGGCCATGACCGCGGCCGCCGTCGGACTGCTGCTCGCCCGCGTCAACGATCCCGACAGCCGGCCCGAACAGCAGCTGTTCGCCGGCACGCTGGTGCCGGGCGCCACGGCGCCGCTTGCCTGAACACATGCCTTGCGGCCTGTCGTGCCGTGGAGTTTGCATTCGAAGTCATTTCCTGCTTTTCCAGCGGCCATGCTGAACGCCGCCGCGATCGAGGCCGCCAAGGCCGCCCGGCTTGCCCTGCCGCTCGTCGGCGCGCCTGCCGCGTGGGGCGCGCACGCTGAGCCCAGCCTCAGCGCCGACATCTGCGCCCCGGTCGACCATCTCGATGGACCCGACGCGGTCACCCGCGAGCTGCTGGGGCCGGTCGGCCAGGCCTTCCGCCACGGCGAGGAACGGGTTGACATCCTGATCGGCGGCAGCTTCGAGGGCGGGCTCTGGACGGCCTCGACCGGCCATGTCGCCGGCCTGTTCGAAGCCGATCTGTGGGGCATTCGCGCCACCGGCCTGCCCGCCTTCCTGCGCTATTGCCGCTTCGATCGGTGGGCGGGCGGGAAGCTCGCCGAGCTGCTGCTGCTGTTCGACCTGCCGGACCTGATGATGCAGGCCCGGGTCTGGCCCCTGAGCCGCCCGCTCGGCCCCTTCATCCGCCCGCCGGGCCCCGCCACCCGTGATGGCGTCGTGGCCGAGGCCGGCGATCCGGCCGAGGCCGCCCAGAGCCTGGCGCTGGTCGAGGCGATGATCGGCGGCCTCATGGCCTATGACCGCCAGTCGCTGGCCTCCATGGGCATGCGCCGCTTCTGGCACCCCTTCTTCTGGTGGTTCGGCCCCGCCCCCATCGGCACCTTCTGCGGCCATGCCGACTATGAGCGCGGCCACCAGGGCCCCTTCCTCAACGCCTTTCCGGATCGAGTCGGCGGCAACCACCGCGCCCGCTTCGCCGAGCGCAGCTATGTCGCGTCGGCCGGCTGGCCCAGCATCCGCGCCACGCACCTCGGCAGCGGCTTTCTCGGCCTGCCGGCCACCAGCAAGCCGGTCACCATGCGGGTGATGGACATCTGGCGGCGCGAGGGCACGTGGCTGCGCGAGAATTGGGTGTTCGTCGACATCATCGACCTCCTGCGCCAGCTTGGTGTCGATGTGTTCGCCCGCATGGCCGCGCTCGCCCCCGCCACCCCTGTCGACTGAGGAGAGTGCCATGCCCCGCTGGCTCAAGACGGCCCCCGCGCGCGACAGCCGCGCCGCCGCCGACCGCACGGTACGCGAGACGGTCGAGCGGATCCTCGACGACATCGCGACCCGCGGCGATGCCGCCGTGCGCGAGCTGTCCATCCGCTTCGACGGCTGGGACCGCGACCATTACCGCCTGACCGACGCCGAGATCGCCGCCTGCCTCGACAGCCTCGACCCCCAGGCCCGGTACGACATCGAGTTCGCCCAGGCCCAGGTGCGCCGCTTCGCCGAAGCCCAGCGCGCCGCGCTTGCCGACATCGAGGTCGAGACCCTGCCCGGCGTCATCCTCGGCCACCGCAACATCCCCGTGAATGCCGCCGGCTGCTATGTGCCGGGCGGCAAATATCCGCTGCTGGCTTCGGCCCACATGAGCGTGTTGACGGCGAAGGTCGCCGGCGTGCCGCGCGTCGTCACCTGCGCGCCCCCGTTCGAGGGCCGGCCGGCGGCCGCCATCGTCGCAGCACAAGCGCTCGCCGGCGCGGACGAGATCTGGTGCCTGGGCGGCGTGCAGGCGGTCGGCGCCATGGCGATCGGCACCGAGACGATGCGCGCGGTCGACATGCTGGTCGGCCCCGGCAACGCCTATGTCGCCGAAGCCAAGCGCCAGCTCTACGGCCGGGTCGGCATCGACCTGTTCGCCGGCCCCACCGAGACCATGGTCATCGCCGACGAGACGGTCGATGGCGAGATCTGTGCGACCGACCTTCTCGGCCAGGCCGAGCATGGCCCCGACAGCCCGGCGATCCTCATCACCACCTCCGAGCGGCTGGCGCTGGAGACGATGCGCGAGATCGACCGCCTGCTCGAGATCCTGCCGACGCGCGCGATTGCCCGCGCCGCCTGGGACCATCATGGCGAGGTCATCCTGTGCGACAGCGACGAGGAGATGCTCGCCGTCGCCGACGACTATGCCAACGAGCATGTGCAGGTCATGACCCGCGATCCCGACTGGTTCCTGGAGCGGCTCACCAACTATGGCGCGCTCTTCCTCGGCCCACGCACCAATGTCGCCTATGGCGACAAGGTGATCGGCACCAACCACACGCTCCCCACAAGGCGGGCGGCGCGCTACACGGGCGGGCTCTGGGTCGGCAAGTTCCTCAAGACCTGCACCTACCAGCGCGTCCTGACCGACGCGGCCTCGACGCTTGTCGGCGAATATTGCTCGCGCCTGTGCGCGCTCGAGGGGTTCGCCGGCCATGGCGAGCAGGCCAATGTCCGCGTGCGCCGCTACGGCGGCCGCAACATTCCCTACGCCAGCGCGGCCGAGCCCCTGCTCTCCACCCGGACGACATGACCGCCTCGCCCACCCTGCCGCCCGCGCCCAGCTTCCGGCTCGATGGCAGGCGCGCGCTCGTCACCGGCGCCGGCCGGGGGATCGGCCTGGCCGCTGCCGCGGCGCTCGCCGACGCCGGGGCCGAGGTCTGGTGCGTGGCCCGCACCTTCGCCGAGGTGGCGACAGCGGCCGCCGCCATCCGCGAAGCCGGCGGCCGCGCCGAGGGCCATGCGCTCGACGTGACCGACACGCCCGCCGTCCGCGCCTTTCTCGCCGCGCGGCCCGCGCCCCATATCCTCGTGAACAATGCCGGCACCAATCGCCCCAAGCCGCTGTGGGACGTGACCGAGGCCGACTATGCCGCCGTCCTCGACCTCAACCTCAAGGCCGCCTTCTTTGTTGCGCAGGCCGCCGCTGTCCGCATGCGCGAAGGACGCATCGCCGGCAGCCTCATCCACCTGTCGTCGCAGATGGGCCATGTCGGTGCGCGCAACCGCTCGCTCTACTGTGCCTCCAAATGGGCGCTCGAGGGGATGAGCAAGGCCTTCGCGCTCGATCTCGCGGCCGACGGCATCCGCTCCAACACGGTCGCCCCCACCTTCATCGAGACCCCGCTCACCCGGCCGATGCTGGCCGATGATTCGTTCCGTGCCGATGTCGAGGCGCGGATCAAGCTCGGCCGCATCGGCGCGCCGCAGGATGTGACCGGCGCGATCCTCTATCTGGCGTCAGACGCCAGCAGCCTGGTCACCGGCACCAGCCTGCTCGTGGACGGCGGCTGGACAGCCGACTGACGCGCGCCGGCTGCCACCGCTTGGCAGCGCCCCCACTTGTCAATACAAGTTGCGCGGGAGGTGCGAATGGACCAGCGCGTGTCGCCCGCTGCAGCCGCCGCCCGGTCTTCGGGCCTGCCGCCCGGCCGGCAGGTCGGCTATGGCGTCGGGGTGTACGGCATCTTCCTCGTCTGGATGATGACGGCCGTCACCCTCATGAACTTCTATACCGAGGTTCTGGGGCTGACCGCTGCGCAAGCCGGCACCATCTTCCTCGTCGCCTCGATCTGGGACGCCGTGACCGACCCGGTCATGGGCTGGCTCAACGACCGGGTGCGCACCCGCTGGGGCCGCTACCGGCCGTGGCTGCTGTTCGCAGCTCCACCCTTCGCGCTCGCCTTCCTCGCCATGTTCGCGCCACCGCCCGTTGCCGACCCCGCCTCGCTGTTCGCGCTGGCGCTGGCGCTGCACCTGCTGTTCCGCACCACCTACACCGCCGTCTACATGCCCTACACGGCGATGATCGCGCGGCTGTCCACCAGCGCGCGCGAGCGGGCCCAGCTCGCCGGCGTCAAGAACATGTTCACGGCGGGTGCCGCGCTCACCATCTCCTTCTTTGCCTTTGATTCGGTCGCGCATTTCGGCGGGGGCGACGACGCCAGGGGCTTCCGCATCACCGCGATCCTGATTGCCGCCGTCTCGGTCGCGGCGCTCTGGCTCTGCTTTGTGAGCACGCGCGAACCGCCGTCGCCGCCGCGCGAGGCGGCCGCGGGCCTGCCGCTTTCCGCCACCCTGTCGGCGCTCGCCGCCAACCGCGCCTTCTGGCTGATCTTCTTCGGAGTGATCGCGTTCACCGGCTGCTACACGATGATCAACAAGAGCATCGTCTATGACGCGCAGTGGAACCTCGGCGACCGCACGCTCGCCCGCTACCCGCTGACGGCGATTGCGCTGGCCGGCATCCTGTCGCCGCTCCTGTGGGTGCCGGTCAGCAAGGCGAGCTCGAAGCGCACGGTCTGGATCGCCGGCTGCCTCATCGCCGCGCTGGCGCTCGCGCTCGTCTGGCTCCTGCCGGATCTCGCGCTCTGGCCGCGCACCGCGCTGTTCTTCGCGGCCGGCGTCGGGATCCACGCCGTGCTGATGACCTTCTTCGCCGCCGTCGCCGACGCCGCCGACCATGGCGAGTGGAAGACGGGCGTGCGGGTCGAGGCGCTGCTGTTCGGCTGCGTCTCGTTTGCGAACAAGGTCTCGCTGGGTCTGGGCACCTGGGCGCTCGGCCTCGGGCTCGACGCCGCCGGCTATGTGAGCGGCGGCGGCAGCGTCGAGGGCGCCGGGCAGACGCCGGAGGCCCTCGCCGCCATCACGCTGTGGATGACGCTGGTGCCGGCCGCCGGCTTCCTGCTGTCGGCCGCGATCATCGCCTTCTTCCCGGTCTCGAACGCGGTCCACGCCCGCGTCGAGGCCGAGCTGAAGGCGCGCGGATCGCTCGGCGCCTAGAAGCGGAAGCCCCCCTTCACGCCGAAGATGCGGGGCGGCGCATAATTCTGGAAGATGGCACCCTGGCCGCCGATCACCGCCCGGTTCAGCACCGCCTTGTCCTCCAGATTGTCGACGAAGCCCTGCAGCATGAAGCGCTCGTCGTCGGACATCCAGGTCAGCCTGAGGCTGGTCTGGGTATAGCTGCCCTGCTTGCCCACGGCGCGGCCGGGAATGCCGGCGTCATAGTTGAACTCGTTCACGAAATAGGAGTCCGACCAGAAGAAGCGGGCTTCCGGCGTGAGGCTGCCGGCACCGCCCAGCCCGATGCGATAGCTCGCCCCCAGCGTGACGGTGAAATCCGGGGACAGGGGAACGCGGTTGCCCGAGAGGTCAAGCTGGTTGGTCGAGCCCGGCACCAGCCGGAAGCCGGTCGCCTGCGCCAGCGGGCGGGTCGCCTGGAAGGTCTCGAACCGGGCGTTGAGCCAGGTGGCATTGGCATCGATCGTCAGTTCCTCGGTCGGCCGCCAGACCGCCTCGGCCTCGATCCCGTAGGCCCGCGCCGACCCGCTGTTGGAGCGGGCGACCACGTTGGTCGGCCCCACCTGGACAAAGGTGTTCGACAGGATGTCGTTATAGTCATTGTAGAAGGCCGCCAGGTTCAGCGTCAGCCCGGCGGCGCGGAAGACATTCTTCGATCCGATCTCGTACGCCGTCACCGTCTGCGGCCCATAGAAGGGCACCGGCGGATTGCCGCCATTGTTGAACCCGCCCGAGCGGAACCCGGTCGAGACCGACGCGTAGATCAGATTGTCGGGCGACAGGTCGAAGTTCGCGCCCAGCCGCCAGGTGAAGCGCCGGAACTCGGCGCTGTCCGGGGCCAGATCGGTCGCGCCCACCGGGCTCTGGTAGATGAAGCGCTTGTTGTCCCAGGTGTAGCGGCCGCCGGCCACCAGGGTCAGCTGCTCGGCCACCCGCCAGTCCACCTGGCCATAGGCGGCAAGGCTGTCGGTCGAGACATCCTGGCGGAAGGTGAAGGCATTGGGGTTGGCCGGCGTGCGGAAGAAGAAGTCCTCGACCACGCCCTCGTTGAAATAATAGGCGCCGATCACCCACTGCACCGGGCTTTCATACTCCGACGTCAGCTGGAACTCGGCGCTGCTGCTCTTGGACCGCGTATCGAGCTCGAGGAGCGATCCGAAGGATTCCGAGAAATCCTCGTCGCCAACCCGGTAGGAGCGGAAATCGGCATGGCTCGCCAGCAGCTTGATCCCGATTCCCGACAGCGTCGAGCGGAACTCGAGATTGGCGGTCGTCTCCTCGGTGTTGCGCGTCTTGTCGGTGTTGCGGAACACCCGGTAGGGGTTGCGGTCGGACGGCAGCGGCGTCGCCCCGGTGCGCGGATTGTTGCGGTCGAGGAAGCCGCCCAGGTCCTGCGTGCCGGTCGCCTGGCCGGGGCCGGCGCCGGGGTTGGCGCGAAGCGTGCCGACCGTCGTGTAGCCGAAGCCGCCGGCGCCGAAGCCGCCCTGGTCCCAGTGGCTGGCGCGGATGATGATCTCGCTCGTCTCCGACACGTCGAGCTTCAGCGTGCCGCGCACATACCACTGGTCATTGTCGTTGAAGTCGCGGGCGCGGCCGCCGCCGGCCACGCGGGGGGCTTCCACCTTCACCCAGCCGTCGCTCTGCTGCCACAGGCCGACAAGCCGAAGCCCGATGGCCGGCGTCAGCGGCAGGTTCAGCACGCCTTCGAGGCGAATATCCTCGAAGCTCGCGTAACGCACCGAGCCTTCCGCGCCGAATTCCGGCTGCGGCAGCTTCGAGATCAGGTTGATGCTGCCGCCATAGGTGTTGCGCCCAAACAGCGTGCCCTGCGGGCCACGCAGCACTTCCACCCGATCCAGATCGATGAAGGCCGCCAGCGCCTGGCTGGTCCGCGGCTTGTAGACTCCATCGACGAAGAAACCGATGACGGGGTCGTTGGCGGCATCCACCTCCTCGGTCCTGACGCCGCGGATGGCCGGGCGCGCATCCGTGCCCGACTTGCCGAAACTCAAGCCCGGAACCGAGGAGGCCAGTGTCGTCACGTCATTGATTCCACGGTTGGCAAGCTCCCCACCCGACAGCGCGGTGATGGCGAGCGGCACGTCCTGCAGGCCCTGCTCGCGCCGGGTCGCGGTCACCACGATGTCGTCGCTGGTGGCCCCGGCAGCGGCCGGCGCCTGGGCCTGGGCCGGAAAGGCCGCCACGGCGGCTGCGCTCACCGACAGAAGAATGATCGCCTTCATGCCTCTACCCTCCTCGTGCCCGGCCCCGCGTGGGGCGCGCGGCCAGCCCTTTCTGACGGATTTGTGATGCCATCTTGGCGCGACCGCGCCGCGCTGGCGAGAGTGCGCATGCATTCGCAGTCATTGTCGGGCAGCTTTTCCGGCCGCCTGATACGAAAATGTCACGCTTTGCCCTGCTCAGGGCCGGTTTCCTTCCACGCGCCCGCGCACCAGCAGGTCGATGGCGCCCGCCACGTCGCGCACGTCGCCGAAGCTCTGGAACACCGTCGTCAGCCCGGCCAGATGATCTTCCGGGTAACGCGCGGCATTGCAGTCGGAGACCATGACGACGCGATAGTCCAGCATCATCGCGTCGCGCGCCGTCGTCTCGCAGCAGAAGTTGGTGACGGTGCCGCCGATCAGCAGGTTGCGGATGCCGCGGGCCTGCAGCTGCCCGTGAAGGTCGCTCGCGCCGGCAACGAAGGCCGAATGCCGGGTCTTGACGGCGCGGATGTCGCCCGGCTGCACATCGAGCTCCTCGCACAGCTCGAAGCCCCAGTCGCCGGGCGTCAGCCCGCGGCGATGCGTCTCTGCCCCCTCGGGCGTGAAGAAATAGCGGTGGTAGAGCTCGGCAAGGCTCGTGCCCTCGGGCGTTCCGGCCTGCAGCTGCACCCAGGCAACCGTGCCGCCCTCGGCGCGCACCGCGGCCGCCAGCCGGTTGATGGCGGGCATGATGGCGATCGCGGCCTCCGCCTTTCCGGCTCCCTTCACGAAGGCGTTCTGCATATCGGTCACGATGAACGCGGTCTCGGCCGGCGCCAGCGCCTCGAACACATGCAGCCGACCGCGCTTCTTCATCACCCGCTCGATCACATAGTCGGGCATCTGCATCAGCCGTCCCCCCGCTCGCGGGCGGCAAGGCGCGCCACGATCCGCCGCATGGCAAGGCCGCCCCGGTCGGGCTTCACGCTGCGCTCCGGCACCGGCCCCAGGCCGTCGCGGTCCTGCACCTCGCGGATCCACTCCAGCGCCAGCCGATCCTCCTCGAACGCCTCGACGATGGCCGCGCGCATCATCTCGGTCACCGCCGCCTCGTCGATGCGATAGTCGCGCGCGATCGCCCACCAGTAGCGCGTCCGGTCCCGTGCGGTCGGCGTGATGGCGTGCAGGATCTTGGTGCGGTAGCGCGCCGGCCGGCCGGGAAGTGGTGCCGGATCCACCACCTCGGCATGCGCCTCGTGCCAGCCAGGCGACACGAACCGCGAATCGGTCGTCCGCCGGACCGGCTTGCCCACCAGGTCCATCGGCCGGTCGTAGAGACCCGGCAGCACGTCGCCATCGAGCACGCGCACCTGCCGCACCCGGTCGCCGTCCACCATCAGGTCGATCGGCGCGGTTGCATAGGCAGGCGTCCCGACATTGCCGGCATGCAGGAAGCTGAAATGCGTCGTGTCCAGCAGATTCTCGTGGAGGCCGAGGTAATTGGCCTCAATGTCGGTCATCCCCAGCGCGAACGCCCAGCCGGGGTCCGACAGCCAGGGATGATCGGGGATCAGCGCCGGGTCGGCGGCCTCCGGCGCGCCCGGCCACAGCCACAGGAAGGGCGGCCGCTCGACCAGCGGAAAGGCCCGGACGCGCATCGCCGCACGGGCCGCCGGCCGGTCGTCGGCCGGAATGCAGGCAGCGGCACCATCCGCGCCATAGGCGATGCCGTGATAGCCGCAGACAAGGGCGCCGCCCTCGATCCGCCCCCGGCTCAGGGGAAAGCCCCGGTGGGCGCAGCGGTCGTGCAGCGCCACGGCCCGGCCGTCGGGCTGGCGGAACAGGGCGGCAGGCACGCCCGCCACATCGGCGGCGAGCGGCGCTTCGCCCAGGTCGGCGGACAGCGCCGCCACATACCAGCAGTCGCGGATGAGCGGCGTGTGGCGATCGGCGATCGCGCCCGCCGCCGTGACGGACGCGTCGGGCCGATGGATGGCAGCAGCCAGGCGCGGCATCGGGCTCCTCCTCGGGGAGCAGGATTGCCCGCCCGGCAGCGCCTGTCAAGAAGTTGTATTTACAACTTTGCGGCGACACTCAGGCGGGCCCCAGCGCCACCTCGCGCACCTCGCCCAGAACCTTGTCGGGCTTCACCCACGTCTCGCCGCCGTCCAGCGACCGCCAGATCTCCCCGAACATGGAATTGGCCATCAGCACGTCGGGCCGGGCGGGGCAGGTCGCGATCCACCAGATGGTCGTGTTCGTCCGCCCCGGAAGCGCGACCCGCTCCCAGGTCACGCCGAAGTCGCGCGAGCGAAGCAGCAGCCCGTCGTCGCCCGAGGGCCGGTCGCCCACCGACAGGAAGAGGGTGCCGGTGCCGTCCGGGCGGGCGGCCATGCAGCGGAAATAGCGGTAGGGGGCGGCTGGCACCTCGACCGGCGTCCAGCTCCGCCCGTCGTCCACCGACCGGTGCAGCCCTTCCTCCGTCGAGCACAGCAGCAGCCGCCCGCCGCCGGCGGCGGGGCAGTCGTCGAAGATCAGCAGATTGTGGGTGTCACGGGTCAGCAGCCCCTCGTTCAGCCGCTGCCAGCTCGCGCCGCCATCGTCCGAGCGGAAGACGCCGTCGATCTCGACGGTTGCCCACAGCCGCCCGGCGACACGCGGATCGAACATCAGCGAGGTGACGCGCGGCGTGTTGATGAAGGCGCATTCGGGGTCGCCCGAGAAGGGCAGGCGGGCCCAGCTCGCGCCATCGTCGCGGCTGGCGAACAGGGCCGAGGGCCGCGTGCCGCACAGGATCCACGCCGGGTCGTGCGGCGCGCGCGCGATCTTCAGGATGTGGAGCCCGTCCATCGGCGAGGGGATGTGCCGGAACGCCTGCTCGGAATGGCGCCAGCGGTAGAGCCCCTGGTCGGTGCCGGCGAGCAACTCGTCCGGCCGCTCGGGGTGAACCGCCAGCGACCAGCAGCGGTTCTCGTTGTAGAGTCCCGCTTTGTGGGTATGGGCACGCCGCCAGCGCTCACCCAGGTCGTCCGAGAACCAGACGCCATGGCCGACCGAGGCCGCATAGGCGCGAAGCCCGCTCACGCAAGCCGCTCCAGCTCGACCTGGGTGGGGGCCAGCGCGAGATCACCGGCCCGCGCCGCGAGCGTGATGGCGGCGCGGTCGCCGAGCGGCAGGGGCGGCGCAAGCGCGATCACGGCCGCAACCACTCCCGCTGGCGCCGCCCCGGCCACCGGTGCGGCCACCGGCGCGCCGTCCAGCAGCAGTTCCGCCGGTCCGCCGTCATCGGCCCGCGCCAGCGCCTGTCGCGCCAGGAAGATCCAGGCGAGCGCGCCATCCCGCCACAGGCCCAGCGCCGGCACGTCATGGATTTCCATCGCCCGCACCGCCGCCCAGCCCGGCGCCACGGCCCAGTCGCCGGGCTCCAGCTGGAGGGCGGGATGGGTCAGCAGCCGCTGCACGGAAATGGCTGACCGCTCATGGCCCGGCGCCTGCACGAAGGCGCGCGTCAGCAGCAGGTCGGGGGTCACGATCCGGCCCGGTCGCACCACGTGCAGCTGCAGCAAGCGCCAGGCGTTGCCGGGCCCGGCCATGCTCAGACGGTCTTTCCCGCGACCGCATAGTTGCCCCGCGGCACTTCCTGGATCACCACGCGCACCTGCCGGGGCTCGATCCCCAGGCTGTCGCACACCGCGTCCGTCAGCGCCTGCATCAGCCGGTCCTTCACCGCCTGCGCCCGCCCCTCATGGATCACAATGCTGACAATCGCCATGGCTTACGCCTCTCCGCTCAGTTGAACACCCCGCCGCCGTCCACCACCAGGCACTGGCCGGTGATGGCGTCGCTGTCGGCACCCAGCAGGAACAGCGCCGGGCCGACCATGTCGGCGGCCGTCAGCTCGCGGCCCAGCGCGCGCGCCGCCGCGATCGCCGGCCCGCGCTCGGCGATCCCCGGCCGCTCGCGCACCGTCTCGGTCATCGTCAGGCCCGGCGCCAGGCAGTTCACCCGGATCCCGCGCGGCCCCAGCTCGCGCGCCAGCGAGCGGGCCATCGCCAGCACAGCCCCCTTTGAGGCATCATAGTGGAGCAGGTTGGTCGCGCCCGCGAACACCCGGTTCGAGGACACCAGCAGGATCGCCCCACCGGCGCGCATGTGCGGCACGGCGGCGCGGACCGTCTCGAAGGTGCCGCGCGCGTTCACGGCCAGCATCCGGTCGAACCGGTCGCTGTCGATCGCCTCGAACGGCTGGTTCGGCTCGCGGCCGAAGAGCGCGGCGTTGCAGAGCAGCGCGTCCAGCCGACCGAAGCGCGCCATCACCGCCTCGGCCATCGCCCGGCACTGCTCGGGGCTGGTGATGTCGGCGGTGATCGCCAGCGCCGCGCCGCCGGCCGCCTCGATTGCCCCGACGGTCGCCGCGCAACTGTCGATGTCGGCTGCCGCGACGTGCCAGCCGCGCGCAGCCGCGCCCTCGGCAAAGGCCCGGCCCATGCCCTGCGCCGCCCCGGTCACCAGCAGCACCCTGCCCTCAGCCATCGACCGCCTCCAGGATCGTCTTCTCGGCCGCGAAGAAGGCCATCGAGGCGCGCCCGCCCTCGCGCCCCATCCCCGAAGCGCCGAAGCCCCCGAAGGGCGCGTCCGGCAGGCGCCGGAAGGGCGTGTTCACGCAGATGCTGCCCGCTGCAAGGCCACAAGCGCCCGCGATCATCGCCGGGTCGCGGCTCCACACATAGAGGGCGAGCCCATAGGCTGTCGAACCCGCAAGCTCCAGCGCCTCCGGGACGCTCGAGAAGCGCTGCACCGTCAGCACCGGCGCGAAGAATTCTTCCTGCACAGCCGGGCTGTCATGGCCGGCGGGCGCGATCAGCGCCGGGCGGAACCAGTTGCCTGCCCCCATCTCCGCTGCCCGAACGCCCCCCGTCAGCAGCCGGTCGCCCCGCGTCCTGGCCGCCGCAATCCGGGCGAGCGTCGAGTCCAGATGCGCTTCGCTCACCAGCGGGCCCAGGTCGCAGGCCGGGTCGAACGGGTCGGCAAGCCGAAGCGCCTCGATCCGCCGGACCAGCTCGGGCAGCAGCCGGTCCCAATGCGCCTCGTGCAGCAGCAGCCGCGAGGCGGCGAGACAGGCCTCGCCATTGTTCTGGAAGGCAGCCGCCATCAGCGCGTCGAGCGCAGCGGGCATGTCGGCGCTGCTGTCCATGATGAAGGCCGATTTGCCGCCCAGCTCCAGCGTCACCGGGCAGAAGCGGGGTGCTGCCGCCTGCGCCACGGCCAGCCCGCCCGCCAGCCCGCCCGTGAACGAGATGGCGCGCACGCGCGGGTCGGCGGCCAGCGCTGCGCCCACGCTCGCGCCGCGGCCCTGCACCACGTTGAGCTGTCCGGGCGGCAGCCCGGCCTCGGCGGCGATCCGGGCCAGCGCCAGCGCCGAGGCTGGCGCCAGCTCCGAGGGCTTGAGCACCACCGCATTGCCCGTGGCGAGCGCGGCCGCCGACTTGAGCGCCGCCGCGATAACCGGGATGTTCCAGGGCGTGAACAGCGCCACCACGCCATGCGGCACCCGCTCGACGCGCGCCCGAAGCCCCGGCGGCGCCGCCAGCCCGGGCGCGGGCTCGGCAAGCGCGGCCGCGAAGTGATCGAACCAGCCGGCCGCCGCCGCCACATGCCGGCGGGTGGAGCCGCGGAGCGGCAGGCCGGTCAGCCGCGTGTCGGCCTCGGCGATCGCCGGCGCCTCGGCGCGCAGCCCCTCGGCAATGCGGCGCAGCACGGCTGCCCGCTCGGCCGCCGGCAGGCCGCGCCAGTCGCCGCGCGCATGCGCGGCCGCCGCCGCCGCCACCGCCGCGCCCGGATCGGCGCATTCGGCAACGTCTGCCACCAGCTCGGCCCGCGCCGGGTCGACCAGCGGCAGCCGCAGTTCGCCCGCCGCCGGAGCCACGGCCCGCCCGTCGATGAACTGGCCGTAGGTCTCGACCATCCGTGCTCCCGCCCCGCTTGACCGCGCCATCATTCCCGCCCAGACGGAAGTTGTAAATACATCTTTGGGGAGGCTCTTCGCATGAAGCCCTTCTTCCGCGCCGACCAGGTCGGCAGCCTGCTCCGCCCGCCCGGGCTTCTTGCCGCCCGCGAGGCCCATGCCGCCGGCCGGCTGCCGGTCGAACGCCTGCGCGCCATCGAGGATGAAGCGATCCGGGCCGTCGTCGCGCTGCAGGAAGGCCTCGGCCTCAGGGCCGTGACCGACGGTGAGTTCCGCCGCCAGAACTGGTGGGTCGACTTCATCGCCCGAATCCCCGGAGTCGAGATCCGCGACGGGGACGGCAACGACGCCTTCGTGAACGACGGCACCGTGCCGTGGACCTATGTGCCCAAGAATGTCGTCACCACCCGCGCCATCCGCCACGAAGGCGCCGTCACCGTCGATGATTTCGCGACCGTGCGCGACGCCGCATCCCCCGGCAGCACGCCCAAGATCACCCTGCCCAGCCCGACCCGCATGCACTTCCACGGCGGCCGCCTCAATGTGAGCGTTGAGGCCTATCCCGACATGGACGGCTTCTTCGCCGATGTCGCGGCCTATTGGCGGGCGGAGATCGCGGCGCTGGAGGCAGCCGGCGCCCGCTACATCCAGATCGACGATCCGCTCCTCACCTATTTCCTGTCCGACCGGCTGCGCGCCAGCCTCGCCCGCCAGGGCGACGATCCGGAGGCGCTGCTGCCCCGCTATGTCCATCTCTTCAACGACTGCGTTCGCGACCGCCGGGCGGACACCACGGTTGCCGTCCACATCTGCCGGGGCAACTCCCGCTCGTCGTGGATCTCGGAGGGCAGCTATGACCGGATCGCGGATGCCGTCTATCCGCATCTCGATGCCGACAGCTTCTTCCTCGAATATGACGACGAACGCTCCGGGGGGTTCGAGCCGCTGGCCCGGATCCCCGCCGGCCGCCGGGTCGTTCTCGGCCTCGTCACCACCAAGCATGGCCGGCTCGAGGATCCGGATGACCTCGTCCGCCGCATCGACGCGGCGGCTGCCTTCGTGCCCCACGCGAACCTCGCCATCTCCCCCCAGTGCGGCTTTGCCAGCGTCGTCGAGGGCAATGTGATCACCCCCGACGACCAGGCGCGAAAGCTCGCCCTCGTCGTCGAGGTCGCCGACCGGGTCTGGGGCCGCGCATGAGCGCCGTGGCCCGGCTCGCGGCGCTGGGCCTCGCGCTGCCGCCGCCGCTCACACTCCCCTCGCCCAACCGGGTGGCGGCCAGGCGCCACGGCCGGCTTCTCTTCGTCTCGGGCCACGGCTCGGATCTGGTCGAGGCCCCCGGCGTGCCGCGCCACGGCCGCGTGCCGGACGAGGTCGCCCCCGATGTCGCCGAGCGCCTGGCGCGCGCGGTGGCGCTGAAGATGCTGGGCACCGTCGCCCACGCGATCGGCAGCCTCGATTCCGTCGAATCGGTCGTGAAGCTCACGGGCTTCGTGCTGTCGGCTCCCGGCTTCGACTCGATGAACCGGGTCATCAACGGCGCGTCCGATCTCATGGTCGAGGTCTTCGGCGAGGCCGGCGTCCACGCCCGCTCGACGCTTGGCGTCGCCGCCATGGTGCGCGGCCAGACAATCGAGATCGAGGGAATCTTCGCCATCCGCTGACCGCTTGCATTCGGATGCACGCCAGCCGACAAGGCCCGAATGCCCGACCCGATCCCGACCACCCATGTCGGCTCGCTGCCGCGCCCGGCGGACGTCACCGCCTTCCTGTTCGCCGCCGAGCGGGGCGAACCGGTCGATGAACAGGCCTTCGCGGCGGCGCTGGCCAAGGGCGTCGCAGAGGCTGTCCGCCGCCAGGTCGAAGCCGGGATCACCCTGGTTTCCGACGGCGAGATGTCGAAGATCAGCTATGCCACCTACATCAAGGACCGGGTCAGCGGCTTCGACGGCGACTCTCCGCGCAACCCCCCGGCCGATCTCGAGGCCTTCCCCACCTTCCTCGCCCGTCAGGCCAAGGGCGGCGGCACGCCCAGCTACCGCCGCCCGCGCTGCATCGGCCCGGTCGCGCCGAAGACTCTGGCCCCCCTCGAGGCCGACATCGCCCGCTTCCGGGCTGCGCTCACCGCCCATCTGCCCGCCCACGGCGCCTTCCTCAACGCCGCCTCGCCCGGCGTCATCGCCCTCTTCCAGCCCGACGACTTCTACCGCGACGAGGATTCCTACCTCGAGGCGCTGGCCGAGGCGATGCGGCCCGAATATGAAGCGATCGTCGCGGCCGGCTTCATCCTCCAGCTCGACAGCCCGGACCTCGGCCTCGGCCGGCACATGCTGTTCAAGGGCCGGTCCGACAGCGATTATCTTGCCCGCATCGCCCGCCACGTCGAGGTGCTCAATCACGCTCTCCGCAATATCCCGGCCGAGCGCGTCCGCATGCATGTGTGCTGGGGCAATTATGAGGGCCCGCACCATTGCGATGTCGAGATGGGCGTGATCCTCCCCACGCTCATGCGGGCGAAGCCTCAGGGCCTCCTGTTCGAGACGGCGAACCCCCGCCACGCCCATGACTGGGAATGGTTCAGGGCGCTCGCCCACCTCATCCCCGAGGATCGAATCCTCATCCCCGGCGTCATCGATTCCACGACCAACTTCATCGAACATCCGCGCGTCGTCGCGCAGCGACTCGAGCGCTTCATCGATCTCGTCGGGCGCGACCGGGTGATCGCCGGTACCGACTGCGGCTTTTCCACCTTCGCCGGCTTCGGCGCGGTCGATCCCGACATCGTCTGGGCGAAGCTCGCAAGCCTCGCCGAGGGGGCGGCACTCGCCGGCAAGCCCTGGCCCCGCGCCGCATGACCTTCCGGGATCGCCTGCGCCGCGGCGAGCTTCTCGCCGGCACCTGGGTCAAGACCCCGCACCCCCATGTCGTCGAAGTACTCGCCGCCGGCCCGCTTGATTGCCTGGTGCTCGATTGCGAACACGCCCCGTTCGACCGGGCCTCGCTCGATCTCTGCCTGCTGGCGGGGCGCGGGCAGCCGGCCGCGGTTCTCGTGCGCCCGCCGACGGCCGCCTCGCACCAGATCCTGAACGCGCTCGACTGCGGCGCCGCCGGGGTCGTCGCCCCCCACATCCACACCGCCGAAGGCGCGGCCGCGCTGGTTGCCGCCTGCCGCTACGGCCCCGGCGGGCGCGGCTATGCCGGCTCCACCCGCGCGGCGGGCTATGGCACGGTTCCCATGGCCACCCACCGCGCCTCGGGCGAAGTCATCGCCGCGATCGCCCAGATCGAGGACGCCGACGCACTCGACCACATCGATTCCATCGCCCGGACACCCGGCCTCGACGCGCTGTTCGTCGGCCGCGCAGACCTCACCGTCTCGCTCGACGCCGAAAGCCCCGACGCGCCCGAGGTCGAGGCCGCCGTCGACCGGATCGTCGCCGCCGGCCGCGCCGCAGGCGTCGCCACCGGCATGTTCCTGCCGCGCGTCGCCGACGTGCCGCGCTGGCGAGCGGCGGGTGCCACCCTGTTCCTGCTGGAGTCCGATCAGCAGTTCCTGCGCGCCGGCGCCGCCAAGCTCGCAGACGCCATTCGGGGCCAGAGGCGGTAGAAGCGCCGCGCCGTCCCGCCGAACAGCGCCGACCGGTCGGCCGCCGGCACCAGCGCCTCCGCCTCGGCGAGGATCGCCGCCCAGCCCGGCCGGTGCAGCGCATCGACCGGCCAGTTGCTTCCCCACAGCGTCCTCGCCGGCCCGAAGGCGGCAAGCGTCCCGGCCACGATCGAATCAACGCCAGCGCCGTCGCGGCGCAGCATGCCAAGCCCCGACAGCTTGACGACCGCGCCCGGCACCGAATCCGCGAAGGCGGCGAGATCGTCCGCCCAGCGCGCCATCGCGCCAGCATCGGCTTCCCAGGGGCTGCCGCAATGGCACAGCGCCACCCCGAGCCCCGGCACGGCCGCGAACAGCCGCCGCGCCGCCCCCAGCAGCGGCGCCGTCAGCTGCAGGTCGAACGACAGGCCCCGCGCCGCCAGCTGCTCGAGCCCGCGCGCGAACGCCGGGTCGGCCATGAGCGCGCCGGCCGCTGCCCCATCCTCGCTGGGATGGCGCGCCACGATCTGCCGGATCCCGCGAAGCCGCCCGCCGGCTGCGTCCGCCAGCCGGTCGAGCTGCTCGCCCAGATCCGGCGCGGTGAGATCGGCCGCCGCCACGATCGCCATCGGCCAGCCGGCGGCCTCGGCCTCGGCCGCCAGCCAGCGCGTCTCGGCCAGCGGGTCGGCTGCCCCCACCTGCACATGGACCGAGGCCGAAACCGTCCGCGCGCCATGCGCGGCGCGAAAATCGGCAAGGTCATGGCGCCGGGCGATCGGCGCCGGGTCCCCGAAGAAGCGCGGCCGCCGTGCCGCGAGCCAGGGGTAGGAAACCGCTGTCAGGTCCCACAGGTGATAGTGCCCGTCGACGAGTGCACCTTCGCCGTTCATGCCGCCCGGATCTGCCGCCACAGCGCCACTTCGTCGAACAGCGTCACCTCCTCGACGATCGCGCCACCCACCAGATGCCAGTGGGAGATCGCCAGCAGCAGCAGCTCGCGCCCCGTGGGCGGCCCATGGCCCGGCCCGCTGTGCCGCCCGGCCAGCCACCAGCGCGCCGCCACCTCCTGGCCGTCGGCCGGATCGTCCGACACCGGGTTCACCGCCACATGGTCGATCCGCAGCGCAACATCGCTGAACGTCGCGCGCAGCCCCGCCCACCAGCCGTCGATGGAGTCCGCCCCCTCGATCGCGCGCCCGCCGGGCGCGAACTGCTGGGCGGCGGCAGCGTGGAAGCGCTGCCCGTCACCGAGCAGCTTCGCGTTCAGCAGCCGCGCCGGAAGCGACGCCGGGCCCTCGCTGCGCGGCGCTCGCAGCGGCCCGGCTGCGCGCACCTCGGCGATCATCGCCGCCCACCAGGCCCGTGTCCCGTCGCTTGCCGGCGTTGCAGCCGCCAGCGCCTCGGGCGCAAGGCCGAGGCCGATCGCCATCGCGCTCATGTCGCGCACCAGCCATTCCTCGACGATCCGGTTCGCCCGGCACAGGCAGTCGGCGATGGTCCGGAAGGCGATCCGGCGGCCCGTCGCCGGTCCGAAGGCGCCGGCCCGCCGGTGAGTCGCGGTCGAGAAGATCCGGTGGCTCGACAGATAGCCGTCGCGCCCGTTGCCCGACCAGATCACGGCTTCTGGCACCATCGTCCGGTCCGGAAATTCGGCAAGCGTTGCAATGGTGCCGTCGATGATCGCCTCGGCTCCCGAAACCGGCCCTGCCAGCGTCCACACAGGGCAGTCGGGGGCATAGTAGCGGCGGACGAGGCCGATCATCCGCTCGTCCCAGATGCGGTGGGTGATCTTCACGATATAGTCGGGAATGTCGGCGAATTCGCGGTCGAAGCCCGGCATCGGCTGGCGCCGCCGGCCCTGCGGGGCAAGCAGCGCTGCCATGTCACGGCCGCGGATTCCGGGCACCCGGCTCATGCGAGGCAAAGCGGGGGAAGATCGTCTCCGCCGCGCACCGCGATCAGCACCGCCGTGCCGGAAAACCGCCGCGGCGCGCCCGCCGGCACCGAGAAGGTGTCGCCCGGCCCGAGCGTCAGCGACACGTCGCCCACCGTCACCTCGGCCGTGCCGCTCAGGCTGAACAGCACCTCGGGCCGCCCGTGCGCGTGGGTCGCGGTCGCTCCGCCCGCCAGATCGATTCGCGCCAGCGTGAAGCCGTGCGGCCAGGCAAGCGGCGCCCCCGGCCCGATCAGCAGCCGGTGGGCAACAGCATCGCCCGCCAGCCAGCTGTCCGCTGCCGGCAGCGCCTCGGGGACCACGAAACAGGCGCGCAGGCGCTCGGGCGGCGGGGTTGGCCGCTCGGCCACCTGCGCCGCCGTGGTGCGCGGCATCAGCTCGGTGCCCGCCGGCACCTTCCCGCCGGCGACGGTATCGATGAGCGTGCCGTCTGCCAGCAGCTTCAGGCCGTAACGCTCAGCGAGGTCGAACACGCCCGGCGCCCACAGCACCCGGCCCGGATCATCGCCGCCGAGCGCCACCCACAGGAAGCCCGGCGCGTCGCCGATGTTGGTGAAGCCCCGGAACAGCCGGGTCGGAACGGACGCAACCGTGCCCGGCCCCGCCTCCACGGCGCCCTCGTCGGCCTCGGGGCCGAAGGTGAAGCGCCAGTGGCCCGAGAACACCACGAACACTTCCGCCGTCTCGTGGCTGTGCTGGGAATTGACACAGCCCGGCGGCTGCCGCGCGCCGCCGATGTTGAAGCCGTGGGGCTCGCGGATGTGCACATGGGCCTCGGGATTCTCGGCGACGCCGGGTCCGATGATGGTGAAATTCTCCTTTGCCTCCGATCCCGGCGAGCGCGTGTCCACGAAGGCATTCAGGCCGGGCACCAGTTCATCATAGCGGACCAGCCGCGCCCGAAGCGCGCTTTGCTCGACAGCGTCAGCCTCGGCCGTCATGGCCCGCTCCTCGCGCGCCTTGCATTCGAAGTCAACGGCTCGGCACGAGGGCGTTGAACAGCAGCAGCGCCGCGATCGTCAGCGCGAAATAGAAGAGCAGCGGCCGGGCCGCCCGGTCGAACCGGCCGGGAAGCGCCTGCCAGCCGCTGGGCTCCGCCACCAGCCGCTCGGGTCGCGCCTCGGCCAGCAAGCCTCTCACCGTCCAGCGCGGCCAGCCCGAGTCGGTCTCGCGCGAACCCCCGCTTGCCAGCAGGGCGGCGGCGATGTTCACGGCCGAGCCGATGACGGCATACCAGGGCCAGGCGATGTCGGTGAAGGTCGCCACCGCCCAGATGGCGGCAAAGCCCGCCCCCACGCCGATCAACAGTCCCCGCTCGGTCGTCCGCCGCGAGAAGAAGCCGAGGGCGAACATGGCAAGCTTCGCGCCCACGAAGAAGCTGCCGATTCTCGACAGCGTCTCCAGGATCGACCCCTGCGCCCCGGCATAAAGGAAGGCGGGCACGATCACGATCAGCCCCCAGGCGAGCGTCAGCCAGCGGGTCGTCCGAAGCACCGCGGCATCGGTCGCGTCGGGCCGCCACCAGCGCTGCCAGAAATCGACTGTGCTGGCGGTCGCGAGGCTGTTGAAGGCCGACGACAGGGTCGACATCGAGGCCGCCAGCACGGCCGCCGCCAGCAGCCCCGGCAGGCCCGGAATCCCGCTTTCGCCGGCGAACGTCAGGATGATCTCGTTGGGGTTGTCGAACGGCTGCCCGCCATAATGGCCCCAGGCCAGAACGCCGATCAGGAAGAACAGGAAATAGATGGGAAAGGCGGCATAGCCCATCAGCACATAGCTCTTCTTCGCCGCCCCGATCGAGGCGGCGCCCAGGGTGCGCTGCACCAGCATCTGGTTGCCGCCATAGACGGTCACGTGGAACACCGTCATCGCCAGCAGGCCGGCCCAGACGGTCGTCGCCCGCGTCGGGTCGAGGGACCAGTCGATCGCCTCCAGCCGTCCGGCCGCCTTCAGCGCGGCGAGCGTCTCGACGGGCGACTGCGGCGCAGCCCACAGCAGCGCCCCCAGGATGACGATCGCGCCCAGCAGCAGCACGACCGCCTGGAACACGTCCGTCCAGATGACGGCCAGCATTCCCCCCAGCGTCGTGTAGGCGAGCGCCATCGCCGTCACCAGCAGGATCGCCACGCCCATGTCCATCCCGGTCATGAAGCGCAGCACCAGCGCGGTCGCATAGAGGATGGCTGCCGTCGACAGCGCCTGGGTGACGAGGAAGATCAGCGAGGCGACCGAGCGCGCCGCCGGCCCGAAGCGCCGTTCCTGATAGTCGTAGATGGACGGCACGCCCGACAGGTAGAAGAAGGGCAGGAAGAAGGTGATCACGATCACGATCACCAGCGGGTAGTTGAGGTGGATGGCAAGCGCCGACAGCCCGTCCGAATAGGCCCAGGCCGGCGCCCCCAGGAAGGACAGCGCGCTCACATAGGTCGCCATTACCGACAGGCCGACCGCCCACCAGGGCGTCGCCCCCGTGCCCAGGTGGAATTCACGGGCCGTCCCGATCCGCCGCGACAGCCGCCAGCCCAGCAGCAGATTGCCCAGCAGGAACAGGATCACGATCGCCCAGTTAAGCGCCCCGAAGGCCGCGATCCGCTCCATGCGCCCCCTTCCCGTGGCCGGCGGGTTCCCCTGACTTCGAATGCAACCCTAGCGGCAGCCGGCGGCGCTGGCCAGCCTCAGGGAAAGACAAGGCCTTCCATCAACTTGCGCGCCGTGCGCACGATGCCCGCCTCGGCCAGCCCCCCGTCGGCACCGAGCCTGACGCGGCAGTCGAGCCGGCCCGACGGATGCTCGATCCCCAGCGTGCGCACCGGCCCCGTGCCGGGGCGCGCCAGCCGCACCGCCGGCCCGGCGGGCAGCAGGCAGGCGGCCGCGACGCTGACGGCCGCCAGCACGCCGATCGCGGCATGCACGCGGTCGGGAATGAAGCAGCGTGTCGCGATCGTCCCCGCGCCGGCCGGCGGCGCCACCAGCGCCACCTTCGGCACCGTCATCGCCGCCACATCGCCCAGCCCCATCAGCGGGCCAGCCGCGCGGCGCACCGCCTCGATCCGGGCCTTGAGCGCGGCATCGGCTTCGAGCGCGGCCGGGGATTCCCCCCCCGTCAGGCCGACATCGGCAGCCGCCAGCACGACGAGTGGCATGCCGGCATCGATCAGCGTCGCCTCAACCCCTGCGACATCGTCCGCCGCCCGCCCCGTCGGCAGGCACGGCCGCCCACCGAAGGCCAGCAGCACCGGCGCCGCCGTTCCCGGCACGCCGTCGATCGCCGTGTCGCCGGCATAGGTCACGCGCCCGCCCGGCGTCATCACGGTCGCGGTCGCGAGGCTGCCGTCGTTCAGCTGCCGGATCCGCACCCGCGTCTCGCCATCGGCCGCCGCCACCAGCCCCTGCTCGATCGCGAAAGGCGCAACCGCGGCCAGCATGTTGCCGCAGACCTGCGCGTCGCTCACCCGCGCCTCGTCCACCAGCACCTGCAGGAACCGGTAATCCACATCCGCCGCCCCGTCGGCCGCGGGCGCGACCAGCGCCACCTTGGAGGTCAGCGGATGCCCGCCCCCCATGCCGTCGATCTGGCGCGCATCGGGCGATCCCATGATCCGCATGAGCAGCCGGTCGCGCTCGGCCGGATCGGCGGGCAGGTCGCGGGCCAGGAACAGCCCACCCTTGGACGTGCCGCCGCGCATCCAGGTGCAGGGTATGCCGCTCATGTCCAGCGCACGCCGGCGGCCTCCAGCCGCGCGCGCATCTCATAGATGTCGAGGCCGAGCTCGCCGGCCGCCAGCCGCGCCCGCCGCGCCGCCTCGCTCGCCAGCCGCGCCTCGGCGCGCGCGCGCACCTCGGTGGCCTCGGCGCGCGGCACCACGCACACGCCGTCCTCGTCGGCCACCACCACGTCGCCGGGGTTCACCTGCGCCCCGGCACAGACGATCGGCACATTGACCGAGCCCGGGGTTGCCTTCACCGTCCCCTGCGCGGAAATCGCCGCCGCCCACACCGGGAAGGCCATTCGCCGAAGCTCGGCGACATCGCGAACCCCGGCGTCGATCACCAGCCCCACGGCGCCGCGCGCCCGCGCCGAAGTCGCCAGCAGGTCGCCGAAATAGCCGTCCTGGCAGGGGCTGGTGGGCGCCAGCACCAGCATGTCGCCGGGCTCAACCTCGGCGATCGCCACATGCAGCATCCAATTGTCCCCCGGCGGCGCGGAGATGGTGATCGCCGTGCCCGCCACTGCCGGCACCTGCCACACCGGGCGCAGGTGCGGGCGCATCAGCCCGCGCCGGCCCATCGCCTCGTGCACGGTCGAGACGCCTGCCGCCGCAAGTCCGGCCACCATCTCGGCCGGCGCCCGCTCGATGCTGCGCACAACAACGCCACCCACCGGCACCTCCCATGGTCCGCCTTGCCCTTGCATCCCATGCGCCCGCTGGGGCAGATGAGGCAAGATGTCTTTACAACTTGCCTTGATCGGCTTCGGCGAGGCGGCGCAGGCCTTCGCGGAACCGGCCGGCTGGGCGGCAAGCGCGCACGACATCGAACCGGACCCCGTCCGGCGCGCCGCGGTTGCGGCCGCCGCCCTCGCCGCCGGCGTGTCGCTCTTCGCCGATCCGGCGCCGGCACTCTCCGGCCGGGGGGTCATCCTGTCGCTCGTCACGGCGGGCTCCGCGCTCGCGGCCGCGCGGGCGGCTGCTCCCCATCTCGCGCCGGGCGCCCTCTTCCTCGACATGAACTCGGCCGCGCCCGAGACCAAGCGGCAGGCCGCCCGGGCCATCGAGGCGGCCGGCGGCCGCTATGCCGATGTCGCGATCATGGCCCCGGTGCTGCCGGCGCGGCGGTCGGTGCCGCTGCTCGTCGCCGGTCCGCCCGCCGCGGCCGCCCTCGCCGCGCTCGAAGCGCTGGGCTTCACGCAGGTGCGTGTCGTCGGCGAGACGGTCGGGCGCGCTGCCACCATCAAGCTCGCGCGCTCGGTCTGGGTGAAGGGTCTGGAAGCGCTGGCGGCCGAAACGCTCATCGCCGCCGACCGCGCCGGCGTCCTCGACGAGGTTGCCGCCTCGCTGGGGCCCGACTGGCTCGCCGAAGCCAATGCGCGGCTCGAACGCATGCTCGTCCATGGCACGCGCCGTGCCGAGGAAATGGCCGAAGCCGCGCGGCTTCTCGAAAGCCTGGGCCTGGCGCCGCTCCTCACCGCCGGCACCGTCGAGCGACAGCGCACGCTCGGCGGCATCGCGCTCGATCCCGTGCCCGAGGGGCTCGAGGCCCGTCTCGCCGCCATCCGCGTGCACCACCCGTCATGACCGCTGGTCGCCGCCCCCGCGTCATCGACTGCCACGGCCATTTCACCACGGCCCCGCCCGCGCATGACGCCTGGCGCAAGGCCCAGCTCGAAGCCCATGCCGCCGGCGCTGCCCCGCCCTCCTATCCCGCCATCCCCGACGACGCGATCCGCGCCGCGCTCGAGCCGAACCAGCTGCGCCTGGCAGCCGAACGCGGGATCGACCTCACCCTGTTCAGCCCCCGCGCGTCGGCCATGGCCCACCACCGCGGCGATGCCGCGGTCAGCGAGGCGTGGGCGCGCCACTGCAACAATCTCGTCGCCCGCGCGGTCGCGCTCTATCCCGACAGGCTCGCAGGGGTCGGCATGCTGCCGCAATCGCCGGGCCGCCCGCCGGTCGAGTGCATTCCCGAGCTGCACCGCATCGTCACCGAACTCGGCTTCGTCGGAATCAATCTCAATCCCGATCCCGGCGGCGGGCATTTCACCACGCCCGCGCTCACCGACCGCAGCTGGTATCCCCTCTACGAAGCGATGGTCGAACTCGAGGTGCCGGCGATGATCCATGTGTCGGGCTCGTGCAACCCGGCGCTGCACGCCACCGGCGGCTATTATCTCGCCGCCGACACCATCGCCTTCATGCAGCTGCTCGAAGGCGACCTTTTCGCCGATTTCCCCACGCTGCGCTTCATCATCCCGCACGGCGGCGGCGCCGTTCCCTTTCACTGGGGCCGGTATCGCGGACTGGCTGACATGCTCGGCAAGCCCGGCGCGGCCAGCTGTCTTCTCGAGAACATCGCCTTCGACACCTGCGTCTATCACCAGCCAGGAGTCGACCTCCTCCTCGGCGTCATTCCGCACCAGTCCATCCTGTTCGGAAGCGAGATGGTGGGGGCGGTGCGGGGCATCGATCCCGAGACCGGCCATGCCTTCGACGACACGCGCCGCTACATTGAGGCGGCGAACCTCCCCGCCGAGGCCCGCCATGCCATCCTCGAAGGCAATGCCCGCCGCATCTTTCCCCGGCTCGACCGCCTGCTCGCCGCGCGCGACGCCGCAGGGGGTTGAGGGGCGCGCCGTAACTTGTATTGACAAGCCGGGATCAGGAAGGGTCGCGCGTGGGCGAACGCTGGGATGCGGTGATCGTGGGCGGGGGGCACAATGGCCTCACCTGCGCGGCCTATCTCGCCCGCGCCGGCCTCCGGGTGCTGGTGCTCGAGCGCAAGGACATCGTCGGTGGGGCGGCCGTCACCGAGGAATTCGCTCCCGGCTTCCGCGCGTCCACCTACAGCTTCATCATGGGTCACCTGCACCCGAAGGTGGTCGCCGATCTCGAGCTCGAGCGCCACGGCCTTCGCCATGTGGTCGTCGACAATGTGATCAGCCCCGACGGCCACGGCGACTGCATCGTCTTCTCGAAGGATCCGGCCGCCACGCTCGCCCAGATCCGCCGCTTCTCGGCGCGCGATGCCGAAAATTACCCGAAATTCTTCGCCAACCTGTCGAAGACGGTCGATCTGCTGCGCCGCCTGCAGCTGGAAACCCCCATCGACCCCACGCGCCGAGACCTCGCCTCGCTCATGCGGATGGCGGGCTTCGCCTGGCGCTACCGCCATGTGAAAGACGAGATCGTGACGCTGGTCGAGGCGCTCTCCATGAGCGCCTACGACTATGTCGCGCGCTGGTTCGAAACGCCGGTCGTCCAGGCGAAACTCATGTACTGGGCGACGATCGGCGGCACCGTCGGCCCCTATGCGCCCGGCACCGCCTTCTACCTCGTCGCCCATCTCATCGGCCAGGGCGGCATGGCCTTCCCGATGGGCGGCATGGGCGCCATCACCCAGGCGCTCGCCGCGTCCGGCCGGGAGAAGGGCGTCACCATCCGCACCGGGGCGGACGTCCGCCAGATCCTCAGCCGCAACGGCCGGGCGACCGCGGTCGTGCTTGCCGACGGCGAAATGATCGAGGGGCGCCTCATCGTCTCCAACCTGAACGCCCGCACCACCTTCGGCGGCCTCGTGCCCGCGCGCGACCTCCCCGCCGAGTTTCTGGACCGCATCGGCCGCTACCGCACGCGCGGCAAGTCCTTCAAGCTGCTCTGCGCCGTTGACCGGCTGCCCACCTACGCCGCCTTCGACCGGTCGCGAACGAACGTCGATTACCCGGCCTATGCCCATATCGGCCCCACGCCCGAGTATCTGGAGCGCGCCTTCGATGACGCCAAATATGGCTGGTATTCGAAGCGCCCCTTCCTCTCGCCGATCGTCCCCAGCTTCTATGATCCCACCCTCGCGCCCGAGGGTCGGCATGTCGTCTCGCTTTATGGCGGGGTCACGCCGCACACGCTCGAAGGCGGCCACTGGGACCAGGAACGCGGCAACCTCGTCGCCAACGCGCTTGCCGTCATGGACGAGCATGCCCCCGGCTTCTCGTCCTCGGTGCTCGCCCAGCGGCTGATCCTGCCCGCCGACATCGAGGCCGACATCGGCATGCCCGGCGGCAACACGCTGCACGGCGAAATGACCCTGGACCAGCTCTTCTTCATGCGCCCGGCACCCGGCTGGTCGGACTATCGCTCGCCGCTCCATGGCCTCTACCAGTGCGGCGCCTCCACCCACCCGGGCGGCGCCGTCTCGGGCGTGCCCGGCCACAATGCCGCGCGCGAGATTCTCGCCGACGTGAAGCGCCGGCGGGTCTAGCCGCGCCTGAGCAGTTCGACGACCCCGGTATCCCCGTTCACCCGAACCCAGTCGCCGGTCTTCAGCACCTCGGTCGGATCCTGGTCGAGGTCGGTCACCGCCGGCACCCGCAGCACCACGGCGCCCAGCGCGATCTTGGTCGTCATCACGTTGAACAGGATGGCAAGCGGGCTGGCGCCGGCCAGCCGCGCCGCCTGGAAATTGCTCGCCCACCCCGAGGAACCCTTGGCGCCCGGAAACACCAGCACCTTGCCCGCGAACGACTGCCCCACCAGCTCGTGCCGCCGCTCGGTGATGGTGCCGGTCTGCGGGTTGATACCGCCGAAGCCCGAGATCGTCTGCCGCGTGACCAGCGCCTCGCCCTCGGCCACGCCGCCGATCACGCCCCGGCCGCGCAGGGTCAGCAGGCTCACGCGTCCAGCCGCCCCACCCAGCGGCCGGCCACCGCCGAGGCGATCACCTCCTCCACCCGCCCGAACCACACCTGGTAGCCGAGCGTTGCCGGCAGATAGTGCGCCTGCTTCGCCGAATCGGTCGCCACCACCTTCACGCCTTCCGGGCTCACGCGCGAGAGCGCCGGGCAGCTGTCCGACATCAGCTTGCCGCCTGCCGCCTCGATGATCGCCTCATAGCCCATCGCGCGGGCGACGGTCCGGATGGCGTTGGGGGTGAAGATCCACAGATCCGTGTTGGCGCTGACCCGCTTGCCCTCGAGCAGCCGGGCGATGAGGCGCAGCTGGTCGAGGCTGTTGTGCGGGCAGCCCAGCACGATGAAGTCGATTGCCGGGTCGGTCGCGGAATTGAGATGTTCATACGCCTGCCGCCGCTCGGCCGCGCCATAGCGCAGCGTCACCTCGGGCGGGCGCCCCCCGGTCGCAGCCTCGAAGGTCGGCGCCTCGGGCGTGCGGCCCGGCACATGATACATCTCGACCGCGCCCGATGTCGCCGCCGCCGCGCCGAAATGCTTGAACTTGCGAAGCTCGCCGGCCCGCATCAGGCCGGTCAGCACGGGAATCGCCTCCTGCACCTGCTCGCCCACCCAGTAACCCAGAAGTCCCCAGTCCATCATGTCGTCGACCTCGATCTCGACCTCGACATGATGCGTCGCCCGCCGCTTCTCCGGGATATGCAGCCCCCAGTAGGGGATCCGGCCCACCAGCGAGGCCGCCGCCGTCGATTGCGCGCCCTCCACATTCGTGCGCGCCCCCAGCAGCGAGTTCACATAGACGACGGCCGAGCTTTCCATCCAGGCGCAATGCTCGCCGAACACAGGCACATTGCCCACCTGATAGGGGGTGCAGGTGTTGCAGCGGTTGATCCCCACCCGGTTGCAGAAGGCGGCATTCCGCTCGACCAGCGCCTTCGTTGCCTCGGAGACCCGCTGCACCTCCCAATGCTCGGGGTCCATCGCCTCGATCAGCTTCCAGGTGTTGGCCTTCACCGGCGGAATCTCGAACCGCTCGTCGGAATCGAGGTTCATCAGCGAATAGACGGCGTCCATGTCGGCGTCCGGCGGCAGCACGTTGCGCCGGTTGGGAAGCGTGCCCACCGCGCCGCCGCAGACATTGTTGGTCTCGACCAGCCGCTCGGCGCCCAGCACCGTGCCATAGCGCACCAGCAGCCGCATGGCCGCCGCCCGCGCCGGGCCCGCCTCGCCGTCCAGGATGCGCTTCTCGGCGTCCGTCAGCTGCATGGGCCCGAGTCTATGGCAAGGGAGTTGTATTTACAAGTTGGGCGGCCGGTAGCGGCTGCCGAGCGACTGGCGCGTGCCGGCATAGGTCACGCGGGTCAGCGTCACGCAGCGGCCGCGATACCAGTTGCGCCGCTGCACCGTCAGGCAGGGCTCCTGCTCGCCGATGTCCAGAAGCTGCGCAACGCGCCGGCCCGGAAGCTCGGCGCGCACCACATTCTCGATGTCCTCCAGCACCGAGTGCCGTGCGAAATAGCTGAAGATGCTGGTCTCGGCGAAATCCTGCTCCAGGAAATCGGGATAGACGTCGCACAGCGCCTGCCGGTCCTCCAGCGCCACGGGAACCCCGTCGGACAGGATCAGCAGCATGGCGTGGAACACGGGCGTTCCCGGCTCCACTTCCATCAGCCGCGCGTCGGCCGCGTCGGGCACATGGCGGCGCTGCACAAGGACCTCGGTTCGTGGCGTCCCGCCGCGCTGGCGGATCTCCTCGACCAGATCGCGCACCTCGACCAGCGGGAAGCCCTGGGCCGCCATGGTTACGAACGTGCCCGAGCCCTGAACGCGCCGCAGCATCCCTTCCGAGACCAGCTCGCGGATCGCGCGCTGGACGGTCAGCCGCGAGACGCCGAAGCGCTGGCCAAGCTCGTTTTCCGATTCCACCCGGTCACCGGGCTTCAGGTCGCCCGCGCGGATTCGCGCGACCAGATGGTCGCGGATCAGCCGATACTGGGGCGGGGGCTTCATGCGGCCACGTCAGGCGGTGGCCGGCGCAGGCGCGCCGGCCGCTCGATCAGTCGTCGCCGGTGAGGAAGGCCGGCAGCGGCGCATCGCCGCCCTCGTCGCGATCGGCACGCTCGCCCCGGTCGCGGCGCGGGCCGCGGTCGCGGCCGCCCTCGCGGCGGCGATCCCGCCCGCCATTGCCATTGCCGTCGCGGCGCGGGCCGCGCTCGCCCCAGTCGCCGTCCCCGCGCGGCTCGCGCGCCGGCCGCGTGTCCGGCAGCTCCTCGCCCGTCTCCTGGTCGACCAGCCGCATCGACAGCTTCACCTTGCCGCGATCGTCGATGCCCAGCACCTTCACCTTCACCGTCTGGCCCTCGGTCAGCACGTCCGACACCCTGGCCACCCGCTCGTTCATGATTTCCGAGATGTGGACGAGGCCGTCCTTGGCCCCCAGGAAGTTCACGAAGGCGCCGAACTCGGGCATCCCCACCACCTTGCCGGTGTAGATCTTGCCCACCTCGGGCTCCGCGATGATTCCCTGGATCCAGTTGCGCGCCGCCTCGATCTTCTCGGGGTCGGCGCTCGCGATCTTGACGGTGCCGTCGTCCTCGATGTCAACCTTGGCGCCGGTCGTCGCCACGATCTCGCGGATCACCTTGCCGCCGGTGCCGATGATGTCGCGGATCTTGTCCTTCGGCACCGTCATCGTCTCGATCCGCGGCGCATGCGCCGACAGCTCCGAGCGGACCTCGGTGATCGCCTTCGCCATTTCGCCGAGAATATGTGCCCGGCCTTCCTTCGCCTGCTTGAGCGCCTCGCGCATGATCTCCTCGGTGATGCCGGCCACCTTGATGTCCATCTGCAGGCTCGTCACGCCCTCGCTGGTGCCGGCCACCTTGAAGTCCATGTCGCCGAGGTGATCCTCGTCGCCCAGGATGTCGGAAATCACGGCGAAGTCCTTGCCTTCGAGGATCAGCCCCATGGCGATCCCGGCGCAGGGCCGCCTCAGCGGCACGCCAGCGTCCATCAGCGCCAGGCTCGCCCCGCACACCGTCGCCATCGACGAGGAGCCATTGGACTCGGTGATGTCGGAGAGCACCCGGATGGTGTAGGGGAAGGCTTCCTTGGACGGCAGCAGCGGGTGGATCGCCCGCCAGGCAAGCTTGCCATGCCCCACCTCGCGCCGCCCCGGTGCGCCGAAGCGGCCGACCTCGCCGACCGAATAGGGCGGGAAATTGTAGTGCAGCATGAACCGCTCATACTTGAGCCCGTCGAGGCCATCGATCATCTGCTCGCTGTCGGCGGTACCCAGCGTCGTCGTCACGATCGCCTGCGTCTCGCCGCGGGTGAACAGCGCCGAGCCATGGGTGCGCGGCAGGAAGCCCACCATGCAGTCGATCGGCCGCACCGTCCGGGTGTCGCGGCCATCGATCCGCCGCCCTTCCTTCAGGATGGCGCCGCGGACGATGTCGGCCTCCAGCTTCTTGAACAGCTTGATCGCCTTCATCTGCGTCTGGCCGTCGGCCTCGGCATAGAGCGCCTTCGCCTTCGCCTTCGCCGCTTCCAGCGCCTCGCGCCGGGCCGATTTCTGGGTCAGCCGATAGGCCGCGTCCACGTCGGCCCCCACCGCGGCGCGGATGGCGGCCAGCATCGCCGTGTCGTCGGTGACCTGAAGCTCCCACGGTTCCTTCGCGGCCGCTTCGGCCAGCCGGATGATGGCGCCGATCACCGGCTGGATCGACCGGTGCGCGAACATGACGGCGCCCAGCATCACCTCCTCGGGCAGCTCGTCGGCTTCCGATTCCACCATCATCACCGCGTCCTGGGTGCCGGCGACCACCAGGTCGAGCGAACCGGCCTTCAGCTGCTCCTTCGAGGGGTTCAGCTGATACTGGCCATCGGCATAGCCCACGCGCGCGCCCGCAATCGGCCCCATGAAGGGAACGCCCGACAGCGTCAGCGCGGCGGACGCCGCGATCATCGCCACGATGTCGGCCTCATTCTCGCCGTCATAGCTCAGCACCTGGGCGATGACGTTGATCTCGTTGTAGAAGCCTTCCGGGAACAGCGGACGCACCGGCCGGTCGATCAGGCGGCTCGTCAGCGTCTCATGCTCGGTCGCGCCGCGCTCGCGCTTGAAGAAGCCGCCGGGGATCCGCCCCGCGGCCGAGAATTTCTCCTGGTAGTGCACGGTCAGCGGGAAGAAGTCCTGCCCTTCCTTCACCGTCTTGGCCGCCGTCACCGCGCACAGCACTACGGTTTCGCCATAGGTCGCGAGCACCGCGCCATCGGCCTGCCGGGCAACCCGCCCGGTCTCGAGCACGAGCTTGCGCCCGCCCCAGTCGATTTCCTGTCTGGCAATGTCGAACATCAGATAAGCTTTCTCCAAGCCCCTGACCCCATTGCCAGAGGCAGTCCTGCATTCGGCCCCGGCGCAGCCGCGCTCGTGGGCCCGTTGAACGAACGGCCCCGCCGTTGCCGGGGGGCCGTCCCGTGTCCGGCCTACTTGCGCAGGCCGAGTTTCGCGATGAGGGCCTGGTAGCGGCCCTCGTCCTTGCGCTTCAGATAGTCGAGGAGGGACCGGCGCTTGTTGACCAGCATCAGCAGCCCCCGGCGCGAGTGATTGTCCTTCGCATGGGTCTTGAAATGCTCGGTCAGGTTCTGGATCCGCTCGGTCAGGATCGCAACCTGCACCTCGGGGCTTCCGGTGTCGCCCGACGCCCGAGCGTTGTCGGCGATTAGCGCGGCCTTGCGCTCGGCAGTGATCGACATCATGCGTCTCCTCAATCCAGATTGAACCCCCGGACGACGCGAACGTCGCCGTCGGAAACCTCGACCAGCGCCACCGGAACAGACCCCAGGGTGGCGATGTGTCGGCCGGGCTTCGCAGCGGGGGCCACGATCCGCCGCCCCTGCTTGAGGGCGAGCGCCTCGTGGCGGTCGACGGCGAGGACCGGGATGTCGTCCAGTCCGGCCGTCAGCGGCAACAGGGCCTGTCCAGGGGCGGGCCCATGGACGAGTTCGAGGCATTTGTCCAGCGGCCGCGCCTGTTCCACGCTGAACGGCCCCGCCGCCGTTCGTCGCAGCGCCGCCACATGGCCGACCGTGCCAAGCGCCTGCGCGATGTCGCGCGCCAGGCTTCGCACATAGGTGCCCTTGGAACAGGCCACGTCGAAGGTCGCCGCATCGACATCGGCGGCGACCAGCGCCAGGCGGTGGATCGTCACCGCGCGCGGCGCCAGCACGGGCGGCGCCCCGGCCCGGGCCAGCGCATGCGCGCGCCGGCCCCCCACCTTCAGCGCCGAATAGGCCGGCGGGGTCTGGGCGATGGTGCCGGCGAATCGCGGCAGCATGCCCCTGATCGCCGCCGCGTCGGGCCGAACCTCGCTGGTCGCCGTCACCGCGCCCTCGGCATCGTCGGTCTCGGTCGCCGCCCCCCAGGCGACCGTGAACCGGTAGGCCTTGGGGCCGTTCAGCAGCTGGCCTGCCAGCTTGGTCGCCTCGCCCAGCGCGATTGGCAGCACGCCCGAGGCCAGCGGATCGAGCGTGCCGCCATGGCCGATCTTCACCCGGCCGTGGCCGCCGGCTCGCAGTGCCTGCTTGAGACGCCCCACGACCGCCGCCGAGGTCGGCCCGACCGGCTTGTCGACGATGAGCCAGCCGTGAAGGCCGGCCCCCCTCATTTCCCGCCGACAGGCACCAGCAGCAGTTCCACCGGCGCCTCAGCGGGCCCGGATTCCAGCACGAAGAGGGCCGTGTCGGTGATGTGGGTCAGCCCGCCGCGCGCCCCGGCGCCGCCGGGAAATTCGAAGCGTGCCTGCAGCCGGTAGGTCATGGGCCGCGGGCTCACCCGCTCGGGCGGAAAGTCCAGCCGGAAGTGCAGCGGCACCTGGTTGCCGCGCGTGATCAGCGTCGTCGAGGCGATCTCGAGGGCCGGCGCATCCTGGCGCGCGGCATCCACCAGGAACACCCGCGCCCGCGTGCCCGGCACCAGCGCCATGCGGTCGCGCTTCGTCAGCGTGCCCCAGATCACGCCCGGCGCCGGCTGCTCGGGACGCCGCCGGCAGGTCGCGCGCGTGTCGGAGCGGTTGCCAGCCCCCATCCGGATCGCCGCCGTGCCCGCCGCCGGGTCAAGGTCGAGCGAGAAGGAGCCGGTCACGAAGCGCCGCGGCACGCGGCCCACCTGCTCCTGCAGCACCTGCAGCTCGCCGTCGCGAACCAGCCGCGCCACGCCGGCCGGCTCGTCGATGTCGATGGTCAGAAGCCGGCCGTCGGAACAGATGAAGCTCATCGGCGCGTTGAGCGGCAGGATCGGCGCCGCCGGCAGCGGCGCCCCCTCCTCAGCGGTGGCGCCGGCGGCAGAAGCCAGCAGGGCGGCGGCAAGGATCGTGCGCATCAGTGGGCAGCTCCCCAGTTGGGCCCCGTGCCGACCTCGACGCCCAGCGGCACGCTGAGCGACAGCGCCGGCCCGGCGGCCGTTTCCATCACGCGGCGGATGATGCCGGTGGCCTTGTCCACCTCGTCCGCCGCCACTTCGAACACCAGCTCATCATGCACCTGCAACAGCATGCGGGTGCGGCGCAAGCCGGCTTCCGCCAGCGCCGGCGGCATGCGGATCATCGCCCGCTTGATGATGTCGGCGGCCGTCCCCTGCACCGGCGCGTTGATCGCCGCCCGCTCGGCCCCAGCCCGCTCCGACTGCACCTTGGAGCGGATCATCGGCACATGCACCCGCCGGCCGTAGAGCGTCGTCACGAAGCCATGTTCCTTCACGAAGGCCACCGTCTCGGCCATGTAGCGGCGGATACCGTGGTAGCGGTCGAGATAGCGGTCGATGAAGTCCTGCGCCTCGCCGCGCCCGATCCCCAGCCGCTGCGCGAGGCCGAAGGCCGAGATGCCGTAGATGATCGAGAAGTTGATCGTCTTCGCCCGGCTGCGGAGTTCGCGGTCGACGGGCGCATCCTCGGGCAGGCCGAACATCTGCCGCGCCGTCAGCCAGTGGATGTCCACGCCGTCGCGATAGGCCGCCTTCAGTTCCGGCACATCGGCGATATGCGCCATCAGCCGAAGCTCGATCTGGTTGTAGTCGGCCGACAGGATGACATGGTCCGGCGGCGCCACGAAGGCGTCGCGGATCCGCCGGCCCATGGGCGTGCGGATGGGGATGTTCTGGAGATTGGGATCGGTCGAGGCCAGCCGCCCCGTCGCGGCGACCGCCATCGAGAAGCTGGTGTGCACGCGGCCCGTCTCCGGGTTGATCTGCTGCTGCAGGGCCTCGGTGTAGGTGGACCTGAGCTTCGAGACCTGCCGCCAGTCCAGCACCAGCCGCGCGATCGCCGGCCCCGGCCCGTCGTCATCCATCGCCGCGATCCGCTCGAGCTCGGTCACGTCGGTCGAATGCTGGCCGGATTTTCCCTTCTTGCCGCCGGGCAGCTTCAGCTGCCCGAACAGCACCTCGCCCAGCTGCTTCGGGCTGCCGAGCGCGAAGGGCTGGCCGGCCAGCGCGTGCACCTCGGCCTCCAGCCGCGCCATCTCGGCGGCGAACTCGGCCGACAGCCGGGCGAGCTCGGCCCGGTCCACCAGCACGCCGGCGCGCTCCATGGCGCACAGCACCGGCAGCAGCGGCCGGTCGTGCCATTCATAGGTGCGCGTCACCTTGTGCCGCCACAGCCGCGGCTTCAGATGCCGCCACAGCCGCAAGGTCACGTCCGCGTCCTCGGCGGCATAGCGGGTCGCCTGGTCCAGCGGCACGGCATCGAAACGAAGCTGCGCGCGCCCCGCCCCCGCCACCTCCCTGAAGGCGATCGGCGTGTGCCCCAGGTGCCGCTCCGACAGCTCGTCCATGCCGTGCCCGTGCAGCCCGCCCGCCAGCGCGTAGGAGAGCAGCATGGTGTCGTCGAAGGGGCGGATGTCGATGTCGTGCCGGGCCAGCACGGCCATGTCATATTTGAGGTTCTGCCCCACCTTCAGCACGCCCGGGTCTTCCAGCAGCGCCTTCAGCATCGGCAGCGCGACATCGCCGGACAGCTGCGCCACCTCCTCGGCCAGCAGCCCCTCGCCCGCCCGATGCGCCAGCGGCACATAGCAGGCCCGGCCCGGTGCGACCGACAGGCTGAACCCCACCAGCGCCGCCCGCTGCGGATCGAGCGCGGTCGTCTCGGTATCGAAGCCGACGACACCGGCGGCGCTCGCCTCGGCGATCCACTCGGCCAGCCGCTCGCCGGTCGTCACCGTCTCATAGGCGTCGAGGTCGAAGGGCGGCTCGTCGGGCGCCGCGTCCGCTTCCGTCCGGGGCCTGGCGATCCCCTGCGCCGCCGCCCGGCCGACATCGCCCAGCTTCGCCAGCAGCGAGCGGAAGCCGTGCCGCTGCAGGAAGGCCGCCAGCTTCTCGGCATCCTCGCGATGATCGAGTTTCAGCGCCGCAAGCGGCGGATCGAGCGGCACGTCGCGCTTCAGCTCGACCAGCACGCGCGACAGCCGAGCGGCCTCGGCGTGCGCGGCCAGATTCTCCCTGAGCTTCGGCCGCTTTACCTGGTCGATGTTCGCCAGCACGGATTCCACGTCGCCGAACTGCTGCACCAGCTCGGCCGCCGTCTTGGGGCCGACCCCGGGCACGCCCGGGATATTGTCCACGCTGTCGCCCATCAGCGCCAGCACCTCGGCGAGCCTGGCGGGTTCCACCCCCCATTTCTCGATCACCTCAGCCTCGCCCAGCCGCCGGTTCTGCAGGGTGTCGAGAAGCGTGAGCCCGGGCCGAACCAGCTGCATCAGATCCTTGTCGGACGACACGATCGTTACCGTCATGCCCTCGGCCAGCGCCGCCTCGGCATAGCTTGCGATGATGTCGTCCGCCTCGATCAGCTCGCGCTCGATGCAGGGCACACCCAGGGCCGCGACCGCGTCGCGGATCAGCGGGAACTGCGGCAGCAGATCCTCGGGCGGATCGGGCCGGTTCGCCTTGTAGTCGGGGTAGATGTCGTGCCGGAAGCTCTGCTTGCCGGCGTCGAGCACGACTGCCAGATAATCATCCTCCGGGCTGTTGCGCGCCGCCTCGATCAGGTTCCACAGCATCGAGGTGAAGCCGAAGACCGCGCCGACCGGCGTTCCGTCCGGATCGGTCAGCGGCGGCAGCCGGTGATAGGCGCGGAAGATGAAGCCCGACCCGTCGATCAGCGTCAGATGCGGCGGGTTGGCCATGGCGCCCGTCCTAGCCGGGCCGCCGTTCGGAAGCGAGGCCCCTATTCCGCCGCCGCGTCAAGCGGCGGCATGTTGTGGCCCAGCAGGCGCAGCAGCTCGGCCGCCGCCTCAACGAGGTTGGTGCCCGGCCCGAAGATCGCCTCGCAGCCCGCCGCGCGCAGCGCCTCATGGTCGGCCGGCGGGATGACCCCTCCGGCCACCACCCGGATGTCGGACCGCCCGGCGTCCCTGAGGGCTGCGATCAGCTCGGGCACCAGCGTCATGTGCCCGGCCGCCAGGCTCGAGGCGCCGACCACGTCGGCGCCGAAGTCGATCGCCAGCGCGGCGGCCTCCGCCGGCGTCTGGAACAGCGGCCCCACCATCGCCTCGAAGCCAAGGTCGGCATAGGCCGATGCCACCACCTTGGCGCCGCGGTCGTGCCCGTCCTGCCCCATCTTGACCACCAGCACGCGCGGCCTGCGCCCCAGCCGCGCCGTCACGCTCTCCACGCCGGCGCGCACCAGCGCCGACAGCGGGTGGCCGGCCAGCCGCGGCCCGTAGATGCCCGTCACCGTCCGCACCTCGGCGACATGGCGGCCGAACACATCCTCGAGCGCGGCCGAAATCTCGCCCAGCGTCGCCCGCGCGCGCGCCGCCTCGATCGACACCGCCAGCAGATTGGCCTCGCCGCGCGCGCCGGCGCGCAGCGCGTCGAGCGCGGCTTCCACCCGCCCGTTGTCGCGGCTGCGCCGAAGCGCCGACAGGCGCGCGATCTGGGCGTCACGCACCTTGCGGTTGTCCACTTCCAGAAGCTCGGGCACGTCGTCGTTCGCCGGCTGGAAGCGGTTCACGCCCACGATCACCGTCTCGCCCGAATCGATTCCCGCCTGCTTCTCGGCCGCCGCCCGCTCGATCTCGGCCTTGGGCCAGCCGCTGGCGACGGCCTTCACCATGCCACCCATCGCCTCCACCTCCTGAATCAGCGCCCAGGCCTTCGTCGCCAGCGCCTGCGTCAGGGCTTCCACATAATAGCTTCCGCCCATCGGATCGACGACTCGGGTGATCCCTGTCTCCTCGGCCAGCACCAGCTGGGTGTTGCGCGCGATCCGCGCCGAGAAGTCGGTGGGCAGGGCGATCGCCTCGTCCAGCGCATTGGTGTGGAGCGACTGCGTGCCCCCCAGTGTCGCCGCCATCGCCTCGACCGTCGTGCGGATCACATTGTTCCAGGGGTCGCGCTCCTGAAGCGACACGCCCGAGGTCTGGCAGTGGGTGCGAAGCATCCAGCTCTTGGGGTCCTTCGCGCCGAAGCCCTGCATGATGCCGCTCCACAGCGTGCGCGCCGCGCGCAGCTTCGCCACTTCCATGAAGAAGTTCATGCCGATGGCGAAGAAGAAGGAGAGGCGCCCGGCGAAGGCGTCCACATCGAGGCCGCGCGCCATCGCCGCCCTCACATAGGCCATGCCGTCGGCGAGCGTGAAGGCCAGCTCCTGCACCGCCGTCGCGCCGGCCTCGTGCATGTGGTAGCCCGAGATCGAGATGGAGTTGAACTTCGGCATCTGCGCCGAGGTGTAGGCGATGATGTCGGCGACGATCCGCATCGAGGGTTCGGGCGGATAGATGTAGGTGTTGCGGACCATGAACTCCTTCAGGATGTCGTTCTGGATCGTCCCGTCGAGCGCCGCCTGCGCCACCCCCTGTTCCTCGGCGGCGACGATGTAGAAGGCCATCGTCGGCAGCACCGCGCCGTTCATGGTCATCGAGACCGACATGCGGTCGAGCGGGATTCCGTTGAACAGGATCTTCATGTCCTCGACGGAATCGATGGCGACCCCGGCCTTGCCGACATCGCCGACCACGCGTGGATGGTCGCTGTCATAGCCGCGGTGGGTGGCGAGATCGAAGGCGACCGACAGGCCCTTCTGCCCGGCGGCCAGGTTGCGGCGGTAGAAGGCGTTGGACTCCTCGGCGGTCGAGAAGCCGGCATACTGCCGGATCGTCCAGGGCCGCCCGGCGTACATGGTCGCCCGCACGCCCCGCGTGAAGGGCGCGAAGCCCGGCAGGCCCGGCCCGATGGCCGGCAGGTCGGCGGCGGTGTAGAGCGGCTTCACGAGAATCCCCTCGGGCGTGTGCCAGCCGAGGTCCGCGCCCTTCACTTCGCGCGCGGCGAGCTTCGCCCAGTCGTCGAGCGTGGGGTCGTTCGTCATCGGTCGGCCTCCGTCACGGGCCGGGCATCCGTCCGTCGCGCCGCGCTGTCAATCGCGCGATTGGGAGGGTCGGGCGCGCCGCGGCCTGATCATCGCTCAGTCGAAATCGAGGTCCCCCCAGGCCGGCTCGGCGAGGTAGGGGGCGATGTCCACCTCGGCGAGGGTCGCCGGGCGCCAGTGCGGGTTGCGGTCCTTGTCGATCAGCTGCGCGCGAACGCCCTCGTAGAAGTCATGGCCGGCCTTGATGGCCGAGACCATGCGGTATTCAAGGCGCAGGCATGCCTCGATCGAGGCGCCGGCGCCGGCACGCAGCGCGTGCAGCGTCAGCTTGAGCGAGGTCGGGCTCATCCGCCGGATGATGGCCGCCTGTTCGCGCGCCCAGTCGTCGCCCTCGTCCAGCTTGTCGAGAATGTCCTCCACCTCATTCTCGGCGAACAGATAGTCGATCCCGTCGCGCAGCGTCGGCAGGGTCAGCCCGCCGGGATCGCGGTCGAAAGTTGCCAGCACTTCGGCCACGCTTTCATGGCTATGGGCGAGGCGCTCCTTCAGCGTCGGGATCTCGGCTGACGGCACGAAATGGGTGCAATAGCCGATCGCCACCGCATCCCCGCCCTTCACCCGCGCCCCCGTGAGGCCCGCCCAGGTCCCGAACTCGCCTGGAAAGCGCGGCAGCGCATGCGTTCCGCCGACATCGGGGATCAGGCCGATTCCCGTCTCCGGCATGGCGAACAGCGTGCGCTCGGTCGCGACGCGGAAGGGCGCGTGCACCGAAATGCCCACCCCGCCGCCCATCGAGATTCCGTCCACCAGCGCCACATAGGGCTTGGGATAGTGGGCGATCGCCTGGTTCATGCGATACTCGTCGTGGAAGAATCCCTCCCACTCGGGGCTTCCCGCACGCCCCGCCGCGTGCAGCCCCACCACGTCGCCGCCGGCGCAGAAGGCGCGGTCGCCCGCGCCCTCCACCACCACCGCCTCGATCGCCGGATCGTCCATCCAGTCGATGAGCTGCCGGTGGAGCATGCCGCACATGGCGCGATTGAGGGCATTGAGCGCCGCCGGCCGGTTGAGCGTCACCACCCCGGCCCGGCCCACGCGCGCAAACAGGATCTCGTCGGTCATGGCGCCTTCAATCCTTCCGCTCGACGAAATGCCCCGGCCCCTCGACCTCGATCAGCATCACCGAGGTCGTCATCCGCGCGATCAGCCGGCCATTGGCGTCCGTCATGTCGGCCTCGGCGAAGCTCACGGTGCGGCCCAGCTTCACCACCCGGCCCTCGCAGAACAGTTCGGCGCCCATGCGCGCCGGCGAAAGAAAGCTCACCTTGAACTCGATCGTCGGCACACCCACCCGCCGCCCGGCCTTGGCGATGCAGGCGGTCGCCGCCGCGTCATCGAGCGCGGTCGTGATGATCCCGCCCTGCAGGTTTCCCATCGGGTTGCAGAAGTCGGGCTTCGCCACCATCCGGAAGCGGGCGCGGCCGGCGGCACTGTCAAGCTCGACCAGCTCCAGGCCCAGCAGCGCCGCCGTCGGCGCCTGGACGCTGCGCATCCGCGCCAGAAGCCCGCCATCGTCAAGCGCCATCAGAGCTGCTCCCATTGCCTGAGGCCGCGCTTGTGGAAGGCCGGCGCCAGCGGCGCAAGGCCCTCGACCGGCGTGGTCGCGATCAGCCGCCCGGCCGGCCGTTCGTCGGGCCAGGGCTGGCCCGCGGTCAGCGCCGCCACGCGCCGCGCGATTCCGTCGGCCCCGTGCATGAAGCGGAGCGGGCGCGGCGCAGCCGCCGCCAGCTCCGCTTCCACCAGCGGAAAGTGGGTGCAGGCCAGCACCAGCTGATCGAGTCGCTCGCCGCCGGGCTGGTCCAGAAGCCCCGCCAGGGCGCGGGCGAAGACGGCCGGCGCTGGTGTCTGGCCGGCCAGCTTCGCTTCGGCGGCGTCCACCAGCTCGGCCGAGCCATGGCGCAGCACCGTGCAGTGCGCGGCGTGCGCGGCCGACAGCTGGTCCACATAGGCCTGGCGCACCGTCGCCTCGGTGCCCAGCACGCCGATCACCCCCGTTCGCGTGGCTTCCGCCGCCGGCTTGATCGCCGGCACCGTGCCGACGACCGGGATGTTGCCGATCACGCCCCGCACGAAGCCGAGCGCGATGGTCGATGCCGTGTTGCAGGCGATCACCGCCAGCCGCGGCTGCAGCCGCTCGACGAGCCGCCCCAGCAGCCCCGCCACCCGGGCCGACACGTCGGCCTCGCGCTTGGTGCCATAGGGAAAGCCCGCCGTGTCCGCGCAATAGACGATGGGCGCCGTCGGCAGGCGCGCGGCGACGGCATCGAGGATGGAAAGCCCCCCCACCCCCGAATCGAGCAGCAGGATCGGCGCTTGCGGGGTCAAGACGGGCGGACGAGCGGGCGGTCGATCAGCACGGCCAGGAACAGCGCCGGCCCGCCATGCGCTTCCCAGGCATGGTTGGTGCCGCGCTGGATCACCACCTGCCCGGGTCGAAGCCGCGTCTCGGCGCCGTCGAGGATCAGCGAGGCCTCGCCCTGAAGCAGGCAGATGATGTCGAGCGATGGCGTCTCGTGCATCGCCGGGTGCCGGCTCTGGTCGTGGATGTGCCGCTCGCCATCGACCGTCGCGAACGCCGCGCGGGCGGCGGCGTTCAGCGCCGCGCGCGGCACGCCCACGGGCAGCGGCGCGACCGTGAACCAGCGCACCTGCACATGGCCCGGCCGCGGCCCCAGCACGGGGCGCGCATTGCCCCGGTCGCCGTGGTCGCGCGGGTCGAGCGGGCCGGCCGCCAGATCCTCCCAGATCTCGAACAGCCCGCCCACGTCCGGCGCGCCGGCGCTCGCCGAGGGCGGGCCATCGAGGATGATGACCGACCGGCCGTCGGCGTCATCGCCGGTGACGATTCGCCGCAGCGCGTCGGTGATGCCGCTCATGCGATCCGCTCCTTCACATAGCGGCCCGGCGCGTCCTCGAGCGCCTTGAAGCCCTTCGCCCTGCCCGGCACGCGGGCCTTCACCTGCCCGCCCGACTGCGGCGCCAGCCAGGCGATCCAGTCCGGCCACCAGCTTCCCGGATGCTCGATGGCGGCGGCCCGGAATTCGTCCAGGCTGGCGGGCGTTTCCACGCCCTCGGGCAGCGTCCAGTACTGGTATTTCCTTGCGGCCGGCGGGTTCACCACGCCGGCGATATGCCCCGATCCGGCCAGCATGAAGCGGTGCGGGCCGGAAAAGGCCGTCGTCAGCTTGAAGCAGGAAACCGCCGGCGCGATGTGATCGTCCTTCCCCGCCTGGATGTAGGCCGGCGTCCCCACCAGCCTCAGGTCGATGGGCGTGCCGTCGATCGACAGCCCGCCGGGCCGCGCCAGACGGTTGTCGCGGTAGAGGCCGCACAGATAGTCTTGCATGAAGCGCCCCGGCACGTTCGTCGGGTCGGAGTTCCAGTAGAGCAGGTCGAAGGGCGCGTAGCTCTTTCCCTTGAGGTAATTGTTGACCACATAGTTCCACATGAGGTCGGTCGGCCGCAGCAGGTTGAAGCTGGTCGCCAGCCAGCGGCCGTCGAGATAGCCGGTCTCGGCCGACAGCTGCCCGACCGTGTCGATCATGGCATCGGTCACGAAGTTCAGAAGCTCGCCGGCCTGCGTGAAGTCGACCTGGGCGGTGAAGAAGGTGGCGGTCCGCACCTTGTCCGCCGCGCCGCGCGCCGCCATCAGCGCCAGCGCGATCGCCAGCACCGTGCCGGCCACGCAATAGCCGATCACGTGCGCCGCCGGCGCGCCCGATGCCTTCAGCACCAGGTCGATGGCCGCGATCTCGCCTTCGGTCACATAGGTGTCGAGCCCGGCGTCCGCCGTCTCCGGCCCGCCCTGCCGCCAGCTCAGCACATAGACGGACAGGCCCTGGTCGACGGCCCAGCGGATGAAGCTCTTCTCGGGCGTCAGATCCAGGATGTAATATTTGTTGATCCAGGGCGGGATGATCAGCAGCGGGATCTCGAACACCGTCTCGGTCGTCGGCTGGTAGTGGATCAGCTGGAACAGCCGGTTCTCGTGGATCACCTTGCCCGGCGTCGCCGCGACGTTCCGGCCCACCTCGAAGGCGCGCTCGTCGGTCATGGTCAGCTTGCCGCGCCTGAGGTCCTCCAGCAGGTTGGCGATGCCGCTGAGAAGGCTCTCGCCGCCGGTCGCCCGGGCTTCGGCGATCACCTCGGGATTGAGCGCCGCGAAATTGGCCGGGCTCATGGCGTCGATGAACTGCTTGGCCTGGAACCTGAGGCGCGCCTTCGCGTCCTCGGGCATGCCGTCGAAGGCGCCGAGCGACTCGGTCAGATAATGGCTCGCGAGCAGATAGCTCTTGGCGACCAGGTCGAACACCGGCTGCTCGTGCCAGGCCCTGTCGGCGAACCGGCGGTCACGCCCGGCCGCCGCCTCGGGCAGCTCGTCGGCCTTGCCCGCGAGAAGGCCCGACCACAGGCGAAGCGCGTCGGTCCAGTAATCGCCGGTCAGCTTCACCAGCTTCTCGGTGTCCGCGGTCGCCCAGGCCTGGGCCCAGTCGCCCCACAGCTCGGCCAGCCCGGCGCTGGCGCTCGCCAGGTCGAGCGCGTCGGTGCGCGGCGGCCCGCCGTCGCCGGCCCAGAAGTCCAGCATCATCTGCTGCGCCTTGCCGACCACCTCGGTCATCCGCTCGAAGGCGTCCACCGGATCGGGGATGTTCCCGTCCACCGTCGATCGCTTGCCCATCGGCTTCCTGCCTCCCGCCCCGGCTGGTGCCGCAAACGCCGTCATCGCGCAAGGAATCGCTCCTGCGGACAGCATCTTGGCTTCGGCGACCCATCCGGTCTAGGATTGAAGGCCGAACAACGGGATTCGGATGAACGATCACGCGGGAGCAATGCGATGATGATGAAGATCGCCATGGGGGCTGTGGCCGGCGCATCGCTGGCGTTTGCGGGCGCGGCCAGCGCCCAGACTCCGACGCACGCGGAAACCGGGCTCCCGTTCTGCAGCGCCACCGTCAAGGACCGCTGCATCCAGAAGGTTGACCTGCGCCGCGAAGGCAAGCCCGTCACCACCAAGCGGTAGGCGGTAGGCGGTAGGCCGTCGACCGCCGGGCCGGCTGGCCGGCCCGGAAACCGACGCAGGGGCGGGTCCCGATGGCGGGCCCGCCCCTCGTCCTACTCGCCGACACCCGGCTTCCCCTTTGCCGCCGGCAATGTCATGGGCGAGCGCGATGAGCGAGGATTTCTACCGCATCCGCCGGCTGCCGCCCTATGTCATCGCCGAGGTGAACGCGATGCGGGCGGCCGCCCGCGCGCGCGGCGAGGACATCATCGACCTCGGCATGGGCAATCCCGACCTGCCGCCGCCGCCGCATGTCATCGCCAAGCTCGCTGAAGTCGCGGCCAAGCCGGATGCCCATGGCTATTCCGCCTCGAAGGGGATCCCGGGCCTCAGGCGCGCCCAGGCCGCCTACTACCAGCGCCGCTTCGGGGTGGATCTCGATCCCGAGACCGAGGTGGTCGTCACGCTCGGCTCGAAGGAAGGGCTCGCCAACCTCGCCCAGGCGATCACCGCGCCCGGCGATGTCGTGCTGGCGCCCAATCCCAGCTATCCAATCCACACCTTCGGCTTCATCATCGCCGGTGCCGCCATCCGCTCGGTGCCCACCACGCCGGGGCCCGCCTTCTTCGATGCCCTCGATCGCGCGGTGCGCTTCACCGTTCCCCGGCCGACGGTGCTTGTCATCGGCTATCCCTCGAACCCAACGGCCGAGGTCGCCGATCTCGCCTTCTATGAACGGCTGGTCGGCTTCGCGCGCGAACATGGGCTGTGGCTGCTCTCGGACCTTGCCTATTCCGAAATCTATTTCGATGGCGTGCCCACGCCCTCCCTCCTCCAGGTGCCGGGCGCCAAGGAGGTCGCGGTCGAGTTCACCTCCATGTCCAAGACCTATTCGATGGCCGGCTGGCGCATCGGCTTCGCGGTCGGCAACCGCCGTCTGATCGCCGCGCTCACGCGGGTCAAAAGCTATCTCGATTACGGCGCCTTCACGCCCATCCAGGCTGCCGCGGTGGCGGCCCTCAATGGCCCGCAGGACATTGTCGAGGCCAACCGCCAGCTCTACCGCCGCCGCCGCGATGTGCTGGTGGAGGCCTTCGGCCGGGCCGGCTGGGACATTCCCGCCCCGCGCGCCTCCATGTTCGCCTGGGCACCGCTGCCGCCGGCGCTGGCCCGCCTCGGCAGCCTCGAGTTCGCCAAGCAGCTCCTCACCCATGCCGGTGTCGCAGTGGCCCCCGGCGTCGGCTATGGTGAGGAGGGCGAGGGCTTCGTCCGCATCGCGCTCGTCGAGAATGAGCAGCGCCTGCGCCAGGCCGCCCGCCAGGTGAAGCGATACCTGCAGCACATGGGCGTCAACACCCCGGCCGAGGCCCGTCGCTGAGCTTGCAGCCGCCGCGGCCGCGCGGCTACAGCCGGCCACGCATGACTGCCTCCCAGACAACCGCCGCTCCGACAGATGTCGCGCCGCTTCGCATCGGGCTTGCCGGCCTCGGCACCGTCGGCGCCGGCGTCGTTGCGCTGCTCGACTCGAACGCCTCCCTCGTCGCCGAGCGCGCCGGCCGCCCGATCGAGGTGCGCGGCGTCTGCGCGCGCGACCGGCACCGGCGCCGCGGCGTCGACCTCGCCCGCTTCGCCTGGGAGGATGACGTCACCGCGCTCACCCGGCGTGACGACATCGATGTCGTGGTCGAACTGATCGGCGGCGCCGATGGCCCGGCGCTCACGCTCGCGCGCGCGGCGCTGGCGTCGGGCAAGCCGCTCGTCACCGCCAACAAGGCGATGATCGCCCACCATGGCCTCGAGCTGGCGGGCATGGCGGAGGCAGCGGGCGTCGCCCTCAAGTTCGAGGCGGCGGTTGCCGGCGGAATCCCGGTCATCAAGGGACTTCGCGAAGGCGCGGCCGCCAACCGCCTGACCGAGGTGTCGGGGATCCTGAACGGCACCTGCAACTATATCCTCAGCCGCATGGCGGCCGAGGGCCTGGAATTCGCCGACGTGCTGGCCGACGCCCAGGCGCTCGGCTATGCCGAGGCCGATCCCGCCTTCGACATTGACGGCATCGACGCCGCCCACAAGCTCGCCATCCTCGCGGCGATCGCGTTCGGCGCCCGCCCCGACATCGCCGCGGTCGAGGCAGAGGGGATCCGCGACGTGCGGCTGGCCGACATCCGCCAGGCTGCGGCCCTCGGCCATGTCGTCCGCCTCGTCGGCCGCGCCGCGGTCGAGGGCGGCCGGCTGGTCCAGCAGGTCGCGCCCAGCCTGGTGCCGCTCGCGCATCCGCTGGCCGCCATCGCCGGGCCCTTGAACGCCGTCGTCGCCGAGGGCGATTTCGTCGGCCGCCTGACCTTCTCGGGCGCGGGTGCGGGCGCCGGTCCCACGGCCAGCGCCGTCGTCGCCGACCTCATCGATGTCGCCCGCGGCGAATCCGGCCCCGCCTTCGCCCAGGCGACCGCCTCGCTCGCCGCCCTTCCGCCCGCCGGCCCAGACAGCCGCACCGGCCGCTTCTACCTCCGGCTCGAGGTCGAGGACCGGCCCGGCGTGCTCGCCGAGCTCACCGCCCTGCTTCGCGACGCGGCGGTCTCGATCGAAAGCCTGGTGCAGCCCGCCCCGCCGCCGGGCGCCCCGGCGCTGGTCGCCATGCTCACGCATGACGCGCGCGAGGCCGATGTCCGCGCCGCCGCCGCCGCCATGGCCCGGCTCGCTGCCACCCGCGGCCGCCCGCTCGTCATGCCCATCCTCCCCGCCCACGCCTGAAAGGCCGCCATGTCCGCAAGTTCCGCCGATCGCGCATCCCTCACCCCGTCGAGCGTGCTTGACCGGGTGCTCGTGCTCGAGATGGTCCGCGTCACCGAATATGCCGCGATCGCCGCCTCGCGCTGGATCGGCCGCGGCGACGAGAAGGCGGCCGACGCCGCCGCGGTCGCCGCCATGCGCGCCGCCCTCAACCGCCTCGAGTTCGACGGCACCGTCGTCATCGGCGAGGGCGAGCGTGACGAGGCGCCCATGCTCTACATTGGCGAGAAGGTGGGCGCCGCCCAGGGGTCAGGCCCCCGGATCGACATCGCGCTCGATCCGCTGGAAGGCACCACGATCACCGCCAAGGCCGGCCCCAACGCCATGGCCGTGCTGGCGATCGCCGAGGAAGGCGGCCTGCTGCACGCGCCCGACGTCTATATGGAGAAGCTCGCCATCGGCCCTGGCTATCCCGATGGGCTCGTCAGCCTCGAGCGTTCACCGGCCGACAATGTCCGCGCGCTGGCCGAGGCCAAGGGCGTGGCTCCCTCCGAGATCATCGCCTGCGTGCTCGACCGGCCCCGCCACGAGGCCCTGATCCGCGAGCTTCGCGGGCTCGGCTGCGGCATCCACCTCATTCCCGATGGCGATGTCGCCGGTGTCATTGCCGTCACCAACCCCGAGACCACGATCGACATCTACATGGGCCAGGGCGGCGCGCCCGAGGGTGTGCTGGCAGCCGCCGCGCTGCGCTGCGTCGGCGGCCAGTTCCAGGGCCGGCTCGTGTTCCACAACGAGGACGAGAAGGCGCGCGCCCGCCGCATCGGGATCACCGATCTCGACCGCATCTACGGCCTGCACGATCTGGCCAGGGGCGATGTCATCTTCGCGGCCACCGGAGTCACCGATGGCAGCCTCTTGGAAGGCGTGAAGCGCTGGAAGACGGGCCGCATCACCACCGAAAGCGTCGTCATGCGCGCAAGCTCGGGCACCATCCGCCGCGTGAAGGGCGACCGCCTCGGAGACCCGGCCTGACCGCGCCGGCCGCGCCGGTCCTGGGCGTGCGCGACTCCGCCTCGGGCCGCGCCTGGGCCTGGCGCGCCGCGCCGCTGCCGCTGGGTGCGGCCGAGCGGCTGGGTGTCGATGATCTCGCCGCCCAGCTGCTGCTGAGCCGCGGCTGCCCGGCCGATGCGATCGCGCGAACGCTGAAGCCGACCCTGCGGGACTGGCTTCCCGACCCGTCGCTGTTCCGCGACATGGATGCCGCCGCCGCCCGTCTCGCCGACGCAGTCGAGCGGGCCGAGCCGATCGTCCTGTTCGCCGACTATGATGTCGATGGCGCCACCTCGGCCGCACTTCTGCTGCGCCACCTGCGGTCGCTCGGCGCCTCGGTCCGCCCCTACATACCCGACCGCATCCTTGAAGGCTATGGTCCCTCGGCCGCAGCGCTTCGCCGGCTCCAGGCCGAGGGCGCAACACTTGTCCTCCTGCTCGACTGCGGCACCCAGGCCTTCGAGCCGCTCGCGGCCGCGCGCGCCGTCGGGCTCGACATCCTCGTCGTCGATCACCACAAGGCGGCAACCGCGCTGCCGCCGGCGCTCGCCATCGTGAACCCGAACCGGCTGGATGAAACGCCCGAGGCCGCCGCCCATGCCACGCTGTGCACAGCGGGCCTTGCCTTCCTGGTCGGCGTGGCCTTGAACCGCGAGCTGCGCCGGCGCGGCTTCTTCGAACACCGGCCCGAGCCCCGCCTGGCGGACTGGCTCGACATCGTGGCCCTGGGCACGGTCGCCGATGTCGTGCCGCTCGTCGGCCTCAACCGCGCGCTGGTCGCCCTCGGCCTGCGCCGCATGGCGGCGCGCGGCAACGCCGGCCTTGCCGCGCTCGCCGATGTCGCGCGGCTGGATCGGCCCCCGCGCGCCGATGATCTCGGCTTCCACCTCGGCCCCCGGATCAACGCCGGCGGCCGCGTCGGCGCGGCCGATCTCGGCGTGCGCCTGCTCGCCACCGACGATGGCGACGAGGCAGCAAGGCTTGCTGCCGAGCTCGACCGCCTGAACCTCGAACGCCGCGCCATCGAGGCGGCGGTGACCGCCGAGGCGCTGGCCCAGGCCGAGGCCACCCAGGCGAACAGCCCGGTCGCCGTGGTCGCGGCCGCCGGCTGGCACCCGGGCGTCGTCGGAATCGTGGCGGCGCGGGTGAAGGAACGGCTGCGCCGCCCGGCGCTGGTCCTCGCGCTCGACGAAGCCGGGGTCGCGAAGGGCTCCGGCCGCTCGATCCCCGGCGTCGATCTGGGGGCCGCCGTGCTCGCCGCGAAGGACCATGGCCTGATCGAGGCCGGCGGCGGCCACGCCATGGCCTGCGGCGTCACCGTCGGGCCCGGCCGGCTCGAGGCCTTCGCCGCCTGGCTCGCCGACCATCTGGCCGCCGATGTCGCGGCCGCCTCGCAGGCGGCGTCGCTGGCGATCGACCTGGCGGTCGCCCCGGCCGGCGCCACGGTGGCGCTGGCGCAGGCGCTGGCGGCCTGCGGCCCCTATGGCCAGGGCTGGCCGGCGCCACGCGTGGCGGTCGGCCCGGTGCGCCTGCTGCGCTGCGATCCCGTCGGCCGCACCGCGCCGCCCGCGCATCTCAGCTTCGTCGCCGCCGGCCCGGACGGTGGCCGGGTGGAGGGCATCGCCTTCAACGCCCTGTCGGGGCCGTGGGGCCCGGCGCTTGTCGCCCGCGGCGAGGCGCCGGTGCATCTCGCCGGCCGCCTTGTCGCCGAGGACTGGCAGGGCCGCACCCGCGCCCGCCTCCAGCTTGACGACTGGGCGCCCGCCGTCTAGTCGGCCGCTTCTCGCGCGCTGGCACGGCCCCTTCGTCTAGCGGTCTAGGACGTCGCCCTTTCACGGCGAAAACACGGGTTCGAGTCCCGTAGGGGTCGCCACATCCGCGCCGCATCCCGGCCGTCAGGACCTTTTTGCGGCCTCGGGCCTGTCATCCAGCCAGAAGCTCGAGGGGCACCGCGGGTATCCGCGCGGCGATGATCTGCCGCTGGCGCCGGCTGATCCCCCAGATCACCCGTTCGCCCCGGCCCAGGCTTCGATCCCAGGCCCAGGCCTGCCCCTCGAACGGCACGGCAATCGTCGTTACATGGTCCAGTATCATTCCCTGGCGGGGCAGCCGGAGCACATGCAGCTCGGGCGCGTCGTGCCCGGTCACATAGAGCAGGCCGTCGTCTCCCCAGTCCCCGCCGGAACAGGAACTGACGCCCCAGGTCGCCACCACGCTCGGCGGAAACAGCCAGGACTGGCGCATCTGCCAGGCGTCGTCGAACTGGCCCACATGCGTCCAGCGCTGGTCGAACCCGGGTGTGGTTCCCCGATCATTGTAATTGGCGAAACAGGCCCACCAGAAACCGCGGTGGCGAACCGCCCAGGTCAGCGAGCCCAGCCGGATCCCGAAGCTGTGCGAGCCGATGGGCTTCAGCGTTTGTGCGTCGTGGATCTCGAGCGAACTCGCCATCGGCAGTTGCGGGAAGTTGGAGTGGGCCAGCACCAGCCGGCCGCGGTCCACATAGCCAGCATTGAAATGCACGATCGGCCCGTCGGCGGTGCCCTGCCATTCGGCCACGCGAACCCCGTCCGCCTTGCGATGCTTCACGATGGTGCGGTTGCCGATGCCATAGAAGTGGCGGGCATCGACGGCTGCCGCCTGGTTCGCTTCCGGCACCGTCCAGCGCGCGATCTCGTCGGCGACCAGCGCGTGCGCGGGCTGCGCTGCCGCCGGCCTGTGGACCATCATGCCCAGTGGAACCGCCAGCGCGGCCGCGCCCAGCAGCTGGCGGCGGCTGACCGGTGCGCCCATCAGAACCGCTTGGTCACTTCCAGGCTGAAGGTGCGGCCCGCCAGCAGCGTCTGGCTCACGCTCGGGTCATAGCCAAAGGCGCTCGAGGAAAGCGGCGGTTCCTCGTTGGTCAGATTGCTGATCCCCAGCCGGATGCGCGTTCCGCCTAGCCAGCCGGCCGCCGCCTCGCCGAAGGCATAGGCCACCGACAGGTTGAAGGTCGTGGTCGGCGGGATCACCAGCCGGTAGAGCGTTCGCCCGCCCGACTTGAACGGCTCGATATAGGAAGGCCGTCCCAGGCTCTCGAAGATGGCCTGGGTCGTCGTCGCGCCGGAATCATGGGTCTTGCCGACATGATAGATGCCGACGCCGAAGTCCCAGCCGCCATGCTCGACGTTGATCGTCGTCGTGCTGCGCCACCGCGCCGCGCCGTCGGCATATAGCTCGTTGGTCTCGATCGGCGGCACATTGGCGGGCGCGAGCAGGTTGCGCGCCCGGTCCAGATAGGCCCAGTCCGAGGCGATCACCACCCGGCCCCAGGGCTGGCGCGGCATGGCATAGCGCAGGCCGAAGTCGATGCCGGCGTGCTCGCTCGAGGCGATGTTCAGGAAGGGGCGGTAGCGCGCGAAGATCCGCCCGGCCGGCGCGGCCGGATTGTTGGGGTTTGCGGCATTGTAGGCGGCAAAGGCGGCGCGATCCTCGGGTGTCAGCGGAAAGCGCTCGACATCGGGATCGCCGGCATAGGTCGCGCCCAAGCCGATGTCGATCTGGTCGGGCGCAACGCCGGCGGCGATCTGCCGCCGCGTGAACTCGCGCAGCAGCGCAGCGTCGCTGGCATCGATCTGGGCGACGCTGCGCTGGCCCAGCAGGTTCCGGCGCTTGATCCGCCACAGGTCGGCCGTCAGCGACAGCCCGCGGATGCCTGGCACGTCGAGCACGAACCCATAGGTCTCGCCCCGTGATTCCTGCGGCTTCAGGTTGGGATTGCCGCCGAAATAGGTGCGCTTCACATAGGGTCCCTCGTTCAGGAACGGGTTTCGATAGGCGTCGATGTCGCCCGCGCCCGCGGTGATCGTCCAGCGCGGGCTGGTGTAGAGCGCCGCCAGGCTCGGCGCCATGAATCCCTCATTGTAGGATCCGCGCAGCATCAGCCACGAAACCGGGCGCCAGTTACCCCCCACCTTCGGCTTCACCGTCTCACCGAAGTCACTGTAGCTTTCGAACCGGCCCGAGGCGGTCACCTCCAGGCTGTAGAGCAGCGGCACCGCCCGGTCGGGCGTCACCAGCGGCAGCAGCACCTCGGCATAGGCGCTCCTCACCCTGCGGCTTCCGAACACGTCCGGGCGCGGCGGATGCAGCAGGAAGTCGTTGTTGAGGGGGTCGAGGCCCGAGGATGGCGGGTTCTCGCCGCTGAAGGGCGGGCGCACGTCCTTCAGCTTCTCCTCGCGATATTCGGCCCCCACCGCCGTCTTCACCTCGATTCCCCACAGCGTGAACAGCGTGCCGTTCGCCCTGAGGTCGGCGCTGGCGATCGAGCTGCTGGCGCGGCGCGAGAAGACGGCCGCGAAGCTGTCCACCACCGACTGCGGATTGGTGTAGGGCCGGTCGGCGACCACCGCGCCCCCCGACACGCGGAAGGTGTAGCCGAAGGGGTTGAAGGCGCTCGCGTCGGTGCGGGCGATCGCGGCCTGCAGCAGGCTTTCGCGCACGTTCGGGAAGGCATCGTCGCGGCCGCGCACCTCGTTGTAGAACAGCGAGCCCTCCCATTCCCACGTCGGCCCCACCCGCCCGCGCAGCCCGACCGCGCCGCGATAGACATCGGCGCGCGTGCGCACATCCTCGGCCGCGAGGTCTCGGATGGTCATCTGCGTGAAGCTGACGGTGCGCGGCGTGCCGACGAGGCGCGGCGTGCCATCCGCATTGGGCGCGCCGGTCGGGTGGAAGAAGCGCGAGCCATAGGGGTTGAACGGGCTGTCGACCGGCATCACCATCAGCTGGTCCGAGGTCGGCGCGTTGAGCGCCAGCGGCTGCCGCCGCATCAGCGAGCCGGATCGGTAGTAGCCCAGCTCGGTAAACGCGGTCACCGAATCCGACAGGTCCCATTCCGCCGTCACATTGGCATTGACCCGCCAGGTGCGCGGCGAGGCAAAGCCGAACTCGTTGAGGTCGAGGAAGAATTCGGGGTTGGTGGCGCGGCTGGGTGCGGCGCTCGTCAGCGTCGGCACGCCGTTCACCGGCCGGAAGAAGTTGTTGGCGGTGCCCGTGCCGATGCGGAATGTGGGCCAGAAGCCGCGCGCCGAACGCCCGTCGAACGGCCCGCCGAACGTGTTGAAGGGCGGCGGCGCCCGATCGGCATTAAGTGCTGACCGGCTGAACTGTCGCTGGGTCAGCAGCGTCTCGTCTCGGTGCAGCCCCTCGATGGTGCCGAAGATCCGGCCGCGATCGCTGGCGAAGCGCGTGCCGAAGGTCACCGCCCCCTGCCAGCTCTGCCCGCCCCCGGCTTCCGGCGCGGCGAAACGCACCAGCCCCTCCAGCCCGACGAAGTCGCGCCGCAGGATATAGTTGATGACCCCGCCGACCGCGTCCGACCCGTAGATGGAGGAGGCCCCGTCGCGCAGCACCTCGATCCGCTCGATCCCCTGGGTCGGCAGATGGTTGATGTTCACCGCCTGCGACAGGCCGGCCGTGAACGGGTTGATGGCGAGCCGCCGGCCATTGAGCAGGATGAGCGTCGCCGTCGCGCCCAGGTTGCGCAGGTTCAGATTGGCGTTGTCGCCGCGCGCGCCCGACGAGCCCAGGCGGGTCTCGTTTTCCGGCAGGTTCGTGACCGACGGCAGCGAGGTCAGCAGATCGGCCGGCAGCAGGCCGCCGCGCAGCTCGATGTTGCGCATGTCGAGCACCGTCATCGGCGCGGTCGACTCGATCGCCGCGCGCCGGATGTTGGTGCCGGTCACCACGATGGTGGCGGTGTCGGCGCTGCTGTCGCCGCCATCATCGGCGGCCGGCGCCGCCGAGGACGCGACCTGCGCCGAAACCGGGGACTGCAACGTTACCGCTGTTGCGATGGCCGTCCCCACAGAGACAAGCCACCGCGCCTTGCCGCGCGCCATCCAGCTCATGACAATGCCCCCGCCGAAGGATTTCCAGCACACATGGCCTAGAAAGCCGGAATGTCCTCCGGATGACATTCATGCTTCGATGAGATGACGGGCCGAAAAACCGCCCGGTTGCCAGCAGTCGAGCACCGCCCCCCGCTATTCAGCGGCCGCGGCGTTCGCCAGCGGCGCGCCCACGTCGATGCAGGTGACGCCGCTCACGGCCGGGCGCTTCGTCCAGTCGCGGATCGACAGCGCCCGGCTGGCATCGCGCCGGCCGGCCGCGCGATGTGCTTCCATGGTCGGCCGGCTGAACTCGTAGCCGCGCGCCTTGCCGCTGTAGGCCTTGTCACGGTAGATGATCTGCGCGATCTCGATGTGCTGCTCGCAGGCGAAGCGCCGCAGCACCTGGAGCTCGGCCGGGCTCAGCTTCGACAGGTCCGGCGCACAGCGCGCCAGCATCCGGCGCACCACCTGCCGGGCCGGCGACAGCTCGACTTCCTGACGGGTGCCAAGCCGGGTGCGGCTGGCATGGCGGATGTCCTGCGCCCGCGTCTCGGCATCCAGCAGCGTCCCGGGAAAGGGGCCCTCGGCCGGGAACAGGTCCACCTGGAAGATGTTCTTGTCGAACTCGGTGCCCTCGTCCAGCACATGCTGCAAGGGCGCGTTGGAGGCGATTCCCCCGTCCCAGTACCAGTCCCCGCCGATGCGGACCGGCGGAAAGCCGGGCGGCAGCGCGCCGGAGGCCATCACATGGTCGGCCGTGATCCGGCACTGGTCAGCGCCTCCCTTGGAATCGAAGAAGTGCATCCGGTCATGCTCGCCGGCCGCGGCCACCTCACCCATGGCGCGTCGATCCTCGTCGCCTGACCAGATGCGGCCGAACATCGGCACCAGCTTCTCCGGATGCTGGTCGGCCGGCATGCCGGCCTGCCGCCGGTCAGCTTCGGGCTTCCCCAGGATCGCCCCGCCGACTCCGGGCCCGAACCGCTGGTCTGGATCGGCTTCACCGCGCGCGGCCTCGCCGGACTGGGCCTGCCGGAAACCGCGCTTGCCAGCTTCGACCTGCCCTTCCAGGCTGGCATGAAGGCCCGCGCGCGCATCCTCGGTCTCAGCGACCCGGAAAGCTGGGCCTGGGGCGATGAATCGATCGACCTCGTCCTCACCATCCTCGCGCCCGAGCACCGCATCGCCGACCTGAAGTCGGACGCGATCAACATCGTCGGCGGGATCGGCGGCACCTGCCTCGGCGAAATCGATCTCGCCCCGGTCGGCGGCGCGGTCGACCGCGAACCCTTCGGCTTTGCCGACGGCATCTCCCAGCCCATCCTGCGCGAGGTGCGCCCCGATCTCGCCCGGCTCTACCCGGATGATGTCGTCGCGCCGGGCGAGCTGTTGTTCGGCCATCCGGCGAACGATGGCTACATCCTGACGCCGCCGCGCGTGCAGGCGGAAAGCGATCCGCTCGGGCTTCTGCCCGATGCGGCGCCGCCGCTCGAAGGCAGTTTCCGGCCTTCCGCGATCTCGGCCGCAGCGGCTCGATGGTCGCGGTCCAGCAGTTCCGGCAGGACAGCAAGGGTTTCTGGGCCTTGTGCGAAGCCGCGGCCGGCCAGCTCGGCCGCGACTATCCGGCGCTCGCCTTCAGATCCGAGCAGGGTGGTGGAGGCAAGGACTTGACGCGCGCCGGAACCAGTCCGGAAGCCGTCTGGGTCGCCGCCAGGATGTTCGCCCGCTGGCGACAGAACGGGCGCGGTTCAGGCGGTTTCGGGATACATCCGCAGCAGCCGGCGCTCACGCCGCCAGCCCCGGAACACATCGGCCAGCGGCGCTGGCCGATGCCCCAGCCGGCGGTTCGCGGCGCCGATGGCGAACAGCAGCCGCCACTGGTCGAACAGCACCCGGTAGGCGGCGGCCAGCGGCACGCGGCTGTCCCAGATGTGGGTCGCCTCCGCGCCGGCGCCGTTCACCTCCACGATCCGGAAACCGCGGCCGGCAGCCAGGTCGTCGAACCGCCTGAAGCGGACATCGAACCGACCGAAGCCGAGCCCCGGGATGTCGCGGGCGATCGAGTCGAACCGGGCGTCCATCGCCGGCGTCACCAGCGGCGTCCCATCGCGGAAGATGGCGCCCCGGCTGTGGCTGCCGGCAAAGGCGAGGCGCACCCGCTCGCCGGCCGGCACCACCTGGTCGAGCCGGCCGGCATGCCGGCCGAGATAGAGGTGCGGAACTTGCCCGGCGCGTGGGTCGGCGAGGATCAGCTCGCGAAGCGTCGTCCGGCCGTCGCCCGTCACATGCGGAAAATATTTCAGCGTCAGCGACAGGATGCGTCCGCGGCTTGCCCCGGGGGGGCGTGCCCACAGCACGCCGGCCTCGCCCGGCCAGTCCACCAGGGTCTGCAACAGCAGCCGCGCGCCGGCCGGGAAAGCCGCCAGATAGGCGTGAAGCTCGGCCTCGCTGCGCACCGGGCGAACGCCTGCGCCGCGGCAGCCGAGGTCGGGCTTGGCGACGAGCGGCAGGTCGAGCCCGGTCTCGACCAGCCGCGCCTTCGCGACCCCCAGGTCGACCTCGGCCGGCCGGACCGTGCGCTCGACGGCGACATGGGGCGCGATCCAGGAACGTGCCACCTCTCCGGCCAGCCCCAGCACCGCCGACTTCGATTCCCCGACCAGCCCGCCGGCCGGGAAGGTCGGATTGGCCAGCAGCGGGGCCCGGATGCTGCGGTGTCTCAGCATCAGCAGCATCACCCATCCCAGGACGGGCGGGTAGAAGCGCCACATGGGCCAGAACTCGTGTGCGGAAAGCGGCGGGCCGTCGCCGATCGGGGGCATGGCCGGCGCATCAATGGTGTCGGCCACGGCCGGCCTCAACCCGGCGCCCGCTGCGCATCCGCGTGCAGCTGCACGAACAGGTCGCGCTGCACCGAGCTGCCGCCCAGCGCCGGCAGTCGCGGCAATGCCCGGCCCAGCAACCGCGCCGCTGCTTCCCACCTCCGGCGCGCATGGGCGACGATACCGTCCGCCAGCGTCGGCACGATGTCCCGCCAGATCTCGTCGGACGAGGTGCGCGCCTTCGCCGCGAGGCTGGCACGCATCGCCGCCACGTCGCCGTCCCGCCCGGCCCGCGCCAGCCCGAGAAGCAGGTGAAGGTCGAGAAAGCCATTCAGATGCTCGTGGGCGCGCGGCGCCAGCCATCCCGCCAGTTCCGCCCAGCGCTCGCCCACCTCCACGCCCGCAAGCTGCAGCCGCGCCAGCAGCGACACGGCGTTCAGCTGGTCCTGGGCATAGTCCTTGCGGACCGCCCAGACCCGCCTGTCAAAGAGCTCGAGCGCCGCCTGCCCCTCGCCCAGCGCCAGTAGCGCCAGGGCCACATGCCACCAGTTGTGGGTGTAGAGGAACGAGGAGCAGCGCGCCCACCGATCGCCGCGCGGCTGCAGCCACGCGATCGCCGCGCGCGGATCCCGGCGGGCCGCGAACACATGCGCGACCGCATGCTCGGCCCAGGGGTCGAAAGCCGCGTCTGCGGCCGCGCGCCCGAACCGCTCGGCCGCCTGAACCGCCCCGGTCTCCGCCAGCGCAAAGGCATGCATGCCGCCAACATGGCTCACGCCGGGGTTGGCATCCACCAGCAGCGCCGTCATCGCCCGCATCGCCCGAAAGTTGCCGCAGTTCAGTTGATGGACCTGCAGCAGCCGCGCAGCAACGAGATCGGTCGGCCAGGCCTGCACCAGGGCTGACAGCCGCCGCCGGCAGCCTGCCTCATTGCCCGCCGCCCAGCAGGCGATCGCCTCGATGAGCAGCCGCTCGCGCGGCGGGGCGGCGTGCCGGCCGGCCATGGCGTCGCGCGCCAGCGGCCGGGCGGCGGCCTGCCCCTCGGGCGACAGTGCCAGAAGGTGGAGCGCGGCCGCGAGCGCGCGCGCCGCGGCGAAGTCGGGGTCGATCCGCACCGCCTCGAACACGACAGCGGCATCGAGGCCATAGACCAGAAGCTCGTCCCGCAGCCGGTCGAGGCAGGCGACGGCGGCCGCACTGGTCGTGCCATGCGCCAGCCCTGTCGCGTCGCTCCTCACGCGGCAGTTCGGCCGCGCACCAGCCGCGGCGCCAGCAGCAGCATCCCGGCTCCCGCTGCAACCCCGGCCCAGCCGACCGGGCCCGCGAGCAGGCCGCCGGCCAGCACCAGCAGCGGCGTCCAGACAAGACCGGTCAGCGTCACCACCAGCAGAAACCGGCCCACCGGCATGCCTGCCACGCCGCTGCCCGCATAGGCCGGCACCCTGAGGCCCGGGACGATCCGCGCACCCGCCACCACCAGGACGGAGCGGCCGAGCGCCGCCACCCGTGGCGAAGCGGCCAGCCGCCGCTCGACCCAGGGATGCGCGCGGCCCAGCCGCCCGACGGCGTGCAGCAGCAGGTCCCCCAGCACGGTTCCGGCCAGCAGCGCAGACAGCCCCAGCGCCAGGTCCACCTGCATCGCCGCGCCGAGCGCACCAACCGCAAGCGCCGTCGCATCCTCCAGCACCAGGGTCGCCGCGACCACCGCCAGGAAGAACAGCGGCGGGCAGGCGGCCAGGGCGGCCAGCACGGCAGACGGATCGGGCACCATCGCCGTCAGCCCTGCCGCGCGCGGCCGGGGATGAGATCCCGGCTGAGCCAGAGCAGCGCCGCCGCCGACAGCCAGACGCTGATCGCCATGCCGAACAGGAGCCCGCCATCGCTCGAGCCATCGGCGTTCGGAACCGCGACTCCCAGGGGCGTGAACAGGTGGAACAGGATCGCGCCGGAAATCACCCCCAGCGCCATCAGCGCGCCGGGCAGCCGAAGCCAGCTGAGGCGCGGCAGCAGTGAGGCAAGAAGCAGCGCGCTCGCCACCAGCTCCAGCGTGCCGATGACATGCGCCGAGAAGACGCCGCCCGGCGCGAACAGGCCGGCAAGGCCGAACTCGCCCGCCCACCTGTCCAGCGTCCCGAAGATATGCTCGGTCTCCGGCGAGCCGGTGAACTTGAAGAACAGCGACTGGATGAAGACGAAGCTGATCCACAGGATCAGCAGCACGGGACGGGCGGCGCGCAGGCGCATGTCGGTCTCCTCGGGAACAGGATCAGCCAAGCACCTTCGGCCAGTTGGCATTGGCCTTCGCGATGTGGCCCGGAATGTCCTCGGCCCAGCGGCGGCCCACCTCGGCATTGTAATTGAGGTAGAGCTTGCCGTTCACGATCCGCCAGACGCGCGGATCGGCCGAGGCCGTGTACCCCTGCGAGACCGCCCAGGCGCAATAGCCGCCATATTGCGGCACGAAGCGGTCAGGCTGGCTGAGGAAGGTGTCGCGATTGGCGGTCGAGGCGAACCGGTAGGTCGCCCCGCGGTGGGTCGCGCTGATGTCCCGCCGTCCCGGCATCGCCCGGCCCTCGCGGAAATAGGCGACGGGGTCATATCCGCTGACGGCGACATTGCCGATCAGGCCGGTATGGACGGCGGGCTTCGCGGCCTCGGCCGGTGCCGGCGCGACGGCCGCGGCAAGCCCGAGGGCGGCGCTGACGAGAAGCAGGGGGCGCATCGGTTTCTCCAGGTGCAGCCGGCTTGGCGGCGACTGTTCCGCACCATGCCGCCCCCCGGCCGCGCCTGTGAAATGCCGGCTTCCTATGCTTTCGATAGGCATCGGCTATCCGACGCCCATGCCCGGCCGCTATCGAAACCATGGCAGGCCGGGGGCTTCCCCCCGACCGCCGCCGGGCGCACAGACGGGGCCATGTCGGTCCTCGACTCCCTTGCCGCCCAGCTGGCCGAGACCCGCCTCGCCCGCGCCTTCTGGGAGCCGGCCTACGACCGCATGGTCGGGGCCCTTGTGGCCAGCGGCGCCGGCACGGTCGTGCCCCGGCCCGGCGAACGGCTGCCCGAGCTGGCGCTGCCCGACAGCCTCGGCCGCTGGACGCGCTTTGCCGATCTTCTGGCGGATGGCCCGGTCGTGCTGTCGGTGCAGCGCGGCGGCTGGTGCCCCTATTGCCGCGCGGAAATCGCTGCCTGGCGCCGCGCCCGGCCGGCGCTGGCCAAGGCCGGTGGCCGCCTCGTCCTCATGACACCCGAGACCGGCGGCCGCGCCGAGCGCCTGCGGGACACCGCCGGCCCCGACGTCACCATCCTGTGCGACGTCGATCATGGTGCGGCCATGACCCTCGGGCTCACCGTGCCGCTGCCGCTCGATCTCCAGCGAAGCTATCGCGATGCCGGGCTCGATCTCGACCGGCTGACCGGCGGTGCCGGCGCCTTCGTGCCGATCCCGGCGACCTTCCTGGTCGACCGCGCCGGCACGGTGCGCTTCACCCATGCGGAGGTCGATTTCCGCCGCCGCGCCGAGCCGGCCGAGGTGATCGCTGCCCTCGCAGCCCTTCAATAGGCGCCGTCAGGCCAGCGCCCAGCCCCGGGCCCGAACCGATTTCAGGAAGGCATCGACGGCCGGTGGCCGATGCCGCCCGGCGATCGCCAGCACTTCCACCCGCCGTTCGCCGGCCAGCCCCTCCACCGGCCGCCAGCAGGTGCCCGGCGGGCGCGGCAGGCCCTCGGGCACGATCGCCGCGCCTAGCCCCCCCGCCACCAGGAAGGCAGCCGCGGCCAGGCTGCCGGCCCGGTGAACCGGCCCCTCCCCGGCCCCGATCGTCGCCAGGTCGGGTTCCCCAACCTCGATCCGGGCGGTGGCGGCCAGCACCGCCGCGCCGATTGCGGCGCCGTCCTGCGCCGGGGCCGCCAGCGGATGGCCTGCCGGCAGCAGCAGGCCGATCCGTTCCTCGCGGATGGTCCAGCGATCCGCCCGCGCCGGCAGCTCGGCCGCGAACGCCCCGATCGCCACGTCGACATCGCCGGCCATCGCCGCCTCCACCAGCCGATCCGCCTCGTGCAGGCGGAGTGACAGCGCAAAGCCCGGAAACGCGCTGCCCAGGTCCAGGAGCAGGGTCGGCAGCCCGTCCAGATGCACATCGGGCGCCAGGCCGACCGACAGCGGCGACAGCCGGCCCCGTTCCACCTGCCGGGCCAGCGCCCGCGCCTGCTGCGCCGCCTCGTAGCTTCGCTCCAGGTGTGGCAGCATCAGCCGGCCGAGGTCTGTCAGGTGCGTCAGCCCGCGCTCGCGCCGGAAGAGCTGGCCGCCGAACTCCTCCTCCAGCTTCTGGATCGCCCGAGTCAGCGAGGGCTGCGTGACATGGCAGGCTTCGGCGGCGCGCGTGAAGTTGCGCTCCCGCGCGACGGCCAGAAAATAGCGGACCTGGTGCATTTCCATGGCGAAGACGAGTCCAGTCTAGCCGGCCGGCCCCCGCCCTGGCCAGCAGCCACGGCCGTTCATGCCGTCGCGGCCGCCCGCCGGCGCGACAGCAGCATGGCCGCCGCGATGGCCGCAGCCATCGCCACCAGGCCCAGCAGAGCCTGCGGCGCCAGTGCGGGCACCCCCATCAGCACCAGCGTATCGTTGGATCCCGGCACCAGCACGCTGCCGGCGCCCATCACCACACTGCCCGAAAGCACACGCACAGCCGAGGCCCCTGTCTCCGGCGCCGCATGCACCCGCCCCCGCAGATGCCCGCCGGCCACCGAACCGGCGAACAGCGCCAGGAACAGGGCGAGGTGGATCGCGGGCGCGGCCGTCGTCCCGGTCTCGGCGATCGAGGCCAGCACCTCGGTGTGCGACCAGGGCGCCGCCATCAGCGCCAGCAGCGCGAAGGTGATTCCGATCACCGCGGTCGCCACCGGCGGGGACCAGGCGACCGCCAGGCCGAAGCGAAGCCTGCGCGCCCGCAGCGCCGCGGCCAGCAGCGCCAGCACCAGCATTCCGACCGGCAGCCAGGGCGCCAGCAACAGCGGCGGCGACCCGGACGGCAGCTCGGGCCCGGGGCCGGCTCCGCCCAGATGCCGGGCCGCCGCCATCCCCGCCAGCAGGCCCGCCGGGGTCAGCAGATAGGCCCATTCGCCCTGCCCCACCCGCGCGACCGCGCCCATCACGCACGCCCGGCTCCACCAGGCGCCCAGTCCCAGGAGGATGCCGCCGCCCGCCGCCTGCCAGCCCGCCGCATGCCGGGCCGCGAGCGGCACGTCGCCCCCGGCCAGCAGCGCCACGCCGAAGATGGCGGAAACCCACAGCGCCGCCATCGCGATGGCCAGCGCCTGTGCGGGATCGCGGGCCAGCACCAGCCCGCCGACGGCGCGCACCAGGCACGTCGCCCCGCGCTGGATGGCAAGGCCCAGCAGGAACAGCAGCGGGGCCGCTGCCCACAGCAGGCCGGGCGGCTCGGCTCCGAACGGGTGAACGGGCATCTCACCGACAGGCTAGGCCGATCTGTCGCCCGGCGGGAAATGCCGATTGACTTGGATTTCGATAGCCCCTGGCTATCGGGGCCCCGGCCGGCCGGGGCCGGCCCGGGGCGGCGGATCAGTTGATCCGGTAGACCACCGGACAGTTCACCACGAAGCCCACGGCGCGGAAGTCGCCGCCGTCCAGGCTCGTCAGATAGCCCCGGTTCGCCATTTCGGCGGCCTGCAGCGCACTCGTCATCCGGTAGCGCACGCCGGCGCGGATGGCGTCCTCGGTCCACACCGCCGGAAACAGCCGCCACATCGGCGAATAGTCGAGGTTGATGGTCGGCACGCCGCCGAGCACGTTCAACGGCCCACGCCCGTCGGTCAGCGCGCTGTACAGCCCCTGGCGGTGGGGGTTGTCGAGGCCGGTCGGCCCGTTCACCACCACCACGATCCGCTCCGCGGACTCGCCTGGTGCCGCATCCTCCAGCGCGAACGGCAGATCGTCCATCGCCGGCGTCATGGTCGCGCCTTCCAGCGTCGCCACGAGCGGATTGTTCGCTTCGGTCGACAGGTAGAAGATCGGCCGGTCAAAGGTCATGCCCAGGGTCATTTCCAGCGTCACCGTCTCGTCGCGCGGGCAGATGGCCACCACCTTGTCGTGCACCTTGGAGTGATCGACCCGACCGTCGCACATGGCGTTCAGCTCGGCTTCGCTCGCCTGCGACAGAACCGGAGCGTTCAGGATGACAGACTTGGCGCTGTTCTCGATCAGCACCAGCGGCGTGTAGGCGGCGTCGCCGACGCTGCCTGGCTGGAAGCTCTTCGGCGGGAAGGGGGCCTCGGCCGGCCCGGGGACGATGCTGCGGGCTGGCCGGAAATCGACCCGCCCGGCCGCGAAGGTGAAGCTGCCATCCTTCTCGATGGTCGCGCGCCGGGTCGCCCGCCCGGTCAGGCCATAGGCGAGCTTCGCCGAATAGGGCACGCCATGCAGGTCGGCGAGGTCCCGGTCGGTCGCGTCGGTGATGATGAACCACACCGGCTCGCCCGACCGCAGACGCCCGCGCCGCAGCGGCAGCGTCGCCGTGCCCTTCTCGAGGTCGATATGGGCCGACTTCATCAGCAGCACCGGTCCAAGAAAGGCCGGGTTCACCTCGGACGGCGACGGCTGGGCGACGATCGTCCGCAGGTCGGGCCGGATCGAGGCCGGCGCCTCGCGGATTTCCGACAGCGGCCGGCCCTCCTTGCCGCGCACCACGACTTCGGCGGCAGCCGGTGCCGCCGCGACCGCCAGCAGCGCGGCGCCGATCAGCCACCACCCCCTGCGCCCCACCGCCCGCCCCGATCCTGATTCGCTGTGCATCATTCGGCCTCCCGCTCCGGTCGCCGGCCTGCTCGCCGCAACCGCCGGTTTCCTGGCACCGTGCAGGCCCCGGCCTCTTGCCGGATCGCCTTGTTTGTCGCGCGCTTGCGGTGCGATGCGCCCTCGCCAAGGCAAGAAGCGACAAGCCCGGCAGGGGCGCGACAAGCCGGCGGGCATAGACACTGGCTATTGCCACCACAGACAATCGGTATTTTACCGTCGGGCGGTGCCACGCCAGACAGTCGTGTCATGGCAGGCCCAGAGCATCAGGCCCTCGCGACCAGACCCCGCCACTGCTGCCCGGCCCCGGCCCGCAGCCCGGCGGCCGCCTGCCACACACGCACGGGCTACCCCGCCATCGACTCCATCCGCTACGCCCGCCCGCCCCTCGTCGAGGCGCTGGGGCATCCCGAAACCGGGCTCATCCTCTACCGGATGCACAGCCAGGGCCCGGCCGGGGCCCTGACCAGCGCCGAGCGCGACGGCACGGCGCCCGCCATGCTGTTCGTGTCGCGGGGCGGCGGCGTGGCGGCGCATGGCCATGTCGCGGGCCGGCGGTTCGAGCTGCGGCCCAACAGCTCGGTCCGGGCCACCTTCCTGCCGGCCGGGGCAGACGCCGGCCTTACCTTCGGCGTGGCGGCCCGCTCGGTGAACCTGCTGTTTCCGGTGGGGCTGCTGGAATCCGGGCTCGAGCAGGGCGCCGCCGCCCTGCCCCCCCTGCTCTTCAACGAGGATGAACGCCTGATCCGGCTGGCCCGGATGGTCGAAGGCGAAATCGCGCGGCCGGGCTTCGCCTCGGCGCTGCTGGTCGAGGGGCTTGCCCGTGCGATCGCGGCGCTCCTGGCCCGCGCTGACCGCGCTCGCCTCGATGCCGAGGCCGACCGGGTGCATCTGCCAGCCTGGAAGCTCAGGCGCGTCATCGACCATGTCGAAGCGAATCTGGGCGGGCGAATCGGGCTCGCCGATCTCGCCGCGGCCGCCGGCCTGTCACCCTTCCATTTCAGCCGGGTGTTCAGGCGCGCAACCGGCACCACACCCCATCGTTTCGTGATGGAACGCCGGCTCCAGCAGGCCTGCGCCCGCCTCGCCGACCCGAGCGTGAGCATCGCCGAGACTGCGCTGGCCTGCGGCTTTGCCAACCAGTCGCACTTCACGGCGGCCTTCAGCCGGTCGATGGGAATCTCGCCGGCCCGCTATCGCGCCCTGCTGCATCGCTGAGCGGGCCGGGTGGCCGGGCCGTCAGCGGCTGGGCTTGGGCCGCGCTGGCGGGTCGTCCGCGCCCACGTCGATGCAGGTGACGCCGCTCACGGCCGGGCGCTTCGTCCAGTCGCGGATCGACAGCGCCCGGCTGGCATCGCGCCGGCCGGCCGCGCGATGTGCTTCCATGGTCGGCCGGCTGAACTCGTAGCCGCGCGCCTTGCCGCTGTAGGCCTTGTCACGGTAGATGATCTGCGCGATCTCGATGTGCTGCTCGCAGGCGAAGCGCCGCAGCACCTGGAGCTCGGCCGGGCTCAGCTTCGACAGGTCCGGCGCACAGCGCGCCAGCATCCGGCGCACCACCTGCCGGGCCGGCGACAGCTCGACTTCCTGACGGGTGCCAAGCCGGGTGCGGCTGGCATGGCGGATGTCCTGCGCCCGCGTCTCGGCATCCAGCAGCGTCCCGGGAAAGGGGCCCTCGGCCGGGAACAGGTCCACCTGGAAGATGTTCTTGTCGAACTCGGTGCCCTCGTCCAGCACATGCTGCAAGGGCGCGTTGGAGGCGATTCCCCCGTCCCAGTACCAGTCCCCGCCGATGCGGACCGGCGGAAAGCCGGGCGGCAGCGCGCCGGAGGCCATCACATGGTCGGCCGTGATCCGGCACTGGTCAGCGCCTCCCTTGGAATCGAAGAAGTGCATCCGGCCTGTCGTCACGCTGACGGCGCCCACCGACAGCCGGATCGGCCCGTCGTTCAGCTGGTTCCAGTCGATCAGCTCGTCGAGCGTCGCGCGGAGCGGCCCGGTGTCGTAATGGCTGATCGCCGCCAGCGTGCCGGGCGGCTGCAGCTTCGCCGGCGGGAAGCGCGGCCGGAAGAAGCCCGGCACCCCGGTCGTGGCGATCCAGAAGGCCGCCCCTTCCGACCACAGCTCCCGCGCCGGGCCCGCCGGCAGGTCGAAGGCCGGAACCAGCCCGGCCGACACCCGCTCCCAGAAGCTCACCAGCGCCGGCAGCCGCTTCCCCGGCGGATTGCCGGCGATCAGCGCGGCGTTGATGGCGCCGATCGAGATGCCGCAAACCCAGTCGGGCGCGATGCCGAGCGCGGCCAGCTCCTCGCACACCCCCAGGTGATAGGCGCCCAGCGCGCCGCCGCCCTGCAGCACCAGGCAGTTGAGGTGCGGCGGGCGCTCCGCCTCGGGCGTGTCGCACCCGCTCGGCAGGTCATCGCACCCCACGACCACGCCGCCGTCGCCCGTGTCCGTGTCCGTGTCCGTGTCCGTGTCCACCATGCTCAAGCCGCCACTGCCATGTGCGCCTTATGACGCGCCGGGGGCCGGCCGCGCCAGCCCCCGGAAGGCTCATGCGTTTGCGGTCGGCGGGCGGCTGGTCAGGCCCGCGCCGGCTTGCGGCGCCGAACCGCCATCCCGACCAGCCCGAAGCCGGCGATCAGCATCGCCCAGGTAGCAGGTTCCGGAACGGCACCAGCAATGAATCCGCGATGCAGATAGACCGGCACCGCCCCCTTGAACTGGCCGAAGCGGTTGGCGGACGTGTCGGCGAAGGGAAACCAGGCGAAGCTGTGCACCGCCGCCACCCGGCCATCGACGAAATAGGCGGCGCCCGAATCGCCCCCGGCGCCGATGCCTTCGCGCGCGCCGACGCCGAGGTCGCAATATTTCGGGCTCAGCGCCACGCCCAGGATCCCGGCGAGCGTGCACGACGCATCCTTGCCGACCGTGCCATTGTCGAAGTCGGTGATCCACACGTCGCCCACCTGGGCGGTGCCGAAGAATCCGTCGAAGAAGCCGCCCCAGTCGGGGTCGCCGAAGCGGAAGTCGAAGCGGTTGTCGGCAAAGCGCAGCCGCCCGGTTCCGGCGGCGAAGCCCGGCAGCGTGCCATTGTCGCCGCCGGTGAGCGAGCGCAGGCCGTAGCCGGCGATGGTGTGGACCTCGCCCGTCAGGTCGGTCAGGCCCGAAAGCCCGTAGATCGGGGCGAAGGCCGGCGCCGCTACCGACAGGCGCAGGATCGCGATGTCATTCTGGTCGATCACCTCGCCGGTGTAGAGCGGATGCACATGGTAGAAGCTGACCGACCGCAGCGTCGGGCCCGGATCGAAATAGACGTTGAGATCGAGCGGTCCGTCATAGAAGAAGACGGTCGTCGACAGCGGCCGGGCCTTGGTGCCATCCGAGACGCAGTGCGCCGCCGTCAGCACCGCGCGCGGGCCGATGAGGCTGCCCGAGCAGACGAAGCCGCTGCCGCCGCCATAGTCCATGAACAGCCCGACGGCGCCGCTGAACTGCGGCTTGGGCGGAATGTAGATGGGGTTCCCGCCAAACGGGATGGTCGCGGTCGAGGTCTGGCCGACGATGTCGCGCGACACCATCTGCGCAGCTTCCTCTGGAAGCCCCGCCTGGGCGGCCCCCGCGCCGGCCAGGGCGGCCAGCGTCACACAGCGCCGAAACAGGTTGAAAACGGTCGTCATGATGCCCCTCCAAATGAACGGACCGCCCGTGCCCCTTGCACCGCCGCCGGCGCAAACGATCCGCCTATTCCTTAGGGCCGTGCCGCAACTGCCTGCAATCGCAACCAGGCCCGTCGCGGCAGGCCGGCCGCAAAGCGCGACAATTTGCCCGGGCCGTTCGCCCGTCCGGCGTCGTCAGCCGCCCGCCAGGCGGGCCATTAGCGGCCGGACCGGACCGACATCATAGCCGCCCCGGGCCGCGGCGGCGGCGATCGAGTCGGGGTCGCCGCCCCGCGCGGCTTGCGTCAGCGCCCACAGCAGGGCCGACCGCGTGCCCGACCGGCAATAGCCGATGACCGGGCCGGGTGCCGCCTCGAGCACGGCGGCGAGCGCGTCGAGCTGCGACCGCGAGAAGCCCGAATGGTCGACCGGGATCGCCGTGTAGCCCAGCCCCGCCGCGCGCGCCGCCGCCGCGATCGCCGCCCCGGCGTGGCTGGCCGGCACTTCGCTGTCGGGCCGGTTGTTGACGATGTGCACGAAGCCCGCCGCGGCGATCGCCGCGCAATCCTCGGGCGCGATCTGCGGCGCCGCCGCGAACAGGTCGGTGAGCATCCGGATGTCAGCCATGGGCGGCAGCCCGCGCCAGGTCGGGCGGCCGCGCCTCGGCCTGCAGCATCGCCACGGCCTCCGCCAGCGGCAGCGTCGCCTGCCGTTCCTCGCCCAGCCGCCGGATCGCAACCGTGCCCGCCTCGGCCTCGCGCCGGCCGACGACCAGCAGCACCGGCACCTTCTGAAGGCTGTGCTCGCGCACCTTGTAGTTGATCTTCTCGTTCCTCAGGTCCGTCTCAACCCGAAGCCCGGCCGCCGAAAGCCGCGCGGCCACCGTCTCGGCATAGCCGTCCGCGTCGGAGACGATGGTGGCCACCACCGCCTGCACGGGCGCCAGCCACAGCGGGAAACGCCCGGCATGATGCTCGATCAGGATCCCGATGAACCGCTCGAAGGTGCCCAGGATCGCCCGGTGCAGCATCACCGGCCGGTGCCGCGTCCCGTCCTCGCCGACATAGCTGGCGTCCAGCCGCTCGGGCAGCACCCGGTCCGACTGGATGGTGCCCACCTGCCAGGTGCGGCCGATGGCGTCCGTCAGGTGGAATTCCAGCTTCGGCGCGTAGAAGGCACCCTCGCCCGGCAGCTCCTCGAAGCCGGCCTTGATGTCCTCGGGCAGGCTGGACACGGCGACCGCCTGCCGAAGCTCGGCTTCCGACTTGTCCCACATCGCATCGTCGCCGAAGCGCTTCTCGGGGCGCAGCGCCAGCTTCACGGCGTAGCGGTCGAATCCGAGGTCGGCATAGACCGAGTGCAGCAGGTCGATGAAGGCCGCCACCTCGCCCACCAGCTGGTCCTCGCGGCAGAAGATGTGGGCGTCGTCCTGGGTGAACTGGCGCACCCGCATGATCCCGTGCAGCGCGCCGTGCGGCTCGTTGCGGTGGCAGCAGCCGAACTCGGCCATGCGGATCGGCAGGTCGCGGTAGCTCTTGATGCCCTGGCGGAAGATCAGCACATGCGCCGGGCAGTTCATGGGCTTCAGCGCCATCCACTTGACGTCGTCGGGCACGATCGGCCCGGCGTCGTCGGTGTTCGGCACCGCGTCGGGGATCACGAACATGTTCTCGCGATACTTGCCCCAGTGGCCGCTCTGCTCCCATTGTGCCGCGTCCATCAGCTGCGGCGTCTTCACTTCCTGGTAGCCGGCCGCGTCCAGCCGCCGGCGCATATAGGCCTCCAGCGCCCGCCAGATGGCATAGCCCCGGGGGTGCCAGAAGACGCTGCCATGCGCTTCGGGCTGCAGGTGGAACAGGTCCATCTCCTGCCCCAGCTTCCGGTGGTCGCGCTTGGCGGCCTCGGCCAGCATCGTCAGATGCTGGTCCAGCTGCTTCCTGGTCAGCCAGCCCGTCCCATAGATCCGCGACAGCTGCGGCCTCGTCTGGTCGCCGCGCCAGTAGGCGCCCGACACCCGGGTCAGCCGGAAGGCGTCGGGCGCCAGCTTGCCGGTGGACGGCAGATGCGGCCCCCGGCACATGTCGAACCAGTCCTCGCCCGACCAGTAGACCGACAGTTCCTCGTCCGCCGGCAGCTCGGCCGCCCATTCGGCCTTGAAGGTCTCGCCGGCCGCCTTCCAGTGCGCGATCAGCCGGTCGCGATCCCACAGCTCGCGGCGAAGCGGCTTGTCGGCGGCGATGATGGCGCGCATCGCCGCCTCGATCGCCGGCAGGTCGGCCTCGGTGAAGGGGCCGCGGCCCGGCGGCGGCGCGAGGTCGTAGTAGAATCCGTCCTCGGTCGCCGGCCCGAAGGTGATCTGCGTGCCGGGAAACAGCTGCTGTACCGCTTCAGCCAGCACATGCGCATAGTCGTGGCGGACCAGCTCCAGCGCGTCCGCCTCGTCCTTCGCGGTGATGATGGCAAGCCGGGCGTCGCGCTCGATCGGCCGCTCCAGGTCGACGAGCTCGCCATCGACCCGCGCCGCCAGCGCCGCCTTCGCCAGGCCCGGCCCGATGCTGCGCGCGACATCGCCCGCGGTGGTGCCGGCCGCCACCTCGCGGACGGAACCGTCGGGCAGGGTCAGGCGGATGGCGGCGGGCACGGCGATCGGTCTCCTTCGGGCAGCGGGCGCGAAAAGCGCCTGCCACTAGCGGCCGCCCTGTGGCAGAGGCAAGCCACCCGGCCGGAAAGCAGGAGACAGCACATGCTGCGCATCGAGGGACGATCGAAGGATCTGGGCGGCTTTTCGGTCGCGCGCATCCTCCCCCATCACCAGCGCCGCCTTGTCGGGCCCTTCATCTTCTTCGACCATATCGGCCCGGCCGACTTCGCGCCCGGCCACGGCATCGATGTCCGCCCGCATCCCCACATCGGCCTGTCGACCGTCACCTACCTGTTCGAGGGCGCGCTGACCCATCGCGATTCCCTCGGCACCGTCATCGACATCGGGCCCGGCGCGGTCAACTGGATGACGGCGGGGCGCGGCATCGCCCATTCCGAGCGCACCCCGCCGGCTGCGCGCGCCGCCGGCCACCGGATCCACGGCATCCAGAGCTGGGTGGCGCTTCCGAAACCGCACGAGGACGACCCGCCCGCCTTCCACCACCACCCGGCCGAAAGCCTCCCGCGCCTTGCGTTCGAGGGCGGGTGCGCCACGCTGATCGCCGGCGCCGCCTGGGGCCTTGCCGCGCCCGTCGCCTTCCCCCACCCCATCCTCTACGCCGATCTCCGGCTCGAATCCGGCGCCAGCCTCGACCTGCCGCCCGAACATGCCGAGCGCGCCATCCATGTCGTCGAAGGCGAGGTCCGGCTCGAGGGGGAGGCGGCATCGGCCGGCACCATGCTGGTGCTCGCCGACGGCGGCGGCCCGGCGCGCCTCCGCGCGGACACGCCCGCGCGCCTCATGCTGCTGGGCGGCGCTCCGATGGACGGCCCGCGCACGCTGTGGTGGAATCTCGTCGCCAGCGACCCCGCGCGGATCGAGGCGGCGAAGCAGGACTGGGCCGCCCGGCCGGTCGGCGGCCGCTTCGGCACCGTCCCGGGCGAGACGGCGTGGATTCCGCTGCCCGACTGAGCAGGCGGCGCTTTCGCGCCGGCCGATTCTCCACTACATTGGCGGTATCAGACCACAGACCAGAGGAGCGACCACCATAAGACCGCCGATGATGCGACGCCCGATCGGGCCGGCCCCGCAACCCCTGAACGGCCCGCGCTACAATGAATGGATCACCGTGCCGAAGGTGCGCGTGATCGACGAGAATGGCGAGAATCTCGGCGTGATGTACACCCGCGAAGCGGCCGCCATGGCGCAGGAAATCGGCCTCGATCTCGTCGAGGTCAGCCCCAACGCCGACCCGCCAGTGTGCAAGTTCCTCGATGTCGGCAAGTACAAGTATGAGGCGCAGAAGAAGGCCAACCTCGCCCGCAAGACCCAGAAGGTGCAGGAGATCAAGGAGATCAAGATGCGCCCGAACATCGATGACCATGATTATGAGGTCAAGATGAAGTCGGTCAGGAAGTTCATCGAGGAAGGTGACAAGGTCAAGCTCACGCTTCGCTTCCGCGGTCGCGAGCTTGCCCATGGACAGCTCGGCCTGAAGCTTCTGGAGCGTGTGCGCGACGATTCCGCCGACTATGCGAAGATCGAGCAGCTGCCGCGCATGGAAGGCCGGCAGATGCTGATGATCATGGCCCCCAAGCCCGCCTGACCGGGCTTGCGCCGCGGGGGCTCACAGCAGCGGCACCCCGCGGGTCACCCCCAGCCAGCTGGTCGCGAACAGCAGCGCATAGGTGATCTGCACGAAGATCCGCGTCCGGTCCATGGTGCGGCGAAGCGGCCGTTCGGTCGCGTCCGAGCTGCCCTGCTCGATCAGCGCCATCAGCTGCGGGCCGACGGGGCGGAAGGCGATGTCGATGGCGATCGCCGCCAGGAAGATCGCCCCGAACAGCAGCGCCTTCCAGGCAACGAAGCCGGCAAGCGGCCCGCCGCCCCACAGGCTCCAGATGCCCAGCCCCAGGTAGAACAGCGCCAGCGCCCATTTCAGCGGCTCCTCGATCCGCCGCGCGGCCTTCGCGCGCGGGCCGCCCTCGAAAAGGTGCGCCGTCCACACCAGCCCCAGCCAGAACAGGCCGATGGCGATCCCCGCCGGCAGCAGCCAGGCCGGCATCCCCGGCCACCAGCCGCCCAGCGCCAGCAGTGCCAGGCTCGAGGGAACCATCAGCGCCCAGGCGGTGCGCGGCCCCATGTCGGTGATCACCAGCAGCCGAAGCAGCGTCAGCCGCTCGGGCAGGGAATAGCGGTCGCGCTTGCGGAAATGCTGGCCCAGCAGGAAGACGCCGAGATCGGCGCCCAGCCAGAACACCAGCAGCAGCACGTGGAACCAGACCAGCGTCGGATAGAGTGCGTCCATCACGCCACCCCCCCGAAGATGGCGACATGGAATTCGCCCGCGCCGGCGCGCAGCGGCTTCACCTCGGCCTGGTAGCGGGGATCCGCCCAGAAGGCCTGTGCGGCGGCCCGGTCGGGAAATTCCGAGACCACGACGGCGCGGCCGTCCCAGTCCTCGAGCGGCACGGCCGCGCGCCCGCGCACCAGCGTCCGCCCGCCATGCGCGGCGTAGAGGCCCAGCTCGGTCAGGCGCCGCTGATAGGCGGCCATTGCCTCAGGGTCGGTCACGCTCGCGGTCACCACCAGATAGGCCGGCATGTCCCCCCTCCCTTGCGAATCCCGGTGCATCTTCCTCTTGCATGGCGGCCGGGTTTCGCACAACTTGTCCGGACAACTGCGAGCAGGCGCGACAAGCCGGGGCAACCGGTGCGCGTGTCGGGCGGGGTCTCCCGCTGGCGTGTCCACAGGGGTCAGGCAGGAGGTCAAGGGGATATGCGCGCGCTTCTTCTCGGGTCCATCGCAACGCTCGCGGCCGCTGCCGCGCAGGCGCAGCCGCAAGATCAGCCGGCTGCCGCTGCCCAGCAGGCCGGGGTCGCCGACATCATCGTCACCGCCCAGCGCCGCGCCGAATCGGTGCAGGACGTGCCGATCGCGGTTGCCGCCTTCTCGGCCGAGAGCCTGGCGGCCAAGGGCATTTCCAACACGCTGTCGCTGATCGGCTATGTGCCCAACATGTTCGGGTCGAACAACACCGGCCTCGGGTCGGCCAATGCCTATTACATCCGTGGCCTCGGCAATACCGAGACGATCGCCACCTTCGACCCGCCGGTCGGCACCTATGTCGACGACATCTATCTCTCCCGCCAGAACGGCAACAATTTCGCCTTCTTCGATGTCGAGCGCGTCGAGGTGCTGCGCGGGCCGCAGGGCACGCTGTTCGGCCGCAACACAACGGGCGGCGCCGTCAACGTCATCCTGCGCCAGCCGGGCGACGAGGTCGCCGGCTTCGTCGAGGCAGGCTACGGCAGCTACCGCCGCTGGCTGCTGCGCGGCTCCATCGACCTGCCGCTCGACCCCATGCTGTCGGTCAAGCTCTCGGGCTACTGGCAGGACGACCGCGGCTATGCCCGCAATTCCGTGACCGGCCAGCGCACCAATGATTCCGACATGGCCGGCCTTCGGCTCGCCGCCCGCCTCACCCCCGTCGACGGGCTCAGCTGGAACGTCGCGCTCGCCTACATGGAATCGAACGGCGAGAATCTGCTGAACTTCGATTGCGACCTCGCCAACCCCACGCGCTGCGGCGGCCGCTTCGTGACGACCGGCATGCTCACCACCCGCCGGCCGGGCGGTGCGCCGCAATACACGCTTCCCGTCACTGGCCGGAAGGCGAACATTCCGCTCGGCAACGAGGTCTCGACGACGCTTCTCACCTCCAACCTCGAATGGGCGGGCGAGTCGCACACGCTGAACCTCATCACCGGCCTCGTCGACATGACGCAGCGCTTCGCGCTCGACTTCGCCGATGGCCGGGGGCTTCCCAACATCGGGCTGCCGAACCCGCCGGTGCGCGGCTTCGCCAACGGCGGCTTCGCCATCCTGAACGACGGCCAGCACAGCCAGTTCACCCAGGAAGTGAAGCTGACCGGCCGCTTCGGCGAGGCGCTCACCTATGTCGCCGGCGCCTATTTCTACGGCGAGCGCAACCGCACCGATTTCGCTGACCTCTTCACGGTCGAGACCGGATCGCCCACCGGCCTGCCGCTGCTGCTTGCCGACCGGCTGCTCGTCAACCGGACGACGGCGACCGCCGGTTACCTCCAGGTCGACGCGCGCCTGGCCGAGGGTCTGACGGCAACCGCGGGCATCCGCTACACCGACGAGGAGAAGACCTTCTCGATCAGCGACAACCGCGCCAGCTGCATCGCCAACCCGGTGCCCGTCGGCTGCCTCAACAACAATATCGTCGCTGCCAACGGCGTCGTCGTGCCCCTGAAGCAGCGCACGAAGCAGTGGACTCCGCGCTTTGCCTTGAACTGGCGCCCCAACACCGACCTGATGGTCTTCGCCAGCGCCACGCGCGGCTTCAAGTCGGGCGGCTGGAACGCGCGCGGCACCGACCGTCGCACGCTGCTTCCCTTCGATCCCGAAACCGTCTGGTCCTACGAGGCCGGCGTCCGCTCCGAATGGCTCGACCGGCGCCTGCGCGTGAACCTGACGGGCTTCGTCCTCGATGCCCAGGATCTCCAGACGCCGTCGGCCTTCGTCAACCCGCAGACCGGCGCCGTCACCTTCATCACCCAGAACTTCGCCGACTACCGCAACCGCGGCCTCGAGCTGGAGCTGACGGCCGTGCCCACCGACGGGCTCAACCTCTATCTCAACCTCGGCTGGCAGGATGACCGCTACAAGGTCGCCGACACCCTCCAGCCCAACCGCTTTGGCGTGAAGGCGGTGCGCCAGCAGCAGCTCGACTGTCTCGCCCAGCTCGCCGCCGGCCGGATCCCGCTTGCGACCGGCGCGCGCAACGCCCCCGACTGCGGCGCCGGGATCGTGACGCCAACGGGCGGGATCGCCACCCCCGTCCGCACGCCGGACTGGAGCCTCGCCTTCGGCGGCAGCTGGGACGTGCCGGTGCCGGCGGCCGGAATCCGGATCGTGCCCTCGGCCAACGTCATCTACCGCAGCCGGATCGAGACGGGGACGGCCAACGCCACCATCTGGACGGGCGCCTCGCCGCCCGCCTTCGACGGCTTCGTCTTCCCCACCAACCCCTTCTCGGGCCAGTTCATCACCGGCTCACGCGCCGCGCCGCACTGGCTGGTCAATGCCGGAATCGCGATCCGCACCGACGACGATGCCTGGCTCGTCAGCCTCGAGTGCGAGAATTGCCTCGATGAGATCCACAACCAGTCCAGCCTCGTGAACTACACCTATTTCAACCCGCCGCGCACCTGGACGCTGCGGGCGCGGCGGACCTTCTAGCGACGTGGCCACGACAGACGCAAAATCCGGCGAGCGCGGCGAGTTCGCGCTCGCCTGGGGGGTCCTTCTTGCCTGCCTGCTGGCGGTTGCGACCGGCGCCTCGCCCATTCCCTACAACACGATCGGCTTCTTCCTGCCCGAACTCAACCGCGAGTTCGGCTGGAGCTTCGCCGAGATCTCGCTCGGCATCACCATCTACGGCGTGCTCGGCGCGCTGCTCGCCCCCGTGTTCGGCGCGCTCGCGGACCGCCATGGCGTCAAGCTCGTCGGCCTCACCAGCCTCGCCCTCTTCGGCCTCGTCTTCGGCAGCTTCGCCTTCATCGGCGACCAGCTCTGGCACTTCTACGCGCTGTGGGTGCTGATCGGCCTCGTGGGAATCGGCTCCACGCCCGTCACCTTCTCGCGCCTCGTCAACATGTGGTTCTTCCGCAATCGCGGGCTGGCGCTCGGGATCATGCTGGTGGGCACCTCGGTCGCCGCCGTCGCGGTGCCGCCCCTCGTCACCTGGGCGATCGCCGAACATGGCTGGCGCACCGCGCATCTCGTCATCGCTGCCCTTCCGCTCTTGGTGGGCCTGCCGCTCGGCCTTCTCCTGATGCGCGAACCCCGGGCGGGCGAGCGGCCCGCCACCGGCGCCGCCGCGCTCACCACGGGGGTCACGCTGAAGGCCGCCTTCGCCGACCGGCGCTTCTGGATCCTGTCGCTCTCCATCTTCCTCGTCGCCTTTGCCTATGGCGGGGCCCACATCCACATGCCCGAGATCGTTCGCCTGCACGGCTTCGAGGGCCAGGATGTTGCCCGCGTGATGCAGGTGCTGGGCCTGTCGATCCTCGCCGGCCGGATCATCACCGGCTTCCTGCTCGACCGCTTCTGGGCGCCGGCGGTCGCCTTCCCGATCCTGTGCCTGCCCGCAATTTCCGCCGTCATCCTGATGGGCACCGCGCCCGACTATCCGCTGGTGCTGCTGGGCGCGGCATTGCTGGGGTTTGCCGCCGGCGCCGAATCCGATCTCATCGCCTATCTCGGCAGCCGCTATTTCGGCCTTGCCAACTATGGGAAGATCTATGGCTTCCTCTACATGAGCTTCGCGCTCGCCTCCGCCTTCAGCCCGGCCGTCTATGGCCGGGTGCGCGATGTCACCGGCAGCTATGACGCGATGCTGACGGCGGCCGCCGGCCTGTTCGTGGTGGGCGGCGCCCTCTTGCTGCTGCTCGGCCGCTACCCCGAGCTCACCGCCCCCCGACCGGCCGGCGGCGGCTGAAGCGCCATGACCGCGCCCGAACCCTATCTCGCCGCGGCCCTCCAGCTCAGCGCCTGGAACGCCGAGGCCGCAGCCGACGCCAAGGCCGCCCGCGCCGGAATCCTCGAGGGCATCGCCCGGCTCGACCGCGAGCTCGCCGGCACCCGCGCCTTCCTCGAGACCTTCTACGGCCTGCCGCTGCGGCTCGCCGTCTGCCCCGAATATCTCTTCACCGGCTTTCCCACGGGCCGCGTTCCCGATTTCGTCGCGCGCGCCGTGTTCGCGCCCGAAGGGGTGGAGGAAGCCGCGCTGGCCGGCGTCGCCGCCCGCCACGGCCTCTATCTCGCGGTGAACGCCTATGAAAGCGACCCCGCCTTTCCCGGCCTCTATTTCCAGGCCTGTCTCGTCTTCGGGCCCGCGGGCGACCTGGTGCTGCGCTACCGCCGGGTGCAGTCGCTCTACACCGCCACGCCGCACGATGTGCTGGCCGACTATCTGCGGGTCCACGGCCCCGATTCACTCTTCCCCGTCGCCGACACCGCGATCGGCCGGCTGGGCTGCATCGCGTCGGAGGAAATCCTCTATCCCGAAATCGCCCGCGCGCTGGCGCTCAAGGGCGCCGAGGTGCTGATCCACAGCTCGTCCGAACAGGGGGGCCTGATGGCGACGCCGAAGCATGTCGCCCGCCAGGCCCGCGCCTTCGAATCGATCGCCTGGCTGGTCTCCGCCAACACCGCCGGCATCACCGGCGGCGGCCTGGCGGGGGCCTCGGCCGACGGCAACAGCGCCATCATCGACTGGAAGGGAATCGTCCAGGCCGAATCGCTCTCGGGCGAGAACGCCAATGCCGCCGCCGCGATCGACATCGGCGCCTCGCGCAAGGCCCGCGCCCGGCCTGGCATGGCGAACACGCTCGCCCGCCAGCGGCTCGAGCTGTTCCGCGACACCTATTCGGGCACCGTCTGGCCCCCCGACAGCCGCGCCGGCGGCGCGAACGCCGATGCCAGGGCCATCCTCGCCGGGGTGATCGAGGCGCGGCGCGCGAAGGGGCTGATCTGACCACCCAGCCGGAGTATAGAGCCGCCATGACGAGGCGCGATGACACCCCCCCCGACTATCGCCAGGTGAAGCGCCACGGCGTCTTCCCCGAGGTCCGCCATGACGAGGCAGCCCGCTTCAACTTCCTCGCCAACCTCAATCGCCACATCGCCGGCACGCTCGGCCCCGGCAATGCGCTCGCCTGGGAACGGCGCGTCGCCCCGGCCTTCGAGGCCGCGCACGGCCGGGCGCCGAAGGACCGGTTCGAGATCCGCCACGCCATGAACCGTGATCCCTACCATCGCTTCTGGTCGGCCTTGAAGCGCAACTCGATGGAGATGCGCCAGCACGCCGGCCGGGCGATGGTCCTGCGACAGCTGCATGACCTCTCGGCGAAGGCCGCCGCCCTCAACGCCGGCTGCGACACGCTGGAACTCGACCCGTCGGTCGAGGTGCCGCGCTACCAGGCCGCGGTCGACATCCACTGCATGCCCGGCTCCTACCACGGCGAGGCGGTGCCCGGCGACGTGCTCGCCGGCGCCAACTATGACTGCGGCATCTTCGCGACCACCGGCGGCGCGCTCGGCGGCCTGTCGGACGGCGGCGGCCAGGCGCTGGTGCGCTGGGCGCGCGAGAACCGGCCCGGCTGGGCGCCCCGGCGCATCCTCGACATCGGCTGCACCATCGGCCACAACGCCGTTCCGCTGGCGCTCGGCTTCCCGGAGGCCGAGGTCTGGGCGATCGACACGGCGGCGCCCGTGCTGCGCTACGGCCACGCGCGCGCCCGCAGCCTGGGCGCCACAAACATCCGCTTCGTGCAGATGAACGCGGAGGATCTCTCGCGCTTCCCCGACGGCCATTTCGACTGGGTGCAGACCACCATGTTCCTGCACGAGCTGTCGGGCAAGGCACTGCCCCGGATCATCGCCGAAGGCGCGCGCGTGCTCAGTGCCGGCGGGCTCATGCTTCACCTGGAACAGCCCGCCTATACGGATGCCATGCCGCTCTTCGAGCAGTTCCTGCGCGACTGGGACGCGTTCAATAACAACGAGCCCTTCTGGTCGGCGATGCACGCGCTCGACGTGCCCGCGATCATGGAATCGGCCGGCCTGCCGCGCGACGGGCAGTTCTCGATCCGCATCGCCGCCGAAGTCGATCGTGACATCTTCCCGGCGGCTGCCACCGGCGCGGCCGAGGATCATGGCCGAGCCGCCATCTGGGACGCCTATGGCGCCTGGAAACCGGGCCAGCCGGCACGCCTCGCCGAGGCCGCCGAATGAGCGCCCCCCCGCCCGACACCATCCGCCTCGCGGCCGCCAAGGCGAAGGGCAAGCGCCCTGCCTATTTCGACGATCCGGCGATCGACCGGCTGCTGTCGATGGTGCTGGCGCTCGCCGGCGATGTCGCGGTGCTGCGCGAGCGGCTCGACACCATCGAGCGCCTGCTCGAGGCCAGGGGAACGCTGAGCCGCGCCGACATCGAGGGCTATCAGCCCGACCGCGACGCGTCTTACGAACGCGGCCTCCAGCACCGCGAGCTCGTCGCCCGCCTGCTGCGCGGAGTCCAGCAGGACATGGAGTCCCTGGCCGAGATCGAACCCCCGCTCGAGGACATCTCGAAGGCGTTGCGCGACGGCTGAGGCCGCCGCTACGCTCGCGCGTGTGAACGACCTGCTGCTCCCGGCCGTCCTCGGCTATCTCCTAGGTTCCATCCCCTTCGGCCTGCTGCTCACGCGCGCGGCCGGCGGCGGCGACATCCGCTCGATCGGCTCGGGCAATATCGGCGCCACCAATGTGCTGCGAACGGGCAGGAAGGGCGTGGCCGCCGCCACCCTGCTGCTCGATGCCGGCAAGGGCGCAGCCGCCGTCTGGCTGGCGATGCGCCTCGGCGGCGAAGCAGCCGCGCTTGCCGCGGGCGCGGCCGCCTTTGCCGGCCATGTCCACCCGGTCTGGCTGGGCTTTCGCGGCGGCAAGGGGGTGGCGACCCTGCTGGGCGTCAGCCTTGCCCTGCTGCCGCTCGCGGGCCTTGCCTTCGCGCTGGCCTGGGGCCTCGTCGCGCTCGGCACGCGCATCTCCTCGGTCGGCGGGATGACGGCGGGCTTCGCCGCCGCCGCAGCGCTGCTCCACGCCGGCCGCGAGCCGGCGGCCATCGCCGTCGCGCTGCTCGCGCTCTGGGTGCTGTGGACGCACCGCGCCAATCTCGCCCGGCTGCGCGCCGGAACCGAGCCGCGGATCGGCCGCAAGGGATGAGCCTGCTGCCCCCGAGCGAGCGTCTGGCCCGGCTCCGGCTGGCCCGAACCGAGGGCATCGGCCCGGTCGGCTTCGCCCGCCTCCTCGCCCGCGCCGGCAGCGCGGCGGCGGCCGTCCGGCTGCTGGCCGGCAGCGGGAAGCCGCTCGCGGCCGAAGGGCTGGCCCAGGCCGAGATCGAGGCCGCTGCGAAGATCGGCGCCCGCCACCTCTTCCACGGCGAGCCGGATTTCCCGCCCGCGCTGGCCGCGCTCGCCGAGCCGCCACCGGTGCTTCTTGCCTGCGGCGATCCGGCGCTCGGCCATCGACCCGTCGTCGCCATCGTCGGCGCCCGCAATGCGAGCGCGGCCGGCCGCCGCCTGGCGCGCGAGCTGGCCGAGGGACTGGGGGCGGCCGGCTGGGTGGTGGCTTCGGGCCTGGCGCGCGGGATCGACTCGGCCGCGCACGAGGGCGCGCTTGCAACCGGCACCATCGCCTGCGTCGCTGGCGGGCCCGATGTCGCCTACCCGCCCGAAAACGCCGCCCTGCAGGCGCGGATCGCGGCCGAGGGCCTGCTGCTTGCCGAGCTGCCGCCCGGCACCCATCCGCAGGCCCGCCACTTTCCGCGCCGGAACCGGCTGATCGCCGGAATCGCCGCCGGTGTTGTCGTGATCGAGGCGGCGCCGGGATCGGGCAGCCTCATCACCGCACGCCTTGCGGCCGAGGCCGGGCGCGAGGTGATGGCGGTGCCCGGCCACCCGGCCGACCCGCGCGCGCGCGGCGGCAACGGCCTCCTCCGCGACGGCGCCACCCTGGTCGAGACCGCGGCCGACGTGCTGGCGGCGCTGGCCCCCTTCGCGCCCGCCCCGGCGGCGCCGCCGAGCGAACGCCGCCCGGCGCGCGCACCCACCCCCCGCCGCGTCACCGCCCCGGCGCCTGCGCCGCTCGAAGGCGGCCTGCTCGAGCTGCTCGGCGTCGAGGGCATCCCGCTCGACGAGCTGGTGCGCGCCTCGGGCCTTGGCGCCGACCGGGTGCAGGCCGAACTCGCCGACCTCGAGATCGACGGCGCCGTCGTGCGGCTGCCCGGCGGCCGCATCGCGGCCGCAAAAGTTCCTGATCCCGGCCGCATCGCGGCTGCAAGAGTTCCTGATCCCGGCCGCATCGCGGCCCGCGTCGCGACAGCGCAATTGCCGGCAGGCACCGCCGCCGCTAAGGGCCGCGACCCGGAGGCTCCGGTGGGCAGCGAGGGGAACGGCTGATGGATCTGGTCATCGTCGAATCGCCCGCCAAGGCGCGCACCATTGAGGGCTATCTGGGCAATGGCGCGAAGGTGCTCGCCAGCTTCGGCCATGTCCGCGACCTGCCGGCGAAGGACGGCAGCGTCGATCCCGAGCGCGATTTCGCCATGCGCTGGGAAATCCCCGATGCCCGCTCGCGCGAGCAGGTGGCGAAGATCGTGGCGGCGGCGAAGACGGCCGACCGGGTCATCCTCGCAACCGACCCGGACCGCGAGGGCGAGGCCATCAGCTGGCACCTCGCCGACCTGCTGACGCGCAAGCAGGCGGTTCCCGAAGGCGGCCTCCTGCGCATCACCTTCAATGCGATCACCAAGGACGCGGTGACGGCGGCGATGGCCGCCCCGCGCGCCATCGACTCGGCGCTCGTCGATGCCTATCGGGCCCGCCGCGCGCTCGACTATCTGGTGGGCTTCACCCTCTCCCCCGTGCTCTGGCGCAAGCTCCCCGGCGCCAGGAGCGCGGGCCGCGTGCAGTCGGTCGCGCTTCGCCTCATCGTCGAGCGCGAGCGCGAGATCGAGGCCTTCCGCCCGCGCGACTACTGGACGGTCGAGGCCAGCCTTCGCCACGCCGGCGGCCCTGCCTTCACGGCGCGCCTCGTCGCGCTCGATGGTCGAAGGCTCGACAAGTTCGATCTCGCCGACGCGGCGGCCGCCGAGGCCGCGAAGGCGCGGGTCGCCGCCGCCGCGCTCCAGGTCAGCGCGGTCGAGACGAAGGAGGTGCTTCGTCACCCCGCGCCGCCCTTCACCACCTCCACCCTCCAGCAGGAAGCCGCGCGCAAGCTGGGGCTTGGCGCGCAGGAGACGATGCGGCTGGCACAGTCGCTCTACGAGGCCGGCCACATCACCTACATGCGGACCGACGGCGTGCAGATGGACGCAGCCGCCATCGCCCGCGCCCGCGACATGGTGATGGAACGCTATGGCCGCGACCATCTCCCTGACCAGCCGCGCCGCTACAGCTCGAAGGCGAAGAATGCGCAGGAAGCGCATGAAGCAATCCGCCCGACCGATTTCGCCCGCACGGCGCGCGCCGCCGGGCTCAGCGGTCTCGAGGCGAAGCTCTACGACCTCGTCTGGACGCGCGCGGTCGCCTCGCAGATGGCCTCGGCCCGGCTGGAGCGTACCGGGGTCGATCTCGCCTCGGCCGACGGCCAGGTCGAGCTTCGCGCGACCGGCACGGTCGTCGTCTTCCCGGGCTTCCTCGCGCTCTACGCCGAGGGCACCGACGATCCCCTCGACGAGGCCGAGGGCGGCCGCCTGCCGCGGCTTGCCGCCGGCGACCGGCCCGAGACGCTCGGGGTCGAAGCCACCCGCCACAGCACCCAGCCGCCGCCCCGCTATTCCGAGGCCAGCCTCGTCAAGCGGCTGGAGGAGCTGGGCATCGGCCGTCCCTCCACCTATGCCTCCATCATCCAGGTGCTGAAGGACCGCGGCTATGTCGCGCTCGAGCAGAAGCGCTTTCGCCCGGAGGAACAGGGCCGCCTCGTCACCGCCTTCCTCGAGCGCTTCTTCGAACGCTATGTCGAATATGGCTTCACCGCCAATCTCGAGGAACGGCTCGACGACATTTCGTCGGGTTCGGCGCGCTGGCTCGACGTGCTGCGCGAGTTCTGGGCGGATTTTCGCCCCCGCGCCGACGCGATGATGGAACGCCGCCGCTCGGATGTCGAACGCGCGCTCGACGAGTATCTGGGCGACCATCTCTTTCCCGTGTCCGGCGACGGCAGCGATCCCCGCGCCTGCCCGGCGTGCACCAGCGGCCGGCTGGCGCTGAAGATCGGCCAATATGGCCCCTTCATTGCCTGCTCCAACTATCCCGACTGCCGCTACACCCGCCGCTTCGACGGCAACGGCGCTGACTCCGGCCCGCGGCTGCTGGGCGAGGATCCGGCGACCGGGCTGCCCGTCGAGCTGAAATCCGGCCAATATGGCCGCTATGTCCAGTCGGGCGAGAAGCGCAGCAGCGTGCCCGGCAGCTGGGACGACATCGATCTCGACCGCGCGCTTCGCCTGCTCAGCCTGCCGCGCACCCTCGGCCCCCATCCCGAGACCGGCCTGCCGATCGAGGCCGGGCTCGGCCGCTACGGCCCCTATCTCAAGCATGACGGGCGCTATGCGAACCTCGCCGACATAGAGGAGGTGTTCGAGATCGGCATGAACGCCGCCGTCAGCCGACTCGCCGAGCCGCCCCGGCGCGGGGCCCCGCGCGCCCGCGCCGAGCCGCTGGCCACGCTCGGACCCCACCCGGACAGCGGTGCCGAAATCCGGGTCTTGTCCGGCCGCTACGGCCCCTATGTGACCGACGGCTCGACGAACGCGACTGTTCCCAGGGGCACCGATCCTGCCGCGCTCACGATGGACCAGGCCATTGCGATGCTCGCCGAGCGCGCCGCCCGGGGCGCGCCCGGCACCAAGCGCAAGGCGGCCGCGAAAAAGCCGACGGGAAGGAAGCCCGCGGCAAGGGCGAAAGCGGCGTCCCGGAAAGCCCGCGCTTGAGCCTGCCGGGCGTCGCAGGCTTTCGTCGGGCATGACCATGCCCGACAGGGATGCGATCCTTGCCTTCATCCGGCAGACACCCGGGGCCGTGGGCAAGCGCGAGATCGCGCGCGCCTTCGGGCTGAAGGGCGCCGAGCGCGAGGCGCTGAAACGCCTGCTCGCCGACATGGAAGCCGATGGCCTGCTGGCCGCCGGGCCGGGCCGGACGCTGCACCGCGCCGGCGGCCTGCCGCGGGTTGCCGTGCTCAGCGTCACCTCGGCCGAGGGCGCGCGCATCGTCGCCATCCCCGAGCAGTGGTCGGGCGAGGGCGCGCCGCCGCGCGTGCTCGTCGCTGCCGGCGGCCGGGCGCGCGGCGGGCGCGCCGCCGGCCGTCGCGAGCGCTTCGAGGCCGGCGACCGGATCCTCGCCCGGATCGAGGGGGAGGCGCCGAGGTTCCTCGGCACGGTCATCAAGCGCCTGGCGCGCGGCCACGCCCGCCTGCTCGGCATCGTCCGCCGCGACGCGCGCGGCGCCCTCCTGCTCGCCCCCACCGACCGGCGGGAGCGCCGCGAATGGCCGCTCCACCATTCCTCCGATACCTCGCCCGGCGACCTCGTCCGCGCCGAGCTCAGGGGCTCGGGCGCGCACGCCGCCGCCCATGTCGTCGAACGGCTGGGCACGCCGATGGAGGGCCTTTCGCTCTCGGCCATCGCGATCGCCGAAAAGGGCATCCCCGACGCATTCCCCCCCGGCGTCGAGGAAGATGCCGCGCGCGCCGCCGCCGGCCCGCTCGGCCCCCGCGCGGACTGGACGGCGATCCCCTTCCTCACGCTCGATCCCGCCGACGCGCGCGACCATGACGATGCGGTGGCTGCCGAGCCCGACGGCCGCGGCTGGCGGCTTCTCGTCGCGATCGCCGATGTCGCCTGGTATGTCCGGCCGGGAAGCGCGCTCGACCGCGCCGCCTTCGATCGCGGCAACAGCGTCTATTTCCCGGACCGGGTCGTCCCCATGCTGCCGCACGCCCTCTCGTCGGACGCGTGCAGCCTGAAGGCGGGCGCCGACCGCGCCGCGCTCGCCGCCGACATCCGCCTGACCGCCGAAGGGGAGATTCGCGCCGCCAGCTTCCACCGCGCCCGCATCCGCGTCGTCGACAACCTCGCCTATGAGGATGCGCAGGCGATGGTCGATGCCGGCACCGGCCCGCACGCCGACCGGCTGGCGGCGCTGTGGGGCTGCTGGCGCGCGCTGGCCAAGGCGCGGGCCAGGCGCCGGCCGCTCGAGCTGGAGATCCCCGAACGCCGCGTGCTCCTCGACGACGCTGGCGGCGTCGCCGCGATTGCCCCGCGCGAGCGGCTCGACGCCCACCGCGTCATCGAGGAGATGATGATCGCCGCCAATGTCGCGGCCGCCCGCGCGCTCGAGGGCGCGAAGGCCGATGTCATGTACCGCTGCCACGAGCCGCCCGACCGCGAGAAGCTGCTGGCGCTGAAGGACTATCTCGCAACGCTGGGCGTGGCCCTCGCGCTCGGGCAGGTGATCACGCCCGACACCTTCAACCGCGTGCTCGAGCGCTGCCGCGACCGGCCGGACTTCCCCGAGATTTCGGAGGCCGTGCTGCGCGCCCAGACGCAGGCCTGTTACTCCCCGCGCAACAGCGGCCATTTCGGCCTGTCGCTCATGATCTACGCGCATTTCACCTCGCCCATCCGCCGCTACGCCGATGTCTGCGTCCACCGCGCGCTGATCGCGGCCTTCGGGCTGGGCGATGGCGACCTGCCGGATGGGGCCGGCCAGGGCTTCGCCGCCATCGGCGAGCACATCAGCTTCACCGAGCGCCGCGCCATGGCCGCCGAGCGCGAGACGCTCGACCGCTACATCGCGCGCCACCTGGCGTCCGCCGTCGGGCAGCGGATGAGGGCCCGCATCTCGGGCGTGCAGGCCTTCGGCCTGTTCGCAACCGTCGACGGCATCGGCGGCGACGGCCTGGTGCCCGTCTCGGCGCTGGGGCCCGAACGCTTCCGCTTCGACGAGGCCGGCCGTTTCCTCGAGGGCAGCGAGACCGGCACCCGCTACGCCCAGGGCCAGCGCCTCGACCTCATCCTCGAGGCCGCCGACCCGGCGACCGGCGCGCTTCGATTCGCGCTGCCCGGCATCCCCCCTGCCGACCGCCCCCGCCGCGCCCGCGACGGCCGCCGGCCCGCACACCGCAGCCGCTGACCCCACCCCGCGCACCCTTCCCGCGAAGCGGGTTCGTGCCTGGCAGCCTTGCGTGACTGCCTCGCGCTGCCCGGTCTGTTCCGGGCAGACTCAGTCCAGATCGTCGACGAACTGCCGCATTGCGGCACTGTCGCGGATGCTGATCCGGGCATAGGATACATGGATCCATCCCCACTCTAGAAAACAGGAAAGGATCCTGCCGAACGAGGCGCGTGACATCACGGCCATGTCGGCGATTTCCTGCTGGCTCAGCGTGATTTCCATCGGGAGCGCGCCCTCGTCTTCGGCGCGGCGGCAGCCTGCCAGTCGCAGCAGGACCCCTGCGGCCCGTTTCTGGCTGTCATGCAGGCTGAGGTCCGACAGCGCCCATGCCAGAAGTTCGCAGCCGTCCTCTCCGAGCTGGGCAACATGTTCCCACCATCGCGGCGTTGCGGACAGCAGCGCCTGCATCGCCGCCTGGGGAACCAGCGCCCAGACGAGCCCGCTGCGCGACCGCAGGGATAGCGTCCGCGTGCGGCCGAGCAGGGGACGCTGCCCAGACCAGAAGCCTGCGCGGGCAATGTGGAGGAAACGCGCATCGGGATGCCCATGCAGGAAGGAGATTTCGGCTGTTCCCTCCGCCACCGCAAACAGGCCGCCGTTGGAATCAAAGGCATGAATGAACTCCACGTCCGGAGCCACCTGATACCAGTGGGCAGAGCGGAGGACCGCGGCGCGGAAGTCTTCCGGGCAGCGCGAGAGCCAGCCGATGCGCGACAGGGTCTCCACGCCGCGAGCCACCAATGATCTTCGCCGCTCCATCCGGCCCCTCGCCCGTGCAAAAGCATGGAGTCTGCATAGATTTTGTCAATCTGCGGATTTGGCCGCGATAGGGTGCCGCCCGAAAACCGGGAGGCTTGCCGACGAAGATGCGCCCGATCCGAACGATTGCCCTTGCCGCATCCGCGCCGGTAGCCCTGCGCGCCTTCACCCTGCCGGCGCCACTCCAGGCGCAATCGGTGCCCGCCGCAGCAGAAAAGCGGCAGCTTCACGCCGAAGCAGCAGGTCGCGCAGCGCCCCCGGTCCGCAGGCCCGCCCCTCAGGCCACCGGACCCGGCAGCGTGACCACCGACGAGAGGAAGCGGGCGACTGTCGAGTGCGCGGTCGGGCGGCAAGCGGCGCTCGTCTTCCTGGCCGGCAGGAAGCACGGTTGGAGAGGATAAGTGGCAGCGCGCAATTTCAGGAAGCTTCTGATCGTCGGCGCGACCGGCGCCTGTTGTGCGGGGCCGGCCCTCGCGCAGTCTGCCGAGCCACCCGCCGCTGCCGGCACCAGTCTCGCCCAGCAGACGGCGAACCCGGTGGCCGGCCTCATCTCGCTACCGTTCCAGAACAATTTCGACTGGGGCCTGGGCGGCGATGGAAAGGGGTTCCGCTACACATTGAACATCCAGCCGGTGATCCCGGTGGCGATCAGCCCGGATGCCAATGTCATCTCGCGCACCGTCCTGCCGATCATTGCGCAGCGCGACGTGACGGCAGCCGGGGCCAGCCAGTCGGGCCTGGGCGACCTGCTGCAGAGCTTCTTCTTCTCGCCCAAGGCACCGTCGTCATCGGGCATCATCTGGGGTGCGGGCCCGGTGCTGCTGGTGCCGACCGCAACCGACCGCACGCTGGGTGGCGGCAAATGGGGCGTGGGGCCGACGCTCGTCGTGCTGAAGGTGGACGGCCCGCTGACCTATGGCGCGCTTGCCAACCACGTCTGGTCGATTGCGGGCGCGGCTGGACGGGCCGACGTCTCCGCCAGCTTCGTGCAGCCCTTCCTCACCTACACCACGCGCAACGCAACCAACTACGCCGTGAACGTCGAGCTCAGCCATGACTGGCTGCGCGACGCGACCGTGCTGCCGCTCAACATGTCGGTCACCCAGTTGCTGCGCATCGGCCACCAGCCCGTCCAGGTCGGGGCCGGCGGCCGCCTCTATCTTGCCAGCCCCACCGGCGGTCCGGACTGGGGCCTGCGGCTCAACCTCACCCTGTTGTTCCCGAACTAGGAGGCACGCCTGATCCGCCAAGCCATCCTGCCGATGATCGCCGGGTCGGCCCCGGGCCCCGCGCGGCACGCCGCCCGGCGCCACCGGGCGGTTCCGGTTGCGCCATGGGCCGGCGCGGCGATGCCCGGATCCGCCCAGCCAGGTCCGGTCCTTCCGGATCAGGTACGAACAGACGATCGATTTCGGGAGGACCGGCCGCTGGGCCACTCGAAACGCGCCGCCCTTCCAGCAGGCAGCAGGAGACAAACGGCGTTCCGGTTTTCGGTTCATCAACGGTGCCGGTCATGATGGCCGCCACTGGAGCCGGGAAGGCTCTTACATGTCATTCCTGAAACAAGTCTCCCTGATCTCCGGGCTTCTGCTGTCCGCTGCGGCAACCGGACAATCGTTGGACAACAGCTGGTTGTTTCAGACAGGCGCCTACTTCCCGAAGGTCAACAGCGAGGTGAGGGTCGATAGCAGCGCCGGCAATATCGGCACGGGCATCGATTTCGAGGATGATCTCGGATTCCGGCGCAGCAATGTCCTGCCGGCCTTCATGGTCGAGTGGCGCCCCGCAGACGACTGGACTGTGAATGCCGAATACTATGCACTGGGCCGGTCCAGCACCAAGACCCTGGAGCGGGACATCAGCATCGGTGAGACCGTGTTTCCGGTCAACGCCTCGGTTCGCGCCGGCTTCGACAGCGACATCGCCCGCTTCACCATCGGCAACCGCCTGTTCCAGCGGCCGAACCTCGAGATCGGTGCCGCGATTGGCCTGCATGCCACGAACTTCTCCCTGTTCGTGGAAGGCGAAGGCTCGGTGGGCGAGCAGTCGGCCAGCTTCCGGTCCGAGACGCGCACCCTGTTCGCGCCGCTGCCGACCATCGGCCTGTTCCTGACGGCCCGACCGGCGCCGAAGGTGCATGTGAATGCCCGCTTCGACTGGCTGTCACTCACCATCGACGATTACAATGGGCGCCTCATCAACACCGTGGTGTCCGGTGCCTACAGCATTCACCGGAACATCGACATCGGCATCATGTACCGGCTGGTCGACTATCGGGTGCGCGTGCGCCGCGAGCGCTGGAATGGCGAGGTCTCGTATCAGTTCGCCGGCCCGGCCATCTTCGTGCAGGTCGGCTTCTGAACCCGAACGGCCGGGCGAGGGCGAGCGTCCGTGCCGCTGGTCCATCGGTCGCCGTGCCAGCCGGGATCGTGGGAGCGCACCACCGGGCTGACAAGCCAGAGCCAGCCAAAACTGTCCGCCATGCCTGGGCGCGCGGCAGGTTCCGGCGGATGTGATACGACAACCCGCAAGACCGCTTCCGGCCGCCGATGCCGCCGGTTGTTGGGGTCCCTTCCGCTGCGGTTCGCTGCTGCGGGCCGCGTCAAGCCCTGAGCGGGCCTGACGCGTGCCACGAAGCTTCCCCGAGGCTGGTGGCGTCCCTTGCCCATGCCGGCAATCGCTGCCGTCACAGACGAGCCCGGAAAGCCCTTCAGCGCGTGGCCGGGCCGTTGGCCATGGCGGCGGCCAGCTCGAAGAGGGTGTCATGGATGCACCCGTCAACGGTCGGCGGGTCCTGGTTCCCCATGGCTGCGAAGGGGACGAGGCGCATTCGGCGATGGCCGCTCATCGCGGCGAGCAACGGCATGATGTCTGCTGCCGGGGCTTCCGCCTTGGCGCCAGGGGCGAGCCGGAAGATGGTCCGCCCCTCCTTCACCGTCTCGGTGACCCTGATGTCCGCGATGGTGGTGGGCGGCACCGCGGTCGGGTCCTTCGACAGGATCACGAAGTCGGCAAGCTTGCCCACTTCCAGGCTGCCCTTCGAGCCTTCCTCGAAATGCTGGTAGGCCGGCCAGATCGTCATGGCCTTCAGCGCGGTGATCACGTCCACCCGATGCTCCGGCCCGACGATCCGCCCGGATCCGCGCGCCCGCCGGGTCACGGTTGCGTCCAGCACCCGCATGGAGTCGGGGAAGGCCACGGGCGCATCATGATGGGAGGTGAAGATCATGCCGCGCTTCAGCGCCCAGCCCGTGGGCGAGATGTTCATGGCCGCCTCGGCGCCGACCGTGTGGTTGAGGTGCCAGTCGCCCCAGTAGAAGGTGTGCATCGGGTAGAGCGACGGAATCACGCCCAGCCGCTTGTAGCTGTCGAGCTGGTCTGCGCGCAGGAACTGGCCGTGGACCAGCACCGGGCGCAAGTCCCGCGCTGCCGGATAGCGGGCCTGGGCGGCGCCATGGGCGGCGATCAGCATGTCGGACGCGCGTTCGCCATTGGCGTGGGTGAGGAGCTGGATGCTGTTGGCCGCGGCCCATTGCACCGCATCGAACACCTGTTCGGCGTTGGCCGCGGCATAGCCGGAATAGCCCGGCGGGTAATTGCCGACCGGCTTGTAATAGGGCTTGTCGCGCCAGGCGGTGAAGCCCTGCGGGCTGCCGTCGATGGTCAGCTTGGCGCCACCGATGCGGAACCGGTTGGTGTAGCTGCGCGAGACACCGTCCCTGATGATGTCGCGGTTCACCAGCACGTCGGCATAGGTCACCACATCGATCGGGAAGCCGCCTTCGGCCGCCACCTCCCGCATGATGGCAACCGTCCCCGGTTCCGATCGGCCTTCCTGCGCCGTGGTATAGCCAAAGCGCGCCCACAGCCTGGCGCCTTCCCGGGCAAAGGTCTTGAAGCCCGAGGGGCCGACCGAGGGCAGGATCTTGCCAAGCGCGGCGAAGAAGGCCAGCTCTTCCAGGACGCCATCCGGTTCGTCGCTGCCCTCGCGACGGCGGATGACACCGCCTTCCGGGTTCTTGCTGGCCGCGGAGATGCCGGCCATTTCCAGCGCTTTCGAATTGAACGCGCCGATGTGGCCGGACTGGTGGACGATGATCAGCGGCACATCCCTTGAGACCGCATCAAGGTCATCGCGGGTGGGGTGCCGAAGCTCCTTCAGCTGGGAATTGTCATAGCCGAAGCCGAACATCAGGTTGGCCGACCGGACTGCGGGCTCGTTGACCTTCGCCCAGTCGCGGATGGTCTGCTGCAGCGAGGCGATGTCGCGCACCTCGCCATCGGGTGGCGCAAGCAGATTGGCGCTCACCGCCTGCAGGCCGCCCATCAGCACATGGCCATGGGCATCGACAAAGCCGGGCAGCAGGGCGCGGCCGTTCAGGTCGATCACCTGCGTTTGCGGGCCCCGCGTCACCATGACATCGGCGCGGCTGCCGACGGCCACGATCCTGCCGCCGGCCACGGCGATTGCTTCGGCGCGCATGGCCTGATCGTTCATGGTGAGGATGGGGCCGCCCATCCAGATCTGCTCGGCGGTGGCCGCACGAGCGGCGGGGCTCGCAAGGGCAAGGCAGAGGGCAAGAGCAAGGCCAGGACGCACCACTCGGGACTCCCTTTGTATGAACCAACCATCCCTAGGCGAGATCCGGCGTCAGAATTGGCTTATTTTCAGCAATCAGGCCGTCACTTGAGCGTGGGTGATGCAAAATGCTTGAGATGCTTGAGGGCACAGGTCCTCCCGGCCTGCAACGCACGGTGCCGTTCAGGCAGGTCAGGGGCAGCCCTTCTGGCGGGTGATTCCCACCCACGGCGTCATCCGTCCGATTCCGCCGCATTGACCCTTGCCGGCCTCGTTGGAACTCGAGCCTGCCAGGCACCAACCGGCCCCCTTGCCCGTCGTTCCACCCGCCCTGAGGCTTGACCAACGCCACCCTTTGCCCTTAGGGGCACGCGCTTTCCGGGCGCGATACGTTCGCGCGCCGCACCCGAACCACTCCGAGGGCACCATGGCGAAGCCGACGACGGTCAAGATCAAGCTGGTGAGCACCGCCGACACCGGCTTCTATTACGTGACCAAGAAGAACCCCCGCACCAAGACGGAAAAGCTCTCCTTCCGCAAATATGACCCCGTCGTGCGCAAGCACGTCGAGTTCAAGGAAGCCAAGATCAAGTAGCGCAGGCGGCCGGCAAGCCGTTTCGCGGTCTTTGCCCGCGAACGCGGTTTGGCCGGTCCGACGACACCCGAGCGAAGCCGGGCGCAGCAGGGGCGGCCGAAGCCCGCCCGACGGCGCAGGGACCCAGCGCCGCTTTCCTTCCCGCTGCCCGGCGCCTATCCCGCTGCCATGGACGCAAGTCGCGCGCTGGAGGCCCTTGCCGTGATCCTCGCCGATGACAGGCTGCGCGACCGCTTCCTGGCGCTGACCGGGCATGACGGCGACAGCCTGCGCGCACGCCTCGGGCAGCCCGACCTGGCGGCGGCTGTCGAAAGCTTCCTCGCCGGCCATGAGCCAGACCTGATCCGGGTGGCCGCGGCGCTCGGCGTGGCCCCCGAGATGCTTCTGGGCCGGCCGTGACGCCGCTGCTGATCCTCGACTGCGACGAGGTGATCCTGAGCTTCGCGCAGCCCTTTGCCCGCTGGCTGGCGGACACCCACGACATCGAGCTTCGCTTCGACAGCTTCGCGCTGGTCGGCAACATGCGCCATCGCGCCGATGGCCGCGCCGTGGACCCGGCGGCCTTTCCCGCCCTGCTCGACGATTTCTTCGCGCGCGGCCAGGGCTGGCAGGCGCCGCTCGACGGCGTGGTGGCCGCCCTCGGCCGCCTGTCGGCCGGGGCCGAGCTGGTGGTGCTGACCAATATCCCGCACGCGCACCGCGATGCGCGGGTTTCGATCCTGAAGGACCATGGCCTGGATCTCGAGGTTGTCGCCAATGACGGGCCGAAGGGCCGGGTGGTGAAGCGCCTGGCCGAAGGCCGGCCGGCGGCGGTGTTCGTGGACGACCTGCCCCTGCACCATGAAAGCGCGGCGAGACATGCGCCCGCGGTCGGCCGGCTGCACATGGTGGGCGACGCGGCACTTCGGGGCTTGATTCCGGCGGCCCCCCACGCCCATGCCCGGATCGATGACTGGGGCCCGGCCGAGGACTGGATCCGCCGCCGGCTGGAAGGAGAGACGGATGAGCGTTGAGGAAAAGCTGGCCGCACTGGGTCTCAGCCTGCCCGAGGCGATGGCGCCGGTGGCCGCCTATGTGCCGGTGGTGATCGCCGGCAACCTGGCGCATGTGTCGGGCCAGATCTCGGTCGCGGCGGACGGGTCTCTCATCACCGGCCGGCTGGGCGCGGACATGGACGTGGCGGCGGGGCAGGCGGCAGCGCAGCGCTCGGCGCTGATGATCGTGGCACAGCTCAGGAAGGCGCTGGGCGATCTTGCAGCGGTGAAGCGGGTGGTGAAGCTCAACGTGTTCGTCCAGTGCACGCCCGAGTTCACGCAGCAGCCCGAAGTGGCGAACGGCGCGTCCGAGCTGCTGGTGGCGCTGTTAGGGGAGGCCGGGCGGCACGCGCGCGCAGCGGTCGGCGTGCCGGCGCTGCCGCGCGGGGTCGCGGTCGAGGTGGACGCCGTCGTCGAGGTCCGATGAGGGGCGGCCCGCGCGCGCCGGCGGTTGCCCGGATCGCGACGCGGGCGGCCGCGATTCCGGCCGACGACTGGGATCGCCTGGCCGGGGACGACAGCCCCTTCATGCGCCACGGCTTCGTGACCGCCCTGGAGGATTCGGGCTGCGCCGTGGAGGCGACCGGCTGGCGGCCCTGCCACATCGTGGTGGACGGGGCCGACGGGCGGGCTTCGGGGCTGCTGCCGGGCTGGCTGAAGGCGCACAGCCAGGGCGAATATGTGTTCGACCACGGCTGGGCCGATGCGTGGGCGCGCGCCGGCCTGTCCTACTATCCCAAGCTGCTGCATGCCGTGCCCTTCACGCCGGCGACCGCGCCGAAGCTGCTGGCGACGGACCCGGAAACCCGCGCGCTGCTGGTGGCCGCAAGCGAGGCGCTGGTGCGCCAGAACCGCCTGTCGACCGCGCACGCCACCTTCCTGACCGGCCGCGACGCCGCCGGCTTCGCCGCCGCCGGCTGGCAGGAGCGGCGCGACGTGCAGTTCCACTGGTTCAACGCCGGTTTCGCGGGCTTCGACGATTTCCTCGCCAGCCTCTCCTCGCGCAAGCGCAAGACCTTGCGGCGCGAGCGCGAGGCCGCACTCGCCGCCATCGACGACGTGGTGTGGCTGACGGGCAGCGACCTCGACGAAGCCGCCTGGGACGCCTTCTTCGCCTTCTACCTCGACACCGGCAGCCGCAAGTGGGGCCGGCCCTATCTGAACCGGACCTTCTTCAGCCTGGTCGGCGAGCGGCTCGCCGACCGGATTGTGCTGGTGATGGCGAGGAAGGGCGGCCGGTTCGTGGCCGGCGCCCTCAACTTCCTGGGCCGGGATGCACTCTACGGCCGCCACTGGGGCTGCACCGAGGACATTCCCTTCCTGCATTTCGAGCTCTGCTACCACCAGGCGATCGACATCGCCTGCCAGCGGGGACTCGCCCGGGTGGAGGCTGGCGCGCAGGGCGCGCACAAGCTGGCGCGCGGCTACCGGCCGGTGGAAACGGTCTCGATGCATTATGTGGCGGATGCGCGCTTCCGCGCCGCGGTCGCTGATTTCCTGGCGCGCGAGCGGCCGGCGGTGGCCGCCGAGGCCGAGGCGCTGGCGGCTGCCCTGCCCTACCGCCGCGAGCGCGTGTCAGGCGGCGCCTGACGGCGCCCGCGGGCCGACCAGCCGGCGAAAGATCCACCAGCTGCCCGCCGACCAGAGCAGGATGTTGAGCAGCCCGAACGCCACCCACAGCTCCCAGCCCGGCAGGATGCCCGGCAGGCCGAAGCGGGGATTGAGCAGAAACTGGCTGACGCCGGCCATGAACAGGCCCAGCCAGCTGTAGGCCATGTCGATCTTGTGGGCACGAAGGTGGGCGGGGTTGCCGCCGGCAAGCCAGCGGCGAAGGTTCCAGAATCCGCTGCCGAGCGACCACAGCCCGACGAGGGCGAGAATGTGGAAGAACAGGAAATCCGTTCCGTCAGCGAGGGTGGCCAGCGCCGTCAGCAGCGAGACCAGCATCACCGGCACATAGATCCAGCCCATCAGCCGATGGACGGGCGTGCCCTTGGCTGCCACAAGCTGGTGCAACCCGACCGGCACGGCGACCAGTGCGGTCAGGAAATGGACCCAGATGAGGGTGGGCATGTCGGCGAACATCGAAGCGCCTCCGGTTCGGGATGACGGCGGATGTGCGCGCGACGGCGGCGGGCGCAATCTTCCTTTCGCGGGCGCCGCGATCGGCTTCGTGAAGCCCGGCGACGGCGGGATTCGCGCTTCGTGAATTCGCCGCTTTCGACACGCGTGCTGCTGGTGGCGAGCGGGGCCGCCATCCTGCTGTGCGTGGTCGCCGGGCCGTTCGGCACGGGGGCGCTGCCGCTTGCCACCCGAACGCTGGTCTGGGCGACGCTGATTTCCGTCAACGCGTTCAAATGGTGGGCCTGGTACCGCTGGCTGGCGCCGCGCCTGCCCGACCGGCCGGCGGCGGACCTCGCGCTGGCCGGCGCGGGCGCGCTGCTCCTGAACGCGACGCTGCCGCTGGAGATCGGCTTCGTCTATCGCGCCGTCGGGATCGATCTGGCAGCCGGCTGGTTCGGGCTGTGGTTGACGGCGGTGCTGATCTCGCTTTCGATCATGGGCGTCGTGACGGTCGTGTCCTGGCGAAGGCCGGCTGCGCCCGAGGTGCCGGCGGCCCGCGCCGAGGCGCCGCCGCGAGGGCTGGCGCTGAAGGCCGACCTCTCCCGTCTGCTCGCGGTGACGGCCGAGGACCATTATCTGCGCCTCCACCTCGACGGCGGCGAGAAGCCGCTGCTGCTCTACCGGTTCGGGGATGCGCTGGCTGACCTTCGAGACATGGATGGGTTGCAGGTGCACCGCAGCGCCTGGGTGGCCGACCGGGCCGTCCGCTCGGCGGAGCGGGCGGGGCGCCGCTGGTGGCTGCGGCTGACCGACGGGACGCGGCTGCCGGTCTCTGACCGGCACCTGCCGGCCGTTCGCGCGCGCGGCTGGCTGGCGCGTCAGCCCGGATAGCGACCCGGGGGCACCGCGCCGCGCCCGGCGGGGTAGCCGGCGGCCGCCAGCCGGTCGGCAAGAAGCGCGACGAGGCCGGGGACGTCGGCGACGCCGGCGAAATCGGCGGGCGAGACCAGCGTGTCGCGGCTGCCGCCGGGCCGTTCCAGCAGGATGGCCGGCAGCGGCGTCCGGTCGCCCGGGCGCCCGGCCAGCCAGTCGTCGCGATGCAGGAAGGTGGCTGGCAGCGGCAGCGCCTCGATCGCCTGTTTCCAGTCGCGCTTCATGCCGAGTGTGTCATAGGTGAGGGCGCAGAGACCGCAGGCGTAGGTGGAGGGGCTGATCCACTTGTGGAGGAGGTCGAGGGCGCCGTTCAGCAGGCCGCCATCGGCATTGTAGATCAGCAGCAGGCGGGCGGTCATTCCGGGCAGGCTTCGGGCGCGGGCCGGCCGGCGAATCGGTCGCGCGACCAGTGCACCAGATCGGGGCCGAGCGGACTGTCGGGCGCCACCAGGGCGATATGATCGAGGCCCGGGTAGCCGCGGTAGAGGAGCGGCTGGCCGGCGCGGCAGCGGGACGCGGCGAACCTTCGCTGAATGGCCGGCACCACCAGATCGTCGGCGTCGCCCTGGGCGATGAAGACCGGGGCAGCGATGGGTCCGCCGGGCACATTTTCGGCAAGGCGGCGGCCGAAGGCGCCGTCGAGCGCGGCCTGCCTGAAGATGCCTTCCGAGGGGAGCGGCAGCGCCTCGGCGACGGACAGCAGTGTTTCCCGACCGCCCACGCAGCGGCGTGCGATGTCGGCTGCCAGCAGCCGGCCGAGCCGGCGGGCGGGACGCGCCCGGCTCACAGGCCGAGGCAGAGATATTTGGTCTCGAGATATTCATCGAGACCATATTTCGAGCCCTCGCGGCCGATGCCGGATTCCTTGACGCCGCCGAAGGGGGCGACCTCGGTGGAGAGGATGCCGGTGTTGATTCCGACCATCCCATAGTCGAGCGCTTCGGCCATCCGGAAGATGCGGCCGACGTCCCGGCCGTAGAAATAGGCGGCGAGGCCATATTCGGTGGCGTTGGCAGCCGCGATCGCCTCCTCGTCCGTGCTGAAGCGGAAGACGGGGGCGAGCGGGCCGAACGTCTCCTCCCGGGCAACCGCCATGTCGGCGGTCACGCCGGTCAAGAGCGTGGGCTCGAAGAAGGTGCCGCCGCGCGCATGGCGGCGGCCGCCGACCGCCAGCGTCGCGCCCTTGCCCAGCGCGTCGGCGATGTGGCTCTCGGTCTTCTCGACGGCAGACTCGTCGATCATCGGGCCGATCTCGGTGCCGGGCTCGGCGCCGTCGCCGACCCTGAGCGCCACGACCCGGGCGGCGAGCTTGCCGACGAATTCGTCATGCACGCCATCCTGCACATAGATGCGGTTGGCGCACACGCAGGTCTGGCCGGCGTTGCGGAACTTGGAGGCGATGCAGCCCTCGACCGCGGCGTCGAGATCGGCATCGTCGAGCACGATGAAAGGGGCGTTGCCGCCGAGTTCGAGGCTGACCTTCTGCACCTGGCGCGCCGCCTTGGCGTAGAGCTGCTTGCCGATGTCGGTCGAGCCGGTGAAGCTGATCTTGCGGACATGGGAGTTCTCGGTGAACTCGTCCGCGAGCGGCCCGGCCGGGCCGGTGATGATGCTGAGCAGGCGCGGGTCGAGCCCGGCTTCCTCGGCGAGGATGGCGAGCGCGACGGCCGACAGCGGGGTGGCGGTGGCCGGCTTCACCACCATCGGGCAGCCGGCGGCGAGCGCCGGCGCGGCCTTGCGGGTGATCATGGCGGCGGGGAAGTTCCACGGCGTGATGGCGGCCGCGACGCCCACCGGCTGCTTCAGCACGAGGATGCGCCGGTCGGGCGCATGGGCCGGGACGATGTCGCCATAGGCGCGCTTGCCCTCCTCGGCGAACCATTCGATGAAGCTCGCCGCATAGGCGATCTCGCCCTTCGCTTCGGCGAGCGGCTTGCCCTGTTCCGCGGTCATGATGGCGGCGAGATCGGCCTGGTTGGCCATCACCAGGTCGAACCAGCGGCGCAGCAGCTGGCTGCGGGCCTTCGCCGTCTGCCCGGCCCAGGCCGGCATGGCCTCGGCCGCCGCGGCGATCGCCTGCGCGGCCTCGGCGCGGCCGAGGCGGGGGACATGGGCAAGCGTCTCGCCGGTGGCGGGGTTGCGGACGGGGATGGCGTCGGCGCCGCCCTCGATCCAGCGGCCGGCGATGCGGTTGGCGCCGCGCAGCAGCTCGGGGCGGGCAAGGCTGAGGCTCATGTCGTCTCCTGTTCGGGGGCGGCTGCGGGCGCGTCGCTGTCGGCCGGCCGGGCGCGGCGCTCGGTCAGCCAGATGGCCGCGAGGCTGAGCTCGTAGAGGAGCACCAGCGGGACGGCGAGAAGCAGCTGGCTCACCACGTCGGGCGGGGTGAAGATGGCGGCGATCACGAAGGCGGCGACGATGAAATAGCGGCGGAAGGCCTTCAGCTGCTCGCGGGTGACGAGGCCGGCGCGGGTGATCAGCATCAGCAGCACGGGGAGCAGGAAGGCGAGCCCGAAGGCGAAGAGGAACTGCATCACGAAGGTGAGATAGGCCCCGACCGAGGGCAGGGCCTCCTGCGTGACGCCCGAGCCCAGCTCCCCCTGGAAGCCGAGCAGGAAGGCGAGCGCGACCGGAATGGCGACGACATAGGCGAAGCTGGCCCCGGCGGCGAACAGGAAGGGGGTGACGATGAGGAAGGGGAGCAGCGCCTTCTTCTCCTGCCGGTAGAGGCCGGGCGCCACGAACCGCCACAGTTGCGTTGCGACGACGGGAAAGCCGATCATCAGCGCCCCGAAGAAGGCGACGCGCACCTGCACCAGGAAGGCTTCGAACATCTGGGTGAAGATGACCCGGTCCTGCCCGGCGTTGGCGAGCGGGATGACGAGGATGTTGAAGATGTCGCGCGCGAAGGCGAAGCAGGCGAAGAAGGCGACGACGAGCGCCACCACCGACCAGAGCAGGCGCTGGCGAAGCTCGATCAGATGATCGATGAGCGGCGCCTTGGTGTCGTCGATGTCCTTCATGGCAGCGGCCCGGGGCGCGGCGGGGCGGCGGCCGCCTCGTCAGCCGGGGCCGGGGCGGGCGGGGCCGGGGCCATCGGGTCGGCCGGGGTGGCCGTGTGGGCTGCGAAGGGGTCGGGGCCGGCGCCATGCCCCGGCGCCGGGTCCGTGGCCGCCAGGCCGGCGGTCTCCGCCATCACCCGGGCATTGTGGGCGCGCCATTCCTTCTCCATCTCCTCGAGCTCGGCCTGGCGGACCATCTCGTCGAAGCCGGCGCGCAGGTGGCGGGTCATGGCGCGCGCCTTGCCGGCCATGCGGCCGAGCTGCCGCAGCGCATTCGGCAGCTCCTTCGGGCCGATCACCAGCAGCGCGACGATCGCGACGAGCAGCAGCTCGGACGTGGCGAAGTCGAACATGCCGTGCTGCCGCGCGGGCCGCCGTCAGCGCCGGTCGCTGTCGGGCGTGGCGGCGGCCTGTTCGGGCGCGGGCGGCGGCGTGCGGTGCGTGACCTGCGGCGGCGGCGGCGGCGCGGCGGCGGGCGGCGTCACCTCGTCGTCGGCAAGGCCCTTCTTGAAGGATTTGATGCCCTTGGCGAGGTCGCCCATCATTTCGGAAATGCGGCCACGCCCGAACAGCAGCAGCACCACGAGCGCGACCACCACCCAGTGCCAGATGCTCATGCTTCCCATCGCTCGACACTCCCGCCAAGGGGCGCGCCGGCGGCGCGCCGCGTCGGCTTCCATCTAGTCGGCCGGGCCGTCCGGCGCCAGTGCGGCGTCGTCGGTGCCGTCGTCGGCGTCGTCGGCGTCAGCCGCGGCCGGCGCCGGCTCGCCTGGCGGCAGCGGGTCCAGAAGCCCGGCCGCCTTGAGTTCCGCGAGGCCGGGCAGGTCCTTCCGGCTCTCGAGGCCGAAATGCGCCAAGAACTGGGCGGTGGTCGCATATTGCATCGGCCGGCCCGGGCTCTCCCGCCGGCCGGCGGGGCGGATGAACTCGGCCTCGAGCAGCAGGTCGAGCGTGCCGCGCGCCGTCTGCGTGCCGCGGATCTCCTCGATCTCGGCGCGCGTCACCGGCTCGTGGTAGGCGATGATGGCCAGCGTCTCGAGCGCGGCGCGGCCGAGCTTCTTCGGCACCTCGCGGGCGCGTGCGAGCAGATGCGCGCAATCGGGCGCGGTCTGGAACAGCCAGCGGCCGCCGCGCTCGACGAGGTTGACGCCGCGCGGGGCGTAATCGGCCGCGAGCCGCTCGAGCGCGGCGCCCAGATCTCCCTCGCCGGCGTAGGCGCGGATGTCGGCGGGCGCGAGCGGCTCGGTGGCGGCGAACAGCACGGCCTCCACCCGCCGCCAGTAGCGCTCGGCCTCGGCCCCGGCCGCGGGGGGCGCGTCCTCAGTCGACATCCTCGACCTCGGCCCGCTCGCCGGTTACCCGCTGGCTCAAGGCGGCGGCCATGAAGAGGTCGAGCGCGCCGTCGAGCACCTCCTGCGGGCTGGTGCTGGTGACCCCGGTGCGAAGGTCCTTCACAAGCTGGTAGGGCTGGAGGACATAGGAGCGGATCTGGTGGCCCCAGCCGATGTCGGTCTTGGCGGAATTCTCGGCCTGGGCCTCGGCCTCGCGGCGCTGCAGCTCGGCCTCGTAGAGGCGGGCGCGCAGCATGCTGAAGGCGGTGGCGCGGTTCTTGTGCTGAGAGCGCTCCGTCTGGCAGGCGACCACGATCCCGGTGGGCAGGTGGGTGATGCGCACCGCGGAGTCGGTCGTGTTCACATGCTGCCCGCCGGCGCCCGACGAGCGATAGGTGTCGATGCGCAGGTCCTTCTCGTTGATCTCGATCTCGATGGAATCGTCGATCTCGGGATAGACCCACACCGAGGCGAAGCTGGTGTGGCGGCGCGCCGAACTGTCGTACGGGCTGATTCGCACCAGGCGGTGGACCCCGGATTCGGTCTTGGCCCAGCCATAGGCGCCCTCGCCCTTGAGCAGGATCGTCGCCGACTTGATGCCCGCCTGCTCGCCGGCGTTGTAGTCGATCAGCTCCACCTTGAAGCCGCGCCGCTCGCCCCAGCGCATGTACATGCGCTGCAGCATCTCGGCCCAGTCCTGGCTTTCGGTGCCGCCGGCGCCGGCGTTGATCTCGATATAGGCGTTGAGCGCGTCCGCCTCGCCCGAGAGCAGGGCCTCGACCTTGTCGCGCTCGGCGCGTCGCGCGAGATCGGCGAGCGCGGCGACGGCCTCGTCCGCAAGCGCCTCGTCGCCCTCGGCCTCGGCCAGTTCGAGAAGCTCGACCGTGCCGGCTAGGTCGGCCTCGATCGCGCGGGTGGCGGCAATCGCAGCGTCAAGCTTGCGACGCTCGCGCATCAGATCCTGGGCGGCCTTGGGATCGTTCCACAGCGCCGGATCCTCGGCGCGGTGGTTCAGCTCGTCGAGGCGGCGGAGCGCGCGATCCCAGTCAAAGAAACCTCCTCAGCAGGGCAAGGGCCTGCTCGATCCTGTCGACATGATGCTGGGCTTCGGCGCGCATGGGGGGGCTTTAGGGGCAGCAAGGCGCAACGCACAAGGCCTCGCAGCGCCACTGCGAGCTCAAGACGTGCAACACCCTCACGGGCAATTCCAGGGGTCAGAACAGCATGCACGCCCACCGCAGCAACTGGGGCACACGGTTTCACAGCAATTCTGCGCCAGTAGAAGCGCACCTTCCCAAGGCGGCATGGAGCTGACAAGTTTTTCCAGCATCTCAATCCAGCCAGACTGCGCGTAAACCTCCGGCTTACAATCGCGACCAGACGCAGCTTCTTCATCAGCATTCCAGTCGTTCACCTCGACCTCGAGACGAAATCGCGGATCACCGTCGCTGGGCACCGATTTCCGCAGCACCTCGTATTGCGACTGACTGCCCTTCTGAAGTTGGAGCCGCGGTGCCGACGCTGGAACCCATTGCTGGCCCGTACGCAAGTATATTTCGCCATCCAAAGCCACGCGCCTGCTGTCCATTGTGCGCACGGTTAAACGCATGGAATAACCGCCTTCTTTATTGACCGCAACAACTGCGGGAACCCCAGGTGTTACGATAATAAATGGCGTGCCGATCGTTCTTTCACCATCGACAATTTTCATTGATACGGAGAGAGCCTGACTGCCTGCCGCTGCCAAGGAATAGGATGGCAACATCAATAACGCGATAAATAACGCAGCCCACGAAAGCAGGGGTCTCATGACCACTTTTCCCACGCCGAATCTATGCACTCCCAATACTTGACGGGGAAGACTGTCGCAAGATACTGGTCAGTAAATCCCCCCCTGCTGGCGCAGGAACTCGGCGTCGGACCGCACGCGTTCGCGCGGGCCCGTCGGGCCCAGCGGCTGCAGGTCCTCGGCCGTCCGCCAGATGCGCCGCGGCTCGCTGTCGGCCTTGAAGGCTTCCCAGATGATGGGCGCGCGCGGGTCGAAGGACGGCCAGACGCCATAGACGCGCTGGCCCGACCGCCGGTCGATCCGGACCATCCGAACGCCGGCCGGCGCGACGAAGGGGTCGGGCGGCTGCGGCTTGTCGCGGAACGCCTCCACGAAGAAGTTCCGCCAGATGGGTGCGGCAAAGGTGCCGCCCTGCAACCCGCCCATGTTCCGCGGCTGGTCGAAGCCGATGTAGAGGCCGGCGACCAGATGCGGCGTGCCGCCCACGAACCATACGTCCTTGGGGCCGGTCGTCGTCCCGGTCTTGCCGGCGATCGGCACGTCCAGAGACCGCAGGACGGTCGCCGTGCCGCGCTGGATCACCCCTTCCATCATGTGCGTCACCTGGAAGGCGGTGCGGGCGTCCATCACCTGCCGGCGCGCGTCGGCCGGCCGCGGCATCGGCTGGCCCTGCCATTCGGGCGCGTTGCAGCCGTCGCAGGCGCGCGGATCGGCGCGGAACAGCACCTTGCCATGCCGGTCCTGCACCAGGTCGAACAGCACCGGCTCCACCGCCTTGCCATTGTTCAGCAGGATCGAATAGGCGTTCACCAGCTTCATCGGCGTCGTCTCGCCGGCACCCAGCGCGATCGCCAGCACCGGCTTGTAGTCGCCGATCCCCAGATCCTTCGCCAGCTTCACCACATTGTCCATGCCGCTGTTGTAGGCGATGCGGATGGTCATCAGGTTGCGGGACTGCTCCAGCCCCCAGCGCATCGTCTGCGCCCCGGCATGGCCGCCGCCGAAGTTGCGGAAGCATTTCGTGCCCAGCGCGCGCGACTGGAACACGCAATAGGGCGCGTCCGACACGATCGAGGCCGGGGTCATCCCGTTGTCGAGGCCGGCGGCATAGACGAAGGGCTTGAACGCCGATCCGGGCTGGCGCTGCGCCTGGGTCGCGCGGTTGAAGCTGGAGCCGCGGATGTCGAACCCGCCCACCATGGCCAGCACGCGGCCGGTCTGCGGCTCCTGCACGACGAGCGCGCCCGACACTTCGGGGATCTGCCGCAGGGCGTAGCTGTCGCCCGAAATCCGCGCCACCGGGATCACGTCGCCGGCCTTCAGCAGCTGGTGGGCGGGAACCCCCTGGCGCGCGCGTGTCGCGTCGCCGGCCGCCATCCGACCGTTCGTCCCGTCCTCGAAGCCCAGCCGGAAGCCGCCGCCCTCGCGCCCCAGCACCACGGCGAGGCGCCATTCCGGCATCCCCACGCCCACCGGCACGGCGCGAAGCCGCCGGTCCCAGCCCTCGCCCGGGTCGATGGTGGCTGCCGGCCCGCGCCAGCCGCGCGCGGCGTCATAGCGCAGCAGCCCCTGCCGCAGCGCCTTCTCGGCGGCGGCCTGGATGACGGGATCGATGGTGGTGCGCACCCACAGCCCGCCCGAATAGACGCTGTTCGGCCCGTCGGCGGCATCCTCGCCGAAGCGCTCGATCAGCTGCCGGCGCACCTCCTCGATGAAATAGCCGCCCACCTCGGCCTGCCGCGCGGCGATCCCCTGCCGCGCCCACACGATCGGCTGCTGCTGCAGCGCGCGGGACTGCTCGGCGCTGATGTGCCCCGCCTTCGCCATCTCGCCCAGCACATAGTTGCGGCGGATCAGCGCCCGCTCATAGTTGGCATCCGGGTTGAAGGCCGAAGGCGCCTTCGGAAGGCCGGCGATCAGCGCCGCTTCCAGGATGTCGAGCTCGGCGGCCGGCTTCCCGAACCAGGCCTGGGCGGCGGCCTCCACCCCATAGGCGTTCCGGCCCAGGAAGATCTCGTTCAGATACAGCTCCAGGATCTGCTGCTTCGAGAACTGCCGCTCGATCCGCATCGCCAGCACCGCCTCGCGCAGCTTGCGCGCGATCGTCACCTCGTTCGTCAGCAGCAGGTTCTTCGCCAGCTGCTGGGTGATGGTGGATGCGCCCACCGGCCGCCGGTCGCTCCCCAGGTTCTGGATATTGGTGACGACCGCCTTGGCGATCCCCGCGAAATCGAGGCCCTGATGCTCGTAGAAACCCTTGTCCTCGGCGGCGAGGAAAGCCTGGATCAGCAGCGGCGGGATTTCCGCGTAGGGCAGGTAGATACGCCGCTCGCGCGCGAAGCTGTGGAAGGGCGTGCCGTCGCTCGCCCGCAAGGTGGTCGGCAGCGGCGACTGGTAATCGGCCAGCGCCGCGGCATCCGGCAGGCCCCGGCCGATGATGATGTAGCCCGCCGCTACCGCCGCGCCGCCCAGCAGAATCACCCCCGCGCCCGTCCAGATGAGCCAGCGCGGCACCCGGCCGAGCGCGCGCCGGACCCGCGCGCCAAGGCCCGGCCGGGCGGCCTCGGAATCGGGCGGGATCGCATCCATCGCCCCCCTTTAGCGCCGGCGCCACACCTCGCACAGGCCCATCGCACAGGCCCAAAGCCCCGGTTGCCCGGCCCCAAGAATTGCCTTGTGGCCCGCACCCGGCCGGCTGCCGCATGGAGCGCTGCATGACAGACACAGGCGACATCTGGCTGGTCGGCGCCGGCCCCGGCGATCCCGAGCTGCTCACGATCAAGGCCGCGCGGCTGATCGCGAGCGCCGACGTCATCGTCCACGATGGCCTGGTGCCGGCGGCCATCCTCGACCTGGCGCCGGCGTCCACCCCGCGGATCCCGGTCGCCAAGCAGCGGGACCGGCACACCCTCCCGCAGGACCAGATCAACGCCCTCCTCGTCCGCCTTGCGCGCGAAGGCCGGCGGGTGGTGCGCCTCAAGGGCGGGGACCCCTTCGTCTTCGGCCGCGGCGGCGAGGAGCTGGAAGCGGCGCGCGCCGCCGGTATCCCCTGCCACATCGTCCCCGGCGTCTCGGCGGCGCTCGGCTGCGCGGCCGAAGCCGGCCTGCCGCTCACCCACCGGGCGCTTGCCAGCGCCGTCAGCTTCGTCGCCGGCACCTGCCAGGGCCTGCACGAGCAGGACTGGCGCGGCCTTGCCGGCCCCTCGCGCACGCTCGTCATCTACATGGGCGTCACCACCGCGTCAGCGATTGCCGACAAGCTGATGGCCGATGGCGTCTCGCCCGACATGCCGGTTGCCATCCTCGAGCGCGGCACGCTGCCGGGCGCGCGCGCCATCCGCACCCTGCTCGCCGGCCTCGGCCGGGTCGTGACGGAGGCCGCCATCCGCTCGCCCGCCATCCTGGTCGTCGGCCGCGTCGCCGGCCTGGCCGAGGCGGAGGATGTTCTCGCGGGCCTAGCCGGTCGGGCGCTCGCGGAGGCCGGCCAATGGTGAAGCTGCTCACCGGAAACGATCTCGTTCGCGGCAATGTCCTGTGGTGGGACGGCGCCGGCTGGTCGCGCGACCCCGCCCGCGCCGCCCCGCTCGACCCGGCCGGGGGGCAGGCGCTGCTGGCGCGCGAAGCCGCGCACGCGCGCGTGTCAGACCTTGCCCTCGTCGATGCCGAGCCGGCGCCGGGCGGCGGCTTGCGCCCCACCCACATCCGCGAGCGGATCCGCGGCTTCGGCCCCACGGTGCGCCCCGATCTCGCGCTCGAAGGCCGGGACTGGCGATAGATGTATCGCTACGACACCATCGACCAGGCGATCGTCGATGCCCGCGTCGCCGAGTTCCGCGAGCAGGTGGAACGCCGCCTGTCGGGCGCGCTGGATGAGGATCATTTCAAGCCGCTGCGCCTCAAGAACGGCCTCTACCTGCAACTGCACGCCTACATGCTGCGCGTCGCCATCCCCTATGGCACGCTGTCGTCGCGGCAGATGCGCATGCTCGCCCACATCGCCCGGCGCTACGATCGCGGCTACGGCCATTTCACGACCCGCCAGAATATCCAGTACAACTGGATCCGGCTCGAGGAAGCGCCCGACCTGCTGGCCGACCTCGCCACCGTCGGGATGCACGCCATCCAGACTTCGGGCAACTGCATCCGCAACATCAGCTCGGATCACTATGCCGGCGCGGCGGCCGACGAGGTCGCCGACCCGCGCCCCTGGGCCGAGCTGCTGCGGCAATGGTCCACGCTCCACCCCGAGTTCAGCTACCTGCCGCGCAAGTTCAAGATCGCGGTCATCGCCTCCGAGACCGACCGCGCCGCCATGCGCCTTCACGACATCGGCCTGAAGCTGGTCCGCAACGCCGCCGGCGAGCTCGGATTCGAGGTCCATGTCGGCGGCGGCATGGGGCGCACGCCCTTCATCGCGCCCTGCATCCGCACCTTCCTGCCGGCGGCCGAATTCCTGAGCTACAATGAGGCGATCCTGCGCGTCTACAATCGCCACGGCCGGCGCGACAATATCTACAAGGCGCGGATCAAGATCCTCGTCCATGACCTTGGCGCCGACGAGTTCGCCCGCCAGGTCGAGGCCGAACATGCGCTGGTGAAGCAGCTGGGCATCGACGCGCCCGCCGCCGAGGTCGAGCGGATCGCCGCCTTCTTCGCCCCCCCGCCGTTCGAAACCGGCCTTCCCACGGCCATCGACCGCTCCGACCCCGATTTCGCGCGCTGGGTCGATGCCCAGGTCGCGCCCCACAAGGCGCCCGGCTACGCCATCGTCAACATCTCGCTCAAACCCGTCGGCGGCATTCCCGGCGACGCCAGCGACGAGCAGATGGACGCCGTCGCCGATCTTGCCGAACGCTTCAGCTTCGATGAGGTCCGCGTCACCCATGCCCAGAATCTCGTCCTGCCGCATGTCCGCATCGCAGACCTGAAGGCGGTCTGGCAGGCGCTAGACGCCGCCGGCCTCGCCAGCGCCAACCTCGACCGCGCAAGCGACGTCATCGCCTGCCCCGGGCTCGACTATTGCACGCTTGCGAATGCCCGCTCCATCCCGGTGGCGCAGAACATCGCCCGCCGCCTCGCCCCGCGCGAGGCCGAGCTCGGCGAGCTCCGGATCAAGGTGTCGGGCTGCATCAACGCCTGCGGCCACCACCATGCCGGCCACATCGGAATCCTCGGTGTCGACCGCAAGGGAACCGAGAATTACCAGCTGCTCATCGGCGGCTCGGGTGCAGAGGACGCCAGCCTCGCGCAGATCCTCGGGCCCGGCTTCGACGAGACGGGGATCGTGGACGCGGTCGAGAAGGTCACGACAACCTATCTCGCCCTTAGAACCCCCGGCGAGCGGCTGCTCGACACCTGGCGGCGCCTCGGCCCCGCCCCCTTCAAGGAGGCCGTCTATGGCTGAGGTCTTCGCCCTCGACTCCCGCGCCCGCCCGGCCGCCGCGCCCGATCTCGTCCTTCCTCCCGAGGCCGATGTGCGCGCGCTCGACGGGCTTGGGCGCCATGCCGTCATCGGCCTTGCCTTCCCGACCTGGCGCGACGGCCGTGCCTACTCCTCGGCCCGCATCCTGCGCGAGGCGGGCTATGCCGGCGACATCCGCGCCATCGGCGACCTGGCCGAGGACCAGCTCATGTTCCTGAAGCGCGCCGGCTTCTCCTCGCTCGCGCCCGAACGCGCGATCGACCCCGCCGTCGCCGCCCGCGCGCTCGAGCGCTACGCCTTCGTCTACCAGCGCGCCGCCGACCCGGCCCGGCCGGCCTGGGCGCTGCGCAGGGCGGCCCCGCCACTCGCCGAGGCGGCCGAGTGACCGTCGCGGCCCGCCGCGCCACGCCTCCGAGCGGCTGGGCACCGGCCGATGCGCCCGCGCTCAATTCCCGCTTCACCGGCGACGGAATGGCGGCGCTCGAGGCCGTCCTCACCGATCCCGCCTTCGGCCGCGTCGCCCTCGTATCCTCCTTCGGCGCCGAATCGGCGGTGCTGCTGCACCTGGCTGCCCGAATCCGGCCGGATGTGCCGGTGCTCTTCGTCGAGACCGGCTGGCTCTTTCCCGAAACGCTGCGCTACGCCGAGGATCTCACCGCCCATCTGCGCCTCGCCGACGTGCGCTGGCTCCGCCCCGACCCCGCTGCGCTCGCCGTCGCCGATCCGAAGCGGCTGCGCTGGAGCTACGACCCGGATGGCTGCTGTGCGATCCGCAAGGTGGCGCCGCTTAAGGCCGCGCTCCGGGAATTCGATCTGTGGATCAGCGGCCGCAAGGCCCACCAGGCCGCCACCCGCCGCCAGCTGCCGCTGTTCGAGGCCGATGGCCCGCGACTCAAGCTGAACCCGCTTGCCGACTGGTCGGCGGCGCGCCTGCGTGCCTATGCCGTGGCCCAGGAGCTGCCGCCGCACCCGCTGGTCGCGGAAGGCTATCCCTCGATCGGCTGCTCGCCCTGCACCAGCCGTGTGCAGCCCGGCGAGGACCCCCGCGCCGGCCGCTGGCGCGGCTGGGACAAGACCGAGTGCGGAATCCACAGGCCCGGCGAGGAACCCGCCTTCTGAGCCTGCGGCGCGCGGCTGGAAAAGCCGCCCGGCCACCCCAGATGGTTGGTCATGCGCGCCGTCCTCCTCGCGTCCCTGCTGCTCGCCGCCGCTCCGCTGACCGCCGCCTGCCCGCCGCCGGGCGCCTGGGTCGGCCCCACCGGCGAACCCGTCGCAGCGGAATCCGCCATCCGCCAGCTGGCCGCGGCCCCCGTCATCCTGCTCGGCGAGCGGCACGGCACGCCCGCGCATCACCGCTGGCAGGCCGATGTGATTGCCGCGCTTGCCCGCTTCGGCCCGGTCGTCATCGGCCTCGAGCAGCTGCCGCCCGCCGCGCAGGGCGCGCTCGACCGGTTCGTCGCCGGCGAGACCGACGAGGCCGGCTTCCTCGCCGAAAGCCGCTGGGCCGAGCGCTGGGGCCATGATTTCGCCGCCTACCGCCCGCTGTTCGATCTCGCCCGCTCGCAGCGGATCCCGATGGTCGCCATCAATGTCGAGCGCGACTTCGTCCGCCGCGTCGGCCGCCAGGGCTATGCGGCAGCCGCCGCCGACGGGCGTGCCCCGGTCGGTCGACCGGCCGCGCCGCCGGCTGCCTATGTGGCGATGCTTGGGGAGAGCTTCCGCCAGCACGCCCATGGCGGCGCCGCCGGCGACGCTGCGCTTGCCCGCTTCATCGAGGCGCAGACGGTCTGGGACCGCGCCATGGCGGAAGCGATCGTCCGCGCCCGCATCGCGCGGCCCGAGGCGCGGATCGTCGCGATTGCCGGCTGGGGCCATGTCACCCACGGCCACGGGATCGCCCACCAGCTCGCCGACCTCGGCGAGACCCGCGTGTCGTCCGCCATCGCCGTCGGCCCGCCGCCGGCCTGCGACCCCGAACCCGGCGCCGCCGGTTTCCTGTTCGGCACGCGCTAGATGCCCTTGCGGGTGGTTACCAGCCGCAGCCGCCCCGCGCTCGCAACGCAGCCGTCGTCGGCCACGGTCACGCCCGCCGCCTCGCGATAGTCGATGGGATTGTTGTCCGCGATCACCCAGCCGTCGCCCGGCGGCTCGGCCCGGGCGATCCGCGTCACGTCATTGCCGCGCACCACCACCCGCCGGTCGCCCTCGTTCAGCAGCAGCCCGGCGCGCGGGCCGGCCAGCAGATTGCCCTCGATCCGGATGTCGGTCGCGCGGCTGCCCCAGCTGTTGATCGCCGCCTGCCCCGTCGGCGAGGAGACGAGGATGTTGCCGACGATCCGGAGCCCGTTGGCGGTTTCCGGGTCGCGGTCGCCGCTGAAGGTCAGCGGCCGGCTGGATGCGGTCACGCAATTGCCTTCGACGCGGATGTCGCGGTTCGAGGTGTAAAGCGTGATCCCGTTGCCGTGCACGCCGCGCACGTCGGTCAGCACATTGTGGCGCACCACCGCCCGGTCCACGCCCAGAAGCCCGATCGCCGTCTTGCCGATTCGATGCAGCCGGTTCCCCTCGATCACCAGGTCGGATGGCCGGCTGCCGCCCGCCCGGAAGCCGGCGCCGAACACGTCGGTCATTCGGTTGGCGGCAAAGCGGAAGCCGTTGGTGCCCTGCAGATGCACCATGCCCGAGCCATGCTCGTACCAGGCCGGTCCGAAACGGTTGCCCACCACCTCGATGGCGCTCGCGCCCGGCCCCAGAGAGGTCACCGCCCGCCCTTCGCGCCGATTGTCGCGGCTGCCCGCGAAATTGCGGAAGTCGAACCCCTCGATCCGCACATGCTGCGACCGTCCGAGCGTGAAGCCCATCCGCCCGCTGCCGACCGCCAATTGGTCGGCCTTCTCCCCCGGCCGCAGCCAGGCGATGATCAGGCCCGGGCGCACGGCCGCGAACGTGCCCGGCGCCGTCAGCCCCGCGATCGAGCCCTCGACGGCCGCCGCGCTGTCCCGCGTCTCGTAGAACAGAAGGCCCTGGGGGTCGAACCGGATGGCGTCGCCCTCGATCCCCAGCACCGGCCGCCGCTCCACCTGGTTGGGCTTCACCCATAGCGCGACTTCCACCTGGCCGCCGCTGCGCGCCGCCGCCACCAGCGCCGGCACCCGGAGCCGCCCCGCCTCGAGATGGGCGCGCTCGTCCTTCGGCACAGGGGCGAAGTTCCGCCGGTCGCTGCCGAAGAAGGGCTCGGGAAGCGCCGGCACCATCGAGGCGAAATACATCCCCGTCGCCCCGAACAGCACGATCCGGCTGGTCGCCGGCGGCGCATGCTCGATCCGGGTCAGCTGCGGCCAGTTGGCCGCGCCCGCGCAGTCGGCGGCATCGCGACACGGCCGGCTTGCCGTCACCGGGTCCGAGCCGTCGATGATCGCCATGCCCGCGCCCCAGCCGCGCCCGGTATAGACGATGGGCGCCTCGGCCGTGCCGGTGGCGCGAAGCCGGATGCTGCCGCGATAGGGAACCCCGGCGCGGAACAGCACCCGGTCGCCCGGCGCCAGCGTAGTGCCCGCCGGCCGCCCCGTGGCTGCCTCGTCGCCCGGCGCATGTTTCCACGCTGTCGCGGGCGTCCGCCCGTCACGATTGTCGTCGCCGGCCGCGAAATCGACATGCCAGGTCGTCCCGCCCGCCGCCCCTGCCGGCGCGCAGGCCGCCAGCGGCAGCGCCGCCAGCGCCGGCAGCAGCCACACAGCCCTCACGCCAGCACCTCGTGGCGGATGACGTCGGCGAGGCGGAGCGGCCGGTAGAGGTGCGGGAAGACCTGACCCCCGCGCGACGCCTCCCAGCGAAGCGACGGGTCATCGCCCACGTCCAGCCAGGCCGCGACCAGCCCCGTCTCGCCGGCGAAATGCCGCGCCCGAGTGCCCGCCAGCTGTGCTGCCGTCGACAGGTGGATGAAGCCGTCGCGCCGGTCATCGGCCGAGCCCGCGAACAGGCCCTCGGTCCCGAAGGCCGCCCATTCGCCCGCCCGGAAGAGCTTCACCAGCAGCATTGCGCCGGCACAGTGGCCGGGGCGGCCGCCGGTTGCAAGGCGCGCCACCCCCCGGTTAAGCGGCGGGCCATGCCCGAGGCGCGCTGGACGGTGGTGATCCCCTATTTCAACGAGGAGTCGTGGCTCCCCGCCACGCTCGACAGCCTCGCCCGGCAGACGCTGCGCCCCTTCCGGCTCATCCTCGTCGACAATGGCTCGACCGATTCCGGCCCCTGGCTCGCAGCCGCTTGGGCTGCCGCCCACCCGGACATCGAAACCCGCCTCCTGAACCAGCCGGTCCCGGGCCAGGTGCATGCGCTGAAGCTCGGGATCGACTCGGCCGACACCGACTATCTCGCCATCGCGGATGCCGACACCCTCTATCCGCCGCACTATCTCGAGGCCGCCACCCGCCACCTCGATTCGGCGCCCGCCACCACCATCGGCTTCATCGCCCATGACTGCGGCCCCAGGCCCGACAGCGCCGGCGAACGTCTGGGCCGCTTTCTCTACACCCACATCATCCCCCGCCTGCTGCCGCGCCAGGCGCATGGCGGCGGCTATGCCCACCTCATGCGAACCGCCCCCTTCAAGGCGGCCGGGGGCTATGATCCGGCACACTGGCCCTGGGTGCTGAAGGATCATGAGCTGGTGAACCGGCTGTGGAAGCAGGGCCGGATCGCCTATGCCCGCGATCTCTGGGTCCAGCCCTCCCCCCGCCGGGTCGACCGCCGGCGCGTCCGCTGGACCTTGTGGGAGCGGCTTCTCTACCATTTCACGCCGCCGGCCGCGAAGGACTGGTTCTTCTACCGCTACCTCGCCCCCCGCTTCGCCGCGCGCGGCCAGACGGACACGGTGCTGCGCCAGCAGAGCTGGGCGCCCCCCCCGCCTTCGGCGCCGCGATGACGTCGCCCGTCCTGCTGCTCCACGGCCACGGCCGCACGGCTGCGTCGATGGCGCTCTTCGCGCTCGCGCTCCGGCTTCGCGGCCATGCCGTGCTCGCCCCTAGCTACGGCTTCCGCCGCTCGCTCGCGGACATTCTCGACGGCCTCGCGCCGCGCGTCGCGGCCTTCGCGAACGCCCACGCCGCCCCCTTGCACATCGTCACCCATTCGCTCGGCGGCCTCGTCGCCCGCGCGCTGCTGGCGCGCGACCGGCCGGCGCGCCTCGGCCGGGTCGTCATGCTCGCCCCGCCGAATGCCGGTAGCGAGTTCGCGGACCTGCTCGACCGTCTCGGCCTTGCCGCCCCCCTCCTCGGCCCGGTCTCGCCGCACCTGTGCACCCGCCGCGCGCCCGCGCTCGAGGCGCTGCTCGGCGGCCCCGCCGACTATGGCCCCGGGATCATCGCCGGCAGCCGGGCGGGCGGCCCGGTGCCGCCGGGCCTCGTCTTCACCGGCCCCAATGACGGCAAGGTTACGGTCGCTGCCACCCATCTTGCCGGCGAGGCGGACCATCTCGTCCTCCCCGTCACCCACCCGCAGATGCTGGTCGACGGCCGGGTCAGGGCGCAGACGCTGCACTTTCTGGCGCACGGGCGCTTCCGCCGCTGATCGCCGCGCGCGCCTGCGCCCGGGCGGCTGCCACCACGCCCGGCAGCCGCGCGTCATGGTCGGGCGCGAACTGCCACACCGTAAGGCCATCGGCGGTCTCGGCTGCCACCAGCCCGCGGTCGGCGGGCGGCATGTGGAACATGAGGGTCAGCAGCACGTCGCTCGAAACCCAGGGGTCGTTGTACCAGAAGCTGTGGCTTCGCGGCGACAGGCCCGGAATATGCTCCGGCCGCACCCGCACGATCTCCAGCCCAAGCTCGCGGTTGGCGTCCAGCAGGAAGCGCGTGGCGCCCGGCGACAGCTCGGCCATGTCCGGCCGTCCCGCGCGCGAGGCCCGGTTCATCGCCCTCGACAGCCGCAGCGCCGCATCGCCCATGTTGGCGGCCACCGTCACCCGCTTGGCGATGGCGGCATGGTCGCGAAGGTCATCCACGAATCCGCGGAAGTCGGCATCGGGGGCCGCATGATAGATCTCGCCCAGCCTCCCGGCCGGTACGCCCGGCCGGCCGGCCACCCGCCCCACCCGCGCCAGCCCGTCCGACCCGACGGTCGCGCCTGCCGAATAGGTCAGGATGTCGATCTGCCGGGCATCGCTGTGCGCCGCCAGCAGCCCCACCAGCTTCGCAAGCTGCGGCGCGGCCCCGAAGGCCGTCACCATGTCCTTTGAATAGCGAAGGAAATTCTCGGCCGTCGGCCAGGCGAACAGCACCACCACGGCATTGTGGCCGGTGAAATGCCGAAGCTGCGCGGCCTGCCCCGCTGCCCGCTCCACGGTCGAGTTGGCGCCGTGGACATAGATGACGATGTCCTGGTCGGGGCTCGCCGCCAGCGCCGCGTTCACCAGCGCCAGCCAGGCCCGGGTGCCCGGCGTCAGCTCGGCGGCGCTCAGCGGCAGCTCGTCCTCGGCGATGGCGCCGATTTCCTGCAGCCGCTGAAGCGGCAGCCACGGCCGCCGCCCGTCCTCGGGCGCGGCCGCCCGAGTGGACAGGTCATAGAGCCAGGCCCAGCCCTTGTCCGGCTCGCCGATCCCCACGCTCGCCACCCCCAGCAGCAGGTCGCGCCCCGGCACCACGGCATAGAGGCGGTTGTCGCGCGGGCCCACCGGCAGCCGGTTGGTGGCGTAGAAGATCTCGATCCGGTTGTCCCTCACCAGCGCCGGGTTCGCGGCGAACGCCTCCGAGCCGGCCTGAACGAAGGCGGCCGGCGTGGGCATCAGCCGCATCGGCGGCTGGTAGAAGCTCGCCAGCACCACGCCGACGAGGATCAGCCCTCCGATGATCAGCAGCCAGCGCTTCATGCCGGGCCGACGCTACCGGCCGGCGCCACCGTCCCGCAAGCCGACCTGATCGTCCGTCCGCCCGAACGCCCGCAGCCGGTCGCCGTCGAGGCACAGGAAGCGGTCGAGCCCCGGCGCATAGAATTGGCCCGGCCCCACCCGGAACAGCTGGGCCGCCGGCGCGCCCGGAACTGACAGCTGCCAGGCGCCGTCGCCTGCCCGCCACACCAGCGCGGCCGATCCGTCGGGCAGGCGCCAGCGCCCGGCCAGCGCCCGCACCTCGGTCGGTGTGCGGCAGCCGCGCGGCTCGGGGTCCAGAACCGGCGCCCGCCCCTCGGCCGCGTCCAGCAGCAGCCGCCCCAGACGGTGGTTGAGCCAGGGCGAAAGCCCCCCGTTCGACACATAGGCGATCGCCAGCCCCGCCGCCCGGTCCCACAGCGCCAGCGCATCATACCCCTGATGATGCCCCGTGTAATGGCAGCGCGTTCGCGCCGGGTTGCAGTTCCACTGTCCGGGGGTGAGCCCCGGCCCGCGCCCGGCCGTCGCCAGCGCCCTGACCGCCGCCGGCACGCCATGCCCGCGCGCCCAGGCATCGGCCCAGCGGGCGAGATCGCGCGCCGACATCATGATGTTCGACGCTCCCTCCACCGCCTCCAGGTCGAAGGCGTCGAAATGCTCGGTGCCGCGATAGCCGATGGTGCGCGGCACCGGCCAGTCCGCGAAGCGGGCGGGGCGGACGAAGGCGCCCGCCGCCCCCAGCGGCGTCAGCAGCCCGTCGATCGCCTGGGTCGCGTAAGGTTCACCCCCGGCGCGCGCCACCACCTCGGCGAGCGCGTCGAGACACAGGTTGCAATATCGGAAGCGGCTTCCGGGCGCGAAGTCCGGACGCGGGTGGCGCTGGGCCAGGGCGGCCAGCACCCGCCCGTTGGTCAGCGGCCCCGGCTCATAGAGGTCCAGGAAGGCGTCATAGTCGGGCAGGCCGGCGCTGTGGGCCAAGAGGTCCCGAAGCGTCGTATCGCGGTGGGGGAAGTCCGGCAGCCAGCGAGTCACCGGGTCGGAAAGGTCCAGCCGGCCGGCCATGACATGTGCCAGAACCAGCGTGCCGGTCACCGTCTTGGCGATCGAGCCCGTGTCGCTCGGCGTGTCCGGCGTGAAACGCCGGAGCGCGGCGCGATCGGCGAATCCGACGCCGCGCGCCCAGGCCTCCTCGCCGTCCCGAAGGATGACTGCGGCGCCCGAGAAGTCCCCCTCCGCGCCCAGCCGCTCCACCAGCCGGGACAGCCGGTCGAGCGGCGGCTCCGGCGCGGGCCCGGCCGATGCCGGCCCGGCCAGCGCCAGCAGCAGCGCGGCCAGCCAGCCCCTCATGTCACCGCCGGCCGCGCGGCAAAGCGCGGATCGTCCCACCGGCGCGCCTTGAGCACCTCCGCCAGCGCGCGGGCCGCCGCCACCGCCTCGGCATGGCGGACGATCATCGGCGAGAAGCCGAACCGCGCAGCTTCGGGCGCGCGATAGTCGCCCACCACCCCGGCCTCGGCGAGCGCCCGCACGAGCCCCCAGGCGTGGCGGTGCCGGATGGTCAGATGCGCGCCATGGCCGTGCGTCGGCGTCTCGATCGAAAGGTCCGGGTCGCCGATCGCCTCGACACCGGCGCGGAACAGCTTGACGAGCGCGCGCGCCTTCGCGGCCAGCCGCGCCGGCCCGGCCTCGGCTGCCAGCGCCGCGCCTGCGTGCAGCGCAGCGAGGCTCAGGATCGGCGGCGTGCCCGCCAGCAGCCGGCGCACCCCCGGCGCCGGGCGATAGTGGTCCTCGAAGGCGAAGGGCGCGGCATGGCCCATCCAGCCGCGGATCGGCGTCTCCAGCCGCGAATGGTGCCGCCGCGCCACGAAGGCGAAGGCCGGGGCGCCTGGCCCGCCGTTCAGATATTTGTAGCCGCAGCCGACGGCGAAATCCGCGCCGGCCGCGCCAAGATCCAGCTCGACCGCCCCGGTCGAATGCGACAGGTCCCACAGCGTCAGCGCGCCGGCATCGCGCGCCGCCGCCGTTACCGCCGCCAGGTCCCACATCGCTGCCGTGCGGTAGTGCACGTGCGACAGCGCCAGCAGCGCCACGTCCGGCCCCAGCCGCGCCCGCACCTGCGCACGCGGCATGCGGAGCAGCGTCGCGCCATGCAGCGAGCACAGGCCTTCCAGCACCTGGGCGTCGGTCGGAAAGTCGTTCGCCTCCGCCAGCACGATCCGCCGCCCGCCGGCCAGCCGCAGCGCGGCATGGCCCAGCTTGAACAGGTTCACGCTGACGCTGTCGCAGGCGACCAGCTCGTCCGGCAGGGCACCGACCAGCGGGGCGATGGCCGCCCCGACCGTCTCCGGCAGGTCGATCCAGCCGGCCTCGTTCCAGCCGGCGATCAGCCGCTCGCCCCAGTCGACGGTCACCGTTGCCGCCAGCCGCCCGGTCGTCGGCTGCGGCAGCGGTCCCAGCGAATGGCCGTCCAGATAGATGAGGCCGTCCGGCAGGTGGAAGCGCGCCCGATAGCCGGCCAGCGGATCGGCCGCATCCAGCGACTCGGCCGCGTGCGCCAGATCCTCCAACCGGTCGGGCATGAGGGGGGTCTAGGCCACGGCGGCCGTCACCGCTAGGCTCGACCTGACGAACCGGGGATATTCGCCATGCGCCGCTTCCTGCCTGCCCTGCTGCTGCTTCTGGCCACCCCGCTCGCCACCTACGCCAGTCCGCAGCCGGCCGCCCCGGCAGCCGCGGCCGAGCTCGCGGCCCTCGTGCGCGCCGCGGTCAGGGCCGAAGACACGGGCGACCCCGATGCCGGCCGCTTCTACGCCCCCGTGCAGTCGATCACCGACGGGATCGCCCCCTACCACTGGCACGGCCCCGACGCGCACCGCCGCTGGCTTGAGGCGCTCGCCGCCGACTATGCGCGTCGCGACCGCGCCAATGGCAGCCTCGCGCTCGCGGATCCCGGCACCGCGCGACTCACCGATACAGAGGCCTATCTCGTCTTTCCGGCCACCTTCACCGTAACGGAAAGCGGCAAGACCGTCACGCACGAGGTCATCCTCACCACCACCCTCGTGCGGATCGAGGGCCAGTGGAAGATCCGCAGCTGGACCTGGTCCGGCCCGAACTGAGCCGGCGCGTCACCCGCGGGCGGGCGTCAGTCGTTCAGCACGAACGTCAGCACCATGATGACGCGCCACTCGACAAGCTCGCCGTCGCGCACCTGCGCCTTGATGTCCTTCACCCAGACACCCTCGATATTGTCCACCGTCTCGCGAGCACGCCTGAGCCCGTCCTTCACCGCATGCTCGATGCTCTCGGCCGAGCTCGAGATGATCTCGATCGTCTTTGCAATGGCCATGCCCCAGCTCCCGATCTTGGTTGAACCTGCCTAGCACCCCTGGCGGTATCGAGCCAGCGCTGACGCCTCACCCGGTCTTGCAGCCGCAGACCTTGCCGCCTGGTCCGCAGGTCAGGCTGCCACCGGCGCAGACCTTGTCGGCGTGCACGCAGCCATTCCACTTCTTCCCCTCATAGCAGACGCACCAGGTCTTGGTACACCAGATGGCCGGCTCGGGTGGTACGGCAGTGATACGCTCGATTGTCACGGGCCTCGATTGTCACGGGCATTGTGGATGGCGGCTTTGTCGCCGCTGTTGTCGCGCGGCCGGCCACGGTTGCGACCGTCGCCCGCTGGTGCGAGACCTGGGACGCGCGCGAGACCGGAACCGGTCAACAGAATCAGGGACGCGATCACCCCCGCCATCATCGTCAGAAGCAATTATGCCCGCATCTCCCTCTCCCTTGGCCATGCGTGGCGATTCCTGCTGTTTAGGCGATTTCGCCATCCCGCGCCACCTTGCCCGCTCGCACCAGCCCGGCAAAGGTCCTAGTCGACACTTCCCCCACCCGCGGAACGAAGATAGAACGCGCGCATGAGCCTCACCCACATCAGCATCCGAGGCGCGCGCGAGCACAATCTGCGCTCGGTCGACATCGATCTCCCGCGTGACCGGCTGATCGTCATCACGGGGCTTTCGGGCTCGGGCAAGTCCAGCCTCGCCTTCGACACCATCTATGCCGAGGGCCAGCGCCGCTATGTCGAGTCGCTCTCGGCCTATGCGCGACAGTTCCTCGAACTGATGCAGAAGCCCGATGTCGACCATATCGAGGGGCTGTCGCCGGCGATCTCGATCGAGCAGAAGACGACCAGCCGCAACCCCCGCTCGACCGTCGGCACCGTCACCGAAATCTATGATTACATGCGCCTGCTCTGGGCGCGCGTCGGCGTGCCCCACTCGCCCGCCACCGGACTGCCGATCGAGGCGCAGACGGTCAGCCAGATGGTCGATCGCGTGCTCGCGCTTCCCGAAGGCACCCGCATCCTGCTGCTCGCCCCCGTGGTGCGCGGCCGCAAGGGCGAATACCGGCGCGAGATCGCCGAATGGAAGAAGGCCGGCTTCCAGCGCCTTCGGGTCAATGGCGAACTTCTCGACATCGAGGACGCCCCCACGCTCGACAAGAAGTACAAGCATTCGATCGACGTGGTGGTCGACCGCCTCGTCGTCCGCCCCGACCAGGCCTCGCGCCTCGCCGAAAGCTTCGAGACCGCGCTTCGCCTCGCCGATGGCCTGGCCACCGTCGAGCTGGCCGACGGCGGCGAGCCCCTCACCTTCTCCGAGAAGTTCGCCTGCCCCGTCTCCGGCTTCACCCTGCCCGAAGTCGAACCCCGCCTCTTCTCCTTCAATGCGCCGCAGGGCGCCTGCCCGGCCTGCAATGGCCTCGGCGAAAAGCTCTTCTTCGCGCCCGACCTCATCGTCCCCAACGAGAGCGTGTCGCTGCGCGACGGCGCCATCGTCCCCTGGGCCAGGTCCTCGCCGCCCTCGCCCTATTACATGCAGGTGCTCGCTTCCGTCGCCCGCGCCTATGGCGGCTCGCTCGACCAGCCCTGGGCGAAGCTGCCCGAAGCCACCCGCCACGCCATCCTCCACGGCACCGACGGCAAGGCGATCCCGCTTCGCTTCGAGGATGGCCGCAAGGCCTATGAGGTGGTCAAGCCCTTCGAGGGCGTGATTTCCAATCTCGACCGCCGCTTCCGCGAGACCGAGAGCGCCTGGATGAAGGAGGAACTCGGCCGCTACCAGGCCTCCGCCCCGTGCGAGGCCTGCGGCGGCGCCCGCCTCAGGCCCGAGGCGCTCAGCGTGAGGATCGCCGGCGAAAGCATCAGCGATGCGACCCGCCGCCCGGTCGCCGACGCGGCCCGCTGGTTCGCATCCCTCCCCGAGCGCCTCAGCCCCAAGCAGGCAGAGATCGCTGCCCGGATCCTCAAGGAAATCAACGAGCGCCTGGGCTTCCTCGTGAATGTCGGCCTCGGCTACCTCAGCCTCGACCGCAGCTCGGGCACGCTGTCGGGCGGCGAGTCCCAGCGGATTCGCCTCGCCTCGCAGATCGGCTCGGGCCTCTCGGGCGTGCTCTACGTTCTCGACGAGCCCTCGATCGGCCTCCACCAGCGCGACAATGACCGGCTGCTCGAAACGCTGAAGCGCCTGCGGGACCTCGGCAACACCGTGCTTGTCGTCGAGCATGACGAGGATGCGATCCGCGCCGCCGACCATATCGTCGACATGGGGCCCGGCGCCGGCCGCCACGGCGGCCAGGTGGTGGCGCAGGGCACGCTCGCCGACATCCTCGCCGCCCCCCAGAGCCTCACCGGCGACTATCTCGGCGGCCGCCGCGCTGTTCCCCTGCCCGCCGCCCGCCGCCCGGGCAACGGCCGCACGCTCAGCCTCACCGGCGCGCGCGCCAACAACCTGAAGAATGTCTCGGTCGAGATCCCGCTTGGCACCTTCACCTGCGTGACCGGCGTGTCCGGCTCGGGGAAATCCTCCCTCGTCATCGACACCCTCTGGCCGGCCGCGGCCCGCATCTTGAACGGCGCACGAATCCACGCCGGGCCGCACGACGCGCTCACCGGCCTCGAGCATCTCGACAAGGTGATCGACATCGACCAGTCGCCCATCGGCCGCACCCCTCGCTCCAACCCCGCGACCTACACCGGCGCCTTCACCCACATCCGCGACTGGTTCGCCCAACTGCCCGAAGCAAAGGCGCGCGGCTACAAGCCCGGCCGCTTCAGCTTCAACGTCAAGGGCGGCCGCTGCGAGGCCTGCCAGGGCGACGGCATGCTCAAGATCGAGATGCACTTCCTGCCCGATGTCTATGTCCAGTGCGACGTCTGCCACGGCCGCCGCTACAACCGCGAGACGCTGGAGGTCACCTTCAAGGGCCATTCGATCGCCGACGTGCTCGACATGACGGTCGCCGACGCGGTGAAGCTGTTCGAGGCCGTGCCCCCCATCCGCGATCGCCTGCGGATGCTCGAGGAAGTGGGCCTCGGCTACATCCACGTCGGCCAGCAGGCGACTACGCTGTCGGGCGGCGAGGCGCAGCGGGTGAAGCTTGCGAAGGAACTCGCCCGCCGCGCCACCGGGCGCACCCTCTACATCCTCGACGAGCCGACAACGGGCCTCCACTTCGAGGATGTCCGCAAGCTGCTGGAGGTCCTCCATGCCCTCGTCGACCAGGGCAACACGGTCGTCGTGATCGAGCACAATCTCGAGGTCATCAAGACCGCCGACTGGCTGATCGACCTCGGCCCCGAAGGCGGCGCCGGCGGCGGCGAGATCGTGGCGGTGGGCACGCCGGAGGCCGTGGTGGCGTCCGGACGAGGGTTCACGGGGGGGTATTTGGCGGGGTTGTTAGGGTAGAGGGCAGTCAATAAAGGCCAGAAAATGCTCATCTGGCTTTCATCGCTTGGATTTGACTATTCAGCCAAGTAACCATCTGGGCCTCGACGTCCCGATAGGCGGCAGGATTGTCACTTGCCCCCACGGGAATCGCATTCGCCGGAGCCCATACGTTCGCCGTGCCGTCAGCAGCCTTTCTTCGGCCTTTCTTGAAAAACCGAATGTACGAACCCGGCATCACGCCCCTAAACGGTTCAAACGAAACGCGCTTTCCTGGCTCTCCATCAATCACAACGGAGTCAGGGAACATTTCACGAACCAAGCTCTTAGAATATGGTTCGACGTATACAACTCGCATAATGCCTGATGATATGATGAGCTTAGTACACATGTGACACGGCATTGTTGTGCAATAGAGCGTCGATCCAAGAACTGATCGTCCAAACCGTGCCGCATCGGTGATCGCGTTCATCTCAGCATGAACCATTCGACCATATTCAATTACGTCAGTGATCATTGCTCTCGCCAGAGGGCCTTCTTCAGTATCACCTCTAGCTAATGCTGCTCTCGAGATTTCTTCGGGATTCATCTGAACTCGATTGGGCACCAGCCACCCCTCTACCCTTTGTATCCGGGTTAGAGCATCACGTATCATGTCTTCTTTAATTCTATGATTTGAATCGATTCCTAGTTGAAAATCTCGATGATCTTCATCATCTCCATGCCAATATGTGCCTCCACCTGCCTTGGGAACCTCGTTACAGCCCAATGCAATAATATTATGAGACCTACCGAATATCGCGGCTCCCACTTGTCGAGATAGATCTGAAGACCTTAGAGCAGCACCCGCTGCAAAAAACATACCCCGCTCGTCTTTAGAAGGGCTAACAAAAGGATGATCAAACAGACAACAAATAAATCGTTCAACAGACTCTCGAATGGATTGGGGGCTTGTACAGTCTAAAATGAAATCAGACTTTGCATACGTTTCTAAAAACCGTTGACCGGATGCAAGCTCAGATTGATTCTCGTCAATCCCGATAATCTGCAGTGCTTTTGCTTCTAGTTCGTTTCTGTTCGTTCCGCGCTCATTGCGCTGCATAATGTTCACAAGATTATCTATGCGAGATGTCCTCGGGGCGTAACATCCCAGAATCAAAGCGTTTGATCCATATACGAATCGAAACAGATCGGCCTCTTCCGGTCTCTTTAGTTGCCGAAATATAAATGCAGCCCCTTTGTACTGAGGAGATGGGCCTCTTTGAAAATCAGGAGCCGTAATTCGTGCTATTCCCGCTGTGGCCATGATATTACGCTGAGCTGAGGAGAATTTATTGCCTGCCGCAATGTACTTATTGTATCTCTCAAATTCGGTTTTATGTGAAAGATCGAACCCCAGACCGCTTTCAGCTAGAATATCTGTTAGCTTGACTGTTTTCGTTTCGTAAGAAACTGATCGCAACTCTTCAGCAAATGTGTCTGTAACGGGTTTGAGATTCAGGCCTATGGGCGCGACAAGGCAGATGAACAATTCAGGTCGTGCGTCTCCAACCATTTATCTCACCTCAGACTCAACTCACCGAATATCTATGGACTGCCCCTAAAATCCGGTGTCAAGTAGCATCGCCAGCAGATGGGGACCAAGATGGGCGACAAAAGCAACGGGTGGCTTGCGGCCTCGGTGGAACGGGCTAGTGCTTCGCTGCGCGATGCACCTCCCTACGTGCGTGATTGGGCTCCGGATCGAAGCAGCTCTCGGTTGGGCCAGTCCGCTACTCCTAGGCCCGAGCAGCAGCCCCAACGCAAGTAGAGCGGGCGGCGGCAAAGCCGGCGAACCGTAGCGGAGCGGAGCTCGTCAAAGCGAGTCCGCCTGAAGATTGAGAAAAAAGGTCGGTTGCTGGATTTTTTGTTAATACGCCTCCGGCAGAACGTCCGTCGGGCTTCCGGCTTCTCGTCGACCAGCGCTGGCGCCGTGCGCCTTCGGCCCATCAGAAAGCCCGGCGGTGAGGGGGCCGCCGGGCTTTCCTTTGCTTCCGCTGCCGGGGAGAGAGGGGGGGAATCCCGCCAGCGAAACGCTTGGGTTGGGCGCCGGGACGTCGGTCGGGCGCCGCGTTCGCGGGCGAAGCCCGCGAAGCGGGCCCGCCGGCCGGGCCTTCGGCGTCTCGGCGGCCAGCGCTTGCGCGCTGGCGCCGTGCGCCTCCGGCCTTACCGCGCCGCCACCTGGGTGCGGGCGATCAGCGCGGCCACCTGGGTGCGCGCGTCTGACCGGGCCTGCCGGACACAGGCCTCAATGTCCTGGTGCAGCCGAAGGTCACGCACATCCGCCCCGCGCTTGCACGCCCGGCGCGCCGCATCGGCGATCCGCGCATCGACCGCGGCGCGGCCCTCGGGCGTGGCCAGCTCGCCCTTGGCCACCGGAACCTGCACGCTGCGGGCCTCGGCCGGGCCGGCCACGAAGGTCAGCACCGCTGCGCTGGCGATCAGCGCCAGGCCCATGTTAAAGATCGGGTTCGTCGTCATGCTGGTCATCGTCGCTCTCCTGTTGGACCGTTGATGCCACCAGTGATGCAGACCCCGTGCCAACTCGCGGCTATAACCACTTGTTCATTTGAAATCAGTGTCTTGTATGGGCCTGTCCATAAACCTCACCTGTCTGAGAGATGAATGAATTCCACATGAACGGCGTAATTTACCAACTTTTTGGATTTGATTCGGCCCAAACCGGCCGCGCGCCGGTTCGGCCTTGACCGGGATCAATGACAGGCATCACCCTGGCCCGCCACGCTGGAGCCGGAAAGGAGCGCCCGTGCCGACTAATACCGCCGCCCTTCGCGCCCGCCTCGCCGAACGTTTGGCCGAACTTCAGGCCGAGATTGCCCGGCTCGAGGGAGAGACGACCGGCCGCCTTGATCCGCGCTTTTCCGAGCAGGCCAACGAGCTGGAGGATCTGGCCACCAACGAGGCGCTCGAGGATGTACGGCTCGCCGAAGCAGCGCGGATCATCGCCGCCATCCGCCGCATCGATGAGGGCAGCTATGGCATCTGTGCCAATTGCGGCGCCGAAATCGCCCCGGCGCGTCTGGACGCGCTGCCCACCGCCACGCTTTGCATCCGCTGCGCGCCCTGATTGGCGCGAGCCGGCTTGATTCAGGCCCCGCTTCCGGCCACGCCCGGGCCATGCTGCCCGAAGCGCCCGCCGCGACGACCGCGCTTGCCCAGTCGATCCAGCTCGCCATCGCGCCCGTCTTCCTGCTGACGGCGATCGGCGCCTTCCTCGCCGTCATCACCACCCGTCTGGGGCGTGTCATCGATCGTGCCCGCGCGCTGGAGGCCGATCTGCCGCCGGATGATGCCCGCCGCGCCGCCGCCATCGCCGAGCTGGCCGGGCTCGATCGCCGCATGCTGCTGGCAAACCGCGCCGTCATCCTCGCCGTCGCCTCGGCGCTGACCGTCTGTCTGCTCATCACGCTTTTGTTTGTCGCTGCCCTCACCGCGCGCGTGCCAGACACGCTCGTCCCTTTGCTCTTCGTCGCCGCGCTCGTCCTGCTGACGGCGGCGCTCACCGCCTTCGCGCTCGAGGTGCGGATCGCGCTGGCCACCGTGCGCGTGCGTGCGGAACTCATCCGCGATGCGCCCCGCCCCCCGGGGGACGTGCACTTCCCCCGCTGACCTGTCATCCTTCGCTGCCAGAATGCGCTCGCCAAAGGAGGTTCGCCCATGAAGTTCGAAGTCGAGATCGAAGCCACGCCCGCCGAGGCTCGCGCCTTCCTCGGCCTGCCGGATCTTACGCCGCTCCACGAAGCCTGGGTCGAGCGCATGAAGGCCTTCACCATGGAAGGTCCCTCGGCCGAGGACTGGCAGAAGCTGATGCGCACCTGGACGTCGGGCGTCCCCGGCATGACCGAATCGGTCGAGGCGTGGCAGAAGCTGATGCTGACCGCCATGACGCCGCCCAGCTTCAGCAGGAAGGGCGAAAAACCCGGCGAGGAAAAGGACGACTGACGGCGGACAGGCCCGCCCGCCCGCCATGGCCGACACCATCTTCGCGCTCGCTTCCGGCCCGCCGCCGGCTGGAATCGCCGTCATCCGCCTGTCCGGCCCTGGCAGTTTCGATTTCGTCCGCCGCCTGACGGGAACGCGTGTCCTGCCGCCGCCGCGCCGCGCCATGCTGCGCAGCATAAGACACCCGGAAACGCAGCAAGAGATTGACAGGGCCCTGATTCTGATCTTCCCGGGGCCGCACAGCTTCACCGGCGAGGATGTCGCCGAATTCCACTGCCACGGAAGCCCGGCAGCGGTCTCTGCGCTGTGCCGCGCGCTTGCGGCACTGGGCGCGCGCCCGGCCGAAGCCGGCGAGTTCACGCGTCGCGCCTTCCTCTCGGGCCGGATCGACCTCACCCAGGCCGAGGCGCTCGCCGATCTGATCGCCGCCGAGACCGACGCCCAGCGTGACCAGGCGCTGGCCCAGGCTGGCGGCCGGCTGCGTGAGCGGGCCGAGGGCTGGCGCGATGCACTGCTGGCGCTGATGGCCGAGGTGGAGGCGGACCTCGACTTCGCCGACGAGGGCGACGTCACCGCAACCCGCGAGTCCATCACCCCCGCACTCGCGGCGCTCACGGCCGACATCGAGTCGGCGCTGGCTTCCGCGCCGCTTGCCGAGCGCATCCGCCAGGGGCTGACGATTGCCGTCATCGGCCCGCCGAACGTCGGAAAATCGAGTCTTGTCAATGCCTTGTCTCGAAGAGATGTCGCCATCGTCACGCCCCATGCCGGCACCACCCGCGACGTCATCGAGGTTCATCTGGACCTCGCCGGCCGGCCGGCGACCCTGCTCGACACCGCCGGTCTTCGCGACACCGACGACCCGGTCGAGGCCGAGGGCATCGCCCGCGCCCGAGCGCGGACGGCGGCAGCCGACCTGATCCTCGACCTCGGCCCGGGTGGCAATGTGGTGAACCGGATCGACGAGAGCGGGCTTGCCCCGGGGTTCCGGGACGGGCGGCTCCATGTCTCCGCGAAGACCGGTGCCGGCCTTGCCGAACTGGAGGCCTGGCTGGCCGACTGGGCGACTCGCGCCATCCCGGCGGGCGAACCGCCCAGCGTGACCAGTGCCCGGCAGGCAGCGCTTCTGTCCGAGACCCTGGCCGCGCTTCGGTCCGCCGGGCGGGAGACGGACCCGGTTCTGATCGCCGAAGCCCTTCGGGCAGCGGCCCACGCGCTGGGCCGGCTGACCGGCCGCATCGATCCCGAGGCGGTTCTGGGCGCGATCTTCAGCCGCTTCTGCATCGGGAAATAGCGCCGCGCTTTTGTTCCACGTGGAACATTGTGGTAGGGGCGCGCCCATGCGGAACCCGGATGTCATCGTGGTGGGCGGCGGCCATGCCGGCGCGGAGGCGGCAGCGGCAGCGGCCCGCCTTGGCGCGCGTGTGGTGCTCATCACCTTCCGGCGCGACAATATTGGCGTGATGAGCTGCAATCCGGCGATCGGCGGGCTCGGCAAGGGACATCTCGTTCGCGAGATCGACGCGCTGGACGGGATCATGGGTCGCGCCGCCGATGCTGCCGGGATCCAGTTCCGCCTGCTGAACCGCAGCCGGGGGCCGGCCGTGCAGGGGCCGCGCGCCCAGGCCGACCGCAAGCGCTATGCCACCGCCATCCGCGTGTTGGTGGACGAGGCCGGCGTGGCGGTGATCGAGGCCGAAGTGACGGACCTTCTGGTCGCAGCCGGGCGCTGCGCCGGCGTCGAGACCACCGCCGGGCCGATCCGGGCCGCCGCGGTGGTGCTGACGACGGGCACCTTTCTGGGTGGGGTGATGCACATCGGCGAGCGGCAGCTTGTCGGCGGCCGGGTCGGCGAGGCGGGCGCCACCGCACTCGCCAGGCGGCTGCGCGCCCTCGGGCTGCCGATGGGGCGCCTGAAGACCGGAACGCCGCCGCGACTGGACGGGCGCACCATCGACTGGTCTGGCCTGGAGCGCCAGCCCGGCGATTCGATACCGGCCTTCTTCTCGGCGCTGACGGTCACCACCGCCACACCCCAGCTCGACTGCTACATCACCCGGACAACGGCGCAAACCCACACCATCATTCGCGCCAATCTCGAGCGGTCGCCGATGTACGCCGGCCGGATCGAGGGCGTGGGCCCACGCTACTGCCCGTCGATCGAGGACAAGGTCGTGCGTTTCGGCGACCGGGAAGGCCACCAGATCTTCCTCGAGCCCGAAGGCCTCGACAACCCGCTGATCTATCCCAACGGCATGTCGACCAGCCTGCCCGAGGCGGTTCAGGAAGCACTGGTGCGCTCCATCCCGGGGCTAGAGGCGGCTCGGATCGTACAGCCGGGCTATGCCGTCGAATATGATCATGTCGATCCACGCGCGCTCGACGGCACGCTCCAGCTTCAGGCGCTTCCCGGCCTGTGGCTTGCCGGCCAGATCAACGGCACGACCGGCTATGAGGAGGCAGCCGCCCAGGGGCTGGTGGCCGGGCTGAACGCGGCTGGTGCGGCCTGGCGGCCCAACCGCGCGACCAGCTACCTGGGCGTGCTGGTCGATGACCTTGTCACCCATGGCGTATCCGAGCCCTACCGCATGTTCACCTCCCGGGCGGAGTTCCGCCTGCGACTCCGCGCGGACAATGCCGACCTGCGGCTGACGCCGGAGGGGCTGGCGTTGGGCTGTGTGGGGGCAGAACGCCGGGCTGCCTTCGAGGCCCGGCGCGATCGCTTGGCGCGCGCGACCGCCGAGCTCCAGGCCCGCCGGGCGCCCGCGTCCGCCCTTCCGGAGATCAGGAGCGACGGCCAGACCCAGAGCCTGTGGGACTGGGCACGTTATCCGGGTGTGACAGAGGCTACCATCCGGCGTCTGGCGCCCGACCTTGACGTTACCGACTCGATGCTTGCGCAGCTGCTGACCGATGCGCGCTATGATGTCTATCTGCGGCGCCAGGAAGCGGATGTTGAGCGGCTGCGCGCCGATGACGCGGTGATTGTTCCACGTGGAACAGATTTCGCGGCCATCCCGGGCCTGTCGGCGGAGATGGCCGAGCGGCTTGCTGCCGCCCGGCCGGAAACCCTGGGGCAGGCGGCGCGGGTACGGGGCGTGACGCCAGCAGCTGTCACCGCCCTGCTCGCCCATCTGAGAAAGGCAACGCGCCGCGCGGCCTGACGGGATGGAAGCTGGGGATATTCCGCTGCCCGCCCTTGGCGCGGCCCGCGATTTCCGCCACCAGAGCGCAATGGATCGGCAGGCTTTCGCCGAAAGCTTCGATGTTCCACGTGGAACAACAGAACGGCTCGAACGCTATGCTGACATGCTAAGGGATTGGCAGACAAGGATGAATCTGGTCGGTCCGACGACACTGGACAATATCTGGGGGCGGCATTTCGCCGATTCGGCGCAGCTTGCGCGCCATGTGCCGACCGGCCGCCTGTGGCTGGACATGGGCAGCGGTGGCGGTTTTCCGGGCCTGGTACTGGCGGCGATGGATCACGGGCGGTTCATCCTCGTCGAGTCGATCGCCAAGAAGGCGCGGTTCCTGGAAGCGGTGCGCGATGCGCTGGGGCTGACCGACAGCGTGACGGTGATCAACGGCCGGGTCGAGGCGCTTCCGACCCTCGGGGTCGAGGTGGCGACGGCGCGGGCCGCGGCGCCGCTTGCCACGCTGTTCGACTGGGCGATCCGTCACGTGCGGCCAGGGGGACTGTTCCTGTTCCCCAAGGGCCGGCGCTGGGCCACGGAAGTGTCGGAGGCCGGCGCGCAGTTCAGTTTCCAGCTGGAAACCCATCAGAGCCTGACCGATCCGGAGTCGCAAATCCTGCTGGCGCGGGGGGTGCGGCGGCGATGATGCGGACGCTCGCGGTTGCGAACCAGAAAGGCGGCGTCGGCAAGACGACGACCGCGGTCAATCTGGCGACCGCGCTGGCCGCGACCGGCAAGTCGGTGATCCTGATCGACTTCGATCCGCAGGGAAATGCCTCCACCGGTTTCGGCCTGGCACGCGACCGCCGAAGCCCCTCGAGCTATGATCTGCTCTTCGACGCGGAGCTGGCCGCAACCGCCGCGCAGCCGACCCTGGTGCCAGGCCTCGCAATCGTGCCGGCGACCGAGTCACTGGCGGGCGCCGAAGTGGAACTGGTGGGCGCGCCCAACGCCACCGCCCGGCTTCGCACGGCGCTGTCACGGCTGCCGGCAGCGGACTTTGCCTTCATCGACTGCCCGCCCTCACTTTCGCTGCTGACACTGAACGCCCTGGTGGCGGCCGATGGCGTGCTGATCCCGATGCAGACGGAATTCTATGCCATGGAAGGGCTGTCCCAGCTGCTGAAGACGGTGGAACAGGTGCGGTCCCGCGCCAATCCCCGGCTCGACATCGAGGGCGTGGTGCTGACCATGCACGACCGCCGCAACCGCCTGTCGGACCTGGTGGCGGCCGATGTGCGCGCCGCGCTTGGCACCCGCGTGTTCCAGACGATGATCCCGCGCAACGTGCGCCTGTCGGAAGCCCCCAGCCACGGGGTGCCGGCGCTGCTCTACGACATGCGGTGCCCGGGATCGGAAGCCTATATGTCGCTGGCGCGCGAGCTTCTGGGCCCGGCCGCCAAGGCGGCCTGACGCAGCGACAGGTAAGGCGAAAAGGGAGGACGACCCGGATGACGGTGGTTCGAAAGGGGCTGGGGCGCGGGCTGTCGGCGCTGATGGACGAGCTGGACGCAAGCCCAGCCGAGAACACGCCCCCGAGGCCGGACGGCAGTTCGGCTCGCGAGACCGCCTCGGTCCTTCCCATCACGCTCATCGACCCGAACGCGCGGCAGCCACGCCGGCGCTTCGATTCCGCGGCGCTTGCGGAACTGGCCGATTCCATCCGGCTGAAGGGCGTGCTGCAGCCACTGCTGGTACGCCCCATGGCTGGCGGCCGATACGAGATCGTCGCCGGCGAACGGCGCTGGCGCGCCGCGCAGATGGCGGGCCTGCACGAGGTGCCGGTTCTGATCCGCAACATGGTGGAGATTGACGCCTTCGAGGCCGCGATCATCGAGAATGTCCAGCGAACCGACCTGAACCCGATGGAAGAGGCGCAGGGCTATCAGCGCCTGATGCAGGAGTTCGGGCACACGCAGGAGATGGTGGCGCTGGCCGTGGGCAAGGCGCGAAGCCATGTCGCGAATCTCATCCGCCTGATGGACCTGCCCGAGAGCGTGCAGGCACTGGTCCGCGACGGCCAGCTGAGCCTGGGTCATGCGAAGGCGGTCCTCGCGTCCGAGCAGCCGGAAGCCCTCGCACGGCGCATCGTGGCGGAAGGGCTCACCGTCCGCGCCGCCGAAGCCGCCGCCAAGGCCCACAAGCCAGCCAGCGCCAAAACCGCCAGGCGACGTTCGCCGCCACGCAACGCGGATGTGGCGGCGCTGGAAACACACCTTTCACAGGCACTTGGCCTGAAAGTGACGATCGAGGGCGAGGGCAGCCGAGGAGTGGTGAAACTGGCCTATTCCGACCTCGACCAGCTCGACCTCATCATCGGCAAGCTGCAGGGCTGACGGACAAGGTGAACGTGCTGACACTATAAGTGTCAAATATTGTCTGTCACATTGTTGCCGTGGCGACAATTTGCTAATATTCGTCCATGGGTCATGTGATGCGGGCTATCGGTTGGGCCTGGCTTCTGCTGGGCGTGCTGGCGGTGCTGTTCGCAGCGCTTGCCGGTACCGGCGCGCATGTGCCCGTCTCGCCGGACGCCGCGCGGATGATGGCGACACCCTGGAGCAACCTGATCCCCGTGCTCGGCCTGTGGAACAGCCCGGCTGCGCTGGCGGTGCTGCTGTGCGGAGTCGCGATCAACGGCAGCCTGATGCTGATGGTCGCGCGGATCCTTGGCCGCTAGAAGGGCTTGAGGACCGCCAGCGTCACCATCAGGATGGTGAAGAGCGCAGGCACCTCGTTCCACAGGCGAAGCGAGTGTTCCGCCACCGGCCGCGCGCCGCGCGCCATTCGTTTCGAGACCGAGACCATCCAGCCCTGATAGCCGGACAGCAGCAGCGCCAGCAGCAGCTTGGCGTGGATCCAGCCGGCTGCCCGGAAGCCGTAGCTGGTGGCGACCGCAAGGCCGAGGATCCAGACCAGGATCAGGCTGGGGGTGAGGATGATGCGGCGAACGCGGGCGGTTCGCTCGCGCCAGTTCAGATCCTCCGGACTGCCGACCGGCACGCTGGCCTGGTGGACGAGATAGCGCGGCAGGATGAAGAGACCCGCGATCCAGAAGAAGGTGATGACGATATGCGCGGCCTTGACGGGCATGTAGGCGCCGCCGAGCCAGCCGATAAGCGAGTCCATGCGCTCAACCTAGCGGGCGGTGGCTGTCGCTGCCAGCCGCGAATCTGCAGCCGGGGAGAGCGCTTCCATCAGCTGCTCGACATGGGCGATCGGCGTGAATCGGTCGATCCCATGGCCGAGGTTGAGCACATGCGGGCGGCCGGTCATGGCCTCGAGGATGCGCGCCAGCGCGTCGTCGAGCGCGGCGCCGCCGGCCTTCAGCGCCACCGGGTCCAGATTGCCCTGAAGGGGAAGCGTCTCCGGCACCTGCGAAGCGACCCAGGCGAGATCGGCGGATTCATCGACGGCCAGTGCCGTGACGCCGGTTTCGCGCGCATAGGCGGGCGCCTTGTGGCCGGCCCCGCGCGGAAAGCCGATGACGGGAACGCCGGGCGCCCGGCGGGCGAGCGCATCGACCAGCCTGGCCGTCGGGGCGATCACCCAGCGCTCGAACTCGGCCGGGGGCAGGCTGCCCGACCAGCTGTCGAACAGCATGAGCGCCTGGGCACCAGCCTCAACCTGGCCGACGAGATAGTCGAGCGTGTCGGCGACGATCGAATCGATGAGCGCGGCGAAACGGCCTCTATTGCGATAGGCCATCAGCCGGGCCTCGGCCTGTTCCTTCGAACCCTGGCCGGCCACCATGTAGGTGGCGACCGTCCAGGGCGAGCCGGCAAAGCCGATGAGCGACTTCCCCGGTGGCAGCGCCGCGCGCACGCGGGCGACGGTTTCCCAGACGCGCGCGTAAGGCGAGCGATCCGCCGCGAGGGACTCGAGAGGCGCTTCGGCGAGCGGGGGCGCAAGCCGGGGTCCCTCGCCTTCGGTGAAGGAGAGCGACTGGCCCATGGCCATCGGTACGATCAGAATGTCCGAGAACAGGATGGCGGCATCGATCCGCGGAAAGCGGCGAAGCGGCTGCAGGGTGATCTCGCACGCGGACCCGGGATCGAGACAGAGCGCCAGGAAGCTCCCCTTCGACTCGCGAAGGTCACGATATTCGGGAAGGTAACGGCCGGCCTGGCGCATCATCCAGACCGGCGGCGGGCTAAGCACGGCCCCGGCCAGGACCTGAAGAAATGGGGAAAGCGCGGACATGATGGCACCTGCCTAGCCGCTGGACCGCCGAGCGCAAGCCCTCGGCATGAAGCTCCCTTTCATGTCTGTTTTCTTGAACTTTTGTTGCAGGCAGTGGCGCGGTGAATCCCGGGGATGCAAACTTGTCCACAGCCCCACACACAGCCCTCCGGCACGCAAGCCACTTGTGGCACAGGCGGAATCGGACTTGCGTGCCCAATGTGGATGGGAGGCAGGCGTCTGTCCACACAGGGATAATCGCTGTGAACGGCTGGGGCCGGCGTCTCCGGCCCTGCTTGTGCGGTCAGGCCGGTGGCCTTTCCCCCAGCGTTGCGCCATGCAGGCGCCAGTCTTTTGCGATGGTTTGTCCACAGGCGGATAGGATGCGCGAATTGTGACAAGGCTGCACCTGCATCTTGTCTCTGACTCAACGGGCGAGACGCTGGAAAGCCTGGTGAAGGCAGGGCTGGCGCAGTTCGAGGCGGTCGATGCGGTGAAGCATTACTGGCCGATGGTACGTTCGGAGGGGCATCTGGACCGGGTGCTCGACGAGATCGCGCGGACGCCGGGACTTGTGCTCTACACGCTGGTCGCGCGATCGATCCGGCGGCGACTGGAGGAGCGCTGCTCGGCGCTGGGGCTGCCGGTGATCGCGGTGATGGACCCGGTGATCGAGGGGCTGGAACGGATGCTGGGCACGCCGGCGCGCGCCCGTCCGGGCGGTCAGCACCGGATGGATGCGGCCTATTTCGGGCGGATCGATGCGATCAACTGGACGATGGAGCATGATGACGGTCTGCTGGTGCACGAATGGGAAGCCGCCGACCTGGTGCTGCTGGGGGTCAGCCGAAGTTCCAAGACGCCGACATCGGTCTATCTTGCCAATCGTGGCTATCGCGTCGCCAATCATCCGCTGGTGCCGGGCCGGCCATTGCCCGACGATGTGCTGCAGCTGAAGGGGCCGCTGATGGTGGGGCTGACGGTTTCGCCCGAGCGACTGGCGCAGGTGCGCCGTGCGCGGCTGCTGGGCGAGCGGCTGACGGGCATGTCCGATCGCTATGCCGACCTCGACGCCATCGCCGAGGAAGTGGCCGAGGCGCGACGGCTGTTCGCGGATCGCGGCTGGCCGGTGATCGACGTCACGCGCCGCAGCATCGAGGAGACGGCGGCGGAGCTGATGAACCTGCTGGGGGACCGGGCGTGAAGCGCATCAAGCGATGCTGATCCTGGCGTCCGAGAGCCCCGCCCGCCAGGCGATGCTGCGCGCGGCCGGCGTTGCCTTCGAGGCGATGCCGGCGCGGACCGACGAGACCGGGCTGACCGAGGCGATGCGCGGCTCGCCGGTGCGCGACGTCGCCGTGCGGCTCGCCGAGCTGAAGGCGCTGAAGCTGAGCGGGGCGCATCCCGGGCGGTGGGTGCTGGGCTGCGATTCCATGCTGGAGGTGGAGCCGGGCGCGTGGCTGGAGAAGCCGGGCACACGCGCCGGGCTTCGCATGCAGCTTGAGCGGTTGCGCGGACGCGCCCACCAGATCGTGTCGGCCGCAGTGGTGGCGCGCGACGGCGCCGCCCTGTGGCGGCACGTGGAAGCGGCGCGGCTCTACGTGCGCGAATTTTCCGATGCCTGGGCAGACGCCTATGTCGAAACCGCCGGCGACGCGGTGCTGGCAAGCGTCGGTGGTTATCATGTCGAGGGGCTGGGCGTGCAGCTGTTCAGCCGCATCGAAGGCGACCAGTTCGTGGTGCGGGGCCTGCCCCTGCTGGCGGTCCTGGGCTGGCTGCGCGAGGCGGGCGAGCTGATGACATGAGGGTGGCGGGTGTCTGCGGCTGGCCGGTCGCCCATTCGAAATCGCCGCTGATCCATGCGCACTGGCTGGCCCGGGCCGGCCTTGCCGGCGCCTATGTGCCGCTAGCGCTGCACCCGGCTGAGGCGGCCGTGGCCTTCCGCAACCTTGGGCGGATGGGCTTTGCCGGTGTCAATGTGACGGTGCCGCTGAAACGAATCGCGCTCGATGCGGCCGACCGGGTGGCGGATTGCGCGCGCGAGGTGGGCGCGGCCAACCTGCTGGTGGCCACGGCTGACGGGCTTCTGGCCCGCAACACCGACCGCGACGGGTTCCTCGCCCCGATCCGGGTGCGCGGGCTTCGGCCGGAGACGGCGGTGCTGATCGGCGCCGGGGGCGCGGCGCGGGCGGTGGTCGCGGGGCTGCGGACGCTGGGTGTGCGCGTGCTCTGGATCGTCAACCGGTCGTCGGCGCCTGCCGCCGAACTGGCGGCCATGTGGCCTGGCGCGGCGGTATTGGCCCTGGCACCCGGGCTGTGGCTGCCGCCGGCCGACCTGCTGGTCAATGCCTCGAGCCTGGGGATGGCGGGGCAGCCGCCGCTCGATGTGCGGCTGGATGCGCTGCCGGCGCACGCGATCGTCTTTGATCTGGTCTATGCGCCGGTTGAGACGGCGCTGCTGGCCGCCGCGCGGGCGCGGGGGCTGACGGTGATCGACGGGCTGGAGATGCTGGTCGCGCAGGCCGCGCCCGCCTTCGAGGCGCTGTTCGGGGTGCCGCCCGACCGAACGGCGGACGCAGAGCTGCGCGCGCGGCTGGTGCGCGGCTGAGGCTTCAGCGCAGGATGTCGCGGATGTCGTTGCTTCGGAAGGGCTCGTTCATCTGCGGCTGCGGGCAGTGACGGGCGGACGTGCTGCTGCCGCCTTCCCAGCGGATGGTGAAGCGGCTGTCATCGGGCACCTCGATGGTGAAGGTTGAGACCTCGGGCGCCTCCTGCCGGCCCCAGCCGCCCAGTTCCTGGCAGGACTGGGAGACGCGAAAGCGGGTGCCGCCCAGCGGCTCCACCTTGCGGAAGCTGCAGGCGGTGCGCGAGCCGTTCATGCCGTCGGCGGTGACGAGGGTGACGCTGGCGTTCGACGCGCGGTTGCAGGGCGTGTCGCTGCTCACGAAATAGCCGCGCCGCAGGGGAAGGGCCCCGGCCTTCTTGGCAGGGCTGGTGGCCGGCCGCGCGGCGGCCTGCGCCATCACCGGCGGGACGTCGACCGGCCCGCCGGGGCGGCCATCGGCCGGCACGAGGGCAAGGCCGGCGCCCGAGAAGCGGACGACATCCTCGCACCGGGGAATGTTGCCGCCGCAGGCCGGCGCGAGGCGGGCGATCCGAAGCGTGGCAGGCCGGCCTTCGACAAGGCGGTGGCCGGAGACCTTCTGGTCGAAGACGAGGCGGGCGCCGCCGCGACCGTCCCCCAGGAAGATCTGGAGACGGGCCAGGCCGTCGGGCCGGAACAGGGTGGGTCGGCCGGCGCAGGGGAAGCCGCCCTCGGCGACGACGAAATCGGTGATGCCGTCGCCGTCGAGGTCACGCGGGACGGCGAACCGGTTGGGGCCGGGCGGCGGATCGAAGCGGCCGCCGGCGTGGAAGCAGGTGGCGACCATCTCGTCCACCCGGGTCTTGACCGGGGCGGGCACCTGCTGCGCCGAGGCGGCTTCGGCGATGAGGGGGAGCAGCGCGGCGAGCGCGATCGGGTAGCGCATCATGACAGGGCCCCTGCAACAAGGCATGAGGCGCGTTCATGGGCGGACGGGGCCGGCATTTCAACCCGCCTGGCCCCTGGAGCGGGCCGAAAGCGGCTGTATCCAGCGCGCCGGATGCGGCAGGACGGGGGGTGCGGATGGCGGCAGGCGCCAGCGAGACGGCAGGGAGGCGACGGGTGCGGCGGCCGCTGGTTATCGGGCTGACGGGTTCGATCGGAATGGGGAAATCGACGATCGCCCGGATGTTCCGGCATCTGGGCCTCCCGGTGTTCGATGCCGATGCCGCGGTGCGCGCCGTCCAGGGGCCGGGCGGCGCGGCGCTTCCCGCCATCGAGGCGGCCTTTCCGGGAACGACGGGGCCGCAAGGAGTCGACCGCGCGAAGCTGGGGGCAATGGTGTTCGGCGACCCGGCGGCGCTCAAAAGGCTGGAAGCGATCGTGCACCCGGCGGTCGCCCGCCTGCAGCAGCGTTTCCGCCGACGCCACCGCAGCCGGCGGGCGATCGTGGTGGACGTGCCGCTGCTGCTGGAGGGCGAGGGCTGGCGGGCGGTCGATCTGGTGGCGGTGGCGAGCGCGCCTGCCCGGGTGCAGCGCGCCCGCGTGCTGTCCCGGCCCGGCATGACGCCGGCGAAGCTCGACGCCATCCTCGCCCACCAGATGCCCGACGCGGCCAAGCGTGCGCGCGCCGACCTCGTCATCGAGACGGGGCGGGGGCGGCTGCCGACCTTCCGCGCGGTCCGCGCGCTGGCGCGGCTGGCGAACGGCAGCCGGATCGCTTGATCCGGGCCGCCGCGACCCCACCTTCACGACCGGAAGGGAGACGGGCGATGTACGAGATCCTGCCATCCGGTCCGCGGCTGTTCGCCGTGCGTCTGGGCGAGACGCTGACTGCAGACGAGATCGAGGCGCTCTATGAAGCGGTGGGCAAGCGGTTCGAGACCGAGCCGCGCCTCAACTACTATGTGGATGCGACCGCCTATCGCCACATCGGCGCGGAAGCCTTCGTGGAAGGGGTGAAGCAGCGGCTGGCGCATCTGAACTGGCTGTCCCGCTTCGACCGGGTCGCGATCGTGACGGACAGCGCCCTCATCCGGACCGTGGCGGGCGTGTTCGACGTGCTGACTCCGACCATGGCGGTGCGCGTGTTCGAGCCCGACAAGGCCGAGGCAGCACTCGCCTGGGCAGGGGGTGACGCCGGCTGAGCCGGGCTTGTCGGCAGCGCCAAAGCGCGCGATGGTGACGGCCATGCGCGAGATCGTGTTCGACACGGAGACGACCGGGCTCGACCCGCGCGACGGGCACCGGCTGGTGGAGTTCGCCGGGATCGAGCTTCGCGACCGGGTGGCGACGGGGCGGGTGCTGCACTTCCATGTGAACCCTGGCCGGCCCATGCCCGCCGAGGCGGAGGCCGTGCATGGGCTGACCGACGAGTTCCTGGCCGCCATGCCGCCGTTTGCCGACAAGGCGGCCGCCCTGCTCGATTTCCTCGGCGACGCCGTGCTGGTCGCCCACAATGCCGCCTTCGACATGCGCTTCCTGAACATGGAGCTGGAGCGGCTGGGGATGTCGCCGATCGAGCCGGGGCGCTTCGTGGACACGCTGGAACTGGCGCGGCAGCGCTTTCCGGGCGCCAAGCACACGCTGGATGCGCTGTGCCTGCGCTTCGGAATCGACCGCACCGCCCGGGTGCGGCACGGCGCGCTGATCGACGCCGGGCTGCTTGCCGACGTCTATGTCGAGCTGACGGGCGGGCGGCAGATCGGGCTGGAACTGGTGGTGGCTGCCACGACCGCCACCGGCGAGCGACCGGCGTGCGACTGGCCGGCGAGGAGCTTCGAGGTGCCTGCCGCCATGAAGGACCCGCTGTGGCTGCGGGCCTGAACGACGAGAGGACGGGAGCTTCAGATATGGATATCCGGGTATCGGGCCACCAGGTGGAAACGGGGGCGGCCTTCCGCACGCATGTGGCGGACCGGCTGGAGGCCATCGCGGACAAATATTTCGAACGCGCGATCGGCGCACAGGTGACGCTGTCGAACGGGCCGCACGAGAGCTTCGTTGTCGATATCGTGATGCATGTGATGCAGGGGCTGGTCCTCAAGGGCTCGAACCGGGCGGCGACGGCGCATCTCGCCTTCGACGGAGCCGCCGACCGGATCGAGAAGCAGCTGCGCCGCTACATGCGGCGGCTGAAGGACAAGTCGGGCGGGGCGACGCTGGACACGCTGCCCCTGGCCGAGGTGCCGGCGGATGCCGAATACCGGATCTTCGCCAGCCCCGGGCCCGATGCCGAGGAGGTGCCCGACGCGCCGCTGACCATCGCCGAGACGAAGGTGGATATCCCCACGGCCAGTGTCTCGGACGCGGTGATGATGCTGGACCTCAGGAACACGACGGCCCTCATGTTCCGCAATTCGGGAACCGGCGCCTTCAACATGGTCTACCGCCGCGAGGACGGGAACATCGGCTGGGTCGAGCCGCGCGAGCCGGCGTGAGCGACGACCCGCATCTGGCGGGGCTGGAACGGCTTTACCAGCGGGCGGCCATCAACCGGCTGTTCGACAGCCGGTTGACGCTGAGCGCGCGCGGCCGCAGCCGGATCCGCTTTTCGGTGACGCCGGCCATGTTCCATGCCGCCGGGGCGGCGCATGGGACCCTCTACTTCAAGATGCTGGACGACGCGGCCTTCTATGCCGCCAATTCCATGGTGGACGAGCATTTCGTGCTGACGACCCAGTTCAACCTGTTCCTGACGCGGCCCGTCGGCGCCGAGCCGCTGACGGCGGAGGGGGCCTGGGTGTCGGGCACGCGGCGGGTGCTGATCGCGGAGAGCCGGCTGCTGGACACGCAAGGCCGCGAGGTGGCCCGCGGCCAGGGCACCTTCATGCGCTCGCGGATCCGGCTGGCCGACCTGCCGGGCTATGCCGATGACGGCTGAACCGTCGCTGCCGGCGAGCACGCAGGTGGACGCCATCCGCCGGCAGGTGACGGCCGCCGGCGGATTTGCGACCCTGCTGGCGACCGGCAGCCCCTGGGGGGCGGCCCTGCTGCTGGTGCACCGCCATGCCGGCGGCGTGACCGCCTATGAGAAGCTGCCGACGCTGTCGGGCGCGCCGCTGTGGCGGGCGGCGGCCGCGGGCGAGTCGGCAGTGGATGCCTTTTGTGCAGCGCAGCAGAAATTCGACCCCGACATCTGGATTCTCGAACTGGATATCGCCGACCCTGCACGGTTCGTCCCGGGTTTTCCTGCCTTGCCTTGACCTGAACGACGGGCTGGCGGAACGGCCCGCGCGTGCACTGTGACCGGTTCGTGACAGCCTTTCAGGCGCCGCCGGCTGCCACCCGCAACTCCCGGCCGGGGGGGCGTGCACCGGCCGCCCCGGGCAGGGCGGCTGGCCTGAACACCGCGGTCCGCGCAACGGTTCCCGCCGGCAAGCCACAAGGAGGCTGGTCGGCCCCGGCCGCTGCAGCCCCATGGCCCGCGAGCGACGAGTAGCTGATGCGACATCTGTTCCGGGTGATGGCGACCGTGGGCGCAGCCACCCTTCTGCTGGCGGCCGGCGAGGCCCCCAATGGTGACCTTGTTTTCCTGAACGACATTCCGACCGAGCCGGCACCCCTGCAGGCGGCGCCCGAGATCATCGAGGACATGCCCCAGTTTGCCGAGCCGGAGATCGGGCCGGTGCTGCCCGAAGCGCGGAGCCTCGGCGAGCTGGTCGCGGCCGTCCGCCGGCTCGAGGGGCTTGAGCTGGACCGGCAGACCGAGTGTCTGGCAACCGCCGTCTATTTCGAAGCCAAGGGCGAGCCGCTGGAAGGCCAGCTGGCCGTGGCGCAGGTGATCCTGAACCGGGTGGAAGCCGGCCGGTTCGGCGACAGCATCTGCGACGTGGTGACGGCGCCCCGCCAGTTCAGCTTCGTTCGCAGCGGGCAGATGCCGGCGCCCCGCACGGCTGCCAGCTGGCTGACGGCGCGCGCCATCGCGGTGATCGCAACCGCCGACGCCTGGGCCGAGATCGTGCCCGACGCCACCCATTTCCACGCCGTCTATGTGAACCCCGGCTGGCGGATGCGCCGGGTGGCGACCGTGGGCCGGCACGTCTTCTACCGCTGAGCCGTCCGCCGGCGCCACTGGCGGCGCCGGCCGCCCGGTTCAGTCGGCGTCGGGCTGGCGGTCGGGGTGGGCGGCGGCGAAGGCCGGCAGGCCCTCGGCCGCCTGTTCCACCGCGCGGATCCGGGGGAAGGGCGCGAGATCGACGTCGAACCGCCGGGCGTTGAGCAGCTGCGGCACGATGACGATATCGGCAAGGGTCGGACGCATGCCGAAGGCATGCGGGCCGGGCTCTCCGGCGATCAGTTCCTCGACTGCGGCCAGGCCGCGCGCGATCGTGTCATGGGCCCAGCGGCGGCTGGCTTGCGCGCCGGCCAGCGCCTCGACCCGCTTCAGGACCCCGAGGTTCTGGACGGGGTGGGTGTCGGCGGCGATCGCGAGCGCCACCGCGCGCACCCGGGCGCGCCCCAGCGGATCGGCCGGCAGCATCGGGGGGTCCGGCCGTGTTTCCTCGAGCCATTCGAGGATGGCGAGCGACTGGATGAGGCGGGTGCCGTCGTCCAGTTCGAGCACGGGGACCAGCCCCTGCGGATTGAGCGCCCGGAAGGCCGGCGTGCCCTGCGCGCCGGTCCGGAGGTTGACGGCCACGGACTCGAAGGCGATCCCCTTCCAGTGGAGGCCGATGCGGACGCGCCACACCGCGCCCGAGCGGAAATAGCCGTGAAGCCGCATGGGCGGGGCATAGCAGCACCGTTGCGCGGCAGCGAGACTGTCACACAAGCGCAACAGGGGTCGCGCGAACGGCCGGCGGCCGGCGATCGAAGATTGCAAAAACCATCCGGACAAGGCCTTGTTGTGCAACGCAACACCGGACGGAGGGTTCGTTCATGTCGCTTCGCGCGCTGCTGCTCGTCTCGCTCGCCCTGCCCGCTGCCCCCGGCTTCGCCCAGGCGACCGCCGAAGCGGAAGCCGCCAGCGAGACGATCATCGTGACCGGCACACGCCGTGCCGACCGGGTTATCGCCGACAGCCCCGTGCCAGTGGACGTGATCGGCGGGGCGGCGCTGACCCAGACCGGCGTGCCCGAGACGGCGCGGGCCCTTCGCGACCTGGTGCCGAGCTTCAACTTCCCGCAGCCCTCGATCACCGACGGCACCGACGTGATCCGCCCGGCGACGCTGCGCGGCCTGGGGCCCGACCAGACGCTGGTGCTGGTGAACGGCAAGCGACGGCACTTCTCGGCGCTGCTCAACATCAACGGCTCGGTGGGCCGCGGCACCCAGGCTGTCGACATCAACAACATCCCCTCCTCCGCGCTGGCGCGCGTCGAGGTGCTGCGCGACGGGGCGGCGGCGCAATATGGCTCGGACGCGATCGCCGGGGTGATCAACTTCCAGCTGAACAATGCCCGCGAGGGTGGCCGGATCTCGGTCAGCTACGGCGAGTATCGCACCGCCATCGACGGTGTGAACGAGGTGACGGGGCTGGTGACCCAGCCGGGGCAGACGCCGGTGCTGACGCCCGACGGCGTGCTGGCGCTGGTGGACACGGGCCGGAAGCTGCGCGTGAACGACGGCGCGATGCTGACGGTTTCGGGCAACATCGGCCTGCCGCTGCTTGCGGAGGGCTATGTCAACATCTCGGCCGAGTATCGCGACCGCAACCCCACCAACCGCACCGGCTATGACCCGCGACGGCAATATGTGACGACGGGCCTGCTGGACAATCGCGAGTTCAGCTTCGACCGGCGTTCCCACCGCTATGGCGACGCCAAGACCGAGGATGTGGCGGTCGTCGTCAACATGGGCGTACCGCTCGACGACCGGGTCGATTTCTATGCCTTCGGCACCTACGCCGAGCGCGACGGCGAGTCCGCCGGCTTCTACCGGCGCGCCAATGACAACCGCAACGTGCTGTCGGTCTATCCCGACGGTTTCCTGCCGCTCATCACATCGCGCATGAAGGATTATGCGCTGACGGGCGGGCTGAAGGGCCAGTTCGGTGCCTGGAACTGGGACCTTTCCATGCAATATGGGCGCAACCAGTTCGACTTCCGGATCGTGAACTCGATCAACGCTTCGCTGGGCGCGGCGAGCCCGCGCGAGTTCGATTCGGGCGGGCTTCGCTACAGCCAGTGGGTGAACAACCTCGACATCAGCCGCGATTTCGAGCTGGGCGGCCTGAGCCGGCTGACGCTGGCCGGCGGCATCGAGTGTCGCCGCGAGACCTTCCGGGTGCGGGCGGGCGAGCTCGCCTCCTACCAGGCCGGCACGGTGCGGGTGGGCACCAACAATCCGCTGGTGACGGGGGCCGGCGCGCTCGCCTTCGCGGCGCCCGGCGCGCAGGTGTTCCCGGGATTCCAGCCGGTGATCGGCGGTGTCGACGTGACGGGGACGAACGCCCGCGAGAATGTCTCGCTCTACCTCGAGGCGGACGCTGACATCTCCGAGCGGTGGAACCTGCAGGTCGCCGGGCGCTTCGAGGACTATTCCGACTTCGGCAGCGACTGGAACGGCAAGGCGGCGACGCGCGTCGAGATCTTCGACGGCTTCGCGGTTCGCGGCGCGGTCTCGACCGGGTTCCGGGCGCCGGGGCTTGCCCAGCAGTTCTTCGCGGCGGCCGCGACCAACAATATCGGCGGCGTGCTGGTGGATGCCGTGACACTGCCGGTCGACAATCCGGTGGCGCAGGCGCTGGGTTCGGTGCCGCTGAAGGCCGAGACCTCGGTCGGCTGGTCGGCGGGCGCGGTGTTCACCGCGGTGCCGCGGCTGTCGGTGACGGTGGACTATTACCAGATCGACATCGACGACCGGATCGTGCTGACCGACAATCTGTCGGCGACGCGGGATGCGCTGGGCAACCCGAGCGGCACCAACCCGGGCCGGGGCATTGCCGAGATCCTGAACAGCGCGGGCTTCACGAACATCTCGGCCGCGCGCTACTTCTTCAATGGGATCGACACGCGTACGCGCGGTCTTGATATCGTGGGCAACTACCGGATCGATCTGGGGGATGCCGGGCAGCTGGGGCTGACGGCGGCCTACAACTGGTCCAAGACGCGGATCACCGGCCGCAACGACACGCCGGGCGCGCTCAACCAGGTGCCGGGGATCGTGCTGTTCGGGCGGCTGGAGTCGCTCCGGATCGAGCGCGGGCAGCCGCGCGACAAGCTGAACCTCGGCCTCGACTATGAGTGGAACTGGCTGGGGGTGACGCTGCGCGGAAACCGCTTCGGAAGCGTGCTCTCACCCGGGGCCGACGCCTTCAACGACCACTGGATGAGCCCGAAGTTCCTGACCGATCTTGAGGTGCGCGCCAAGCCCTGGGGCGGACTCGAGCTGGCGGTGGGCGCGAACAACCTGTTCGACGTCTATCCCACCCGGGCGCCGACCGGCCAGGGGACCGACCCGGTGACGGGGGCGACGCGCAATTTCAGCCAGAACAATTATTTCCTGCCCTTCTCGAGCTTCTCGCCCTTCGGCTTCAACGGCCGGTTCATCTATGGCCGGGTGAGCTACCGCTTCTGAGCATGCGGCCGCTGGCCGAGCGCGGCCCGGCGCACTGGTGCCGGGCCGTTCAGCCCTGTCCCTTGCCCGAGAAGCCCCCGGCGTGACCGGCGGCTAGTTCTTGACCTGCGGGCGAAGGATATAGCGGCCGTCGCGATAGTCGGCGAAGATCTGGCCGATGGCGGGATGGCCCACGGGTTCGCGGCTGTCATCCGGCAGCAGGTTCTGCTGGCTGACATAGGCGACATAGGCGGTTTCGCCGTTCTCCGCGAGGAGATGGTAGAAGGGCTGGTCCTTGGCGGGACGGATTTCCTCGGGGATGGCCTGCCACCATTCCTCGGTGTTGGCGAACACGGGATCGACATCGAAGATCACGCCGCGGAACGGGAACAGGCGGTGGCGAACGACATCGCCTATCCCGAACCGGGCCTCGGCGATCGGGGTTTCTGGTTGGGCCGGGCGCTCATGGGCGCCGCCAGCCGAGGGGGTGCCTTGCTTCATGCTCATTATCCGACCTTGACCTCATCCATATAGGCACGGGCTGAACGGCGCAAAGGGGCAAGGCTTGAGTTTACAGGATGTCACGTCTATGGCCCGCGCTTCCCGCGACCGGGCCCGAGCATGCGGAGAGGTGCCAGAGTGGTCGATTGGGGCGGTCTCGAAAACCGTTGTCCGTGCAAGCGGACCGTGGGTTCGAATCCCACCCTCTCCGCCAGCGGCCGGGGGTTGCCTCGCACGGGTTGACGGCGGGCGTCGACGATGCAAGCCTTGCCGACAGAAACAAGAGCCTGGTGAAGGGGACGGCGGTGCGACTTGGCGGCATCCTGTCATGGGCTGTTCGCCGGCAGAATGCCCTCCTGGCTGTAGCGGGCGTGGCGCTGGGCGCCGGGCTGGGTCTGTGGCTGATCGACTCCCTGCCGAGCATCAGGAACGCAGGGGAACCGCAGGCCGAGGTCTCGGACATCATCATCCCCGAGCCGCCGTCAGACGCGTGGCGACGTGCCCCGCTCCCCCAGCCGCCGGCCGGCGAAGCACGATCGCAGGCGCCACCACGAGAGCCGCCGAGAGCGCGGACCATCGGCTTCTGCCAGGGGCGTTCGGGAGACAATTGCGTCATCGATGGCGACACCTTCATCCTGGCGGGCGAGACCGTGCGGCTGGCCGGTATCGACGCACCGGAAATGGGCAATGCCCGCTGCCCGGCCGAACGGGCACGGGCCGAACACGCAAAGGCGCGGCTTCACGTCCTGCTGAACGCCGGACCGATCGAGCTGGTGGCCAATGCCGATCGCAACCGCGACCGCCACGGCCGCCTGCTGCGGGATGCGCTTGTGAATGGCACATCGGTATCGGCGCGGCTGATCGACGAGGGATTGGCCCGGCCCTGGCAGGGGCGCAAGGCCGACTGGTGCTGAGCGCGCGCTGGCGCGCTGGCTCCTCGGGTAGGATTCGAACCTACGGCCGTCCGATTAACAGTCGGATGCTCTACCGCTGAGCTACCGAGGAATGCGCGGTCCTGGCGTATAGGCACGAAGCCTCGGTGATACAAGCGGTCGTCGATGCAAGGCGGCGCTGCCAAGCGGCCGGGCCGAGCCATCAGAATTCATCATGGTCCGGCTTGACGTCACGCGCCGTTCAACAAAGCTTACGCTTGCGCCCGCGACCGAAGCCGAGCCGAAGGGGGGAGATCGACAGATGGGGGTTTCGCGGGCAGCGATTGCGCTGGCCTTGTGCCTTGCGCAGGCGCAGGCACTGGAGCAACTGGTCGCCTCGGTCAGCCTGTTCACGCCTGGCGGGCAAGTGCATGACCACAGGCAGCTTGCCGGCACGCCGGGCGAGCGGCTGGCGCGCGATGCGCGGGTGTCGGCACAGGCGAACAAATCCTACGCAATCGACAATTTCCCGGTGGACGACACCGGCAGCACGGCGGGCGCGGCCTCGGCCGGGTTCGGCTGGCTGCGCGCCGAGACAGGGGCGCGGCACAACTGGTACGGGACCGGCTCGCACGCCGGCGCCAATGCCTATGCAAGCGCCAGCTTCGCCGACATCATCACCATCGACAATGGAACGCCGGGCAGCATCGGGGTGACAACCTTCGTCTTCCGGCTGACCGGCCGCCTGCGCGAGGACTATGGCTTCGACAGCGCCATCGCCATGCAATCGACGGTCGGCGTGACCATCCAGCAGCAGGGCGGCGTGATCCTCGACTCCGGCAATCCGGTTGCCAGGCACTGGAGCTGGATCTCGCTGCCCGAGGATCCCTTCCTGAACCAGTCGCTGTCGGTCAGCCTGCGCTACTGGTCGGGCGTGCCCATCGAGATGTCGCTGCGGTTGGGCTGCTCATCGGGCTATGCCTTCGGGCCAAAGTCGGCGCAGCAGGCCTTCGGTTATGGGCTGACAGGCTGCGAGGTGGGCCATACGCTCACATGGCAAGGGCTGGCGGCTTCGACCGATGACGGGGGGGCGCCGCTTGCGGTGCGGATCACGTCGCTGTCCGGCGCGGACTATGCGCGCGCGATCGCGGCGCCGCGGATTCCGGGCGCCGTTCCCGAGCCCGCGACCTGGGCGCTGTTCCTGGCGGGCTTCGGACTGGCGGGCGTGGCGGTGCGGCGGCGGTCCCTTCCCGCCTGAGACACTGCGCATCTTGACCGCCGCCGGCGCGCGCGGTCGTAGGGCGGGATGTTCTTCTTCCACCCCGGCTATGTGGCGCCGCTGCCGGCCGGGCACCGCTTTCCCATGTCGAAATATGCGGCAACGCGCGACGCGCTGGCCGCGGCCGGCGCAGCGTTCGAGGCGCCCGACGAGGCGACGCGCGCGCTGCTGCTGGCTGCGCATGACGAGACCTATGTGGACCAGGTGCTGGCCGCGCGGGTACCGGCGGCCATCGAGCGGCGGATCGGCTTTGCGGTGACGCCGGCCGTCGCGCGGCGGTCGCGCCTGTCGGTGGCGGGCACGCTGGCGGCGGCCGAGGCGGCGCTGGAGCATGGGTTTGCGGCCAATGTCGCGGGCGGCTCGCACCACGCCATGCCCGACGGCGGCGCCGGCTATTGCGTGATGAACGATCTGGCGGTGGCGGCCCGCGCGCTGCTTGCGGCCGGGCGGGTGCGGCGCCTCCTCATCCTCGACCTCGACGTGCACCAGGGCGACGGGACGGCCGTGTGCCTCGCCGGCGAGCCGCGGGCGTTTACCGCCTCGATCCATGCCGAGAAGAATTTCCCGGCGCGAAAGGCGCGGTCCGACCGGGACGTGGGGCTGGCCGACGGCGCCGGGGACGACGCCTATCTCGAGGTGCTGGCCGCCGAACTGCCGGGCCTGTTCGATGCGGCGCGGCCTGACCTTGTGATCGTGCAGGCCGGCGTCGACGTCCATGCCGACGACCGGCTGGGGCGGCTGAAGCTGAGCGACGCGGGGATCGTCGCGCGCAGCCGGCTGGTGGCGGCCTGGGCGAGGCGGGCCGGCGTGCCGGTGGCGGCGACGCTGGGCGGGGGCTATGACGCGGATGTCGCGCGGCTGGGCCGGCGGCACGCGGCCGCGCTGCTGGCACTGGCGGGCGGCATTCTCGATGAAAACGGTTGTGAAGCGCCCGGGCAAGCGCCTAGATGACCGGACGACGACAAGCGGGACGACCAGAGACCATGGCAACGGCGGCGAAGCCGGCGGACGAGGCGGGGGCGGCAGCCGCCCCCGAGCAGCGGGAATCGGTGGTGGTGCGTTTCGCCGGGGACTCCGGCGACGGCATGCAGCTGACGGGCGGGCAGTTCACCCTGTCGACCGCGCTCGCGGGGAATGATCTTGCCACCTTTCCCGACTTTCCGGCCGAGATCCGGGCGCCGCAGGGCACGCTGTTCGGCGTGTCCGCCTTCCAGATCCACTTCGGCTCGAACCGGATCGACACCGCCGGCGATGCGCCCGACGTGCTGATCGCCATGAATCCGGCCGCGCTGAAGACCAACCTGCCGGCGCTGAGGACGGGCGGCCTCGTGATTGCGGATTCGGGCGAGTTCACCGAGCGCAACCTGAAGAAGGCGAGGTACGAGACGAACCCGCTGGAGGACGGCAGCCTCGCCCCCTATCAGCTGCTGGCCTTCGACATCTCGAGGCAGACGCTGGAAAGCGTGAAGGCGTTCGGCCTTGGCAACAAGGATGCGCTGCGCTGCAAGAACATGTGGACGCTCGGCCTGGCGCTGTGGATGTTCGGGCGCAAGCGCGCGCCCATCATCGACTGGCTGAAGGTGAAGTTCGGCTCGAACGAGCTGCTGCGCGAGGCGAACATCGCCGCGCTCAACGCCGGCCATGCCTATGGCGAGACGGCGGAGCTGTCGGGCCCGCTCAAGCAGTTCCGCCTGGCGCCGGCGGATGCCGAGCCGGGTCTCTACCGCACCGTGACGGGGGCCGATGCGCTGTCGCTGGGGCTGGTTGCCGGCGCCAAGCTGTCGGGCCTGCCGATGTTCTTCGGCGGCTATCCGATCACGCCGGCCTCCGCCATCCTGCACGCGCTGGCCCGCCTGCGCGAGTTCGACGTCATCACCTTCCAGGCCGAGGACGAGATCGCCGCGATCTGCGCCGCGATCGGCGCGGCCTATGCGGGCAGTCTGGCTGTCACCTCCTCGTCGGGACCGGGGATCGCGCTCAAGACCGAGGCGATGGGGCTGGCGGTGATGACCGAGCTGCCGCTCGTCATCATCAATTCGCAGCGCGGGGGGCCCTCGACGGGCCTGCCGACCAAGACCGAACAGTCCGACCTCTACCAGGCGGTGTTCGGGCGCAATGGCGACACGCCGATCCCGGTGATCGCGGCGCGCTCGCCCGCCGACTGTTTCGAGGTGGCGATCGAGGCCTGCCGGCTGGCGCTCCAGTTCATGACGCCGGTGATCCTGCTGACCGACGGCTATATCGCGAATGCCGCCGAGCCCTGGCGGGTGCCGGCCGCGCATGACGTTGCGCCCTTTCCGGTGCAGTTCCACGAGGATCCGCCGGCGCCGGGGTCGCATCTCAATCCCTATGCGCGCGATCCGCAGACGCTGAAGCGAATCTGGGTGAAGCCGGGGACGCCGGGCTGCATGCACCGGATCGGCGGCATCGAGAAGAATTACGACACGGGCAATATCGACTACAGCCCCGAGAACCACCAGCGCATGACCGATACGAGGAAGGCGAAGATCGACGGGATTGCGCGCCACATTCCGGCGCAGGCCGTGGAGGTGGGGCCGGAATCGGGGCCGCTCGCGGTCGTCGGCTGGGGATCGACCTATGGGCCGATCCGCCAGGCGGTCGAACGGGTGCGCGCAAGCGGGGCGGACGTGGCGCACATCCACATCCGCCACCTCTGGCCGTTTCCGGCCAATCTGGGCGCGCTGCTTCGCGGCTACGCCCGCGTGCTGGTGCCGGAGATGAACACGGGGCAGCTGAAGACGCTGATCCGCGACCAGTTCCTCGTCGATGCGCGGCCCTTGAGCAAGGTGTCGGGCCAGCCGTTCCGCATCGCCGAGATCGAGGCGGCCATCCGGGAGATGCTGGCGTCATGAACGAGATGAGCAGGCTGGTGCCGGCGACGAAGCCGGACGACTGGGCTTCCGACCAGGAAGTGCGCTGGTGCCCGGGGTGCGGCGACTATGCCATCCTGAAGGCGGTGCAGCGGGTGATGCCCGAGCTTGGCGTCGAGCCGCACAACACCGTGTTCGTGAGCGGGATCGGCTGCTCCAGCCGGTTTCCCTATTACATGGAGACCTACGGCTTCCACACCATCCACGGCCGCGCGCCGGCGATCGCGACGGGCATCAAGCTCGCCAACCCCGCGCTCGACGTGTGGATCATCACCGGCGACGGGGATTCACTGTCGATCGGCGGCAACCACACGCTGCACCTGCTGCGGCGCAACCTCGATTGCCAGCTGCTGCTGTTCAACAACGAGATCTACGGCCTGACCAAGGGCCAATATTCGCCGACCTCGCGCACGGGGACCCGCTCGCCCTCGTCGCCGGCCGGCTCCGTCGAGCGGCCGGCCTCACCCTGCGCCTTCGCGCTGGGGGCCGGCGCGCGCTTCATCGCGCGGACCATCGACACCGCGCAGAAGCACATGCCCGAGGTTCTGAAGCGCGCGCATGCCCACAAGGGGGCGAGCTTCGTCGAGATCTACCAGAACTGCGTGGTCTACAATGACGGCGCCTTCGAGGGCTTCACCGACAGGAAGACGGCGGGCCTGACCCAGATCTGGCTGGAGCATGGCAAGCCCATGCTGTTCGCCAATGGCACCAGGGGCCTGACGCTCAACCGAGAGACGCTGCGCCTGGAGGTGGTGGACGTGGTGGACGGCGACGTGAGCCGGGTGATCGTGCACGACGAGACCAACAAGGCGGTTGCCGCCATGCTGATCGAGATGCCCTTCCCGGCCTTTCCGGTGGCGCTTGGCGTGCTCTACTGCGATCCCGTGACCAGCTTCAACGCGGCGGTCGCCGCGCAGACGCAGCAGGTGGTGGGCGACCGGGTGGCGGACTTCAACGCGCTGTTGAAACGCGGCCAGACCTGGGAAGTGACGCCCCACGCCTGAATTCCAGCGGGGGATCGGCCCCGGTGCGCGCGTAACGCCATCGTGCACGGGATGCCGGGACACGCCCATGCCGCCGATGGGGCGGCCGAGCCGGAGGTGCGGCTGCTGGCGCGCGCCGCCGCTGGCGACGCCGCCGCTTTCCGCCGGCTGGCCGAGCGGTTGGCGCGGCCAGCGCTGGGCCTGGCGCTGCGCGTGCTGGGCGACCGGGCGCTGGCCGAGGATGCGGTGCAGGAGGCGCTGACGAAGCTGTGGCGCGAGGCGCGCCGGTTCGAGCCCGGGCGCGGCAGCTTCGCGGCCTGGTGGCGGCGAATCCTGATGAACTGCGCGCTGGACGCCCGGCGCCGGCTGCGGCCGGCCGATGCGCTGGATGCGACCCGCGAGCTGATCGACCCGGCCGCCGGGCCGGAGGCGGCGGCGGGTGCCGCCGGGCTGGCGGCGCGCGTGCAGGCGGCAATGGCGGTGCTTCCGGCCCGGCAGCGCGCGGCGCTGGCCCTGTTCCATGCCGAGGGGCTGAGCATGGCCGAGATCGGCGACGCGCTGGGTGCGAGCGAGAAGGCGGTGGAAGGGCTGCTGCTGCGCGGGCGCGCAGCGCTGCGAGAGACGCTCATGGACCTGAAGGACGAGCTCAGATGACGACCGAACCGACACCGGGCGATGCCGAACTGGACCGGGCACTGGACGCCTGGGGCCGGGCCGATCTGGCGGGCCGGCCGGGGGATGCAGCGGCTGTCGCGCGTATCCTGGCGCATGCCGACGCCCTTTCCCGCACCCCGGTCCGCCGCCGCCATGGCCTTGCGCCCTGGCTGGCGGGCGGCGGCGCGCTTGCGGCCTCGGTCGCGGTTGCGCTGCTGCTGGCCCCGCGCCCGCCCGCCGGTCCGGCGGCTGCCCCCGTGCAGCTGGTTGCGACCGCACCGGATGCGGGCGCGAGTTTCGCGCTGCTCTACACCCCCACCATCGACGAGGAGCTGATGCTGTGACCCGATCCCTGACCCTGACGCTGCTGGCCGGCCTGCTCGCCGCGCCGGCGCTGGCCCAGACCCCGCCGCCGCCGCCGGGGGCCCAGGCGGGCCCGGAGCCGGGCGCGATGCGCGCCTATCGGATGGAACGGCGGCAGGCCTTCGGCAATGTGAGCCCGGAAGGGCGCAGGGTGCTCGCCGAGGCCATGCGCATGTCGAAGGAGGACCGGACCGCCATCGTCGCCCAGCGTGACCGCATCAATGCGCTGATCGGCGCCGACCGGCTGGATGTCGCCGCCCTGCGCCGCGCCATGGACGAGGAGCGTCGGCTGGTGGACCAGCAGCACGCCCGCCGGCAGGCGGCCATGCTGGCGGCCGTCCAGAAGCTGAGCCCCGAGGACCGCAAGGCGTTTGCCGCCGACGCCCGGGCGGGTCGCGCCATGGCCGAGGGCCGCGCCGCCGAATGGCGCAAATGGGCCGAGGACTATCGCCGGCGCATGCGCGACATGCCACCGCCCCCGCCGCCCCCGCCGCCGTCGCCCGGCGTCGAGTAGGCCGCTCGCCCGGGCGAGGCCCCCGCGATGCGCGTCAGCCGCGCTCCAGCGGCTGGGTGAGACAGTGGGGGCCGCCGTGCCAGGCCCAGAGTTCGCGGGCCTCGAAGGTGTCGACGGCGATCCCGTCGGCCTCGAGCGCGGCTTTCGTTGCCGGGTTTCCGGCATAGGCGATGACCCGGCCTGGCGTGGCCTGCACGACATTTGCCGCCTGGCGGCGCAGTTCGGGGTAGGCGACTTCCATGAAGTGGGCGAAGCCGGCCTGGTCACCGGATGGCCTCGGGCCGCCGACGAAGGTGATGCGGTAGCGCTGCTGCCGCAGATAATCGACGAGCTTCAGGTCGCCGAGCGGGTCGGGCTTGCCGGTGCCGCGGGCAAAGCGCGTGACCTTTCCGAACGCCTTCAGCATCTCGAGCGCGGCCTCCGCGTCCTTCTCGTCAAGAAGGCTGTCGGCGCGCGCGCCGCGGATGAAGCGCGCGAGCGGATTGTCCTCGGCATGGGCCTTCTCGAGGAGCCACGGGACGGCCAGCGCGTGGCGCGGGCCGACATGGGTGAAATAGGTGTCGAGGTGGAGAAGCAGGACGCGCAGTGGCCAGAGCGCGCCCCAGCTGTTGGTGCCCGGCCGCGGCGGCGGCAGGAAGGCGACATCGCGCGTCCGGACGGTCAGCACATCCATGTCGAGCCGGCGGGCGAGGAGGGGGGCGACGCGCGGATCGGTGATGTTGCCTACACCCAGGAACAGGGTGTCACGGTCGACGATCATGGTGTCGCCGCCCTCGATGTTGATTCCCGCCTCGACCGCGTCGAAGGCGATGGGGTAGCGGCTGAGCAGGGGCGAATGGTGGTAGACGAAGCGCAGGAGCATGTTCTCGCGCCGGCGGCGGGCCGAGCTTGCGCGGCAGATGAGAAGGCCGCGCGGGGTCATGACGGCGGAATCGCGGGTCCAGATGGTGCTGCTGCTGTCGTCGGCGACGGCCTGCCAGTTGCCGTCCGGGCCGAGGCGGTTGCGGGTTTCGGGCGCGCGGCCGAGCAGGGCATCGACCGTGACGGCGGCCGGATCGGCGGCAAGGCGGGGAAAGCTGGCCCGTAGCCAGGCTTCGAACACGCCCGAGGGGCGGGTGGCGGCAATCGCCTGCGCCAGCGCGTCCGACAGTTCGACGATGTCGGTGCCGGCGGCGCGCAGCAGCTGCATCAGCCCCTGATGCTGGCGGACGGCAGCCGCGATGTCGCTGTCGGCGTCCGGCAGAAGGTCGGACGAGAGGCGGTCGTGGTTGGTGTCGGTGCGCGCGAGGCTGTGGACGAGGACGCGCCGGAGGTGACCGATGTCCGAGGTGAGGAGGGGGACGGCCTGGGCGCGAAGCGGCGCGGCGCCGGACAGTGCCGCGCTTGCGGCGAGGCCGGCGAGTGCTTCCCGGCGTGACAGCTCGATCCGCATGGCCCCTCTTCCCCGATGTCTTTGCCGGTCAGGCTAGTCGACTGACCGGCAAAGACAAGGGCGGGATCAGAAGCGCACGCCGGCGGTCACGGTGACGGTGCGCGGCGGGCCGTAGAAGCCGATGACCGAATTGCCGAAAAGCGCGCCGGGGAAATTGTAGCCGCCGATGCGGTAACGCTCGTCCGTCAGGTTGCGGCCATGGACGGCGAGCGTGAAGCGGCTGTCGGCCGATTCCCAGTTGGCGGACGCATCGAGGAGGACGAAGGCCGGCTGGTCGAGCAGCGGGTTCGGGATCTCGAACTGGCTGTAGCGGTCACGAAGCGCGAGCGCCGGCGTGAGGCTCAAGGTGCCGCCGGCGAGCGGCGCCGACCAGGTGACCGACGTGTTCACCACCCATCTGGGCGTGTTCTGGAAGACGCGCTGGTCGGCGACATCGACAGGCGTCGTGCCGCCGGCGATGAAGGTGAAGAATTCGGTGAACTTCGCATCCGTGTAGCCGAGCGCGAGGTTGAGGCTGAGCCGGTCGGTGGGACGCGCCGTCGCCTCCAGCTCCAGCCCACGGATCCGGGCCTTGCCGGCATTGTCGACGACCGAGGCGACGCCGACGCCCGGCGGGGCGATCGGCGCCTGGACGGTGATCTGGACATCGCGATAGTCGGAGGCGAAGAGCGCGGCATTCACGAACAGGCGGCGGTTCAGCAGCGCCGATTTCACGCCCACCTCGAAGCTGTCGATCGTCTCGGGATCATAGCCGTTGACGGTGTTGGGCGTGAACACGGCGTCGCCGCGCATGTCGAAGCCGCCCGACTTGAAGCCGCGGCCCCAGCTTGCGTAGAGGTTGAGGTTGCTGTCCGGCTGGTAGCTGAGCGCGATACGCGGGGTGACCTTCTCGTCCGAGCGGCTGTTGGTGTAGTCGGTGCGGATGAGGCCGGGGATGGCCGCCGGATTGCCGAACTGCGGGCTGCGGATCCCGGTGAAGTTGCGACGGAAGACAGTGCCCGTCTTGTCATCCTTCGTCCACCTGAGGCCGCCCGAGAGCTTGAGCGTGTCGGTGAGGTCGAAGCTGACGTCGCCATAGAGGGCGTAGCTCTTCGTGCGGACCGTGCCGGAGGTCAGGATCGAGAGGCTGGCAAGGCCGAGCACGGTGTCGAAGGCGCCGGATGCGCGGCCATTGAGATAATAGCCGCCGATCACGCCCTGCAGCCGTTCGGTGTTGACGAGCAGCTGCACTTCCTGGGTGAACTGGCGGTCGTCGTAGAAGGCGGGCACGTCGAGCACGGGGCCGGGCGTGTTGTCGAAATCGATGAGCGTGTCGGTGCGGCCGTCGCGCCAGGCGGTGATCGACTTGGCCGAGAGCGTGTCGGAGAGCGTCACCTCGCCCGTGATGCTGACGCCCTGCGTCACCACCTTGTTGCGGTCGCCGATGCCGGCGCGGGTGTCATAGACGCTGGCGAGCGGCTGGAAGTCGGGCAGGCCGGCGTTGCCGACGAGGCGGCTGCCGTGGCGGGCATTGGACCGATCCTCCGTGCGGTCGCCGGCGACGCGGATGAAGACGATGTCACTGTCGAACTCGGCCGAGAGGCGGCCGGCGAGCACGTCGCGGTTGTAATGCTCGGCGCCCGTCGTGAGATTGCGGCCGAAGCCGTCGCGCTGGTACCAGGCGATGCCGCCGCCGACCGCGAGGTTGGGGCCGAGGGGGATGGCGACCGTGCCGGTGAGGTCCACCTGGTTGTAGCTTCCGTAGCTGCCCTTGACGCGGGCCGTGAATTCGTCGCCGAGGCGGCGGGTCACATATTTGACGGCGCCGCCGATGGTGTTGCGGCCGTAGAGCGTACCCTGGGGCCCGCGCAGGATCTCGATCCGCTCGACATCGAAGATGTCGAGCACGGCGCCCTGCGGGCGGGCGATGTAGACATCATCGACATAGAGGCCGACACCGGGTTCGAAGCCCCAGAGCGGATCCTGCTGGCCGACGCCGCGGATGAAGGCGATGAGGGTGGAGTTGGACCCGCGCGCGACCTGGAGGGTGAGGTTGGGCGCCTTGAACTGGAGGGCGGTGATGTCGGGGACGCCGCGTGCCTCGAGCGTCTCGCCCGAGAAGGCGGTGACGGAAATGGGCACCTCGAGCAGCGATTCGTCGCGGCGGCGAGCCGAGACGATGATGTCGCCCTCGAGCAGGGCGGCCTCGGCGGCGGGCGCCTCCTGGGCGAGCGCCGGGTCCGAAAAGCCGGTTGCGAGGAGGGCGGCGGATGCGAGAAGCAGGGGGCGGCGGGCGACGTTCATCTCACTCTCCCAAGGGTGGCCCGTTCGGGCTTGCGGCTTGTGTGACCCGTCGATTACTGAAACCTGAATCATCATTCAACTTCAACCCGTATCAGGGTGGCAGCGAGGGCGTGAATGGCGGTGGGTGATGCAGGCGGGACACAGGCAGGCGCCGGCACGGCCGACGCGCCGATGCGGACTCCCCGCACCGAGCGCGGGCGGCGAACGCACCGGGCGCTGCTGGACGCGGCCGCGCAGGAGTTCGGGGCGCGCGGCTTCCACGCGACCGGGATCACCGACATCACCCGCCGCGCCGGGGTGGCGCTGGGCAGCTTCTACACCTGGTTCGAATCGAAGGAGGCGATCTTCCGGGCGCTGGTCGCTGACCTGTCAGGTCAGGTGCGCGAGGCGGTAGCCCCGCATGTGGCGGCCGCGCCCGACGCGCTGGCGCGCGAGGTGGCGGCGACTGCGGCCTATCTCGCCTTCGTGCGCGAACGCGAACTGATCTACCGGATCATCGACGAGGCCGAGTTCGTGGCCCCCGACGCGCACGCCGACCATTACCGGACCACGGTGGCGCGGATCGCCGCGCGGCTTCGCGCCGGGGCGGTGGAAGGCACGCTGCGCGCCGATGTGGGCGAGGTGGAAGCCTGGGCGATTGCCGGCATGAACGTGTTCCTGGGGCTTCGCTACGGCGTTTGGCGGCGACCTGACGACCCCGATCCGGGGCCGGCGGTGGCGGCGCTGCTGCGGCAGGGACTGGCGGCGAAGCAGGGCTAGCGGTTCGAACCCGACGGCAGGAAGCGCTGGACGATCTCGCGCGCGAGGCGCGCCGGCCGCAGGGTGGCGGCATCGAGGCAGCACCAGCTGGACCTGATTTCAGCCACCACGGTGTCGCCGCGCTCGATGAGGGTGGTGAAGAAGGCGCGCGGGCCCTTCACCCCGTCGGCGACGACGCGGGCGAGCAGGCGATCCTCGAGGAAGGCGGGTTTCAGATAGGTGATCTCGTGGCGGAGCGCGACCCACAGATGTTCGGCCACTGCCTCGACGGGGGCGACCTTGCGCCAGTAGGCGATGACAGCGTCCTGAACCCAGCGCAGATAGACGCTGTTGTTGACATGGCCCATGAAATCGATGTCGGCGGGCGCGATGTCGATCGGGTAACGGTACATGGGCGCGTTTCTGCCTTCAGCCGGGGGGCGGTTTCCAGCCTGTCTGCCGTTCGATCTCCCGCCAGGCAAGGGCGGCAAGCCGCGTGGCAACCGGGCCCGCTGTGCCGGTGCCGATGGGTGCGTCGTCGAGCCGCACGACGGGGAGGATCGGTGCCGTTGTCGAGGTGAGGAAGAGTTCGCGCGCGGCCCGGGCCTCGGCAAGCGAGAAGGGGCGCTCGACAACCTGCATCTGCGCGTCGCGCGCGAGCCGCATGAGGGTCGAGCGGGCGATTCCGGGGAGGATCCGGTGGTCGGCCGGGTGGGTGACGATCCGGCCGTCGGCGTCCACCAGCCAGAAATTGGTGGAACCGCCTTCGGTGACGGTGCCGTCGGCGGCGACGAACATCGCCTCGAACGCGTTCGCCACCTTCGCGGCCTGCTTCGCGAGCACGGCGGGCAGCAGCGCCACCGTCTTCAGGTCGCAGCGCTGCCAGCGGATGTCGGGCCGGGTGATCGCAGCCACGCCCGTCCGCTGCTGCGCCGCGCGCTGCGCGAAATCATAGGGGCGCGCCGTCATGACCAGCGTCGGCGGGGTGGCGGCGGGAAAGGCATGGTCGCGCCGGGCGGCGCCACGCGAGACCTGGATGTAGAGGAGGCCATCGGGGACGCGCGCGCGCGCGACGAGACGACGGGCGATCTGGCCAAGCACGGCGCCGCCCGGCACGCCGGCGATCGCCAGTTCGGAAAGCCCGCGCTCGAGCCGGTCGAGGTGGCCGGGCCAGTCGAGGAAGCGGCGGTTCAGGAAGGCGACCACCTCATAGAGGCTATCAGCGAACTGGAAGCCCCGATCCTCGACCGAGACGCCGGCCTCGGCGAGTGGCAGGTAGCGGCCATTGACATAGGCGACGGCGGGCATGGTGGCCTTGCGGCCTAGACGCCGCATCGACAGGCGGCAAGGCAAGCGGCACAGCACCGGGCATGGCAGCGCCCCACATCGTCTGGTTCCGCCAGGACCTGCGGCTCGCCGACCAGGCGGCGCTCGCGGCCGCGGCTGCTGCCGGGCCGGTGATCGCGCTCTATGTGCTGGACGCGGAGAGTCCGGGCGTGCGGCCCCTGGGCGGGGCTTCGCGCTGGTGGCTGCACGGCAGCCTCGAGGCGCTCGATGCAACATTGCGCGTTCGGGGCGGCGGCCTGCTGCTACGGCAGGGGCCGAGCGCCGAGGTGCTGGCGCGGCTGCTGGCCGAGACCGGGGCCGAGGCCGTGCACGCGCTGCGCCAGCCGGAGCCCTGGTGGCCGGCGATCGAGGCCAAGGTGCCGCGCCTCCAGCTGCACGAGGGGACGGCGCTGAAGCCGCCGGGCCGGCTTCGGACGAAAACCGGCGGGCGATTCCGGGTGTTCACGCCCTTCTGGCGGGCGCATCTGGCTGACGGGCCGCCGCCGAAACCCAAGCCGGCGCCGGCGCGGATCGACTTTGCGCAGGTGCCGGCCGGCGAACGGCTGGCGGACTGGGCGCTGCGGCCGGCGGCGCCCGACTGGTCGGGGGGGCTTCGCGCGGCCGGCTGGCAGCCGGGCGAGGCCGGCGCCGGGGCGGCGCTGGACGCCTTCCTGCCAAAGGTCAGCGCCTATGACCGGCGGCGGGACTATCCGGGCGAGGACGCCACGTCGCGCCTGTCGCCGCACCTGCATTTCGGCGAGCTGTCAGCCGCGACCGCCTGGCATGCGGCGGTGGCAGCGGCCGGCGAGACGGCGACGCCCTGGACCCGGCAGCTGGTGTGGCGCGATTTCGCGCACGAGACGCTGGACCAGTTCCCCGACAGCGCCGATGCGCCGCACCGGCCCGCGTTCGATCGCATGCCCTGGACGGACCTGTCCCGGGGCGAGGGGCGGCGGTTGCTTCGCGCCTGGCAGCGCGGGCGGACGGGCTATCCGCTGGTCGATGCCGGCATGCGGCAGCTGTGGGCGAGCGGCTGGATGCACAATCGCGTGCGGATGGTGGCGGCAAGCTTCCTGGTGAAGCATCTGATGATTGACTGGCGCGCGGGCGAGCGCTGGTTCTGGGACACGCTGCTCGACGCCGACCTCGCCAACAATGCCATGGGCTGGCAGTGGGTGATGGGCTCGGGCGTGGATTCCGCCCCCTATTACCGGATCTTCGCGCCTGTCGGGCAGGGCGAGAAGTTCGAGGCGGCCCCCTACATCCGCCGCTGGGTGCCCGAACTCGCCGGGCTGGCGGATGACGCGATCCACGGGCCGTTCCCCGACGGCGGGCCGGGCGGCTATCCGCCGCCGGTCGTGGACCACCGATGGGCGCGCGAGCGGGCGCTTGCGGCCTATGCGGGACTGCGGCGTGACGGCGGGGCCTAGAAGGCGTTCTTCGGGAACAGCACCGCGAAGACGGTGCGCACGAGGATGTAGAGGTCGAACGGGACCGACCAGTTCTCGATATAATAGAGGTCGTGCTCGAGCCGCTTGACCAGCTTCTCCTCGGTGTCGGTCTCGCCCCGCCAGCCGCAGACCTGGGCCCAGCCGGTGATTCCGGGCTTGACCTTGTGGCGGGCGGCGTAGGTCTGCACGACTTCGTGGAACAGTCGGCCGCCGGCGCGCGTGGAGGGCGCGTGCGGGCGCGGGCCGACGAGGCTCATGTCGCCCTTCAGCACGTTCAGCAGCTGCGGCAGCTCGTCGATCGAGGTGGCGCGGATGATGCGCCCCACCCGGGTGACGCGCTGGTCATCGCGCGTGGCCTGGCGGATCGCGTCGGTCTCGCAAGTCTCGTGCGTCATCGAGCGGAACTTCAGCACCTCGAAGCGCTGGTTGTTGAAGCCCTCGCGCGGCTGGCGGAAGAAGACGGGGCCGGGGCTGTCGAGCTTCACCGCCAGCGCGGTGATGAGCATCAGCGGCCAGAGAAGCGCGAGGATGAGGATCGTCAGCACCAGATCCTCGGCGCGCTTGACGACCGCATCCGTGCCCGAGATCGGCCGTTCGAACAGCGTGATGACGGGGACATCGCCCAGCAGCACCAGCGGCCGGTGGGCAAAGGCGAAGCTGGCGAGATCGGGCGCGAGCCGGATCCGGACCGGGGTGAGGGCGAGCCGCTGCACCACCTGCCGGATCCGCTGCTCGGCCGACCAGGGAAGGGCGACGATCACCTGGTCGATGTGGCCCTCGCGGATCATCCGCACGAGATCATCGGACGTGCCGAAGACGGGCAGATCGTCGACGAGGACGGGCACGCGGCCGTCGCGCCGGTCATCGAAGAAGCCGACGAGGCTGATGGTGAGCTTGTTGTTGCCGCGGATGTATTGCGCCAGCCGCTGGCCCTGCGCCGCGGCGCCGAAGATGGCGACGCGACTGTTGAACACGCCCTGTCCCTTCAGGCGGCGGATCCACAGCGTCATGGCGGCGCGGGTGCCCGCGAGCATGACGGCGGCCGTCACGAACCAGGTGATCGCCCAGCCGCGCGAGAATTCCTGCGGCACCTTGAGCAGGAAGCCGACGGTGACGAGGAAGAGGCCGGTCACCGCCCAGGCGGAGAGCATCCGCTGCCAGGCCTTGCGAAGCGAGAAGTGGCAGTCCACGTCGTAGCAGCCCATGATCTCGGCAACCAGCGCGAAGATGAGGGCGCCGCCGAGCATCGCGCGGCCGTAGATCGCGACCTCCTCGGCCGGAATCTGCTCGGCCCAGAGACTGAGGCCCACCACCCCGGCGCCGATCACCGTCAGGAACTCGACGACGCGGACGAGGAAGACGACGAAGTCGATGGGGACGCTGGCGGCAGCGGCCGGCTGCGGCCGCCCCACGGGTGCGGATCGGCCGGGATCGGCGCGCGGGGGGGCTCTTGATCTCGTTCGTGGCTCCGCCCGCTGCCATCTCATCATCAAATGACTTGCCCTGTTCCTCGCCTTGGCCCGTTGCAGGCGCGGCCGCGCAGGTCTAGCGGGAGCGGACGGGGTGGGAGGACAGGCCACATGGAAACCGTGTATGACTGGGTGACCGTTGCCATTTTCGCAGGGCTGATCGTCCTGTTCCTGCAGCGGTCGGTCGGGCCGGTTCGCGACCAGATGTGGCCCTATTTCGCGGCCTCGGTCGCCTGCGCGGTCATCAACCAGGTGGGCAATCACGCCGTCGAGACCGGCGACACGCTGTGGCATGCGATGGCTGTGGCCGGGATCCTCGCGATCCTCGGCTTCATCCACTATGTGCTCAAACCCTTCGGCAACATGGGGGACTGACCCCGGCGGCAGGCCCCCGCGCCGCCTTGTGGGTGCCGGCCCGCTCATCCGCCGCCTCCGCCTCCCGCCGCGGCCGTGGCGGCGGTCGCGACCCGGTTGCTCATGAGCGTGGCGGCGAGCGGTCGGCCGACGAGCGCCGGAAGCCCGCGCGGGTCGGTGGCGTCGAGCATCGCTTTCGCGAAGCGTTCGAGTGCCGCGAACTTCGCCGGATCGGGATCGCCGACGGTCGACATGCGCACCAGCACGCCGTCGGCGATATAGCCGGCGATTTCGGAGCGGAGCTTCATGATCCGCTGCTCGCGGCTGCTGGCGGGCAGATGGTCGCCGATGCGGGTCCAGTAGAGAATGGGCTCGGTGCGTTCGTTGGTGCTGGCGACCAGCTCGCGCGCCGGCAGCATGTCGGGCGGGGCGACCGGGATCTTCACCGCGCGCGAGCCCGAGATCTCGAAGCCGAAGGCGCGGTAGCAGACTTCCGGCCGGTGCAGCTGGAGCTGGTCCGACTGGGGGCTGCCATAGGCGATGACGAGCATCACCGGGATTTCGGACTCGGCGAGGTAGAGGCGGCTCACCGTCTGGCTGTAGAGGCGGTCCGCCAGGCTGCCCTCGGTCGCCTCGGGCAGGATCATCGCGTTCGACGGCGTGACCGACCAGGGGCCGATCGCCGTGGGCACCAGTTCCTCGAGATCGCCATCGCCCAGGAGATCGAGCGTGCGCCGCGGGGTGAGCGCCAGCGCGCCGCCGGCCGCCAGCAGCAGCGGCACGCCGAGCAGGACATCACGCCGTCTGGGCATCGGCGGCCTCCTTCGGTTGCGGCGACAGCCAGCGCCGCACGGGGGTGAGCAGCGTGTCGAGCAGGAAGATCAGCAGCAGTGCCGAGACGAAGGTCACGATCCCGGCGAAATCGTGGAGATAGCCCTGCGCGACCTCATTGCCGGCATAGTAGGTGAGCAGCACCAGGATGATGACACGAACGACATTGGCGGCAATCGCGATCGGCAGCAGGAAGGCGAACAGCAGAAGCGCGTAGCGCCACGACGCATTGTGCAGCAGATAGATGTAGAAGAGGCCGACGGCCGTCAGGCTGATGATCGAGTTGAGGCCGGCGCAGGCATCCTCGACGAGCAGCTGGTACTGGGCGATGTAGAGGGTGACGCCGACCTGGACGATGGGATAGCCGGCCGCCGACAGGATCCAGGTGACGACATCCGACACGAAGATCTTGAGCGGCTGCGTCATCTGGTCGAGCAGCCAGCCGGGCAGCGGGATCAGGAAGCCGAGATAGAGGATGGGAAACCACATCTTCCTGAGCACGCCGAAGCCGGCGAAGGCATAGGCGATGACCAGCAGCGCGCCGAGCAGGGCGGCCACCTCGATCATCAGGAAATCGAAGGCGCGACCGAAGGCGTAGGTTGCGGCCATGAGCGCCAGCGCCGGCAGCGCAATGGCGATGTTCCCGGGCCGCGCCTCGGCGACGAGCTCGTCCCAGCTGCGCCAGACCAGCCAAACCGCGGTTGCCAGCACCAGCGGGCCGTGGACACCTTCCTCGCGCGTCCAGCTGATGGTTGCCATGGCATAGAGCGTGGGCAGCAGGACGGCGACGAGGCCGATCGCCAGCACCGGGAAGCGCCGTGCCGTCGCCCACAGGCCCGCCGGCCGCATGTCGGTTGCAACCGTCATCGGAGGGGCGCGCCGACCGGGGCCGTCAGCTGTCGTAATCGTTGAGGACGGCGCCGATCACCGTGGCCCGCGAGGCGGCAAGCTGGGCCGAGAGCGTCTGCACATCCTTGACGAAACTGTGGTCGCGCCGGGCGACGACGAGCGCATAGCCAAGCACGCCGGCGACCGTCAGCGCGTCGGCATTCTCGTTGGTGGCCGGCGTGTCGAAGATGGCAACATCGAACTGGCGGAGCAGGATGTCGACTCCGGTGCGGAAGCGCGCGCCCGACAGCAATTCCTGCGGGCGGGCGACCGGCGGACCGGCGGGCACGACCGACAGATTGGGGAGCACGTTCGCATAGATGACGCGCTCGGGGCGGTTGGCCTGCAGCGCCAGATAGGTGGACAGCCCCGGCCCGTTGGGATCGATGCCGAAGACCGCGTCCTGGCGCGGGTTGCGAAGGTTGGCGTCGACCAGCAGCGTCTTGATTCCGACCTGCGACAGCGCCGCGGCGAGATTGGCGGCGATGAAGGTGACGCCCGACCCGTCGGTCGCGCCGGTGACGGCAAAGGCCCGGCGGCCGGCGCCGACATGCTGGGCGATGATCTGGGTTCGAAGCAGGCGCAGCGACTCGGCGCGCGGGCTCGCCGGATCGGAGAGCACGATGATCTCGTCGGAGACGGTGGCCGAGGGCTGGAGCTGGAGCGCCAGATTGCCGGCGAGCGCCTGGCGGGCGAGCGCCACATCCTCGTCGGTCGCCAGCGCCAGCGCGACGGCCGACTGGTCGAAGGACTGGCCGGTTCGGGCCTGGTGCTCGGCGACGATCCGGGCCTGGTCGTCGGTGAGCGCGCCGGTCTGCAGGAGCGCGTCCGACGAGACGAGCTCCTGGCGGCCGCGCGGGTCGATGTCGATGTCGGTCATGGGTCAGATCGCCTGCAGTTCGCGCGTGTCCGGCTCGTCGGGCGGCCGACGGCCGAGGAGCTTCTGGATCCGCAGCCGGAGCGGCGAGGGCGCGGCCGCGCCCACCGTCACCAGCACGGGGACGCCAGCGGCATAGGCCAGATCCTCCTGCCCGCGCACGCGCCGCGCGATGAACTCGGCGACGATCGCCGCGAGGATTCCGAGCCCCAGCCCGAAGGCGACCGACATGGCGATGATCTGGTTGACCTTGGGATAGGACGGCGTGCGCGAGGCGACCGGGTCCCCCAGCACGACGAGGCCGGTTTCCGAGACGTCCGCCTCGAGCCGGAGCTGCGCGGTGCGGGCCCGGGCGCCGTCATACTGCTGCCGCCGCAGTTCCACCTCGCGCGAGAGGCGGACGAGCTCGTCGATGACGGGCTTGCGGTCGAGCACGACCTGCTGCTGGGCGGCGACCTCGCGCTCGAGGTCAGCCACCGACTTGCGGGCGGCGCCGGCAAAGGCGCTGATCTGGGCACCCGAGCTGGAACGGGCCTGGTTGAGCGCCCGCTGCACGGTGGCGCGCCGGGCCTGCAGCGCCTTGTAGGCGGGATGCTCGGGCCCGAGGCGGGTGCTGGCAAGCGCAATCTCGTCGTCGATGGCGGCGAGCGAGATCTCGAGCTGGCTGACGGCCGGGCTGACCCCGACCGAGGCGGCGGCCGCGGTTTCGGCCGAGGTCTGCGAGCCGCGGGCCTGCTGGAGCGCAGCCTGGAGCTGCTGCAGGCGGGCCGTGTCGCCATCGACGCCGCCGACAACGATGACCTTGTTTTCCTCCATGAAGGCGGCGAGGTCGCGCTCGGCGGCGACCAGCGCGTCGCGCGCGCGCTCGGCCTGCTGGCGGAACCAGTCGCTCGAGCGGTCGGCGGCGTCGGTGCGGAAGCGGAGCGCAGTGTCAATGTAGGCGTCGCGCAGCACGCCGACGATGGCCTTGGCGCGATCCGGGTCGTTGGCCTCGTAGCGGATCTCGAGGATGCTGGAGCCGGCGACCAGGCCCGCGCTCGTGTTCTCGATGATCTGGCGGCCGAGCCAGGCGCGGATTCCGCCATCGGCCTCGGTGCGGCCGGTCGCGCGATAGGCGGCGATGGTGGCGGGATCGTTGACGAGGCCGAGACGGTCGACGGCGGCACCGGCGACCCGCATGTCCTTGATGAGCTCGACCTGGGTACGGACATAGCTTCGGTCGCGCGCGCTGACCGCCTGGCCCGTCACCGGGTCGGGCCGGCCGATGTCGAGCATCACGCGCGCCGTCGCCGGGTAGCGCTTGGGAAGCAGCATGGCGACCGTGCTGGCGACCGCGACGCAGGCAACCAGGGTGGCGAGAATCAGCTTCCAGCGGGCGAACAGGATGCGGAGGAACTGGACGAGGCTCATCGGATGTCTCTCCTCGCGGTCAGAACAGGCGCTCGCGCACGTTGATGATGTCGCCGGGCTGCAGCTTCGTCTGGCCGTCGGCGTCGGCCTCGCGGGCCGCGCCACCGCGCCGCAGACCCACCCGGTTGGCCGAGCCGGTGGGCGCGACGCCGCCGGCGGTCGCCAGCAGTTCGGTGACGGTCATGCCCGGGGTGAGCGGATAGCGGCCGGGGCGGTTCACGGCGCCGGTCACGAACACGACCTCGGCGGTGTCGATGAAGACGGTGTCGCCGGCTTCCAGCGCGATGTCGCTGGCGTTGCCGCGGGCGAGCTCGGCCGAGTTGATGCGGATCTCCCGGCCGTCGGCGGCGCGGCGGACGAGGATGGTGTCCGACCCGTCATCGCGCACCCAGCCCGAGCGCAGCAGCACGTCGAGCAGTCGGTTCGAGCGCTCGAGCGGGACGAGGCCCGGCGAACCCACCTTGCCGGCGACGCGGACGAAGCGGCTGTTGTATTCGTTCACCTCGACATTGACGATCGGGTTGCGCAGGAAATTGCCGGCCTCAAGCCGGCGCTGCACCTCCTCGGCGAGCGTGATCACATTCTTGCCCTGCGCCTGCACCCGGCCGATGAGCGGCATGACGATCGAGCCGTCGGGCTTGATTCGCGTCTGCACGTTGAACTCCGACTGGCCGTAGACGATCACGGTGATGAGGTCGTTGGGACCAAGCACATAGGCATTGAACGGGGCATTGGCCGCCTGCGCGGCGGCCGGGGCGGGCAGCAGCGACAGGAGCGAAGCGAGCGCCGCTGCGACCATGGCGAGCGGCGCGCGGATGCGCCGGGCAGTCATCATCGGGGAACCCATATCGTCAGTGCCTTCCATGCACATGCCTTGGCTCCGGTGCCCGTCAGAGCCGGGCCCGGAGGCTGAGGATGACCGAGGTTGCATCATAGTCGAATTGTGACGGCGTTGACGAGCGCTGCTGATGGTTAAGGTCGAGGCTCGCCGAGAGGATCCGGTTGAAGCGATAGTCGCCGCCGATGAAATAGCGGTTGCCGGTGAAGGCCTGCAGCCGGTTGGTCTCGGGAAAGTCGAGGTTGCCGCGGTTGGTCTGGCGGACCCGGGCGTAGCCCGCCGCGGCGCTGGCGCGATCCGAGGCGCGATAGTTCACCCCGGCGTTGAAGCTGTTGGAAATGGAATAGTTGGCGGTGCCGCCGCGCGAGCCGCTGACGCTGCGGCCGTAGGCGAGATTGGCGCCGAGCCGCGGGCCGGACCAGACAAGCCCGGCCGAATAGGTGAGGCCGCTGAACGAGGGGGTGAGCGGATCGCGCGGATCAACGCGCGTGGTGCCGATGGATCCATTGGCGCGCAGCGACGGCCCGAGCCGGTAGTTGAGGAAGACCGAGCCGGAGAGGATCTCGTTACCGTTGCGGCTGCCATCCGACAGCAGCTGGTTCGGAAACTCAAACTCGCGCCAGCTGCCCTGGACGCCGACCTGCCCGCGGACCGACAGCGGATAGGCGAGGCTGGCCGACACGCCCTGCGATTCGACATCGGAGAAACTGCGATCGATGGGCGGGAAGCCGGCGACCTCGATCGAGCGGTTGCGGGTTCGCGACCAGTCATAGCTGACGCTTGGGGCAAGGCCGGTCGCTGTCTGGCAGGCGGCATTGGCGAAGAAGCGGGTGTTGCGCGTGGTGGAGGGGACGACCTCCTCGAACAGGTCGCGGAAGGCCTCGCGCGTGCTCCACCCGCCCTGGACGCGGCCGCCGCAGCGCGCGCCGAGCGCCCAGGCAAGGCCGCCATCGACGCTGAGCCGGTTGCGGTTCAGGATGTCGTTGCGGGCATGGTAGGAGCGGCTGGCCGCGGCGCTGACGAACAGCCGCTGGCGGCCGAGCGGCCGGCCGGCCGAGACGCTGACCGAGGGGCGGAAGATCCAGTCCGACCGGCTGTCGAGCCCGCCCGTGCCGCTGGCGCGGTTCGAGACATTGTCGGTCCACTCGGTGACGAGCCCGGCGCTGAGCCTGAGGCCGATGTCGGGCAGGATGTCGAGCCCGCCGAGGATCGGCGCCTCGTCGCCGAGGACGCGGCGGGGATCGGATTCGACCAGCGGCACGGCGGGCGGTGGCAGATCCTGGGCAACGAGCGGCGCCGGAAGCGCGGCGACGAGCGCGGCCAGCGACAGATGCCAGACCGGAGCGCGCCGTCCCGCCTCGACTGCCTGCATCCCGATCCCTCCCACGGTGGCGGGGCTGCCCCCATGCCGGTTCCACGCGTTAACGAAGCGCTCCATAGCCTCGCTGCGGCTTCAAAGCAAAAGGGGAAACCATACTGAAAAGGCGAAAGATTGTTGCAGGGGCCGTATCTGGGCTATGGGCGGTGGCGAAGTGGTGGCATGGAGCCGGCCGGACGGCAGGGTTCATCCGTGGTGCCGGTTCCGGAAGGCGGGCGCCCTCGACCCTCCGGTCGGGCGCAACGTGCGGGTTTCCGGACGCGGGTTTCTGGAAGCGGGTTTCTGGGCAAGGGGTGCGGATGCAGGCCGAGGGGTTGGATCGATGGACGCACCGGCACGGGCAGGCGAGCGCCGGCCGCGCGTCCTGCACAGCGTCTGGAACCGCCGCATGATCTTCCGGCGCAGCGGGCCCCAGCCGGCACCGCCGAGCGCTGGCGCCCCACGGGCGCGCGCGCCTGAGGCCGGGCTGCCGCGCTTTGCCGTCAGCGCGACCGACGATCTGGGCGATGCAGCGCTGGCGCTGTCCGCCGACGCGCCGGCGCGCGCGCGCCTGGCGCTCGCTGACGCGCTGTCCGCCTCGCAGCCGGTCACCAGCCGCGCGGCGTTTGCCGGCCGGCGCGACACGCTGGCCGCCCTGATCGCAGCGATCGAGCAGCAGCGGGCGCATGTGGTGCTCTATGGCGAGCGCGGCATCGGCAAGACCAGCCTGATCCATGTGTTCGCCGAGACGGCGCGCGAGGCGCGCTATCTGGTGCTTTACGGCAGCTGCGGCGTGGAAGCGCGGTTCGACGAGATGTTCCGCACCTTCGCCGAGCAGATCCCGCTGCTCTACCATGGTGCGGTGTCCCCGACCGCCGACGAGCGCGAGCACCAGCGCAGCTTCGCCGACCTGCTGGGCGACCATCCCGTCGATCCGCGCGAGCTCGCCGACCTGTTCGGGCAGCTGGTTGGTACCCGGGTCATCCTGATCCTGGACGAATATGACCGGGTGGCCGATCCCGCCTTCCGGCGCGATGTCGCCGAGCTGATCAAGAACCTGTCCGACCGGGCGTCGCGCGTGCAGCTGCTGCTGACGGGGGTGGCCTCGAACCTCGACGAGCTCATCGGCTTCACGCCGTCGATCCGGCGCAACATCGTGGGGCTGGCCGTCGGGCCGATGGCCGCCGACGAGATGCGCGACATCCTGGCGCGCGCGGAGGCCGCGACCGGTCTCGCCTACGCCCGCGACGCCCGCGACCTGATCCTGACGATGGCCGGCGGCTCGCCCTATCTGGTGCGGCTGCTGGGCGGCCGCGCCGGCGCCCGGGCGCTGGACGACGGGCGCCGCGCGGTGGGCGCCGAGGATGTGCTGGCCGGAACCGAGGCGGTGCTGGCCGAGTGGAACGCCGGTCTGCCGCGCCGGGTGCAGGCGCAGCTCACCAGGCCCGAGGTCCGGTCTGCCTGGCCGATCCTGATCGGCGCGGCGCGCGCGTCGGGCACGCCCGACGGCTGGTTCACAGCCCATGACGCTGCCGCCGAGGCCGGGCTGTCGGACGCGATCGAGACGGGCCGGCAGCTGGACCAGCTGGTGGGGGCCATCGACCTGTTCGACCGCGACCCGGGCGAGGGCGGGCGCGAGGCGCGCTACCGCTTCCGCACCCCGGGCGTGGCGCAGCTGCTGGGCCTGTCCGCAGCCCTGGCCCGGGCGGGCGCGCGGGCGCGCGCATGACCGCGCACGCTGCCATCCGGCCATCCGCCGCGCCAGCCGAGCCCCGGCCGGACGGGCCGCCGCGCGCCTCCGTCATCATTCCGCACCTCAACACGCCGGAGCTGCTGGTGAAATGCCTGCAGTCCGTCGCCAGTCAGCGGCTCGACCACGGCTGGTTCGAGATCATCGTTGTGGACAATGGCTCGCGCGTGCCGCTGGACGTGATTGCGGCCTCCTGGCCCGGGGTCCGCTTCCTGGTGGAGCATGAGCCAGGGCCGGGCCCGGCGCGCAACCGGGGCGTGGCGCAGGCGCGCGGCCGGGTGCTGGCCTTCGTGGACGCGGACATCCGTGTTTCGCCCGACTGGCTGCTGCGCGGCGTTCGCGCCGTCGAGAAGCGGCCCGACCAGCCGGTGGGCGGCGATGTCCGGATCGATTTCGTCGACCCCAGTCACCCGACCGGCCTGGAGGCGTTCGAGGCGGTCTTCTCGTTCCGGCAGAAGATGTATATCAAAAAACGGGGGTTTTCCGGGACCGGCAATCTGATGGTCGAGCGCGACCTGTGGCACAAGGTGGGGCCGTTCGGGCCGATCGGCACCGCCGAGGATTCGGACTGGGGCCTGCGCGCGCGGGCGCTGGGGCACCCGACCCGCTATCTGCCACGGATGATCGTGTTCCACCCCGCGCGCCAGTCGATCGCCGAGCTGAAGGCACGCTGGCGGCGGATGATCGAGCACAACTGGCAGCATCACCGCGCGTCGGGCCGGCCGGTGCTGCTGTGGCGCCTGCGCGCCTGGGCGGTCCTCGCCTCGGCGGTGGCGCATGTGCCCAAGCTGCTGCTGGCGAACCGGGTGCCGACGCTCGCGGGGCGCCTGCGCGGCGTCGGCGTGCTGTTCGAGACCCGCTGGTACCGCTTCCGGGTGATGCGCCGGATCATCGACGAGGCCGATCCGGGCGCCGTGCTGCAATGGAACCGGACCGCATGACGCTGAACCGCCTGACGACCGCCCGCAAGGAAGGAAAGATCGCCGCCATGGCAACCGACGCCCGCGCCCAGGCGCGCCGCGAACCGGCCAGCAGCCGGACCGAAGGGCCGGCCGAGGCCGTGGCGGCCAATGCGCTGGCCGGCCAGACGCGGCCGCGGCTGGCGGTGACGATGATCAACTGGAACCGCGCCGCCGACACCATCGAGGCGCTGGAATCGCTGCTGCGCACCGACATGGCCGTCCGGATCATCGTGATCGACAATGCCTCCGACGATGACAGCGTCGCGACGCTGAAGGCCTGGGCCGACGGCCGCACCCCCTACGAGCCGCCGGCCGGGCCGATCGGCCGGCTGACGCGCCCGCCGGTGGCCAAGCCGCTGCCCTATGCGGAGCTGACGGACGAGGAAGCGCTGACCGAGCGGCCGGGCGAGGCGCTGCTGACGTTCATCTGGTCGTCGTGGAACCGCGGCTTTGCCGGCGGCAACAACCTCGCCATGCGCCATGCGCTGAACGACCCCGCCATCGCCTATTGCTGGTGCCTCAACAACGACACGGTGGTGGACCCCGGCGCGCCGCGCGCCATCGTGGCGCGCATGGACGCCACCCACCGCGCCGGTCTGTGCGGCACGCAGGTGCGCTACTACCACCGGCCGGGGCTGTGGCAGCAGCTCAACGGCTCGCGCTTCCACCTGCTGACGGGCAACAGCACAGGCCTTTATGCCAACCAGCCGGTGACGCGGCCGTTCGACCCCAAGAGGATCGCCGCCGAGACCGATTTCGTGCTGGGGGCCTCGATCGTCGCCAGCCGCGCCTTCCTGGAGACGGTGGGCTTCATGGAGGAAAGCTATTTCCTCTATTTCGAGGAGATGGACTGGTCTGTCCGGAACCGCGGCCGCTTCGCCATCGCCTTCGCGCACGGGGCCATCATCTGGCACAAGGAGGGCGGCTCGATCGGTTCGTCCGGGAAGAAGGGCAGCCGGTCGGAACTGTCGGAATATTATCTGATGCGAAGCCGGCTGAAGTTCTACCGGCGCAACTTCCCGCTGCTGCTGCCGCTGCAGTATCCGATGGCGCTGGTGCTGATCGCCCGCCGGCTGCTGCGGCGACAGCCGAGGAAGGCGGCCGCCATGACGCGCGCGCTGCTGGGCCTGTCGCGCGGGAGCTGAGTGCCGATGTCGCTGCCGTTTCGCCCCTTGCCGACCGTTTCACCGAAAGGACCGCGCCCGATGATGCCTGACCCTGCCCTGCCCCGTCCGCGCCGCGCCGCGCCCCTTCTGCTGGCCGCGACCGCACTGGCGCTGTCCGGCTGCGGCCTGATCGGCGGCGGCGACAAGGCGGCCAAGGCGCCGACCGGCCAGGTCGTCGCCACCCTCGACGGGCAGGAAATCACCGTGCTGGAAGTGAACGCCGAGCTGGCGGGCACGCCGATCCCGCCGGCCATGAACCGCCGCGACGCCGAGAAGGCGGCGCTCAACAACATCATCACCCGGCGCATGCTGGTGAAGGCGGCGGAAGCCCAGGGCATCCACAAGACGCCCGAGTTCATCCTGCAGCAGCGCCGGGCGATGGAGCAGCTGAAGGTGCAGGCGCTGGCCCGCGACATCGCCGGCAAGGTGGTGGCGCCGACCCGCGACGAGGCGGTCAAGTTCATGGACGAGAACCCCTCCATGTTCCGCGAGCGGCGGATCATGACGGTGGACCAGATCCAGTTCATCCGGCCCGACAATATCGCCGAGCTGGGCTTCGAGGCCGCCAAGACCATGGAGGCGGTGGAAGCCATATTGAACAGCAACAACATCCCCTTCCGGCGCCAGCCGGCCACGCTCGACACGCTGGGCGCCAACCCGGCCTTCGTGACCGAGCTGATGAAGGTGCTGGACCAGAATCCGAAGGAACTGTTCATGTTCGCCAGCAACGCACCCGGCGCGCCGGGGCCGGTGGTGCTGGTGAACCAGGTGCAGTCGACCCGGGTGGACCCCTTCACCGGCGACAAGGCGCGCGAGTTCGCCACCAACTTCCTTCGCAACCAGCGGATCCAGACGGCGCTGGAAGCCGAGGTGAAGAAGCAGCAGGCGGCCATGAAGGACCGGGTGGTGTTCCAGCCGGGCTGGGAAGTGGCGCCCACCAATGCGCCCGACGTGGGCGCGGTGACGGGCCAGCCGCCGGCCGCCGGCCTGCCTTCGACTCCGGCGGGGGACGCCGCGCCCGCCGGCACGCCGGCGGGGGATGCAATGTCCGCCGGCAAGCCGGCGACGGCGGCCGCGCCGGGCGGCTGAACCGCCCCGCCGGGCCCGTGCGGCCCGGCACGGACCGGCGACGTTTGAGACCGGAAGGACGGGGGGTGGTGGCTCGCCTGGAGATCGGCCTGCTGTGGCACGGGGACGGCAGCGGCAACCTGGGGGTTGGCGCGCTGACGTCGGGCGACATCGAACTGGTGCGCCGGGCCGCCGATCGCGCGGGCGTGGCCGTCCGCTTCCACCTGTTCGGACCGGCGGACCGGGCGACCGCCGGCCGAGACCCGGCGATTGCGGAGCGCCACGCCATCAGCGGCCGCTTCATGGCGAGCCCCGGCGGCTACTGGCGAGCGCTCGACGGCATCGACCTGATGCTGGACATCGGCGCCGGCGACAGCTTCGCCGACATCTACCCGGACAAGCGCTTCGCCTATATCGCCGCGACCAAGCTGCTGTGCCTCAGGAAGGGCATACCGCTGGTGCTGGCGCCACAGACGATCGGGCCCTTCAGCCGCCAGCCGCATCGGGCGATCGCCGCCCACCTGCTGTGCCGGGCCGAGGCGGTGTTCGCGCGCGATCCGCTGAGCTTCGCGGCGGCCGGTGAGCTTGCCCCGGCGGCGAACCGCTTCCAAGCGATCGATGTCGCCTTCGCGCTGCCCTTCACGCGCGCCGCGCGCGGGCCGGGCACGCGCGTCGGCCTCAATGTCTCGGGCCTGCTGTGGGCCGGCGGCTATGGCGGCGCCAACGACTATGGGCTGAGCTATGACTATCGCGCCTTCACCCGCGCGCTGATCGAAGCCCTGATGGCACGGGGCGCGCAGGTGGAACTGATCGCGCATGTCGTCTCGGACCTGCCGCGCGACGACGACCGGGCGGTCATCGACGCGCTGGCCGCCGGGTTTCCCGGAGTCGTCCGCGTGCCGGACTTCGCGAGCGCCGGGGCCGCGAAATCGCACATCTCGGGCCTCGACTTCCTGGTGGCAGCGCGGATGCACGCCTCGATCGCCGCCTGGTCGGCCGGGGTGCCGGTGCTGCCCGTCTCCTACAGCCGCAAGTTCGAGGGGCTGTACCAGGCGCTGGGCTATCCGGCGCTGATCCCGCCGCGGGGGCTGACGACCGACGCGGCAGTCACGCAAGCGCTCGACTGGTTCGACCGGCGCGCCGAGCTGGCCGAGGCGATCCGCGCCGGGCAGCCGGCGGTGGACGCGGGCCTCGAGACCTATGTGGGCTGGCTGGCCGAGCGGATGCCGGCCTTGACCCGGGCATGAGCGCGGCGCTGCCGCCGGTGCTCCAGCGGGTGCTGCGCGGCGACAGCTGCGCGGGCTGCGGCCTGTGCGCGGGCCTCGACCCGGGCGTCGGACTGGTTCGCGACCCGCGCGGCTGGTGGCGGCCGTCGGCGCGGGGGACGGCAAGGCCCGAGACGGACGCGCTGATGGCGGCGGCCTGCCCCGGCGCGCGGGTTTCGCCCTGGGTGCGCGATGGCGGGGCGCCGGTCGATCCGCTGTGGGGGCCGCTGGTGCGGGTGATGACGGCGCATGCGACCGACCCCGAGGTGCGCCACACCGCCTCCTCGGGCGGGGCGCTGTCGGCGCTCGCCATCCACCTGCTGGCGACCGGCGCGGTCGACCGGGTGCTGCATGTGGGGATGGACCCGGAGGCGCCGCTGCTGACGGCGATCCGGCGATCCGCGGGGCGGGGCGAGGTGATCGCCGGGGCGGGCTCGCGCTATGCGCCGGCCGCGCCGCTGGCCGAGCTGGACTCCGAGCTGGCGGTGCCGGGGCGGATCCTGTTCATCGGCAAGCCCTGCGACGCAGGCGCACTGAGGCAGCTGATCGCGGCGCGGCCGGCGCTTGCGGCGCGCTTTCCCGTGATCCTCTCCTTCTTCTGCGCCGGCACGCCCTCGCAGGATGGGACCACGCGGCTGGTCGAGCGGATGGGGGTGCGGCCCGCCGAGGTGGCGCAGTTCCGCTATCGCGGCGACGGCTGGCCGGGCTTTGCGACCGCGACCACCAGCGATGGGCGGACGGCACGGCTCTCCTATGCCGAGAGCTGGGGCGAGGTGCTGTCGAAGGAAGTGCAGCTGAGGTGCAAGATCTGCCCCGACGCGGTGGGCGGGGTTGCCGATGTGGCGGCGGCTGACGCCTGGTATGGTGGCGAGAGCGGCTATCCGGCGTTTGACGAGGCCGACGGCCGGTCGCTCCTGATCAGCCGGACGCAAGCCGGCGATGCGCTGGTCGCCGGGGCGGAGGCGGCGGGCGTACTGGCGACCGCGCCGCTGGATGTGGGCGAGATCGTGAAGATGCAGCCGGCGCAGGCGCGGCGCCGCCGCGAGGTGGCGGCGCGGGTGGCGGCCCTTCGGCTCGCCGGGCGGCCGGTGCCGGCGATGGACGGGCTGGCGCTGGCCGAGGCGAGCGCGCAGGCGCCGCTTCGCCAGCGCCTCCGGGCGACGCTCGGCCTCATGAAGCGGCTTGCGCTGCGGCGGATCTGAGAGGAAGGGGCGCCACATGCGCAAGGGGATCATCCTGGCCGGCGGCTCCGGCACGCGGCTCTATCCGCTGACCAAGCCGGTCTCGAAGCAGCTGATGCCGGTCTATGACAAGCCGATGATCTATTACCCGCTGTCGGTCATGATGCTGGCCGGAATCCGCGAGATGCTGATCATCACCACGCCTGGCGACCGGCCCGCCTTCGAGGGGCTGCTGGGCGACGGCAGCCAGTGGGGCTTGTCGCTGAGCTATGCCGTGCAGCCCGAGCCCAACGGGCTGGCCGAGGCCTATCGCATCGGCGCGGCGTTCGTCGATGGCGGGCCGTCGGCGCTGATCCTGGGGGACAACATCTTCTACGGACACGGACTTCCCGAGCTTCTGGCCCGCGCCGACGCGCGCGCGGCAGGCGCCACCGTGTTCGGCTACTGGGTGAAGGATCCGACGGCCTATGGTGTCGTCAGCTTCGATTCCGAGGGGCGGGCCGCGACCATCGAGGAGAAGCCGGCGGCGCCGCGAAGCAACTATGCGGTGACCGGCCTCTATTTCTACGACGGGCGGGCGGCGGGCTATGCCGCCGATCTCAAGCCCTCGGCCCGCGGCGAGCTGGAGATCACCGATCTCAACCGCTGCTATCTGGAAGCCGGCGACCTCCATGTCGAGCTGATGGGCCGGGGCTTCGCCTGGCTGGATACCGGCACCCATTCGAGCCTGCTGGACGCGGCGCTCTATGTGCGGATCGTCGAGGAGCGGCAGGGGCTGAAGATCAGCTGCCCCGAGGAGATCGCCTGGCGGCGTGGCTTCATCGACGACGAGGGGCTGCGGCGGCTGGCCGAGCCGCTGGTGAAATCGGGCTATGGGGCCTATCTTCTGCAGCAGCTGGAACAGGGCCGGTGAATACCCCGCCCCTGGCCGTGGAGCCGCTGGCCATCCCCGAGGTGAAGCGGCTGACCCCGCGGGTGTTCGGCGACGCGCGCGGCTTCTTCCTGGAGAGCTTCAACGCCGCCGTGTTCGCGCAAGCCGGGCTTCCGACCGAGTGGCAGCAGGACAATCACAGCCGCTCGGCAAGGGGGGTGCTGCGCGGGCTGCACTACCAGCTGCACCAGCCGCAGGGAAAGCTGGTTCGGGTTACGCGCGGCCGCGTGTTCGATGTGGCCGTGGACATAAGGCGGTCCTCGCCGAGCTTCGGGCGCTGGGTGGGCGCGGAACTGTCGGACACGAACCAGGCGATGCTGTGGATCCCGCCCGGATTCGCGCACGGCTTCCTCGTGCTCTCCGACGTGGCGGACTTCTGCTACAAGTGCACGACGCTGTGGGATCAGCCCAGTGACCGGTCGCTTCGGTGGGACGATCCGGACATCGGGATCGACTGGCCGCTCGAGGGGATCGGCCGGCCGCAGCTGGCGGCGAAGGATGCCGCCGCACCGGGCCTCGCTGGGGCGGAGCTGTTCGAATGAGGGTGCTGGTGGCAGGCAGCGCCGGGCAGCTGGGGCGCGCGCTGGCGCGCACCGCGCCGCCGGGCATCGAGCTGCTGGCGCCCGACGAAGCGGCCTTCGATATCCTCGACGCGGCGGTGGTGACCGCAACCGTCCGGGCGGCGCGGCCGGCGCTGATCGTCAACGCGGCGGCCTACACCGCCGTCGACCGGGCGGAGAGCGAGCCCGAGCGGGCGCACGCCGTCAACGCGGACGCGGCCGGGCGGCTGGCGGCGGCGGCGGCGGCGGTGGGCGCGCGCTTCGTGCAGGTGTCGACCGATTTCGTGTTCGACGGCACGTTGGGCCGGCCCTATCGCCCCGACGATCCGCCCAGTCCCTTGAGCGTCTATGCGCGAAGCAAGCTGGCCGGCGAGCAGGCGGTGGCGGCGGCGCACGCCGGTGCGCTCATCGTGCGGACCGCCTGGGTCCATGCCGCGGGCGGTCAGAATTTCGTGATGACCATGCTCAGGCTGATGCGCGAGCGCGACGAGGTGCGCGTGGTGGCCGACCAGGTGGGAACGCCGACGCACGCGGACTCCCTTGCGGGCGCCATCTGGGCGCTGGACGCAGCCGGGGCGGCGGGCATCCACCACTGGACGGACGCCGGCGTGGCCAGCTGGTATGACTTTGCGCTGGCCTGCCAGGAGGAGGCGCTGGCGCAGGGCCTGCTTGACCGTGCGGTGCCGGTGATCCCGATTTCGACCGCCGACTATCCGACCCCGGCGCGCCGACCCGGAATCGCCATCCTCGACAAGACGGCGACCTGGGCGGTGACCGGCCCGGCGCGCCACTGGCGCGTGGAGCTGCGCCGGATGCTGTCGGCGGTGGCGGCGGCAGCACGGTGAACGCCCGGCATCGCGTGCTGATCCTGCGGGTCAGGCTCGCGGCGCATCGGACGAAGCTCAGCCTGGCGATGACGGCGCTGGTGCTGGCGCTGGCGGCGCTGGCGCTTCGCTCGATCCTCGCCGACCTCGACTGGGCGGAGGTCAAGGCGGCGTTCCGGGCGATTACCCCCGCACAGATCGGCCTGTCGCTGGGGTTGACGGCGCTCTCCTATGTGGTGCTGACGGGCTATGACGTGCTGGCGCTGCGCGCCATGGGGAAGCCGCAGCCCTACTGGCGGGCGGCGCTTGGCAGCTTCAGCGCCTACACCTTCAGCCACAATCTGGGATTCGCGCCCGTGACCGGGGCGGCAGCGCGCTGGCGGGCCTATCGCGGCACCGATCTCAACGCCGCCGACATCGCCCGCATCGTGGTGATCGCCGGCGTCACCTTCTGGCTGGGTATCTTCGTGCTGCTGGGGGTGTTCCTGGTCGCCTTTCCGGGCGCGCTGCGGATCGAGGACCGGGTGCTGGCCTATCCGACGCAGGCGGCGATCGGCGCCCTCGTCCTGCTGGCGATCGGCGCCTATCTCATCGCCTGCGCGCGCGCCGCAGGGCCGCTCGTCATCCTGGGCTGGCGGCTGCCGGTGCCGACGCTCAGGCAGGCGCTGGCGCAGTTCGCACTGGCCGCAACCGACATCGCGATCGCCTCGGCGGCGCTGCTGGTACTGCTGCCGGCCGACAGCTGGCATCACTATCCGGATTTCCTGGTTGCCTATGTGGTCGCGATGGTCGTCGCCCTCATCACCCATGCGCCGGGCGGGCTCGGCGTGTTCGAGGCGGTGATCCTGGTCACGCTTCCCGAGGTCGACCGGCCAGCCCTGGTCTTGGCCCTGATCCTCTACCGCGTGATCTATTACTGGCTGCCGTTCGCGCTGGCGCTGCTGCTGCTGGGCGGCAACGAGCTGAGGATGCTGGCCGGCCGGCGGGCCGTTCAGCCTGCCGACAGGCCGCCGGCGCTAGGCCGTGACTATACCCTCTGACCCCTTCCCCTCCGGCGTGCGGCAATTGCCACACGCCGGATTTTTTTGAACGCGGCCTGACCCTCACGCGATCATCGCGCGCAGCATCCAGGCGGTCTTCTCATGGACCTGCATGCGCTGGGTGAGGAGGTCGGCGGTGGGCTCGTCGCCGGCGGCCTCGGCGGCCGGGAAGACGGTGCGGGCCGTCCGCACCACGGTCGCCTGGTCGGCCGCGAGCTCGGCGACCATCTCCTCGGCCGAGGGGATACCGCTCGCCTCCTTGACGGTCGAGAGGCGTGCATAGTCGGAATAGCTGCCCGGCGCCCAGGCGCCGAGCGCGCGGATCCGCTCGGCGATCTCGTCCACGGCCATGGCAAGCTCGGTATATTGCTGCTCGAACATGGTGTGCAGCGTGTTGAACTGCGGGCCGGTCACGTTCCAGTGGTAATTGTGGGTCTTGAGATAGAGGGTGTAGGTGTCGGCGAGCAGGCGCGACAGGCCGGTGGTGATGGCCTCGAGCTGTTCGGCGGGGATGCCGATGTCAAGCGCGCCGGGGCTGGGAACGGCCGCCTTCTTCGCCTTCCTGGGCGGCTTCTTCTCGGACTTGGTGGCCATGGATGCTCCTTCGTGATGGCGGACCGGCTCGCACCCGATGTGGGGCGAACCGGGCCCGCTTTCCAGACCGGGGTCAGCGCACGTCGAAGGCGGTGACCTGGCTGCCGGTCGCGCGGCAGTCCATCGTCATGCGCTGGCTGTGATCGGGCCAGGTGCCGGCAAGCGTACCAATCAGCATCCAGCCATTGCCCGAGCGTTCGGCGCGATCGACCGAGACCAGCTCGACCCTTGTGCCGCCGGTGGCGCCGACCTGGCGGGCGGCCTCCTTCAGGCAGGCCTCGCCCGGGATGCGGGCGTCACCCGGGAACTTGCCGAGATCGGCCGTCAGGCTGGCCGGGCCGGCACTGGCAGCGGTGCGGCTGCCGCCGCTGCCCTTGCCGGCATTGGCGAGCAGCGCGATGAGGCCGGCGGCGAGCGCGGCGCCGCCGATGATGGCCCCGGCATTGCCGCCGCCGCGATCGTCGCCCGACGTGTCCCCGGCGACCGAGCCGAAGCCATAGCCGAAGCGGGCCTGACAGCCGCGATCGACCCAGATGCCGTTTCGGTCATGGCCCCAGCTGCGGCCGCGGATGCATTCGGCATTGGAGAACTGGCGAAGCAGCTCGACCCGGCCCTCGGTGGGTGCAGCGCAGCGCCGGTAGCGGTTGTTGTCGGACCGGCATTCAAGCTGGCCGGCGAAGCCCTGGCCCCACTGGCCGCCGCCGCCCCAGCCACTCTCGTTGCCGCCGCTCCAGTTGCCATAGCCGACACCGAAGCGGGCCTGGCAGCCGTTGCGCACGGTGATCGAGCGGCGGTCGAACCGCCAGGTCTGCCCCTCGATGCAGGGGGCCGAGGAGAATTGCTGGAGAAGCACGACCCGGCCGCCGGTGTCGGCGAAACATTGTTCGGTGCGGTTGTCACGGCTGCGGCAGGTGACTTCGGCTGCGAAGCCCTGGTTGCCGCCGCTGCCACCCCAGCTGCCGCCGGAGCCGCCCGAACCACCGCCCCAGCCGCCGCCGGAGCCGCCCGAACCACCGCCCCAGCCGCCGCCGGAGCCGGAATCGGCGACGAGCGCCTCGAAATTGCCGCCGCAGCCGCCCCACACGCGAAGCTGGTTTCCGCGCCGTTCCCAGGTCCGGCCTTCCTGGCAGCGGGCCGTCCGGTCCGGACCGACGAAGCTGACCGACTGGGTGCCGCGCGGCAGGGTGCAGCTGTTGGGCGCGGTGCCGCGCGGGTAGCAGCTGATGGTGACGCTGCGCGTGCCATATTGCTGGGCGGCGGCCGGCGCCGCTGCAAGTGGTGCGATGAGCAGCGGCGCCGGCGCGAACTGGGCGGCGGCGAGCGCGGCGGCAAGCCCGAATGTCAGGCTGCGGTTGGGTTGCGATTCCATGGCTTTTCTCCCCCGGATCGGTTCTTCGTGGCGGCAGTCTAGACTGGTCATTGCCCGCGTCCAGATGGATGTTGCAACCGGTTCCTGCGCGCAAACCGGCGGCCCGGCGGTTGGTTCCGGCCCAAGGGGGCATTGAGGGCAGGGCCGCTGGCGGCTAACGGGAGCGGCCGCAGGCGGGAGCAGAAGCGACTTGGACATTTTCCTCAGGTTCGAGGCGGTGGTGGCCGAGGCGGTGGCGGCGCTGGTCGCTGACGGCACGCTGCCGGCGGCGGCCGCGGACAGCGCGATCGTGCTGGAGCCGCCGCGCGAGGCGGCGCACGGCGATCTCGCCACCAATGCCGCGCTGGCGCTGGCGAAGCCCGCCGGGCTGAACCCGCGCGAGCTGGCGACGCGGATCGCGATGAAGCTGGCGCGGCACCCCGACATCGCGACGGTGGAGGTGGCCGGGCCGGGGTTCATCAACCTCAAGCTCGCGCCGGCGGTGTGGGCCGGCGAGATCCGCGCCATCCGGGCGGCCGGCGCCGATTATGGCCGGGGTCCGCCGGTGCCGGCGGCGCTGCCGGTGAATGTCGAATATGTCTCCGCCAACCCCACGGGCCCCATGCATGTCGGGCATTGCCGGGGCGCGGTGGTGGGCGATGCGCTCGCCAATCTGCTGGCGTTCGCCGGCCATGACGTGGTGCGCGAATATTATGTGAACGACGCCGGCGCGCAGGTGGACGTGCTCGCCCGCTCGGTCCACCTGCGCTACCGCGAGGCACTGGGCGAGGCCGTGGGCGCCATTCCCGAAGGCCTCTATCCCGGCGACTATCTGGTGCCGGTGGGGGAAGCGCTCGCCCGCGAGTTCGGCGACCGATTCAAGGCGGCGCCCGAGGCCGAGTGGCTGGCGCTGTTCCGGGCGCGGGCGGTGGCCGCGATGATGGAGCGCATCCGCGCCGACCTCGCGCTCTTGGGGATCACCCACGACCGCTTCACCTCGGAAGCGGCGATCCTGGCCGAGGGCGCGCCGGAGGCGGCCGAGGCGATGCTCAGGGCCGAGGGCCTCGTCTATGACGGCACGCTGCCGCCGCCCAAGTCGCTGGACAAGGGGGGCGAGCTGCCCGAGGACTGGGAGCCGGTCGAGCTGCCGCTGTTCCGCAGCACGGCCTTTGGCGACGACATCGACCGGCCGATCCGCAAGTCCACGGGCGAGTGGACCTATTTCGGGATCGACATGGCCTATCACGCCGACAAGGCGCGGCGATCCTCGGCGCTGGTCGACATCTGGGGCGCCGACCATTCGGGGACGGTCAGGCGGATCGAGGCGGCGGTCCAGGCGCTGACGGGGGGCCGGGTGCCGTTCGCCGTCAAGCTGGTGCAGATGGTGCGCCTGTTCCGGGCCGGCGAGCCGGTGAAGATGTCGAAGCGGGCCGGCAATTTCGTGACTCTGGCCGATGTGGTGAACGAGGTGGGGCGCGATGTGGTGCGCTTCATGATGCTGACCAAGCGCCCCGAGGCGATGCTGGACTTCGACTTCGCGACCGTCGTCGAGCAGTCGCGCGAGAATCCCGTCTTCTATGTGCATTACGCCCATGCGCGGATCCGGTCGGTGGAGCGCAAGGCTGCCGAACTCGACCTGCCGCCCGAGCCGCCGCTGGAGCGGCTGGACGCCGAGGAGCTGGCGCTGGCGGCGCTGGCGGCGCAGTGGCCGCGGCTGGTCCGCCAGGCGGCAGCGGCGCGCGAGCCGCACCGGATCGCCTTCTACCTGGCGGATCTGGCGGCGGCCTTCCACACGCTGTGGAACCGCGGCAATGACGATCCCGCCTTCCGGCTGCTGCGCGAGGACGATCCCGGACTGACAGCGGCGCGCCTGGCGCTGGCGGGCGCTGTCGGCCAGGTGATCCGCACCGCGCTTGGCGTGATGGGCGTGACGGCGGCCGAGGCGCTGCGCTGATGGCGCGCGGGCCCTCGCCGAGTGCCGAGGCGGCGCGCCGGCGCAGCGGCGCCGCCGCCGATCGCGAGGCGCCCGCGCCCTGGCTGGAGGAGGCCGAGCCCGACGAGGCGGACACCCATACGCTGGTGGGGCGGCGGACGCTGATCGCCCTGCTGCTGGCGCTGGCGCTGCTGGTCGTGGGCGTGGTCGCCGGCATCCTGCTGCTGTCGGGCCGGTCGGAGGCCCCGATCGCGGTACCGCGCGTCGGCGAGCCGGTGCCGGTGCTGACGGCCCCGGGCCCGTGGAAGATACCGCCCTCGGGCGAGGGGCTGGACGGGGAGCCGGTGGCGGGCCAGGGTCAGGTGCTGTTCGGGACCGGAGACGGCCGCGAGACCCCGGCCGTGATCGAGCTCGACGCGCTGCCCGAGGAGCCGCTGCCGCGCCCGGCCGGGGAGACCGAAGTGGTGCCCGAAGCGCCGCCCGCGCCGGCGCCGCCGCCCCCGGCGCCGGCCGTGCGCCCGGCCGAGCCCGTGGCGCCAAGGGCCAGCGAGACGGTGGTGCCGAAGCCGGCGCCGGCGCTGCCGGTGCCCAAGGTCGTGGACGCACCGCCGCCCGAGCCGGCGCGCGGCAGCCAGGTGCAGCTGGGGGCCTTCTCGTCCGAGGCCCGCGCGCGGGCGGCGTTCCGGTCGATGGCGGAGCGCTATCCCTATCTCGCCGGGCTGAGCCCGGTCATCGTCCCGGTCGAGGCGGACGGGCGGACGCTATGGCGGCTTCGCGCCGACGCCGGCGGGGTTGCGGCCGCGCGCGACATCTGCGGGCGCCTCAAGGTGGCGGGCGAGGCCTGCGCCATCGTGGACTGACGGGAAGGGGTTTCATGCGATCGCTGCTGGTGACGGGCGGGGCCGGCTTCATCGGCGCCAATTTCGTGCGCCACTGGGCGGCCAGCCGGCCGGGCGACCGGATCACCGTGCTCGACCGGCTGACCTATGCCGGCAACCGCGCCAATCTGGCGGGCGCGCCGTGCGAGCTGGTGGTGGGCGACATCCGCGACGAGGCGCTGGTGGACCAGCTGCTGGCGAGCCGGGGCATCGACACGATCGTGCATTTCGCGGCCGAAAGCCATGTCGACCGCTCGATCAGCGGGCCGGACGCCTTCATCGAGACCAATGTGGTCGGCACCCACAGCCTGCTGAAATGCGCCAGGCGCGCCTGGCTGGATGCGCCCGGGGGGCCGGTCCCGCACCGCTTCCACCATGTCTCGACCGACGAGGTCTATGGCACGCTGGGGCCGGCCGATCCGGCCTTCCGCGAGGACACGCCCTATCAGCCCAATTCGCCCTATTCGGCGTCCAAGGCGGCGTCCGACCATCTGGTCAGGGCCTATCACCATACCTATGGCCTGCAGGTGACGACCTCCAACTGCTCCAACAACTATGGCCCCTTCCAGTTTCCGGAGAAGCTGATCCCGCTGTTCATCCTGAACGCGCTTCAGGGCCGGGCGCTGCCCATCTATGGCGACGGGATGCAGGTGCGCGACTGGCTGCACGTGGAAGACCATTGCCGGGGGATCGCGGCGGTGATCGAGCGCGGTCGGGTGGGGGAGACCTACAATATCGGCGGCGGCGCGGAGATGCCCAATCTCGCCGTCATCGACCTGCTGTGCGCGACGCTCGACCGGGCGTTTGCGCAGGAACCGGCGCTGGCCGCGCGCTTCCCCGACTGCCCGGCGGCGCGCGGGGCGCCGACCGCCAGCCTCAAGACCTTCGTGACCGACCGGCCGGGCCACGACCGCCGCTATGCCATCGACTGCGGCAAGGCGATGGCGGAGCTGGGCTATCGGCCCGCCCATGATTTCGCCAGCGGGTTCGAGGCGACGCTGCGCTGGTATCTCGACCATGAGGGCTGGTGGCGCGCCGTGCTGGATGGCAGCTATCGCGCCGGCACCGAGACCTCGTAGCGGCCAGCGTCGGCTGAACGCAGCGTCCAGCCGCGTTCGGCGGCGAGCGCCGGGATGTCGAGGGTGGCGGCCGGATCGTCGGCCAGGAGGAGGTAGCGGCCCGGCCCGCCCTCGCGCACGGCGCGCGCGAGGCGCAGCGCCGGCAGCGGACAGGCAAGGCCGCGCGCGTCGACCCGCCGCGCCTGCCCGTCCGGGCCTTGCCCAGCATTGATAGTTGCAGGCGCCATCCCCGCCTGCCTATCGCCGCGCGACGATGAAGGGGAGAGGGCGCATGTCGATGTTCCGCAACGATCTGCTGAAGGGCCACCGGATCCTGGTGACCGGCGGCGGCACCGGCCTCGGGCGATCCATGGCGGAGGGCTATGCCGCGCACGGCGCCGAGGTGGTGATCTGGGGCCGGCGCGGGCCGGTGTTGGACGAGGCGGCGACCGAGATCATGGCGAAGACGGGCGGCAAGGTGACGGCGATGGCCGTCGACATCCGCAACGCCGGGGCCATCGACGAGGCGATGCAGGTGATCTTCGACGAAGGGCCGCTGACCGGCCTGGTGAACAATGCGGCGGGCAATTTCATCAGCCGCACCGAGGACCTGTCGGCCAATGCCTTCAACGCCATTGCCTCGATCGTGGCGCACGGCACCTTCAACACGACGGTGGCGGCCGGCCGGCGCTGGATCGCCGGGGGGCACAAGGGCAACATCCTGTCGATCGTGACGACCTGGGTCTGGACCGGCTCGCCCTTCACCGTGCCCTCGGCCATGTCGAAGGCCGGTGTGGCCGCCATGACCCAGAGCCTGGCGGTGGAATGGGGGCCGAAGGGAATCCGCGCCAACGCGATTGCCCCGGGCCCCTTCCCGACCAAGGGCGCCTGGGAGCGGCTGATGCCCGAGCCGCTGGCGAAGAAGACGGGGGCTGGCACGGGGGCGTCCGACATCCCGCTGCGGCGGATGGGCGAGCATGAGGAGCTGGTGAACCTCGCCATCTTCCTGATGGCCGACGGCTGCGACTATCTGACCGGGGAGGTGATCGCGATCGATGGTGGCCAGTGGCTGGCGAGCGGCGGCAATTTCCACCAGCTGACCAAGCTGGACGACGCCGACTGGGAGATGATCGGCGCCGCCATCCGCGCGACCAACCAGAAGGACCGGGCGCAGCGCACGGCCTGAGGCGGCGCGGCGCGGCGGCGGCTTGACCGCCGCTTTCCGGGGAGCCAACGCTGTCGGCATGAGCACGACCACCCTCATCCTCATCCTGTGCCTGCTGATCGCGCTGGCCGCCTTCCTCTATGTGGCGGTCGGCGCGAAGCGGCTGGAAGCCCGGCGCAACGCCCGGGTGGCAGCCGAAGCCACGGCGCCGCCGGCCGGGCCGGAGCCGTCCGTGCCGGCGGTGCCCTCACCCTTCCTGGCCGCGCCGGACGGGCCGGCCGACGACCTGATGGCGATCAAGGGGATCGGGCCGAAGCTGGCGGCGCGGCTGGCGGAGCTGGGGGTGTTCCACTATCGGCAGATCGCCGGCTGGACGCCGGCGCAGCTGGCGCAGGTGGATGCCGAGCTCGGGGCGTTCCAGGGCCGGCCCGAGCGCGACCAGTGGCAGTCCCAGGCGCGGCTTCTGGCCGCCGGCGACATCAAGGCCTATGAACGCGCCCACGGCAAGCTGGGGCCGGGCGGCGGCGCGGCCGCGTGACCGACCCCGCGGCCGAGGCCGCGCCGGCCCCTTCGGCGCGCGGCCCGCTGGCCTTCATCACCGCGACCGTGCTTCTGGACACGATGGGCTTCGGGCTGATCGTGCCGGTGCTGCCGCTGCTGGTCTCGGACCTGGGCAATGTCTCGCTGGATGCAGCCGCGCCGATCGGCGGCCTTCTCATCATGACCTATGCGCTGGCGCAGTTCATCTGCGCGCCCATCATCGGCGGGCTGTCGGACGCGCATGGGCGGCGGCCGGTGCTGCTAGCCTCGATGGCCGGCTTCGCGCTGTCGATGCTGATTGCCTGGTGGGCGACAGCCTTGTGGATGCTGTTCGCGGGGCGCATCCTCGCCGGGATCACGGGCGCGAGCTACTCGACCGCCTATGCCTATATCGCCGATGTGACGCCGCAGGCGCGGCGGGCGCAGACCTTCGGCCTGCTGGGGGTGGCCTTCGGCCTGGGGTTCATCGTGGGGCCGGCGATGGGCGGCCTGCTGGGCGCGATCGACCCGCGCGCGCCCTTCCTGGCCGCCGCGGCGCTCGCGGTCTGCAACATGGGGGTGGGCCTGTTCCTGCTGCCCGAGAGCCTGCCGCCCGAACGGCGGCGGCCGTTCGACCCGGCCCGCGCCAATCCGCTGGGGGCGGTGCGGCAGATCCACAGCCTGGGCGGGCCGCTTCGGCGGCTGGCGACCGTCTATTTCCTGTGGATGCTTGCCATCCAGTCACTGCATGGCATGTGGAGCTACATCTCGGCCTATCGCTACCAGTGGACCCCGTTCGGGATCGGCCTGTCGCTGGCGCTGGTGGGGGTGTTGGCCGTGGTGGTGAACGGCTTCCTGGTGAAGCGGGCGGTGAAGCAGCTGGGCGAGTGGCGCACCGCGATCGCCGGCGTGGCGGCCGGAACGGCGGGCTATGCCATCCACCTGATCGCCGGCACGCCGGCGCTGGCCTATCTGGCGATCCTGGTCGGCGCGCTGGGCGGGCTGACGGTGCCGGCGCTGCAGGCGCTGATGACGGCGCGCGCGCCGGCGACCGCGCAGGGCGAACTGCAGGGGGCGCTGGCGGCGCTGTCGTCGATCACGGTCGTGATCGGGCCGATCCTGTTCTCGCAGGTGTTCGCGGCCTTCACCGGGGCCGACGCGCTGCTCTATGCGCCGGGCGCGCCCTTCCTGGTGGCCGGGCTGCTGGCCGGCGCGGCGCTGCTGCTGCTGACGGGCCAGGGCGGAAGCCGCGCCGCCGCATCGGCCGGGGCGGGCTGAGACCGGCGTGAGCGAGGCGGCCTGGAGCGCCTATTGGGCGGGGGCGCATGCCACCGCCTGCCTGCCGGGCGCGCCACCGGACGTGGAGGCGCTGCTGGCCGACGGCTGGCGGCGCTTCGCAAGCAGCCTGCCACAGGGTGCGCGACTTCTGGACCTCGCGACCGGAGCCGGGGCAGTGCTGGCGGTGATCGGCCAGGCGCGGCGCGACCTGCTTCTGCGCGGAGTCGATTCGGCGGCGGTTCCGGCCGGGCAGCCCGAGCTGACGGGCGGGGTGGACATCGCCGCTCTGCCCTTTGCTGACGCGGCCTTCGACGCGGTGACCAGCCAGTTCGGCGTGGAATATGCCGGGCCGGCGGCGCTGGCCGAGGCCGCGCGCGTGCTGGCCCCGGGCGGGCGGCTCCGTTTCGTGGTGCACCATGCGGCAAGCCGGGCCGTTGCCCACAACCGGGCGCGACACGACGCGATCGCGGCGCTGGCCGACGCCGGGCTGTTCCGGCTGGCGCGACAGGCGGTGGTCAGGGCCGAGGACCCGGCGCTGGCGCGGGCGGTCGCCGCAGCGCGGGCGCGCCACGCGGCGCAGTCGGTGACGGCGGAGCTGCCGGCCGCGCTGGCCCAGGCGCTTGCCGGCCCGGCGCCGCTTGCTGCCATCGCCGCGCTGGAGACGAAGGCGGGCCATGAGCGCGCGCGGCTGGCGGCGATGCAGGCGGCGGCCCGGGACGAGGCCGGAATCGCGGCGATGGCCGCGGCACTCGGCGCGGCGGGGCTGGCCGATGTGACGCGCGCAGCCGTGCCGGCGCGCGCGCCGATCGCCTGGGTGCTGACGGCGGCGGCGGCGGCGCGGGCCCCATGAGACCGGGCCGTCGGGAGCTGCTGGTGCTGGGGGGATTGCTGGCGGTGGGGGCGGTCGGCTCCGTCGCGGTTCGCCGGCTGCGGCCGGTGGGCACGATCGCCGGCTGGACGCCGGTGGTGACGGCAGCGCATGCGGAAGCGGCGCCGGTCGCCGGCAACCCGGCGGGCGATCTGGCCATGCTGCTGTTCACCGACTTCAACTGCGGCGCGTGCCGGCGCGCGCACGGACCGATGATGGCAGCGCTCGAGGCCGATGGCGGCGTTGCACTCAAGTTCCTGGACTGGCCGATCTTCGGCGCCGACAGCCGCGCCGCGGCGCTCGTCGCCCAGGCCGCCGACGCGCAGGGGCTGACGGCGGCGGTGCATGCGGCGCTGATGCGGGGGCCGCGCGCCGATGCGGCGCGCGCCGAGGCGGCGCTGGTGGCAGCCGGCGGCGACCTCGACGCACTTCGCAGGACTCTGGCGGACGAGACGCCGCGGCTGATGGCGCGGCTGTCGCGCTATGCCTTCCACGCCTTCTCGCTGGGGCTGTCGGGCACGCCGGGACATCTCATCGGGCCGCTGCTGCTGCCCGGCGCGCAGGACGAGCGCGGTTTTCGCCGCGCCTTCGACCGGGCGCGCGCCGCCCGTTAACCATTTCTTGCCGGCCGGGCGCGGGGCGGGCATGCTGCGCCGCGCGCGCCACCCCTGAGTCGGGGTCCTCAAGGGGCGGCGGCGCGGGCCGGCAGGGGACAGGCCATGGGGGATGGAACGGCTGTCGCGGCCCCGCGGCCGGAAGGGCTGCTGCTGAAGATCCGCGGCAGCATGGCAACCGGCTTTTCCGCCGAGGCCGGGGCGCTGCTGGGGCGGGCCGAACCGGTTCTGACGCTGGCGCCAGCCGATGACGGCTTCGGCATGGCCGCGACACCAGCCACCTGGGTGCGGCTGCCGGCGAGCGACAATCCCTGGGACGAGGTGCATGCGCTCGCCCGGCGCGGCTTCGGCGTGGACGGCGCCGAGCTTCTGGCCGCCGAGCCCGACTGGCAGCAGGGTTTCGCAGCGGGCGCGGCGCCGACCGGGCCGTGCAAGGCGGCCGCGCCGAAGACCGGGGGCGGCCTGCCGCCGACACCGGCCGGCGACTGGCATCTGGGCGAGGGCTTCAGCCAGCTTGCGAAGGCGGCAGCGGCGGTGCCGCCCGAGAAGCAGGCGGCGATCCGCATCGCGCATCTGGATACCGGCTATGACCCGGCCCAACGGGTGAAACCGGCCAGGCTGGAGACGGCGCTTCAGCGCAGCTTCGTGGCGGGCGATCCCGATCCCGGCTCGGCCGTGGACCGGACCGGTGGCGGCCTTCCCGGCGTGGGCGCGGCACGCGGCCACGGGACGGGGACGCTGGGCCTGCTCGCCGGGCCCGGGATCGGCGGCGCGCCGGGGGTTGCGGTGGTGCCCATCCGGGTGGCGAACGGGGTGGTGATCTTCAGCACCTCGAGCATCGCCAAGGGGTTCGACTGGGCGCTGCAATGCCGGGCCGACCTGCTGTCGATGAGCATGGGCGGGCTGGCGTCGCGCCTGTTCGCGGATGCCGTCAACGCCTGCTACGCCGCCGGCATGGTGATGGTGACGGCGGCCGGCAACAATTTCGGCGGCCTGCCGATCCCGACCATCGTCTATCCTGCGCGCTTCCGCCGGGTGGTGGCGGCCGTGGGCGCCATGGCCGACGGCCGCCCCTATGCCGACCTGCCGGCGCGGACGATGGCGGGCTGCTACGGGCCGGCTTCCAAGATGGCGACCGCGGTGGCTGGATTCACGCCGAATGTCCCCTGGCCGCGGATCGGCTGCCCGGACACGATCGACCGCGACGGGGCGGGAACCTCCTCAGCGACGCCGCAGGTGGCTGCCGCCGTCGCGCTGTGGCTGGCCGCGCATCGCGCCGCGCTGCAGGCGCTGCCCCAGCCGTGGATGCGCGGCGAGGCGGCGCGCCGCGCGCTGTTCGCCAGCGCCAGCCGGGCCGCGGCCGGCCAGCCGCCCGACCTTCGGCTGGGGCAGGGGACGCTTCGCGCCTTCGACCTGCTGGCGGTGAAGCCGCTGGCGGCGGCCGCGCTGGCCCCCGAGGGGCGCGCCGACGCCGGCTGGAACCTGCTGAAGCTGCTGAGCGGGCGGGGACTGGGTGTGAGCGGCGGGCATCTGCCGGGCGAGGCGCTGTTCGAGCTGGAGCTTGTCCAGCTGGCGCAGCGTGATCCGGCGCTGGCAGCGCTGCTGCCGGACCCGGAGGATGGCGCCGACGAGGCCGCGGCGCGGCAATTCCTGGAAGCCGCAGCCGAGCATCCCGGGGCCTCGCGCAGCCTGGCGTTCGCGCTCCGCCGCGCGCTGGCGGGCGACGGCGTGGTGCCCGCCCCTGTCCCGACGGTGCCGCCGCCGCCGGACGGGCCGGGCGTCATGGCTGCCCGCTCGAGCGCCACCGCCGGAAGCCCGGTGCCGGCGCGGCGCCGGCTGGCGATCTATGCCCGCGACCCGACGCTGGGCGCCTCGCTTGACAGTTTCGAGGCCAATGTCGCCACCGTCGAGGTGCGACACGAGCCGGACCTGATGCCGGGGCCGGTGGGCGACTATGTGGCGGTGGTGGACATCGACCCGGCGTCCGACCGCGTCTATCCGCCCGTCGATCTGAACGAGCTGAACCTGGCGCTGGCCGACGGCTTCCGGCCGTCGGAGGGCAACCCGGGCTTCCACCAGCAGATGGTCTATGCCGTCATCATGCGCACGATCGACGCCTTCGAGCAGGCGCTGGGGCGGCGGGTGCTGTGGGGCGGCGGCCGGCAATTCATCCAGCGGCTTCGCGTCTATCCGCACGCGCTCAGGCAGGCGAATGCCTATTACAGCCCGGAGAAGGTGGCACTGCTGTTCGGCTATTTCCCGGCGCGCTCGCGGCTGGGGGACCGGACGCCCGAGGGCACGATGGTGTTCACCTGCCTGTCGGCCGACATCATCGCCCACGAGACGACGCACGCCCTGCTGGACGGCCAGGCACCGCCCTTCCGCGATCCGTCGAACCCCGACGTGCTGGCCTTCCACGAGGGCTTCGCCGACATTGTCGCGCTGTTCCAGCAGTTCACGGTTCCCGACCTGGTGCGCCGCGAGGTGGCGCGCGCGCGCGGCGACCTGAGGGGCGCTGCGCTGCTGGGAAGCCTGGCGGCGCAGTTCGGCGAGGGGCTGGGGAAATCGGGGCCGCTGCGCCAGTATCTCGGCCTGCCCGACGACATCGCCTATGGCCGGACGACGGCGGTGCACGACCTGGGCTCGATCCTGGTGGCGGCCGTCTACCATGCCTTCCTGGCGATCGTGGACCGGCGGTCGGCGCGGCTGGTGCGGCTGGCGACCGGCGGCACGGGACGGCTGCCCGACGGGCATCTCCATCCCGACCTGGTGGATGCGCTGACCGGCGAGGTGGTGCGCGCGGCTGCCGACGTACAGAAGATGTGCATCCGGGCGATCGACTATCTGCCGCCCGTGGACCTGACCTTCGGCGACTATCTGCGCGCGATCATCAGTGCCGACGTCGATTCCTGGCCGCTGGACGAATCCGGCTATCGGGTCGCCTTCCTCGAGGCGTTCCGGGCCTTCGGCCTGCTGCCGCGCGCGCTCAGGACGGTGTCGGTCGAGACGCTGGTGTGGGACCCGCCGGCGCGGGCCGAACCGGCGGGCCTGGCCGATCTGGTGGCGGCGCTGAAGTTCGAGCCGGGCCCGGTGCGCCGCCGCGCCGTGATCCACGCGCTGGCGCAGATGCGGCAGGCCGCGGTCGCCGAGCATCTGGGCCGGATGCTTGCCGCCGACCCGGGGCTGCATTCCCTGTTCGGGCTGCAGGCGGGCCTGGGCCGGTTCGGGCGCGACGGCAAGCCGCTGGCCGCCGACGGCGGCACGGGCGGGTCGGGCACCAATTTCTACGTGGACGCCGTCCGGATCAAGCGGCGCGAGCTGGCCGAGCGAAGCGGCCCGCCGCGCGAGGCGTTCGACGTCATCGTGCGCGTGCGCCAGCGGCGGCCGGAGCTGCTGGACCCGGGCAGCCAGGGGACGGGCTGGTTCTGGTTCCGCGGCGGCGCCACCCTCATCATCGATCCCTTCTGCGACGATGGCCGGCCCCGTCTGCGCCACGCGATCCGGCGGCCGATGACCGACAGCGACCGGCTGGCGCGCGAGCGGGCCTGGCGACTGCGGCGATCGGCCACCGACCTGCGCGCCGCCTATTTCGGCGCGGAGGACGACCCCGGCCGGCCGATGGCCGGCGCCGAGCCGTTCCGGATGCTGCACGCCCACAGGGAGGCGGACTGACATGGCCGAGACCCCGCGCCGCCGGCGACGCCGGCCTGATCCGGCCACCGTTCGCCCGGCCGATTGCGTTCGCATGCGCCTCTACTGCCACGGGCTGGGCGACTGCCTGCTGCTCGACCTGCCGACCGACGACGGCCGGCCCTTCTGGATGCTGATCGACTGCGGACTCCATTCCGGCGAGGCGGGCGGCGCCGAGCGGGTGCGCGCCGTGGTGGACGACATCGTCGCCCTGACCGGCGGCCGGCTGGATCTGGTGGTGGGCACGCACGAGCATTGGGACCATCTGTCGGGCTTCCTGCAGGCGCTGGCCTTCACCGACGGGCGGCTGGCCGTGGGTGCGGTGTGGCTGAGCTGGGCCGAGGACCCGGACGATCCGCTGGCCCGGGCGCTGGACCGCTACAAGGCCGACATGGCCGCGACCGTGATGGGCATGCGGATCGCGATGGACGGCGGGTTCGGCCTGGAGGCGATGGCGGGCGGGGTCGATTCGCTGATGGGCTTCCTGTTCGGCGCCCAGGGCGAGCGGGTGCGAAGCGCGCGCGAGGCGCTCAAGGGGCTGGCGCCCGTCAGCTATCTGCAGCCCGGAACGCTGGCACCGCTGCCCGCGCGCGTGGCCGGGGTTCGGGTGCATGTGCTGGGCCCGCCGCGCGACCGGAAGCTTCTGCATCTGCACGACGACCCGGGCAATGCCTATGGGCTGGCGCCGGGCGGGCATCCGGACAGCCTGCCCTTCGCCTCGGCGCTGGCGATCGGCGAGGGGCGCCTGACCCGCGCGGACGATCCCGCCGCGCCCTTCGACGAGGGGCAGGGCGTGTCGTTCGAGGCGGTGCGGCGCGGCGACTGGTCGGGCGTGGCCGAGCCGATGCGGACGCTGCTGTGGGCGCATTATTTCAGCGGCGAGGCGGCGCGGCGGATCGACCAGGCCTGGCTGGGGACGGCGGCCGACCTGGCGCTGCAGCTGGACCGCAACACCAACAACACCAGCCTGGTGCTGGCCATCGAGCTGGTGGCGAGCGGCCGGGTGTTGCTGTTCGCGGCCGACGCGCAGGCGGGGAACTGGCGAAGCTGGGACGAGCTGGTGGTGCCGCTGCCCGGCGGCGGGCAGGTGACGGGGCCGGAGCTTGTGGCGCGGACCGTGTTCTACAAGGTGGGCCACCATGGCAGCGGCAACGCCACCCGCCGGACCGGGGGGCTGGAAGCGATGGATGCGCGCGACCTCGTGGCCTTCAACCCGACGAGCGAGGCGCGCGCCCGCACGCTGGGCTGGCGGGCCTTTCCAGCACCAGTGCTGACCAAGCGGCTGGGCGAGCGCACGGCGGGGCGCTACATCCAGTCCGACGCGGGCTGGATCGCCGATCCGGCCGCGTCCATTCCGGTGCAGCCGGGCGGCGCGCTCAGGCACATCGAACGCTCGCCGGGGCCGTCAGTCACGCTGGTGATCGGCTGACCGCGGCCCCTGTGATGCTTGGCGCGGGCGCGCCGGGCGGGCATGGGGCGCGCATGATCGAGACACCCGGACTTGCCAATGTGGTGCTGCGCCTCGTCGCGCCCGACCGGCCGGGGATCCTCGCCCGAGTCACGCCGGCGCTCGCCGCCGATGGCTGGGACGTGCGCGAGGCGCATGTCTATGGCGACCCCGGGACGGCGACCTTCTTCGTGCGCATGCATCTGGCCGGGCCGGCGCCGGCGGTCTCGCGGCTGCCGGCGCTGATGGCGCCGATCGAGCAGGCGCTGGGGCTGAGCTGGGACCTGCGCGACCTTGCGCGGCCGATGCGGCTGCTGGTCGCCGTCTCCAAGGCCGACCATTGCCTGAACGACATCATCCACAAGGTGCGGATCGGGGCGCTGCCGGTCGAGATCGCGGGCGTTGTCTCCAACCATGAGACGCTGCGCGCCGTGACGGAATGGCACGGCCATGCCTTCCACCATCTGCCCGTCACGCCCGAGAGCCGGGCGGCGCAGGAGGCGCGGCTGCTGGCGCTGTTCGAGGCGACCGGGGCCGAGCTGCTGGTGCTGGCGCGCTACATGCAGGTGCTGAGCGCGCCCACGGTTGCGCGGCTCGCCGGGCGCTGCATCAACATCCACCACAGCTTTCTGCCGAGCTTCAAGGGGGCCGCGCCCTATGCCCAGGCGCATGCACGCGGCGTGAAGCTGATCGGCGCGACCGCGCACTATGTCACCGAGGCGCTAGACGAGGGGCCGATCATCGAGCAGGACGTGCGCCGCGTGACGCACGAGGCGACGGCGGCCGAAATGGCCGCGCGCGGCCGGGAGATCGAGGCCTCGGTGCTGTCGCGCGCGGTCCGCTGGCACGCCGAGCACCGGGTGTTCGTGGCTGGTCAGCGCACGGTGGTGTTCGCCTGAGCGGTCAGAGCGCGAGGGTGACGGCCAGGGGCGCGGGATCGGCGGCGTCGCGCGCCGCGAGCAGGCGGTAGCGGCCCGGCTCGAGGCGCCAGCGGCCCCTGTCGCGCCACATCAGGTGGCGAATCGGGACGGGAATGTCGACGATCCGGGTCTCGCCGGGCTGGAGCTCGACGCGGGCGAAGCCGACGAGCTTGCGCGGCCAGCGGTCGGCCTCGCGCCCCGGCATCTCGGCGAACAGCAGCACGACATGGCCGGCTGCCATCGGGCCGGCATTGTGCACGGCAAGCCGCGCCTCGATCCGGTCTCCGGCAAGGCGGGCGCCGAACGCGCGGGTCTCGAACCGGCTATAGGAGAGGCCATGGCCGAAGGCGAAGCGCGGCGCATGGCCGTCGCGCAGGATCTTCGCATAGCCGTGCCAGAGATCGTAGCGGATCGTCGTCGCGTCGCGGTCAAAGTGGGGATAGTGGGCCGGATCGCGGGCGACCGTGAAGGGCAGGCGACCCGAGGGCGAGACGGCGCCGAAGAGCAGCCGGGCGAGCGCCGTGCCGCCGGCCTCGCCGGCGTAGAAGGTCTGGAGGAGGGCCGCGACCCGGTCGACGAAGGACTCGACGAGGATGGCCGAGCCGGCGACGATGGCGAAGATGACCGGCCTGCCCGAGGCGATGGCGACCTCGATCAGGGCGAGCTGGTCGGCGGGCAGGCCGAGGTCGAGCCGGTCGCCGCCCATGGGCGCGCGCCCGGCGCCGTCGGCCCCGAGCGTCAGGTCGCCGGGAATATATTCGCCCTCCTCGGCGGCGGTGGTGCCGGCGACCACTAGTACGGCGTCAGCGTCAGCAGCGGCGGCGCGGGCGGCGGCGAGGTCGCCTTCGTCGGCGGCCCGGACCCGGTCCGCCCCGAGATGGGCGACGAGGCCCTGGAGCGGGGTGACGACCTCGCGGGGGCGCACGCGCGAGGAGCCATTGTCGCCCAGGTTCGCCAGCCCGGCCAGCCGGCCCAGGACAGCGAGGCGGCGAAGCCGGGCGGAGTCGAGAGGGAGGGTGCCATCGTTGGAGAGCAGCACCGCCGATTTTTCCGCCGCCTCCAGGGCCAGGGCGCGATGCGCCGTGCCGTTGACGAGGCTTTCGGGGTAGGCGGGCAGCGGATCCTCGGCGGCGAGGATCCGGTAGAGGGGGGTGAGGATCCTGCGGCAGGCGCGGTCGATGACCTCGCGTTCGACATGGCCGGCCTCGACCGCGGCAACGAGGCGGTCGCCCCAGACGCGGGGTTCGGGATTCTCGATGTCGAGGCCGGCCGCGGCGCCGGCGGGGGTGTGGACGCCCAGCACCCAGTCGGAATGGACGAAGCCCTCGAACCCCCATTCATGGCGCAGGATGTCGGTGAGGAGGGCGCGGCTTTCGCCGCAGTGGGTGCCGTTCACGCGGTTGTAGGCGCTCATCACGCTCATCACCCCGGCCTCGAGGATGGTCCGGAAGTGCGGCAGATAGACTTCGTGGAGCGCGCGTTCGTCGATGCGGACATCGACCGTGAAGCGGGCGTTCTCCATCGAGTTGAGCGCGAAATGCTTGACGGTGGCGATCACATTGTGGGCCTGGATGCCGGTTCCGAGTGCCGCGCCCATCGCGCCCAGATGCACCGGATCCTCGCCATAGGTCTCCTGCGCGCGGCCCCAGGCGGGGTGGCGGAGCAGGTTGACGCAGACTGCGCCCGAGAGGTTGCAGCCCTGGGCGCGGATCTCGATGCCCATCGCCTCGCCGATGCGGCGTTCGAGCCCGACATCGAAGCTGGCGCCGCGCGCCATGGAACAGGGAAAGCAGGTGGACTGGCCGCGCGCCACGCCGCGCGGGCCATCAGTGAACCACAGCGCCGGGACCCCCAGCCGCTCGATGCCGCCGCCGGCGCGGTAGGGCCGCGCGCCCCAGACCCGGCCGTCGGCCCGGAACGCCGCGAAGAAACCCTGGCCGGACATCATGCCGACCTTCTCGGCCAGCGTCGCTTCGGCCAGCACCGCCTCGATCCGCGCGGCGATCGCGTCGTCGTCGAGGCCCTTTTCGGGGCCGAGGCCGGGCGCTTCCCGGTTCATCGTCGCCGCGCGACCAGGATGCCGTCCCAGCCCTTGACGCCGACGGTCTGAAGGGCGCTGCACTGGTAGCGGCTGTCCATCCGCATGGCGGCGTAGAGGCCGCGGGTGCCTTCGACCTGAGGGCTGGTGTCGGCGGGGTCGGCGATGCGGCCGGCGCGCACGACATTGTCGACGACGACGAGGCCGCCGGGGCGGACGAGCGTCGCCGCCCAGTCGGCGTAGGCGGCGTTATTCTCCTTGTCGGCGTCGATGAAGGCCATGTCGAAGGCGTGGCCCTCGTCCACCAGGCCAGGCAGCAGGTCGAGCGCGGCGCCGACGCGGATGTCGATCCGCTTCGCCAGATCGGCGCGGGCGGCATTGGCGCGCGCGACCTCGGCATGGCGGGGGTTGGATTCGAGCGTGACAAGCCGGCCATCCTCGGGGAGCGCGCGCGCCATCCAGATGGCGGAATAGCCGCCAAGCGTGCCGATCTCGAGGATGCGCCGGGCGTTGACGGCCGCGGCCAGCACGCCGAGCAGCGCGCCGAGCAGGGGCGAGACGTCGATCGCCGGCAGGCCGGCGACGCGGCCGGCCTCGAGCGCGGCGTCGAGCACGGGATCGTCGGGCAGCAGGTGGCGGGCGATCCAGCGATCGACCTCGGCGAAGCGGGCTTCATCCATGACAGTCTCCGGCGAGATGGTTCGCGCCGCCAGCATAGCGGCTGGCGCGGGCTTGCGAAGCCTCAGCCGGTCCGTGCTGTCGGCAGGAGAAGTCGGCTGCCATCCGGCGCATGCGCCTGCGTGATGACGACCCCGAAGGCCGCCGACAGCGGCCGGGGTGCGAGAACCTCGTCGGCCGGGCCGGCGGCCAGCGCCCGGCCCTCCTTCAGCAGCAGCGCCGCATCGGCAATGCGCGCGGCGTGGGTGAGATCGTGCAGCACGACAGCCACGGCCGCGCCCCTGTCGGCGACGGCGCGCAGGCGCGCGAGCATGTCGAGCTGCCAGGCGGGATCGAGATTGGCGAGCGGCTCGTCGGCGAGCAGCATCCGGGGCTCGCCGGCAAGCACGCGGGCGAGCAGGACGCGGGCCCGTTCCCCGCCGGAGAGCTGGCGGGCCGGGCGCTTCGCAAAGGCGCTGGTGTCGGTCGCGGCCAGCGCGGCTGCGATCGCGGCGCGGTCGGCGGGCGTGGCCGGGCCGCGGCCGCGGTGCGGCAGCCGGCCGAGGCCGACGAGGGTTTCGACATCGATGTCCCAGTGGAGCTCGGGCTGCTGCGGCAGCAGGCCGATGTCGCGGGCGCGCTCGGCCGGGGCGAGGCGGTCGAGCGGGCGGCCCTCGAGGGTGACGGTGCCGGCGGCGGGCGGGAGAAGGCCGGCGAGCGCCAGCAGCAGGCTGGACTTGCCGGCGCCATTGGGGCCGACAATGGCGGTGACGCGACCGGGCATGAGCGCGCAGTCGACGCCGGCGAGCACGGTGCGGCCGGCGCGGCGGAGGGTGAGGGAGCGGGCCTCGAGCATCAGGCCAGTTCCCGGCGCAACCGCCAGAGCAGCCACAGGAAGAAGGGGGCGCCGACGAGCGAGAGCGCGATCCCGAGGCGAAGCTCGGTGGCGGTGGGCAGCAGGCGCACGAGGCTGTCGGCCACGAGCAGCAGCAGCGCGCCGGCAAGCGCCGAGGGGGCAAGCAGGGCGCCGGGGCGATGGCCGACGAGCGGGCGCAGCAGGTGCGGCACGATGAGGCCGACGAAGCCGATGATGCCCGCGACCGCGACCGCGCCGCCGACGACGAGGCCGAGGCCCAGGATGATCCGGCGCTGGAGGGCTACGAGATCGGCGCCGAGCGAGCGGGCGGCCGTCTCGCCGAGCGCCAGCGCGTCGAGCGGTCGTGCCGTGGTGGCGAGAACCAGCGCGCCGGCCAGGATGAGGGGGGCGGCGAGGCGGACATCGGCCCAGCTCCGGTCGGTGAGCGCGCCCATCAGCCAGGTGACGATCTGGGCGGTGACGAAGGGCGAGGGGGCGAGGCTGATGAGAAGCGCGGTGAGCGCGCCGGCGAGGCTGGAGAGCAGCAGGCCGGCGAGCGCGAACAGCAGGAGGCTTCCCGTGCGGCCGGCGGCAAGGCCCAGCAGCGCGGTGCCGCCGGCCGCGCCGGCGAGCGCGAGCGATGCCAGGGCGAACGGCCCGGTCAGCCCCAGGAACAGGGCCGTGACCGCGCCGAGCGCCGCCGAGGCCGAGAGCCCGAAGATGCCGGGATCGGCGAGCGGGTTTCGCAACCAGCCCTGGAGCACCGCGCCGGCAAGGCCGAGGCCGGCGCCGATGAGGGCGGCGAGCAGGGTGCGCGGCGCGCGAAGCTCGAGCAGGATGATGCCGGCGGTGTCCCCGGCGAGAAGTTCGGCGGGCGTCAGGCGGACGGGGCCGGCAGCCAGCGACAGGACGGCCGCCGGCACGAGGGCGAGGGCGAGATGCAGGCTGAGCCGGCCGGCGCTCATCCCGCGCGCGCCCGTGCGGCAGCGAGCGTGGCGGCAACCTCGGGAACGGTCGGGCCGGCGCAGTGCATCAGACGGCCGGGGAAGGGGGCGGTTTCGATGCGTGTCCTGAGCGCGCGGACGGCCGGGTGGGACAGGCGCCGGTCGTTCGCGTCGGCCTCGCCGGCGAGCAGCAGCGCCGGCGGCCGGGCGATGAGGCGTTCGAGATCGAGCACGTCCCAGCTGTCGAGGCCATGGGCGCCGGCCTGGTTGGCGAGACCGCTTCGCGCCATGACGTCATCGAGCAGCGTGCCGGGGCCGGGCACCAGCCCGCCGCCCTGCCAGACGAGGGCAGGCATGGGGGCAGCGCCCGGCGGCGGCGCGGCGGCTTCGAGCGACGCTTCGATTCGACGCCTGAGCGCGGCGGCCCGGACGGGTTCTGCAAGCATGGCGCCGAGCGTTTCGACCTGCTCGACGCTCTCGGCGACGGTTGCGGGCACGGGCAGCGTGACAAGCGGGATGCCGAGACGGGCGAGCGTGGCGAGCGTGGCCGGCGCGACGTGCGGACCGGCCAGCACCAGGTCGGGCCTGAGCCGGACGATTTCCTCGGCGGTGCCGCCATTGGCGGGAAGGGTCCGTGCCCAGGCGATTGGCACCGAGGTGGCGCGCGGGTCGTGGGAATAATGGCTGATGCTGGCAATCCGGGCCCGGTCGGCCAGTTGCCACAGGAGCGCGTCGGCGCAGGGGTTGATCGAGACGATCCGCTGCGGCGCAGGTGCCGAAACGGGTGCCGGGGCCGGCGGCGGGGCCGTGCACGCCGCCAGCAATGCCAGCAGGGGGAGAAGGGCCGCCCTCACAGCTTCAGCCGCGCGCCGAGGAAGGCGGCCCGTCCGGGCTGGCCGTACTGGAAGACGGTCTCGTAGGTCTCGTCGAACAGATTGTCGATGCGCGCCGTCAGCTCGATCGAATCGCTCACGGGAAGGCGCGCGCGCAGCCCGACCAGCGTGTGGCCGGGTAGTCGCCGGGTGTTCGAGGCATTGTCGAACCGCGCGCCGACGAGCTGGGCTTCGGCGCCGACGGACAGGCCGAAGGGCGTCTCCCAGTCGAGCCCGGCGGTGAGCGTGTCCTGCGGGCGGCGGGCGAGCTTGCGGCCGTTGTCGCGGTTGACGGCGTCGAGGAAGGTGTAGCCGACGCTCAGCGTCAGCCGGTCGGTGGGGCGCAGCGACAGCGCGAGTTCGAGGCCCGAGGTGCGGCTTCGGCGGACATTGTCATAGGTGCCGAACTGGCGGCCGATGCAGATGGGCGATGGATTGCCGAAGCAGGAGACGAAATCGATCTGGTCGCGGGTGAGGCGGCGGAAGAAGGTGGCCGAGACGTCGGCCCGGCCATCGGCAAGGCGCTGGCTGATGCCGGCGTCCAGGCTGTCGGCGGTTTCGGGGCGGAGCGCGGGATTGCCGAAATCCGAGAAGAGCTGGAACAGCGAGGGGGCCTTGAAGCCCTGGCCCCAGCTGGCGCGCAGCAGGGTGTCACCGTCGTTCGGCGTGAAGGCGGCGGCGGCCGCGAAGGTGGCGCGCGCGCCGAAGCGGCTGTGGTCGTCGTGGCGGGCGCCGCCCGTCAGCGTGAGGCCGGCGAGCGGCTGCAGGCGGAGCTGGGCGTAGAGGCTGTCGATCGCCGCGCGCGCGCGGGACGCGGGACCGCCGAAGCTGGCGGTGCGATAGCGGCTGACCTCGCGCTCGGCGCCCGCGACCAGGGACAGCGCCTCGCCGAGGTCGGCCTCGACCTGGCCGTCGAGGCGGACGAGGCGGCCGAGGGAGTCGAAGCTGGCCGGAGCCGCCCCGCGGCGGGCGCGGGTCTGGCGGTCGGTGACGGCGTCGCCCCAGCCGAGCCGCGCCCGCACGCGGCCGTCGGCCAGCGTGGCCGTTCCGCCCAGACGCCAGGTGGCGCGAAGCTGGTTCGAGCGTTCGGGCGTGTCGGCGAAGGCGAAGTTAGGCGGCGGGAAGCCGTCGATCCCGGCCTTGCTGTCGGCGAACGAGGCGCGGGCGTCGAGCGCGAGCGCCGGCGACAGGGCGAGGACGACGCGGCCGGTGGCGGCGAGGCTTTCGAAATCATCCGTCTCGCGCCCGCCCCGGCTTTCCGCGAAGGCGGAGATGCCGTCGGTCCGGAGCCAGCCGGCGCCGAGCGAGAAGCCGAGCGGGCCGGCGGCGCCCGACGCGCGCGCGGTGAGCTGCACGGTGCCGCGATGGCCGGCCTCGGCCGTGGCGGCGAGCGCGAGCGGGCCTTCCGGATCGGGGCTGATGAAATTGACCACGCCGCCGATCGCCTGGCTGCCCCAGACGACCGACTGGGCGCCCTTCACCACCTCGATGCGGTCGACGCCGACGAGGAGCTGGGTGCCGAAATCGAAGCCGCCGCCGGGGCTTGCGGGATCGTTGGCGCGCACGCCGTCGATCAGCACCAGCGTCTGGTCGGAGTCGGCGCCGCGCAGGAAGACCGAGCCGACGCCGCCCGGCCCGCCGTTGCGCGCAAAGCTGACGCCGGGAACGGTGGCGAGCGCGTCGAGCGCGGTTGCGGCCTGGCGACGGTCGAGCGTGGCGCGGTCGACGAGGCTGACCGACGCGCCGATGGTGGCAAGCGGCGCGGGCGTTCGCGTGGCGGTGACGACGATCGGCGCGGCGGCGGGCGCGGCCGCAGTTGCAGCGGCGGCTGCGGCGAGGAGGGTTGAAACGAGAATGGTCATCCGGCGGTCCCTTTCGTTGCAGGGGCCGCGCAACGGGTCGACAGGGCCTGACAGCCCGCCGCGCGACCGGTTGCTGTCACGCGAGGTCGCCCTCGTCCGCCCGGTACACCCCGCCCGCGCGAAGGATCAGCCGCGGCAGGCAGGTCTCCTGGCTTCCGGGTCATCATCGCCGCCCGCCTTCCCAGGGCTGTCAAGGCCCCAGTGGCATGATGGGCGGCCACTCGCCGGTCACAGTTGCGGGGGCAGCCCCGGCCTTGCCGACCCCTTCGGGCGGGCATTTCCGGGTTCCCTTTTCATCCCCTCGCGGGGAACCTGCCGCACTGTGGCGCATAGGCCGCAGCCGCCCGGCAATGCAAGGGGGTGCGCATCCGAAACTCTTGCAATCGGGTTGAAAAAGGGGCGGGGCCGGGCCTAGGACAGGCGCCATGCTCAACATGAAGACGCGCTATGCCATCCGGGCGCTGCAATGGCTGGCCGAGCGCCATGGCGAGGGGCCGGTGCAGATCGGCGAGATCGCGGCCGGCGCGCGCATTCCGCGCAAGTTCCTGACCGTCATCCTGTCGGAACTGTCGCGCGAGGGGCTGGTGGGCACGCGGCGCGGGCGCGCCGGGGGCTATTGGCTGGAGAAGCCGCCGGCCGAGCTGAGCTATGGCGACATCATCCGCGTGACATCGGGATCGCTGGCACTGGTGCCCTGCGCCAGCCGCCAGGCCTATGAGCCCTGCGCCAACTGCCTGCCGGAAAGCGAATGCCGGCTGCGGCTGGTGATGCTGGCGGTGCGCGACGCGACCGCGCGGATCCTGGACGGGATGACGCTCGCCGATCCGCCGCCGGCAGTCGAGCTGGCGGCCGAGGCACGGCCGCAGCCGCGGCTGCGCGCGGCGGCGGGCTGACCGGGACGGCCGCTTCAGGGCGTGACGATCGGGAAGTCGGCCGGCGGAGTCTCGAACAGCGACAGGAACAGCGGCAGCAGTGCGGCCTTCCCCTCGAGGCGGGGCGGCACCGGCAGCGGCCGGCCGGCGAGCGCGGCGAGGAAGGCGGCGCGCGGCAGGGTGACGGTGAGGTCAGCCGGGTCCGGCACGTTCGCCTCGTGCACCATCACGCCGTTGCGCAGCGTGACATGGTGGCGCTCGCCCGCCTCGGGGAAGACCAGGGCGAGGGTGATGGGGGCAGGCGGCAGGCGTTCGGGCACGAGGCGCACGGCCATCAGATCGAGCAGCATCGGGGTGGGAATGTGCCGCGCCAGCCCGGCGCCGCCGCCGGCCGGCGCCGGCGTGGGGCCGTTCGCCAGTTCGTGGGCGGCCGTCAGGTACATGTTGCGCCACAGCGCGCTTTCGGCCGCGAAGGCCAGGCGGCGGTAGCTGGCGGCGAGCAGGGCGCGGGCCGACGCGTCGGCCTGGCCGGCGAAGACGAGATGGTCGAGCAGGGTAGCCGCGAAGCGGTCGTCCCCGGCGGCCTGCGCCCGGCGTGCCAGGCGGACGACCCGTGCCGGGCCGCCCAGGGCTTCGACCATGCGCGTTCCGAGCGCCTGCGGCGGGTGGCGGTGGAGCTCGGCCGGATTGCCCGAGTACCAGCCGAGATAGCGCTGGTAGACGGCCTTCGCATTGTGGTTCATCGTGCCGTAGAAGCCGCGGTTGAACCAGCGCGCGGCAAGCGCCGGGGGCAGTTCGATCGTCTCGCCGACCTCGGCCAGGGTGAGGCCGCGATTGAGGGCGCGGACGCTCTGGTCATGGAGATACTTGTAGGCGTCGCGATGCTCGGCGATGAAGGCGCGCACGCGATCCCGGCCGAAGCGCGGCCAGCCGTGGCTGGTGACCATCGTGTCGGTCCGATCCCCGAACAGCCGCAGCGCGCGCGTCAGCTCGTCGGCCCATGCCTTTGCATCGCGGACCAGCGCGCCGCGGGGCGTGAGGATGTTGTGCATCGTGACATTGGCGTTTTCAGCGAGGCACAGGATCCGGAAATCGGGCAGGAAAAAGTTCATCTCGGCCGGCGCCTCGGTGTGGGGCGTCAGCTGGAACTCGAAGCGGACGCCGTCGATAACCCGGGTCTCTCCGGTTGCGCGAACGAGGTCGGTCGGCGGCAGCAGGCCCGACGTGCCGCGCGCCAGCGCCGGGCCGATGCCGACCGAGACCCGGCCCTCCGGCCCGTCCGCGAGCGGCGCGCCGAACTGGAACAGGGCGCGGCGCGCCATGGCATTTCCGGCGATCAGATTCTCGGCAACGGCATGTTCGAGGAACCCGTCGGGCGCGAGGATGGCGACCCGGCCGGCGGCGACATCGGCTTCCGACACGACGCCGGGCGCGCCCCCGAAATGGTCGATGTGGCTGTGGGTGTAGAGGAGGGCGGTGACGGGCCGGTCCCCCAGTTCGCGGCGGACGAGGGCAAGGGCGGCGGCCGCGGTTTCGACGGTAGTGAGCGGGTCGACGAGGATGTAGCCGCGCGCGCCCAGAATGACCGTCATCACCGAGATGTCGAAGCCGCGCACCTGGAAGACGCGGGGGTGAACCTCGTAGAGGCCGTGCTTCGCCAGCAGCCGGGCGTGGCGCCAGAGCGCGGGATTGACAGTGGCGGGCGCCGGGCCCGCGATACGGTCCTGCGCGGCGAAATCCCAGACGACGGCACCCGATGCGTCGCGGATGTCGGGGGCGGGGTGGGTGCCCCGGAAGCCCCGGCTGGCAAAGGCCTCGTCCTCGCCATCCTCGGCCGGGAGAGGGGCAGCGACGGCGAGCGGGATCGGCAGGAGCGCGAGCAGGAGCGCGGCAAGCGGCCGGACAAGGATGTGGGGCATGGCGGGTCCTCCGGCCGGCAGGGTAGCGGCCCGACAGCCGCCCGCAAGCCGGCTTTGCGCTGGCAGCCGAACTGGGCTAGCCTGTGCGCCGTGAAGGTGGACGGGGGGGGTGAAACATGGCGCGGCTGGCAAGGTTGGCGGGACTTGCATTGGTGCTGTCTGTGGCGACGGCGGCGCTGGCGCAGGGGGGCGCGACGACCATCTATCGCGACCCCAACTTCCGGGGGCCGGCGGTGGCCGTGGAGCAGGACAATCCGAACCTGGGGCTCAGATTCCAGGTGTTCTCGATCCGGGTGGCGGGCGGCGAAAGCTGGGAGCTGTGCCCGCAGGCGAACTTCCGGGGGCGGTGCCTGACCGTCGACCGGACCGTGCCCGACCTGAGGCGGGCCTATGGCTGGCCAGGGCCGCTGCAGTCGATGCGGCGGGTCGGCGACGACGGCTGGGAAAGCGGCGGCGGCAGTGGCGGCGGCAGTGGCGGCACCTCGCCCTCGCTCCAGGGCATGGCCTCGCATTATTACCCGAAGCCGCGCACCGGACGGGGCGGGACGGAGGGCCAGCGGGTGCTGGCCTGTCCGCAGGGGTCTGCAACTGCAAACTGCGCCCGCGACAATGCCGATATCTTCTGCCGGAACAGGGGCTGGACGCGCGCCGCCCATCAGCTGATGGAGACGGAAGGACGGCAGGTCTACCTGGCGGACGTGCTCTGCGTCCGCGCGCGCTGACTGCACTCGCCGCGCTGGTGGCCGCGGGCCCGACGCTGGCCAGCGAGGCGCGCGAGCTGACGCTGTTCGGGCAGCGCAACGAGGGGGGCGCGCGCTACACGCTGACGGCAGCGCGGCCCAACATGGTCTTCTCGCCACGCTCGGCCCGGGTGACGGGCGAGGGGGGGTGGCAGCTGTGCGCGCGACCCTTCTTCGGCGGCGCCTGCACGGTGGTGGCGGCGAGCACAGCCGAGCTCAGCCTGCCGCGCGGCTTTTCCGGCACGGTCCGCTCGGCCCGGCCGCTGCCGCCGCCGGCCGGCCGGCCGGCGCGAATGCCCGAGGTGCGCAATCCGATCGCGCCCTGGGTGCCGGACGAGCCGAAGGCGGACCCCAAGCCGTACGACTGAACCTCAGGCCGGGTGGGTGGCAGCGAAATGCGCGGCGATCGCCGCGCGGGTCGTGACCCAGACAGTCTCGCGCGCGCGGACATGGCGCAGGAACTCCTCGAGCGCCCAGATGCGGCCCGGCCGGCCGATGATCCTGAGGTGGAGGCCGAGGCTCATCATCTTCGGATTGCCCGCCTCACCCTCGCGCAGCAGCTGGTCGAAGCTGGTGATCGCATAATCGAGCCAGGCGCGTGGGCTGTAGGCCGGGTCGGTCCACATCTTCATGTCGTTGCTGTCGAGCGCATAGGGCAGGATGACGATGGGCCTGCCCGGCACCGTCTCCCGGTCCCAGAAGGGGATGTCGCCCGAATAATCATCCATGTGATACTGGTAGCCTTCCTCGATGAGGAGGCGGCGGGTGGCAGGCGTGAGAAGGTAGCGGCTGAGCCAGCCCGTCGGGCGCGTGCCCGTCGTGCGCGCGATGCTGTCGGCCGCCGCGCGGATGAAGGCGCGTTCCTGATCCTCGTCCATCCGGAACTGGTGGATCCAGCGGTGGCCATGGGCGACCGCCTCGTCGCCGCGCGCGCGGATGGCCTCAGCGACATGCGGAAAGGCCTCGAGGCTTTGCGCCGCGACCGTCCAAGAGGCGGGGCAGCGGTAGCGGTCGAGCAGGTCGACGACGCGCGGCAGGCCGGCCTTGAGCCCATAGAGATAGTTGCTTTCATTGCCGAAGTTGCGAACCGGGCCCTTCACGAAGATGCCGAGCTCGTCGACCGGCTCCATGCCCTTGTCGCCGCGCGCGATCGACTGTTCCGAGCCTTCCTCGACATTGACGACGAGCGAGAGCGCGAGCTTCGCGCCGTCGGGCCAGTCCATCCGCTCCTGCTGCATGCGCCACTCCCCGCTGCTGCTGCAGCGCGCGTCTTGCCGTCTCGGGTCCGGGGGGGCAAGGGCCGCTGCCATGGGGGAAGCGCCCGACCCGCACGACTGGAACGCCGCGGCGCGCTGGCTGGCGACAGCGGGGCACCGGCTGGCACGCGACCCGGCGCCCGAGCGGCTTGCGGGCGGGCTTGCAAACCTCAACTGGCGGGTGGTGCTCGATGGCCGGCCGGCGGTGTTCCGGCGGCCGCCGCCGGGCGAGCTGGCCGCCGGCGCCTCCGACATGGGGCGCGAGGCGCGCGTGCTGGCCGGCCTTGCACCGGCGTTCGCGCTGGCGCCCCGGCTGATCGCGGCCTGTCTCGAGCCGGCGGTCATCGGGGTGCCCTTCCTGCTGATCGAATGGCGCGAGGGCGTGGCGGTGGGCGGAACCCTGCCCGCCGGCTTCGCGCCGGACGCGCATGTCTGGCTGCTGCCGGCGCTGGCGCAGGCGCTGGCGCGGCTGCACGCGCTCGACCCCGCGGCGCTGGGGCTGGGCGACCTCGGGCGCGCCTCGGGCTTTGCCGAGCGGACGCTGCGCGGCTGGACGAAGCGGGCGGCGGCGGCATTCGCAAGCGAGGCGCCGCCGGCGCTGGGGCAGCTTCTGGGGTTGCTGGGGCGGCGGCTGCCGGCCGAGGTTCCGGCGCGGCTGCTGCACATGGATGCGAAGTTCGACAATCTGCTGGTGGACCCGGTGGCGCGGGCCGCCACCGCGCTCATCGACTGGGACATGGGGACGCTGGGGCCGCCGGCCTTCGACCTCGCCGTGCTGCTGTCCTACTGGATCGAGCCCGGCGACCCGCCGGGCACGCATGCGCTGGCCGCCGTGCCGTCGCTGCTGCCCGGCTGGCCGGGGCGGGCAGAGGTGGTGGCCGCCTATCGGCAGGCCGCCGGTGATGCGCCGCCCGATCTCGGCTGGCACCTGGCGCTTGCCCGGCTGCGGCTATCGACCGCCTGGATGCAGCTCTATTGCTTGTGGGAGCGCGGGAGCCTGAAGGGCGACCGCTATGCCGGCTTCAAGACGCTGGCCCAGGCCATCCTGGCCCAGGCCGCGGACCGGTTCGGAGACATCTGATGGTGGACTTCTCGATTTCGCCCGAGCTTGCCGCGCTGGCGGCGCGGGTGCGCGCCTTCGTGACCGACGAGATCATCCCCCATGAGCGCGATCCCAGGCTGACGGCGCATGGGCCGAGCGAGGATCTGCGCCGCGAGCTGGTCGGGAAGGCGCGCGCCGCGGGGCTGCTGTCGATCCAGGTGGCGAAGCGCTTCGGCGGCCTGGGGCTGTCGCATGTGGAAGCCGCCGTGGTGCTGGAGGCGGCGGGCTGGTCGACGCTGGGGCCGGTCGCGATGAACTGCGCCGCGCCGGACGAGGGGAACATGTATCTGCTCGGGCGCATCGCGACCGACGCGCAGGCCGAGCGGTTCCTGAAGCCGGTGGTGGATGGGCAGTGGCGGTCGGTGTTCGCGATGACCGAGCCGGACGGCGCCGGCTCCGACCCCGCGCAGCTGAAGACGCAGGCGGTCTTCGACGGCGAACGCTATGTGATCGATGGCCTCAAATGGCTGATCACCGGCGCGCGCGAGGCCGGCACCTGGATCATCATGGCGCGCGTCGCCGACAATCCGCACGGGCCTTCCGGGCCCACCCTGTTCCTCTGCTCCGGCGACACGCCGGGGATCCGGATCGAGCGGGTGATGAACTCGATGGACCGCAACTATGTGGAGGGCCATGGCGTCGTCCGCTTCGAGGGGCTGACGCTGCCGCCCGACGCGGTGCTGGGCGAGGTGGGCGAGGCGTTCCGCTATGCGCAGATGCGGCTGGCGCCGGCGCGGATGACCCACTGCATGCGCTGGCTGGGGGCCGCCGCGCGCGCGCAGTCGATCGCGATCCGGCATGCGCGCCGGCGCACCGCCTTCGGCAAGCCGCTGGGCGAGCACCAGGGCGTGTCCTTCCTGCTGGCGCAGAACGAGATCGACCTGAAGGTCTGCCGGCTGCTGATCTGGGAAACGGCCTGGCTGATGGACCAGGGGGTGAAGGGGCGGCACGAGAGCTCGATCGCCAAGGCCGAGATTTCCGAGCGGCTGTTCCAGGTGGCCGACCGCTGCGTGCAGGTGCTGGGCGGAATGGGGGTGACCGACGAGACGGCCGTGGAGATGATCTTCCGCGACCTCAGGCCCTTCCGCCTGTATGACGGGCCGACCGAGGTGCACAAATATGCGATCGGGCGGCAGCTGATGCGCGCCGGCAGCGCCTTCGAGGCAACCCCGGCGGCCGATGGGCTGCCGGCGGCGGTGGCACGAGCCGCCGAATGACCCTGCTGTGGCAGGGGCGATTCCTGGAAGTCCATGCCGCGCCCTGGGGCGAGGGCGGGCGCTGGGAATATGTGAAGCGGGTGCGCGGGATCGATGCCGCCGTGATCCTGGCGCTGACCGACGCGCGCGAGCTGGTGCTGGTGGAACAGTATCGCCCGCCGCTGGGGTGCCCCTGCATCGAGCTGCCGGCGGGCCTGGTGGGGGACGAGGCCGAGGGCGAGGATCCCCTCACGTCTGCCAGGCGCGAGCTGCGGGAGGAAACCGGATACGAGGCGGCGCACTGGGAGCCGTTCGGGACCTTCGCCTCCTCGCCGGGGATGATCGGCGAGATCTTCCATTTCTATCGGGCCACGGGCCTGCAGCGCGCGGGCACGGGCGGAGGGACGGCCAGCGAGGGAATCACCGTGCATGTGGTGGCGCTGGACGCGGTTCCCGACTTCCTGGCGGCGGCCCGGGCGCGCGGGTGCGCCATTGACACGCGGCTGCTGATCGCGCTCAGGCTGCTGTGATGGAGCCGGCGACCGTTGTCGTCATCGCGGCGATGATGTTCGGCGGCGCCGTCCTCTACTCGACGGTGGGCCATGCCGGCGCCTCGGCCTATCTCGCCATCATGGCGCTGTTTGCGCTGCCGCCCGAGGTGATGCGGCCGACGGCGCTCAGCCTCAACATCCTGGTCTCGGCGATCGCAACCTGGCGCTATGCGCGCGCCCGGCTGTTCGACTGGCGGCTGTTCGGGCCGTTCGCGGCGACCGCCGTGCCGGCCGCCTGGGTGGCAGGCGGCATCCACCTGCCGGTGGACGCCTATCGGCCGCTGCTGGGCGGGGTTCTGCTGCTGTCGGCGGCGCGGCTGCTGTGGCCCACCCCCATCCGCGCGCTGGGGCCGGTGCGGCGGCCCGCGCTGCCGCTCGCGCTGATGACCGGCGTTGCGGTCGGCGCGCTGTCGGGGCTGGTGGGGGTGGGCGGCGGCATCTTCCTGTCGCCGCTCATCCTGTTCCTGGGCTGGGCCGATCCGCGCACCACCTCGGGCACGGTCGCGCCCTTCATCCTCGTCGTCTCGGTCGCGGGGCTGGCGGGCAATCTGGCGTCGGTCGGCGCGCTTCCGGCGGAGCTTCCCTGGTTCGCGGCCGCGGTGATCGCCGGCGGGCTGGTGGGCACCTGGCTCGGCGCGCGGCGGCTGGCGCCGCAGGGCATCCTCTATGCGCTGGCCGCCGTCGAGCTGGTGGCGGCCGCCAAGCTGCTGACGGCCTGAGCCTCGGCCAGCAGGAACACGCGGATCGCGCTGGCGAGCGGGCGGTCGCGCGCCTCGTCGATCGAGGTGACGAGCGCGGTCGGCGTGGTGGCGCGGCGGGCAACCGCGGCATCGAAGGCGGCCCAGAATTCGGGCTCGAGCGCGACCGATGTGCGATGGCCCTGGATGGTGAAGGAGCGTTTGGCGAGCACTAGCGGCCGGCGCCTTTTGGGTTGAGTCGTCGGTCGGGTTCTGCCCGGCCTTGCGGCGGCAGAGCCGCCGACGCGGCGTGCCGGACCCGCCGGCCGGTCGCTGCGGCGACTCCGCCGGCTTGTGCTGCGCACAAGCGGCGGGCGCCTTCGCTAGTACATATGCTGCCCGCCATTGATGGAGAGCGTCGAGCCGGTGATGAAGCCGGCGTCCTCGCTGCACAGGAAAGTGACGCCGCGGGCGATCTCCTCGGCGCGGCCGAGACGGCCGACGGGGATCTTCGCCACGATCTTCTCGAGCACGTCGGCCGGAACGGCGGCGACCATGTCGGTATCGATATAGCCCGGGGCGATCGCATTCACGGTGACCCCGAATTTCGCGCCTTCCTGGGCCAGCGCCTTGGTGAAGCCGTGGATACCCGACTTGGCGGCGGCATAGTTCACCTGCCCATACTGGCCGGCCTGGCCGTTGATCGAGCCGATGTTGACGATCCGGCCCCACTTGCGCTCGCGCATGCCGGGGAACACCGCCTTGGCGACGTTGAAGCAGCCGCCGAGATTGACGTCGATCACGTCCTTCCAGGCCTCGAAGCTCATCTTGAGGAGCGTGCCGTCGCGGGTGATGCCGGCATTGTTGACGGCGATGTCGATGGGCCCCAGCGCCTCGGCGATGGCCGCGCAGGAGTCGAGCGTCGCCTGATGGTCGGCGACGTTCCACTTCCAGGCCCTGATGCCGGTGCGCTCGGTGAAGGCCTTCGCCCGCTCGTCCGAGCCGACATAATTGGCCGCGACCGTGTAGCCGGCGGCCTTCAGCGCCACGCAGATCGCCTCGCCGATGCCGCGCGTTCCCCCCGTGACCAGCGCCACGCGTGCCATGATTCGCTCCCCTCAACGCTCCCGTGAGCGGCAGGCTAGCGGCGGGGCAGCCAGCCGGCAAGCGCTTCGCCGAGAATGGTTTCCAGCATGTCGAGGCCGATCGCGCTGTCGTTGAGGCAGGGCAGCGCCGCATAGTGGGTGCCGCCGGCCGCGAGAAAGGCGTCGCGCGCTTCCTCGCCGATTTCCTCCAGCGTCTCGAGACAGTCGGCGGCAAAACCCGGCATGAGGACGGCGAGACGCTTCACCCCCTCGCGCGCGAGGCTTTCGAGGAGCGGCTGGGTGTAGGGCTTCAGCCATTCGGCGCGGCCGAACAGCGACTGGAAGGCGATCGGCATGGTCTCGGGGGTGTGGCCGGTCGCCTCGCGCAGCAGGCGCGCCGTCTTCTGGCAGTGGCAGTGATAGGGATCCCCCATGTCGAGGGTGCGCCGCGGCATGCCGTGGAAGCTGAGCACGATCCGCTCGGGCACGAAATCGAGCGCGGCGAGCGACTGCTCGAGCGAGGCCTTGAGCGCCGCGATGTGGGCGGGGTGATCGTGGTAGGGTGCCAGCGTGCGGATGGCGGGCATCCAGCGCAGCGTGCCGAGCGTTCGGAACAGCTCGTCGAACACGCTGGCGGTGGTGGCCGCCGAATATTGCGGATAGAGGGGGGCGACACAGATGCGGTCGCAGCCGGCGGCCTGCAGCGCCTCGATCCGGCGGCCGATGGCAGGCTCGCCATAGCGCATGGCGAAATCGACGACGACGCCGTCGCCGAAGCGGGCCTGCAGGGCTTCGGCCTGGCGGCGGGTGATGGCGCGCAAGGGGCTGTCGCCGGCTTCATGGTCCCAAATCCTGGCGTAATTGGCGGCCGTCGTCTTCGGGCGGGTGTTGAGGATCACGCCCTTCAAGAGCGGCTGCCACAGGATCGGCGGGATCTCGACGACGCGGCGGTCGGACAGGAACTGGTCGAGGTAGCGGCGCACGGCGGGCACGTCGGGCCGCTCGGGCGAGCCGAGGTTGACCAGAAGCAGCCCGACCCGGCCCCAGCGGACCGGCGGATGATCGGCCGGCAGCGCCACGGTCAGGCGAGATACTGCCGGGCGAGCGGCAGCGCCCGGGCCCGCGTGCCGGTCGCCGCATGAAGCGCGTTCGCCAGCGCCGGGGCGGCCGGCGGCAGGCCGGGTTCGCCGACCCCGCCAAGCGGGCCGTCCGACGGAACGATGACGGTGACGAGCGAATGCGGGCTGCCGGCCATTCGCAGCAGCTCGTAGCGGTCGAAGTTGCGGGCCTCGGCCTCGCCGCCCTCGAACGTCTGGGCTTCGCCGAGCGCGGCCGACAGGCCCATCAGCGCTCCACCCTCGAGCTGGGCGCGAACCGAGTCGGGGGCAATCGCGCGGCCGCAATCGATGGCGACCGCGACCTTCGGGATGACGATCTGCCCGCCGGCGACGCCGGCCTCGACCACCATGGCGACGATCGAGCCGAAGCTTTCATGGAGCGCGATGCCCCGCCCGAACCCCCTGGGCTGGGCCTGGCCCCAGTTGCCGATGTCGGCCGCCGCCTCGAGCACGGCGCGGTGGCGGGGCTTGTCGGCCAAGAGGCCGAGGCGGAAGGCGAGCGGGTCGATGGCGGCGCGGCCGGCAAGCTCGTCGATGAAGCTTTCGACGAGGAAGGCCGAGAAGCTGTGGCCGACGGCGCGCCAGTAGCCGAGCGGCACCGGTTGCGGCACGGGCAGATGCGTGACGCGGAAGCTGCCGCAGGCGTAGGGGATCTGGTCGGCCCCCTCGATGTCGCGGGCCGACGGTTTCGTGCCGTCGCCGGCGAAGCGCGGCAGCGTCCGGCCCATGAAGCTGGCGCCAACCGAGGGCACGGCGATGCGCGCGTCCCAGGCGGCGATCCCCTTGCGGTCGGCCGTCAGCTGGCCGCGGAACCAGGCGGCGACCGGCGGGCGGAAGCTGCCGGCGGCGAGGTCCTCCTCGCGCGGCCACAGGAGCTGCACCGGCTTGCCGACGGCGCGGGCGATCAGCGCTGCCTCGACCATGGCGTCCGGCTCGGCCTTGCGGCCGAAGCCGCCGCCGATGAGCGTGGGGTGGATGACGACCTGATCGCTCTCAAGGCCGAGCGCGTCGGCGACCCGCCAGTGGGCGAGTGTGAGCGACTGGGTCGGGCCCCAGACCTCGGCCGAATCGCCGGTGACGCGCGCGGTCGCCGTCATCGGCTCGAGGCAGGCGTGGGCGAGAAAGGGGAGGGAATAGCTGGCCTCGACCGGCGTGTCGCCGAGCGCGGCCTCGACACTGCCGCGATCGGTGAGCGGGCGGGCGGTGCCGTCGGCCAGGGCGGCCGTGAGCGCCTGCGCGATCCAGGGGCCGGCTTCGCCGGCGGGGCCCTCACCTTCGGGCGCGTCGAAGACGGCGTTGACGCGGGCCACGGCGCGCATCGCCTCGAAGCTGGTGATGCCGGTGGCCGCGACCCAGTTGGGGCCCCTGACGAGCTGGACGCCGGCCGGCGCCTCGGCCGAGGCGAGGCGACCGCCGACCGGGCCGTGGCGGATGGCAGCAAAGACCATGCCGGGCACGCGGACATCGGCGCCGAAGCGGGCGCGGCCATCCACCTTGGGCGGGATATCGAGCCGGGGAAGGGCGCGGCCCTCGAGCCGGCGGTCGGCCACCGGCCGGAGCTTCGGGCGGGGCGGGTCGCGGTTCGGATCGACGAGCTGGGCGGCATCGGCGAACGACATCCGGTTCGCCTTGTAGCGGACGAAGCCGTTCACCGTGTCGAGCTGGCTTGCCGACACCCCCCATTCCTGTGCGGCGGCCATGATCAGGCGGGCGCGGGCTTCGGCCGCGGCCTCGCGCAGCTGGTCATGATAGCCCATGATCGAGGTGCTGCCGCCTGTCAGGTGCAGGTTGAGGCGGCGGATCGCCTCGGCCCCGAGACGCTCGGCAAGGCCGCGGAGCGGGGGCGGCAGGCCGGCGCTGCCCAGCCGCGCCATGCCGACATGGGCGAACTGGGGGTGCCAGGGCGCGGGCTCGACCGCCATCATGCCCCAGGTGGCCCCGAGCTCGTCGGCGACGATCTGCGCGAAGCCCGACATCACCCCCTGGCCCATTTCCGCCTGCGGCACGGCAACCGTGACGCGGCCATCGGTGCCGACGCGGATCCAGGGGCCGACGAGCACCTCGCCCTCGCCCGCGACCCAGGCATTGGGCCATGTGCGCGGCCAGAGCGCATAGCCGACGAGAAGGCCGAGGCCGGCGCCGGCGCCGATCAGCAGGCCCCGCCGCGTGGCGCGGAAGCGGCGGGTGCCGGCAGGCGGATCGGGGGCGGGGCCGGGCTCGGTCGTCTGGAGCATGGGGGGGCCTTACACGGGGGGGCAGGCGCGCGAAAGCGCCGAAGGCGCCGCACGCCAGCGCCCCCGGCTGGCCAAGCCGGCCCGGCTGGGCTAGGCGGCCGCCGGTACCGGAACGGGCTGGCAGGCAAGGGGCGACGCGCAGTGACCAACGAGGGACAGCCGGCCGGCGACAATCTGCATCCCAATCCGCATCATCGGACGCTGGCCGACGCCATCGACGCGAAGGCGGCGACGGTGGGGGTGATCGGGCTGGGCTATGTTGGCCTGCCGCTGGCGGTGACGGCGGCGCTTCGCGGCCACCGCGTGCTGGGGTTCGACATCGATCCCGCGAAGATGGTGCGGCTGTCGGCGGCCGACAGCTATATCGAGGCAGTCGCCGACGCCGACCTTCGCGCCGTGATCGAGGCGGGGCGGTTCGAGGCCACGACCGACTTCGCGCGGCTGGTCGAGACAAAGGTCATCATCGTGTGCGTGCCCACCCCGCTGACGCGGCACCGCGAGCCCGACCTCAGCTATGTGGAGCGGACCGCGCGCGACATCGCCGCGCATGTGCAGCCGGGGACGCTGGTGGTGCTGGAATCGACCACCTTTCCGGGCACGACGTCCGAGATCCTGACGCCGATCCTGGAGACCAGCGGGCTGACGGCCGGGGAGACACTGTTCGTGGGCTTCTCGCCCGAGCGCGAGGACCCGGGAAACGAGCGGTTCCGAACCGCGACCATCCCCAAGATCGTTGCCGGCGACGGGCCGCACGCCGCCGACCTGGTGCAGCGCTTCTACGCGAGCGTGGTGGACAAGGTGGTGCCCGTCTCGACGACGGCGACGGCCGAGGCCGTCAAGATCACCGAGAATGTCTTTCGCGCCGTCAACATCGCGCTGGTGAACGAGCTGAAGCTGATCTACGACCGGATGGGGATCGACATCTGGGAGGTGATCGACGGGGCGGCGACCAAGCCCTTCGGATTCATGCCCTTCTATCCCGGGCCGGGGCTGGGCGGCCACTGTATCCCGATCGACCCCTTCTACCTCACCTGGAAGGCCCGCGCGCACGAGATCAATACCCGCTTCATCGAGCTGGCCGGCGAGATCAATGTCGCCATGCCGCGCCACATCGTTGACCGGGTGCGCGAGGTGGCCGACCGGTCGCTGGGCCGGGGCCTCACCGGGCTTCGCGTGCTGATCGTGGGGATCGCCTACAAGAAGAATGTGTCCGACATGCGCGAAAGCCCGTCCGTCAGGCTGATGGAGCTGCTGCTGGAGGCGGGCGCCAGCGTGGACTTCCATGACCCGCATGTACCGGCGATCCCGAGGATGCGCGAGCATCCCGCCCTGTTCGGGCGGCGGTCGGTCGGCCTCGAGGGGCTGGCGGCCGGCGCCCATGACCTGGTGCTGATCGCGACCGACCATGACGCGGTGGACTATGGCGCGATCGTGGCCGCCGGCGTGCCGATCGTCGACACCCGCAACGCGATCGCCCGGCGCGGGCTCGACATGGCGCGGGTGACGAAGGCGTGAGGCGTGGCCGAAGGCGCGGTCAGCCCTGGATGACGGCGCGCACGGCCGCGATCCGCTCGTCGCTGGCCCAGGGGCGCAAGCGCTGAACCTCGGCCGGGCGGTCGCCGGCGAGCAGCCGGTCGAGAACGGCGGGAAGGGCCCGCTCATCCTCGGCGACGAGGATTCCGGGCACGGACGCCAGCTGCCGCGCGGTTGCCCACTGATGGTCGTTGCGGGTTTCGGCGAGATGGCCGCGCCTGGGCATGATGACGATGGGCTTGCCGCAATCGAGCGCGGTGATGATCGAGCCCATGCCGGCATGCGCCACGAGGAAGTCGGCCTGGGCGACGGTGCGGCGGTAGCTGGCGGGATCGAGGCGGGCGACCAGCTCAAAATGCCGGGGCCGGTAACGGCCCGACCCTTGCGCGAACACGCGCGCACCGGTGCGGCCGGCCCACTGGTCCACCGCCTCGACCAGCCGGTCGAAGGGTTCATGCGTGCCGATCGTCAGGAAGATCACAGGACCGAACCCCGGTAGTGGGGGCCGTGCGGCCGGGCGAGATCGGGCCATTGCGTGAGCCAGAGGGCGGCGTGCGGGCCGGCCTTCTCGCCCGAGAGCGACAGCGCCTCCACATTGGCGATGCTGTCGATCCAGACGCCCTTCGCGCCGAGGAGCCGGCCGAGGCGGATGGCGAGATAGCCGGCGGCCGCCCCGGTGGTGACGATGACGTGCGGGCGGACGGCGAGCAGGATGGCCGAGACCCGGACCAGCTGGGCGAGAAGGCGGGCCTTCTGCCAGCGGTTGGCTTCGGGAAAGGTATGGAAGGCCGGTTCGGGCAGGCCGGCGCGGGCGGCCGCATCATTCGCTTGCGTGCGCGCGGCGGGATCGGAGGTGGCCAGCGCAAGCGCCGTGCCCTGGAACGCCGGCATCAGCCGCAGCAGCTGCACCCAGTGGCCGCCCGTCGAGGAGATTGCCAGCACCCGCCGCATCGCGGCATGCCCTGGGCTGCCGGCGAGGGCCGGTCAAGCCAGGGGGCCAGGCATGGGCGAGCGAATCCGGGTGGCGCCAGGGCTGTCGATCGGCGGGGAGGAGCTGCGGTTCAGCTTCACCCGCGCCGCCGGCCCAGGCGGGCAGAGTGTGAACCGGGTGGAGACCGCGGCCGAGCTTCGCTTCGACCTCAAGGCCTCGCCATCGCTGCCGGCGCCGGTGAAGGCGCGCGCCGCGCGGCTGGCCGGCAGCCGGCTGACCGCGGGCGGCGGCGCGCGCCCGTCGCACTGACGCCAAGAGGCGACGCGGGGCGGTGAAGGCCGGGCGGCGGCGACCCGGCGCCGGGCCGGACGAGGGCTGAACCACCCGTGGCGGGCGTCAAGGATTTGACGCCGCCGCGGCGCGAATCGCCAGGAAAATGACGCATCGCAGCGGCTTCGCGCCCGCCGGCCGAAGGGCGCGGGGATTGGCACGGGCCTTGCACCTATCCCCGCGTCCGCCCTGTCACGGCAGCGGGGCGGCCGGATTGAGCGGTCATGTGGGAAGGATCGGCCCGATCGTATCCATTGCCGCAATGAGGGGGATGGGATGAAACCGGTTCCCGGCACGATGTCAGCCGCGCACGGTTCGACACGGGTTCAGAACGAAGACGGCGGGCCAGCGCCTGCCGGAAACGGGTTCGGACAGGGGTGGACGCGGATCCTGGCCGCGGCGGCGGCCCATGCCCGGGCTGCGGCCGACGGCGGCATGCCCGTCGCCGCCGACCCGGCGAGCCAGGCGCTGCTTCAAGCTGCCGGGCGGGTGGCGGCGACATCGGTGACGGTGCTGCTGACCGGCCCCTCGGGCGCGGGCAAGGAGGTGTTAGCGCGCCACATCCACGATCTGAGCCCGCGCGCCGGCCGGCCGTTCGTCGCGGTCAATTGCGCCGCCCTTCCCGAGGCGATGCTGGAGTCGCTGCTGTTCGGCCATCTGCGCGGCGCGTTTACCGGCGCGACCGAGGCGGCCGAGGGCCTGTTCCGGGCCGCGGATGGCGGAACCCTGTTCCTGGACGAGCTGGGCGAGCTGCCGCTGCCGCTGCAGGCCAAGCTGCTGCGCGCCATCGAGCTTCGCGAGGTGCTGCCGCTGGGAGCGACCCGGCCGGTGGCGGTGGACGTGCGGCTGGTGGCCGCCACCCACCGGGATCTGGCGGCCGAGGTCGAGGCCGGGCGGTTCCGGGCCGACCTCTACTGGCGGCTGGCGGTGTTTCCGCTGCGGCTGCCGGCGCTGGCCGAGCGGCCGGGGGACATCGCGCCGCTCGCCTGTGCGCTGCTGGCGCGGCACGGCGCCGACCCGGCGCGACTGACGGCCGACGCCCTGGCCGCGCTGCTGGCGCACGGGTGGCCGGGGCAGGTGCGCGAGCTGTCGAACGCGCTGGCGCGCGCGCTGGTGCTGGCTGGCGACGGGCCGATCGAGCCGGCGCACCTCGGGCTGGGCACAGGCCCCGTCACCGGTGGGCGCCCGGCGGCGCTGCCCGAGGCGCGCGCCGCGCACGAGGCCGAGTGCATCCGCCGCGCGCTCGCCGGGACCGGCGGCAACCGGCGGGCGGCCGCTGGCCTTCTGGGCATTTCCGAGCGGACGCTGCGCTACAAGCTGGCCGCTGCGGCCGGACGGCCGCGAATCAATGACCCGGCCGGACGGCCGCGAATCAATGACCCGGCCGGACGGCCGCGAACCAGTGACCCGGCCGGACGGATCGCGCCACGGCCCGCCGGGGTGACGCTGCAATGACCGCGCCGCTGTCCGGCCCGGTCGGCCTGTCGGGCGTGCTGGCGCTGCGCGCCGAGATCCTGGCGAAGAGCCGGACGCTGGGGGCCGTGCATGCGATGCCCCAGGTGCCGGCCACGGGCGAGGGGCCATCGAAGACGAGCGCCGCGCCAGCCGACTTCACCCGCACCATGGCCGATGCGCTGAAGGCGGTGCACGCGCTCCAGACGGAGTCGAGCGCGCAATCAGCCGCCTTCGAGCGTGGCGAGACCCAGGATCTGGCCGCGGTGATGCTGGCGCGGCAGAAGGCCTCGATCGCCTTCGAGGCGACGGTGCAGACGCGAAACCGCCTGCTGGCGGCCTATCGCGACATCATGAACATGCCGGTCTGAGGCGGGCGTCGTGGCCGAGACCCTGCCTGCCGCCGCTGCTGCGCCCGGCGCCGATTTGCCCGGGCGGGCCGGCGCGCTGCCGCTGCCGCCGGCGGTGCTGCGCCTGCTGGCCCCAATCCTGCCGCCGCGCCTGCCCTGGCCGGTACCGGCGGCCGGGCTTGTCGGCCTGCTGCTCATCGGCTGGCTGGCGCTGAAGCCGCCCGAGCGCGCGCCACTGTTCACCAGCCTGCCTGACTCCGACAAGGCGGCTGTCGTCGCCGCGCTGGAGGCCGCCGGGCTGCCGGTCGCGCTCGACCCGCGCACCGGCGCGGTGCTGCTGCCGGCCGACGACCATGCGCGGGCGCGGATGCTGCTGGCCGGCCAGGGGCTGCCGCGCGCCGCGCCGGGCGGCGCCGAGCTGCTGGACAGCTTGCCCCTGGGGGCGAGCCGGGCGGTGGAAGGGGCGCGGCTGAAGGCGGCGCAGGAGCGCGAGCTGGCGCGCGCCATCGAATCCCTGACCAGCGTGGACCAGGCGCGGGTGCTGATCGCCCAGCCCGAGCCTTCGCCCTTCGTTCGCGATCGCGCGCCGGTGACCGCCTCGGTAACGCTGGCGCTGGCGCCCGGCCGCGCGCTGTCAGACGCGCAGGCACGCGCCATCGTGCATCTGGTGGCGGGCGCGGTGCCGGGGCTGGCGCCCGACCGGGTGGCGATCGCCGACCAGACGGGGCGGCTGCTGGCCGGCGAGGGTTCGGACGCTGTCGGCCGCGACGAGGCCGAGGCGCGGCGGCTGAAGCTGCAGGCGGCGATGGAGGCCCGCGCGCGCGCGGCGATCCTGGACCTGCTGGCCCCCGTGGTGGGTCGCGAGAATGTGAGCGCGCAGGTGGCGGTCGAGCTGGACTTCGCAGCGCGCGAGGCGGCCGAGGAGCGGTTCGACCGCGAGGGGGCGCTTCGGTCCGAGCAGGTGAGCCGGTCCTCGAGCAGCGAGCCGCGCGCCATCGGCATCCCCGGTGCGCTCAGCAACACCCTGCCATCGGCCGCCACTGTCGCGGCCGGCCCGCCGCCCGCCGCCCTGCCGGCGCCGGCAGCGACGGCGACAGGGAGCGAATCGTCGACCCGCAACTATGAGCTGGGCCGGTCCGTGGAAGTGACCCGGCAGGCCGGCGGCCAGGTGCGGCGGCTGACCGCAGCCGTCATCGTTCGCGCCGACGCGCTGGGGCCGCCGGCCGGTCGTGCGCGCATGCTGGCCGAGATCCGCGGGCTGGTGGAAGGCGCCATCGGTTACGACCCCGAGCGAGGCGACCGGATCGCGGTGGCGGCCCGGCCCTTCGCACCGCCGGCCGGCGCGCCGCCGATCTGGCGCGAGCCGGTGGTGGTGGAGGGCGCGAAGTGGCTGGCGGCCGCGCTGGTCGCCGTGGGGCTGCTGGCCTTCGTGATCCGGCCACTGGTGAGATACCTCGCCGACAGGGGCCGGCTGGCGGGGCAGGGCGCGGGGCCACAGGCGCTGCCGGCGCCGGCCGAGCCGGCGGCCATCGACTACAGCGCGAAGCTGGCCGAGGCGCGGATGCTGGCGGCTGCTGACAGCCTGCAGGCGACCGCCGTGGCGCGGCGGCTTCTGAATCAGGCGCCGGCGGCCTGAGATGCTGAGCGGCCCGGAAAAGACCGCGCTGCTGCTGCTGCTGCTGGAAGAGCCGCAGGCGGCCGGCCTGCTGGCGCGGCTGGAGCCGGCCGAGGTGGAGACGATCGGCCGCGCCATGCTGGGCGTAGCCGAGGCCAGCCCCGAGACCATCGACGCGCTGCTGGACGAGGTGCTGGCGATCGCGCGCGCGACGGTGGCCGTGGGCGAGGGGCCGCCCGCGGTGCGCGACCTGCTGGGCCGGGCATTGGGCGAGGACCGGGCGGCGAGCGTGATCGAGCGGCTGGGCCCGGCTGCGCGCGAGCCGTTGTTCGAGCGGCTGCACTGGCTGGAACCCGGCGCAATCGCCGGCCTGATTGCCGACGAGCCGCCGCAGGTGCAGGCGCTGCTGCTGGCGCAGCTGCCGACGGCCCGCGCCGCCGCGGTTCTGGCCGGGCTGCCGGCGCCGACCCGGCCCGACCTCATCCGCCGGGTGGCAACGCTGGGCGCCGTCGGGCCGGCGGTGCTGGAAACGCTGGACGGCGCGCTGACCGAGCGGATCCTGGCGGCGCGGCCGCGCCCGCCGGTTGCCGGGCTGGGCGGGCTGAAGCTGGCCGCCGACCTCGTCAACATGGCTGGGCTGGACGAGGCCGAAGCGCTGGCCGCGCTCGAGGCGACCGACCCCGAGCAGGGCCGGGCGCTGGCCGAGACCCTGTTCACCTTCGACGATCTCGACCGGCTGTCGGACCGGGCGTTGCAGACGCTGATGCGCTCGCTGGAGGCGGAACTGCTGGTGCCCGCCCTGCGCGCCGCGCCGGTGACGCTGCGCGAGCGGCTGCTGGGCGCCATGCCGCAGCGCGCCGCCCAGGCGCTGGCCGACGAGATCGAGAACCGCGGCCCGGTGCGCTTCGACGAGGCGCTGGCCGCGCAGAAGGCGATCGCCGCCGAGGCACGGCGGCTGGCGTCCACAGGCGAGATCAGCCTGCCGGGCAAGGGGCCGGCCTATGTCTGAGCCCGGGGTCGCGACCGGCGCCCGGCAGGCGGCGGCAGTGCCGCTTGCCGCGCTGCTTGCACCGCGCCGCTATCGCGCGATCGAAGCGGCCGATGCCCTGGCCACGGCCCGCGCCGAGGGCTTCGCGGCGGGGCAGGCGGCCGCCGAGGCGGCCTTGCGCGAGCGGATCGAGGCGCTGGAATCGGAAGTCGCCGAGGCGCGCGCCACCTGTGGGGCCGAGCTTGCCGCGGCCGAGCGTCGCGCAAGGGCCGCGGCCGATGCAATTGCCGGCGCCCTGGCCGAGGGTCTGGCGGTGCTCGGCCTTGCGGTGGCGCGCGCCGTGCTCGCCGCCGAGCCGCGTGCGACCGAGGCGATGATCGAGGCCAATCTCGCCCGGCTGCTGTCGGCGCTGCCGCCGGGGGCGGTGGGCACGCTGGCGCATGCGCCGGGTGCTGCCGTGCCGGCCGCGGCGCTGCCGCCGGGCTGGGTGCTGGCCGCAGACCCGGCGCTCGCCCACGACGCGCTTCGCGCCGAGCTCGGCATGCAGGCGCTGGAAAGCTCGATGGCGCAGCAGCTGGCGGCTGCGCTGGCACGGCTGGAGGGGGCGGATTGATGGCGGCGCGCCTGTCGGCACAGGCTGCCGCGCTGGCGGCGCGGCTCGGGCCCGGCGCGCCGCCGCTGCCGATGCTGGCGACCGGGCGGCTGCTGCGCGGCGATGCGCTGACGGCCGAAGCGGCGGGGCTGTCGGCGCCGATCGGCGCGCTGGTCGCGCTGGAGACGGCGGCCGGCGACCTGCTGGCGGACGTGGCCGGCGTTTCGGAAGGGCGGCTTCGCCTGCTGCGGCTGTCGCCCGGGCCGGTCGAGGCGGGATGCCGGGTGCGGCGGCTGCCGGGCGGCGAGGATGTCGGCGTGGGCGACGGGCTTCTGGGCCGCGCCGTGGATTCGCTGGGCGCGCCGCTGGACAGCGGCCCGGCGCCGGTCGTGTCGACGCGCTGGCCGCTTGCCGGACGCCCGCTGCCGCCGCTGGCGCGCGCCGAGATCGACCAGCCGCTGTCGACCGGCGTTCGGGCGATCGACGCGCTGTTCACCCTGGGAGTGGGCCAGCGGGTGGGGCTGATCGCGGGGACCGGCGTGGGGAAATCAGTTCTGCTGCGGCAATTGCTGCGCGGAATCGAGGCCGATGCCATCGTGCTGGCGCTGATCGGCGAGCGCGGCCGGGAGATTGCCGGGTTGCTGGCGGACCTGCCGGCGGGTGTCCGGGCGCGTACGCATGTGGTGGCGGAGCCGGCCGACCGGGCGCCGGCCCTCAGGCTGCGCGCGGCGCGCCGGGCGCTGGCAGTGGCGGAGTGGCTGCGAAGCATGGGCGCGCAGGTGCTGCTGCTGATGGACAGCCTGAGCCGCGTGGCGATGGCGGCGCGCGAACTGGGCCTGGCGCTGGGTGAGCCGGTGGGCGTGCGCGGCTATCCGCCCTCGGCCCTGGCGATCATTCCGGCGCTGGTGGAGCGGGCCGGGCGGGATTCGGCCTCCGGCGGGGCGATCACCGCCCTGTTCACCCTGCTGGCGGAAGGCGACGACCTGGTGGGCGACCCCGTGGTCGACGCGGCGCGCGGCGCGCTCGACGGGCATCTCCTGCTCGACCGCGACATCGCCGCGCGCGGGCTGTTCCCGGCCATCGATGTCGCCCGGTCCGTCAGCCGGACGATGGACCGGGTGGCGACGCCTGCGCATCAAGCCGCGGCGCGGGCGTGCCGGCGGGACTGGGCACTGGCCGAGGGCGCGCGTGACCTGATCGCCATGGGCGCGCTTGTGCCGGGACAGGACCCGGCGCTGGACCTGGCGCTGGCGCGGCGCCCGGCGCTCGACGCGCTGATCGGCCAGGCGGAAGATGCGGTGGTGCCCTTCGACGCGGCGCTGGCGGCGCTGCTGGAGACCTGGGGGGTGAGCCCATGACCCCGGCGGAGCGGCAGGCGCGGCTTCGCGCGCGGATTGCGCGGGCGGCCGAGCTGGCGGCGCGGCAGCGGGCATCCGCCGTGGCCCGGGCGCGCACCGAACTGGCTGCAGCCGAGAGCCGCAGGGCGCGGCTGGCCGAACTGATCGGAGGGCCCGCGCCTGGCCCGGAGACGGTGCCGGCGCTGGGCGCGGCGGCGGGCTTGCGCGCCCTGCTGGCGCCGGCCCTTGATGCCGCCGACGCGCGGGTGGCGAGCGCCCGCGCGGAACTGGCGGATGCGCTGGCAGCCCAACTTGCAGCCGGGGCGCGCCGGGACGTCGCAGCAGAGGCCGCCCGCAAGTCCCTGCGGCACGCCGAGCGGGCCCGCGAGCTCGCCGTGGCCGCCCAGCTTCCGGGCCGGTCGGCGGTTCCGGCATGAGCGCCGAGGCCATCAGCGCGACGGGGCCGTCGGGCCCGGGGACCGGCAGCGCCAGCACGCCCGGTGGGCGGACCGCGCGGGGCGCGGGGCGGTTCGGGCGCGAGCTGTCCGAACGGCAGCCGGTGGACCCGACGCGCCGCACCGATGCGGCGAGCGAGCCGCCCGCATCAGCCGATGCCACCCCCGGCCGGATGGGGCCGGACGCGGATCGGCGGCCGATGACGGGCCTGCCCGGCGAGCGGCTGCCCGAGCCCCTCGCCGTCAACCTGCCGGCGCTGGCTGTGGGGGGCGCGCCGGCCAGTGGCACCGAGCCGGACGAAGGCCACGCAGCGGCACGGGGCGAAGGGCGCGCGGCGGCTGCAGCCAAGGGTCCGCCAGCAGGCACGCCGGAGGGGGCGTCGATGGTCGGGGCGCCGCTATTGGCGTTGTCGGCGGGCGGGCGGGGGGCAGCGGCGTTCCATGCACGCGGCGAGGCACCGTTCGTGCAGCCAACATCGGGGACGCCAGGGGCGGTATCGCGCGCTGCCGGAACGGTCACCCCCGGGCCAGAGGGGGCGGCGGACGCAGCCGCCCCGGCATTGACGGCCCCGCCCGAGGCGCGGCGCGATCCGCCGACCCGCGCGCGGGCGAGCGGGCCGCCGGTGGGGGACGGGGCGGCACCCGCCGGCGGCGGGCGGGCGCAAGCAGGGCCGGCTTCCGAGGCGCCCGCCCGGGCGGCCGACCACATGCCGGCCGGCGTGGAGCGGCCGGCCGACCTTGCCATCCGGCTGGATCCGGGCGGACGGCTGTTGAGCCTGGGGGTGCGCGATGCCGCCCTGGCTGGGCGACTTGTCGCCACGGCGGACCAGCTTCTGGGGGAACTCACGGCGCTTGGGACCGAAGTGGAGGCGATCGATGTGGGCATACTGGCGATTCCCTCGGCAGAGGAAGGCGCAGGGGCCAGTGTGCAGGGGGATCGCGATGCAGGTGGCCATTCCGGCGAGGGCCGTTCAGGCGCGAAGGCGTTGGGCGATGGGCTCGACGCGCGCGGCGGCCTCGCAGGCGTCGACGGCGACGGCCCGGTTTTGCCGCCGGCGACAGACGCCGCGGCCGACCCCGGCGATCGAACAGGGGACAGGGCGACGGGTGGCGATGCGGGAATCGATCCGGGTTTCGGCAGCAGCGCGGGTGCGCCGGGCGGCGACCGGCGCGGCGGCTGGGCCGCGGCGGCGCTGATGCTGCGCCTTTCCCGATCGCCGGCTGACGCGCAGGCGGCCGCGCCGGCCGAGGGCCGGGCGGGCGGACCGGAGCCGGGTGCCGCGCCCTTGCGGCGGGTGGACATCCATGTCTGAGGCGGTGGCGGGCGACGCCCCGCCGGCGCCGCGCAAGCGCGGGAAGCTGGGGCGGCTGCTGCTGCCGCTGGCAATGCTGCTGGCGGGCGCAGGCGCGGGAGCGGCTGGCATGCTGTTCCTGCCGGAGCTGGCGCCCGGGCTGCTGCCGGGCGGCGAGAGGAAGCCGGTGCCGAAGGCCGCGCCGCTCGCCTATCTGGAAATCGACCACAGCTTCACCGCGAACCTGCGCGACACCGGCCGCTTTCTGCAGGTGCGGATCGCCGTGTCGACGCTGGGCGGCGACCCGGTGCTGCAGGCCGTGGAGCGGCACCGGCTGGCGATCATCGCCGCGGTGCTTGCCGTGCTGGGCGAGACCGGCGAGGGCGAGCTGGTGGCGCCCGGCGGCCGCGAGCAGCTGGCGAAGCGGCTGCGCGCGACCATCAACGACGTGCTGCAGCGCAAGAGCGGCATCGCCGGGATCGACGATGTGTTCATCGTGACCTTTGTGCTGCAATGACCCGCGCCGCACCCCTGCCCTTTCCCTGGCCTCGCGCCGAGCCGGCTGCGCCCCTCGTCGCGACCGCTGCTGACCAGGGGCCGCTCGCCAGGCTGGATCCGCCGGCGCTGGCGGCGGCGCTGGCGCCGGAGCTCAACCGGCTGTTCGCGCTGGAGGTTCTGCCAGACGCCGGGCCAGCGTCGTCGGCCACCCCGGCGCGCGCCGTGCGGGTGGCGCGGCTGCCGGTGACCGCCACGCCCGGCGAGCCGGTCCACTGGATCGCGCTGGCGATCGACCCGGCGACGGCGGGCGCGGCGCTGTCACGCCTCTATGGCGCGCCGGGCAGCGTTGCCGATGGCGAGCCCGCGCTACCGGCCGGCGTCGCCGGGACGGCGGCCTGGCTGTCGTTCGCGCGGCTGCTGGCGATGGCGCTGGCGCGCGCCCTGCAGCTGCTGGGCGTGGCGCCGGCCGGGGCGCCGGCGGTGGTCGCGCGGCCGGTGGTGGACGATCCCGACCCGGCGGCGCTGGCGCTGGCGCTGGACCTGGGGGGGACGCGGCTGGCGCTGCTGCTGACGGCCGATCCGGCGCCGGTCGCGCCAGCGGCCGCAGCGCCGGCGGCAGCGACGGCAGCGGCAGCCGACGCGGGCTTTGCCGCGCGCGCCCGGGCGCGCGTCCTGGATATCACCCTGCCGGTGACGCTGCGGCTGGCCGGCTGGCGGCTGCCGGTGGCGCGGGTGGCCGGCCTGAAGGCCGGCGATGTGCTGCCGATCGAGGCGCCGTGGCACCTCGACCTGATGGTGGGCGGCCGCCGGATCGCGCGTCTGCCAGCCGAAGATATCGTCGGGCAACGTTCAATTTCCGACGATGTCGTCGGGCGACGTTCAATTTCCGACGATGACATCTGGCGGGGCCCGCCTGCCGCAGCGGCCGGGTCGCCCGACAGCGGTTTCGGGCTGCAGGAGGACGCATGAACGCCATACCGCCCGCCGACCAGCTGTCCGACAGCAAGGGCCGGGCGCGCCGTGGCGGCGGTGAGGCCGTGCGGCTGACGCCGGAGGGTCTCGGCGAGGTTGGGCCGGCCCCGGATGCGCTGGAGGCGGAAGGCCGGGGACGCGCGGCGGCCGCCTCGGGCGGCCAGGCGGCGCCATCGGGCGGCGCGGTCGTGCCGCCGCATCTGGCGGCCGTCGAGGTGACGTTGTCGGTGGAGGTCGGGCGGCGGCAGCTGCCGCTGGGCGAGCTGGTCAGCGTCGAGCCGGGCCAGCTGTTCGAGCTGGACCGGCTGACCGACGAGCCGGTGCGGGTGCTGGTGAACGGCACGCCCTTCGCGCGCGGCGAGGTGGTGGCGATCGGCGACCGGTTCGGGATCCGGCTCACGGCGATCGAGGGGCAGGCGGACACGGCATGAGCGGGACGCGCGCGCCATGAGCGAGGCGACGCTGGGCGGCGGCTCGGTGCTGGCCGATTTCCTCACGCGGCTGGCGATCGCCCTGCCGCTGGTGTGCGGTGCCGCGGTGCTGGGGTTGCTGGCGATGCGGCGCTGGGGGACGGGCCGCCTCGTCCGCGCCCGCGCCGCGCCGCGGCTTGCCGTCGAGGCGATGGCGTCGCTGGGGCCGACGGCGCGGGTGGCGCTGGTGCGCCTGGACGAGCGCGAGCTGCTGGTGGGCGTGAGCGGCGGCACCATGGTGCTGCTGTCCGAGGGCGGCGTGCCGGCGGGCCGGGCGGGCGACGCGGCCGGCGCGATGCCGGGCAGGGCGGACACGCCATGATCCGCGACCGCACCGACGGCGCGATGCGGCTGGCGCGGCTGGCGCATCTGGCTCTGTTCGCGGCCGGGCTGATGCTGCTGCTGTTCGCCGGGCCGGCGTTCGCGCAAGGAGCAGATGGCCCCGCCGCCGACCCCGCGCCCGGGTCCTCGCCGCTGGGCGGGCTGATCGCGCTGGCCGGCGGGGAGGGATCGACGCCCTTCTCCCTGTCGCTGCAGCTGCTGCTGCTGATGGCGCTGCTGACGCTGCTGCCCTCCGTGCTGCTGATGATGACCGCCTTCGTGCGGATCGTGGTGGTGCTGGCGATCCTGCGGCAGGCGCTGGGGCTGCAGCAGGCGCCGCCCAACCAGCTGCTGATCGGGCTCGCCCTGTTCCTGACCTTCTTCGTGATGCAGCCGACGCTTGCCGAGCTGAACCGCGTCGCCCTTCAACCCTTCGTGGCCAATGATCTGTCGGCCGAGCGCGCGATCCTGGCGGCGGGCGATGTGCTGCATGGCTTCATGCTCGCCCAGACGCGGACCGCCGATCTGAGGCTGTTCGCGGAGCTGGCCGGCGCGGGGCCGTTCGAACGCCCCGAGGAGGTGCCGATGCGGGTGCTGCTGCCGGCGTTTGCGACCTCCGAGCTGAAGACCGCCTTCATGATCGGCGTGCTGCTGTTCCTGCCCTTCCTGGTGATCGATCTGGTGGTGGCCGCGGTGCTGATGGCGCTGGGGATGATGATGGTCTCCCCGGTGCTGATCGCGCTGCCCTTCAAGCTGATGCTGTTCGTGGCGGTGGATGGCTGGGCGCTGGTGACCGCCTCGCTGGCGCAGAGCTTCGCCAGCGGATGAGAAGCGCGGGCGGGCAGGCATGACAGCAGCCGACGCGCTTCTCCAGGACAGCGTCGCGCGGGCGCTGCTGGTGCTGGTGCTGGCCTCGCTGCCGGCGCTGCTGCCGGCGCTGCTGATCGGCCTGCTCGTCGGCCTGCTGCAGGCAGCAACCTCGGTGCAGGAGGCGTCGCTGTCGTTCGTGCCGAAGCTGGTGGGCGTGCTGCTGGCGATGCTGCTGTTCGGCGGGCTGACTGGCGGGCTGATGGCCGATTTCGCGCGCGAGATGATGATGGCCATCCCCGCGGTCGCGCGCTGAGGTGATGCGCCATGGAACCGGCGGTGCTGGCACAGCCCGAACGCTGGCTTCTGGAACTTGCCTGGTCGTCGCTGAGGGCAGGTGCGGCGCTGGCGCTACTGCCGGCGCTCGGCGGGCAGCTGATCCCGGTTCGCGTGCGAATCGGGCTGGCGGGTGCGGTGGGCTGGCTGCTGCTGGACGGCGACACGCCGCCCGCGCCCCCCGATGACCTGCTGTCGCCCGCCGGGCTGGCAGCGGTCTGCGGCGAGCTGATGATCGGGCTGGTGGCAGCGCTGGCGCTTCACGCCGCCTTCGCCGCGGCCGTCATCGCCGGCGAGTGGCTGGCGCAGACCATGGGGCTGGGCTTTGCCGTGGTGGTGGACCCGACGACGCCCAATGCGCCGGTGCTCTCGGGCCTGTTCGCGCTGCTGATGTGGGCGCTGTTCCTGGGGGCAGGCGGGCATCTGCTGCTGATCGAGGTGATCGTGCGCAGCCATGCGGTGCTGCCCGGCGGTGGCGCGCTGCTCGCGCCGGAGCGGCTGTCGTTGATCATCGGCTGGGGCGGGTTCGCACTCGCCTCCGGCCTGATCGCGGCGCTTCCCATGGGGGCGGCGCTGCTGCTGGTGAACCTGGCCGTCGGCATGGCGGCGCGCTCGGCGCCGCAGCTCAACCTGTTCGCGGTCGGCTTTCCCCTCCTGATGCTGGCTGGCTTCGCCGGGCTGCCGCTGGCGCTTCCGGGGCTGGCGGCGGGGCTGTCGGGCGCGCTTGCCGAGATGCAGGCGGCGATGGCGGCGGTGCTGCTTGGCTGAGCCGCCGGCCGACGAGAAGACCGAGGCGCCGACACCCAGGCGCCGCGAGCGAGCGCGCGCGCAAGGCGACCGGCTGCAGTCCCGCGATCTGGCGACCGCCCTGTCGGCACTGGCCGGGGCCGGCTGGCTGTGGCTGATGGGGCCTGACCTGTGGGCGGGGGTGAAGGCGGCGGCTGCCGCCGGATTCCGGATCGAGGCCGACGATCTGGTGGCGATTCGGCCGGCTGACCGGCTGCTGCGTCTGCTGGCGCCGCTGGCCTGGCCGCTGCTGGCGCTGGGGGTGGCGGCGATGCTGGCGGCGGCGGCGGGACAGGCGATGACCGGTGGCCTCGGCTTCACGCCGAAGCTGCTGGCGCCGAAGGCCGGGCGGCTGGATCCAGTGAAGGGGCTTGGCCGGATGTTCGGCCGGCGCGGGCTTGTCGAGCTGCTGAAGGCGCTCGCCAAGGCCATCGTGCTGATCGGCCTGTCGGCGCTGTTGCTGTGGCAGTGGCGCGGCGATCTCGCCGGGCTGTCGGCGCAGCCGCTGGCGGCCGCCACGGCGCGCGCCGGCGAGCTGGGCCTGTGGCTGTTCGCGGCCCTGGTGCTGGGCCTGGTGCTGATCGCGGCCGCCGACGTGCCGATCCAGATCCTCGACTGGCTGAAGCGCCTGCGCATGACCCGGACCGAGGTTCGCGATGAGCTGAAGGAGCAGGAGGGGCGCCCGGAAGTGAAGGCCGAGCGGCGGCGGCTGGCGCGGCAGCTGGCGCGCCGGACGACGGGCGCGGCGCTCGCCGAGGCGAGCGTGGTGCTGACCAACCCCACCCACTATGCGGTCGCGCTTCGCTACCGGCCTGGGATCGACTTCGTGCCGGTGGTGCTGGCGCGCGGGCGCGGGCTGCTGGCCGAAGTCATCCGCGAGCTGGCAGAGGAGGCCAGGGTGCCGGTGCTGTCCTACCCGTCAGTTGCGCGCGCGCTCTATTTCACCGGCCGGGTGGGGGAGCCGATCCGGCCCGACCTCTATGGGGTGGTCGCGACCATCCTGGCCTTCGTGCTGCGCGCGCGCGACGGGCTGGCGGCCGGCGTGCCGCCGCTGGCCGAAGCGCCGCCTTCGGCCCTGTTCGACGAGGAGGGGCGGCAGGTGCCGCCGGGCTGAGGCCGGCTTTCGCTTCCCCTGCGAATCCGGGCCTGCCAAAAGGGCCGGGATGGCCCGCCCCCGCCTGACGCCCGCGCTCATCGCGTGCCTGCTGCTGGCCCTGTGGAGCCCGGCGGCGGGCGCCCAGCCGGCCGAGCCGCCGGCGCGCACGGCGGTGGCGGGCGCGCTTCGCCTGCTGCCGACGCCGGAAGGGCTGACGGTGCGGCTGGCGCTGTCGGCGCCGCTCGCGGCACCGCCGCGCGCCTTTGCCCTCGACGACCCGATGCGCTGGGCCATCGACCTCGACCGGGCCTCGAGCCTGCGGCGGGAGGTGGCGGGGCGGGGCGAGGCGCGCGGCGCACGGGTGTCGCAGTTCGACCCGCAGACGGTACGGATCGTGATCGACCTTGCCCAGCCGATGCGGCTGGCCGAGGCCGTCCAGACCGCCGACCAGGTGCTGGAGCTCCGCTTCCGGCCGACCGATGCGGCCGGATTCCGGCAGGCGGTTGCGCGCGGGCGGGCGCCGATCGACGGCTTCGTTCAGGAACGCCCGCGCGCCGTGCCGCCAGGGCCTGAGCCGCCGGCCGATCTCGAGGCCGAGAGCCGTCGCCGGCTGGACGCGGTGAAGGCAGCGCTGGCCGAGGCCGAGCGGAGCCTCGCCGCGCCCGCCCCGGCGCTGCCGGGAAGCGAGCCTCCAACGGCCGCCAAGCGGTCGCCTGGAAGCGAGCCTGGCCTGACCGCGCCGGCGCCGCCGCGGCGGCCGCTGCGCCGAGTGGTGGTGCTGGACGCAGGGCATGGCGGTCGCGATCCGGGCGCGCCCTCGGTCATCGGCGGGCATGAGAAGGAGGTGACGCTGGCGATCGCGCTGGCCGCCCGCCGGGCGATTGAGCGCCGCGCGGCGCGGGAGGGCCTGCCGGTGACGGTGCGGCTGACGCGCGACGACGACCGCTTCGTGACGCTGGGCGAGCGGGTGCGGCTGGCGCGGCAGTGGGGCGCCGACCTGTTCATCTCGATCCATGCCGACGCCGCGCCCAACGCCGAGGCGCGGGGTGCGACCGTTTATACCCTCTCCGACGTCGCCTCCGACCGCGAGGCCGCGCGGCTGGCGCAGCGCGAGAACCGCGCCGACCTGATCGCCGGGATCGACCTGTCGGGCGAGCGGGCGGACGCGGCTGCGATCCTCATCGACCTTGGGCTTCGCGACAGCATGAATGCGAGCGCCGACTTCGCCCAGGCGCTGCAGCGGGCGATGGAGCCCAGGGGCGTGCCCTTCCGGCAGAATTTCCACCGCTTCGCCGGTTTCCAGGTGCTCAGGAACCTGGGGGTGCCGGCGGTGCTGCTGGAGACGGGCTATATGTCCAACGCAGAGGACAGCCGCTACCTGTTCTCGAGAAGCGGACAGCAGGCAGTGGCGGACGGGATCGCCGATGCCGTCGTCGGCTGGTTTTCCGAGCGGCGGTCAGGCCGGGGCGGGTAGCCGTTCGATCGCCGGATGGCCGGCGGCCGCAGTGCAGAAACGGATGCACTCGCGGCGGATCCGTTCGCGGTCGGCCGGGGTGGTGTCGGGCGCGAAATAGCGGTGGATGGCTTCCCCGACGAGGGCGTAGATGAGGTTGGCGGCGATGTCGGTATCGATGCCATAGGCGCCGTGACGGGCGGCAACGGCCGCCATGTGCGCCCGCGTCCAGTCGATCACGACCTCGCGCGCGGCATGGAAGAAGGGCTCGGCCTCAGGATTTTTCTTGAGTGTGCTGTTGGCGGGGGGACATTCGCCATCGTGGACGACTTCCTCCCACACATTGTTGACCTCGCAGAAGTCGAAGCAGCGGTTCAGCGTCACCTCGAAGGTGAGGCTGTCGAGCGGGTCGCCCTGCTGCATCGCCTCGGTCATCTTCTGGCCGTGCAGGCGGCCGAGTTCGGTGAGGAGGCCAGCCTTGGAGCCGAAATGATAGAAGATCGAGCCTTCCGACACATCGGCCTGCTGGGCGATGTCGGCCGTGCCGGTGTTCGCATAGCCGCGCGTTCCGAAGAGGAGATAGGCGGCTTCCAGCACGCGGCTGCGGGTCTCGGCCGGGTCATAGCGGCGGGCGCGCGCGGGCGCCTCCGGCCGCAGAGCCGGTCTGTCGACATCGCGTGTTGCCCGCACCGGGCGCAGCGCCTTGGTGGCCACGAAGATCCTCTCTCGCCTGCCCTCACTCCCCTGACGCCCGCTTATGCGACAAAACTGAGTAAAGGTCAAAACTTGTGGGCGCCGGGCGGCGCGCTAGATCTTCGGGCATGTGGCGCTGGACAGGATGGCTGGTCGGGCTGGTGGCGGCCATTCTGCTGGGTGGCGCGCTGGTGCCGCGCAATGCCGGCTGGGAGCCGGCGCGGGCCGGTGCGCCGGGCAGCGTGACTATTGGAGTCGAGGCGACGCGCGTCCATGCCGAGATCATCGTGCCGGTGGCCGCCGCTGGGCATGACTGGCGCGCCGTGCTGCCGCCGGGCAGCGTGCCTGTGGGTGTGACGCACCTGAGCTTCAGCTGGGGCGAGCGGGACTTCTTCCTGGCGACGCCGACCTGGGCGGATGTGGACTGGCGGCTTGCGCTTCGCGCCCTGTTTGCGAGCGAAGAAAGCCTGGTGCATATCTACCGGCTGGGCGGTTTCCGGGGCCGGCCGATGGTGGTGGATGCGCAAGGGTACCGGCGGCTCGCGGCCTTCCTGGAGGCCGAGATCGCCCCCGGCGAGCCGATCGCCGGCTATGGGCCGGACGACATCTTCCTGCCCGGCACCAGCCGCTACGGCTGGTGGCGAACCTGCAACCAGTGGGCCGCCGACGCGCTGGCCGCGGCCGGAGTCCGGGTTGGCATCTGGACACCGTTCGCGCAGGGGCTCATCTGGCGGTTCGATCGGGCGGAGGCGATGGCATGACGACGCGGCAGGTGTGGCGGCTGGCACGGCGGCCGGTGGGCGAGATCGGCGACGGCGACCTGGTGCTGCACGAGGAGGCGCTGCCCGAGCCGGGGGACGGCCAGTTCCTGATGGAAATCCTCTATCTGTCGCTGGATCCGACCAACCGGATCTGGATGTCGGACATGGAACAATACATGCCGCCCGTGGGTCTTGGGGAGCCGATGCGCGGCGGGGTGGTGGGCCGGGTGATCGCCAGCCGCAAGGCCGGCGTCAGCGAAGGGCAGCTGATGGCGGGCCTGGGCGAATGGGCGAGCCACATGCTGACCGACGGCAGCGGGCTGATGCCCTTCCCCGAGATCCCGGGGATTTCGATCCCGGCCGCCTTCGGCACCTTCGGCGTGGTGGGGCCGACAGCCTATTTCGGCCTTCTGGACATTGGCCGGCCGCAGCCGGGCGAGACGCTCGTCGTCTCGGCCGCGGCAGGGGGCGTGGGGCAGATCGTGGGGCAGATCGGCAAGCTGAAGGGTTGCCGCGTGATCGGGATCGCCGGCGGGCCGGCGAAGTGCCGCTTTGTGGTCGATGAGCTGGGGTTCGACGCCGCGATCGACTACAGGGCGGAGGATGTGGGCGCGGCGCTGGACGCCCATGCGCCCGAGGGCATCGACATCAATTTCGAACAGGTGGGCGGACCGATCATGTCGGCGGTGGTCCGCCGGATGCGGCTGTTCGGGCGGATACCGCTGTGCGGGCTGATCTCGGCCTACAACGCGACCGAGGCAGTCGAGGAGCCGGGCTACTGGACGCTGATCCTGATGCGGCGGCTGACGGTGCGCGGCTTCATCGTGACCGATTTCGCCAGCCGGTTCCCGGAATGTTTCCAGGCGCTGGCGGGCTGGATGCTGGAGGGCAAGGTCAAGACCCGGCAGGACATCCGCCCCGGCCTCGAGCGTGCCGACGAATGGGTGAAGCTGCTCTATTCCGGCGGCAATTTCGGGAAGCTGCTGGTCGAGGTGGCGGCGCCCTGAGAGCGGCCTCAGCGCCGGAGTTCGCCCTCGAGCGCCTTCGGGCGGACCTGCGCGGCGAGCAGCGCATCGGGCCGGCTGGCCGCGGGGGCGCCGCCGACGGACGTGAGCCGGTCGTGCCGGGCCTCGTTCCGGCGCTTGAGCCAGCGGGCGAAGACGGCCGTGAAGAGGGCAGCGAAGACCATGCCAACGGGGCCGAGGCGCCGGGCCACGGCCGGGATGACGACGGGGAGCGCGGCGCCGATGGCGGCGCCGGCCGGGCCGGCGGCTGTGCCGCCGATGGTTCGGGCGAGCGCGCGCCCGGCAAAGATGGTGAGCAGCCGTCCGATCATCTGGTCCTCTCCTGCGCCGCGCACATGGGGGCGGCGGGCCCGGAATCAAGATTGCAATCAGGATCGCGATCAGGATCGGCGGCGAGTTCGAGGATGAGCCGGTTGATGAGCGGCCGGCCGGCCGGGGTGGCGGTGAGCGGCCCTGCCGCGGTGACGAGGCCAAGGGCAGCGAGCCGGGCGCGCGCGGCCGGATCGATGGCGCGCATCAGCGGCACGCCGGTTGCGGCCGTGAAGCGATGGGGATCGATGCCCTCGGCGAGGCGAAGGCCCATCAGCAGTGCCTCCATCGCCGCCTCGCGAAGGGAGACCGGGGTTTCGGTTTCGATGCCGTGGCCGTGGGCGCGGACGGATTCCAGCCAGGCTTCGGGTTTGCGGTGGCGCTGCGTCGCACGGCGGTTGCGGCGGCCATGGGCGCCGGGCCCGATCCCGGCATAGGGGCCGTAGCGCCAGTATTGCAGATTGTGGCGGCTTTCCTCGCCGGGGCGGGCGTGGTTCGAAATCTCGTAGGCGGAAAGGCCGGCGGCCGCGCAGCGGTCGGCCGTCAGCTCGTACAGGGCGGCGGCCTCGTCGTCGGGCGGCAGGGCGAGCAGGCCTTTGGCGTGCAGCGCCGCGAACCGGGTTCCCGGCTCGATGGTGAGCTGGTAGGCCGACAGATGGCCGGTACCGAGCGACAGGGCGCGGGCGAGTTCGCGGTCCCATTCGGCAACCGTCTGGCCGGGGCGGCTGTGGATGAGATCGATGCTGACGCGGGGCACGGCCTGCTGCGCGGCCTCGAGCGCGGCGAGTCCTTGGGCGAGATCGTGCGGGCGACCAAGGAGGCGGAGCGCAGCATCGTCGAGCGCCTGGAGGCCGAGCGAGATGCGGTTGACGCCCGCCGCGGCGACCTCGGCGAAGCGTGCGGCTTCGGCCGAGGAGGGGTTGGCCTCGAGGGTGATTTCAAGGTCGTCGGCGGTGGGCCAGTGGGTGCGCGCGGCGTCGATCAGGGCGGCAACCGTTTCGGGCGGCATCAGGCTGGGCGTGCCGCCGCCGAAGAAGATGGAGGCGAGGCGGTGGCCGGCGGTCAGCGCGGCTTCATGGGCGAGATCGGCCAGCAGCGCGTCGCGCCAGGCCGCGTGGTCGACGCTGGCGCGGACATGGCTGTTGAAATCGCAATAGGGACATTTGGTGACGCAGAAGGGCCAGTGGATGTAGAGCGACAGCGGAGGCGGCTGCCACGAAGGCGAAGCCTTTGCTGGCAGACTCGCCGCAGCGTCGGCCGGCACGGCTGGCCCGCGCAGAGGGGCTGGCGGGACCGACATCACGCCCCCGCCCCGCCGAACAGTGCCGCCTTCAGCTTCGCGAACGCGTCCGCGCGGTGGCTGATCGCGTGCTTGTCGGCCGGGTCCATTTCGCCGAAGGTCAGCGCCTCGCCATCGGCCACGAACATCGGATCGTAGCCGAAACCCCGGTCGCCGCGCGGCGGCCACACGAGCCGGCCTTCGCACTGGCCTTCGAACAGGGCGGTCTCGCCATCAGGCCAGGCAAGCGCGAGGGCGCAGTGGAAGCGGGCGGTGCGCGGCGCATCGGGGCCGAGGGCGCGCAGCCGGTCCTCGACCCTGCGCATGGCGAGCGCCCAGTCCCGCCCCGAGGGTGTCTGCGCCCAGTCGGCGGTGTGGACGCCGGGTTCGCCGCCCAGCGCATCGACGAGAAGGCCCGAATCGTCGGCAAGCGCGGGAAGGCCTGACCCCGCGGCCGCGAATCGGGCCTTGAGCGCAGCATTGCCGGCGAAGCTGTCCTCGGTTTCGGCCGGCTCGGGCAGGCCGAAGGCGGAGGCCGGCAGCGTCTCGATCCCGAAGGGGGCGAGGAGCGCGGCGATTTCGGCAAGCTTGCCGGGATTGTGGCTGGCAAGCACCAGGCGCGGGCCGATCGGGCGCATGGCCGCCGTCAGCGCCCCGTGGCGGCGCGCTGGGCGGCGACGATGGCGGTGGCGCCGATGCGCGCGAGGCGCAGGAAGCGGAGCAGCGCTTCCTCGTCGAAGGGAGCGCCCTCGGCGCTCGCCTGCACCTCGATGAGGCGGCCGTCGGCGGCCAGCACGAAGTTGGCGTCCGTCTCGGCCGCGGAGTCCTCGGCATAGTCGAGATCGAGGACGGCGGTGCCCTGGTGGAGGCCGCAGGAGACGGCGGCGACCTCGATGGGGAGTGGGTCGGCCTCGAACGGGGTCGCGGTGTGGAGCCTGTCGAGCGCGAGGCGAAGCGCCACCCAGGCGCCGGAAATGGCCGCCGTGCGGGTGCCGCCGTCGGCCTGGAGCACGTCGCAGTCGAGCGTGATCTGGCGCTCGCCCAGTGCCTTCAGGTTGGTGACGGCGCGAAGCGAGCGGCCGATGAGCCGCTGGATCTCCTGGGTGCGGCCGGATTGCCTGCCGCGCGCCGCCTCGCGGTCGGTCCGGCTGTGGGTGCTGCGCGGCAGCATCCCATATTCGGCCGTGACCCACCCCTGCCCCTTGCCGCGAAGCCAGGGCGGCAGCCGCTCCTCGACGCTGGCGGTGACGAGGACGTGCGTCTGCCCGAACTTCACGAGGCAGGAGCCTTCGGCATGGGCGCTGACGCCGGGGATCATCTCGAGGGGTCGCATTTCGTCGGGCGCGCGGCCGGAGGGGCGCATGGGGGCTATCCTGTCTGTCACGGGTGCGGCGCCGGCCTAGAGGTTGAGGGCGCGGCACGCCAGCCCTAGATTGCAGGCCATGGAGCCGCCGCGCGACACCGTCAGCGTCAGCCAGCTGTCCGACCGGGCCCGCACCATCTTCCGGGACATCGTCGATTCCTATCTGGCGCATGGGGCGCCGGTGGGGTCGCGAACGCTTGCCAAGTCGGGCGGGTTGCAGCTGTCGCCGGCCTCCATCCGCAACGTCATGCAGGATCTGGAGGAGCTGGGCCTGCTGTCGGCGCCGCACACCTCGGCCGGGCGGGTGCCGACCGAGCGCGGCCTGCGGCTGTTCGTGGACGGCATGATGCAGGCAAGCGAGCCCAGCCCGGCCGAGATCGCCGCCATCGAGGCGGAAGCCGCGCGCGCCGGTGCAAGCCTGGAGGAGGTGCTGGCGCGAACGACCCAGGTGCTCTCGGGCCTGGCGCAGTGCGCGGCGGTGGTGGCGGCGCCCAAGTCCGAGCCGGTGCTGAAGCAGCTGAGCCTGGTGCCATTGGGGCCGGGCCGCGCGCTCGCCGTGCTGGTCGGCGCCGACGGCAGCATCGAGAACCGGCTGCTGGCCGTGCCCGAGGAGCTGGACATGGGCGCGCTGGATCGGGCCGGCAACTATGTGACGGCGCGCCTGTCCGGCCTGACGCTTGCCGAGGCGCTCGACCGGCTGACGCGCGAGATGGAAAGCGACCGCGCCGAACTCGACCGGCTGACGGCCGATCTGGTGGCGCAGGGGCTGGCCGGCTGGTCGACCGATGGATCCGGCCCAGTGCTGATCGTGCGCGGGGCGGCGCATCTGCTGAACGAGACCGATCTCGACCGGGCGCGGGCGCTGCTGGAGGAGCTGGAAGCGAAGGCCGAGCTGGCGCGGCTCTTGGACCGGGCGCGCGAGGCGGACGCGCTGAAGATCTTCATCGGCGCCGAGAATGAGCTGTTCGCCCTGTCGGGCTCCAGCGTGATCGCCGCCCCCTGGCGGGGCGCCGACGGCCGGGTGGTGGGCGTTGTCGGGGTGATCGGGCCGACGCGGTTGAACTATGCCCGTGTCGTGCCCATGGTGGATTTCACCGCCAACAGACTGTCGAGGTTGCTGGGATGAGCGAGACTGCCGTGCCTGTCGAGACGCCGGAGAAGCCGGCCGAGGAGGCGCTGGCCGACGCGCGCGCCGAGATCGTGGCGCTTGTCGCCGAGCGCGACGCGCTGCTGGCGGAGCGCGATGCCGAGCGCGACCGGGCGCTTCGGATGGCTGCCGAAGCCGAGAACACGCGCCGCCGGCTGGAGCGCGACAAGGCGGAGGCCGTGCAATATGCCGCCGCCGGCTTCGCGCGCGACATGCTGGCGGTCGCCGACAATCTGGCCCGCGCGCTCGACGCCCTGCCCGAGGCGGACGGGCCGCTGAAGGCGGGCCTGGAGGCGACCCAGCGCGAGCTTCACGCTATCTTCGAGCGCCACGGGATCCGCCGGGTGGCGGCCGTCGGCCTGCCGCTCGACCCCAACTGCCACCAGGCGATGGTGGAGGTGGACAGCGAGGCCGAGCCGGGCACGGTGGTGTCCGAGCTGCAGTCGGGCTGGACGATGAAGGAGCGCCTCCTTCGACCGGCGCTGGTGACGGTGGCGAAGGCGCCCTCAGCCGGCTGAGCGCCGGCGCCGGACCCGCCGGCGCTCCAGGTCGAGCGACAGGCCCAGGCCCGCCATCAGCCCGATCGACAGCAGGACGGCGGCGCTGACGATCGCATTCTGCGCGCCGCGGCCCAGCGGGAAGAGGAAGTTCCACTTGTGGAGCATCGAGAAGCTCCAGCGCTCGGGCTTGGCCGCATCCGCCGTCCGGTCGGCGAGCACGCCGGTTGCCGTGTCGACGAAGATCGTCGCGTTGACGGGGGCGCCATAGTCGAGCCGCCAGACCGGCAGCCGCTTGTTGCGGAAGTCATAGGCGGGGCCGAAGCGGGTGACGAGCGCTGCGTGCCGGATGGCGGTGCGCGGCACACCCGTGAAGCGCTCGCCGAGCTGGAGGGCGAGCTCGCGGTCGCCCGGCGCCCAGGGCAGGCCGGTGCGGGCGTCGAGATAGAGGGCGGGGCCGGTCGGCTGCACACCGTCGAAGCGGGCGTTTCGGATCGTCTGTGGCGTGGCCGGGCCGCCGTTTCGGTCCGGCGCGAGGGCCAGGCGATAGAGCTTCGTGCCGTCGGCGGCCTCGACCAGCGAGACGCCGGCGACCGCAAGACCGTCGGTGATCGAGGCCCACTGCTGGTGGAGGCCAAAATCATCGGCGCCAAGCCGGATGGGTGGCGATAGGGTCAGCGTTCGGGTCGGTTCGTCCCAGCCATACTGGATCAGGTGGAAGAGACCAGAGGCCGAGAACATCAGGAGCGGCAACGCCAGCGCATAGCCGGCGATCCGGTGCCAGCCGCGGCTGCCGGGCGCGCGCACCCGGCGGCGGATGAGGAGGAGCATCAGCGTGCCGGTGACGGCCAGCGCGAAGAGCGAGCCGACGAACAGCGTGATGAGGAGGATGCGCACCCACTCCGCCTCGCGCGGGAGGAAGGACCAGGTGTGCACCCACTGGAACCAGTGCTGGAGGGTGGACTTCCAGTCGTTGGTCACGGCGGCGACAGCTCCGGTCTCGGTGTGGATGTGGACCGACAGATTGTCGGGCCGCTCGAAGGTGACGAGCCAGACCGGGAGCAGCCGGTTGACGGCGGGATAGCCGGGGGAGAAGCGGTCCACCCATTCGACCGAGCGGATCGGCGTGTCGGGCAGACTCATCCAGTGGCGGGCGAGAAAGACGGCCTGCGCCCGGTCGTGGCCGGGAAGCTCGGCGCCATCGGCCAGGCGGAACCAGCGCCGAGGCTGGTCGGGGTCGGTTGTCACTTGCAGCAGGGCTTCGGTGGGGCCGGGCGCGACACGGATGGCGCGCGCCTCGCGGATGCCGGCCGCGGCGAGCGTTTCGGGAAGGGGGCGCGCGCCTTGCAGGTCGATGGCCCGCTCGGGCGGGAAGAACACCGCCTGCTGCGGGCCGAAGGTGGCGATGATCGGGTGCAGCAGGCCCGAGCCGCCCCAGAGCAGCAGGGCCAGCCCGCCGATGAGCGCCAGCAGCTGGTGCCAGCGGATGGCGGCGAGGCGCAGGTTCCGCCGGGTGGCCGGGCGGTCAAGCGCATGGGTTGCCATGGGGATTCCCTCCTTCTCAGAAGCGGGCGGTGGCGCCGGCGAAGAGGGCGCGGCCCTGGCCGGGGGTGAAGGCGCTGGCGCGTTCGCGCGACTGGTCGGCGACGGTTGCGACAGTGGCGATGTGCCGCGTGTCGAACAGATTCTCGACCGAGGCGAACAGCGACAGCCGCTCGGACAGCTGCCAGCCCGCGGTCAGCTCCCAGAGGTCATAGCCGGGGGCGCGGGTGGTGTTGGCATAGTCGACCAGCGGGCCCTGGGGCACCCAGCGCAGGTTGCCACCCACATACCAGCCGGCGGCGCCGTCGAGCCGGAGTTCGGCGGCGACGATGTTGCGCGGAACGCCGGCGAGGCGATTGTCGGCAAAGCGGGGGTCGCCGTCGAAGCGGAAATCGTTGAGCGTCCACACGCCGCGGGCGACGAGGCCGAGGCCGGCCGGGCCGGCATTACGCAGCAGGAAGAAGTCAAGCCCGGCCTCGACCCCCTGGCGGAGGGTGCGGTCGGCATTGACCGTCACATTGGTGCGGCCGTTGGGGGCGAGCTGGTCGATGAACTCGCCGCGGACCTCGGCGCGGTAGAGCGCAATGTCGAAGGCCAGACGCCCGGTCTGACCCCTGGCGCCGACCTCGCCCGTCCAGGCGCGCTGGGGCTCGAGCGGGGCGAAGGGGAAGGCGCCGCCCGCGGTGAGATCGGCGATCGTCGGCGGCTCGAAGCTGCGCGACGCATTGGCGAAGATCTGGACGCGGTCGGCCGGGGTCCACAGGAGGCCGATGCGGGGGCTGAACTGGCGATAGCTGCGGCGGCCCGGGACAGCGTTGAGGCGGACCTCGACCTCGCGTCGGGCGGCAGCGAACTGGGCGCCGGCGACGAGGCGAAGCGCGTCGGCGAGACCCGCATCGACCTGCGCCCAGGCCGTCAGGTTGGCTGAGTCCTGCCGGGATTCGCTTCCGAGCGCGCCGCGCCGGCCCGACACATTGGCGAAGGTTCGCGCCTCGTTCCAGCCGGCGTTCGCCATGACGCCGACCACCCATTCGATCGCGTTGCGGTCGCGGCCACCGCCATTGCCGAGCTGCAGGCTGGCGCCGAGTTCGTCCTCCGACTGGTCGATGATACCGGCGAGCCGGGTGATCGCATGATCAAGCGTCCGGTGGCTCACCCACAGGCCGGCCTCAAGCCGGGCGGCGCCGAGGTCGGCAACCGTGCGGTTCGACAGGCGGATGACGCCGAGATTGCGATCCCAGTCATCGGCGATCGGGCCGGGATCGAGGACGATCGGCGGGCGGCCGGGAACGGGGTTGGGAAGGATGACCGGCCGGCCGGCGGCGCGCGGGTTCGCGAGCGCGTCGGCGAGGCTGAGGCTGCCGGCGAGTTCGAAATTGTCCTGGAGGGCCGTGAGATGGAATCGCGTCTCGACCCGGTCGGACAGCCGGAGCCCGGCGTTGGCGAAGCCATAGACCGAGCGGACCGCACTGTGATGGCGGAAGCCATCCGAGCCGAGGCCCGTCAGGCCCACCCACACATCGCCGCGACCGGCCTCGGCCCCGAGCTGGAGGCTGCCACGGATGGTGTTGAAGCTGCCGCCTTCCACACGCAGCTGCGCGGTGGTGCCGAGGCTGGCGGCCGTGGGCGTGATGATGTTGATGGCGCCACCGAGCGTGGCGGCACCGAAGCGCAGGCCATTGGCGCCCTTGAAGACCTCGAGCCGCTGGATGGCGAGCGGATCGACTTCCTGGAACTCGGTGGAGCCCGAGGCACGGGTGATGGGAACGCCGTCGCGATAGACCGTGAGGCCGCGGCGCTCGAAGCCGGAATTGAGGCCCGAGCCGCGGATCGAGATTCGCGATTCGCGCTGCGCCGAGGTGTCGGCGAAGACGCCCGGTGTCCAGAGCAGGGCGTCACCCAGGCTCTGGGTGAAGTCATCGGCGAAGCTGGCGGCCGGCACGAAGCCGATGGCGCCCGGCACACGCTCGAGCGTGCGGCGGGCCTCCGCGTCGGACGGGGCGGTGAGGGTGCCGGCGACCGAGGCGGTCACCACGATATCGTCGAGGCGGGTGCGGTTGCCCACGCCCTGGGCGAAGGCGGGAAGCGATGTGACGAGCAGGGACGTGGCGAGAAGGAGGCGTGCGGCCGCCGGGCAGGCGCGTGCGGGGCTTGGCATGGACAGATCCTGAAGCAGCAGGGCCGCCCGCGGGCGGCCGCGTGGAGGTGGCTGGCGCGCGGCGGCCGCGCGCGGCTTCAGGCGAGGGCAGGCGGGGCGCGCGCCGGGGGCGGCGCGGCCGGCGGCGGGCCGCGCGGTCCGGCTGCGGCAAGGCGCGCTGCGGAGTCCAGCGCCGGCTGGGCGGCCGGCAGCGGCAGCGCCGCTTCGGGCTGGGGCGGGGCCGGCACGGCGGCAAGCGCCCAGGCGCACGGCTCGGACGGGCTGTCGGATGGCGCGGTGTCGTCGGCCTGCGCGGCGCCGGCGGTGGTGCACAGGATGTAGGTGAAGGCGCCATCGGCGGCGCGGGCCGGCATCAGCCCGGCGGGCGCGACCAGCTGGCCGAGCAGCAGCAGGGCAGCGAGCAGGCCCATCAGATGGTGGCGCAGGGCGATCACGGTCGCGCCTCTAGCGCCGGGCCGTGCGCCTGTCAGCCCTGCAGCCGAGGGAGCGTCAGTTCAGTCGGAACTCGCCATCGACGGTGCGAAGGCTGGCGGGGCCGACATAGTCGCGGTGGGCGACCCGGATCTCGTGGATGGTGGCCTCGATCTCGCGCCGCCAGTGATCGAGGAAGCGGCCGAGTTCGGGGAAGGCGGGTGCCAGATCCCAGGTCTGCCAGACGAACTGCTGCAGCAGGCTGGGGTGGTCAGGAAGCCAGTAGCTGATCTCGGCGGTGAGCAGGCCATAGCCCGCCATCTGACGGTGGAAGCCGGGATCGACCGATGCCATGCGCGTCTCCTTCAACAGGGCGCCGCGGGTCGGCGCCGCGAGGGGTCCATGCTTCATCGAAACGTCATGTCTGGCAAGATGCTGAATCACTTCGTCAAATTGTCAGCAGTCGGGTGGTGTGAGTGCCAGATGCCGGATACCCCCGCGACGGCCTGGATCGGGGCCATGCGGCCGGGCGGAACTGGACTTCAGCCGACGGTTCGGCTTGAAGGGCGGCCATGGATGGCCCGGGAGATGCCCCTTGCGACTTTCTGACACGGTTTCCGCCTTTGCCCTGTCCCTCGGCCTCATGACGGCCGCCCCCGCTCTTGCGCGCGCTGACGCCGAGGTTGCAGCGGCTGCCGAGCCGGCCGCCGCAAACCCGCTGCTCGGCGACTGGACGACGCCGGACGGCGTGCCGCCCTATCATCTGATCCGGCCCGAGCATTATGAGCCGGCCTTCGACGCCGGGATCGCCGAAGCCCGCGCCAATTACGCGGCGATCGCGACCAGCCGGGCGCGGCCGACCTTCGCCAACACGCTCGAAGCGATGGAGCGGGCGGACCGGCTGCTGACGCGGGTGCAATCGACGTTCTTCACCGTGGCCAACGCGGATGCGACGCCCGAGATGCAGGCGATCCGCACCCGCGTCTCGCCGAAGCTGACGAAGCTCAATTCCGACATCTTCCAGGACCCGCGGCTGTTCGCGCGGGTGGACCGCATCTTCCGTGACCGCGACCGCCTGCGGCTGACCGCCGAGCAGAAGCGGCTGGTGGAGGTGGTGCACCGCAACTTCGTGCGCGCCGGCGCTGCCCTGTCGCCCGAGGCACGGGCGCGGGTGGCCGAGATCGACCAGCAGATCTCGAAGCGCACCGTCCAGTTCGGGCAGAATCTGGTGGCCGAGCAGCGGGCCGGCGACCTGTTCCTGACCGAGGCGGAGATGGCCGGGATCCCGGCCGACGCCAAGGCGGCGGCCGGCGCACTGGCGGCGAAGGCGGGGCAGCCGGGACGGTTCCTGATCACCTCGACCCGGTCGGCCGTCGAGCCCTTCCTGACGCATGCCACCAACCGCGCCGCGCGCGAGCGGGTGTTCAGGACGTTCAACATGCGCGGCGACAATGGCAATGCCGCCGACAACAATGGGCTGATCCGCGAGATCGTTCAGCTGCGCGCCGAGCGGGCGAAGCTGCTGGGCTTCGACAGCTTCGCCGACTATCAGCTCGACGCCAGCATGGCGGGCACGCCCCAAGCCGCCAACGAGCTGCTGCAGGCGGTGTTCCAGCCGGCGCTCGTGAAGGCGCGAGAGGAGGAGGCGAAGCTGCTGGCGATCGCCGCGAAGGATGGGCTGAACCGGATCGAGCCCTGGGACTGGCGCTTCTATGCCGAGCGCGTGCGGCAGGCCGAGTTCAACCTCGATGAGACGGCGCTCCAGGCCTATCTGCCGCTCGACGGCATGGTCGCGGCGCTGGTGGAGACGGTGAACCGGCTGTGGGGAATCCGCTTCGTCGAGCGGCCGGACGTGCCCGTCTATGCCGACGGCGTGAAGGTGTGGGAGATCCGAGAGGCCGACGGCCGCCGGATTGGGCTCTTCTATGCCGACTGGTTCACGCGGCCGACCAAGCAGCCGGGGGCGTGGATGAACGCGATCCGGGTGCAGTCAGACCTGCTGGGCGAGACGCCGATCGTGGTCAACAACTGCAACTATACGCCGCCGCCGCCAGGTGGGCGGGCGACCATCTCGGTCGATGACCTCAGGACCCTGTTCCACGAGTTCGGCCATGCGCTGCACGGGCTCATGTCCCGGGTGCGCTACCCGACGCTGTCGGGCACGGCCGTCTATACCGACTTCGTCGAGCTGCCGAGCCAGATCCTTGAGCATTGGGCAGTCGAGCCCGAGATCCTGAGGCGCCATGCCCGGAATGCCGCCGGCGAGACCATCCCCGAGCCGCTGCTGCAGGCGTTCCTGAAATCCCGCACCTTCAACCAGGGATTCCTGACGGTTCAGCAGCTGTCGTCGGCGGTGCTCGACATGGAGCTGCACCAGAAGCCGGGGGTGGCGGACGATTTCGATCCCCGCGCCTGGGAGGCGAAACGGCTGGTGGCGCTGGGGGTGCCGGCAAGTGTGGGGATGCGGCACCGGCTGGCGCATTTCAGCCACCTGTTCGCGGGCGGCTATGCCGCGAAATACTACAGCTACACCTGGTCGGAGGCGATGGACGCCGACGGCTTCGACGCCTTCCGGGAGACGGGCGACGTGTTCGACCCGGCGACTGCCCAGCGGTTCCGCCGGGAAGTGCTGGAAGTGGGCAACACGCGCGAGCCGCGCGACAGCTACATCGCCTTCCGGGGCCGGCTGCCGACGGCGGACGCGCTGCTGAGAAACCGGGGGCTGGCCCCGGCTGCCGCGACGGCGCCGGCGGCGGGTCGCTGAGCTGCGGAACAATTCCAGGCCCCGCGCGTTCCCGTGCCAGCCGCCGGCTCGGCCGGCGGTACGGAACAGGAGTGCTGACATGACCCGTTTTCATCTGCCCCTGGCCGCAACCGCGGCGGCCCTGCTTCTGGCTGCCTGCGGCCAGTCGGCAACCGACAGGACCGCGCGCGCGGCCGAGGACATGGCTTCGGCCGAGGCCGACATGATCCGCGCCCAGGGTGAAGCCGAGGCCGAGATGCTGGAACAGCGGGCCGAACCCGCAACCGGCGCGCGCGAGGCGGCGCTGAAAGCCCAGGCCGAGCAGGCGCGCGAGACCGCCGAAGCCCAGGCCGAGCGCGTGGAAGAGGCCGGGGAGGCCGAGGCCGAGCGGATCCGCGAGAAGAACTGAGCGCCCGCTCAGCGCGCGGCGCGGATCGCCTCGGAAATGTCGGGGAGGTCCGCGCCGAGCGCGACGGCTTCCGCCTCGCGCCCGGTGATCCACATCCAGAACATCCGCCAGTCCCCCACGAAGCTCCACCAGGGCTTCACCCAGGCCGCGGGGCGGTTTCGCTCGAAGGCGAAGTGGCCGAACCAGGCGCAGCCATAGCCGAAGACGACGCCGACGGCGATGAGCCACCACTGGCCGGTGAGGAGGCCGCCGGCAAGCGCGGCGAGGCCGCCGGCAGAGCCGAGGTAATGGACGGCGCGGCAGCGGGCGTCCTGGTGGGCGGCCATGTACCAGGGCCAGAATTCGGCGAAGCTGGTGGGAAGCGGGGGCTGGTTGCTCATGCGCGCAACATAGCGCCGGCATGGGCTGCGACCAAGCCCTCGATGCGATCGAGGGCCGCATCCAGCGTCCGGGCGTCGGGCGTCAGGCTGATGCGGACATGGCCGGCGCCGCCGCGGCCGAAGGCCCGGCCCGGCACGACGGCAACGCCCGCATCCTCGAACAGGCGGCGGGCGAATGCCAGGTCGTCGAGGCCGGTGCCGGCCACCGAGACCATCACGAACATGCCCCCGGCCGGCCGCCGCGCCGAAAGGCCCGGGATGGAGCCAACGCGCGCGACCAGCTGGTCGGCGCGGGCCCGGAAGCCGGCGCGCCAGGGGGCCAGCTCGGCCTCGGGCACGGCAAGCGCCGCGAGCGCGCCATCCTGCACGAACTGGCTGACCCCGAAATGGGCGGCGGCCGCCCAGTCATCCAGCGCGGCGACCAGCGGTTCGGGGGCGACGATCCAGCCGATTCGAAAGCCGGTCATCGCGTGGCTCTTGGACAGGCTGTTGACGACGAGGGTGCGACCCTTCGGCCCGTGCGCCCAGGCCGAGGGCGCCGGCGCGCCATCGGTGAAGTGGCGATAGACCTGATCGACGATGAGCCACAGGCCGCGCGCTTCGCACAGGGCGGCAAGCGCGGCGAAATCGGACGGGGTGAGGGCAGCCCCGGTCGGGTTGGCGGGGCTGGTCAGCAGGATGGCGCGGGTGGCGGGCGTGATGGCGCCAGCGAGGCCTTCGGGATCGACGGCCCGGTCGAGCGGCGCGGGGACGGTGACGGCGCGCGCGCCGGTGGCGGCGACGACGCCGGGATAGGTGGCATAATGTGGGTCTGACAGCAGCACCTCGTCGCCGGGGCCGGCGACCAGCATGAGCGCGGCGAACACGCCATGCTGGGCACCGGGCACGATGGCGATGTTCGCGGGTTCGGCGCCTTCGGTCGCCGCGACGGCGGCGCGAAGCGCCGGCTCGCCCAGCAGCGGGCCATAGTGGGTGCGGCCGGCGTCGAGCGCGGCCTTCGTTGCCGCGGTGATGGCGGGATGCGGCGGATCGACGGGATCGCCGAGCGACAGCAGCAGCACCGGTTCGCCGGCGCGGGCGCGGGCGAGCGCCGCCGTCGGGATGTCCCAGGCGGCGGCCTGGCCGCTGGCAGCGAGCGCGGCGGCGCGGGCGCCGAGGCGGGCCTCAGGCATCGCTGGCGCCAATCTCGGCCTCGGCCTCGATTTCGACCCGCCACTCGGGGCGCAGCAGCACCGCGCCGGCGACCATGGTGGCAGCCGGGCGGACGCGGCCGAGGAGGCGGGCATGGGCGCGGCCGACAGCCTCGGCATCGGCGGGGTCGGCGAGGAACATCCGGGTACGGACAATGTCGGCCGCCGTTCCGCCGAGCGCTGCGACGGCATCGACGATGATGGCGAGGCACCGGTACGCCTGTGCCTCGGCGTCGCCCGGGGTGCTGCTGCCGTCGGGCTCGATCGGCGCCGTCCCGGACACGAGGATCCGGTTGCCGACCCGAACCGCGCGGGAAAAGCCGATGCGGGCCTCATAGGGGGACGCGGACGCGAAGGACTGTCGCATGGGCTTGCGCCTAGCGGTGGGCGGGGACAGGGGAAAGGGGATGGATGACGCGGATCTGATCTTCCGGATCGCCAATCTGATCGTGCTGCCGGGGTGGCTGGCGCTGCTGCTGGCGCCGATCCGGCGTTCGCTTTCGGTCGGCGTCGCGCGCGGGGCGGCGGCGCTGGCGGCCGGGCTCTATGTCGTGCTGCTGGCGCGGGGCGTGGGGCTGGGGCCGGGCCTGCCGGAAGGCGCGGGCTTCACGACGCTGGCCGCTGTCGAGGCGCTGCTGTCGACGCGGGCGGCGATCCTCGGCGGCTGGGTGCATTTCCTGGCGTTCGACCTGTTCGTGGCCAGCTGGATCGCCGAGGACGCGCCCAAGGCGGGGGTGCCGCACCTGCTCGTGGTGCCGGCGTTGCTGCTGACCCTGATGGCGGGTCCTGCCGGGCTGCTTCTCTACCTGCTGCTGGCAGCCGGCTTTCGGCTTCAGCGGACGAGGTAGCGGCGCCTGAGCGTCTGAAGGTCGCGGGCCGAGAGGCCGAGCGTCTCGCGGACATAGCGGTCGAGGCCGCCCTTCGCCTCGATGGCCGCGAAGCTGGCCTCGATATAGCCGCGCTCCACGCCCATCAGCGCCTGGATGGCATCGGGCGGCAGGCTGGCAAGGAGCCGCGCGGTCGGATCCTCGCCGACGCCTTTCGGCATCTCGGCGCGAAAATAGCGGTTGGAAAGCAGATAGTCCGCGATCACGGTTTCGCGCGGGACGCCGAGCACCGACAGGATGAGGGCGGCGGCGACGCCGGTGCGATCCTTGCCGGCGGAGCAGTTGACAGCCAGCGGCGCGCGGCCTGCGATCAGTTCGCGGAACATCGCGGCGAACTGTGGCGCGAAGTCGAAGGGTAGGGTGCGATAGAAGTCGGCCATGGCGGCCCGCGTCGCCTCAGCGGTCACGGGGCCGCCGCGGAACAGGCCGGCAAGGGCGCCCATGTCGAGACCATAGTCGGCGACCAGCACGGTCGGTTGAACGCCCTCTGGCCAGTTCACCGGTTCCCGCGCGCGTTCGTCGGCGGAGCGCAGGTCGCAGACGGTGCGGATTCCAAGCGAGCCGAGGTTGCGGAAATCCTCGGGGGTGAGCCCGGCCATCACGCCCGACCGGAAGAGCTGCCCCCAGACGACGCGGCGGCCATCGGCGGTTTCATACCCGCCGAGGTCGCGGAAATTGCTTCCGCCCTGGAGGGGCAGCACGCGTTCGGCGACGAGGCGGCGCTGGCCGCGCCGGTCCTCGAGGAGCCAGTAGGGCCGGGGCCAGGGCGCGGCTTCGAGCGTGAAGCCGCTCGCGGGCGCGGTGGCGACACGGGTTGCGGCCGTCGGCCGGGCATCGGGCCGGTCCAGCCGGTGGATGTGGACCGGACCTTCGAGGCTGGTCCAGGCGAAACTGACCCGGGTGCCCGAACGCTCAACGGTAGCGACTGTGGGCGCGGGGGCAGCCGGCCGCGCCTGCGCCGGCGGCACGACGGCGGGCAGCGGGGCGGTCGCGGCGAGCAGGAGGGCAATGAGGCGAGCGCGAGCCATGGCCGAGCCCTTCGCGTCAGAAGTTGAAGCGCACGCCGCCAAGAAAGCGGCGGCCGATCTGCTCGACTTCGGTCGGGTTCGACCGGTCCCCCTCATAGGCGATGTAGAGCGCGTTGGTGAGGTTGTTGGCGTCGAGGAAGAGGGTGACGTTCGGCGTCAGCGCGTAGCGGATGGCGATATCGAGATTGTCATAGGCGCGGCGCTTCTCGTCGCCTGTGGAGCCGACGCCGAAGCCGCCGAGCGTATCCACCCAGTCGGAGCGCCACTGGTAGCTGATGCGGGCCGAAAGCCCGAACTTCTCGTAGAACAGCGAGGCGTTGACGATCCGGTCGGAAGTGCCCGGGAAGGCGGCGTTGCGACGATCGGGGCTGTCGAACGAGCCGCCGATGAAGGCGACATTGCCCTGGAAGCCGAAGCCGTCGAGGGGCGCTGGCAGGAAAACCCACTGCTGGAGATAGGCCAGCTCGAGGCCGTAGAGCTTGCCGCGGTCGCCGTTGAAGGTCGAGATATAGTTATAGCCGGAGCGGTCGATGCCCCCCGAATTGAAGCGGTCGTCGCCGACGCGGGTGCGGCTGTCAAACAGCACATTGTCGACCCAGCGATAATAGCCCGACACCTGGGCAAGGCCGCTTCCGGGCAGATACCATTCGAAGCTGGCGTCCGCACCCCAGGTGGTCTCGGGCTTCAGGAAGGGATTGCCGCCGGTGACGGTTCCGGGAATCGAGATGTCGTTGATCGCAGCCCCGGTGCGGACCTGCCCGAAGCCGGGTCGGGCGATGCCGCGCTGCACCGAGCCTCGAAGCACGATATCATCGGCGAGGTCGAACTTCGCGTTGAGGCTGGGGAAGACATCCCAGCGATTGGTGCTGACCGAAGCCGGCACCACCTGCGCGCCGATCTGCAGGAAGCCGTCGGAGGTCTGGCGGAAATTCTCGACCCGGACGCCGGCCACGACCTGACCGCCCGCGAATTCGACGGTGCCTCGGACATAGCCGGCGAACAGCCGTTCCGTGAGCGCATAGCGATCCTGCGGGCGGATGTTGCGCGCGGGATCGTAGCGGCCCTGCGCCTGAAGAGCCGCGAGCGCCGATTCGAGATCCCGGCGCAGGCGGCGGTTGTCGACATATTCGAAGGACACGCCGGCCGGAAAGCCGGTGCGCCAGCCGCGACCGGTGAGATAGGCAGCCGCCGGCAGGCCCGGCACCACCACCTGCTGGGCGACAGCGAGCACATTGCCGTCGATGTCGCGGTCGTCATACTGGAGGCCGGCCTTGAGCCGCAGCGGGCCGGCCGGCCCCTCGATGTCGGCCTTGACCGTCCAGCTGTCGGACACCGTCTCGGCGATGAGTGGCAGCGCGACGTTCAGATCGAAAGCCGCCTGATTGAGGGCCCTGACCGCCGTGCCGCGCGCGAAGCTTCCGGCCGTCGGCCCGGGAACCGTCGTGAACAGCTGCAGGAGGGGGAAGTTGGGATCGCTGCGGTCGTAGGTGAGGGACGGGCGATTGAGCCGGTTGATCTGCTGGTTCTGGAGAATGAGCGGGATGTAGCTGGTATTTTCAACCCGCGTGTAGTTGGCGCGCCAGCTCGCCTGCCAGTCGGCCGCGATTTCATGGTCGCCGCCGCCGGTCAGGATCCAGTTGCGGTTGCGATAGTCGCTGTCGGAAAGCGTACCGCGCACAGGCACGCCGACGAGATCGCCGGCGCTGACACCGCGCGTGCCAGCGGCGGCACTGGCGATCTGGAACACATACTGGTTGCGTTCCTCGTCGTCCCGGAATTCCGACCAGACGCCCTTGACGAACAGCTTCTGCCCGTCGGCCGGGCGGAATTCGAGGCCCGCCGAGGCGCCATTGTTCTCACGCGGGACGATATAGTTGCGGATGTCGATTGTGGTCGGCCGGTCGAGGTCGTCGTAGGCGGCCTCGCGGTTGTCGGTGATCTGGCGGCGGTAATAGTGCGAGCCGGCGAGCACGAAACCCCAGCGGTCGTTCGACCAGGACAGGCGGAGCGAGGCCTGGCGCTGCGGCCCGCCGCCCAGTTCCATCCAGCCCGCGCCGACATCGCCGGTGATCGCAAGGCCGCGCGCCTCGAACGGCGACCAGGTGCGCATGTCGATCTGGGCGACGATGGCCTCGGCCGGAAGGTCCGGCGTCAGCGACTTGTTGACGGCGATCGACGACAGGATGACCGATGGGATGGCGTCGAAGCGGAAGGCCCGCGTTCCGCCGCCTTCGTCGACACCGATGACGGGCACGCCATCGAAGCTGACCGAGGTCCAGCGGTTGGGGGCGCCGCGGACCTGGATATAGCGTTCCTGCCCCTGGTCGCGCTGGACGGCGACCGCCGGCAGGCGGGCGAGCGCCGCCGCCGAATTCTGGTCGGGAAAGCGGCCGATGGCATCGGCCGCGACGATGGCGACGAGATTGTCGGCGAGGCGCTGTTCCTCGATCGCGCGCGCCTGCGCGGCGCGGATCGGCGCGGTGACGACGATCGTCTCGGGATCGTCGGCCGCGGCATCGACGGAGCCGACGGGCTGGGCGATGGCTGGCGCCGCAACGACGGTGCCGGCAAGAAGAACCACGCGAAGCTGATGCATGATGACGACCCCCTGATGACGAGGGTGCTATCGGTCAGCTGTTGCAGCGCGGCGATGATTGGGTTGCCGCAGCGTGAAGCGATGATTGCAGGCGCGTTTCAGGCTGCACGGCGTGGAGCGGGTGAAGGGAATCGAACCCTCGTCGTAAGCTTGGGAAGCTTCTGCTCTGCCATTGAGCTACACCCGCCCGGGCGCCGAAGTATCTGGCACATGCCACGGCCGGAGCCGACCGGTCAATCGGGGCTCAGTAATAGCTGAGCTCGGTGGCCTTGCCGCGGAAGACCCAGTGGGCCAGCACCGAATAGGCGAGGATGACGGGCAGCACGAAGAGCGTGCCGATGAGGATGATGCTGAGCGCCTCGGGGCTGGCAGCCGCATCCCAGACGGTCAGCTGCTCGGGCACGACATAGGGAAAGAAGCTGTAGGCAAGCCCGAAGAAGGCAAGGCCGAACAACGCTGCAGCGGCGGCCAGCGGGAACCAGCTGAGGCGATCGCCCTCGCGCGGGGCGCGGGCGAGGAGGATCCAGAGCGACAGGAGAAGCAGCCCCGACATGAGGGGAATGGGGGCGAGCAGCAGGATTTCGGGCACCGAGAACCAGCGGTCGAAGATGCGCGGCGAGGCAAGCGGGGTTGCAACCGAGATGGCAACCAGGCCGAGCGCCACCCAGACCAGCGTTCGCCGGGCCCAGCGCACCGCCTTCAGCTGCAGGGCACCTTCCGTCTTGTAGATGAGCCAGCAGGCGCCGACGAAGGCGTAGGACGCCGCGAGGATGACGGCGGTGAGCAGCGCGAAGGCGGCCGCCGCCCAGCCGGGCGCGAAGCCGAGGATATAGGTGCCGAGCATCCAGCCCTGCGTGAGCGCGGTGACCAGCGAGCCGAGAACGAAGAGCCGGTCCCACATCGGCTTGCGCGGGTCGGGCGCCTTGGCGCGGAACTCGAAGGCAACACCGCGCAGGATGAGGCCGACGAGCATGAGGGCGACCGGTAGATAAAGCGCCGTCAGGATCACGCCATGGGCAATCGGGAAGGCGACCAGCAGGATCCCGATCGCCAGCACCAGCCAGGTCTCGTTCGCGTCCCAGAAGGGGCCGATGGAGGCAATCATCATGTCGCGATCGGCCCGGGGCTGGCCGCGCGCGAGGATGCCGACGCCCAGATCGAGCCCGTCGAGGACGACATAGAGGAGGATCGACAGGCCCATCAGCCCGGCGAAGATGACCGGCAGCCACTCAGGCGGGAGGAAGGGTTCCATCGAGCCTATTCCGCAGCCGTCGCCGAGGCCGGGATAGCGGCCGGCGCAAGGACCGGCGGGAACATCTCCCGCTCATCCTCGGGCGCGCGGGCGCCGGCCTTAGCCGCCATGTGGTAGAGGACGCCGACATAGGCGACCAGCAGGGCGGCGTAGGTGGCAAGGTAGAGGACAAGCGTGCCGGCGACCGCGCCGCCGGCGACGGGGCCGAGCGCGTCGGCGGTCGTCAGCACGCCATGGACCAGCCAGGGCTGGCGGCCGATCTCGGTGACGTACCAGCCGGCAAGCGTGGCGATCCAGCCGGCGAAGGTCATGCCGACCAGCAGCTGCAGGTGCCAGCGCGGAAGCCCGTCGACTCCGCGGCCGCGGCGCATGAACCACAGGCCCGCCCAGGCAGCCGCGAGCATGAGAAGGCCGATGCCCACCATGATGCGGAAGGCGTAGAAGACCGGCGCGACGGGTGGATGCTCGCCCTCGAACTCGTTGAGGCCGGGCACCACGCCTTGCGGATCGTGCTTGAGGATGACGCTGGCGCCATAGGGGATGGCGATCTCGAAGCGGTTCTCGCGCGCGGCCTCGTCAGGAATGGCGAACAGCACCAGGGGGACGGCCGGGCGGGTTTCCCAATTGCCTTCCATCGCGGCGACCTTGGCCGGCTGATGCTCGAGCGTGTTGAGGCCGTGGAGATCGCCGGCGAGGATCTGCAGCGGGATGAGGGCGGCCGCGGTGACGATTCCGGCCTTCAGCATGTGGCGCACGGCCGGCGCGCGGTCGCCGCGCAGCCAGCGCCAGGCGGAGATTCCGGCAATCAGGAAGGCGACCGTCAGCCCCGAGGCGAGCAGCATGTGCGCCAGCCGGTAGGGCATGGAGGGGTTGAAGATGACCGCCCACCAGTCGGTCGCGTGGGCGACGCCATCGCGCATCTCGAATCCGGCGGGCGTGTGCATCCAGCTGTTGAGGACGAGGATCCAGAAGGCCGACAGCGTGGTGCCGATGGCGACCAGCAGCGTCGCCCCGGTGTGCGCCCAGTTCGGCACCCGGTTGAAGCCGAACAGCATGATTCCGAGGAACACCGCCTCGAGGAAGAAGGCGGTCAGCACCTCATAGGCGAGCAGCGGGCCGGCGATGTTCCCAACCCGCTCCATGAAGCCCGGCCAGTTGGTGCCGAACTGGAAGCTCATGGTGATGCCCGAGACGACGCCCATCGCGAAGCTGAGCGCGAACACCTTCACCCAGAAGCGATAGGCGTCCATCCACGCCATGTCGCCGGTGCGGTTGTAGAGGAGCTTCATGCCCACCAGCATCCAGCCCAGCGCGATGGTGACGGTGGGGAACAGGATGTGGAAGCTGATGTTGGCCGCGAACTGGATCCGCGACAGCAGCAGGGGATCGGCTTCAAACATCGGACACTCCTGAGATGTGCACCTGATGAAGGATCGGGGCCGGCCGTTTCAATTGCGGCCCGAAGTCGCGCGGGGGCGCTTGCGTGCGGGCAGGTGTGCGTGCAACCGTCCTGTCATGCTGACGCGACGGGCGACGCTGGGCGGACTGGGCGCGGCGCTGCTGCCGGCCTGCCGCCCCGCGGCAACGCCCGGGACGGGGGCCGGGCCCGATCCCGGATTCGTGGACCTGCCCTTTGCCAACGGCCGGCGGCCGCTGGTCGCCCTGCCGGGCAAGCGCCGGCTGATCCAGCTGACACAGCGGCCGCCGCAGCTGGAGACACCCTTCGAGCTTTTCGACGAGGGGCTGCTGACGCCCAATGACGCCTTCTTCGTCCGCTACTCGATGGCGGTGCTGCCGCTGGACCTCGACCCCGGCCGATGGCGGCTGGCGGTGGGCGGGCATGTGGCGCGGCCGCTGTCGCTCGGCCTTGATGAGCTGAAGGCGCTGGGCGCGGCCGAGATCGTCGCGGTGAACCAATGCTCGGGCAACAGCCGGGGCTTTTCGACCCCGCGTGTCGGCGGCGGGCAGCTGGGCCATGGCGCGATGGGCAATGCACGCTGGACGGGGGTGCCGCTGGCGCGCGTGCTTGAAGCGGCTGGCGTGAAGCCGGGGGCGGTCGAGGTGCTGTTCGAGGGGCTGGACCGGCCGGCTTCGCCCGTGTCCCCCGATTTCGCGAAGTCGCTGGCCATCGACCATGCCGGCGACGGCGAGGTGATGCTGGCCTGGGCGATGAACGGCGCACCGCTGCCCTTTCTGAACGGCTTTCCCCTTCGCCTGGTGGTGCCGGGCTGGTTCGGGACCTACTGGGTGAAGCATCTGGAGCGCCTGACGGTGCTTGACCGGCCGTTCGATGGCTATTTCATGGCAAAGACCTACCGCATGCCGGGCAATGACTGTGGCTGCGTGGAGCCGGGCACACGGCCCGAGCGGACGGTGCCGATCAGCCGCCTTCGGGTGCGCAGCTTCGTGACGAGCCATGCGGGGGGCGGCCCGGTGCCGGCCGGGCCGATCGAGGTGCGCGGGATCGCCTTCGACGGCGGCAGCGGGATCGAGCGGGTGATGCTGTCGGCCGATGGCGGGGAGCGCTGGGTGGCGACACGCCTGGGCGCCGACCTCGGGCGCTACAGCTTTCGGGGGTGGACGGCGGAGGTGACGCTGCCGCCGGGCCGGCATGTGCTGATGGCGCGGGCCTGGAGCCGGGCGGGCGAGGCGCAGCCCATGACCTCGAGCTGGAACCCGTCTGGCTATGCGCGAAACGGGGTGGAGCCCGTGCCGGTGGTGGCGACGTGAGGCGGGGGCTGGCCGCGCTGCTGTCGGTGGGGCTGACGGTCGCGGTGGCCGCGTCGCTCTATGATTTGCCGGCCGAGCGGCCGGTCGAGCTGTCGCCGGGGCCTGGCGTGGCGCTGGTGTCCGCGCATTGCAGTGCCTGCCACAGCCTCGACTATCTGACGACGCAGCCGCCGGCGATGGGCACGGCCTTCTGGGCCGACAATGTGGCGAAGATGGTGGACGTGCACGGCGCCGAGATTCCCGAAGGCGACCGCGCGGTGATTATCGCCTATCTGGGGCGGGTGTTCGGGGGCGCGGACGCCGCGCCCCCGACCGAGGGCAGCCAGGGCTAGCCGAGGACCTTCGCGCGCAGCCGGGCATATTCGTCCGCGTTTATCGTGCCGGCGGCCTTCAGTTCCTCGAGCTTCTTCAGTTCATCGGCGGGGCTGAAGCCGACGAAGGCGCGCAGATCTGCCTGCGCGCGGCGCAGCTGGTCGACCTGTCGCTGGCCCATGCCCTTGCCCTGGGTAAGGATGTACATGAACACGCCGAGATAGGGCAGCAGGACCAGGAACAGGATCCACAGCACCTTGCCGAAACCGCCGATGTCGTCGCGGCGGAAGAGATCGCCAATGACGCTGAACAGCAGCCAGAGCCACAGGACGAAGACGAAGACGACGAACGCGAACAGCATGAAGTTGAAGATGCTGGAGAAAACATCTCCCATACGGATTCCCCCACAGGCAGGGCGGCCCGGGAAGGGCGGCCGCCATCATTAAGGCACAGTCGTCGCCGGCTGTCACCCAACCTGGCGGCGGCGGTCAACGGCGGTCAGTGGGGGGCGAGGAGGGCAGCGGCGGCGTCGAGAATGGCGTCGGTGTCGAGCCGGTATTCGCGGTAGAGATCGGGAAGCGTGCCGGTCTGGCCGAAGCGGCCGACCCCGAGCGGGTGGACGCGCTGGCCCCGGACGGCGCCCAGCCACGACAGGCTGGCGGGGGCGGCGTCGCACAGGGTGATGAGGCCGGCGCCGGACGGAAGCGGGGCGAGCAGGCGCTCGATCGGCGCGGTTGCGGCCTGACCCCTCGCCCGGGCGTCGCGGGCGGCCGACCAGTCGCGGTGGAGGCGGGCGGGCGAGGTGACCTGGAGGAGGCCAAGGCCGGGCAGATCCTCGGCGAGCAGGCCATGCGCCGCGAGCGCCTCGGGCAGGAGTGCGCCCATGACGACAAGCGCCAGCGGCTGCGGCGCGGCAGGCGGAATGCGCCAGTAGGCGCCTTCGATCGCACCCGTTTTCCAGCCCTCATCGGCGCGTGGTGGCTGGGCGATCGGACGGGTGGAGAGGCGCAGATAGAGGCTGCCGCCATCGGGCGCCTGCAGGTGATGGAAGGCATGTTCCATGAGGCAGGCGAGCTCGTCGGCGGTGGCCGGCTCATAATGGTTGAGGCCGGGCTGGCCGAGCGCGATCAGCGGCGGGTTGATCGACTGGTGGGCGCCGCCCTCGGCCCCGAGCGTGAGGCCGGACGGTGTGGCGACGAGCAGGAAGCGCGCATCCTGGTAGCAAGCGTAGTTGAGGGCATCGAGGCCGCGCGCGATGAAGGGATCATAGAGGGTGCCGATGGGGATGAGGCGCTGGCCGAAGAGCGGCGCGGCAAGCCCGGCGGCGGCCAGCATCAGGAAGAGATTATGCTCGGCGATCCCGAGCTCGACATGCTGGCCTGCGGGGGTGCCCTGCCACTTCTGCGGCGAGGGCACGCCCGCCAGCCGGAAGACATCGGGCAGGTCCTGCCGGCGGAACAGGCCGCGGCTGTTCACGAAGGCACCGAGACTGGTGGAGACGGTGACGTCGGGCGAGGTGGTGAGGATCCGCGCGGCGAGCGGGTGGTCGCCCCTTGCCAGCTCGAACAGGATCTTTCCGAAGGCGGCCTGGGTGGACTGTTCGGCACCCCCGGGCACGGGGACGGCCGGGACGGGGATCGGCGCGTGCGGCCGGTCGGCCACCTTGCGGGCGATGGGCGCGGCGGCGATGAAGCTGCGCACGTCGGCGGCGGCATTGTCGCCCAAGCCGGCCAAGGGCTCCCACTCCGCGCCTTCGGGGATCCCGAGCGACTGCCGCAGGCCGGCGATCTGCGCCGGGGTCATGAGGCCGGCGTGATTGTCCTTGTGGCCGGCGAGCGGCAGCCCGTGGCCCTTGATGGTGTAGGCGATGAACAGGGTGTTGCGTTCATCGCGCGCGCTGTCGAAGGCGTCGACCAGGGTTTCGAGGCAGTGGCCGCCGAGCGTCGTCATCAGCCGCTGCAGCGCGGCGTCATCATGGGCGGCGATCAGCTCCAGCGCCCGGGGATCGGGGGCGAGATCGGCGTTGAGGCGTTCGCGCCAGGCCGCCCCGCCCTTGAAGGTGAGGGCGGCATAGTCGGCATTGGGGCAGGTCTCGATCCAGTCGGCGAGCGCCTGGCCGCCGGGCCGCGCGAAGGTCGCGCGCTGGAGCTTGCCATGTTTCAGCGTGACGACGCGCCAGCCGCAGGTCTCGAAGATGTCGTCGAAGCGGCGGAACATGCGGTCGGCCGTGGTCGAGTCGAGCGACTGGCGGTTGTAGTCGACGATCCACCAGCAGTTCCGGATATCATGCTTGTAGGCCTCGATCAGCGCCTCGTAGATATTGCCCTCGTCGAGTTCGGCGTCCCCCAGGAGCGCGATCATGCGGCCGGCATCCGCGGCGTCGAGCGCGCCATGGGCGATCAGCCAGTCCTGGACGAGGCTGGCAAAGGCCGTGACGGCGACGCCGAGGCCGACCGAGCCGGTCGAGAAATCGACGGGAATCGAATCCTTGGTGCGGCTGGGATAGCTTTGCGCGCCGCCGAAGCCGCGGAAGGCCTTCAGCGCCGCGAGCGACTGCTGCCCGAGGAGATAGTGAACGGCGTGCAGCAGCGGCCCGGCGTGCGGCTTCACCGCCACCCGGTCATGGGCCCCCAGCGCGTGGAAGTAGAGGGCGGCCATGATCGCCGTCATGGAGGCGCAGCTCGCCTGGTGGCCACCGACCTTGATGCCGTCCACGCTCTCGCGAAGGTGGTTGGCATGGTGGATCATCCAGGCGGAAAGCCACAGCAGCTGCTTGTCGAGCAGCTCGAGCCTGGCGATGAGGTCGCCTCTGGCGGTCGCCGTGCAGGTGGCCATCAGGGTCTTCTAGCCGCCGTCGGGGTGGCGAGCCAGCGCGCCACGATGGCGTGCATGGCGAGCGGATCCGCCCGTCGGGTCTTCAGGCGGCGACGGCGAGCGCCAGGCGTCGGACGGTGGCGGTGGCGTCGGCGACGCTCTGGCCCTGCTGCTCGCGCAGGCGCTGCCAGACCTCGATCGACAGCAGCAGCTGCAGCGCCTCGAACCGCTCGCGGTCGTTCACGACAGCGGCCGGGAAGGCTGCCGCCAGCATGTCGCGGCTGAGCGCGGTGAAGCGGCGGTGCTGGGCGGCGATCGCCGGCGAGCGATGGCGGTGCACGTCGATCGCGGTCTTGAAGGGGGCGATGGCCTCGAAGAACTCCGCGCGGCGGTCGATCGTCTCCTCGAGGAGGGCGGGCCAGCCGCTGGCCGTGAACGGCCGGTCGATGAGGGGGCGCACCCGCTCGAACACGAGGGCGGCGATCTCGAGGTGGAGATTCTCCATTTCCTCGAAATGGCGGAACACGGTGCGGAGCGAGACACCGGCCCGGGCCGCCACGGCTTCCGCCGTCGGCGAGGCAAGGCCGCTTTCGATGAGGTCGACCATGGCCGCGAGGATCCGCCGGCGACTGTCGGCCGAGCGTTCCCGCCGGCCGTCAGGCTTGGGGGAGGCGCCGCCGGGTTCCGGCGGTCGAGTCGGGGAAAATGTGTTATGCACGGGGCGTTAACTAATCCACTTCACATGCCTTGCAAAGCCGGAATCGCGAGTCTCCCTTGAAAAATGGGAGGCTATGACTGGATCTTAAGAAATCATCCTGTCCTACAGAAACCGGAACGGTTATTTATCGCGCCATGCCATCTGTTCCTGCCCGGCGCACGGCTGCCCGGACCAAGGCTGCAATCCCGTCCAAGCCGAATCGTGGCGCGCGTCTGTCGCCGGCGCAAGGGCGGCTGCGACATAGGGTGCGTCCTGTGCGACTGCGGGCACGTGGGATCCGTTCGGCCGTTGCCGACGACGCGGCGGTGCGGCGGCGGCTGCTGGTAGCGCTGGCCGACTCGGGCGATGTCGATGCCGCCTGCCGGGCGGTCGGGGTGAGCCGGGGGCGGCTGCTGGCGCTTCTGGCCGAGGATGCCGGTTTCCAGGCGCGGTGGGAGGGTCTTTCGGCGGCACGGACGCTGCTGCTGGACTGGGCGCTCGCGGATCGTGCCTTCGCGGCGCTGGCGGGACCGACGGATGTGGCATCCGCGCTGCCCGACAAGGCAGCGGTGGCGCTGGCGCAATGGGTGATCGACCAGCGCGGGCGTCCGCGCGGTCGCCCCGGCGCTGCGGTGCGGGCCGACCGGCCGGCGGCCCGCCCGGGAGACGCGATCGGGCCGGATTTCGCCCGGCCGGGCGACAGGCAGACCCGTGGTGCGGATGATGGCCGCGACGACGAGGCCGAGATCGCCGCGCTGATCGAGACGGTGCGGGCGCGGATCGAGGCTGCCGAGGCCGAGGCCATGCTCGGGGGCAAAGGCGGCCAGACGGGGCCTCAGCCCGGGACCTCGATCGCCAGCTCGCGGATCATGTCGTAGAGGGTCGGGCGGCTGATGCCGAGCAGCTTCGCGGCCTGGCTGATGCTGCCGCCGGCCGCCGTCAGCGCGGCGGTAACCGCCTTGCGGTCCGAGGCCATGCGCGATTCGCGCAGCGTCGGCGGCACCGTGTCGGGATTGTCGGCGAGATCGAGGTCGGCGGCGGTGATCGCCGGGCCGTCGGCCATGATGACGGCGCGCTTCACGCGGTTTTCCAGTTCGCGGACATTGCCGGGCCAGCTGTGGAGGCCGAGCGCGGCGAGCGCGGCCGGCGCAAAGCGGGTGGGGGCGCCCGGGCGGTCGCCGGCGTAGCGCTTCAGGAAATGGTTGGCGAGCAGCACCGCGTCCCCCTCGCGCTCGCGCAAGGGGGGAATCGCGATCGTCACCTCGGCGATGCGGTAGTAGAGATCGTCGCGGAAGCTGCCATCAGCGATCATCTTCTTGAGGTTGCGGTGGGTGGCGCAGACGATCCTTGTGTCCACCTCGATCGCCTTGCGCCCGCCGACCCGCTCGATGACACGCTCCTGGATGAAGCGAAGCAGCTTGACCTGGAGCGGCAGCGGAATGTCGCCGACCTCGTCGAGGAAGAGGGTGCCGCCCTCGGCCAGCTCGATCTTGCCCTCGGTCGTCTTGACGGCGCCGGTGAACGCGCCGCGCTCGTAGCCGAACAGCTCGGCCTCGAGCAAAGTTTCGGGAATCGCGCCGCAGTTGATGGCGACGAAGGGGCCGCCGGCGCGGTTCGACGCGGCGTGGAGGCCACGTGCGAGCACTTCCTTGCCGGTGCCCGATGCGCCGAGCAGCAGCACCGACACGTCGGTCGGCGCGACGCGCCGGACCATGGCGGCGACCTTGAGCATTGCCTCCGATCCGGTGACGAGGCTGGCGAGTGGACCGCCGGCCTCCAGCTTTAGCAGGCGGCGGTTCTCGGCCTCGAGCGCGGCGACGTGGAAGGCGCGGCCGACGATGAAGCCGAGCTCGTCGATCTCGACGGGCTTCTGGTAGAAGTCCCAGGCGCCGAGCGCGATGGCGCGCCGGGCGCTGTCGCGCGCGCCGTGCCCCGAGGCGACGATCACCTTGGTGTGGGGGGCACGCCCATGATTTCCTCGAGCAGGGCAAAGCCCTCGCTGGCGCCGTCGGCATCGGGCGGGAGGCCGAGATCGAGCGTCACGACCGCCGGACGGTGGGTTCTGAGCGCCGCGCGCGCGCTCTCGCGGTCGCCGGCGATCACCACCTCATAATCCTCATAGGCCCAGCGCAGCTGGCGCTGGAGGCCGGGATCATCCTCGACCACGAGCAGGACGGGGCGGCTTCCGGACGAGGCAGGGCTGGGCATGGGCTGCGTCATGATCGGTGGGCGCCGGCCTCAGCCGGCAGGGCGGTGGCCGTCTGCGGCAGGATGACGGTGAAGCAGCTGCCCTCCCCGGGGCGGCTTTCGACCTCGAGCCGGCCGCCATGCGCGCGGACGATCTCGCGCGCTTCATAGGCGCCGATTCCGAAGCCACCCTCCTTGGTGGAGCGGAAGGGACGGAACAGCTCGTCGCGGATGAAGGCAGCGGACATGCCATGGCCGCAGTCGCGTACGCTGACCTCGACATGGGCGTCGCAGCGGGCGATCGACAGGCGGATGGGCGCGTCGGGCGCGCTGGCGTCGATCGCGTTCTGGACGAGATGGGTGAAGAGCGCCTCCAGCCGGGCCGGATCGCCGGGGATGGGGAGCGGGGCCTCGGCGCCCTCGAGGTCGAGCGCGCTGTGCTGGCGCCGCGCGGCGGCGGCGACGACCGACAGGATGCGGGCGAGATCGGCCGTGCCGGTTGGCGGCGCGGGCGCGGGACTTCCCGCCGCGCTCCGCCCGGTCTCGCGCGACATGAGCTTCAGGAGATCGCTCATCTTGGCGACGCTGCTGTTGAGGGTCGCGACCATGTCGGCGCGGAACTCGGGCTTTTCGGCGTGGCGCTCGGCATTGCGGGCGACCAGCGCAAGCTGCGAGACGAGGTTCTTCACATCGTGCATGACGAAGGCGAAGCGGCGGTTGTAGTCATCGAAGCTGCGCGCCTCGTCGAGCCGGGCCTGGGTCTCGGCCTCGGCGAGGTAGGAGGCGCCCTGCCGGCCGAGCGTGCGCAGCAGATCATAATCCTCCCAGTTGAGGTCGCGCGGGGCGAGGCTGCGCTGGAGGAGCAGGATGCCCTTCAGCCGCTCGCGGTGGACGAGCGGAATGGCGAGCCAGATCGAGCCGTCGGCCTCGGCCCAGTCGGGAAGGCGCAGGCTGCCGTGCGAGCCGGCGGATGCCTGGCCGCTCGCCTCGGCGCGCAGCCGGTCGAAGTCGGCGATCCGGCCGGTTTCGGTGAGGAAGAGGACGAGGGCCGAGCTGTCGGCAAGCGCAGGGGGATCAAGCTCGGGCCAGCGCCAGCGGGCGCTCGCCTCGAAGGCGCCGGCGGGGCCGGGTTCGAGCAGCGCGCCGCCGGGACAGTCGAGCACGTCGGCCATGGCCTCGATCAGCCGTTCGCGGAAGGGCTGGATGTCGGGCGCATCGGCAGTGCCGGCGTCGATCTTGTCGATAAAGCGCAGCCATTCGACGCGATAGTCGTAGCGGTAGCGGTAGAAGTTGCGGGCAATCCGGACCTTCAGCTCGGCGCGGAAGCGCGGAGAGAGGATGACGAGCGCGCCGGCGATCAGCGTGATGGCGAGGAAGGTGACCTGGAGGAGCTTGCCCCAGTTCCCGCCGGTGAGCCTGAGCCCATAGGCGAGCAGCGACATGGCGATGAGGTAGAGGCCGATGATCGAGAAGCTGACGGTGTGGAAGGCGGCCTGGCGCGACAGGTGGATCCGCCCCGGGCGGGCATCGCGAAGGGCGAAATAGACGAGCGGGGTGGCAAGCGCGTTCACCGCGCCGCGGATCGCCAGCAGGTCGGTGCTGGGCGTGCCCGACAGGAAGTGCAGCGTGTAGAGATTGAGATCATAGGCGAAGATGACGCCCAGCCCGACTGCGAACAGGCGGAAGGCAAGTCCGCCGCCGGCCTCGGCGTTCACGTAGAGATTGTGCAGCAGCACGAGGCCCGAGATGGCGAGCACGAGGCGGGTGGCGACGAACAGCAGCGCCGAGGCCGGCTGGTCACCGAGCGGGGCGGACGAGCGGCCGATCCCGAACATGAGATCGAGCGCCAGCTGCAGCGCGATCAGGAATCCGAGCGAGACGGCGACGAGGAAGGAGGAGCTCGGCCGGTCGGCGAGCCCGAGCGAGCGGCGCTGCATGAGCAGGAGCACGCCGATCCAGGCCGCCGTGCGGATCGTCTCGAGCGCGGAGAGCGAGGGGACGGCGTCGCGGCCGTAGCGGCCGGCGAGCAGCACGGCCCCGGCCCAGAAGGCGGTGACGAGGCTGGCGAGCGCCACCGCGAGCACCAGGCCCGAGGTGGCGCGGCGCGCGACGAGCGCGACGGCAAGCGCCACGAAGGCCAGCATCGCGGCGCCGTGACTGAGCTGTCCGATCGTTCCCAGCATGCCTGTGATGGCTGCCCTGCTCCCCCCGGGCGCGCCGGGCAAGGGTGGCGCGCCGCATGTCAAACCTTCTTACACCCGATGTCGGTTCCGGCGACAGTGGCCTTGGCACAGCGGCAGCGCTATGCCGGTTGCATGGCACGGCAGGACGACAGGGACGAGGGCACGACGCGCGCGGCGCGGCTGAAGGCGGCGCTTCGCGCCAATCTGGCCAAGCGCAAGGCGCAGGCGCGTGCGACGAAAGCGGAGGCGGACTCGAGCCCGGCCGCGGGCGCGAGCGGAACGGCGACCGCGCGCGAGGCGTGAGCCGCCGTCAGCGCCAGCCGAGCGCGCGGGCGATGATGTGGAAGATGCTGTTCTGCTCGATCGTGCCCGAGACCAGCGCGCTGCCGGGACCGATCGCCCACAGGCCGACATCCTCGCCGCCATGGGTTTCCGCCATCAGCCGGTGCGTCTTGGACTGGAGATAGTCCGGATCGGTGGGCGCCCGGTTCGAATCGAGCGTCCGCTGGCCGATGCGGACCATGGGCGGGCCATTGGCATAGCCGAGCGTCGTCATCGGCCGGCCATCCTCGTCGAGCGCGTTGCCGGCGTCGTCGGTGCGAACCCGCCCCTCGCCGCCGGGAATGGGCCGCAGGAAGCCGAGGATGGGGTTTCCGCGCGGCGGGTAGCCGGCGATGGTGAAGACATGGCTGTGGTCGGCGGTGACGAGGATCAGCGTGTCGCGCGTGTCGACGAGCGCCAGCGCCGCCTCGACCGCACGGGCGAACTCGACCGTCTCGTCGAGCGCGCGATAAGCGTTCGTCAGGTGGTGGGCGTGATCGATCCGGCCGCCTTCGACCATCAGCACATAGCCGCGCCCTGGCCGGCGCTTCGCTTCGGCCTGGAGCTTGCGGATGGCGAAGCGGGTCATGTCGGCGAGGCTCGGTTCCTTCGCGCGGTCGGCGTCGAAGGCGAAATCTAGGTGGGTTGCGTTGAACAGGCCAAGCACCGGGCCGGGGGCGGCCGGGTCAAGTGCGGCGAGCGCGCCCGTGTCGGCGACGAAGCGGGCGCGCGGGTCGGCGCGCTGCCATTCGGCGATGAGATCGCGGCCATCGTCGCGGGTTCCGCCCATCGACTGGGGCCGGAAACGGGCCAGTCCTCCGCCGAGGGCGACGTCGATCCCGCCGGCAAATCCCGTCAGCTGGGCGGCGATGTCGGCGCAGCCCGAGGCGCGGGCCTCGGCGGGATAGTCCCGGTCGGCTGCTTCCCAGTCGCGATTGGGGACATGCGCCCACAGGGCCGCCGGCGTCGCGTGGGTGATGCGGGTGGTGGTGACGACGCCGACCGCCAGCCCGCGCTCGCGCGCGAGGCGGGCGAGCGGCTTCGGCAGGGTTTCCGGCTGGCGGCAGGCCTCGGGACCCTGGCCGGGGTTCAGCCCGAGGACGCCGATGCGCGTCTTGGTGCCCGTCGTCATGGCGGTCGCGGTGCCGGCGCTGTCGGGCACCTGGGCGTTGGTATTGTAGGTTTTCACGAGGGCGGACGCCGGGAAGCGTTCGAAGGCGAGGCGGTTCTCCTCCCCGCCGGCGAAGCCGGGGTAGCTGCCGCCGGCGGCCCTGGCGCGCTGCTGTGCCTCGAAGATGCGCGCCGCCGTCACCGTGCTGATGCCCATGCCGTCGCCCACGAAGAGGATGACGTTGCGGGCGCGCGGGATCCGGCCGGCGGCGCGCGCGCGGGATTCGATTTCGGCGGCGGCGACCGCCCAGCTCGGCTCGGCCGCGGCCGTCGTCTCGAGCGGCCGGGCGGCGGCGGGGCTGGCAAGCGCGAGCAGGAGCGCGGCGGCGGCGAGCGGTCGGGTCATGCCAGCCTTATCTCGGCCAGACGTTGCAGCAGAAAGTCATGGGCGGTGATGGGCGGCATGTCGGGGTTGGCGACGAAGGGCTCGATCCGCCAGTCCGGCCGGTAGTGGAGGAAGAAGGGCATGGAATAGCGGGGGATGTGCGCGCGCTCGGGCGGCGGATTGACGACCCGGTGGGTCGTCGAGGGAAGCGTGCCGCCCGTCTGCCGTTCGAGCATGTCGCCGACATTGACGACGAGGCTGCCGGGCGGGGCGGGAATAGCGAGCCAGCGGCCGTCGCGCGACAGAAGCTCGAGCCCCGCTTCCTCGGCGCCGAGCAGCAGGGTGATGACGTTGATGTCCTGGTGGGCGGCGGCGCGCACGGCGCCCGCCTCCGAGCCGTCGGCCCCGGCGACGTCGGGCAGGGGCGGATAGTGCAGCAGGCGCAGGATCGAATTGCCGTCCCTGACCGGGTCGGCGAAGAAGTCGGCCGGCTGGCCGAGATGAACGGCGACCGCTTCCAGGATCCGAAGGCCCACCCCTTCGAGGGCGGCGAAGAGCGCCTGGACGGCGGGGCGGAAGCCCGGCCGCTCGGCATCGGGCCAGAGGTTGGGGGCCATGATGTCGCCGTGCGGATGGCCCGGCGGCAGGTCGCGGCCGACATGCCAGAATTCCTTCAAGTCATGGACGGCGGCGCCCTTCGCCGTCTCGATCCCGAAGGGGGTGTAGCCGCGCTGGCCGGCGCCGCCCGGCACCTGGTAGCGGCGTTTCACCTCCTCGGGCAGGGCGAAGAAGGCCTGTGCCTCGGCCCAGGCGCGGTCGATGACCGCCTGCGGAATGCCATGGCCCTCGACGACGGCAAAGCCGGTGCGGCGGAAACTGTCCCCGAAGGCGGCGGCGGCCGCGCCGAGGTCCCGCTCGACGAGGTCGAGCGGGATGGGGGCGATTCGGGCGCGAGTCGCGGGTGGCGCGGTCATGCCAAGCGGCCTTAAGGACAAGCGACAGGTTGAGGAAGGGACGGCAAGCGGGCAAATCGCGGCACGGGGAGGATGCAAGATGTTCGAGGCCGATTATGTGATCGTCGGCGCCGGCTCGGCCGGCTGCGTGCTGGCCAACCGGCTGACCGCCGACGGGGTGACGCGGGTGCTGCTGCTCGAGGCGGGGCCGACCGACTGGAACCCGCTGATCCACATTCCCGTCGGCTATGCGACCACGCTGAAGGACCCCAAGGTCAACTGGCTCTACGAGACCGAGGCCGATCCCGGCTCGGGCGGGCGGGTGCATGTGTGGCCGCGCGGCAAGGTGCTCGGCGGCTCCAGCTCGATCAACGGGCTGCTCTATGTGCGCGGGCAGATGGCCGACTATGACAACTGGGCGCAGCTGGGGGCGACCGGCTGGGGCGCGGCCGACGTGCTGCCCTATTTCCGCCGGGCCGAGGCCAACGAGCGGCTGCGCGACGAGCTGCACGGCACCGACGGGCCGCTCAACGTCTCGGACGCGACGACCCGGCACCCGGTCTCGGACGCGGTGGTCGAGGCCGGGATGCAGGCGGGCCTGCCGTTCAACGACGATGTGAACGGCGAGATGCAGGACGGAATCAGCTATTTCCAGCTGACGGTGAAGAACGGCCTCAGATGGTCGGCCGCCCGGGCCTATCTGAAGCCGGCGATGGCGCGCACCAATCTGAAGGTGGAGACCGAGGCGCAGGCCATGGCGGTCACCTTCGAGGGGCTGCGGGCGACGGGCGTCACCTATCGGCAGGACGGGCGCACCGTGCACGCCCGGGCGCGGCGCGAGGTGATCCTGTGCGGCGGGGCGGTGAACTCGCCGCAGCTTCTCGAGCTGTCGGGAATCGGCGACCCGGACGTGCTGGCCGCTGCCGGGATCCCGGTGCGCCACGCGCTGCCGGGCGTGGGCGCCAACCTGCAGGACCATTATGTGGTGTCGATCCAGTATCGGCTGAAGGCAGGCACGGTCACGGTCAACGAGATGAGCCGGGGCTGGCGGCTGCTTGCCGAGGCGCTTCGCTATGCCGTGACGCGAACCGGGCTGCTGACGCTCTCGGCCGCGCATGTGCAGGCCTATTGGCGGTCACGCCCCGGCCTGCAGGGGCCGGACGTGCAGTATCATATCCTGCCGGCGACGGTCGACGTGCCCAAGTTCATCGAGAGCCAGGTCTGGGAGCTGGAGCGAAAGCCGGGCCTGACGATCGCCCCCTGCCAGCTTCGCCCCGAGAGCCGGGGAACGATCCATGTGACGAGCCCCGACCCCTTTGCCCGGCCGGCGATCCGGCCCAATTATCTCGCCGACCCGGTCGACCAGGCGACGATCGTGGCCGGCCTGCGCTTCGGCGACGTGATTGCCCGCCAGAAGGCGCTTCAGCCCTACATCGACCACCGGCTGGAGCCGGTGCCGGGCGCGCTCGACCAGCCGATGCCCGACGCGGCGCTGCTGGCGCATGCGCGCGAGCGGGGATCGACCATCTATCACCCCGTGGGGACCTGCCGGATGGGGCAGGCGGGCGACCCGGGTGCCGTCGTGGACCCGGGCGGCCGGGTCCACGGGCTTGCGGGGCTCAGGGTGATCGACGCCTCGATCATGCCGCGCCTGACCTCGGGCAACACCAATGCGCCGACCATCATGATCGCCGAGAAGCTGGCGGACGCGGTGCTGGCCGACCAGAAGGCGGCGCTCGCCGCCTGACCGCGGCCGGGCTAAAAGGCGGCGCTCGCCGCCTGAGGATCAGTGGGAGTCGGCGGTGTCGGCGCCCTCGGCCAGGATGAAGCGGCGGTCGCAATAGGGGCAGTCGACGAAGCCGCGGGCATCGATCTGGAGCCAGACGCGCGGATGGCCGAGCGCGCCCTCGCCGCCGTCGCACATGACGCGACGCGACGTCACGGGGATGGTCTCGGGCGGGGGTGGCCCGGCTTCAGTGAGCGGCATCGGCACGGACATGGCCGGCGGGCTCTAGCGGAGTGCGGGCGCCGGGCATAGAGGCGCTGATGCAACAGGGCGGACGCGGTCGCCGGCTTGTCGCTGCACTGCAACAGGATTGTCGCGCGCCGGTAACGGCCGCGGTGCAGGCGCCCGGCATCCACTGACCGGAGCCGCATTCCATGACCTGTCGCGCACTCATCCTCATCGCTGCGTCAACCCTGCCGCTCGTGCCCGCGGTTGCCCAGACGCTGGCCGAGGCGGGCGAGGCCGGCTTCGGCGAGGACATCATCGTGACCGCCCAGAAGCGCGAGCAGAACATCCTGGACGTGCCGGTGACGGTGACGGCCTGGGGCGGCGAGACGCTGAGGCGCATCGGCGTGACGCAACTGAACGAGCTGTCGGCCTTCGTTCCCGGCCTCAACATCCAGGAACAGTCGGCGAACAATCCCGGTTTCGTCATCCGCGGCATCACCTCGGACTCGGGCTCGGCGCAGGAGGCCGCGCGCGTGACCGTCTATTACAATGGCGTGGACGTCAGCCGGTCGCGCGGGTCCTATTTCGACCTGTTCGACATCGAGCGGGTGGAAGTGGTAAAGGGCCCGCAGGCAACATTGTTCGGGACGGCGGCGGCGATCGGCGCCGTCAGCGTCATCCCGCGCGGGGTCGAGGACGGGGTGTCGGCCGAGCTGACCGGGGCCATCGGCAACTTCCGCCAGCGTGCCTTGTCGGGCTTTGCCAACTGGGGGGGCGAGACGGCGGGTCTGCGCCTGGCGTTCGCGTGGAAGACGCGCGACGGGGTGGTCGAGAATATCGCGGGCACGGCCCGAAGCCAGAACCCGGGGCGGCCGCAGCGCGACCTCAATGGCCAGGACCAGCTGGGGATTCGCGCCACCCTGCGGCTGGCGCCGGCGGGGCCGATCCGCGCGGATGTGGTCTACACGCTCGACCGGCAGCGCAGCCCGGGCACCGCCTTCAAGTCGGGCACGCTCCGCCCGTTCGGCGGCGACACCTCGCCCTTCACCTTCGCCGAGCTGGGCGGCTCGCCGCAGTCGGCCGCGGTGCTGGGGCGCGAGGAGCTCGGCCTGTGGCGCGACGTGCATGACGCCAATGTGACCATCCGCGTGCAGCCGGCGGACAGCCGCTGGTCGACGACGCACATCACCGGCTATCGCAGCTTCGACAGCCTGGAGGTGTTCGACGCCGACGGGTCGGCGGCCTGGTTCCTGGAGTTCGCGGAGGACGCGACCGGCGAGCAGCTGAGCCACGAAAGCCGGGTCAACTACAGCAGCGAACGGGTGCGGGCGTTCGCCGGCTTCAACTGGTTCTGGGAGACGGGCCGCCAGCGCGTGCCCTTCTCGACCGAGGAAGGCACCTATCTGCAGTGCGCGGCGCGGCTTATTCCGGGCCTGCCGTGCGTCGATGCGAGCGGCCGGGTGACGGCCTCGCAGGCGACGCGGCTGCTGACCGGCGGGGCCTTCAACCTGCTTCCCTACCGCTCGCTGTTCGAGAACCAGGGCACGATCGAGAGCTGGAGCCTGTTCGCCGACGTGAGCGTCGATCTCGCCGCGTGGCTGGAGCTGACGGCGGGCGGGCGCTACCTGTGGGAGACGCGGCAGTCGGGCTATTTCGCCGACCAGCCGCCGAGCCTGATCAGCCGGGCGCCGCTGCTGCCGTTCGCGGGCACCGGCGGCCAGGTCTTCCGGGCGAAGGGATCGAACGACACCTTCCTGCCGCGCTTCAACGCGCTCGTCCGCTTTGCCGACGGCTTCAACGGCTATGCGACCATCGCCAAGGGGCGGCGCAGCCCCGTGGTGTCGCTGTCGGCGCGCAACACGCCGGCCGGGCCGCAGCCGGTTCGCCGCGACGTGCCGGCCGAGACGGTGTGGAATTACGAGGCCGGCCTGCGGTTCCAGCGCGACGGGCTGAACGCGACGGTGGCGCTGTTCCGCCAGACCTACGACAATTTCCAGGTGACGGTGATCGAGGGCGGGCAGGCGGTGCCGCGCAACGCCGGTTCGGCGACCAACAGCGGTGTGGAGGGCGAGGTGAGCTTCCGGCCGAGCCGCAACCTGCTGCTGTTCGGCAATGCCGCCTGGATCGACGCCGGGATCGACGACAGGCCCGAGAACGGCATCTTCGCGGGCGACCGCTTCCGGCTGCAGCCCGAATGGCAGGCGGCCGCGGGAATCGACGCCCGCCTTCCGCTTGGCGAAGCCGTGGAGCTGTTCGTGACCCCGACGCTGACCCATCGCAGCCGCATCTTCTTCGAACTGCCGAACCGGCCGGGGATCGAGCAGGGGCCGGTGACGCTGGTGAACCTGCGCGCCGGACTTGGCGATCGCGCCGGCCGCTGGCAGCTGACGGGGTTCGTGACCAACCTGTTCGACGAGGATTACATCATCGACGCCGGCAACACCGGGGGTTCGTTCGGAATCCCGACCTTCATCCGCGGCAATCCGCGCCTGGGCGGGGTGGAGGCGACGATTCGCTTCTGAGGCGCCGGCGGCGACCCGGCGTTCGTCGGAACAGCCCGGGCGTTCGTCGAAGCGGATGGCGGGTGCCGAGCGCGGGGGGCTGCCCGTCGAGCCGGGCGCGCCCGGATGGCGCGGGGGTGGCACAGGCGGGGCATGGCGGTGCCGGGGCGGCCGACCCCCCTCTCCGGCCGAACCGGCATCGCCTGCCAGACCCCCTGGCCCCGACCCCGACAGGAGCCCGTTCATGCCCCGCCATTTTCAGAACCGTCCCCTCGTCCGCCCGCTGGTGCCGCTGGCGCTCGCGGCGGCCTTCGCCATGACCGCCCTTCAGGGCGCGGCGTTCGCGGCCGCGCCGGAGCGCCCGGCCCTGGACCCGGGGCGCAGCGTGACCGTCGATGCCCGCGGGCTCGACCTTGCGAGCCCGGCCGGAGTCGCCGCGTTCGACCGCCGGATCGAGACGGCGGCGCTGCGCGCCTGCCGGCCCGACGACGTCCGCAGCCTGCGCGCAGACGCCGTGGCTGCGCAGTGCCGCCGCGAGGCGGTCGCCGCCGCCCGGGCCCCGCGCGATGCGATGGTGGCGCGCGCCGAGCGCGGCCTTCTGACCGCCAGCCGGATCGAGATCGCACCCGGCGTCAACTGACTTTCACCCGTCAGTCCCGACTGGGCCCGCCTCCGCGAGGAGACGGGCCCCATTTGTATCGGGCGGGAGACGATGTCAGGCGGTGGCGGCGACCGGGCGGCGACGGCGGAGCGCGCCACCGACAAGGCCGAAGCCAGCGATCATCATCGCCCAGGTGGCCGGCTCGGGGATGACGCCGCCGCCGCCGGCAAAGCCGATCTGGACGACCCCCTGCTGCGGGATGCCGTCGCCGAAGGTGTCGACAGTGATGCTGATCCGGTTGGTCGAACCGCCGCAGATGTTATCCCCGGCAAAGCAGATGAAATTGATCCCAGAGCCGGTCGCCGGGTTCTGGAAAAGGACGAACCCGGGACCGCTGAAATTGAAGAACAGGCCAGTGGCGGTTGCCGTCAGGCCGGTGCCGAAAAGCAGCAGCTCGGAATTGCTCGTCCCGTCGAGGAAGAAGCTGCTGCCATAGTCGGACAGCGCGAACTCCCAGTCCACGATGTTGGACTGGCCGATGGTGCCGATGGTGCCGTCGGTCTTGATGAACCCGACCGCGCCGAGCGTCGAGTTGCCGACATTGACCGAATAGACGATGGCCGACGCAGGTGCGGCGGCAAGCGCCAGCACGCCCGACAGAATCAGATGTATCCTGTTCATGAAGATGCCCCTCCTGTTGAATATGCCCCACAACAGAACTCTGATCACACCATCGTCGGGCCATCGGGACAAGGCGATCTTCGTTGCCATCCCTGCAATCGGTGTTGAGGGCCTTGTCTCAACAATGGCCTTGCCTCAGCCGCGCAGGATCGCGGCGCGGACCGAGGCGAGGTAGGTGCGGCCGATCCGCAGCGTCTGGCCGCCGGCGAGTTCGGCCGACCAGTTGCCCTGGCCATCATGGGCGAGGCGGCGGATCGCCGCGCGGCGGACGATGGACGAGCGGTGGATCCGCAGGAAATCGGCCGGATCGAGCCGGGCCTCGAGATTGGCGATCGTCTCGTGGATGAGCCAGGAGCGGCTGCCGGCGTGGAGGCGCATATAGTCGCGCTCGGCCTCGATGCGGTCGATGTCGGCGACATCGACGCGGGCCAGCTCGCCGCGGTTGGGCACCCAGAATTCGCGCGCATAGGCGCGGTCGCCCGGCTGGCCGGCGGGCGTCGTGCCGGGGCCTGTGCCGGAGGGGGCGGCGCGCGCGGCGCGCCGCTCGGCGGCGCGGTCGACGGCGCGCGCGAGGCGCTCGGGCGCGACGGGCTTCAGCAGATAGTCGGTTGCGGCCGCGTCGAAGGCGGCAACCGCGAACTGGTCGAAGGCGGTGACGAAGACGATTGCCGGCGCCGGCTGGTCGCGCTGCTCGAGCGTGCGGGCGACATCGAGGCCGGTCAGCCCCGGCATGGCGATGTCGAGGAAGAGGAGATCGGGCGCGAGCACGTCGATGAGGCGCAGCGCCGCCGCGCCGTCGGTCGCGGTGCCGACGAGCTGGAGGGCGGGCAGGCGGGCGCAGAGGATCTGCAGCCGCTCGACCGCCAGCGGTTCGTCATCGACGATGAGGGCCTTCAGCGGCGCGGGCATGGTCAGCCGCGGACGAGGGGCATCGACAGCCGGACGATCCAGCCGCCGGCCTTCGGGCTGCCGGCGATGCACTCGGCCGCCTCGCCCCAGGCGGCCTTGAGCCGGGCGGCGACATTGGCGAGGCCGACGCCGCAGCCCGTGCTGCAGTCGCCCGGCGGCCGCGGGGCGGAACCGGGGCGGGTCTCCCCATCGTCGCGCACCCAGAGATCCAGCCGGTCTCCGATCGAGTCGGCGGCGATCGTAACCGTGACCGGGCGGCGGCTTGGCGAGACGCCATACTTGATCGCATTCTCGACGAGCGGCTGGAGGATGAGGGCCGGCACCAGCGCGTCGCCGAGTCGGTCGGGCACGAGAAGGCGGACGACGAGGCGATCGGGGAAGCGGATCTTCTCGATGTCGAGATAGAGGCGCTGCAGGCGGATCTCGTCGGCGAGCGGGATATTCTCGGTCGCGTCGCGCGCGAGGCTGGCGCGGAAGAAGGTGGAGAGGTTGAGGATCATCGCCTCGGCTTCCGCCGCGCGGTCGTGCATGACGAGCGCGGACAGCGAATTGAGGGTGTTGAACAGGAAGTGCGGGTTGACCTGGTAGCGAAGCGCGCGGAGCTCGGCTTCCTGCGCGGCCTGGCGGAAGGTGGCGGCCTGGCGTTCGGCCGCCCGCTGGCGGGCGGAGGCGATGAGGGCGACGCCCATGATCGCCCAGCAGCAGATGAAGAAATACCATTCGAGCGCGGTCGAGACGATGATGGCAAGTGGCGACTGGGGCATCTTCCCGTCCCACGCTGCCTCGAGCGCGAGATGCGCCTCGATCGGGAAGATGTGGAAGGCAACCCAGTTGACGCTGGCATAGGCGAGCGCGAGCGGGATCGAGGCCGCGAAGCTGAGCGCCAGCAGCGCGCGGGTGGACAGCCGCTCGAACCGGCGCAGCAGCATGTAGAGAAGCCAGGTGAGCGCGATGGCGGCAACCGTGACGAAGGCGCGGCGGACGATCATCTCGCCCTGGGCCGGCATGTCGGCGATCGCCGCCCGCACCGTCGCGATCAGGAAATAGACCGACCAGAAGGCGATGATGGAGCCGAGCGCCAGCGACCAGCGCGGCGCCCCGCCGCAGCCGTCGGCCGCGGGCGGATCCGACGGACGGGCACGGGAAGTCTCTTCGCGGGCCTCGTCGCGGGGCTGGAACGGACGGTTCATCGGCCGGCCACCCTAGTGCCGGTGGACGGCCGGCGCGAGACGCCTTCGTCGACCGTAGCCCGGCGTTGGTCGAAACCGTTCACAGGCCGTTAACCATATGCACGGGGCTGGCGGCGGCCGGCGCTTGCCGCTAGCGCCAAGGGCCATGTCCTCATCGCCCGCATGCACGCCGGCCGGGCCGCTCGCCGGAGTCCTGGTCATCGACCTGACCCGGGTGCTGGCCGGACCCTATGCGACGATGATCCTGGCCGACCTGGGCGCGCGGGTGATCAAGGTGGAGGCGCCGGCGACGGGCGATGATTCGCGCGCCATCGGGCCGTTCGCCGCCGAGGGCGACAGTGCCTATTTCGCCAGCATCAACCGGGGCAAGGAATCGATTGCGCTCGACCTGAAGGCGCCCGCTGACCGGGCGGTGTTCGAGGCGCTGCTGGCGCGCGCCGACGTGCTGGTCGAGAATTTCCGGCCCGGGGCGATGGCGCGGCTGGGCTACGGCTTCGAGGCGCTCAGCGCGCGTTTCCCGCGCCTTGTCTATGCCGCCGCCAGCGGCTTCGGCCAGACGGGGCCGCTCGCCGACCGGCCGGCCTATGACCTCATCGTGCAGGCGATGGGCGGAATCATGTCGGTGACGGGCGAGCCCGGAAGGCCGCCCGTGCGGGTGGGCACCAGCCTCGGCGACATCGCCGCCGGGCTGTTCACGACGATCGGGATCGAGGCGGCGCTGATCGAGCGGGCGCGGACCGGGCAGGGCCAGCTGGTCGATGTGGCGATGCTGGACTGCCAGATCGCCATCCTGGAAAATGCAATCGCCCGCCTGCAGGTGACGGGCATTGACCCCGGGCCGCTCGGCACGCGCCACCCCAGCATCACGCCCTTCGAGGCCTACGCCTGCGCCGACCGGCCGATCGTGATCGCCGCCGGCAACGACCAGCTGTTCCGCGCCTTCTGCCGGGCGCTGGGGCTGGCGGGCCTTGCCGACGATCCGCGCTTTGCCACCAACGCGCTTCGAACCGAACAGGCCGACGCGCTGGCGGAGCGGTTCGAGGCGCGGCTGCGGACCGCGCCCGCCGACCACTGGCTGGCGGCGCTGGCGGAGGCCGGCGTGCCGGCCGGGCCGCTCAACCGCGTGTCGGAGGCGCTCGCCCTGCCGCAGGTGGCGGCGCGCACCATGCTGGTGGAGACCGCGACGGCGGGCGGGCGGCCGCTGAAGGTGGCGGGCAATCCGGTCAAGCTGTCGAACCATCCCGACCTGCCGCGGCGGGCCGCCGCACCCGCGCTCGATGCCGACCGGTCGCGAATCCTCGCCGAGCTGGGGCTCGGATGACCATCGAGGCGGACATCGCGCTTCTCCAGCGGCTGGGGCAGGCGGCGATGGACGCCATCCGGCCCTTCTTCCGCAGCGGCGCGGCCGTCGAGCAGAAGGACGACCTCACGCCGGTGACGGCGGCCGACCGGGCGGCCGAGGACACGATCCGCCGGCTGCTGGCGCGCGACCGGCCGGCGGACGGGATCCTGGGCGAGGAATATGGGCTGGTGCCGGGCACATCCGGGCGGCTGTGGGTGGTGGACCCGATCGACGGCACGCGCGGCTTCGTGGCCGGGCGGCCGCTGTGGGGCACGCTCATTGGCCTGATCGAGGGCGGGCGGCCGATCCTGGGGCTGGTTGCCAGCGGCACCGGCGACCGGTGGCTGGGCTGCACCGTGGGAACGCCGCGCACGCTGATGAACGGCAAGCCGGTTCGGGTGCGGGCGTGCGCGAGCCTGGCCCAGGTGCGGGCGGCCACCACCCATCCCGCCGCCTTCTCGGCCGCCGGCCATGCCGCCTTCCAGCGCGTGGGCCGCAGCGTTGCCGACATGCTGTTCGGGGGCGACTGCCACAATTATGGCCTGCTGGCCGCCGGCCATCTCGACCTGGTGATGGAGGAGGGGCTGAAGCCCTGGGACTGGGCAGCGCTGGTGCCGGTGGTGGAAGGCGCAGGCGGGCTGATGACCGACTGGGCCGGCGCGCCGCTTGACCTTCGGTCGGAGGGGAAGGTGCTGGCGGTCGGCGACCGGCGGGTGCTGGACGCCGTTCTGGCGCGCCTGTGAGGGTGCCACGCCTGACTTTGGAGAGTTTGCAGGCGGCGGACCCGTTCCTATGTTGGGCCCGAACGGCAATCGAGGGAGACGCACGCCCATGAACATCGCGGCCGACGCCATCCTGCGCGAGGAGACCCGAATGCGCGACCTGCTCGCCCGGCAGCGCGCCGCCTTCCACGCCGAGCTGCCGGTGACGGCCGCTGTCCGCAAGGACCGGCTGCGGCGCGCGCTCGATCTGGTGCTGACGCACCGGGACGGCTTCGTGAAGGCGCTGTCGGACGATTTCGGGCACCGCTCGGCCGAGCAGACGCTGGTGACCGACATCATGGCGAGCGTGAAGCCGCTGAAGCATGCGATCGCCCATGTCGAGCGCTGGATGCGGCCCGAGCGCCGCAAGCTCGACTTCCCGCTGGGGCTGCTGGGCGCGAAGGCGCACGTCGAGTGGCAGCCCAAGGGCGTGGTCGGCATCATCGCGCCCTGGAACTTTCCGGTGAACCTGACCTTCGCGCCACTCGCCAATGTGCTGGCGGCCGGCAACCGGGCGATGGTGAAGCCGTCCGAGTTCACGCCGGCGACCTCCGAGCTGCTGCAGCGCGCCATCGCGCAAGCCTTCGACGAGACCGAGGTGGCCGTGGTGACCGGCGGGCCCGAAGTGGGCAAGGCCTTTTCCGAACTGCCCTTCGACCATCTGATCTTCACCGGCGCGACCGCGATCGGGCGGCACGTGATGGCGGCGGCCGCGAAGAACCTCGTGCCGGTGACGCTGGAGCTGGGCGGCAAGTCGCCGACGATCATCGGCCGCTCGGCCGACATCGGGCAGGCGACCGAGCGGATCGCCATGGGCAAGCTGATGAACGCCGGCCAGATCTGCCTGGCGCCCGACTATCTGCTGGTGCCGGCCGAGACCGAGGCGCAGGTGGTGGAGGGAATCAGCGCCGCGACCGCGCGCCTCTACCCGACGATGCTGTCGAACGACGATTACACCAGCGTGATCTCCAAGCGGCACCGGGACCGGCTGGAAGCGCATATCGAGGATGCCCGCGCCAAGGGGGCGAAGATCGTCGAGGTGAACCCGGCGAACGAGGATTTCTCGAAGCAGAACACCAACAAGATGCCGCTGACCCTGGTGCTGGAGCCGACCGACGAGATGACGGTGATGCAGGAGGAGATCTTCGGGCCCGTCCTGCCGGTGAAGCGCTACCAGACGATCGACGAGGCGATCGACTATGTCCGCTCGAAGGACCGGCCGCTCGGCCTCTACTGGTTCGGGACGGACGCCGACGAGGAGCGCCGCGTGCTCGACCGGACGATCTCGGGTGGGGTGACGGTGAACGACGTGCTGTTCCATGTGTCGGTGGAGGACCTGCCCTTCGGCGGGATCGGGCCGGCCGGCATGGGGAATTACCATGGGCAGGACGGCTTTCGGACCTTCAGCCATCCGAAGAGCATCTACCGGCAGCCGAAGCTCGACCTCGCCGGCATGGCGGGGTTCAAGCCGCCCTATGGCGAGAAGACCCGCAAGACGCTGGCGCGCGAACTGAAGGCCTGAGCCGGCCGCGCGCCGGGACGGTCAGGCCCGGGCCGCTCAGACCGAGGAGACGCGCGCGCGAATCGCGACCGCCGGCCCGCGGCCGCTGGCCCAGTCGGCGGCAAGGTCGAGCGCAAGATCGGCGCGGAAACCGGTGCCGCCGACGACCGGCCGCTCGTCGATGTGGCCGGCGGCAGCCTCGATCGCGTTCAGCTGGTCGATGAGGCCGCCGCCCTCGGCATAGAGGAGGAGCGACAGGTTCCAGCCGAGCGTGGTGGCTGCATCGGCGATGGTGCGGCCCGTCGTCTTGGCGATGTCGGCGACCGGTTCGAGGCGGTGCACCTCGATGCACAGACGGGTGCCGTCGGCCGGCATGGGTTCGCCGAGATCGACCCGCAGGCCCAGCTCGTCGGTGAGGCGGGCGACCAGCGTCTCGAGCGCGGGGGCAAGCAGCATCGACGACATCCGCTGGGCCTAGCTGTCGAGCGCGCGGCGCAGCTGGTTGATGTCGCGGTCGAGCTCATGATCGGTGGCGCGCAGCGCCTCGATCCGCTTGACCGCGTGCATGACCGTCGTGTGATCGCGGCCGCCGAAGCGCCGGCCGATCTCCGGGAGCGAGCGCGGAGTCAGCATCTTGGCCAGATACATGGCGACCTGGCGCGGCCGCGCCACCTCGCGCGCCCGGCGCGGCGAGATGAGATCGTTGATCTTGAGCGCATAATGGTCGGCGACGCGGCGCTGGATCTCGTCGATGGTGAGCTTGCGGCTGTGGGCGCGCAGCACGTCGGCGAGCACCTCGCGGGTGAAGTCGAGGTCGAGGCGGCGGCCGACGAGATGGCCATAGGCGATGACCCGGTTGAGCGCGCCTTCGAGTTCCCGGACATTGGCGACGATCTTGCGGGCGAGGAAATCGACCACCTCGTCGGGCACGTCGGTGCCGGGCATGGCGGCGAGCTTGGTCTTCAGGATGTTGTAGCGAAGCTCATAGTCGGCGGGGTTGATGTCGGCGACAAGGCCCCAGGCGAGCCGCGAGAGGATGCGGCTTTCAATGCCTTCGAGATTCTGCGGCGAGCGGTCGGCAGAGATCACCAGCCAGCGGCCGGCCGAGATGATCTCGTTCATGGTGTGGAAGAATTCCTCCTGTGTGGAATCCTTGCCGGCGATGAACTGCACATCGTCGACCATGAGCAGGTCGGCCGAGCGCAGCCGCTGCTTGAAGGCGATCGTGTCGCGCGCGCGCAACGCCGCCAGGAACTCGACCATGAACTTCTCGGCCGAGAGATAGACGACCTTCGCCTTCGGCCGCTGGGCGAGCACCGCCGAGCCGATGGCATGCATCAGGTGTGTCTTGCCGAGGCCGGTGGGGCCGTGGAGGAAGAGCGGGTTGAACCCGGCCGCCCCGCCCGAGGTGACGGCGGCCGCCATTGCCTGGGCGGCGTTGAAGGCGAGCTCGTTCGACTTGCCGACAACGAAGCTGTCGAAGCTGTAGCGCGGCTCGAAGCCGGGGCGCGAGTCGAGGCCGGCGTCGGCCGCAGGGCGCGCGGGCTGGTCGGCGCTGTCAGCCTCTCCGGCGCGGGCCGGGGCGACATCGATCTCGACCGCGCGGATGGCAGGCAGGTGCTGCGCGAAGGCGTGGCGCAGCCGGGCGGCGAAATGGTTGCGAACCCAGTCGGCCATGAAGCGGGACGGCACGACGAGGCGCACCTCGCCGCCGGCGACGCTGGCGAGCTGGAGCGGCTTCAGCCAGCTGTTGAAGGTCTTCTCGCCGACATCGGAAAGCAGGTGGGCGCGAACCAGGCCCCAGGCTCGGAGCGAATCGGAATCAAGCCGCGTGGCGGCGACCGGAAAGGCGGACGGGGACGGATCCACCTGGGTCGAATCGAGCGGGGTCGAGTCGAGAAGGGGCGGGAAAGCTGACATGGGCACATGACCTGACGGGCTGGACGGATGGGTTCCCAGGCGGGCGGCAGGCGCCGCCTGCGACGGCGGCGGGGGTCAGCCGAGCCGTCGCAGCCCCGATGCCGGCCCGGGTCCAGGGCGGCCGCTCGTGCGGCGGGATCGGCGGGTTCGGCCTGCACATGGACCCATCTTCTTCAAGCCCTCCCTTGATCAATGCCTGCCCATGCTCGCGAAACCGGGTCTCGCGGGCTGGCCTGTCTGGCGAACCGGCTCCTTGGGAACGCGATCTGCCGTCGATGGATGGTCTTCCGAACGTTCCGCCGGGCGGGTCCTGCGGGTGATTCGCCCGCCTCTCTCCCAGCCGGTGACCGTCGGTACGGAGGCCTATAAATCAGCGACCCCGGGTCGGCACAAGGCCGCAAAATTCGCCGCGGCGCAAATAAATCGATTGACAGCGCAAGCTGCGGATTCCCGGCGAGTTTTTTCTAACCTACTGATCAGTATATGAAAAATCGCAGTCTTGTGTTGCAGTTTTGCGAATCGCGCGCGGACGCCGCCGCGAGGACGCCCGCAACATGCCCTTGAGCGTGCAGCACAATCGGCCAGACGCCGATGGCGGCGCCGGCGATGTTGATGACGATTCTATGACGAAGCCGCCGGGCGGCGCCGGATCAGCCGATCGCCGTGACCCGGGCCGAGAGCCGCGAGACCTTGCGCGCGGCGGTGTTGCGGTGGAGCACGCCCTTGGAGACCCCACGCATGATCTCGGGCTGGGCGGCCTTGAGGGCGGCTTCGGCGGCCGCCTTGTCGCCGGCCGCGATCGCGCTTTCCACCTTCTTCACGAAGGTCCGGATTCGCGACAGGCGGGCCTTGTTGATGGCCTGCCGGCGCGCATTGCGCCGGATCCGCTTCTCAGCCTGGGGCGTGTTCGCCATAACCTCGGCAATCTCCATGCGTGACTGGGCCGGCGCGCGGGGCGGCCGGAAAGGCGCGCCCCTTAACGGGCGGGCCGGCGTGGGTCAAGCTTGCGCGTCCGGCCGCGCGCGGGCGCTCAGTGCTGGCAGCAGGCGCAGTAGAAGGTGGAGCGGCCGGCCTGCACCCGGCGGCGCACCGGCGCACCGCAGCCCGGGCAGGGGGCACCGGCGCGGCCATAGACCCGGAAGGCGTGCTGGAAATAGCCGAGGTCGCCCGAGGGGGCGGCATGGTCGCGAAGGGTGGAGCCGCCGGCCTCGATCGCGGCCTGTAGCGTCTGGCGGATGGCAGCGGCGAGCCGGTCGAGCCGGGCCCTCGACAGCCGGCCGGCGGCGCGGCCGGGCGCTATTCCGGCGGCGTGGAGTGCCTCGCAGGCATAGATGTTGCCGATGCCGGCGACCGCCTTCTGGTCGAGGAGGAGCGCCTTGACCGGGGCGGCGCGGCCGGCCGCGGCGCGGGCGAGCATGGCGCCGCCGAAGCCCGGATCGAGCGGCTCGGGCCCGAGTCGGGCGAGCCAGGGGTGGCGGGCGAGCTCGGCGGTGGGCGCGAGCGCGAGCGCGCCGAATCGGCGCGGATCATGGAAGGCAAGCCGCACGGACGCGGTTTCGATCAGGACATGGTCATGGTCGGCCGGCGGGCCGTTGAGCGGGCGGAAGCGGCCGGACATGCCGAGGTGGAAGAGGAGCGTGTCGCCGCGGTCGGTCTCAATGAGGCCGAACTTGGCGCGCCGGGCGATCGCGGTGACGGTGGCGCCCGTCAGCCGCTGGCCGAGATCGGGCGGCAGCGGCCAGCGCAGGTCCGGCCGGCGGGCCATCACCGATCGCAGGCGCTGGCCGACGAGCAGGGGCCGGAGGCCCCGGACGACGGTTTCGACTTCGGGCAGTTCGGGCACGTGCCCCGGGCTGAAGCACCGATGCGGCGCCGCTGCAAGTGACAGGCCGCAGCGGCCTTTCTATGGGAAGGTCATGACCGAGGCCTGCCCCCCCGACCAGCCCCGCGTTCCGCTGGGCTTTCGAGAGGTCACGCCGGCCGAGAAGACGGCCGCCGTCGGCGACATCTTCCGCCGCGTGGCCCCGCGTTACGACCTGATGAACGATCTGATGTCGGCGGGGCTCCACCGGCGCTGGAAGGACCGGTTCGTGGGGCTGGTCCGCCCGCGCCCCGGCGAGGTCATCCTCGATCTCGCCGGCGGGACGGGCGACATCGCCTTCCGGCTGGCGGCGCGCGGCGCGCGTGTGACGGTGGCCGACATCAACCCGGCGATGCTGGCCGTCGGCGAGGCGCGCGCCGCCCGGCGCGGGATCGAGGGGCTGACGTTCGTGGAGGCCAATGCCGAGGCGATGCCCTTTGCCGATGCGAGCTTCGACGCGGTGACGATCGCGTTCGGCATCCGCAACGTGACCGATGTGGCCGCTGCCCTTGCCGACATCCGCCGGGTGCTCAGATGGGGCGGGCGATTCTTCTGCCTGGAATTCTCGACCTGCGAGTGGCCGGGCTTCGCCGCCGTCTACGACCTCTACTCGATGCGGGTGGTGCCGCGGATCGGCGCCGCTGTCGCGCGCGACGCGGATGCCTATCGCTATCTCGTCGAATCGATCCGGCGCTTCCCCGACATGCGGGCCTTCGCACGCCAGATCGAGGCGGCCGGCTTCGGGCAGGTGACGGCGACCCCGATCCTGGGCGGGGCGGTGGCCATCCACAGCGGCTGGAAGATCTGAAGCGGCCGGTGGCGGGGGCGCTGGGCCATGGCTGGCGGCTGGCGGGCGACCTGCGGCGGCTCGCCCGGCACGGGGCCTTGCGGCCGTTCGAATCGCATCCGGATGTGCCGGCGCCGGCGCGGCTGGGCGCCCGGCTGCTGCGTCTGGGGGCGGGCGCGCCCGCCGAGCCCGATTTCGCCGGCGGCCTGAAGGCCTGCGGGCCGGCCGCCGTGAAACTGGGGCAGGCGCTGGCGACGCGGCCCGACCTGGTGGGCCCCGATGTCGCGGCCGGCCTCAAGCAGCTGCAGGATGACCTGCCGCCCGAGCCCTGGGCGCGGATCGAGGCCGAGCTCGACTCGGCGCTGCCCGGCGGCTGGCGCGCGCATCTGGCCGAGATCGCGCCCGAGCCGGCGGGTGCTGCCTCGATCGCGCAGGTGCATCGCGCCGTCCTGCACGATGGCCGGGTGATTGCGCTCAAGGTGCTGCGGCCGGGCGTGGAGGCGGCCTTCGCCGAGGCGCTGGCGAGCTATGCCTGGGCCGCCGAGCGGCTGGAGCGGCTGGGCTGCGAGTTCGAGCGGCTGAAGCCCCGGCAGGTGATCCGCTCCTTCCGGCAGTGGACCGAAACCGAGCTGGACCTGAGGCGCGAGGCCGGCAATGCCTCGGCGCTCAAAGAGGCGGTGCGCGGCGAGCCCGGCATCGCCGTGCCGGCCGTCATCTGGCCGCTGACGACCCGGCGGACGCTGGCGCTGGAATGGGTCGACGGAATCAAGCTGACGGATCTTGCGGCCGTGGCCGAAAGCGGCGCGGACCGGCCGGCGCTGGCCGCCGCGCTCGTGCGCGGCTTCCTGGCGCAGGCGATCGACAAGGGCTTCTTTCACGCCGACCTGCACCAGGGCAACATCCTGCTGGCGCCCGACGGGCGGTTGACGCTGATCGACTTCGGAATCATGGGGCGCCTCGACCGGCGGGCGCGCGTGTACCTCGCCGAAATCCTCTATGGCCTCATCACCGGCGACTATGCGCGCGTCGCCGACATCCATTTCGAGGCGGGCTATGTGCCGCCCTATCACGACCGGCTGGACTTCGCGACCGCGCTCCGGGCCGTCGGCGAGCCGATCCGTGGCCGCCAGGCGAGCGAGATCTCGGTCGCCGGGCTGCTCGACGGGCTGTTCGCCATCACCCGCCAGTTCGACATGCCGGTGCAGCCGCACCTGCTGCTGCTGCAGAAGACGATGGTGATGGTGGAAGGGGTGGCGCTCAGCCTCGACCCTGAAGTCAACATGTGGGAGGTGGCGAGCCCCTATGTGAAGCGCTGGATGCGCGACGAGCTCGGGCCCGAGGCGCGGGCGGCCGATTCCATCGTGCGGAACCTGCGGCTGATGGCGGAGCTGCCGGGGCTGGCCCGGCGGTTCGTGCGCCAGCTGCCACCCGACAGCGCCGCGCCGCCGCTGCCGCCGCTGCCGCCGCTCGATCCGCCGCGCCCTGCCCGCTGGCCGTGGCTGCTGCTCGGCCTGGCGCTGGGGGCAGGCGCCATGGCGCTGCTGGGGGGGTGATTTCCCTGCGCGCCCGAACCGGCTATCCGGCAAGACCATGCTGGGTGGACGGCGCATTCTCCTCATCATCGGCGGCGGGATCGCGGCCTACAAGGCGCTGGAGCTGATCCGCGAGATCCGGCGCGCGGGTGGCGCAGTGACGCCGGTGCTGACCGCCGGCGCGCAGCAGTTCGTGACGCCGCTGTCGGCGGCCGCACTCGCCGAAGCGCGCGCCTACACCGACCTGTTCGACCTGACCGACGAGGCCGAGATGGGGCACATCCGGCTGTCGCGCAGCGCCGATCTCGTCGTCGTCTGCCCGGCGACCGCGGATCTGATCGCCAGGATGGCGGCGGGGCTCGCCGATGATCTGGCGACAACCCTGTTGCTCGCGACCGACAAGCCGGTGCTGGCCGCGCCGGCCATGAACGTGCGGATGTGGCAGCACGCCGCGACGCAGGCGAATGTGGCGACGCTGATCGCGCGCGGCGTGACAGTGCTGCCGCCCGACGCGGGCGAGATGGCCTGCGGCGAGCTTGGGCCCGGCCGCTTGCCCGAGCTGGGCGCGATCCTGGCGGCGATCGCAGCGCGGCTGGGCGCGGGGCCACTCGCCGGCCGGCATGTGCTGGTAACGGCCGGGCCGACGCACGAGCCCATCGACCCGGTTCGGTATCTCGGCAACCGCTCCTCGGGAAAGCAGGGCTTCGCGATTGCCGGGGCACTCGCGAGCCTGGGGGCTCGGGTGACGCTGGTGGCCGGGCCGGTGAGCCTTGCGACTCCGGCGGGTGTCGACCGGGTGGACGTGACGACGGCGCGCGAGATGGCCGCGGCCGTCGAGGCGGCCTTGCCCGCCGATGCCGCGGTGATGGTGGCCGCGGTTGCCGACTGGGGGGTGGCGGCGAACGGCCAGAAGCTGAAGAAGGGCGCAGGTGGCCCGCCCCGCCTCGAACTGGTCGAGAACCCCGACATCCTGGCCGGGCTGGCCCGGCACCCGCGGCGGCCGGCGCTGCTGGTGGGCTTTGCCGCCGAGACCCATGATGTGCTGGCGCATGCGCGGGCGAAGCTGGATGCCAAGGGCTGCGACCTCATCGTCGCCAATGATGTCTCGGGCGACGTGATGGGCGGCGAGGCCAATGAAGTGCATCTGGTGTCGGCCGACGGCGTCGAGAGCTGGGACCGCGCGCCCAAGGACGACGTCGCTCGGCGGCTGGCGGCTGCGATCGCGGACCGACTGGCCCATGGCTGAGGTGAAGGTGACGCGGCTGCCGCATGGCGAGGGCCTGGCGCTGCCGGCCTATGCCACGCCGGGCGCTGCCGGGATGGACGTGCTTGCCGCCGTCGAGGCCGAGCTGGTGCTGGCGCCAGGCGCACGCGCGGCCGTCCCGACCGGGCTTCAGATCGCCGTGCCGCCCGGCCACGAGATGCAGGTGCGGGCGCGCTCGGGCCTGGCGCTGACGGAGGGGCTTGCGGTGCTGAACGCGCCAGGCACCATCGACAGCGACTATCGCGGCGAAGTGAAGATCATCCTGGCGAACCTCGGCGAGCGGCCGTTCACGGTGACGCGCGGGATGCGCATCGCGCAGCTGGTGCTGGCTCCCTGTGTCCGCTGCGACTGGGCCGAGGTGGCGGTGCTGGACGCGACCGCTCGCGGCGACGGCGGCTTCGGATCGACGGGGCGGGATTGAGCCGGGCGACGCCGGACGGGGCGGACGTCGGGCTGACCGACGCCGAGCTCGACCGCTACCAGCGGCACATCGTGCTGAAGGAAGTGGGCGGCGAGGGCCAGCGGCGGCTGAAGGCGGCACGGGTGGCCGTCGTGGGCGCGGGTGGCCTCGGCAGCCCCTGCCTCGCCTATCTGGCGGCCGCCGGGCTGGGCACGATCACCCTCATCGACGACGATGTGGTCGCGGCCTCGAACCTGCAGCGGCAGACGCTGTTCGCGACCACAGATGTCGGCCGGCCGAAGGCCGATGTCGCGGCCGGGCGGCTGGCGGCGCTGAACCCGCATGTGGTGGTGAGGCCGGTCGCCGCGCGGCTCGACGGGGGCAATGCCGAGGCGCTGCTGGCCGGCCATGACGTGATCGCCGACGGCTGCGACAATTTCGCGACGCGCGCGATCGTGAACCGGGCCGCCGTCGCGCTTCGCATCCCCCTCGTTTCGGCCGCGATCGGGCCGTTCGAGGGGCAGCTGGGCGTGTTCGCCGGCCACCGCGCCGACGCCCCCTGCTGGGCCTGCTTCGCCGGCGCGCCCGCCGATGGGGCCGGCACGAGCTGCGCGGATGTCGGCGTGCTGGGGGCCGTGGCCGGCGTGGTGGGAGCGGCGCAGGCGCTGGAGGTGCTGCGGCTGCTGACCGGCTTCGGGGACGAACGGGTGGGGATGCTGTGGCTGTGGGCGGGGCTGTCGATGGCGGCGCGGTCGGTCAGGGTGCCGAAGGACCCGGCATGCCCGGTCTGCTGCTGATCGTGACGCAAGCCAAGGGCGAGCGGTTCGAGGCCGCCCTCGAGCTGGCAGCGGCGGCCGCCGCGCTGGGCCGGCCGGTGGCGGTGCTGCTGCGCGGGCCGGCGGTGCTGGCGGTCCGGCGCGCCGGACGGGTGCGCGCCTTCGACCTGCTGTTCGAGCTGGGGGCGCGGGTGTCGCTGTGCCAGACGGCGATGGCGGCGCACGGGGTGACGGCGGCCGACCTGCCGACCGGGGTGGCAGCGACGGGACTCGTCGCGCTGCTGGCCGGCCGGGCCGACTGGCAGCTGGCGATCGTGTGACCCCTCAGGCCGGGCGGCTGGCGCGGATGAGCGGGTTCGCCCAGGCATAGACGGCAAGGGCCAGGAGCGCGGCGGCGGCAAGCGCATAGGGAAGTTCCGGCCGCAGTTCGTAGAGGCCGATTCCGACCGCGGGCGCGAGGATGAAGCAGGCGCCATTGATTGCGGTGACGGCGCCGGCGACCGCGCCCTGCTCGGCGCGGCCGACCGCGAGGCTGGCGCCGGCGGTGAAGCCGGGGCGGGCGAAGCCGAAGCCGGCGGAGGCGAGCGCGAAGGCGAGCACCAGCGTGTGGAAGTCGGGCGCGAGCGCGATGCCCGCCGTGCCGGCGGCGGCGATCAGGCTGCCCCAGCGCATCAGCTGCGACGGCGTGAGATCGAGCAGGCGGATGATCCCCCACTGGGCGAGAAGCGTGGCACCGGCCGCGACCATGAAGGCGATCGAGATGAGCTCGGTGGCGGCGAGGCTGGCGCCCTTCGCCACGCGATCGATGATGAGGAAGCCGATGGCCTGGCCGGTCGCCGCCTGCAGCGAGCCGGCGGCAAAGCCGTAGAGCATGAAGGGGCGGACCCGGGGGTCCGCGAGCTTCATGCGCTGGCGAACGCCCGATGCGGTCAGTTCCTCGGCGGCGAGCGCGCTGGCGCCGGTCGGCATGGAGCCGATCGAGGGCATGGCGGCCGCCGCGCCCCGGCCGGTGCGGGCGCCCGGCGCATGGGTGGGGTCATCGTCCGGCAGGCCGATCTGGAGGGCAAGCGCGACCACGAGCGCGATGGCCGCGAACGCAAACATCGGCCCTGACAGGCCGACGACGGGGAGCACGAAGAGCGGCGCGACGGCCGGGCCCAGGATGGTGCCGAGCCCGAAGGCCGAGGCGAGGATGGCGAGCGTCGAGGTACGCTCGGCGCGGCTGGTGCGGCCGGCGACATAGGCTTGCGCTGCGGGGTTGGCGGCGGCGCCGAAGATCCCGAACAGGCTGCGCGCCAGCGTGAACAGGACGAAGGTGACGAGCGGTGCGATGAGGCCCCTGAGGCCGGCTAGGATCACGGCCGCGCACAGCAGCATCGAGACTCCGAAGCCGATGACACCGACCTGCATGAGGAGGCGCCGGCCGCGCAGGTCGGACTGGCGCGCCCAGACGGGGGCGGAGAAGGTCCAGAACAGCGCCGAGAGCGAGAAGATGACGGCGATCGCCATGTCGGGGATGGCGATCTCCCGGCCGATAACCGGCAGCACCGACTGCAGCGCCGTGTTGCCCGCTGCCGTCACCAGCAGGGCCGCGAACACCAGCGCGAAGTGACGGGTGGGGAGCTGGGCAGCGACGGCCATGGCGCCCTGCTAGGCGGCCGGGACGGGCTTTTCCAGCCGGGGATGCCGCGCGCCCTGCGGCGAGGCTGGCGGCGGGGCGGGCGGGCGGCTAGGCTCTCGCCCGTGGGGCCGCGCGAGACCAGCCTGGCGCTCGGAATCGTGAACGCCGCGCCCAATGTGGGGGCGATCGTGGTGCCGCTGCTCATCCCGGCGATGGCGCTGGCCTTCGGCTGGCGCGAGAGCTTCCTGATCGTTGGCGGCGCGGGGCTGCTGTGGGTGCTGCTGTGGCTGGCGCTGAAGCCGCCGGCGCCGCCCGCCGAGATCCGCGTGACCGACCTCGACCGGCCGGACGCCCGCTGGGTGGACCTGCTGGGCGACCGGCGGGTGCATGGCTTCATGGCCGCCAAGGTGCTGACCGACCAGATGTGGTGGCTGATGATGTTCTGGCTGCCCGACTTCTTCATGCGCAGCTTCGCGCTGGGGGCGGGCGAGGTCGCGCGGCCCACCGCCTTCGTCTATGTGCTGGCGATGGCGGGCGCGCTGTCGGGCGGCTGGTTCGCAGGGCGCCTGATCGCGCGCGGGGTTGCGGTGCCGGCAGCACGGATGCGGGTGCTGGTGGCCGCCGGGGCGCTGGCGCTGGTGGCGCCCGCGGCGCTGTTCGTGGGCGAGCTGTGGCTGGCAGCCCTGCTGATCGGGATCGTGCTGTTCGCGCACCAGGCCTTCTCGACCAACCTGTTTGCCGCCTGTGTCGATGCCTTCCCGGCGCGGCGGGTGGCCTCGGTCGTGTCGATCGGCGCGCTGGCCGGCAACCTGTGGGGGGCCGCCGTGCTGGAGCTGACCGGCCAGCTTCTGGAGGCCGGCGGCAGCTACCTGCCGCTGTTCGTGGTCGGCGGTGCGGGCTATCTGGTCGCCACCCTGTTCATCCGCCACTGGCTGCTGCGGCCGCCGGCGAGGCGCCAGCCGGCATCCGCTTTGTGACGGATTTGCAACAGCTTGGCCACAACCGGTCATGCTGCATTGCAGCATCCATTGTTGTCGCAGCGCAGCGCCCCTAGCTGGCGTGACACAGGCGCGCCCGGGTGGCCGGGATGACGCGCGACAGACCCTTGGGAGAGATCATGCGATCCTTGCTTCTTGCGACCGCCGCCATGCTGGTGGCCGTGCCGGCCATCGCCCAGCAGGACCCGACCGCCGACGCCGACTTCGGCGCCGGCGACATCATCGTGACCGCGACCAAGCGGGCGCAGGCGCTGTCCGACGTGCCGATCGCGGTGTCGGCGGTGTCGGCCGAGATGCTCGCCAATTCCGGCGCGACCGACATCCGGCAATTGAACCAGCTGTCGCCGTCGCTGCTGGTCTCCTCCACTTCCTCGGAAGCGGGCGCCGGCGTGGCGCGGATCCGCGGCATCGGTACCGTCGGCGACAACCCGGGCCTCGAGGCCTCGGTCGCGGTGTTCATCGACGGCGTCTATCGCTCGCGCTCGGGCGTGGGGCTGACGGAACTGGGTGCGATCGACCGTATCGAGGTGCTGCGCGGGCCGCAGGGCACGCTGTTCGGGCGCAACGCGTCCGCCGGCCTCATCAACATCATCACCGCGAAGCCGCGCTTCGAGACCGAGGGCACGGCCGAGCTGACCTATGGCAATTTCGACTTCTGGCGGCTTTCGGGCGGGATCAACGGCGCGCTGATCGAGGACCGGCTCGCGGCGCGGATCGACGGCGTCTACACGCGCCGCGACGGCTTCGTGACCGACGTGATCTCGGGCCGGACCGTGAATGACCGCGACCGCTGGCTGCTGCGCGGGCAGCTGCTGTTCACGCCCAATGACGACATCGAACTGCGCATCATTGCCGACTATGCCAACCGGCGCGAGGAGTGCTGCGCGTCGAGCTACCTGCCCTTCCGGACGGCCTCGCGCAACGCGCAGGGGCAGGTGATCGTCAGCCGCGCCAACCCGATCGTGGACATCGTGCGCGGGCTGAGCGGCGTCATCACCGACGACACCTATGCGCGCCGCACCTCGATCACGCCGGGGCAGTCCTATCGCTCGAATGTGACCGACTGGGGGATTTCGGGCGAGCTCAACTGGAACTTCGGGGCCGCCAACCTGACCTCGATCACCGCCTGGCGGGACTGGAAGGTGAGCTCCAGCCAGGATGCCGACTTCAACAATCTCGACATCCTGTGGCGCTCGAACCAGACGCGGCGGTTCCAGACCTTCAGCCAGGAACTGCGGCTGCAGGGAACGGCGTTCGGCGACCGGCTCGACTGGCTGCTGGGCGGCTATTACGCGGACGAGAAGCTCGACCTGTTCGACAACCTTCGCTACGGGCAGGACTATGTCCGCTACGCCAACTGCGTGGTGGCGGACGGCCTTTCCAACACCGCGGCCTCGATCGGCATTCCGGGGCTTCGCTCGACCGCGTCGCCGGGCTGCATGAACCCGGCGGTGGCGGCCGCGATCGCCACCAACCCGGCCATTCCCGCCGCGCTCCGGAACCCCGTGGCGCTGTGGGCCGGCCTCGCGATTCCCGGCCTCTTCGGCTATGACGCGGTGGCGGCCGCCGTGGGCCGCCCGGGCGACACGCTGAACGGCCGCGGGATCGTCGGTGACACCTATGATCACCGCAGCCGCAACTTCGCCATCTTCACCCACAATGTGATCGACATCGTGCCCGACACGCTGCAGCTGACGCTGGGCGGGCGCTACACCAACGAGCGCAAGACGCTGGATGTCGAGCTGCTGGGCAACAACACGCTCTGCGCGGCGATCGCGGCCAGCCCGACGCTCTCCGGCTTTGCGGCGCTGCCCTGCGTGATCAACCCGGTGAACGGCTTCCGCGCGTCCTCGCGCAAGAAGGAGGACGAGTGGACGGGCACCGTGGTGCTGAGCTTCAAGCCGGTGCCAGAGCTGCTCACCTATGCGAGCTATTCGCTGGGCTACAAGGCGGGCGGCTTCAACCTCGACCGCTCGGCCCTCAATCCGGCCGCGCCCAGCCTGAACCAGCTGACGTTCGAGCCGGAGACGGTCGATTCGATGGAGATCGGGGCCAAGCTGGACCTGCGCCGGTTCCAGCTGAACGTGGCCGCCTTCCGCGCGGTGTTCGACCAGTTCCAGCTGAACACGTTCAACGGCACCAACTTCATCGTGGAGAACATCCAGTCGTGCCGCAATGACCTGGGCGGCGCCGACCAGGACTTCCCGCCGACCACGCCGAACGCGGCGCTGACCGGCGCCTGCCCGGCCGACCGGGTGCGCGGCGGCGTCACCTCGACGGGTGTCGAGCTGGAGACCCTGATCTTCCCGGCCCGCGACGTGACCGTGAACCTCGGCCTGACCTATGCCGAGACCCGGTACCGGCGAAACCTCGTGGGGATCGGCGGCCGGCCCTTCCCGACGCCGCTGTTCAACCTGCCGGGCCAGCAGCTGTCGAACGCGCCCGAATGGGTGCAGACGGGCTCGATCGCCTGGACGCCGATGCTGACCGACAATCTGGGCGCGCTGGTCTATGCCGACTATCGCTTCCAGTCGGCGATCAACACCGGATCCGACCTGTTTCCCGAGAAGCGGCAGCCGGACTTCCTGGTGGTGAACGCGCGGATCGGCCTCAACGGCAACGACCGCCGCTGGGCGATCGAGGCCTGGGCGCAGAACCTGTTCAACGAGAAGTTCCAGCAGGTGGCGTTCAACACGCCGCTGCAGGGCTCGGGCACGATTGCCCAGACGGCGCGCGGCGGGCCCAACGCGACGACCCTGTTCGGAAGCTTCCTGGGCGAGCCGCGCACCTTCGGCGTGACGGTTCGCACCCGCTTCTGACCGCGGGCTGACGGACAGGGGGGTGCTTGGCGCCCCCCTGTCAGGCAGCGATGCGGGCGCCGGGTTCGGCGAGCCAGCGGGCGAGGCTGGCCCGCGCCCGCTGGCTGAGCGCGGCCTTGCGCGCCCGGCCCCGGGCGTCCGTCTCGAGCGGCGGGAACAGGCCGAAGTTCACGTTCATCGGCTGGAAACTCCCGGGCGTGGCATTGCCGGTGATGTGGTGGAGCAGTGCGCCGATGGCCGTGTCCTCAGGGGGAACGGCGGGTTCGAGCCCCCGCGCCCGGGCGGCGAGGAAGCGGCCGGCGAGAAGCCCGATGGCCGCCGATTCGACATAGCCCTCGCAGCCGGTGATCTGGCCGGCGGCGTGAATCCGCGGGTCCGCGCGGAACCGCAGGGTCCGGTCCAGCAGCACCGGCGAGCGGATGAAGCTGTTGCGGTGGACACCACCCAGCCGGGCGAATTCGGCGCGCTCGAGCCCGGGGATGGTGCGGAAGATGCGCAGCTGCTCGCCATGCTTCAGCTTGGTCTGGAAGCCGACGATGTTCAGAAGCGTGCCCGCGGCATTGTCATGGCGAAGCTGGACGACGGCGTGCGGGCGGCGGCCGGTCCGCGGATCGGTGAGGCCGACCGGCTTCATCGGGCCGAAGCGCAGCGTCTCGGGCCCGCGCTCGGCCATGACCTCGATCGGCATGCAGCCCTCGAACCAGGGCGTGTCACGCTCCCACGACCTGAACTCGGCCTTGTCGCCCGCGAGCAGCGCGGCGACGAAGGCGGCATATTGGGCGCGGTCGAGCGGGCAGTTGATGTAATCGCCCGCCCCGGCGGTGTGGGTGCCGCCGTCCGACGCCTTGTCGTAGCGGGACTGGCGCCAGGCGACCGACATGTCGACCGTCTCCGCATGGACGATGGGGGCGATCGCGTCGAAGAAGGCGAGATGCGCTTCGCCGGTGAGCCCGCGAAGCCAGGCGGCGAGCGGATCCGAGGTGAGCGGGCCGGTTGCGATCAGCACCAGCGGCCAGGCGGGATCGGGGGAAGTGACCTCCGCGCGGCGGATGGTGACGAGCGGGTGCGATTCGAGCGTGGCGGTGACGGTGGCGGCGAAGCTGTCGCGGTCGACGGCGAGCGCCGAGCCGGCGGGCACGCGCGCGGCGTCGCCGGCGCTGAGGATGAGCGAGCCGAGGTCGCGCATCTCGGCGTGGAGCAGGCCGACCGCATTGTGCTCGGCATCGTCGGAGCGGAAGCTGTTGGAGCAGACGAGCTCGGCGAGCCGGCCCGTCTGGTGGGCGGGTGTCAGCCGCTCGGGGCGCATCTCGTGAAGCGTCACGGGAACGCCGGCCGAGGCGAGCTGGAAGGCGGCTTCGGAGCCGGCGAGGCCGCCGCCGATGATGTGGACAGGGGTGGGCATGGGCGCATTGTGCCTTGGTGCCGCCCTTTTGTTGAGCGGAAAGCGCGCTAGGGACTGTCAGCTGATGGATCTTTACCTGCCGATCGCCGAGATGTCCGTGAACGCGCTGCTGATCGTGGCGCTGGGCGGGCTTGTCGGGTTCCTCTCGGGCATGTTCGGCGTGGGCGGCGGGTTCCTGACGACCCCGCTTCTGATCTTCACCGGCATTCCGCCGGCGATCGCGGTGGCCTCGGCGGCGAGCCAGGTGACGGGATCGAGCGTGTCGGGCGCGCTCAGCTACCTCCGGCGCGGGCAGGTCGACGTGAAGATGGGGCTGGTGCTGGTGGCCGGCGGGCTTCTGGGATCGGTGCTGGGATCTTTCCTGTTCGCCTGGCTGAAACAGCAGGGGCAGGTCGATGTGACGATCGGGATCGTCTATGTGATCTTCCTGGGTGCGGTCGGCCTGCTGATGCTGAAGGATTCGATCCGCCTGATCCGCCAGCAGGCCCGCGGGGAACCGGTGCGGGCGCGGGTGCGGCGGCACCACCCGCTGGTGGCGGCGCTGCCGATGCGGATGCGGTTTCCCCGGTCGGGCGTCTACATCTCGCCGCTGGCGCCCTTCCTCGTGGGGGCGGGCGTGGGCGTGCTGACCGTCATCATGGGGGTGGGTGGCGGCTTCATCATGGTGCCCGCCATGCTCTACCTGCTGGGCATGGCGGCGGGCGTGGTGGTGGGCACCAGCCTGTTCCAGATCGTGTTCGTGACGGCGGTGGCGACCCTGCTGCACGCCACCCAGTCGCAGACCGTCGACATCCTGCTCGCCGCGCTGCTGCTGCTGGGGGGAGTCGTGGGGGCGCAACTGGGCGCGCGCGCGGCGCAGGGGCTGCCGCCGGAGCGCCTCAGGCTGTTCCTGGCGCTGCTGGTGCTGGCGGTCGCCATCCGGCTGCTCGTCGGCCTCACCTGGACTCCGGCCGAGCTCTTCTCGATCCAGACGGCGGTCAGCTGATGCGCCGGCTGCTCGCAGCGCTGACGGGCCTGTGGCTGCTGGCCGCCGGGCCGGTGCTGGCGCAGCCGCGCCTGATCACCGACCTGTCGCAGAGCCGGATCGACATTTCCTACCGCTTCGCTGGCGCCGAACTGCTGATCTTCGGGGCGATCCAGTATCCTGGCGGACGGGCGCCGGCCGAGCCGCCGGGGATCGCCGTGGTGCTGCGCGGCCCGGTCGAGCCGGTGACGGTCCGGCGCAAGGCCCGCATCGCCGGAATCTGGATGAACACCGAGGCGTTGCGGTTCGAGACGACACCGGGCTTCTATGCGGTGGCCACCAGCCGGCCGGTGACAGAGATGCTGGACGAGCGCAATGCCGCCATCCACGAGATCGGGCTGGCCCATCTGCAGCTGTCGCCCGCGACCGCCGCCGACCCGGTGACGACGCGGAGCTTCGAGGATGGGCTGGTGCAGCTGCGCGTGAAGGAAGGACTCTACAGCGAGCAGCCCTTCGGCGTGCAGATCACCGACCGCGTACTCTACAGCGCGCGCATCCCCATCCCCTCGTCGGTGCCGGTCGGCAACTACCAGGCCGAGATCTACCTGATCGGTGACGGCGAGGTGCGCGCGCGATCGACCGCGCCCGTGATCATCGACAAGACGGGGTTCGAGCGCGGCGTCTATGTGTTCGCACAGGAGCACAGCCTGGCCTATGGGCTGGTGGCGGTGGGGCTGGCGCTGGGGCTGGGCTGGCTGGCGGGGGCCGCCGGGCGGCTGCGCGGGGCCTAGCCGCCGCGGCCGACTGGCCCTAGCGTGGCGGCAATGGATTCGCCCGCGCCGCTTCCCGTCAAGCGTCTGGCCGATTACCGGCCGCCCGACTGGCTGGTGCCAACGGTGGAGCTGGACGTGGCGCTCGACCCGGAGCGCACACGGGTGCGCGCGCGCCTCAGCGTGGCGCGCCAGGGCGATCATGGTCGGCCGCTGGTACTGGACGCCGAGGCGCTGACGATGCTCGAGCTGACGGTGGACGGCCAGCCCTTGCCGCTGCCGCCGGGCAGCGGCGACGGGCCGCTTGTGCTGCCGATCCCGGCGGCGCACGCGGTCGTCGAAGCGCTTGTGGAGGTGCGGCCATCGGCCAACAGCCGGCTGATGGGCCTCTATGCCTCGGCCGGCACCCTTCTGACCCAGTGCGAGGCGGAAGGCTTCCGGCGGATCGCGCCCTTCCCCGACCGGCCCGACGTGCTGTCACGCTGGCGGGTGCGGCTGGAGGCGGACGCGGCGCGATTTCCGGTGCTGCTGGCCAATGGCAACCGGCTGGCCGCCGGGCAACTGTCGGGCGGACGCCACTTCGCCATCTTCGACGATCCCTGGCCGAAGCCGAGCTATCTGTTCGCGCTGGTGGCCGGCGATCTGGCCTGCCGGCGCGACCGCTTCACGACCCGCAGCGGCCGCGACGTGACGCTGGCGATCTGGGCGGCCGAGGCCGACATCGGCCGCACGGCCCACGCCATGGAGAGCCTGAAGGCCGCGATGGCGTTCGACGAGGCCATGTTCGGGCGCGAATATGACCTTGGCGAATATCACATCGTGGCCGCGCGCGACTTCAACTTCGGGGCGATGGAGAACAAGGGCCTCAACATCTTCAACGCCAAATATGTGCTGGCCGACCCGATGACCGCGACCGATGCCGACCTTGACTCGGTGGCGGCGGTGGTGGCGCACGAATATTTCCACAACTGGTCGGGCAATCGCGTGACCTGCCGCGACTGGTTCCAGCTGAGCCTGAAGGAAGGCTTCACCGTCTATCGCGACCAGCTGTTCTCGGAGAGCCTGGGGTCGGCGGCGGTTCGGCGGATCGAGGGGGTGCGGGCGCTGCGCGCGAGCCAGTTCGCCGAGGATGCAGGGCCGCTCGCGCACCCCGTCAGGCCCGAGCACTATGCCGAGATCTCGAACTTCTACACCGCGACCGTCTATGACAAGGGCGCGGAGATCATCCGCATGATGGCCGGGCGCCTGGGGCCCGAGCGGTTCCGGCGGGCCTGCGACCGCTATTTCGCCGAGCAGGACGGCAAGGCGGCAACCGTCGAGGACTTTCTGGCGGCGCTGGGGTCGGAGGGCCTCGAAAGCGACCAGTTCGCGCGCTGGTACCGGCAGGCGGGAACGCCCTGCGTGACCGCGACCATGACCCATGATCCAGCGCGGGGCACCGCCGAACTTCACCTGGCGCAGGCGAACCCCCGGGGCGGGACCGGCGCGCCGCCGCTGCCCATTCCGCTGCCGGTCGCGCTGTTCGACGCCGAGGGCGCGATGCTGGCGCGTGACGACGCGCTGATGCTGACCGAGGCCGAGACGGTGGTTCGCTTCGAGGGGATCGCCGCACCGCCGATCCTGTCGGCCAACCGCGGGTTCGCCAGCCCGGTGATCGTGTCGCCCCGGCCGCCGCGGGCCGCGCTTGCCGTTCTGGCCGCGCACGAGCCCGAGCCGCTGGCCCGCTACGAGGCGATGCAGCAGCTGATGATGTCGGCACTGGTGGCAGCGGTGGCGGGCGACGATGGCGGGTTCGCGGATGTGGCGCGCGCGCTGGCGCGGCTGCTGGACGAGTGGCGGAAGGACCCGGCCTTCGTTGCCGAGACGATGCTGCCGCCATCCGAGGCGCTCGTCGCGGAGGCCCTCGACCGCGCCGATCCGCCGGCCATCCATGCCGCGCGCGAACGGCTGCGCGCGGCGCTGCTGGCGACGCTGGGCGAGCGGCTGTGGGCGATCTGGCGCGACTGCGCGCCCGATGGCGCCGACCGCAGCGGGCCGGCCAAGGGATTGCGGCGGCTCAAAGGGGTGGCGCTGTCGCTGCTGATGGCGGACGACGGCCGCGACGCCGTGGCGGCGGCCTTCGGCCAGTATCGCGATGCGCCGACCATGACCGAGCGGATGTCGGCGCTGGCGGCGCTCAGCCATTCGGACGCGGCGGAGCGGGTCGAGGCGCTTCGCCACTTCCATGACTCCTATCGCGACCTGCCAGACGTGCTGGACAAATGGTTCCAGGTGCAGGCGGCCTCGACCCGGCCGGACACGCGCGAGGTGGTGGCGCGGCTGGCGAGCCATGGCGCCTTCGATCCGCGCAACCCCAACCGGTTGCGGGCGCTGGTGCTGGGCTTCGCCATGAACCAGACCCGGTTCCACGATCCGCGTGGCCATGGCTATGCGCTGCTGTCGCGCCATGTGCTGGAGGCCGACCGGCTGAACCCGCAGTCGGCGGCCCGGCTGGTGCAGCCGCTGACGCGCTGGCGGCGGCTGGTTCCGCCTTTTGGCTCGCTGATGCGCGCCGAGCTGGAGCGGGTGGCGGCGCGGCCGGGGCTGTCGCGCGATCTTCTGGATGTGGTGACGACGGGGCTTCGGGACTGATGCGGCTGCTGTTGCTTCTGATGCTGTTGCTCGCCGGCGGCGTGCCGGCTCCGCTCAAGGCCGAGGCCGCGCCCGCGCGGCTGGACGAGCTGGTGAAGCAGGTCTCGATCCCGTTCGAGACCTTCACGCTCAACAACGGGCTTCGAGTGGTGGTACACACCGACCGCAAGGCGCCGCTGGTGTCCGTGAATGTCTGGTATCATGTCGGCTCGGTGGACGAGCCGAAGGGGCGGTCGGGCTTTGCCCACCTGTTCGAGCACATCATGTTCCGGGGGTCCAAGCACAGCCGGCAGGACCATTTCAGGCGCCTGGAGGAAGCCGGCGCCACCCAGATGAACGGCACGACCGACTTCAACCGGACGAACTATTTCCAGACCGTGCCGACCCCGGCCTTGGAGCTGGCGCTGTTCCTGGAATCCGACCGGATGGGCTGGCTGCTGCCGGCGATCGACCAGGCGGTGCTCGACAGCGAGCGGGACATCGTGCTGAACGAGAAGCGGGACGGCGAGAATGCGCCGGGCGGGCTGCTGTTCCCCGCGCTGCTCGCAGCCCTCTACCCGCCCGACCATCCCTATTCGATCCCCGCGATCGGCCGCGAGCCCGACCTGCGCGCGGCCACGCTTGAGGATGCGAAGGCCTGGTTCCGGAGCCACTATGGACCGAACAATGCCGTCCTGGTGCTGGCCGGCGACATCGATGCCGCGACCGCGCGGCCGATGGTGGAGCGCTGGTTCGGGCAGATCCCGCCGGGGCCGCGGCCGGCGCGCTTCGCCGCCCCCGTTCCCGACCGGCGCGAGACGACCCGCCAGACGATCCGCGACCGGGTGGCGACCGTGCGGCTGATCCGCGCCTGGGCGCTGCCGGGCGCGCGCACGCCGGGCCTTACCGACCTCGACGTGGGGCTGGCGACGCTGGGGGCGGGGCCGACATCGCTGCTGTTCGACCGGCTGGTGCGCGCCGAGCGGCTGGCGGTTGCCGTGTCGGCCGGGCTGGCGGGCTTCGAGGAGGCAAGCCTGGCGACGGTTTCGGTGGAGGTGCGGCCCGGCGTGGACCCGGATCTGGTGGACGCGCGGGTGGACGCGCTGCTGGCCGAGTGGCTTGCGCGCGGGCCGGACGCCGATGAGGTGGCGCGCGTCGCGACCCGGTCGGTCGCGGCCACCATCCGCGGGCTGGAGCAGGTGGGCGGCTTCGGCGGCAAGGGCCAGGCGCTGGCCGCGGGCATGGTGTTCGCCGGCGATCCCGGCGACTACCGCCGGCAGCTGGCCGAGCTGGCGGCGGTGACGCCGCAGAGCGTGCGCGCGGCGGCGAACCGCTTCCTGGCTGCGGGCGACCACCGGCTGCGGCTGGAGCCGGGCGAGCGCGATCCCGTGACCATCGACGCCCCACAGGCCGAGCGGGTGGTGGCGCGTGCGGGCGCCCCGGCGCCGCGGCGGTTCCGGCCGCAGGGCGTGGCCGTGGACCGGAGCGCCGGGCCGCCGGCCGCCACCACGGAAGCGCCGGCCCTCAGGACGCCGCCGATCGAGCGGGCGCGTCTGTCGAACGGGATCGAGGTGCAGCTGGTGGTCAACCGGGCGGTGCCGGTGGTGCGGGTGCAGCTGGCCGTCGATGGCGGCGTGGCCGCCGACAGCCGCGAGCGGCCCGGCACGCAGCGGCTGATGCTGGCGGCGCTTCGCGAGGGGACGAACGGCCGGCTGGGACCGCTGGACGGGCCGGAGATCGCCCGCCAGCTTGAGCGGCTGGGGGCGAGCGTGTCGGCGAGCGCGGCGTTCGATCGGACCCGCTTCGGGCTGAACGCGCTGGCGCCCAACTTGGCGGCTTCGGTGGCGCTGTTCGCTGACATCGTGACCGCGCCCAGCTTCCCCGAGGCGGAGGTGGAGCGGCTGCGCGGACAGCTGCTGGCGAGCCTGGCGGCGGAAGCCGTCAGCCCCCAGGGCCTGGCGCTGCGCGCCGCGCCGGCGCTGGCCTATGGCCGGGCGCACCCCTATGGCGCCTCCTTCACAGGCAATGGCACCGAGGCCGGCATGAAGGCGGTGATGCGGGCCGATCTGGTGGCCTTCCATGCCGGCCTGCTTCAGCCGGGCGCGGCGCTGATCCAGGTGGTGGGCGATACCGACATGGCGACCATCCTGCCACTGCTGGAGGCGGGGTTTGGCGGGATCCGCGCGAGCGGGCCGCAGGCCCGGATCCTGGGCTGGGCGGCGCCGGCGCCGGCCGGCGCCGGGCGGATCCGGCTGATCGACCGGCCCGGCGCGCCGCAGGCGCTGGTGATGGGCGCAGCAGCCCTGCCGCTGACCGGGCGCGACGACACGCTGGCGCTGAACCTGGCGAACGACGTGTTCGGCGGCATGGCGACCAGCCGGCTGATGAAGCTGCTGCGCGAGGCGAAGGGCTGGTCCTACGGGGCGTCCTCGTCGATCTCGGGCACGCGGCTCGAGATGCCGTTCATCCTGTCGGCGCCGGTCGACCGGGCGCGCGCGGGAGAGACGATCGGCGTGCTGCGCGACATGCTGGCCGCGCTGAGGCGCGGGCAACCGGTCACGGCCGAGGAAATGGCCCGCGCCCGGCTCTCGATGGTCCGCGCGCTGCCCGGCGACTTCGAGACCGGGGGCGCGCTGCTCGCCGCGCTGGAGCGCAACGCCCTGCTGGGCCGGCCGGACGACTGGCTGGACCGGCTGCCCGACCGGCTGGCAGCGGTGCCGCTGGCAGCCGTGCAGGCGGCCCCCCTGCCGGGGCCCGACGACCTGGCCTTCATCGTGGTGGGCGATGCCGCGACGCTGCGGCCGCAGCTGCTGAAGCTGGGCCTGCCGGTGGACGAGGGGCTGCCGGACTGAGGGCGTTCGCCGTCAGTCCCGGCGGATGACGGCCCCGCCCTTCATCACGAAGCGCACGGCCTTGAGCGCCCGAACGTCGGCCAGCGGATCGCCCTCGACGGCGATGATGTCGGCGTGGAAGCCGGGGCGGATGGCGCCCACACCCTCCACGCCCAGCAGGTCGGCGGCATTCAGGGTGGCGGCGACGATCGCGCTGGCGGGCGTCATGCCATGGGCCACCATCAGCTCGAACTCGTCGGCGTTGCGGCCGTGCTTCGAGACGCCGGCGTCGGTTCCAAAGGCGATGCGCACGCCCGCCGGCACCGCCTGTTCGAGCGCCTTGCCGGTGACCTGAAGCCGCCACTTCACCTTCTCGAGCACATCGGGGGGATAGGCGTTGGGATCGGCGGCGAGCCGCTCGCGATAGCCGTTCACGGTGCTGAGCGTCGGGACATAATAGGCGCGGGTCTGCCGGAACAGCTTCAGGGACTGCGCGTCGGGCATGGTGCCATGCTCGATCGAGTGGGCGCCGGCGGCGAGCGCGACATTGATTCCGCCCGTGCCATGGGCGTGGACCGCAACCTTCTTGCCGTGGAGCACGGCGGTCTCGACGATGGCGCGGGCCTCGTCCGCGAACATCTGCTGCTCGAGGCCGGCGCCGATCCGGCTGTTGACGCCGCCCGTGGTGGCGATCTTGATCACGTCCACGCCGCGCCGGATCTGGCGGCGGACGGCTTCCCGGCAGGAATCGGGGCCGTTGCACAGGTTCGACTGGTCGATGCCGGCGTGCAGCATCTCGGCGAGGCTGAGCGTTGCGTCCATGTGGCCCGAGGTGACCGAGATGGAACGACCGGCATCGACGATCCGCGGGCCCTCAACCCAGCCGGCGTTGATGGCGTCGCGAAGCGCCAGCGTGGCGCCGGTGCGGTCGCCGAGGTTGCGCACGGTGGTGAAGCCGGCGTTCAGCGTCTTCATGCCGTTCCACTGGGCGCGAAGCGCCGCATGGCCGGGGCCCTGGGTGAGCGATTCCACGAGGCCGGCATTGCCGCCGGCATCGGATTCGAGGTGGACGTGGGAATCGATCAGGCCCGGCAGCACGAAACGGGTGCCGAGATCGATGACGTTGGCGCCCGGCGGCGCCTGGCGGCCGGGCAGGAGCGCGGTGACGCGACCCTTCTCGACGAGGATGGTGGTGGGGCCGAGCGGCGCCCGGCCGGGCTCGGCGAGCACGCGATCGGCCTGGAGGGCGATGGGGGCCGCCGCAGCGGGCGCCGTGTCGGCGGCGAGGAGGAGCAGGAGGGCGCGCATGCGCCCAAGCCTAGCGCCGGGCGCGGCGGGCGCAAGTTCAGGCCGGGTGGCGGGCCTTCCAGTTGCGCCAGTGGGCGGCCGCCACGATCAGGCCGCCGACGACCGTGAAGAGCTGTTCGGCCGGGCCAGTGTCATGCGCGAGCGCGCCGATCGCCATCAGCCCGAAGCCGAGCGCGGCGAGCTTCCACGGCAGCCCGTCCCCGTGCAGGTCATGGCCGCGCTTCAGCGCATAGATGGAGACCGGCGCGGCGAGCGCGAGCAGCGCCCAGTGCAGCCATTCGGGGCCGTGCGCGTCGCCAAGCCCGAGCACGGCCGGCGCCAGCCCGAGGCCGAGCGGCAGGAGCAGGCAGTGGAGCAGGCACAGGCTGCTGAGCGCTGCGGCGGCGCCATCAGCCACGCCCTCCGGAGGCCGGTGCGGATCGGTCATTGGAACAGCTGCCCCTTCGAGTCGCGAAATGAGATAATGTAACATCACCGGACGGTCAAGCCGGCCGGCGCGGCAGGTCAGAGGCTGGGGTAGAGGATGGTGTCGCGCGGGGGATCGACAGGGTGGGGATAGTCGGTCGTGTAGTGGAGGCCGCGGCTTTCGCGCCGCGACTGGGCGGAGCGGACGATGAGGTCGGCGACCTCGACCAGGTTCCTGAGTTCGAGGAGGTCGGGCGTGACCCGGAAATTGCCGTAGTAGTCGGCGATTTCCTGTTTCAGCAGCGCCACGCGATGGGCGGCGCGCTCGAGCCGGCGGTCGGTCCGGACGATGCCGACATAGTCCCACATGAAACGGCGAAGCTCGTCCCAGTTGTGGCTGACGACGACCTCCTCGTCGGAGTCGGTGACCCGGCTTTCGTCCCAGGGGCGGATCGCGGCCGGCGGCGGCGTGTCGGCGAAGCGGGCGAGGATCTCGTCGGCGGCCGATGCGCCGAACACGAGGCATTCGAGGAGCGAGTTGGACGCCATGCGGTTGGCGCCATGCAGGCCCGACTGCGAGACCTCGCCAATGGCGTAGAGGCCGGCGAGATCGGTGCGGCCGTGGCGGTCGACCAGCACGCCGCCGCAGGTGTAGTGGGCGGCCGGCACCACCGGGATGGGCCGGGTGACGGGGTCGATCCCGAGCTCGCGCAGGCGCCGGACGATGGTGGGGAAGTGGCCCTCGACGAAGGCGGCGTCGAGGTGGGTCATGTCGAGAAGAACGTGCGGCAGGCCGGCGCGCTTCATCTCGGCGTCGATGGCGCGCGCGACGATGTCGCGCGGGGCGAGTTCGCGGCGCGGGTCGTGCGCGGCCATGAAGGCGGTGCCGTCGGGCAGGCGCAGGATGCCGCCCTCGCCGCGCATTGCCTCGGTGATGAGGAAGTTCTTCACCTGCGTGTGGTAGAGACAGGTCGGGTGGAACTGGTTGAACTCCATGTTGGAGACCCGGCAGCCGGCGCGCCAGGCCATGGCGATGCCATCGCCCGTCGAGCCGTCGGGATTGGTCGAGAAACGATAGACGCGCGAGGCGCCGCCGGTCGCCAGCACGGTTGCGCGCGCCAGCAGGCGGCGCACCCGGCCGGCCTCGCGGTCATAGGCGTAGAGGCCCATGGCGCGGCGTTCGGCGAAGCCGCGCGTCTCGGCATGGCGCTCGGTGATGATGTCGATGGCGACCTGGTTGGGCAGCAGGCGGATGTTGGGGTTGGCAAGCGCAGCGCGCTCGAGCGCCTTCTGCACCGCCCAGCCGGTCGCGTCGTCGACATGCACGATGCGGCGCGCCGAATGGCCGCCCTCGCGCGTGAGGTGGAAGCGCTCCGAGACGGTCTCGCCGGGGTTGAAGGGGACGCCGAGCTTCGCCAGCCGATCGATGGCGGCCGGCGCCTGCTCGACCACGAACTCGACGACGGCGCGGTCGTTGAGGCCGGCGCCGGCGACCATCGTGTCCTCGATATGGGCCTCGAAGGTGTCGCCCTCGTCGAGGACGGCGGCGATCCCGCCCTGCGCCCAGCTGGTGGAGCCGGCCGAGAGATCGCCCTTGGACAGGACGATGACGTCGAGGCCGCCGCCGGCGAGGTTGAGCGCGGCCGTCAGCCCGGCGGCGCCCGAGCCGACGACGATGGCGTCGGCTTCGATCGGGCCGTCGCTCATGCCGCGTCGTCCATCGGCCGGCCGGTGAGCTTCAGGAACACATCCTCGAGATCGGCCTCGTGCGTCGAGACATCGACGACCGCAAAGCCGGCCTCGGCGAGACGGGCAAGCAGCGCCCCGGCATTGGTGGCGCCCTTGTCGTAGAGGATGTCGAGGCGGCGCGGATCGGGGCGGGTGACGCGGCGCGCGCCGGGCAGCTCGGGCGTGGCGGCGAGGTCACGATCAAGCGTGACGGTCATGCGCTTCTCGCGCGCGCTTTCGAGAAGGGTCGGCGTGTCGGCATCGGCCACGATCCGGCCGTGGTTCACGATCGCGATCCGGTCACACAATTCCTCCGCCTCCTCGAGATAATGGGTGGTGAGCACGATGGTGGTGCCCTGGGCGTGGAGCTCGCGGACATAGGACCACAGCATCTGCCGAAGCTCGAGATCGACCCCCGCGGTCGGCTCGTCGAGGATGACGACAGGGGGCGAATGGACCAGCGCCTTGGCGATGAGCAGCCGGCGCTTCATGCCGCCCGACAGCGTTCGGGCATAGGCGTGGGCCTTGTCCTCGAGCCGGACCCTGGCGAGGAGTTCAAGGGTGCGGCGCGCGGCGCGGGGTACGCCGTAGAGGCCGGCCTGGAGTTCCAGCGTCTCGTAGGGGGTGAAGAAGGCGTCGAACAGCAGTTCCTGCGGGACGACCCCGAGCGAGGCCTTGGCGTTTCGCGGATGGCGATCGGTGTCGAAGCCCCAGACCTCGGCGGTGCCGGCCGTCTTGGTGACGAGGCCGGCCAGGATGTTGATGAGCGTGGACTTGCCGGCGCCGTTGGGGCCGAGCAGCCCGAACATGGCGCCGCGGGGGACGGTGAGGTCGACGCCATCGAGCGCCCGCTTGCCGCCGGCATAGACCTTGGTGAGGCCCTCGAGGCGGATCGCCGCCTCGGGCGGCGGGGCGGCCGGGGCGGTCAAGCCAGCTGCCGCACGTCGGTGAGGCGGCCGGTGACGGCGGCGGCGGCCGCCATGACCGGCGAGACCAGGTGGGTGCGCGCGCCGGGGCCCTGCCGGCCGACGAAATTGCGGTTGGAGGTGGACGCGCAGCGCTCGCCGGCAGGAACCCTGTCGGGGTTCATGCCCAGACACATGGAGCAGCCCGGCTCGCGCCAGTCGAACCCGGCCTCGGTGAAGATCCGGTCGAGACCCTCGGCTTCGGCCTGGCGCTTGACCTGTCCCGAGCCGGGGACGACGAGCGCCTGGCGGATGCCAGGGGCGACGCGGCGGCCCTTCACGATCGTTGCAGCAGCGCGCAGATCCTCGATCCGGCTGTTGGTGCAGCTGCCGATGAACACATGGCCGATGGCGATGTCCTCCATCCGGGTGCCGGGCTCGAGACCCATGTAGGCGAGCGCGCGGGCGGCCGCGGCGCGCCTTGCGGGATCCGCGAAGCTCTCGGGCGCGGGGACGGTGGCGGTGACCGGCACCACATCCTCGGGGCTGGTGCCCCAGGTGACCAGCGGCGCGATCGCCGTGCCGTCGAGCGTGACCTCGCGGTCGAAGCCGGCGCCGGCGTCGGTCGGCAGCTGGCGCCAAGTCTGCACGGCCCGGTCCCAGTCGGCGCCGGCGGGCGCGCGGCGGCGGCCCTGGAGCCAGGCGAAGGCCTTGTCGTCGGGGGCGACGAGACCGGCCCGCGCACCGGCCTCGATCGCCATGTTGCAGACCGTCATCCGGCCCTCGATCGACATCGCCTCGATCACGGGTCCGCGATATTCGATGACATGGCCGGTCGCGCCCGCCGTGCCAATGGCGCCGATCACCGCCAGCGTCACGTCCTTGGGGCTGACGCCGAATCCGAGGCTGCCGGTGATCGTGACCGCCATGTTGCGGCTCTTGCGAAGCCACAGCGTCTGTGTGGCGAGCACATGCTCGACCTCGGACGTGCCGATTCCGAAGGCGAGCGCGCCCAAGGCCCCGTGGGTGGACGTGTGACTGTCGCCGCAGACGAGGGTGAGGCCGGGCAGGGTGAAGCCCTGCTCCGGGCCGATCACATGGACGATCCCCTGATCGGGGGAGTCGATGGGGATATATTCGATCCCGAACTCGGCGGTGTTGTGCACCAGGGCCTCGAGCTGGGCGGCCGAGTCCGGGTCGGCGATGGGCAGGCGCCGGTCGGTCGTCGGGACATTGTGATCGGGAACCGCCAGCGTGAGATCGGGCCGGCGCACCCGGCGGCCGGCGGCGCGCAGGCCGGCGAAGGCCTGTGGAGTCGTCACCTCGTGGATGAGATGGCGGTCGATGAAGAGGAGCGAGGTGCCGTCGTCGCGGCTGGCGACGACATGATCGTCCCAGATCTTGTCGTAGAGGGTGCGGGGGCGGGCGGCCATGGCTCCGGCGGCCTAGAGGCGCAGGCGCGGCGCGGTCAAGCGGGAGGCTAGAAGCCCCGCTCGGCGCGCAGGGCGCGCCAGCGCTCGACATTGGCCTGATGCTCGGCATAGGTGCGGGCAAAGACATGGCCGCCGGTGCCGTCGGCGACCATGTAGAGATAATCATGCACTTCGGGGTCGAGGACGGCGGCGATGGACGCGCGCCCCGGGTTGGTGATCGGCCCCTTCGGCAGCCCGACCATGCGGTAGGTGTTGTAGGCGTTGACGGCATCGAGCTCGGAGCGGCGGATGCGGCGGCCGAGCGGCTTTCCCTTCGTGACCGGGTAGATGACCGTGGGGTCGGCATCGAGCTTCATGCCGGCCCTGAGGCGGTTGCTGTAGAGGCCGGCAATGCGGCGGCGCTCCTCGGGCTTGCCCGTCTCCTTCTCGACGATCGAGGCGAGGATGACGGCCTCCTCGGGGGTGGCGATCGCGCTCGCCGGCGTCCGCGTGGGCCAGAGTTCGGCGAGCGTTCGCGCCATGCCGGCCTGCATCCGCTCGACGAGGGCGGCGCGATCCTCGCCGGGACGCGCGGCCCAGGTGGCGGGAAGGATGCTGCCCTCGGCCGGGACGGGGATCTCGCCTGTCAGCCGCTCGGTGGCCATCAGCCGCTCGTGCACGAGGATGCTGGGCATGCCTTCGGGAATGCTGACCAGCAGCGTCACCGTCTCGCCGCGCTGGAGCTTGCCGAGGATCGCGCCCCAGCCGTCACCGGCCCTGAATTCGTACGTGCCGGCCTGCACCGGGCGATCGCCGCCGAAGAGGCGGGCGGCGATCTCGAAGGCGCGGGGCTGCTCGACGAGGCCGGCAGCCGCAAGCGCGCGGGCGACGCCGGCGAGGCTGGTGCCGCGCGGGATCTCGACCTCGACCGGGGCGGCGCCGGGCGGGGGCGTGCGGTGCCAGACGCTCGCCGTCCAGACGGAGAGCGCGACGAGCGCGGCGATGGCGGCGGCGATCCCCCATCGCAGCCAGCGCGAGCCGGCGATCGCGCCGAGCGCTGCCACCGCCGCGGTCAGACCTTGTGGAAGACGAGGGTGGCGTTGGTGCCGCCGAAGCCGAAGCTGTTGTTCAAGGCGGCGCGCACGGGTCGCTCGCGCGCGACATGGGGCACGAGATCGACGCCGTCGGCGAGTTCGACCGGATCGTCGAGGTTGAGGGTGGGGGGCACGACATTGTCGCGCAGGCTCAGGAGGCAGAAGATGCTCTCGACCGCGCCGGCGCCGCCCAGCAGATGGCCGATCGCCGACTTGGTGGACGACATGGAGAGGCGTTCGATGGCGGCGCCGAACAGGCGGCGGACGGCGCCCAGTTCCAGCTCGTCGCCCATGGGCGTGGAGGTGCCGTGGGCATTCACATAGTCGATGGCGTCGGGCGCGAGGCCGGCGCGCTTCAGGGCCATCGCCATAGAGCGATAGGCGCCCGAGCCTTCGGGGTGGGGGGCAGTCACGTGATAGGCGTCGCCGGTGAGGCCGTAGCCCACGACTTCGCCGTAGATGCGGGCGCCGCGCCGCTTCGCGCGCGCATAGTCCTCTAGCACGACGATTCCGGCGCCCTCGCCCATGACGAAGCCGTCGCGCGCCTTGTCCCACGGGCGGCTGGCGCGCGCCGGCTGATCGTTGAAGCCGGTCGAGAGCGCGCGGGCCTGGGCGAAGCCGGCGATACCGATGGGGCAGATGGCGGCCTCGGTGCCGCCGGCGACCATCACATCGGCATCGTCGAGGGCGATGAGGCGGGCGGCGTCGCCGATGGCGTGCGCGCCGGTCGAGCAGGCGGTGACGACGGCATGGTTGGGGCCCATCAGGCCGTAGCGGATCGAGACCTGGCCGGAGACGAGGTTGATCAGGCGGCCGTGGACGAAGTGTGGGCTGACGCGGCGGGGGCCGCGCTCGTGCAGGTTGACCGCTTCCTCGGCGATGCCGGGAAGCCCGCCGATTCCCGAGCCGATGAGGACACCGGCGCGCAGCCGGTCCGCCTCCGGCATGTCGGTGAGGCCGGCGTCCTCCAGCGCCTGGCCGGCGGCATCGAGGCCATAGACGATGAAGGGATCGACCTGGCGCTGGATCTTGTGGTCGACGCGCTTCGAGGGATCGAAATCGCGAAGCTCGCAGGCGATGCGGCAGGCATAGTCGCTGGCGTCGAAGCGGGTGATGGGACCAGCCCCGGATTCGCCGGCGACGAGCCGGCGCCAGCTGGTTTCGACATCCGGCCCGAGCGGGGTCACGAGGCCGAGACCGGTCACGACAACGCGGCGCATGGGCGTTCCTCCCTCTTCGAACGCGGCGAAACGGCACGCGGCCCCGGGGCGGGCTGCCCCGGAGCCGCGCTGCAACCGTTCCCCGGGGTTACTTGCCGTTGGCGGCGATGAAGTCGATCGCGTCCTTCACCGTCAGGATCTTCTCGGCCGCATCGTCGGGAATCTCGACCCCGAACTCGTCCTCGAAGGCCATGACCAGCTCGACCGTGTCGAGGCTGTCGGCGCCGAGATCGTCGATGAAGCTGGCCTCTTCCGTCACCTTCTCGGCCTCGACGCCGAGATGCTCCACCACGATCTTCTTCACCCGTTCCGCGACGTCGCTCATGCCCTCTGGTTCCTTCCCTTGAGACCGGATCGCGCGCCCGGCTGTGGACGGCAATCGCGATAGCGAGCGCCGGCACGGGGCGCAAGCCGGGGGCTGGCCCAGGCCGCTAGCCCATGTAGAGGCCGCCGTTCACATGCAGGGTCTGGCCGGTGACATAGGCGGCCTCGTCGCTGGCGAGAAAGACGACGGCGGCCGCCACATCGGCGCCCGCGCCGAAGCGGCCGGCTGGGATTCGCTCGAACATCCGCGCCTTCTGGTCCGCGGTGAGCGCGTCCGTCATGGGCGAGGTGATGAATCCGGGCGCCACGCAGTTGACGGTGACGCCGCGCGAGCCGACCTCGGCCGCGAGGCTGCGCGTCAGCCCCTCGAGCCCGGCCTTGGCGGCCGAATAATTGGCCTGGCCGGGGTTGCCGATCGAGCCGACCACCGAGGAGATGGAGATAATGCGGCCGTGGCGGGCCTTCATCATCGGCCGCAGCGCGGCGCGCGCGAGGCGGAAGGCGGCCTCGAGGTTGACGGCGAGGACGGCGGCCCAATCCTCGTCCTTCAGGCGCATCGCCAGCCCGTCGCGGGTGACCCCGGCATTGTTGACGAGGATGTCGAGGCCGCCCAGCGCGTCGATCGCAGCAGGCAGGAGGCTTTCGACCGCCTGCGGGTCATCGAGGCGGCAGGGGAGGGCGGCCGCACCCGGAAGCTCGGCGGCGAGCGCCGCGAGCGCCTCGGCGCGGGTGCCCGAGAGCGCGACGCGGGCACCGCGTGCGGCGAGCGCGCGGGCGATCGCGCCGCCGATGGCGCCGCTGGCGCCGGTGACGAGCGCGGTGCGGCCGGTGAGATCGAACATGGCGGGCTTCCTTCGGGTTACAGCGCCTTCAGCAGCGCCTCGACATCGGCGGGGCTGGTGACCGCCAGATTCTGCACGTCGGGGCGGATTCGCTTGACCATGGGGCCGAGCACGCGGCCGCCCAGTTCGACCATCCGGGTGATTCCGGCGTCCGCCATCGCCTCGACCGATTCGCGCCAGCGGACCGTGCCTGTCACCTGCTCGACGAGCAGGCGGCGGATGACCGCTGGATCGGTGACCGGGCCCGCCGTCACATTGGCGTAGAGCGGCACCACGGGGGCGGCGAGATCGACCGCGGCGAGGGCTTCGGCCATGGCGTCGGCGGCCGGCGCCATCAGCGGGCAGTGGAAGGGGGCCGACACGGGGAGCAGCACCGAGTGGCGGGCGCCGGCGGCGCGCGCGGCGGCGATCGCGCGGGCGACGGCTTGCGTGTGGCCCGAGACCACGACCTGGCCGGGGGCATTGTCGTTGGCGGCGGCGAGCACCTGGTCGCGCGCGGCCTCGGCGGCGAGGGCTGCGACCGTGGGATAGTCAAGGCCGAGAATGGCGGCCATGGCGCCCTCGCCGGGCGGGACGGCGGCCTGCATGGCATCCCCCCGGCGCCGGAGCAGGCGGGCCGTGGTGGCCATGTCGAGGCTGCCGGCAGCCGCGAGCGCGCTGTATTCGCCGAGGCTGTGCCCGGCAACGGCGGATGCGACCGAGACGAGGCGGACGCCGGCATCGCGCTCGAGGACGGCCAGCGCGGCAAGGCTCGCCGCCATGATCGCCGGCTGGGCGTTGGCAGTGAGCTTCAGATCCTCGTCAGGGCCTTCGAACATCAGCCGCGAGAGATGCTGGCCGAGCGCGTCATCGACGGCTTCGAGGACTTCGCGCGCGGCCGGGCTGGCATCGGCCAGCGCCCGGCCCATGCCGACGGCCTGGCTGCCCTGGCCGGGAAAGAGGAAGGCGGTTCCCAAGGCGCGGACTTTCACTGTGACCTGGATGCGCGCGGCGATAGCCGATCGGCCGGCGCTGTCAAAAGGGTGCCATCGCCAGGGCCGCGCTCGACGGTCGGCTTCTTGCGCTTTGCAAGGCGCGGCTGTTCCTTTATGACCGAATCCGACCTGGGAGGGGCCCTGCCGGATCGTTCAGCCTGTCGCCAGATGCGATCTGGCATCAGGGGGGACTTGATCCGGGCCCCCGCCCGCCAACCGAACGAAAGGTCGCCGATGAAGTCCGTTGCCCGTCTTTCCCCGATGCTGATGCTGGCCGCCGTGGCGGCTTTGCCGCTGGCCGGCGCCCCCGGACTGGTGACGGCATCGCATGCGCAGGCGCTGTCGCCGGCGGTCGGCAAGCCGCTGCAGCAGGCCTCGGCCGCGGCCCGGGCCGGCAACAATGCCGCGGCGATGACCTTCGTGGACCAGGCGCGGGCAGCGGCGAAGACACCCAACGAGCGGACCAAGGTGGCGCAGATGGCCGCCTTCGTGCACACGCGGGCCGGGCGTTTCGCGCAGGCCGCGGCCGAGCTGGAGCGCATCGGCGCGCCGGCCAGCCAGCTGGCGCCGCTCTATTACCAGGCCCGGCAGTATGACAAGGCGATCGAGGCGGCGCGCCGCTCGGGCCAGACGACGATCATCGCCCAGTCCTATCTGATGCAGGGCAAGGCCGCCGAGGCTGCCAAGATCTACGAGCAGATGGTGGCGCGCAACCCCAACAATGCGACCGCGCTGCAGAATCTGGCGAGCGCCCAGTTCAAGATGGGCGATCGCCAAGCCTATTCGGCGACCATCCAGCGGCTGATCCGGCTAGACCCGACGCCGGCGCGCTGGCGGTCGCTGCTGGTGGACATGAAGAACGAGCCGATGTCGCGCGATGCGAAGCTGGCCCTCTATCACCTGATGCGCGAGACCGGAAACCTGACGACGGCGAACGACGTGCAGGAGTTCGCCAAGATCGCGATCGTCGGCGGCCAGCCCGGCGTCGCCGCCGATGTCGTCCGGCAGGCGACCGCTGCCAATCTGATGCCGGCCGGTGACGCAATGACGACCCGGCTGATCGAGGCGGCGGACAAGCGCCAGTCGGCCGCGATCCGGGAGGCGGCCGCCGGGGCGCGCGCGCCGAACAGCGCGCTGGCGGCCGGCCACGCCTTCCTGGGCGCCGGGCAGTTCCCGCAGGCGATCGCCGCCTACACGACGGCGCAGAAGGGCCCCAACCCGGCCGAGGCGGCGCTGTTCAAGGGGATCGCCCAGCAGCGCGCCGGCCAGGGTTCGGCCGCACGCCAGACCTTCGCCAGCGTGCCGGCGGGCCCGCTGTCCGACATCGCCGGGCTGTGGGGCCTGTACAGCCAGACCCGCGGCGGTTGAGGCGGCTCAGCCCCAGCAGCGTTCAAGGCGGGGGCCGAGGCCGGTCAGCAGTTCATACTGGCTGAGGCCGCTGGCCGCCTCCAGCGCAGGCAGATCCCAGTCGAGGGGGAGCCAGTCCCCCTCGGCGATGTCTTGGCCGGTGGCGTCCACCGCGATCATGTCCATCGAGACGCGGCCGGCGAGCGGCAGGCCGGCGACCTTCAGATGCGGCGCGAGCGCGCGGGCGACTCCATCGGCATAGCCGATGTTGAGGATGGCGATCCGCGCCGGCGCCGCTGCCGTCCAGGTGGCGCCATAGCCGACGCTGTCGCCCGCGGCGACGTCGCGGACCTGGATGACCCGGGCCTCGGGCGTGACCACGCGCCGGGTCTCGAGCGCGGGATGGGGGCGGCCGCCATAGAGCATCAGGCCCGGGCGGACGGCATCGAACCACAGGCCCTCGGCGATGCCGGCGGAATTGGCGAGCGCATGGGCGAGATGCGGCGTGGCGGCGACGAGCGCGCGGAAGCGGTCGGCCTGGAGGGCCGTGAGCGGGTGTCCGGGCGTGTCGGCGCAGGCGAGATGGCCGTGGAGCGTATGGAGCGTGAGGCCCGCGGTGGCGGCCAGTTCGCTCCCGGCGAGGCCGAGGCGGTTCATGCCGGTCTCGACCATGAGGTCGGCCGGGCGGCCGGGGAAATCATCATGCCAGGCGCGGCACTGCGCCGGGGTGCTCAGGACCGGCCGGGCATTGGGCAGCGAAGCGGCCGCGGCGGCATCGGCCACGGTATAGCCATGCAGGACGAGCAGGGTGAGATCCGGGCGGGCAAGCGCTTCCGCCTCGGCCCAGGTGGCGACGGCGAAGGCGCGGGCGCCGGCCGCTTCCAGCACGCACACGATCTCTGGCGCGCCAAGGCCATAGCCATTGGCCTTGATGGCGGGGACGGCGGGCACGCCGGCCAGCCGCTCGGCGAGCGCGAAATTGGCGGCAAGCGCGGCCGCATCGAGGCGAAGGCGCAGGGCGGGCGGGGCGAGCGCGGGGGCCATGGCGGTGCGATGGCATGGGGCGACGCGGGCGCGCAACCGGGCCTGACGGATTTTCCAGCGGGCAGCAAGGCCCGGCGGGACTAGGCTGGCAGCGGGAGGACGGATGGGATTCGAGACCTTGCAGGATGTGAGCGCCCATTGGGCGGCGGAGACGCCGGGGCGCGTGGCGCTGGTGTCGGAAGCCGGCACGCTCGACTGGGCGGGGTTCCACGAGCGGGTGCTGAAAGCGGCCGGCGCGCTGAGACGGGCCGGGATCGTGCCGGGCGACCGGGTGGGGCACATGGGCCTCAATTCCGCCGACTATGTGGTGCTGATGCAGGCCTGCTTCCGCGTTGGCGCGGTGCTGGCGCCAATCAACTGGCGGCTGGTGGCCGGCGAAGTCGCCTTCATCCTGAAGGATGCGGGAATCCGGCTGCTGCTGGCCGACCGCGCGTTCGCCCCCGTGGTGGAGCCGGCGCTGGCGCAAGCCGGCGTGGAGCGGCTCGTGTGGACCAAGGACTTCGGGGGCTTCCTTGCCGGCGAGGGCGATTCCGCGCTGGCGCCGGCCGGGCCGGACGATGTGGTGCTCCAGCTTTACACCTCTGGCACGACGGGCTTTCCCAAGGGCGCACTGCTGACTCATCGGAATCTTCTGGGCACCATCGAGAAGGGTGCGCTGACAGGCGAGGCCTGGAGCGGCTGGGATGCCGACGATGCCTGCCTGATCGCCATGCCGCTGTTCCACATCGGCGGCACCGGCTGGGCGTTGCATGCGCTCACCGCCGGCGCGAAGATGGTGATTTTGGCGCGGCCCGACATCGAGGCGATGGTGGACGCGATCGAGCGCGAGCGGATCACCAAGATGTTCGCGGTGCCCGCCGTGCTCAACATGATCCTGCAGCATCCAAGAAGCGCATCAGCCGACCTGTCGAGCCTGACCGAGCTGCTCTATGGCGCGTCACCCATTCCGCTCGACGTGCTCAAAGGCGCGATGGCGCTGTTCCGCAACGCCAGCTTCATCCAATGCTATGGCGCAACCGAAACCTCGGGCACGGTCGTCTATCTGCCGCCGGCCGACCATGACGTGGCCGGCAACGAGCGGATGCGCGGCTGCGGCAGGCCCTTTCCGGGCAACGAGATCCGGATCGTGGACGCTGGACTGAACGAGCTGCCGCGCCGCGAGGTGGGGGAAATCGCCGTGCGCTCGGTGAGCGTGATGGCGGGCTATCATGGCAACCCGGAGGCCACCCGCAAGGCGATCCGCGATGGCTGGTATCTGACGGGGGATGCCGGCTGGATGGACGAGGACGGCTATCTCTACATCCATGACCGGGTGAAGGACATGATCGTCTCGGGCGGGGAGAATATCTATCCGGCCGAGGTGGAGAATGCGCTGTTCGCGCATCCGGCGGTGCGCGACGCTGCCGTGATCGGCGTGCCCGACAGGACCTGGGGCGAGGCGGTGAAGGCCGTTGTGGTGCTGAAGCCCGGCGCGCAAGCGACGGCCGACGAGCTGATCGCCCACTGCCGGGGGCGGATCGCCGGCTACAAATGCCCGAAATCGGTCGATTTCGTGGACGAGCTTCCCCGGAACCCGAGCGGCAAGGTGCTGAAGAAGGAGATCCGCAAGGCCTATTGGCCGGCCGAGGGGCGGCAGGTGGCCTGAGGCGCTCAGCCACCCTCGGCGAAGGCCGAGAGCGGCAGCGCCCGGCCGTGCTGGGCGAGCAGCGCGCGCCTGCGGAAGAAGCGCAAGAGCCCCGAGGCGCCCATGCGCGAGGGGCCGAGGCCGGAGAGGCCGAAGCTCGACTTCTCGGCATCGGAGACGAGCGACGTGAGCGCGCCGTCGTTCAGGCTGACCGCGCCGGCCTCGAGCCGGAGCGCAACCGCCTCGGCTTCAGCGAGCGTGCCGGCGATGACGCTGGCGGACAGGCCATAGGGCCCCTCGTTCGCGAGCGCGATCGCCTCGTCCACGCTGTCGAAGGGCTGGACGGGAAGGACGGGGCCGAAGGTCTCCTCGGTGAGCAGCGCCATGTCGGGTGTGAGGCCGGTGACGATGGTGGGCATCAGCCACAGGCCGCCATCGAGGTTCAGGATCTCGCCGCCGGTGAGGATGGTCGCCCCCTTCGCGCGGGCGTCCTCGATCTGGGCGGCGACGATCTCGGCCTGGCGGGCGAAGATGAAGGGGCCAAGATCGCCCGAGGCGATGTCGGGGTGATTCGGGCGCACGGCGCGGGCCTGTTCGACGAGCGCCGCCAGGAAGGGGTCGAGCAGGGGACGGGCGACCAGCAGCCGCTCGATCGACTGGCAGGCCTGGCCTGTCGCGCGGCAGCTGGCCGAGAGCGCGATGGTGGCGGCCTCGACCGGGTCGGCCGTCTCCAGGATGATCATCGGATCCTTGCCGCCGAGTTCGAGGCTGACCGGAATGAAGGCGCGCGCGGCGGCTTCGGCCACCTTGCGGCCGGTTGCGACCGAGCCGGTGAAGGCCAGGAAATCGACCGCCTCGACGATGGCCGCGCCGGTTTCGCCATCGCCCTCGACGACCGCCAGCAAGTCGGCGAGGCCGGCCTCGGCAATCGCGGCCGCGAGCGGGCGGATGAAGCGCGGGGCAACCTCGGACGGCTTCACCAGCGCCGCCGAGCCAGCGGCGAGCGCCGGCAGCGCATCGGTGAGCGCCAGCAGCAGCGGGAAGTTCCAGGGCGAGATGACGCCGACCAGCGGATAGGGGACGAGCGTGATCCGCGCGCTGACGGTTGGAATCGCGGTGTCGAGGCGGGTCTCGGCCGCCTCGATCAGCGCCGGGGCCTGCCGCGCCCAGCGGCGGGCAAGCGCGATGGTGGTCTCCAGCTCGAGGGCCGCCACGCGGCGGCGGCCGGTGTCCGCCTCGAGCGCGGCGGCGATGGCGGGCGCATGGGCGGCGAGCGCGTCGGCGAGAGCGGCGAGGCGCTGCGCCCGCTGGCCGGGCGGCCGGGCGGCCCAGGCCGGCTGGGCGGCGCGAAGGCGGCGGGCGACGGCGGTGACATCGGCCGCCGACAGCGGGGTGATGTGATGATCCGCTTGGCCGGTGCGGGGGTTGCGGACGGGGAGGGGCGGACGGCTCATGGGTTGGCGCGGGGCCGGCGGTGCCAGGTGACGACGCGCCAGAGATAGACGAGGAAGAGGATGAGGATGACGGCGGTCGACACCGGGCCGATGATCCGGTCGATCGCCTCGAACCTTGTGCCGAGCACATAGCCGGCAACCGCGAGGCTCGTGGTCCAGACGAAGGTGCCCAGCGTCGACCAGAGGAGGAAGGGGCGCAGTGGCATGCCGACCAGGCCGGCGGGTACCGAGATGAGCGAGCGGATGGTGGGCACGACCCGGCCGACGCCGACGATGCCGCCACCATAGCGGTCGAACAGGTGGCGTCCGCGCTCGACCTCGGCGCGGTCGAGCGTCAGGATCCGGCCGTAGCGCAGCAGGAAGCGGTCGAACCGGTCGAGGCCCAGGCGCCAGGCGAGAAGATACCAGAGCGTGTTGCCGGCCATGGCGCCGAGCGCGCCGGCAACGATCACCGCCCAGAGCGGCGCCCCCCCTTGCGCGGCGTGGAGCCCGGCCAGCGGCATGATCACCTCCGACGGAATGGGCGGAAAGACGGTCTCGACAAGCATGAGCAGCGCGACGGCGACGAGGCCCCCGTGGGCGATCAGGTCGCCGATCCAGTCCCCGGGCGCCGACAGGTTCATCGCCGGGCCGCCCGGGCCTCGACCTGACGCCAGAAGAGGGCCGGCGTGTCGGTGCCGTTGAAACCGTCGATGGCGACGATGCCGGTGGGACTTGTCACGTTGATCTCGGTCAGGCGGCCGGCGATCACGTCGATTCCGACGAACAGCAGGCCGAGGCGTCTGAGTTCCGGCCCGAGGCGGGCGCAGATGGCCGCCTCGTCGGTCGTGAGCGTGGTGGCGTGCGCGCTGCCGCCGGCGGCGAGGTTGGAGCGGATCTCGCCCGCGCGCGGCAGGCGGTTGATGGCACCCGCCGGTTCGCCGTCGATGAGGATGATCCGCTTGTCGCCGCGGGCGACTTCGGGAAGGAAGGCCTGCACCATGAAGGGCTCGCGCCAGACCTGGCTGAAGAGCTCGATGAGGGCCGGGAGATTGGGATCGCGCTCGGCGACGTGGAAGACTGCGGCGCCGGCGTTGCCGTAGAGCGGCTTCAGCACAATCTCTCCGTGGCGCGCGCGGAAGGCCTGGACGGCATCGAGCGAGCGGGTGACGAGGGTGGGCGGCATCAGGTCGGCGAAGGTGAGGACATAGAGCTTCTCGGGCGCGTTGCGCACGGCCGCCGGATCGTTGACGACGAGGACGCCGAGCGCCTGCGCACGCTCGAGAAGATGCGTGGCCGTCACATAGGCCATGTCGAACGGCGGGTCCTGGCGCATCAGGACGACATCGATGTCGGCGGCGAGGTCGAGCGGTCGCACCTCGCCCGTCCACCGGAAATGCGGCGCGCCGGGCGTGGCGGGGCGCATCACCTCGACGGGTCGCGCGCGGGCGATGACGCGGCCCTCCACCCAGTCGAGGTCGGTGGGGAGATAGTGCCAGAGCGCATGGCCGCGCGCCTGGGCAGCGAGCATCAGCGCGAAGCTGGAGTCGCCCGCGACGCTGATACCTTCCAGCGCGTCCATCTGGACGGCGACGCGAAGCGAGCCGGTCATGCGGGTGGCCATAGGGCGGGGCGGCGGGGCCGCCAAGAGGTCAGCGGGCCAGCGCCGCGATGGCGGTGTCGATCCGGGCCTCGAGATCGGGGTCGCGCGTGACCTCGCGCATGTTGGCAAGGCTCAGGCGGGCGGCGCGGGTGTCACCGGCGAGCCGTTCGAGCCGGGCGCGTTCCCACCAGAGCGCCGGCCAGCCGGGCGCGATCCGGGTGAGGCGATCGTGGAGCACGAGGGCGCGGGCGGTGTCACCGGACTGGCGCGCGCGGCTCGCCTGGTTCATGAGGAGGCGGACGAGGCTCGCGCGGTTGTCGAGCAGCTGCGCGTCGGATGCGGCGGGCGGGCGGCCCGTGGCCGAGGCGATCAGCCGGGCGAGCGCGACCGCATCGACCCGGCGGCCGGCCCGGAACGGGTCGAGGAGGGCCGGCGTCACTTCCGCGCCGATGGCGACGAGGACATGGCCGGGAAGCCCGAGGATGCGCGCCGGCCAGCCGACGCGCCGGGCGAGGCCGACATGGAGGATGGCAAGCGCGATGGGGAGGCCCCGGCGCCGTTCGAGGACGGCGATGAGATCGGCATTCTCGGGCGCGTCATAGTGGTGATCGTCGCCGGTGAAGCCTTCGGCATGGGCGAGCAGGTCCGTGAGCGCGCGGGCGCGCGCGTCGCTGCCGCGCGCCGCGGCAGCGCAGGCCGCGAGCCGCGCGGCCAGCGCCTCAACCTGCCGGTGGGCGCAGTCGGCCGCGGTTTCGCCGCCGGTCGCACGGTCGGCGGCGGCAAGGTCGAGAGCAGCGGCGAGCGGATCGATCTCCTCATCGTCAAGGCAGCCGATCATGGTGAGCGGATCCATCAGCCGGCCTCCCTCGCTGGCGCTCAGATGCCGCAAATATGCCGCGGCAGGCGGCCGGGCGCCAGTGCGACAAGGTCGACCCGGGCGGCGAGGCCCTGTTCCGCCGCGATCTGGGCGGCGGCGCGGCGCAGCCGCTCGGCCGCCTCCGGGGTGAGCGCGGCGATCGCGGCATCGAGCGTGGGACGGTATTTCACTTCAACGACCGCAAGCAGGCCGCCGCGCCGGGCGACGAGATCGACCTCGATCATCGGCAGGCGGCGGCGCCGGGCGAGGATCCGCCAGCCCTTGAGGCGGAGCCAGAGCGCCGCCAGCGCTTCCGCGCGGCGGCCGGCGGCCTCTGCCGACTGGCGGGTCATGGCCGGGGAACCCTCAGCGTCGCCCGAGCTCGAGTGCGCGGGCGTAGACAAGGGCGCGCGGAAGCCCGAGCGCGGCGGCGACGCTGGCGGCGGCCCGGCCGGGCGGCAGGGTGGCGAGCGCGGCCTCGAGCGCGACATCGAGCGCTTCCGCCGGCGCCGCCCCGGCCTTCGGAGGGGCCACGAGAATGACGATCTCGCCGCGGGGCGGGGCGGCGCTGACCCGGGCAGCGAGTTCGGGCAGCGGGGCGACCACCACCTCCTCATGGCGCTTGGTGAGCTCGCGCGCGATCGCCGCCTCGCGCGGGCCGAGCAGCTGCGCCAGCGCCGCAAGCGTGGTGGCGAGCCGGGCGGGGCTTTCATACAGGATAAGCGTCGCAGGGACGGCGGCGAGCGTGGCGATCGCCTGGTCGCGCGCGGCGGCCTTCGCGGGCAGGAAGCCGGCGAAGAGGAAGCGGTCGGCCGGAAGCCCGGCGATGCTGAGGGCGGCGATGGCTGCCGACGGGCCGGGCGCGGTGGTGACGCGGATGCCGTGCGCACGGGCGGCGCGGACGAGGGCGAAGCCGGGGTCGGAAATGCCGGGGGTGCCGGCATCCGAGACGAGGGCGACCGATTCCGTTGCCATGCGGCGAAGAAGGCGCTCGATGACGTCGGGCGGGCTGTGGTCGTGGAAGGGCAGCATCGGCTTGGTCGAGCCGGCGGCGCGCAGCAGCTTCGCGGTGACGCGCGTGTCCTCGCAGGCGATGAGGTCGGCCTTGCGCAGGTAGCGGGCGGCGCGCAGGCTGATGTCCTCGAGGTTGCCGATCGGGCCGGCGACGATATAGAGCCCGGGGTCGAGGCGGCCGGGTTCACCGGTGGCCGTCGGCAGCGGTTCCGGGGGAGTTTTCGGCATGGCGGCACATTGGGCGGGCGTCGGCACGGCGGCAAGGACGTTCGCCATCGCCGGCGTGATCGCGCTTTCGGCCTGCGCGCCGCGGCAGAAGCCCCCGGTGGCGCCGCCGCCACCGCCGCCGGAGGAGAAGCCGGCGCCGGTGGCGCCGGGCGAGCTGCACCGCATCGCCATCCTGGTGCCGCTGACCGGGCCGAACGCGCCCGTCGGAATCAGCCTGGCCAATGCCGCGACCCTGGCGCTGGTGGACAGCGGCAAGACCGGGCTGAGGCTGACGAGCTATGACACGGCACAGGGGGCGGGCGCGGCGGCCCAGCGGGCGCTGGCCGACGGCGCGCAGCTGATCCTGGGGCCGCTGCTGGCGGGCGACGCGCCTGCCGTGAAGGCGGCGGCCGAGCCGCGCGGCATCACCATGCTGAGCTTTTCCAACGATGCCGGGATCGCCGGCGGGCGGCTCTATGTGCTGGGATACCAGCCGGCGCAGGCGGTGACTCGCGTGGTGGACCATGCCGCCGGGCGCGGCGCGCGGCGCTTCGCGGCGCTGGTGCCCGAGGGAGTCTATGGGCAGCGCGCGTCGGTGGCCTTCACGCGCGCGGTTCAGGCGGCCGGCGGGCAGGTGGTGTCGATGACGACCTTCGCGCGACAGCCCGCCGCACTGGTCGTCGCTGCGCGGCGGGTGACCGACCATGAGGCGCGGGTGAGGCAGGCCGCCGCGGCCGAGGCAGGTGGCGTACCGCCGGTCGGGTTCGATTCACTGCTGATCGCCGATTCCGCGGCGACGGCGGCTGCCTTCGGGCCACACCTGCAGCGTTTCGGCGCCCCGCCGGGCAGCTTCCTGATGCTGGGCACGGAGCTGTGGGCGACAGAAGGTGGGCTTGGTGCCGCCCCGGCGCTGCGCGGCGCGCTGTTCGCCGCCGTGCCCGACCGGCGGTTCCAGCAGATGGCGCAGCGCTATCGGGCGCGGTTCGGGGGAACGCCGTCGCGGCTGGCGAGCCTTGCCTATGACGCGACGCTTCTGGCCGTGAGCGCGGCCGGCGGCCCGTGGCAGCCAGGCTCGCCCTTCCCGCAGAAGCTGCTGGAGGATCCGCAGGGCTTCGCCGGCGTGGACGGGATCTTCCGATTCCGCGGCCAGGTGGCCGAGCGCGGGCTCGAGGTGCAGCAGGTGACCGCCGCCGGAACCCAGACCGTGAGCCCGGCGCCGGCGAGCTTCCGCTGAGCTGCCGACGCGCCGTGTTCTAGAAGCTTTCGCCGATGTGGGTGTCGGCCGGCGGGCTTGCGGTTGCGCCGACGAGCGAGAAGCCAAGCACCCAGCCGATCAGCAGGGCCTGCATGAACGCGAGCAGCGAATGCCTGTCCGTTTCGATCATGCGTGCGTTCTAGCGCGGGCCGGCGGTGGCGGCTTGCACGAATCCGACGAAATGGCGCGGCCGGGCCGGCATGCTTGCCAAATGACGGCCCTTGCGGCATGGCGCCCGGCACCTGAAACGAGACGGATGACGACGGCTGCATGCCCAAGGAAGAACTGCTGGAGATGCGGGGCACGGTGGTCGAGCTGCTGCCCAATGCCATGTTCCGGGTGCGGCTGGAGAATGACCACGAGATCCTGGGCCACACGGCCGGCAAGATGCGCAAGAACCGCATCCGCGTGCTGACCGGCGATGAAGTGCTCGTGGAACTGACGCCCTACGACCTGACGAAGGGCCGCATCACCTACCGGTTCAAGTAGCGCCGGGCGCGGCGGATGCCCGCGACCCTGCGCCCGCCTGCCCGCCCGCGCTTCGTGCTGGCCTCGGCCTCGCAGCGGCGGCTCGAACTGCTCGGGCGGCTGGGGCTGTCGCCCGATGCTGTGGACCCGGCCGACATCGACGAGCGTGTTGCGGCAGGCGAGCGCCCGCAGCCGCACGTGCGGCGGCTGGCCGCCGAAAAGGCGGCGCGGGTCGCGGCGCGCCATCCGGGCGCGGTGGTGCTGGCCGCCGACACGCTGGTCGCGGTGGGCCTGCGAATCCTGCCCAAGGCCGAGACCGAGCCCGAGGCGCGGGCGTGCCTGAACCGCATCGCCGGGCGGCGGCACCGGGTGCTGACGGCCGTGACAGTGGTGGATGCCGCCGGGGTGGCCCGGCACAGGCTGAGCGTGACGACGGTGAAGGTGGGTCCGCTCGGCGAGGCCGACATCGCCGCCTATCTCGACAGCGGCGACTGGCGCGGCAAGGCCGGGGGCTATGCGATCCAGGGCCGGTTCGAGGCGCATGTCGCCTGGCTGTCGGGCAGCTTCTCGGGCGTGATGGGCCTGCCGCTGTTCGAGACGCGGGCGCTGCTGCGGGCGGCGGGGCTTCTTGGCTGAGGTCTTCCTCGACCGGCGGCTGGGCGAGGTCCGTGCCGCTGCCTGGTCGGACGGGCGGCTTTCGGCCATGTGGATCGAGCGCGACGGCGACGGCCTGCCGGCCGGTGCGCGCGTCGAGGCGCAGCTGACGACACGGCTCGACGGGCGCGGCATCGCCGTGACCGCGAGCGGCGAGGCGCTGCTGGTGGAGCCCTGGCCGGCGGGCGCGAGCGAGGGCGCGACGTGCGTGGTCGAGATCCGTCGGGCGGCGTGGCGCGAGCCGGGGCGCGACCGGCTGGCGAAGGCGCGGCCCGTGGACGGGCCGGCCGCGCCGGTTCTCGATCTTGCGGCGCGGCTGGCGGCCGCCGGGCACATGATTACGCCGGGCTGGCCGGACACGCTGGCGGCCCCGTGGGAAGAGGCCTTCGAGCGCGCGCAGCAGGGGCGATGGCCGTTGTCATCGGGGCTGTTGAGCTTCACGCCGACGCCCGCCTTCCTGGCGGTGGACGTGGACGGGACGGGTGCGACGCTTGCGGCCGATGCGCTCGGCGCGCTGGCGCAGGCGGTTCGGCTGTGGGGGCTGGGCGGATCGGTGGTGATCGACCTGGCCGGCGTGCCGGAGCGGGCCGGGCGGGCGGCGCTGGGCGCAGCCTTCGACCGGGCGATGGCAGGGCTGGCCTTCGAGCGCACGGCCATCAACGGTTTCGGGCTGATGCAGCTGCTGCTGCCGCGCGCCGGCCCCTCGGTGCTGGAGCGGGCGCGGCTGGAGCGGGATGCCACGGCAGCCATCGACCTGCTGGCGGCCGCCGGGCGGGAGCCGCGGCCCGGCGCGCTGCGGCTGGTGGCGCGGCCAGGGGTGGTGCGCTGGATCGAGACACGGCCGCAGCTGCTCGCCGACCTTGCGCGCGCGACTGGCCGGCGGGTGGACGTGCAGGCCGATGCCGGGGCAGGAGAAGGGCATGTCGAGACCATCGCGCGATGACCCGCGGCGCTGCCCGCTGTGCCGCAAGCCCAGCGCGGCCGCGCACGCGCCCTTCTGTTCGGCGGCCTGCCGTGACCGCGACCTGATCGCCTGGCTGGACGAACGCTATGTGGTGCCGGGGCCGCCGGCCGACGCGCCGGGCGATGGTTGACCGGGCCCGGGGAATCGGGCTAGGCGCGCGTTCCCGTGCCTGGGTAGCTCAGTTGGTAGAGCATACGACTGAAAATCGTAGTGTCGGCAGTTCGATCCTGCCCCCGGGCACCATTTCATCCGCTCATCGACGGGGTTGAACGGCCTGTCGCGCCGGGATTGACGCCCCGCGCGCGCCCGGCCGTGCTGGGGCCATGACGCTTGCGGCCGGCCGACATGCGGGGCTCACCCGGCGGACGCTTCTGGGCGTGGCGCTGGCGGGCGCGGCGGCGCCGGGGCTGGCGAGTGCCAGCCGCAGCCTGGCCGATGTCGTGCGCGAGGGACTTGCGCGCCACGGCGGATCGCTTCAGCACACCGATGTCCTTGGGGTTGCGGATTTCGGGCTGCCCTCGCGGGTGGCGCGCTTCTGGCTGGTCGATGTGGCGGCCGGGCGGGCGACCGCGCATCTCGTCGCGCACGGGCGGGGATCGGACCCGCGCCACTCGGGCTGGCTGGAGCGATTCTCGAACGAGCCGGGATCCAATGCGTCGTCGCAAGGCGGCTACCTGACGGCTGCGCATTATGTGGGCAGGCATGGCCGTTCGCAGCGGCTGGTGGGGCTGGAGCCGGCCAACAGCAACGCCGAGGTGCGCGCCATCGTGATCCACGGCGCCTGGTATGTGCGCGACGATCTCGCCCGCCAGCATGGGAAGATCGGGCGGTCAGAGGGCTGCTTCGCCTTCGACGCGACCAATGGCAGCCTCGATGAGGTGCTGGCGCGGCTGGGGCCGGGGCGGCTGCTCTATGCCGGGCGGTTCGGCATTTCGGCGTAGCAGCCCGGCGAAGCCGTTCGTTCGGGCCCGCGCGGGGGCAGGCCGGCCGTCAGGGCCGCGATGACGGCGGGATCGCGGCCGTACAGGTCGGGCAGCCGGCGCAGGCTGCCATCCGGCCCGGGGGTTACCGTCAGATAGACGATGTGGACGGGAAGCTGGCGGACGAGCGCGATCCGCTGCGTGGAACCGCTAGCGAGCGCCGCATCGATCGCGGCGCGGGACTGGCCCGGCACGTCGGCGAGCAGGGTGGCGGCGAGATCGATCGCGCGGTCGGTGCGGATGCAGCCGTGGCTGTAGGCGCGTGTCGGCCTCTGGAACAGGGCTTTCGCCGGCGTGTCGTGGATGAAGATGCTGTACGGGTTGGGCATGTCGAGCTTCATCTGCCCCAGCGAATTCCCGGGGCCGGGCGCCTGCACGACCGACAGCGTTGGGCCGCTTCCGGTCCAGCGGTAGCCACGCGCGCGGGCGGTGGCCGGGCTGCGCGCGATGAGGGCGCCCACCGATTCGGCGATGATGCTGTGCGGCACCACCCATTCGGGGTTGAGGATGACCCCGGTTGCGACCGTCGAGAAGGCGGGCGTGGGCGTGGCGGGCTTGCCGACGATGACGCGGTGGGTGGCGACCGTGCGGCCGGCATCGACAAGGACGAGTTCGAAGGCGGGAATGTTGACGAGGATGTAGCGCTCACCGGGCTGGCGGGGAAACCAGCGCCAGCGGTCGAGATTGGCGCGGATGTGCGGCCGGTCGGCCGCAGGGGCCGTTCGCAGAGCGGCCTTGAGCGTGGCATAGTCGGGATGGGTGGGAAGCAGCGCTTCGAGCTGGGCGCGCGGGCTGGCGGCGGCAAGCGCCGCCGCCAGCCGGCCGGCGAGCCAGGCCTGGTCGGCGCGGGGGCCCGGGCCGCGCCAGCCGCGCCGCACCGCCTCGGGCGTGCGGCCGGCGGCATAGTCGTGCGCGAGTGCCAGCCAGCTTGCGCGCGCAGCGGAATCGAGCTCGGCCGGATCGCGGGCGGCGAGCGCGGCGGCGAGGCGGGCTTCGCCATAGTCGGCGGGGTTGAGACCTTCGGCGGCGGCGGCGCGGACGGCTTCGAGCGTTTCGGCCGCGAGCGCCGGGGTGAAGGGGGGCGCGGCGGGCGGCAGTTCCTGCGCATCCTGCGCGCGAAGCGGGGATGCCAGCAGCAGCAGCAGAAGGAGGATGAGGTGCATGGCGAGCCTGATGGCGGGTCGGCCGGGCGCGGGCAAGCGGTTCAGCCGCTGCCGTCCGCGAGCGCCTTCAGGTCGTAGAGGAGGTCGAGCGCGGCGCGCGGGGTGAGGCTGTCGGGGTGCACCTCGGCGAGGCGGGCGCGGAGCGAGTCCGCAGCAGGGGCTGGCGGCGCGGCGGCCGGCGGTGCGGCGAACAGGGGGAGATCGGCGAGCGCCGCGCGCGTCTGGCTGCCGAGATCGCCGCGCTCGAGCCGGGCGAGGATCTCGGCGGCGCGCGCCAGCACCGGGGCGGGGACGCCGGCAAGCCGCGCGACATCGAGCCCGAAGCTTCCGGGCGCGGCGCCGGGTTCGACCTGGTGCAGGAAGACGAGGTCCCCCTTCCATTGCCGGGCGCCGAGCGAGCGCAGCGCCAGCGATGGCAGGCGGCCGGAAAGCCCCGCCAGTTCATGATAGTGGGTGGCGAAGAGACAGCGGGCGCCGATCGAATCGTGGATGGCCTCGAGCACGGCCCAGGCGAGCGCGAGGCCGTCCCAGGTGGCGGTGCCGCGGCCGACCTCGTCGAGGAGGAGCAGCGATCGCTCGGTCGCGCCGTTCAGGATGGCGGCGGTCTCGACCATTTCGACCATGAAGGTGGAGCGGCCCTCGGCGAGGCTGTCCGACGCGCCGACGCGGCTATAGAGCCGGTCGACGAGGCCGATGCGGGCGGCGGCGGCGGGGACGAAGCTGCCGGCCTGGGCGAGGATGGCGATCAGCGCATTCTGCCGGAGGAAGGTGGACTTGCCACCCATGTTGGGGCCGGAGACGAGCCAGACGCGGCCCTCGCCTTCGAGGATACAGTCATTGGGGATGAAGGCGGCGCCGTCACGCGCGCGCGCGGCTTCGACGACCGGGTGGCGGCCGGCGGTGACGTGGAAATCCATGCCGTCGGTGAGTTCCGGGCGGACCCAGCCGGCGCTGGCGGCGAGATCGGCGAGTGCCGCGGCTCGATCGAGATCGGCGAGCGCATCCGCCAGCGCGCCAAGGGGCACCGCTTCGGCCACCGCGGCGTGCGTCAGATCGGCGATGTGCTGCCCCTCGAGCGCGCGCGAATCCGCCTCTGCTGACAGGATCCGGGTGGCGAGATCGCGCAAGGGGGCGGTGTCGAAACGCATCGCCGTGCCCAGCGTCTGGCGGTGGACGAAGGCGGGGTTCGCGAGCAGCAGCTCGGCATGCCGGCTGGCGACCTCGACATGGTAGCCGATGACATGGTTGTGCCGCACCCGGAGCTGGGTAACGCCGGTCTCGTCGCGAAGCCGCATCTCGAGCGCGGCGAGCGCCGAGCGGGTGTCGGCGGCGAGTGCGCGAAGCTCATCGAGCTCGGGATCGTGGCCGGCGGCGATGACGCCGCCATCGCGCGCGTCGGCGGGCGGGCTTTCGACGAGGGCGGCGGTGAGCCGTTCGGCGAGCCGTGGCGGCGGTTCGAGCGCAGTTCGGATCGGGGCGAGCGCCGGCGGGGCGCCGGATCGGGCGGCCTCGTCGAGCCGGGCGGCAAGCGCCGTGGCGCCGGCGAGGCCGTCGCGCAGCGCGGCGAGATCGCGCGGAGTGCCGCGCGCGGCGGCAAGGCGGCCGAGCGCGCGGGCGATGTCAGGCGTGCGGCGCAGGATTGCGCGGACATCGGTTCGGAGCGCGGAATCGGTCGCGAACCACTGGACGAGATCGAGCCGGGCCTCGATCTCGCCGCGGTCGAGGAGCGGGCTGGCGAGATCGGCGGCGAGCCGGCGGCCGCCGGCGGCCGTGACGGTGCGGTCGATGGCGGCAAGAAGGCTGTTCGGCCCCTCGGTCAGTTCGAGGCTCAGGCGGGTGGCGGCGTCGATCGCGAGCGTCTGGCCTTGCGCCTCGAGGCGGGGCGGGCGCAGCAGGACGGGGGCGCCACGCGCCGTCCGGTCGAGATGGTGGAGGAGGCCGCCGAGCGCGGCGAGCGCGGCGCGGGGGAAGGTGCCGAACCCGTCGAGCGTGGTGACACCCAGGCGACGCGCGAGATCGGCGGCGGCGGCGCGGCTGTCGAAGGCGCGGGGCGCAATCGCGGTGGCACCGGCTTGCGCCGCGCCCTCGGGCCAGAGGGCTTCGGCGGGCGCCAGGCGGGCGAGCGTGTCGGCAAGCTGCGACGGCGGGACTTCGGCGAGGCGGAGATCGCCGGTCGAGATGTCGGCCCAGGCAAGGCCGACGCCCTCGGGCGCGGGGAAGGCCGAGAGCAGCCAGTTCGATCGGCGACCGTCCAGCAGGCGGTCCTCGGTGAGCGTGCCGGGCGTGATGACACGCACGATGTCACGCCGGACGATCGCCTTCGAGCCGCGCCTGCGCGCGGCGGCCGGATCCTCGAGCTGTTCGGCGATCGCCACCGCATGCCCGGCCTTCACCAGGCGGGCGACATAGGCCTCGTGCGAGTGGACGGGAACGCCGCACATGGGAAGGGGCTGGCCGAGATGATCGCCGCGGTGGGTGAGCGCGATGTCGAGCGCGGCGGCGGCGGTCGCTGCATCCTCGAGGAAGAGTTCGTAGAAGTCTCCCATGCGGAACAGCAGCAGGGCGCCCGGCGCCTCGGCCTTGAGCGCAAGATATTGCGCCATCATCGGCGTTGCACCCGCTGCCATCGTTGCCCCGGCCATGGGAGACGCCTATCACCGCCCCCGGGTGGGACAAGAGACGAGCGAGGGTGCATGAGCGACGACGCGGGCGGACGCCCGATCTTTTCCGACCGCGAGGCGCTTCTGTTCCACTCGGCGCAGCGGCCGGGCAAGCTGGAGATCGTTCCCACCAAGCCGATGGCGACGCAGCGCGACCTGAGCCTCGCCTATTCGCCGGGGGTGGCGGTTCCGGTGCGGGCCATCGCCGAGGATCCGGCAACTGCCTATGACTATACCACCAAGGGCAATCTGGTGGCGGTGATCTCGAACGGAACCGCCATCCTGGGCCTGGGCAATCTGGGGGCGCTGGCCTCGAAGCCGGTGATGGAAGGCAAGGCGGTGCTGTTCAAGCGCTTTGCCGACGTCGATTCGATCGACATCGAGCTGAAGACCGAGGACGTGACCCGCTTCATCGAGGCGGTCGAGCTGATGGAGCCGAGCTTCGGGGGAATCAACCTGGAGGACATCAAGGCGCCGGAATGCTTCATCATCGAGGATGAGCTGCGCGCCCGGATGAACATTCCGGTGTTCCACGACGACCAGCATGGCACCGCCATCATCGCCGCCGCCGGCGTGCTGAATGCGCTCTACCTGACCGACCGCGACATCCGCGAGGTGAAGGTGGTGGTGAACGGGGCGGGTGCGGCCTCGATCGCCTGCACCGAGCTGCTGAAGGCCATGGGCGTGCCGGCCGACCACATCATCCTGTGCGACAGCAAGGGGGTGATCTGGACCGGGCGGACCGAGGGCATGAACCAGTGGAAGGCGGCGCATGCGGTCAGGACCGAGGCGCGCACGCTGGCCGAGGCCATGGTCGGCGCTGACGTGTTCCTGGGCCTGTCGGTGGAAGGGGCGGTTTCGCAGGCGATGGTGGAAACGATGGCGCCCAAGCCCATCATCTTCGCCATGGCGAACCCCGACCCGGAGATCACGCCGGAAGCGGTGAAGGCGGTGCGCGCGGATGCGATCGTGGCGACCGGCCGGTCGGACTATCCCAACCAGGTCAACAATGTGCTGGGATTTCCCTATATCTTCCGGGGCGCGCTCGACGTGCGGGCGACCAAGATCAACGAGGCGATGAAGATCGCCGCCGCCCGTGCGCTTGCCGAACTGGCGCGCGAGGCGGTGCCGGACGAAGTGGCGGCCGCCTATGGCGGAAGCCAGGTGTTCGGGCCGGACTATGTCATCCCCGCGCCCTTCGACCCGCGCCTCATCGAGCGGGTGCCGATGGCGGTCGCGCAGGCGGCGATGGACTCGGGTGTGGCGACGCGGCCGATCCTGGACATGGACGCTTATCGCGTGGCGCTTCGCGCCCGGCTGAACCCGACCTCATCGGCGCTGGCGGCGAGCTTCGAGAAGGCGCGCGCGAAGCCGGCGCGGGTAGTGTTCGCGGAAGGCGAGCAGGAAGTGGTGCTGCGCGCCGCCGTCTCGTTCCGCGCCTCGGGCTATGGCGAGCCGGTGCTGGTGGGCCGCGACGAGCCGATCCGCGAGGCCTTCCAGCGCATCGGCGTGAGCGACCCGGAGAATTACCCCATCCACAACAGCGCCAATTCGCCGCTGGTGCCCGAGATGGTGGAGCGGCTCTACGCGCGGCTGCAGCGGCGCGGCTTTCTCAGGCGCGATGTGCAGCGGATGGTGAACAATGAGCGCAACATCTTCGCCGCGCTGATGGTGGACATGGGCGAGGCCGACGCCATGGTCTCGGGGGTGACGCGCCACTTCCACCAGGTGATGGCGCAGGTGCGCCTTGTGCTGGATCCGCTCGAGGGGACGACGCCCTTCGGCTTCCACATCTTCGCCGGCCGGGCCGGCACCATCCTGATCGCCGACACGGCGGTGACCGAGCGGCCGACGGGCGCGCAGCTCGCCGACATCGCCGTCAAGACCGCCGGCGCGGCGCGGCGGATCGGGATGGAGCCGCGGGTTGCCTTCCTGTCCTATTCCAATTTCGGCACGCCACCGGGCGAGTATCTGGGCGCGCTGCACGAGGCCGTGCGGCTGCTCGACGAGATGAACCCCGGGTTCGAATATGAGGGCGAGATCTCGGTCGATGTCGCGCTCAACCGGGCGATGACGGCGGTCTATCCCTTCACCCGGCTGACGGGGCCGGCCAATGTGCTGGTGATGCCGGGCCTGCAATCGGCGAACATCGCCGCCAAGCTCTTGAAGGAACTGGGCGGCGGCCGGGTGATCGGGCCGGTGCTGATGAACATGGCGCGGCCCGTGCAGGTGGTGCCGATGACCTCGGGCGCGTCCGACATCGTGACGCTGGCAGCGCTGGCCGCGGCCGGAGTGGTGCGTTGAGCCTGCCGCCGCTCATGATGATTCACGGCATGTGGAGCCGGCCTTCGACCTTCGCGATGCTTCGCGACGAGCTGGAGGCGGCCGGGATCCGGAGCGCGGCCGTGACGCTTCCGGGCCATGAGGTGCCGCCGGGCGCGGCGGCGCCGGCGCTGCTCTCGGGACTGGGGCTTTCCGACTATGTCGCAGCCCTCGAGCGGGACGCGGGTGCGCTCGAGGAGCCGCCGGTGATCCTGGGCCATTCGATGGGGGGGCTGCTGGCGCAGCTGCTGGCCAGCCGGATCGCGCATCGGGGTCTCGTGCTGCTGTCGACGGCACCCTCCGCGCAGGCGCAGGCGCTGTCATGGGACGCGGTGAAGACGATGTGGCCGATCACCCGGCGCTGGGGCTTCTGGCGGGGGCCGACCCTGATCGACGCGCCGAGCGCGCGCGCCGGCGTGTTCAACGGCGTGCCCGAGGCGGAGCTGCGGCCGGCGCTGGCCGAGCTGACCTGGGATTCGGGTCGGGTGCTGCGGGAGATCGCCTTTCCCTGGAGCGACGGGGCGCGCGCGTCACGGGTGGACTATGGCCGGCTGACGCGGCCGGCGCTGGTGGTGACGGGGAGGGACGACCGGATCGTGCCGCCGGCGGTGTCGCGGCGGACGGCACGGCTGCTGGTCGCAGCGGGCGCGCGGGTTGACTATGAGGAATGGCCAGGCGTGGGTCACTGGCTGTTCCACGACGCCGTGCGGCCGCGCGTCGCGGCGGTGGTGTCGCGGTTCATGGCCTCGGTCTGAACCGCGTCAGCCGCGGGCGATGCGCACCAGCGTGGTCGCCGCGATGCCGATCCAGATGATGTTGAGGATGGCGGACGGCCAGGCGCCATGCCAGCCGGAGTTGACCACGAAGCCGGCCGCGCCGGCGAGGTTCATCCACTGGAAGGCGGCCGAGCGGCCGTCGAGCCGGCCGGTCGAGACGAGCGCATAGGCAGCGAGAATGAGGCCGGCGCCGAGCCAGCCCGCCACCTCGATCGCGAGCGTCATCGCCGGGCCGTCATGCCGCCAGCCGGCGCAGCACATAGGGCAGGATGCCGCCGGCGTTGAAATAGTCGACCTCGTTTACCGTGTCGATCCGGCAGAGCGCCTGGAACGAGCCGCTGGTGCCGTCGGGCCGGGTGTAGGCGACGGTCAGCGACTGGCGGGGGCTGAGGGTGGCGAGGCCCTCGATGGTGAACTGCTCGTCGCCACTGAGGCCGAGGCTGTCGGCCGACTGGCCGTCCGGGAACTGGAGGGGGAGCACCCCCATGCCGACGAGGTTCGAGCGGTGGATTCGCTCGAAGCTTTCGGCGATGACGGCGCGGACGCCGAGCAGGCGGGTTCCCTTGGCCGCCCAGTCGCGGCTGGAGCCGGTGCCGTATTCGCGCCCCGCCAGGATGACGAGCGGCGTGCCGTCGTCCCGGTAGCGCATGGCGGCGTCGTAGATCGACATCACCTCCCCCGTCGGGAAATAGGTGGTGACCCCCCCTTCGGTTCCGGGCGCGAGGCGGTTGCGGATCCGGATGTTGGCGAAGGTGCCGCGCATCATCACCTCGTGGTTGCCGCGCCGGGCGCCATAGCTGTTGAACTGGTCGCGGGGCACCTGCCGCTCGGTGAGGTAGCGGCCGGCCGGGCTGTCGGGCTTGATCGAGCCGGCGGGCGAGATGTGGTCGGTGGTGATCGAATCCCCGAGAAGCGCGAGCGCGTGCGCGCCGACGATGTCGGTGACGGGAGCAGGCGTCATGGTGAGCCCCTCGAAATAGGGCGGATTCTGGACGTAGGTGGAGGCCGGGTTCCAGCGATAGGTGTCGCCGCCGGCAACCCGGATCGCCTGCCAGTGGGCGTCCCCCTTGAAGACGTCATCGTAGCGCGCCCGGAACATCTCGGGCGTGACTGCCTTCTGGACCATCTCGGCGACCTCGGCATTTGTCGGCCAGATGTCCTTGAGGTGGATGGGCGTGCCGTCGGCGCGGGTGCCGAGCGGCGTTTCGGTGATGTCGGACCGGATGGTGCCGGCGAGCGCATAGGCGACGACGAGCGGCGGCGAGGCCAGATAATTGGCCTTGACGTCGGGCGAGACGCGCCCCTCGAAATTGCGGTTGCCCGACAGCACCGAGACGGCGACGAGATCATGGGCGTTGATGGCGGCCGAGACCGGTTCCGGCAGCGGGCCGGAATTGCCGATACAGGTGGTGCAGCCATAGCCGACGAGGTTGAAGCCGAGCGCGTCCATGTCGGCCGTGAGGCCGACGCGGTCGAAATAGTCGGTGACGACCTGCGAGCCGGGGGCAAAGCTGGTCTTGACCCAGGGCTTGGTCCTGAGGCCCAGTTCGTTCGCCTTGCGGGCGACGAGGCCGGCGGCGACCAGCACATTCGGGTTGGACGTGTTGGTGCAGCTGGTGATGGCGGCGATCACCACGTCGCCATGGCCGAGGTCGTGGCCGGCGCCCTCGACCGGCACCCGGAGGTCGGGCGCGTCACCCTTGCCATAGCCACCGATCAGCTCGGCCTCGAACGCCTCGTCGACGTCGGGCAGGCGGACGCGATCCTGCGGGCGGCGCGGGCCGGCGAGCGACGGCTGGACGGCACCGAGATCGAGCTCGAGCGTGTCGGTGAAGACGGGATCGGGGGTGGCGGCATCCCGCCACATCCCCTGCGCCTTCGCATAGGCCTCGACGAGGGCGATGCGGTGCGGGTCGCGGCCGGTGAAGCGCAGATAGTCCAGCGTCTTCGCATCGACAGGGAAGAAGCCGCAGGTGGCGCCATATTCGGGGGCCATGTTGGCGATGGTGGCGCGGTCGGCGAGGCTGAGCGCGTCGAGGCCGGGGCCGAAGAATTCGACGAAGCGGCCGACGACGCCTTTCTTGCGCAGCATCTGCGTGACCGTGAGAACGAGGTCGGTCGCAGTCACGCCTTCGGCCAGCTCGCCCGTCAGGCGGAAGCCGACGACTTCGGGGATCAGCATCGAGACCGGCTGGCCAAGCATGGCGGCCTCCGCCTCGATCCCGCCCACGCCCCAGCCGAGCACGCCAAGGCCGTTCACCATGGTGGTGTGGCTGTCGGTGCCGACGAGCGTATCGGGATAGGCGACGGCCGCACCCGACGCGTCCGTGGAGACCCAGACCGTCTGTGCCAGATATTCGAGGTTGACCTGGTGGCAGATGCCCGTGCCCGGCGGCACGACGCGGAAATTGGCAAAGGCGCCCGCGCCCCAGCGCAGGAATTCATAGCGTTCGATGTTGCGGGCATATTCGAGCTCGACATTCGCCGCGAAGGAGCGGGGCGTGCCGAATTCGTCGACCATGACCGAATGGTCGATGACGAGATCGACGGGGACGAGCGGGTTGATCTTCTGCGGATCGCCGCCGAGCTTCCGCATGGCATCGCGCATGGCGGCGAGATCGACGACGCAGGGCACGCCGGTGAAATCCTGCATGAGGACGCGCGCCGGGCGATACTGGATCTCGTGCGCGCAGGACGGGTTCTTCAGCCAGGCGGCCATCGCCTCGATGTCGGTGACGGTGACGGTCACGCCATCCTCAAAGCGAAGCAGATTCTCGAGCAGGACCTTCATCGAGAAGGGCAGGCGGGCGACCGGCCCGATGCGCGCCTCGGCAGCGGCGAGGCTGTAGTAGGCGTAGCTTCGGCCCGCCACCTCGAGCGTACGGCGGGTGGCGAGCGTGTCGTGGCCGGTCGCGGTCATGCGGATCCTGTCTGGCAAGCTGTTGTGGACGCGAGACGGTTCCTAGAGCCGGGCCGCGGGGGCTTCAAGGGCGGCTTAAGGGCGCGCGCAGGCGCCGTTCTAGGAAGCGCGCGACGGGCGCGGACGGGAAGGGGAGACAGGCGCGATGGAGCAGCCGGCGGGCTTCGCCGCGGCCGGAACGGCGGCGGAGAGGGTGGCGCGCGGGCCTGGCGGGCACCCGAAGCTGGTGCTGATGGACGAGATCCGCGGCCTGATGGTCGAGACCGGACTGGCCCCGGAGCCGCCGGCCTATGAGCTGCTGTGGCTGCACGTGACGGAAAGCGACGCGGCGCTGAGCCGCGACCTGGAGCGGCTGCGCGCCGAGGGCCGGCTGGACGCGGCCGCGGTGCTGGCGCTCCGCCAGCAGCATCTGGGCGAAGTGGCGGCCGCCGAGCTGCAGGCGCTGCTGGAAGCCGCCCAGGCGTCGGCCGAGCAGCTCGCCGGGCGACTAGCGCAGGGGGAGGCGAGCCTTCAGGCCTATGACGGCGCCCTGTCCGAGGGCGATCTGGCGCTGGCGGCGGCGACCACGGCCAGCGAGATCGCCGAGCTGGTGCAGAAGCTGCGGCGGGCGAATGCGACCATGCTGGCGGCGAACCGCCGGCTTGAGGCGGAACTCAAGGCCGCGAGGCTGGAGACCGGCCGGCTGATCGACCGGCTGGAGACGGCCGAGCGGTGTGCGCGCACCGATCCGCTGACCGGCCTGCCCAACCGCCGGGGCGCCGCGCAGCTGCTGTCGCGGGCGATGGCGACGGCCCGCGAGGCGGGCACGCCGCTGTCGGTGGCGCTTGTGGACATCGACCATTTCAAGCGGGTGAACGACCAGTGGGGCCACGCCATCGGCGACGAGGTGCTGCGCTGCGTGGCCTGCCACCTGGCCGCCCACGCCCGCGAATCCGCCGGCGAATCGGCGTTCGCCGCCCGCCATGGCGGCGAGGAATTTCTGGTCGCCTATCCCGACCTGCCGCTCAGCGGTGCGCTGGCGGCGATGGATCGGGCGCGCGCGCAGCTGGCGCGGCAGGTGCTTCGCCGTGCCGACGACGGCGCAAGCCTGGGCCGGATCAGCCTGTCGGCCGGGATCGCGGCGCTTGCCGCCGATGACGACCCGGACAGGCTGCTCGACCGGGCCGACGCGGCGCTCTACGCCGCCAAGCGCGCCGGGCGGGACCGGGTTCTGCCGGAGGCGCGCAGGCGCTGAGTCGAGGCCGGGGCTGGCCGGATCAGCCGGCGGGTTCGACGCGTTCCGGCATCAGCCGGCCATCCGGCGCGAGGCGGGCGACGACGACCATCGGGCCCGAGCGAAGCTGTGCCTCGAGCCGGGGGGCGCTGGCCTCCGACACGAAGATGCGCGCGGAGAAGCCGGGTTGGCCCCGGGGCCCGAGACCGGGGCTGATGTCGATCCGGCTGAGGCGGGGATCGACCCGGTTCGGGCAGGCGGCCGCAGGCGGCGCGATGGTGGCTGTGACAAGGCCCTGCCGGCGGGCGAGGCAGAGCGCGCAGCCCCGGGGCGGGTCACAGCCGCGCGGGTCGCCATCGACCTGCCAGGCGTAGGCGAAGCGCAGATACTGGCCGCGAAGCGGGTCGCGCGGGTCATGGCCAGTGATCGGGATCACCCAGCGGGTGGCGCCATCGAGCGCCACCTGCTGGCGGACGATCCCGGCGACGAGGCCGGCAAGCGGCAGCAGCAGGGCGGCGACGAGGAGCCAGCGCCTCATCGGCGGTCCCCGATCTGGCGGGCCTGGCGGAAGACGAGCCGGCGCCAGCCGAGCGCGAGCCCCAGCATCAGCAGACCGCCGGCGACGAGGCCGCCGCCGGTGGCGGCAAGCGAGCCGAAGAGTTCGACATAGACGATGAAGAGCCGCAGCGCGGCCGCCGCGACCGCGATGGCGAACAGCGTCTGCCAGCCGGCCTCGGCGGCGCCGCGGGCGATGGCGCCCCACATGGCCAGGAACAGGAGGAAGCCGACGACGCGGCTGCCGGTCGCGTCCGGATGGGGGACGGCGAGCGCCAGCGCCGCTGCGGCCAGCGGCGCGACCAGCAGCGGGAGAAGGAGCGCCCGGGGCAGGCCGCTCTCGTGGCGGTGGAGGTGCGTGGCGGCGAGGCCGGCAGCAAGCACGGGCAGCAGGAAGCGCAGGGTATTGTCGAGCGCCTGGGCGGTGGTGATGGTTGACGCCCAAGCGAAATGGGCGATGCTGGCGGCTGCGAGCGACGAGGCGATGCCGGCATCGAGGAGCGCCTTCCGGAAGCCGGCGGCGAGCCGGGTGGCGCCGGCGCCCAGCGCGATCAGCAGGATGGGGACCGCCATGGCCGCCCCCTGGGCAAGACGCCAGAAGCCGCCGCGGTCAACGGTATCGATGGCGGCCGCGGCCGGGCCGATCAGGGCGATCGCCGCGAACAGGGTTCCGGTGAGGCGGGTTCGGCCGGCGACGAGCAGCATCGGGCCGGCCAGCGCGAGCCAGAGCAGCAAAGCCTCCCACACCGGGCCTGTGAGCTGATAGACCTGGGCCTGGAGCGCAATCCCGGCGAGCACGAGGGCGGCGGCGACGAACAGCGCGCCTTCGGCCGCGAGGCGCCGGCCGTGGTGAAGCGACCAGCCGGCGGCGACCAGCGCGGCGGCGAGCAGCGCGAGATGGGTGCCGAGCTTGAGCGCGGGCGGGATGCGATCCCAGTTGGCGGCGACGATCAGCATCAGGCCGAGCGCCAGCGCGAACAGGCCGAGGCCGGCAACCGCGAGCGCGACGACCGGGCGGGCGTGGGCGCGTTCGTGGGCGCGGATCCGATCGGCCGTGGCGGCATCGATGAGGCCGGCCTCCACCCACGCTGCCAGCCTGCGTTCGATCGCCATCGTCCCTGTTTGCGCCGAAGCCGGGCGACGGAGCAAGGGGGCGGGGTGGAACTGGGCCGATGGGTGCCTACATTCGCCACGAGCGGCGACCCGTAGCGCCGGCCGAGCAAGCGAGAACCTCCGACAGATGACGAACCTGGAAAGCTGGCATGGCACGACAATCCTGGGCGTGCGCAAGGACGGTCGCACAGTGATCGCCGGCGACGGCCAGGTGAGCCTGGGCCAGACGGTTATCAAGCCCAATGCCCGCAAGGTGCGGCGGCTGGGCGCCGACGGCCAGGTGATCGGCGGCTTCGCCGGATCGACGGCCGACGCCTTCACCCTGTTCGAGCGGCTGGAAGCCAAGCTGGAGCGCTTCCCCGGGCAGCTGACGCGCGCCGCGGTCGAGCTGGCCAAGGACTGGCGACAGGACCGGTATCTGCGGCGGCTGGAGGCGATGATGATCGTGGCCGACCGCGAGGCGCTGCTGATCCTGACGGGGACCGGCGACGTGCTGGAGCCCAATGACGGGATCGCGGCGATCGGGTCCGGTGGAAACTATGCGCTGGCCGCCGCCCGGGCGCTGGCCGACAGCGACCTCGATGCCGAGGCGATTGCCAGGCGCGCGATGTCGATCGCCGCCGACATCTGTGTGTACACCAATGCCAACCTGACCGTGGAAAGCCTGTGATGGACGCCCAGACCCGAGCCGAATTTCCCGCGACCGCCCAGGCACTGACGCCCAAGGCCATTGTCGCCGCACTCGACCGGCACATCATCGGCCAGACCGAGGCGAAGAAGGCGGTTGCGGTGGCACTGCGGAACCGCTGGCGTCGCCAGCAGCTGTCGCCCGAGCTTCGCGACGAGGTGAGCCCCAAGAACATCCTGATGATCGGGCCGACCGGCTGCGGCAAGACGGAGATCAGCCGGCGGCTGGCGAAGCTGGCGGACGCGCCATTCCTGAAGATCGAGGCCACCAAGTTCACGGAGGTGGGCTATGTGGGTCGCGATGTGGATTCGATCATCCGCGATCTCGTCGAGGAATCGATCCGGCTGACCCGCGAGCAGAAGCGCGGTGCGGTTCGCGAGGCGGCCGAAAAGGCCGCGCTCGACCGGCTGCTGGACGCGCTGGTGGGCAAGGATGCAAGCGAGGCGACGCGGCTGGCCTTTCGCGACCGCATGTTCGACGGCCAGCTGAAGGGCCGCGAGGTGGACATCGAGGTGGAGGACAGCGGCCCCGCCATGCCATTCGAGCTGCCGGGGATGCCGCCAGGATCGGTCGGCATGATCAACCTGGGCGACATGCTGAAAGGCGCGTTCGCCAAGCGCACCAAGCGGCGGCGGATGCCGGTGGAGGATGCCTGGGCGCTGCTGGTGAACGAGGAATCGGACAAGCGGCTGGATGCCGACGACATCGCGCGCGAGGCGGTGAAGAATGCCGAGGCCAATGGCATCGTGTTCCTGGACGAGATCGACAAGATCGCGGTTTCCGACATCCGCGGCGGATCGGTGAGCCGCGAGGGGGTGCAGCGGGACCTGCTGCCGCTGATCGAGGGGACGACGGTTGCCACCAAATATGGGCCGGTCAAGACCGACCATATCCTGTTCATCGCCTCGGGCGCCTTCCATGTGGCGAAGCCCGCCGACCTGCTGCCCGAGCTTCAGGGCCGGCTGCCGATCCGGGTGGAGCTGAAGGGGCTGACCAAGGCGGATTTCGTGGCAATCCTGTCGGACACGGACGCGTCGCTCACCCGGCAATATGCCGCCCTGCTGGCGACCGAGGGCGTCGAGCTTGTGTTCACGCCCGACGGAATCGAGGCCATCGCGGGAATTGCCGCACAGGTTAACGAGCAGGTGGAGAATATCGGCGCGCGGCGGCTGCAGACGGTGATGGAGAAGCTGCTGGAAGAGGTGAGCTACGAGGCAGCCGATGGCGGTGCGCGAACGCTGCTGGTGGACGCCGCCTATGTGGAGGCCCAGCTGGCCGGGATCGCGAAGGACAGCGACCTGTCGAAGTTCATCCTGTAGGGCCCAGCCCTTCGACCGGGCGATCCACGACTGCAAGACCAGCCGGCGTCAGTCGCCGAGGCCGACGCTTTCCTTCAGCCGGTCCCAGAAGGTCTTGGCCCGGGGGCAGGTCTCGGCGCCGCCGTCCTCCGCACGGAAGGCTTCGAGCAGCTCCTTCTGGTGAGGGCTGAGCCTCGTCGGGGTCTCGAGCTCGACCTGGACGACGAGATCGCCGACCCCGTGGCCGTTGAGTGCCGGCATGCCGCGGCCGCGGACGCGGAACTGGCGGCCCGTCTGGGTGCCGGGCGGCACCTTGACGGTGACGGGTTCGCCATCGAGGCCCGGAATCGCGATCTCGCCACCGAGTGCCGCGTCGACAAAGCTCAGCGGCACCTGGGCGAAGAGGGTGGTGCCGTCGCGCTTCCACAGGGTGTGCGGCTTCATGTGGATGAAGATGTAGAGGTCACCAGCGGCGGCGCCGCGCGGGCCGGCCTCGCCCTCGCCCGCCAGACGAATCCGGGTGCCGTCATCGACCCCGCGCGGGATCCGGACCTTCAGAGTCTTGCGGCGCTCGACCCGGCCTTCGCCCTGGCAATGGTCGCAGGGGTCGGAGATGAGCTGGCCCGAGCCGTGGCAGGTGGGGCAGGTGCGCTCGACCACGAACATGCCGTTCTGCATCCGGACCGTGCCGCGCCCGCCGCAGGTGCCGCAGGCCTGGACGCGGGCGCCGGGCTTGCTGCCGCTGCCGAGGCAATGGTCGCAGGTGACGGCGACATCGAGGACGATGTCGGTCTCGGTGCCGTGGAAGGCGTCCTCGATCGAGACCTCGAGATCATAGCGCAGGTCGGCGCCACGCTGCGGGCCCTGGCGGCGGGCGCGCCCGCCGCCGCCGCCGCCGCCCATGAACTGTTCGAAGATGTCGGTGAAGAGATCCTCGAACGGCGAGGCGCCGCCGGCGAACGGATCTGGCCCGCCGCCGTTGCGGAAGGCGGCATGGCCGTAGCGGTCATAGGCGGCGCGCTTCTGCGGATCGGACAGCACGCCATAGGCTTCGTTGATGGCCTTGAAGCGCGCTTCGGCCGCCTTGTCGCCGGGGTTGCGATCCGGGTGCCAGCGCATGGCGAGCTTGCGATAGGCGGATTTCAGGGTGCTGTCGTCGCAGCCCCGCTCGACCTCGAGAAGCTGGTAATAGTCGACCTCGGCAGGCATGGGCGGACCTTGGGGACGGCGGCCCGGCGGTCAAGACCCCCGGGCCGCGCGCGAATCACTTCTTGTTGTTGTCGTCCACTTCCGTGAAGTCGGCGTCGACCACATCCTCTGCGGGCTTGTCGGCGGCGCCGGCATCCGGCGCGGGCTGGGCCGCGGCCTGCTCGGCGGCATAGACCGCCTCGCCGAGCTTCATCGCCGCCTGGGCAAGGGCTTGCGCCTTCGCATTGATGCCGTCGGCATCGCCGGAGTCGAGCACAGCCTTCGTGTCAGCGAGCGCGGTCTCGATCGCCGATTTCGTGGCGGCATCGACCTTGTCGCCATGCTCGGCGAGCTGGCGCTCGACCGAGTGGACGAGGCTGTCGGCCTGGTTGCGGGCCTCGGCCGCGGCGCGGCGCTTCTTGTCCTCGGCCGAGAATTGCTCGGCCTCCTTCACCATCTTCTCGATGTCCTCCTTGGAGAGGCCGCCCGAGGGCTGGATCCGGATCTGCTGTTCCTTGCCCGTGCCCTTGTCCTTCGCGTTCACGCTGACGATGCCATTGGCGTCGATGTCGAAGGTGACCTCGATCTGCGGCACGCCGCGCGGGGCGGGCGGGATGCCGACGAGATCGAACTGACCAAGCAGCTTGTTGTCGGCCGCCATTTCCCGCTCGCCCTGGAAGACGCGGATGGTGACGGCCGACTGGTTGTCATCGGCCGTGCTGAAGGTCTGCGACTTCTTGGTGGGGATGGTGGTGTTGCGGTCGATCATGCGGGTGAAGACGCCGCCCAGCGTCTCGATGCCGAGGCTCAGGGGCGTGACGTCGAGCAGCAGCACGTCCTTGACATCGCCCTGGAGGACGCCGGCCTGGATGGCCGCACCCATGGCGACGACCTCGTCCGGGTTGACCGAGGTGTTGGGCTCCTTGCCGAACAGCTCCTTCACGAACTGGCGGACGCGGGGCATCCGGGTCATGCCGCCGACGAGGATCACCTCGTGGATGTCGGACGCCTTGACGCCGGCCTCGTTCATGGCGTCGATGCAGGGCTTGCGCGTGCGCTCGATCAGGTCGAGGACGAGGCGCTCGAGATCGGCGCGGCTCACCGTCTTGACGAGATGCTTGGGGCCGGTCGCGTCGGCGGTGATGAAGGGCAGGTTCACGTCCGTCGTGGCGGAGGACGACAGCTCGATCTTGGCCTTCTCGGCAGCTTCCTTCAGGCGCTGGAGGGCGAGGCGATCGTTCCTGAGGTCGATGCCTTCGGCCTTGCGGAAATCCTCGGCCAGATACTCGACCAGCTTGGCGTCGAAATCCTCGCCGCCTAGGAAGGTGTCGCCGCTGGTCGACTTCACCTCGAACACGCCGTCGCCCAATTCGAGGATGGAGACGTCGAAGGTGCCGCCGCCGAGGTCGTAGACGGCGATCGTCTTCGCGTTCGTGTTCTTGTCGAGCCCGTAGGCAAGTGCTGCCGCCGTGGGTTCGTTGATGATGCGCAGCACCTCGAGCCCGGCGATCTGGCCGGCATCCTTGGTGGCCTGGCGCTGGGCGTCGTTGAAATAGGCCGGCACGGTGATGACCGCCTGGGTCACCGTCTCGCCGAGATAGGCCTCGGCCGTTTCCTTCATCTTCTGGAGGATGAAGGCCGAGATCTGCGAGGGGCTGTAATCCTTGCCGCCGGCATGGACCCAGGCGTCGCCATTGGGGCCCTTGACGATCTTGTAGGGGACGAGGCCCATGTCCTTCTGGGTCATCGGGTCGTCGAAGCGGCGGCCGATGAGGCGCTTGACCGCGAAGATGGTGTTCTCCGGGTTGGTGACGGCCTGGCGCTTGGCCGGCTGGCCAACCAGCCGCTCACCATCCTTCGCGAATGCAACCATCGAGGGCGTGGTGCGCGCCCCTTCCGCATTCTCGATCACCCGGGGTGCGCTGCCTTCCATGACGGCCACGCAGCTGTTTGTGGTGCCCAGATCGATGCCGATTACCTTCGCCATCCTGCGTTATCCTTTTGCCTGTTCGTTCGGGGAAGCGATCTGCCCCCATGCTTCGCCGGACGGGGTCGTCACGTGGGCGGCCCCGGTTCGCAACAGGCGATATAGGGGGCGGATGAAGCGCATCAATGCCGGGAATTGCGGGCGCCGGCTGCGACACTGCCGGGTGTTGCACGACGGTCGCGCCCAAGCCTATGGCATGCCCGTTCGTCAAACGAGCCTCATGGAGATGATTCGATGATCACGACCCGGCATGTCGGGGTGTCTGCCTGCGTGCTGGCCGTGCTGCTGCTTGCCATGTCCCTGGCAGGTGGGCGTGAAGCCATTGGCAGCGCCAATGCGGCGACGACCGCCAAGGCTGCCCCGACGCCTGCGAAGGGCGCGCCGGGCATGCGTGCGCCGCATGTGGAGGGCGCCTGGGTGCGGCTGCCGGCGGCGTCCGGGCGGCCGGCGGCGGGCTATCTGATGGTGCATGGCACGGGAACGGCCGATGCGCTGGTGGCGGCAAGCTCGCCCCGGGCCGAGCGGATCGAGCTTCACGACATGGTGATGGAGGATGGCGTGATGCGGATGCGCGCCCGATCCGAGTTCGCGGTTCCGGCGAAGGGCGAGCTGGCCTTCGTGCCCGGGGGCGCGCACCTGATGCTTTACGGGCTGTCTGCGGACGTGAAGGCGGGCGACCGGGTTCCCGTGACGCTGACGTTCCGATCCGGCGCCCGGGTCGAGACGATGGCGGAGGCGCGCGCGCCGGCGGCTGCGGCACCGGGAGGCGGCGGCCATCGCCACTGAGGCCTGTTCCCGCCAGCTGACGGCGGGGGAGGCGGCGCTGGTGGCCCGCGTGTTCGGTGCCGCAATCGACGCGGCGCCGGTGCGCCTCCATCGGCTGAAATGGTGGATGTGGCAGCCGGCCTGGATCACCATGGCGCCCGACGGCCATATCTGGTTCCACCCCAATGGCGACCAGTGGTCCGACGATTTCAGCGCCGAGGGGTTCCTGCTTCGCGGGCATTTCATCCACGAGATGGTGCACGTGTGGCAGCATCAGCAGGGAATAGACCTGAGATTCCGGCGGCCGCCGTTCGCGCGCTACCGCTACCTGCCGCTGGTGCCGGGGCGGCCCTTCGAGCACTACGGCCTGGAGCAGCAGGCCGAGATGGTGAAGGACGCCTACTGGCTGGCCGAGGGGGTGCGTCTGGCGGGGCGGCCGCCGCTTCAGGCCTATCGGACGCTGCTGCCCTTCCCGATGGGATGAGGCCTGCTTGCCATCGCCGGCCTTCAGCTTCAGGGAAGCGGCATGGGGCGCGCGCCGGACCACCGCATCTCAGCCATCGAGCTCGACGAGCGGACGGTGCTGTGGCGCAACGCCGACGTGGAGCAGGAACGGCGGGTGGCGATCTTCGACCTGCTGGAAGGCAACAGCTTCCGGCCGCTGGAGATCGACGGCAACGGGCCCTGGCGACTGCTGCTGCGGGTGGAGGACGGTCGGCTGGCGATCGACGTGCGCGAGGACGGCGGCCCGGCCGAAGGCACCATCCTGCTGGGGCTGGGGCCGTTCCGGCGGACCGTTCGCGAATATTTCGCGATCTGCGACAGTTACTACAAGGCGATCCGCCAGGCCTCGCCCAGTGCCATCGAGACGATCGACATGGCGCGGCGCGGCATCCACAACCAGGCCGCCGAACTGCTGATGGAGCGGCTGGCCGGGCGGGTTGCGGTTGACTTCGACACAGCGCGGCGGCTGTTCACGCTGATCTGCGTGCTGCACATCCGGCAATGAGGAGAGGGACATGGGGGTGATGCCGGACAGCTGGATCCGGGCGCGGGCGCTGGCCGACGGGATGATCGAGCCCTTCGTGGAGGCGCAGCGGCGCGACGGCTGCATTTCCTATGGCCTGTCGAGCTATGGCTATGACGCGCGCGTGGCCGACGAGTTCAAGATCTTCACCAATGTGGACAATGCGCTGGTGGATCCCAAGGCCTTCTCGGACGCCAGCTTCGTGGACCGAAAGGCCGACATCTGCGTCATTCCGCCCAACAGCTTCGTGCTGGCCCGGACGGTTGAATATTTCCGCGTGCCGCGCGACGTGCTGGTGATCTGCCTGGGGAAATCGACCTACGCGCGCTGTGGAATCATCGTGAATGTGACGCCGCTGGAGCCCGAGTGGGAAGGGCATGTGACGCTCGAATTCTCGAACACGACACCGCTGCCGGCAAAGATCTATGCCCATGAAGGCGCCTGCCAGTTCCTGTTCCTGAAGGGCGAGGGGCTGTGCGAGACCAGCTATGCCGACCGCGCCGGCAAATATATGGGCCAGCGGGGCGTGACCCTGCCGCGGCTATAGGGTTCGGACGAGGGTGTGGACGCGGGCGATCCAGGGCGGATCGGCGATCACCGTCTGCCGGCTGCCGGGCCGTGCGGGAAGCAGCTGGAGGCGGCGATCCTCGGTCGCGACCAGGCGGCCGAAGGCGAACCGGCCGGCCGGACGGGGTACGAGGATGTCGGTGTTGATCGCCTCATGGAAGCGCTCGGGGGGGAGCTGCTCGAGCCAGAGCTGGTCGCCGGCGCGGTAGTCCCCCTGGGATTCACGCACGATGAGGCCAACCGCGCCGGGCGGGGGCCCGGGCGGATGCAGCGCCATCGGGGCGGCAAGCGCATGCGCGCCATCGACCGTGAGCAGCGCGGCCACGGGCACCTCGGCATCGCCCGGCGCGGCGATGAGCGCCCGGGGATCGACCTCGAGCGCGGCAGCGATGCGTTCCATCCAGGCAACCGTCAGCTGGCGCATGCCCGTCTCGAGACGGCCGATGGTGACCGCAGTGGTGGGCGGGTTGCAGCGGGCGGCGACCTCGGCGAGCGTCCACCCCCGGCTTTTCCGGATTTCGCGCATGCGGCTGATCATGATGAACCCCTTTGATGTTGTTGGTCAGCGCTGTCCTACAGAATATCCGATATGGCAGATCGTGGACGCTGTCGAGCGGAGGTGCATCCATGATCGATCCAAAGGACTATCCACGGCGCCTGATTGGCGAGCGGCGGCTGTCGCCGGCCGACGCCGTCGATCGGCTGGTGGTGGCCGTGAACCTGGCGGAATCGCCCCTGGGATGGCTGGCGCGGCGCGGCATGGTGAGCGCCGTCCAGTTCGCGGCGGGCGAGCGGCTGCGCGCGGACCATGCGCGCGCCGGGCTGGGCGCACGGGTGACGATGCGCTGGGATGCCGCCCCGACGGGGCGCAACGAGCGGCAGGGCAGCGCGGACGCGCAGACGCTGGGGTCGCTTTCGGCGCGGCGGCGGTTCGAGGCCGCCATGGCGGCCGTGGGGCCGGGGCTTTCCGACGTGCTGTGGCGAGTGGTGTGCGAGGGCGAAGGACTGACCGACGCCGAACGCGGGCTGGGCTGGCCGGCGCGCGCGGGCAAGCTGGTGCTGGGCCTGGCGCTGGACCGGCTGGTTGCACACTATAAAACCAATTAGGTTATTTCTTCTTGACAAGCGTGACGATAGAGGATATGGGTTCGGGCATGCTCCGATCGTGTGTCCGGGGGATCGCGGGCGAGGCGACCTGGGGCGGCTGGCTGGATCGGGCAGGAGAAACGGGTGGGGCGCGGGCTGTCGCTGCTGGAGCGGCTTGTCCGCCTGCCGGGCGAGCGACGCGAGCCTGTGCTGGCAGCCGTGCCGCGCGGATGCGGCCGACGCCTGTTCGGCGACTGGCGCATGGTGGCCCGGCCCGAGCAGCTGCCGCCGCCGGGCGACTGGGCGGTGTGGCTGATCCTGGCGGGCCGGGGATTCGGCAAGACGCGGGCCGGGGCCGAATGGGTGACGGCGCAGGCGCGGGCGTATCCGGGGGCGCGGATCGCGCTGGTGGGGGCGACCGCGCAGGATGCGCTGGCGGTGATGCTGGAGGGCGAATCCGGGCTGATGGCCGTGGCGCCTGCCGGCTTCCGGCCGGACTGGCGGGCGAGCCGGCGGCAGCTGCTGTGGCCCAATGGTGCGCAGGCGATGTTGGTGTCGGCCGACGAGCCGGACCGGCTGCGCGGGCCGCAGTTCCATTTCGCCTGGGGTGACGAGCTGGCCGCCTGGGCGAAGCCCAAGCCGGCGTTCGACAACCTTCGGATGGGCCTGCGGCTGGGCGAGCGGCCGCGCATGGTGCTGACGACGACGCCGCGGCCGATGCCCTTCCTGAAGGCGCTGGCGGCGGCGCCCGACACGGTGGTGACGCGCGGATCGACCTTCGACAACCGCGCCAACCTGTCGCCGGCCTATCTGGCCGGGCTGACGGCGGCCTATGCGGGCACTGCGCTCGGCCGGCAGGAGATGATGGGCGAACTGCTGGAGGCCCGCGAAGGCGCGCTGTGGAGCCGCGACCTGCTGGACAGCGTGCGCGACCGCGGCGAGGTGCCCGCGCTGGTGCGGGTGGTGGTGGCGGTGGACCCGCCAGCCGGACCGGGGGGATGCGGGATCGTGGTGGCCGGGCTCGACGCGGATGGCAGGGGGCATGTGCTGGCCGACGCCAGCCTGGCGGATACTGCCCCGGAGGTGTGGGCCGGCGCCGTTGTTGCCGCCTTCCATGCCCATGACGCCGACCGGATCGTGGTGGAAACGAACAATGGCGGGGCGATGGTCGCCTCGATGCTGCGGGCGGTGGGGGCCAACCTGCCGATCCGGGAGGTGCGCGCGACCCGGGGCAAGAGCGCGCGGGCCGAGCCGGTGGCCGCGCTCTATGCGCGGGGCCGGGTGCGGCATGCGGGCCTGTTCGAGGCCCTGGAAGATGAGCTGTGCGGGCTGATGGCGGGCGGCGGCTATGTCGGGCCCGGCACCTCGCCCGACCGTGCGGACGCGCTGGTGTGGGCGCTGACCGACCTGATGCTGGCCGACGGCCAGCGCGCGCCCGCGGTGCGGGTGCTGGCAGCGGGCTGAGGCGCCGCTTCGGACAGGAGAGACCGGCTATGGATGATTGGCAGGAAGCGCCCCGAGCGGTGCTGGCCTGGGCGCGGCTGCGCCTGACGGAACGATCGACCTGGGTGGGGCTGGCGACGATCGCCATCGTGCTGGGATCAGACCCGATGCAGGCCCATCAGCTGCTGCAGGCGCTGTCGCTCATCCTGGGCGGCGGGCTGGTGGCGGTTGGCCCGGTGCGCGAAGCCGGGGCGGACGGCCGGTGAGGGCGCGACGCGACTGGGCGGCGCGCCTGCTCGGCGGCGTCGCGCGCAAGTCCGCCGCACCGGGCTGGCGCTGGGCGGGGCTGGCCGCCGCCAGCGCGGCCGAGCCACCGGCGGGGCATGAGGCACAGCTTCGGGCCGCCTATCGCAACCCGGTGGCGCTGCGCGCGGTCCGGCTGGTGGCCGAGGGGCTGGCGAGCGTGGAGCTGCATGTCGATGGCGCCGATCATCCGGCGGTGGCGCTGCTGCGGCCGGCGGTGCTGGAGCGCGTTGCAACCGACCTCACCCTGCATGGCAACGCCTTTCTGGTGACCGAGCTGGATTTCGCAGGCCAGCCGGCCGCCTTCTGGCCGCTTCGCCCCGAGCGGGTGACGCTGGAGACCGACGCCCAGGGGCAGCCGGCGCGCTGGCTCTACCGGGTAGGCGGGCGCGCGCAGACCTTTCCCGTGGCCGGCGACTCGGCCGGACCGGGCCTGCTGCACCTGAAGGCCTATGATCCGCTGGACGATCATCTGGGCGTGGGATCGCTGCCGGCGGCGAGCGAGCCGATTGCGCTCTTGGCAGCGGCGGCGCGCTGGAACCGCAGCCTGATCGCCAACGCCGCTCGGCCCTCGGGCGCGCTGGTGCTGGACGGGGACGACGGGCCGCTGTCGGCCGAGCAGTTCGCGCGGCTTCGCGACGAGATCGAAAGCGGCTTCCAGGGCGCCGGCAACGCCGGGCGGCCGATGCTGCTGGAAGGCGGGCTTCGCTGGCAGCCCCTGGCGCTGTCGCCCGCCGAGATGGACTTCCAGAAGGCCCGCGAGGCTGCCGCCCGCGAGGTGGCGCTGGCCTTCGGCGTGCCGCCGATGTTGCTGGGCCTGCCCGGGGATTCGACCCACGCCAATTATGCCGAGGCCAATGTCGCCCTGTGGCGTCTGACCATCCTGCCGCTTCTGGCGCGGATCCTGGGCGGGGTTTCGGACCATCTGGCGCTGTGGTGGCCGGGCCTCAGGCTGGCCGCCGACCTCGACCAGGTGCCGGCGCTGTGGGCCGACCGCGAGCGGCTGTGGCGGCATGTGGGCGAGGCCAGCTTCCTGTCGGACGCGGAGAAGCGCGAGATGCTGGGCTGGGGGACGCGACCATGAGCAGCGCGGGACCGGCCGGGCTTGTCACCATCGAGGGCTATGTGAGCCGCTTCGACAGCCCCGACCGCTGCGGCGACGTCGTGCGGCGGCAAGCCTTCGTCGGCCAGCCGGCCGCGCTGCCGCTGCTGTGGCAGCATGACCCCGCCCGGCCGATCGGGCGGGTGCTGTCGCTGACCGAGGACCGGCACGGGCTGAAGATGGTGGCCGGCGTCAGCCCGCATTGCCGCGACGGGCTCGATGCGCTGGCGCTGCTGAGGGGCGGCGCGGTGGACGGGCTGTCGTTCGGCTACCGGGTGCGCGCCGCGCGGCCGCGGCCGGGGGGCGGGCGTGAGCTGCTGAAGCTGGATCTGGTGGAATGCTCGGTGGTGACGCTGCCGATGCACGATGGCGCGCGGGTGGCCCGCGTGGATTGAGCCGGGCGACCGGCCCCCGGCGGCAGCAGGTGCGCCGGGCATTCAAGGAGAGCAAGGATGCAGTATGAGACGAAGGCGGCCACGGTGGTCGCCAGCGAGGAGATGGGCGCGCCCGGGCCGGGCCAGACGGAGCCCGGCATCGGGAGCCTTGCCGAGGCGATCGCGGCGCTGAAGGCGGAGGTGAAGCAGGACATTGCGATGCTGGCCCGCAGCCGGACCGGCGCGCCGGTGCTGGCAGGCGCAGCGCGTGCCGGCGGCTCGGCCTTTGCCGACCTCTATCTGAGGAAGGGGCTGGAGGCCGGGTTCGAGGCGAAGAAGCTGTCCGTGGGGGTGCCGGGCGAGGGGGGCCTTGCCGTACCGCTGGAAATCGACCAGCGGATCGAGACGACGCTGAAGACCATCTCGCCGATCCGCTCGATCGCCGACGTGGTGAAGGTGGGCACGTCGAACTACCGCAAGCTGGTGGCCGTGGGCGGCTTCGCCTCGGGCTGGGTGGCGGAGGCTGCGGCCCGGCCGGAGACGGCGACCCCGACCTTTGCCGAAGTGGCGCCGCCGATCGGCGAGATCTACGCCAATCCGGCCGCAACCCAGCCGATGCTGGACGACGCAATGTTCGACGTGGAGAGCTGGCTGGCGAACGAGATCGCCATCGAGTTCGCGCGCGCCGAAAGCGTGGCGTTCGTGAGCGGCTCGGGCAGCGGGCAGCCGCGCGGCTTCCTGACCTATCCGGTGGCGACGACGGGCGATGCGACGCGGCCGTTCGGGACGGTGCAGGTGGTGCCCTCGGGCGCGGCCGGGGCCTTTGCGGCCTCGAACCCGGCCGACCGGCTGATCGACCTGATGCATTCGCTTCGCACCCCCTATCGCCAGGGCGCCTTGTGGGTGATGAATTCGAACACCATCGCCGCGATCCGCAAGTTCAAGGACACGACCGGGGACTTCATCTGGCGGGCCGGCCTGGAGCCGGGCGCGCCGGCGACGCTGTTCGGCTATCCGGTGGTGGAGGTGGACGCGATGCCCGACATCGCGGCCAACAGCCTGTCGATCGGGTTCGGACAATTCCGGTCGGCCTATGTCATCGCCGAGCGCGGCGAGACGGCGGTGCTGCGCGACCCCTATTCGAACAAGCCCTTCGTTCACTTCTATGCAACCCGCCGGGTGGGGGGTGCGCTGGTGAATTCGGAAGCGCTGAAGCTGATGCGCTTCTCGGCGAGCTGATCCCTTCGGCGTGGCGACTGGCCGGGGGGTGCGCGATCGCCCCCCGGCCCTTTTCCCTCGGGACTGATTGCGGAGACCGCGATGACGATCCTTTCGGCCGCCATCGAGGACAACGGCTGGGTGCTGCGGGTCGAGGGCGAGTGGCCGGCGTCCAGCTTCGCGAGCTTCGACCTCGACCCCAGCGTCGAGCCGAAGATCGTCGTCTCGACCAGCACGGCCGGGCACGGGCGCATCAACGGCAACGAGGCGCAGGCGCAGTCGGCCCGGCCGCGCGCGCCGATCGTGGGCACCAAGCCGCTGCGCCGGCCGTGGCCGGATGACGCGCAGCTCGACGAGACCGACCTGGGCGGCGGCGTCCGGCGGGTGCGGATCGCCCTGTCGAACTACATCTACCCCGGCGATCCGGTGACGGTGACCTTTGCCGCCGGCTGGCGCGCGACCCTGCCCGGCGGCACGGTGACGGCCACCAACAACAGCACCAAGGACAAGCCGCTGCCGATTGCCCGGTGGGTGGGGCCGACCAACATCCGCGCCGACGGGCCGTTCGACCTCGAGCTGCTGGTGGCCGCGCACGAACCGGAAGGGTTGCAGGCGGTCGCCGCCGTGCGCTTCGTGGCGTATGACGGCACCAACAGCCACGCGCAGTGGGCGACGCTGGAGGCCTCGACCCGGTTCGGGGACGGGCTGCGCTGCTGGCGGGCGACCATGAACCCGACGGGCCTCAACCCCGGCCTCATCACCTGCCACTGGGAGGTGTATCCGTGGGTCGGCGCGGTCCGGCGCTCGGGCACGGCGCACGCGACTTCGGAGATGGCGGGCCACTCGACGGCGGCCGAGCGGCCGGTGATGGTGGGCTGGGACCCGGCCGGCACCTTCTATCCGCCCGCGCATGTGTTCGTCGATCCGGTCGCCGGTTCGACCACGCCGAACGCGAACATGGTTTACGGGACGCTGGCGGCGGCGAAGGCGGGCAACCGGGCGGCGACGATCTCGGTCGCGATCCAGGCGCTGTATCTGGCCAACCGGACGCTGGCGGCGGCCAACGGGTTCGTGAGCCGGTCGCGGGCGCTCGACGGCGGCGTGGTGACGCTGGCGGCCGGCGTCCACCAGTCGGGTGCGACGAGCGTGACGAGCGGCACCACCTGCGAGCAGGTGCGGGTGATCGTGCAGGGCGACCCGGACGATGCCGACCCGCGCGCCAACTGCATCTGGCGGGCCGGGCAGACGCCGACGATGCGCGGCAACCTGTGGCACTGGCGGAACCTCACCATCGAGATGGGGGGCGCGACCTTCCTGGGCACCAACACCGGCCGCCGGGTGCTGTTCGAGAATGTGACGGCGCAGGGCGCGCCGGGGCAGGAGACGGCGACCCAGAATTTCAGCACATCCGCACCCGCGACTGGGGAATACAGCTTCGAGGCCTACGGGCTGCGCTGGTGGCGCTACGGGGTGTCGGTCGGCGCCTCGAACAACCGGAAGTTCTGCACGGTCCGCAACCTTGAGTTCGGCCGTTCGGTGCAGGCGCTGTGCCTGGTGAACGCGGTGCGGATCGCGGACGCGACCGTGCCGGTTGAGGGCCGGGGCAGTGCCGGCGCGTGGGACGGTTCGCTGCTGACCGGCGACATGGACGGCGCGGCCGACTGCATCGCGTGGAACGTGGGCAGCTTCCTGCAGGACGGCGCGGTCGGTTTCAACCTGCCCTCGGGCGTGTCCGGGACCATCAGCCCGTCAAACCCGGATATCGTGCGGCGCATGGCGCTGGTGAACGTGCTGATCGAGAAGGTCGGCACGGGCCGCACCAGCGATGCGTTCGCCACCACGGCGGGCAGCATCCTGATCTACGACTGCATCATGGATGGCTGCACCTTTGTCGGCCAGCGGGTCAACTGGGGCTACGACCAGCCCAGCGACAATGCGACGCCGATGTGGAAGATCGGCAACATCCGCCGGAACATCCACACCGACCGCATGGCCATCAAGGGCGACCAGGAGGTGCCGCAGAACAGCCGGACCGCGAACTGGACCGAGATGCACATGGTCGGCGGCGAGGGCTGCACCTTCATGAACCGCGTCACATCGGCGGGCTTCCTGCACGAGTTCTGGGGGGTTCGCTCGACGGTGGACCCGGTGACGCTGGCGAACCCCGGCCCCGGCAACAACGACGGCTGGCCGCAGTTCGTCGAGGACCGCAGCCAGTTCAGCGGCGGCCCGACCAACGGCGGCGGGGACTATCGGCCTGTGTCCGGCAGCCCCTTGCGCGACTTCGGCGCCGGCTGGCGCTGCCTTCGCTCGACCTGCGACACCTACCGCGACGGGACGCTGAAACAGGCCAGCGGCTTCGCGGCGGGATCGGAGCGGCCGAATGGCGAACCCACGCCGCCGGCGGTTCTGGCCGGGGCGTCGGCCGCACATGCCCTGGCCGACAGCGGCGCCGGGCTTGGCTGGGCAGGGCAGCTGGGGCCCGCGGACGGGCGGCACGGCCAGACCGCTGGCGCGGCGCGGCTGGTGCCGGCCGGGGCAGCGGGGAGCGGCGGGCCGGGGGCCCGCGTGCTTCGCGTCGCGCCGGAGATGCGGGTGTTTCGGATCGATCCGGACTGAAAGGAGCTTCTGATGGGCAAGTGGGTTTCGGCCGCCGTGCTGGACGGGGCGCTGGCGGTGATTGCGGGCGCCGACCGGATGGTGGCGGTGGCCGGCCAGCCGGCCGACTATGCCGCGGCCTGGAACGGTCGGCTGGCGGCGGCCGAGGTGACGCCCGCCGACTTCGCGCTGCAGGCAGGCGCCGGTTCGGGGCGCCGCGTGGCGATTAGCGGCAAGACGGGCGTTGCCGTGGTGACGGCGGGCGTGGCCGACCATGTGGCGCTGCTCGACAGTGGCGCGTCGCGACTGCTCTATGTGACGACCTGCCCCGCGCAGCCGCTGGCCGCCGGCGGGACCGTGAGCTTCGACCCCTGGTCGGTCGAGATCGGGTCGCCGCAATGAGCCTGTTCCTGAAGGATCCGGGCGCAGCCCTCGACTATGCGGTCGACTGGTCGGACGCGCTGCCGCCGGGCGTCGGCCTGGTGTCGGCCGACTGGTCGATTGCGCCGGCCGAGGCCGGCGGGCTGGCTGGCGACGACGGGCGGATCGAGGGCGCGCGCGCGATCCTGCGGCTGTCGGGCGGGGTGCCGGGCCATGTCTATCGGGCGGTCTGCCGCGCGGGCTTCGCGGATGGGTCGGCCGACGAGCGGATGATCGTGATCCGGGTGGAGGCGCGCTGATGGCGAGCATCGAACGGGGCCCGCCGGCCGCGGCGCTGGCGGAACTGAAGGCCTATCTTCGCATCGAGCATGGCGAGGAGGATGCGCTGCTGGCCGCCCTTCTCCGGGCGGCGACCGAGACGGTGGAAGCGATGCTGGGCCTGCTGCTGTTCGAACGCGAGGTGACGGAGACGGCAAGCCTGGCCGACGACGGCCTCTGGCTGCGGCACGAGCCTGTTCGCAGCCTGGTCTCGGTCACGGTCGAGGGCGCGGCCGAACCGCTGCCAGCGGGCGCTGCGACCCTGACCATCGATCGCGACGGTCGCGGCTGTGTCGCCGTGCCCGGGGCCGGGGCAGGGGCGCAGATCCGCATCCGCTATCGCGCCGGCATGGCGAGCGACTGGAGCTGGGTTCCCGATGCGCTCAGGCTGGCGGTGCTGCGGGCGGCCGCGCATTTCCACGCCCACCGTGACGGCGCCGACGATGGCGGCCTGCCGCCGGCGGTGCGGCGGGCCATCGGGCCATGGCGGACACGGCGGCTGCGTTGAGCCGCAAACGCGGCTTTCTGGCAGGAGAGGGACATGGCCGAGGTGGCAGGCGCGCTCAGGGCGCGGGTCGATCTGTGGCGTCGCGATCCGGCCCGCGACCCGGCTGGACAGGCGGCCGAGGCCTGGGTGCCGGCGGGCCGCGTGTGGGCGCAACTGGCCCTGGAGCGGCGCGGCGCGCTGTCGGAAGCCGTGGCGGACACGCGCCATCGCGCGCGGCGCTGGCGGCTGACGCTTCGCGCGCGCGACGGCCTGATGCTGGGGATGCGCGCGACGTGGCGCGGGCTCGACCTGCTGGTGACGGGGATCGAGGCCGACCCGGCGACGCCCGCGCTGGTCACGCTTCGCGCCGAGGATCGGCCGGGGACCGAACCGGATTGAGGAGAGCGTGATGGCGGCGAGCCTGGAGTTGCAGCGCGCAATCGTGGCGGCGCTGGATGGTGACCCGGCGCTTCGCGCGCGCGGGCTCGCGGCGCTGGACGGCCCGCCCGCCGACGCGCGGGCGCCCTATCTGTCGGTGGGTCCGGAGGTGGTGCGCCTGCGCGGCTTCCGCGGCGGCCGGACGAGCGAACATCGCTTCACCGTGACCTACTGGGACAGCCGCGGCGGGCTGGGGACGGCCAAAGCGGTTCTGGCCGAGGTGGAAGCGGCCGTGCTGGCCATGCCGCGCAGGCTGGCGGGCGCCCGGATCCTGAGCCTGGAACCGGCGGGGGCGACGGTGCGCCGGGCCCAGCGCGACTGGACGCAAGGAGTGCTCGAGTTCCGGGCGCTGATGGTGATGGAGGCATGACATGGCAATCGAATCGGGCGCCGCCTTCCTGCTGCGGCTGGGCGATGGCGCCGACCCGGAGACATTCCACACCGTGGCGGGCCTTCGCTCGACGCAGATGACGATCGCGACAGACCCGGTGGTGGTGACCCACAAGGGGTCGGGCGGGTGGCGCGAGCTACTGGGGAGCGGCGGCGTGAAATCCGTGTCGGTCTCGGGCGCAGGCGTGTTCACCGGATCGGAGGCGGAAGTGCAGCTGAAGGCCCAGGCGCTGAGCGGCGCGATCGCACGGTTCGAGCTGAGCTTCGAGAGCGGCGAGCGGCTGCGGGGGCCCTTCCAGCTGGTGCGTCTCGACTATGCCGGGGATTACAATGGCGAGCGCAGTTACACGCTGGCGCTGGAGAGCGCCGGACCAGTGGTGGCGCTGTGACCGCAGCCAACCGGCTGCGCGGTGAGATGCTGCTGGCGCTGCCGTCGGGGCCGGTGCGGCTGCGGCCAAGCTTCGGCGCGCTGGTCGCGGCCGAGGCGGAACTGGGGAGCCTTTTCGCGCTGCTCGCGCGGGCCGGCGCAGGTGATATCCGGCTGGCAGAGATGGCGGCGCTGCTGTGGCATTGCGCGATCGAGCCGGGCTGCACGCGCGAGGACTTTGGCGAGGCGCTGCTGGCGGCCGGCACGGCCACGGTCCTGCCGGCCTTCCGCGCGATGCTGGCTGCTGCCTTCGAGCCCGGATGAGCCGCTGTTTCGGCGAGCTGGCCCGCGTGGCGGCGGGACTGGCGACGGGCCGGCTGGGCTGGACCCCCGAGGCCTTCTGGGCGGCAACGCCGGCCGACCTGGCGCTGGCGCTGGCCGGGCTTCTGCCCGGCAGCAGCGCTGGGGCGGCTGAGCCGCTGTCGCGCGCGGAGATGCTTCGGATGATGGAGCGGATCGACCATGATGGATGAGTTCGAGGCGCTGTCGCTGAGGGTGGCGGCCGACACGCGCGGTTTCCAGCGCGACATCGAGGCGATGCGGGCAACGCTGGTGGACGGGCTGCGCGCCGGTGCCGAGGTGGCCGGCCGCGGGATCGAACAGGCGCTGGCGCGGGCGGCGCGCACCGGCCGGCTGGAGTTCGAGGCGCTGGCACACGCCGCCGCGCGGGCGCTCGGCGAGGTGGCGGCGGCAGCATTGAAGCTGGAGGGCGGCGCGGGCGGCGGGCTGGCCGGCCTGGGCGCGGCGCTGGCGGCCGGGCTTCTCGGCGCGCCGGGCCGGGCAACGGGCGGGCCGGTGGCGCCGGGACGGCCCTATTGGGTGGGCGAGCGCGGACCCGAGCTGTTCGTTCCGACCTCGGCAGGACGGGTGGAGATGGGCGGCGGCGCGCGCACGGTGAATGTGCGCGTGACGGTGGCCGAGGCTGCGGCGCCAGGCCGGCGGCATCTGGGTCTGACCGGGCGGCAGCTGGCCGGCGAGATCAAGCGCGCGCTGGCGCGGATGGACGGCTGAGGTGGCGGGTTATCTGGCGCCACGCGGAACATGGGCGCGGACGGGCTGGGTGAAGCGGTTCGATCCGCGGCTGTGGACGGTGGATTTCCCGCGGCCGATGATGGCGGCGGCGACCGCGCCCGGGCCGCACCGGCTGCGGGTGGACCTGGACTTCCTGACCGGCGCCGACCTGGCGGGGCTGATCTGGGAGAGCGTCGATCGCTGGTCGCACCCGCTGCTCGCCTACCAGACGGCGCGCGACTATCGCGGTGTGCGCCTGTCGTTCGACTGGACGGCCGGGCCCGGGCTGATGCCGCTCGATGCGCTGTTCGGAGCGGTGCTGACGGTGGAAGGGCGCGACGCCGAGGGCGTGGCGGGCGTGTGGTATGTGCGCCTGTGGAATTGTGCGACCGGGACGCCCGCGGCGGCGCGGATCGTGCTGGATTTCGACGACCTGCGTCCCGGTTTCGCGACGGGCGGGTCGCCGATGTTCACCGGCGACATCGACCGGATGTTCATCTCGCTGGTGCCGGCGGGATACGACGGCTCCGGCGCAGCGCTGCCCGAGCCGGTTTCGACCTTCGTGGAACTGGGCGACATCCGGGCCGAGGGGCCGGGTTCGACGATCCGCATCGGCGACTCCTTCCTGCCCGAGCATGGCCTCGCCATCGCTTCGGGCTATGACGACAGCTACAATCAGGTGCCCGAGCGGCTGGTCGAGCAGTGGCTGGCGATGGGCTATCGGGGGCGTGTCATCCATTATGTGGGGATGAGCCACTTCCCGCGGCTGGCGGCCGCGGCGGGCGGGCGGTTCGAAGTGGCAGGGGGGCTGTGTGCCTCGGCCCGGGCCTGGCATTCGGCGCTGCTGGCGGCGCTGTCGGCGGCCGGGTTCGAGGCGATCCTGTCGCTGAGCTTCGAACTGTTCGACGCGATGGCGCCCGCCGCGTGGGCGCAGCGGGACTGGACCGGGGCGCGGGCGCTGACCGGCTGGGTGCCGCCGTCGACGCTTCTGTCCCCCTGTTCGGCGGCGGCGATGGCCTGGTTGCAGGCGGTGGCGGCCGAGTTGGCGGGCCTGGCTGCGGCCGACCCCGGGCCGGTTCGATTCCAGGTGGGCGAGCCCTGGTGGTGGGTGGGGCCCGATGGCGCCCCCTGCTTCTATGATGCCGCGACCGTCGCCCGCTGGACGGCCGAGACCGGCGCACCGCCGCCGCTGATGCATGATGTGCGCGGCGGCCGCAGCGCAGGCGAGCGTGCCTTTCTGGACTGGCTGGGCGCGCGGCTGGCCGAGGCGACGGCCGGGCTGGTGGCGGCCGCCTCGACCGGTGCGGGTCGGCCGGTGGTGAGCCACCTGCTGTTCTATGCGCCACAGGTGCTGGACGCGCTGTCGCCCGACCTCGCCCGCGCCAACATGCCGGCGGGCTGGGCGAGACCGGCCTTCGACGTGCTGCAGCTGGAGGACTACAGCTTCGTCACCGGCGGCGACGAGGCCGGGCTGGCGCGGGGGCGCGCAGCGGTGGCCCAAGCGCTGGGCTATCCCGTGGCGCGACAGCATTATCTGGCAGGCTTCGTGCTGAACCCGGCCGACGCGGCGCAGCACTGGCCGCGCATCGAGGCCGCGGCCGAGGCGGCGCGGGCGCGCGGAGTTGCCGAGGTGTTCCTGTGGGCCTGGCCGCAGGTGGCGCGCGACGGGTTTGTGGCGCTGGACACGCGCGCGGAGGAGGACGAGATGGCGGGATTTCATGATGTCGCCTTTCCGCTGGACCTGGGCTTCGAGGCGGCGGGCGGGCCGGAGTTCGCGACCGATGTCGTCGAGCTGGCTTCCGGGCATGAGCAGCGCAACAGCCAGTGGGCGCGCGCCCGGCTGCGCTACGAGGCGGGGATCGGCGTGCGTTCGGACGCTGACCTGGCCCGTCTGGTCGCCTTCTTCCGGGCGCGGCGCGGCCAGGCCTTCGCCTTCCGGTTCCGCGACCCGATGGACTGGACGAGCGCGGCCCCCGGTGACGCGATCTCGGCCGCCGACCAGTGGCTGGGAACGGGCGATGGGCTGACCCTGTCGTTCCCGCTGGTCAAGCGCTACGGGTCGGGCGACGACGCCGAGGTTCGGCGGATCACCCGGCCGGTTCCGGGCACGGTGCAGGTCGCGGTGGACGGTTTGATCCAGCCGGCCGGCTGGACACTGGCGGACGGCGGGGTCGTGCGCTTCGAATCGCCACCGCCGCCGGGGGCCGCTGTGACGGCCGGTTTTGCCTTCGACGTGCCGGTGCGCTTCGCGACGGACCGGCTGGATATCTCGATCCGGGGGTTCCGCGCAGGTGAGCCGGTCTCGGTGCCGCTGGTCGAGGTTCGGGAGGTGTCGGCGTGAGTGCGGCGCTGGCCGCGCGCCTGGCCGACGAGCTGGTGACGCTGGCCTGGAACTGGAAGCTGAGCCGGGAGGATGGCGTGGTGATCGGCCTGACCAGCCATGATCGCGCGCTGACGGTCGCGGGCGTGCGCTACGAGGCCCGCCCGGGCATGACGCCGTCCAGCATCCGGCTTTCGGATGCGGCCGACGGCGACGGGCTTGCGGTGGAAGGCGCGCTTGGCAGCGGCCTGCTTCGAGCCGACGATCTGGCGGCGGGGCGCTGGGCGGGGGCGCGCGTGGAGCTGTTCCTGTGTGACTGGCGCGATCCCGAGGCCGGGCAGCTGCGGCTGGCGGCCGGGCGGCTGGGGGAGGTGGCGCAGTCGCTGGATGGCGGCGCCTTCCAGGCCGATCTGCTGCCGGCGATGGCGGCGCTGGCGGACCGGAGCCCGCCGCGCCTGTCGCCGCTGTGCCGGGCCCGCCTGGGGGACTGGCGCTGCGGGGTGGACATGGCGGGCCGGCGGCTGAACGGAGAGGTGCTGGCGGCGGACGGACCGCGGCTGCGGCTGGCCGAACCGCCCGCCGACCCGGCGCGCTTCGCCATGGGGCGGCTGCGGGTCGTGACCGGGGCCATGGCCGGGATCGACCGCCATATCGTGCGCGTGGAGGCGGACGAGCTTCTGCTGGAGGATGCCCTGCCGGCGGCGGTCGTGGCTGGCGATCGCCTCTGGCTGTTCGAAGGCTGTGACCGTCGGTTTGCGACCTGCTCGGGGCGCTTCGGCAATGCCGCGGCCTTCGATGGCGAGCCGCATGTGCCGGGCACTGACGCGCTGATGCGACACAGCGAGCCCTGATGGCTGCTGATGATGGGACATGCCGATGACGGGCGCGGGCACCCGGACGGTGCCGCCATCGTGGCCGCTGCGCGGAGCCTGCTGGGAACCCCGTTCCGCACCCAGGGGCGAAGTGACGACGGAGTCGATTGCCTGGGGCTCGTGCTTCTGGCCGTCGCGCGCGCCGGTCTGCCGGTGACCGCGCCCAGGATCGCGCCGGCGCTCCGGGGGACGGATCTGGCCGCAGCGGAAGCGGCGCTGGCGGCGGCGGGCGCACGGCGGGTGGCGGATGCCGCGCCGGGCGATCTGCTGCTGGCCAGCCCGGCTGCCCGACAGGTTCATCTGGCGATTGCGACGGGAAACGGCGCGGTGGAGGCCCATGCCGGCCTTGGCCGCGTCGTCGAGCGGCCGCGCGAAGCGACGGACGGCTGGCTGTCGGCCTGGCGGCTGCCGGTGGCCGCCGGCCCGGGGGGCGGGGCCGGTGGAGCGGGAGAGGTCTGATGGCGACCGTGCTGTTTTCGACCGCGGGCCAGGCGATCGGCGGGCCGCTGGGCGCCGCCGTGGGCGCGGTAGCGGGCGGGATTGTGGATCGCAGCCTGTTCGGCCGCCGCCCGGGCCAGCCGCCCGAGCCGTTGCTGCTTCGATCGGCCTATGGCGAGATCCTGCCACGGCTGTTCGGAACAGTCCGGGTGGCGGGGCTTCTGATCTGGGCCGAGCCGATGCGCGGCGCTGGCCGCAAGGGGAGCGGCCGGCGGGCCGGGACGATGAACCTGGCGGTTGCCCTGTCCGCCGGGCCGATCCGCGAGGTGCGCCGGGTGTGGGCCGACGGCCGGGAAATTCGCGCTGCCGACGGGCGTTTCGCCGTGCCGACGATCATGCGTGTTCATGACGGGACCGGACGCGGCGACCCCGACCCGCTGATCGCGGCGGCCGAGGGCGCGGGGCTCGCGCCAGCCTATCGCGGCCTCGCCCATGTCGTGTTCGAGGGGCTGGCGCTGGGCGATTATGGCAACCGCATCCCCGCCCTGTCGTTCGAGGTGGTGGCCGACGAAGGCCAGCCGTCGGACTGGCTGAGGGCGCTGGGCGATGGCGTGCCGGTGGATGGGGGTGAGGGTGTTGCAACCGGCTATGTCGCGGCCGCGGCGCGACTTCGGGACGATCTGTCGGCGCTGGCCGGGGTCGCTGGCCTGACACTCGCGCAGCCACAAGGCGAGCCGCGCTGGCAGGCCGATGGCGCTGCATCCGTTCTGCCGCAGCGGCAGGCTGGCGGGGCGCGGCGAACAGCGGCCGGCGAACGGCCATCGGCGTTCGAGATCGGTTACCTGGATCCAGCCAGGGATTACCAGTCTGGCCGTCAGACCCTGCTTCGCAACCGGGACGGCCCGACGGCGGGGCTGACGGTGCCGCTGGTGGCGGCGGCCGGCGAGGCCCGCGCCCTTGCCGCTCGGCTGCTGGCGACAGCGGAGGCCTCGGTGGACACGGCCGAGGTTGAACTGGGATTTGCGGGCCTGGCGCTGTTTCCGGGGGATGTCGTCACGGGGGCTGGGCTGGGCGAAGACTGGCGCGTGTTGGGCAAGACGGTGGGACCAGACGGTGTGCAGCTTCGGCTGGTGCGAATAGCCAGGGCGACCGAGACCATGGGGGCGAGCGATTCCGGCCGCGCACTGGTCAGTCCCGCGCGGCCGGTGGGCCCGACCCGGCTCGACCTGTTCGAGCCGCCGGTGGCGCCCGATGGCGGGGCGCCGGCATTGTGGATCCTGGCGAGCGGCGGGCCTGACTGGCGCGGGGCGCAGCTGTCCGAGCTGCGCGCCGGGGACCAGATCGAGCTGGGCCGGATCGAGATGCCGGTGCCATCGGGCGAGCTGTTGCAGGCGCTGCCGGCCGGCCCGGTGGGGCTGTGGGACGAACGGTCGACGATCGACCTGGCGGTCGACCCGGCGGCCGAGGCAGGCTTCGAGAGCCGCAGTGCGGCTGATGTGCTGGGGGGCGCGAACCTGCTGCTGGCGGGCGCAGAGCTGATCCAGTTCCGTGAGGCGGAGCGCGTCTCGCCGGGTCATGTCCGGCTGCGCGGGCTGCTGCGGGGCTGCTGTGGCACGCCTGCGCTGGGCGCGCCTGAAGGCGCGCGTGCGGGGCTGGTGCGCGCTGCCAGCGCCATACGCCGGCCGGTGGCGGCTGATGCGGCCGGATCGACCCTGGCGCTGCTGGCCGAGGGCGCCGGCGATCCGCCCGGCGGGACGGCAGCGGCCTGGACGGTGACCGCGGCTGGGCATGCGCCGCTGGCGCCGGTGCATCTCACAGCCTGGCGAACCGCCTCGGGAGGATTGCTGTCGCGCTGGGTGGCGCGCGGGCGGGCGCCGGGCTGGGATGATCCGGAGCCGGCAATGCCCGTGTGCCTGTGGCGGTTCCGGGTGGCAGGCGAGGTCCGGCTGGAGCGGGTGAGCGGAACCGGCCGGGTGGAGGTGACCTCGGCCGAGCTGGCGGCGCTGTTCGGCGGGCCGGCGCCTGCAGGCACAGTCGAGGTCGAGGCGCTTGGCCCCGGTCCGGTCGCGCTTCGCCGCTCGGCCCCGGTTGACGTCTGACGGGCCGGGTTGGGGCAGTTCGGATCATCAAGGAGAGTGCGGGATGGGTGAGCGGACGGCGCGCCATAATCTGTCGCTGCTGGTGCCCGGTCAGGGGCAGAAGGATGTGACCATGAACGAGGCGCTGCTGGCGCTCGACCGGCTGCTGCAGCCGGTCGCCGTGTCGCGAGCCGTCGCCGTGCCGCCGGCCGAGCCGGCCGACGGCGCCTGCTGGCTGGTGCCGGACGGGGCCGGGGGCGACTGGGCCGGGCAGGCCGGCCTGCTGGCCTGCTGGTCGGCCGGGGGCTGGCGGTTTCACTGGCTGCCCGAAGGCGCGACGTTGTGGATCGCCGACGAAGGCCGGCGAGTGCGCGTGACGGCAGCCGGGCTCGTGTCAGACGGCCTCGCCGGGCTGCCGGCGGCGGCCGTGCCGGCCCCGGCGGGCGGGGCGACGGTCGACATCGAGGCGCGGGCCGCGATTTCGGTGCTTCTGGACCGGCTCGTCTCGGTTGGGCTTCTGGCTTCGTGACGGCGCGTGTCTTTGGCAGCCAAGATGTTGCAGTCTTAACACAGTTTTGGTGAATCGGCCGCTTGCCAAGCAACTAGACCCTCGTTTAGATGGTTTTGCCTTTGTGCGCTATTACGAAGAAGGGGACCATCATGGGGAAGTTCGCCGTTGCGGTCGCGCTCGCGACCACGGTGCTGGCAGGCGCCGCACACGCGCGCGACAAGGCCTGGTACATCGGGCTCGACGTCGGTGCGATGATTGCCGAAAAGCAGAATTTTGACCTGACCTCGCCGACCGGTGTGGGCGTGTCGAACGCGCTGCGTCCGTCGTACAACACCGGCTGGGATGTGGGCGGCACGCTGGGCTATGACTTCGGCGCCTTCCGGGCCGAGTTCGAGGTGGCCTACAAGCAAACAGGTCTGAATGACCTGCAGGTTCGTGCGGGGCTTCCGCCGATGCAGCTGTGGAGCGGCCGGTCGGGGACGCCAGGTGGCGGCCTCTACAGCGGGCCTGATGGTGACATGCGGGTGTTGTCGTTCATGCTGAACGGCATGTTTGATTTCGGTGCCAATGACGACTCGCCCTTCGGTGGCTTCGTCGGCGGCGGCGTCGGCATCGCGCGGACCAAGGCCAGCAACTGGTCCTGGGCGGGCGATGGCGCCGAATTCCTCGACGACAGCGACACCGGCGTTGCCTGGCAAATTCTTGCGGGCCTTCGCTATGCCATTTCGCCAAAGGTTGACCTGAACCTCAAGTATCGGTTCTTCAACGTCGAGGATGTGGATTTCCGCGATGTGGTCGGCAACAGCCTGTCCGGCCGTTACCGCAGCCACAGCATCCTGGCGGGCGTGAGCTTCAACCTGTTCGAGCCGGAAGCACCCCCGCCGCCCCCGCCGCCCCCGCCGCCCCCGCCGCCGCCGCCGCCCCCGCCGCCGGCGCCCGTGGTGCCCGGACCGTTCCTGGTCTTCTTCGACTGGGATCGTGCCGATATCACCCCGGAAGCGGCCGCGATCCTCGATCGCGCCGCCGAGGCCTACATGCAGACGGGCCAGTCGTCGGTGGTGATCGAAGGCCACACCGACACCTCGGGCCCCGCCGCCTACAACCAGCGCCTGTCCGAGCGCCGGGCGATGGCGGTGAAGAACTATATGGCCGGCAAGGGTATTCCCGAGAGCCAGATGACGACCCGCGGCTTCGGTTTCAACCGTCTGCTGGTCGACACCCCGCTCGGCGTGCGCGAGCCGCAGAACCGGCGCGCCGAAATCATCTTCGGCCAACCCTCGATGTAATCTCGGGATCGGCGGGCGATAGCCCGCCGATGCCTGTGACCTCCAAGGAAACCCGCTGCTCCCATCCGGAGCAGCGGGTTTTCTTCATGGGTTGATGATCGAGATGATCCCGGTTTGTCGGTGTTGGCGGGGCGGTCGGTCAGGGATAAGCAGCGACCCGCCGGTTCGCATGGCCCGGCTGGTGACTGTGCGCGGCTGTTCCGTTCAGCAAGCTGTGCGTGCGCACATCAGCGACAGCGTGTGATGGGCCGCCCGGGACAGGGATCCCGGAATTCGGGAACCGAGACATATTCCAGCCGCGGTGCGAGGGCGGGCGGATCCGCAGGGGCGTGGACACTTTGCCGGAAGCTCGCGAGCTCGGCCTGAGCGAAGTCGCCGAAGGCACCCTTCGGCACGGCAAGCGCCCGGCGACCGACCAGGGCGGCCGCATTGCAGAAGCGCACCTGCGCATCGAAGGTGGACCAGCCCTGGTTCGTTCGCGTCGCGTAGGTATCGAATGCACGCTGACCTGTGCGCGGACCCTGCTGCCGGACGAAATAGCCGGTCATGGCCTTGAAGGCGTCCGCCATCTCGTCGCTGTGATGGCGAAGCAGGGCATTGTAGTTGGCAACCGTCGCCAGGAAGGGCGAGAACTGGCACTGCAGGGCGGCCACGTTGAGGCCGGCCCGCATCGCCCAGATGGCTTCGGCGCGTGTTTCCCGCGCGGTTAGCCCCGGAAGCGGCTGGGGCGCCTGCGCCATCGCACCGACGCCCCAGCTCAAGAGGACGAACCCGGCGGCCGCCCGCGCGATGACGAGCGCCTGCGGTGTCCGCATCAGCCGAGAATCTTGCCCAGCTGAAGCGCGATGCCCATGTCACCCTCGACCTTTAGCTTGCCCATCATGAAAGCCATCTGGGCGTTCTGGCGACCGGCGGCAATCTCCTGGAAATCGGCCAGAGACACCTTGACGCGGCAGTCAGCATCGCCGTCGTCATTGCTGACCGTGGCCGGGTCGGCGGTGCCGTCGATCCGGACAACACCGTCATCCCCGAAATCGAAGGTGACGACCTTGCCGGCAATCGCGCCATTCTTGGCCACGCGTTCCGACATGCCCTGGGTGATTTCGCTGAGGCTCATTCGCCCCCTCCTTCATTCGCTCCGCTAGCGACGTCTTCGAACAGAAAGGCCGCCGGATGCGGCGGCCTTTCCCGGACCGGGCCGGCGCGTGGCCGGCAGGCCGTTCATTACTGAGCCGGGGCCGCTTCCGGCGCGGCAGCCGAGTCAGCCGCCGGCGCCATCGGGTCAGCCATGGGATCGGCGGGCGCCGCCATCGGGTCTGCCGGCGCGGCGTCCATTGGCGCCATGTCGGCCGCAGCCGCATCCTCGGTCATCATTTCGGTTTCGGCCGGGGCTGCTTCCTCGGCGGGCTTGCTGCCGCCACAGGCAGCGAGGAACAGGGCGGCACCTGCAACGAGGCCGGCGACCTTCAGCTTCTCAAGACCTGCACCCATTCTCTGACTCCTCGTAGGTTGTGGGCGTTCCGGAGCCCGCACGTCCACCGACCCCCGAACCGTGCGGGAACCTAGCGGCATTCGACGGCCCCCTCAAGCGCGATCGTACCGGCGGGTCCGCGCGGCGACAGCCCGGCCAGGAAATCGGGCAGGGTTGCCGCGAGCGCCTGATCGAGGTCGGTCATGGTCGTCCCGGGCTGAAGGTCAGCCAGGCGGGCGACGCCCCGGTCGACGATACCGCACGGAACGATGGCCTCGAAATGGTCGAGATCGGTCGTGACGTTGATTGCAAGGCCATGGAAACTGACCCAGCGGCGCACCCGGATGCCGATGGCGCCGATCTTGGCCTCGCGGCCGTCCCTCAGCACCCAGATGCCGGTGCCCGTCGGGCTGGTGAAGGCTGCCACGCCCAGTTGTGCCAGCGCTGCGATCGCCCAGCCCTCGAGCCTGCGAACGAACGTCCGGACGTCGCGCCCGCGACGGGACAGGTCCAGGAGAACATAGACCACGCGCTGGCCGGGCCCATGATAGGTGAGCTGGCCACCGCGCCCGCTGTTGAACAGGGGGAAGCGATCCGGCTGGCGCAGGTCGGCAAGATCGGCGCTCGTGCCGGCGGTGATGACCGGCGGATGCTCGACGAGCCAGATATGTTCGGGCGCCGTCCCGGCTGCGATGGCGTCCACGCGCGCGGTCATGGCCGCGACCGCCTGCAGATAGGGCAGCAGCCCCGGCTCGACGCGCCATTCCGGATCCGGTCCGCCGATTGCCATGACCGCTTCATAGGCGCGATTCGAGGCCGGGCCTAGCCAGCGAGTCTCGGCTTTGCTACAGATACTTGGCATGGGCATGCTGCATCGTGTCGGCCTCATGCTGCTTGCGGGGATTGCCGGCCTTGGGGCAGTGCCGCCGGTCGCGGCCGCCAGCCTTCTCGAGCAGCCGCGCTACGCCGCCTTCCTGGCCGATGCCGACACGGGTGAGGTCCTATACGCCCGGCGCGCCGACATCGAGCGTTTCCCCGCCTCGATCACCAAGGTCATGACGCTCTACATGGTGTTCGAGCGGCTGGCCGCGGGAACCCTCGGCCTCGATGACCGGGTGGTGATGAGCCGCCATGCCGCAAGCCAGCGGCCATCGAAACTGGGACTGAAGCCCGGGGAGAGCCTGACAGTTGATCAGGCGATCCGGAGCCTTGCAACCAAATCGGCAAATGACGTGTCGGTGGCGCTGGCCGAGCACATTGCCGGTTCCGAAGCGGCCTTCGCCAGCCTGATGACGCTCAGGGCCCGCCAGCTGGGCATGACAAGCTCGCGGTTCGTCAATCCGCATGGACTTCCGGATTCGAGGCAGGTGACGACCGCGCGTGACATCTATGTCCTCTCGCGCGCCATGATCCGGGATTTCCCGCAATATTACAGCTATTTCCAGCAGCAACAATTCACCTTCGGCAACCGGGTAATGCCCAACCACAATCATCTGTTGCGCACAACGCCCGGCGTGGACGGGATCAAGACCGGATTCACCAACGCGGCCGGCTTCACCCTGGCGGCGTCTGCCGTGCGCGATGGCCGGCGGCTGATCGCGGTGGTGCTGGGCGGCCCGACGCGGGTCGCCCGGGATGCCAATGTGGAAAGCCTGCTGGCGGCCGGTTTCTCGGTGCTGGCGGCGCGTGATCGCGGCCGGCAGATCCAGGTGGCCGACATGCTGGCCGAGCCCGGTGACCTGAACGACGCCGTACTTCGCGAGCTCGTCGAGCAGGGAAGCGCCGACCCCCCGCCGCCTCGGCGCAACTGAGGACGGCGCCGGGCGAGCTGCGCCGTGCACCTCGGGCGCGCGAAACCGTCTTAACCTTGCGGCAGCGCTCGTCTAACCACGGACAAGCGCGCGTGGCGCTGTCGGGGGGGAGATCGGCCGATGCCTCAATCTGTTCGCCGCGGATCGGGTCTCACCCGCCGGGGGCTTCTGGCCGGGATCGGCGCGGCCGGCATCGGCCTCTCGCTGTCGGCCTGCGGGGGCAGCAGTTCGGACGGCGGCACCGGCGACCGCATCAATTTCTACACCTGGGACACCTACATCGGCGAGACCACGCTCGCCGATTTCCGCTCCGCCACCGGTATCCGCGTGCAGGCGAGCTATTTCGCGACGAATGACGAGCCATTCGCCAAGCTGAGGGGCGGCAATCCCGGCTATGACGTGATCGTGCCCTCGAACGAGTTCGTTACCCGCATGCGCGAGGCGGACATGCTGATGCCGCTCGACTTCAGCCTGATCCCCAACTTTGCAAACATCGCGCCCGAGTTTCGCGAGGCGGCGTTCGACCCGGCGCCGCGGCATTCGGTTCCCTACACCTGGCTGGTAACCGGCATCGGCTATCGCAAGAGCCGGGTGAACGGCGTGCCCGACAGCTGGAAGTGGCTGTACGACAGCGATCTCTACAAGGGGCGGATCGCGCTGCTGTCGGAAGCCGCCGATGTCTTTCGCCTCGGCGCGCGCTACCTGGGCCATTCGCTGATCGGGGTGACGCCCGAGGTGGTGAGCCAGGTGGAGGCGATGCTGATCCGCCAGAAGCCCTTCATCAAGGCCTTCCACGAGGACAATGGCCAGGAGCTGCTGCTGGCCGGCGACGTGGACCTGGTGATGGAGTTCAACGGCGATATCGCGCAGGTGGCGCGCGAGGATCCGGATATCGGCTTCGTGGTCCCCAAGGAAGGCTCCCTGTTCAACGCCGACATGCTGGCCATTCCGAAGGGAGCGCCGCGTCCGGAGCTGGCCCACCAGTTCATCAACTTCCTGCTGGATGCCGAGGCCGGCAAGCACATCATCGAGACGATCCTCTACCCCTCGCCCAATGCTGCGGCCAAGGCGCTGATGCCCGAGGACTATCGCGCCAACCCCATAGTCTTTCCGGGCGGCCCCGGATTCGAGGCGACCGAGTGGGGCCGCTTTGAGGGGCCCGAGCAGCAGCGGATGTTCGAGGATGCCATGACCCGCCTTCGCGCTGCCTGAGCTTCAAGCGGGGGCAGGGGTGCAGCAGGGGATCGACTGGCGCCGGGCCAAGGCGGGTTTCGCGGCCCTCCTGGGGCCGCCGCTGGCCTGGTATCTGATGTTCTTCGCGGTGCCGATGGCGGTAGTGTTCGCCTACAGCTTCGGCAGCAATGTCGGCGTGGCCGACATCGAGATCTCGGGCACCTTCGCCAACTATGCCCGCGCGCTCGAGCCCATCTATCTCGGCATTCTCGCCAAGTCGCTGGCGTTCGCGGGGCTCGCGACGCTGATCTGCCTGTTCGTCGGCTTTCCCGTCGCGCTGGCCATCAGCTTTGCGACGCCGACGATGAAGAGCTGGCTGCTGATCGGCGTGATGCTGCCCTTCTGGACCAACCTGTTGATCCGCACCTATGCGCTGATCGCCCTGCTTCGTGACGAGGGGCTCATCAACCAGGCGCTGGCGGCTGCCTTCGGTTGGGCCGGTTTCGAGCCGCTTCGCATGATGCACAGCAATGTCGCGGTGATGGTGGGCCTGGTCTATGTGCACCTGCCCTTCATGGTCCTGCCGCTCTATGCCGCGCTCGACCGTCTGGACCGCTCGCTTCTGGAAGCAAGCCTCGACCTGGGGGCCGGGCATCTGGCGACGATCCGCCATGTGGTGCTGCCGCTCGCCGCGCCCGGCATCGCCTCGGGCGTGCTGCTGACCTTCATTCCCGTGCTCGGCAGCTATCTCGCCGCCGATCTCCTGGGCGGGCCCGACAGCCAGATGATCGCCAATGTGATCGAGCGGCAGTTCAAGCGCGCCAACGACTGGCCGTTCGGCGCCGCGCTCGCCTTCCTGCTGGTCTATCTGACGCTGTTCGGGCTGGCGGTCGCCGCCCTGCTGCGCCGCCGCCGGGCACCCGAATGAGAGAAGCGCGCGGCCTTCTCGACTATGCGCGGACCTGGCCGCTTCGGCTGTGGCTCGCAGCCGTCGGGCTATTCCTCTACCTGCCGCTGGCCGTCCTCATCCTGATGAGCTTCAACGACAGCCGCCGCACCACCCGCTGGCAGGGCTTTACGCTGGACTGGTATGCGGCCGTGTTCCGCGATGCCGAACTGGTCCAGGCGCTGCTCAACTCGCTGACGATCGCGCTGTTCTCGACCCTCATCAGCCTGGTGATCGGGACGCTGGCGGCGATTGCCCTGTGGCGGTTCCGCTTCGGCGGGCGCACGGCGCTGCAGGGCGCCTTCGCGCTGCCGATCGTGGTGCCCGAAATCTGCCTTGGGGTGGCCTTCCTCATCTTCTTCGCGCGGATCCTGCCCTGGCCCGTGGGGCTGCCCTGGCCGCTCAACCTGGGCGCGATCGTGATCGCCCATGTCGCCTTCAGCTTTCCCTTCGTCGCCGTGGTGGTGCGGTCGCGGCTGCAGAGCTTCGATCGCGCGCAAGAGGAAGCGGCGCGCGATCTGGGCGCAAGCCAGTGGCAGGCGCTGTGGGACGTGGTGATCCCGCACCTGAAGCCTGCCCTGCTGGCCGCAGCGCTGCTGGCCTTCACCCTGTCGCTCGACGATTTCGTGATCACCTTCTTCACGGCCGGGCCGGACACCGTGACCTTCCCGGTCAAGGTCTATTCGATGGTGCGGTTCTCGGTCACGCCCAAGGTGAACGCCATCTCCACCCTGCTGCTGCTGTTCACCGTGATCCTGACCTTCCTGGCGCTGCGGCTGCAGGCGCGCGCCGAACGCGAGCAGGCCCGACGGTGACATCGCCGAAGCGCACCATCATCGCCTTCGAGCGGATCACCAAGCGGTTCGGGCCGGTGGTCGCCGTCGACAATGTGTCGCTGACGATCGAGGAGGGCGAGTTCTTCGCGCTGCTGGGGCCTTCGGGCTGTGGCAAGACCACGCTGCTCAGGATGCTGGCGGGCTTCGAGACGCCGACCTCAGGCCGGATCCTGATCGACGGCCAGGATATCACCCGGGCGCCGCCCAACCGTCGGCCGGTGAACATGGTGTTCCAGAGCTATGCCGTCTTTCCGCACCTGTCGGTCCTGCGGAACATCGAATATGGCCTGAGGATGGAGGGGGTGCCGTCCGCCGAGCGCCGGGCTCGGGCCGAGGCGGCGCTCGCCCTGGTGCAGCTCGAAGGCTATGGCGACCGGATGCCCGACCAACTGTCGGGCGGGCAGCGGCAGCGCGTCGCGCTGGCGCGGGCCATCGTCAAGCGGCCGCGCGTGCTGCTGCTCGACGAGCCCTTGTCGGCGCTCGATGCCAAGCTGCGCGAGGAGTTGCGCTTCGAGATGTCGGCGCTGCAGGACCGGCTGGGCATCACCTTCGTGATGGTGACCCACGACCAGGACGAGGCGCTGGCGCTGGCGACGCGCTGTGCCGTCATGCACAAGGGCTCGCTGATGCAGGTGGCGACCCCGGCTGATCTCTATGAATTCCCGGCCTCGCGGCTGGTCGCGGACTTCATCGGATCGGTGAACCTGTTCGAGGGCCGTGTCGAGGCGGACGAGAGCGACCATGCCGTGATCGACCTGCCCGAGTTGGGTATCAAGGCCTGGCTGGACCATGGCACGGGGGCGTCGGGCACGGTGCAGATCTGGCTGGCGCTTCGGCCCGAGAAGGTGGAGCTGCACAAGCGCGACAACGGCCAGCCGCCGCCGGCGATGGAGGGGACGCCACCGGGCTACAATGTGGTGGCCGGCCGGATCCTCGACATCGCCTATCTGGGCTCGGAATCGGTCTATGACGTCCGTCTGGAGGCACCCGCAGGCGGGCCGGGCAAGCGGCTGCGGGTGATCCGGCCCAACCTCACCCGCTGGGACCAGGAGGATTTCACCTGGGACGAGGATGTGTGGATCGGCTGGCACGCCGAGGCCGCGCACGTCCTGCTCGCCTGAGCGCCCCCGGCATGGCGGATTTCGCGCCCGCCTTCGTGCCCGTGCCGGGTGGCCGCATCCACATCCTGTCGGCGGGCAGCGGCCCGCTCATGCTGTTCGCGCACGCAACCGGCATGTGCGCGCGCGCCTATCTGCCGCTGCTGGCGCCGCTCACCGCGCGCTTTCGCGTCATCGCCTTCGATGCGCGTGGCCATGGGGCAACCGAGCTTCCGGCCGACCCGGCGCAGGTGCCCGCCGACTGGCGAATCTATCGCGCCGACATCGCCGCGTTGGTGGGCGCGCTGGCGGCCGGCCCAGCGCATCTCGTCGGCCACAGTCTGGGCGCGACCTGCTGCCTCGAGGCGGCCGCCGACCAGCCGGACAGGGTCGCCTCGGTGACGCTGATCGACCCGCCGATGATTCCCTTTGCCGAAGCGGCCGCGTGGCGCGCCGCCCGCGAGTCCGGCCGGCACCCACCCAACCGGATGGCCGAGCAGGCGGCGCGGCGACGGGCGCAGTTCCCCTCGGTCGAGGCGGTGCGCCTGGCCTATCGGAACCGTGGCGTGTTCGCCGGCTGGCCGGACGATGCGCTCGATGGCTATCTGGAAGGCGGGCTCAAGGCGGATGGAGCGGGCGTTCGCCTCGACTGCGCGCCGGCCTGGGAGGCGGCGACCTTCCGGGGCGTGTCGACGACGCTGGAGGCCAGCTTCCGGACCGTCGCGGTGCCGTTCGCGCTGCTGATGGCAGGCGAGGGCAGCACCGTTCCGCCGGCCGAGGAGGCCGCCATCCGGGCCCTGCGGCCGGATGCCCCCATCCGCCGCTTTCCCGGCACCGGCCATTTCCTGCCCATCACCCACGCCGGGCTGGTGCGCCCCTGGCTCGGCTGGGCGGGCGATCAGGGCGCCCTGCCGGAGAGGTAGAGAAGCTGCACCTCGACGGGCACGCGGCCGTCGGGGCCGGCGCCGCGCGCGAAGGCGGCTTCGGCTGCTGCCCAGCGGCGCGGCGTGGTGAGGCCGCGCGCGCGGGCCGCGAGCCAGCCGGTGTCGCCATGGGCGCGCGCATCGCGGGCCAGATCGGCGAGGCTGCGATAGCGAAGCGTGAGCGTCTCGACTTCGGCCACCGGGTCGGCGAAGCCGGCGCGCTGGAGCAGGCCGGCGGCCTCGGCCGGATCGACCGTCGGCCCGACTCGCGGTGACGGGCCCCGGCCGCCGCCCATGTCCGCCTCGAGGAAGGCGGCGCGAACCGCGAGCAGGCTGACGCCGGCTGGAAACACGGACTGGAACCACCCCCCGGGGCGGAGCGCGCGGCGCGCCAGCAGAAGGGCGCCGGGCAGGTCGTTGACGCCGTGCAGCGTCATGACCGCGCTGATCCGGGCCAGCGGCGGAAGGGCGGCGGGCAGCGCATCCTCGTCGGTGGCGATCCCGCCGTGGCGCTCGGCCAGCCGGGGCGAGGGATCGAGGCGAAGCGTGCCGGGCGGCGGCGGGTGGAGCAGGCCGATCACGAGATGGGGACCTGGCGGTGCGGGGCCCAGCAGCCGGCTGCGCGCCGCCAGCTCGCGCCAGGCGTGGGCCAGCACCTCGCCCCGGCCCGCGATCAGGCCGGCGGCGCGGTCGCGTGCGCGGCGGCGCGCGGGCGCATCGAACGGCAGGAACCGGCGCGCGTCGGGCATCGTTTCAGGCCAGTCCAAGCCGATCAGGCCGGGGCGGGGCGGGCGCGGCGCCGGGCCTCAGCGGTAGAGCGCCTCCAGGCGCTCGCCATAGATCCTGCGCAGCACATGCCGGCGGATCTTGAGGCTGGGCGTCATCTGCTCATTCTCGACGGTGAAGGGCGCGTCGGCGAGGATGACGCGGCGCACCTTCTCGATGACCGAGAGCTGGGCGTTCACCCGGTCGACGGCGGCCTGGATGCTGCGGTGGAAGTCGGGGTTGGCGGCGAGGCTCTCGACCGGGACACCGGCCCTGGCCGCAAAGGCCATGGCATGTTCGGCATCCGGCACGACCACGCCCACCAGATAGGGCCGCCGGTCGCCATGGACCATCGCCTGGGCGATCTCGGGCTGGAGGGTGAGCATCCCTTCCACCCGCTGCGGCGAGACATTGTCGCCCTTGTCGTTGACGATGATGTCCTTCTTGCGGTCGGTGATGACGATGTGGCCGTCCTCGTCGAGGATTCCGATGTCGCCCGTCCTGAGCCAGCCGTCGGCGGTCAGCACCCGCGCGCTTTCCTCGGGGTTGTTCCAGTAGCCGGCCATCACCAGCTCGCCGGCGACCTCGATCTCGCCATCCTCGGCGATGCGCACGTCCACGTCCTTCAAGGGCGGGCCGACCGTGTGCATCTTGATGCGCGCCGCCGGGCGGTTGCAGCTGATGACCGGGGCGGCCTCTGTCTGGCCATAGCCCTGCAGGATGGTGATTCCGATCGCATCGAAGAAGAAGCCGACCTCGGGGTTGAGCGGCGCGCCGCCCGAGACCATCGCCTTCATCCGGCCGCCGAAGCGGGCGCGGATCTTCGCGCGCAGCGTTCGGTCCACCAGCCAGTCGACCGGGCGGTCGAGAAGCGACAGGCGCCCCGCCTCGTAGCGCTTGCGCCCCAGCCGCTCGGCGGCGGCCAGCAGCCGCGGCGCCAGCCCGCCCTGCTTCTCGATCGTCTTCAGCATCCGGGCACGCAGAACCTCGAACAGCCGGGGGACGACGACCATGATCGAGGGCCGCGCCTCCTCCATGTTGGCCGCCAGCTTCTCGAGGCTCTCGGCATAATAGATCTCGCCGCCGCAGCCGATCGGAAGAAACTGGCCGGCGGTATGCTCATAGGCGTGGCTGAGCGGCAGGAAGGACAGGAAGGTCTCGCGGCCGGTGTCGGGGAAATCGGCGCGGATGATGTCGATGCAGCCGGCGACATTGTGCAGGATGGCGCCGTGATGTTGCATGACGCCGCGCGGCGTGCCGCCGGTGCCCGAGGTGTAGATGAGACAGGCGGTGTCGCTTCGCTTCATGGTGGCGGCCGCGCGCACGGCGGCGACATCGCCGGGGTGGGCGGCGATGAGCGTTGCGGCGTCCAGAAGCTCGATCTTGCCGCCGGCCTGGCCCAGTTTCAGCGGCTCGAGTCCGATCACATGCGCGCAGTGGGTGGACTGGTAGGCGGCCTCGAGCAGGGGACGGGCGAGCTTCGCGGTCGAGACGACGGCGGCGACCGCGCCGGAATTCTCGAGGATGTGCAGATGATCACGCGCCGTGTTGGTGGTGTAGGTGGGAACCGTGATTCCGCCCGCGGCCATGATGCCCAGATCCCACAGGCAGAAGTCCGGCCGGTTCTCCGAGACCAGGACGACCCGGCTGCCCGGCTTCAGCCCCTGGGCGCGAAGCGCGGTTGCAATCGCGGCGACGGTGCGCGCGGCTTGCGCCCAGCTGGTGGCCTGCCAGCTTCCGTCCGCCTTGCGCCACAGGAAGGGCGCGTCGCCGAGCGCCTCGGCCTGGCCGAAGAACATCTGGACGAGATTGTCCCAGCGTTCGATGCCGGTGGCTTCCGTCTCGCGCTCGGCCTCGCGCAGGCGGGCGGCGATCTCGATGTCTTCGCGGCTCATCGGCTGTTCCCCCCGGCGCTGGCACCCCGGCTCGCCACGCCCTGCCCCTCGCTGCGCGGGTCGGCCGCGGCCCGCCAGCCCCGCCCCTCGCGCGCCAGGGCATTGAGCTTCAGGGGCAGGGTGGCGGCGCGCACATCGGCATGGCCCAGCGCCTTCAGGCCCGCGATCTTGCCCTCGAGCGGGCTGTCGGCCTCCACCCGGACGCCGCGGCGGTCGGCGACGATCTGCGGGGCGGCGAGCGAGTCCTCGATCGACTGGTTCCAGTCGAGATGGGCGATCACGGCTTTCGCCACCTGGGCGATGATGGTGGCGCCGCCGGCCGCGCCGAAGGCGGCGATGGTGCGGCCGCGGCGGTCGAGCACGAGGACGGGCGCCATGGAACTGCGCGGGCGCTTGCCCGGCTCCATGCGGTTGAGGGACGGCGCGCCATCGGCGCGCACGGGGTCGAGGTCGAAATCGGTCATCTGGTTGTTGAGGAGGATGCCCGCGGCGACAAGCCCGCTGCCGAACGGCCCCTCGATGGTGGAGGTGAGGTTGGCGACCTGGCCGCGCGTGTCGGCGGCCGCCATGTGGGAGGTGGCCGGCACGTCGGCGAGGCGCTGCGCGCGGCGCGCCGGGGCGCCGGGCGGGCTGCCGGGCTGGACCTCGGCCATGGCGCGATCGGCGCGGATCAGCGCGGAGCGCGCCCTCAGATAGGCGGGGTCGAGCAGGCCGGCGACCGGCACGGGCGCGAAATCGGCGTCCGCGCCCCAGGCCTCCCGGTCGGCGAAGGCGAGGCGCTGGGATTCGGCGATCAGGTGCCAGGCGAGGAGATCGTCCGGCCCGAGCTTGGCGAGATCGAAGCGTTCGAGCTGCTTCAGGATCTGGAGGACGGCGATTCCACCGGCCGACGGCGGGCCCATGGTGCACAGGCGCCAGCGGCGGTAGCTGGCGCACAGCGGCGCGCGCTCGGCGACGCGATAGGCGGCGAGATCCGCGGCCGTGAGCGCCGCGGGGTTGCGGAAGGCCCGCGCCACGGCCTCGCTGACGGCGGCGCCGATGGGGCCGCGATAGAAGGCGTCCGGGCCGTCGCGGGCGATCGTCTCGAGCGCGTCGGCGAGCGCGGGCATGCGCAGCACATGCCCGACCGGCCAGGGATTGCCCTGGGCGTCGAGGAAGATGGCGGCGGCCTCGGGGTTGGCGCGCAGCATCTCGAGCCGGCTCGTCGTGAAGCGGTGGAGCCGGGGGCTGACCTCGAAGCCCTCGCGGGCCTGCTCGATCGCCGGCTGGAACAGCTCCGCCCAGGGGCGACGGCCCCAGCGGCGATGCGCTTCGGCGGCGAGCGCGACCGCGCCCGGAACCCCCACCGAATAGCCGCCGGGGACGGCTTCCAGAAACCCCATGGGCGTGCCGTCCGCTTTCAAGAAGCGATCGGGCCGGGCGGCGGCCGGCGCCTTCTCGCGGCCGTCCAGCGTGGTGATCCGCCCGGTCTGGGGGTCATGCACGATGAGGAAGCCGCCGCCGCCGAGCCCGCTCGACTGCGCCTCGACCACCGTGAGCGAGATCATCATCGCCAGCGCGGCATCCACCGCCGAGCCGCCGGCGTCGAGCAGCGCCTTGCCGGCGAGCGCGGCGCGCGGATCGGGCGCCGAGGCGACAGCCGGCCCGGCCGCGACCGTGTCGGCAGGCGCGCGGCGGATGGTTTCGTCGCCGGGTTCGTAGAAGCGGGCCGTCGGCGCGGTTTCGACCACCGGCTGGGCGACGGCGGGGGCCGTCAGCAGCAGGACGGCTGCGGCAGCCGGCAGGAAGCTCCAACGCATGGTCGCCCGATAGAGGCGGCCTGCCGGGGGCTCAACCCCGGACATCGACCCCCACGGCATCCGCGACGGTTGCGAATCCGTCGCGGTGGAGAAGGGCAGCCAGCTCGGCGTTGATCCGGGTCGGAAGCCCCGGCCCTTCATAGACGAGCGCGGTGTAGAGCTGGACCGCGCTGGCGCCGGCGCGGATCCGGGCATAGGCGTCGGCGCCGCTTTCGATCCCGCCTACGCCGACAAGCGGCAGCCGCCCGCCGGTGGCGCACGCGAAGCGGCGGAGCATGTCCTGGGCGCGAGCCTTGAGCGGCTGGCCCGAGAGGCCGCCAGCCTCCCCCCGGTGCGGGCTTTGCAAACCGGGCGGCCGGTCGAGCGTGGTGTTGGCGACCACAAGCGCGGCAACAGGCGCGGCGAGCACGGTGGCGCCAATCGCCTCGATCTGGGCGTCGTCGAGGTCGGGCGCGACCTTCAGGAACAGCGGCGGTCCGGCGGGACCGCGGGCCTCGGCGGCGGCGGCCAGAAGCTCGGGCAGGGCGGCATCCTGCAGGCCGCGAAGGCCGGGCGTGTTGGGCGACGAGATGTTGAGGGTGATGAAGGCCGCGACATCGCGGACAGCCGCGACCGCGGCGGCATAGTCGGCGATGCGATCGGGACTGTCGCGGTTGGCGCCGACATTGACACCGACCCGGGGATTGCGCGGCGCGAGGCGCGGCAGCGCGGCCTCGATGCCGCCATTGTTGAAGCCGAGGCGATTGATGACGGCGCGATCGCGCGCGAGGCGGAAGAGGCGCGGTCGGGCGTTGCCGGCCTGCGGGCGCGGCGTCAGCGTGCCGACTTCCACGAAGCCGAAGCCGAGCCGCAGCATGGCGGCCGGCACCCGGGCGTCCTTGTCGAACCCGGCCGCCAGCCCGACCGGCGAGGGGAAGTGGAGCCCGGCGAAACGCGTTTCCAGCACCGGGTCGGGCGGCGGCGCGGGCGGGATCGCCATGCGTTCGAGGGCGGCCAGCGTCAGGCCATGCGCGCGCTCGGGATCGAGGGCGAAGAGGGCGGGCCGAAGGGCGCGGAACATGCGCGGCCGGGCCTAGCGAGGCGGCGGGGTGGCGGCAAGCGCCGCTGCCGCCTATCCCTTTCGGCCACCCTGCCACCCCGGAGACCGCGATGATCCGTTCCACCCTTGCCCTGCTGCTTCTGTGCGCGGGCGCACTCTCGCCGGTGCTGGCCGGCAGCCCGGCCGCCGCGACGACGGCTGAGGCCGAGTCAACCGCGAAAGCCGATGCCGCGCTGATGGCGCTGTTCGAGCGGCAGGATCGCGCACTGCTGGCGCGGTCGCCGACGCTGAAGACCCAGCGCGGAATGCGCGATGCGGACTATGGCCGGTGGAATGACCCGTCGGACGCGGCCGCCGAGGCGGCGATGCGGCAGGAATTGGCCTTCCTTGAGGAGATGCGGCGCGAGTTTGCCGACGCCCCGCTGTCGCCCGAGGCGCGCCTGTCCTACCGGCTGTTCGAGAAGCGGGTCGAGCGCATGGCCGCGGCCCATCGGTTCCGCCACCTGGAGCTGCCCTTCAACCAGATGGGCGGCGCGCACCAGGGGCTGCCGGCGTTTCTGATCGCCCAGCACCGGATCGACACACGGCCCCACGCCGAGGCCTATGTTGAGCGGCTGAACGGGCTGGGGCCGCATATCGACGAGCTGGTCGCGATCGCCGACATGCGCGCGAAGGCCGGAAACGGCGGGCCGGCGTGGATGTACCCACTGGTCATCGACGCGGCCCGGAATGTGATCCGGGGCGCACCGTTCGAGGCGGGGCCGGATTCGGCGCTGCTTGCGGATTTCAGGGCCAAGCTAGGGCGCCTCGACATCGCCGAGGGCGAGAAGGCGCGGCTGCTGGCGGCCGCCGAACGGGCGCTCGTCAGCTCGGTTGGGCCGGCCTACCGGCGGCTGATCGCGGCCATGGCGGCGCAGGGGAAACAGGCGCGGCCGACCGACGGGATCGCCGGCCTGGCGCAGGGGCGCGACTGGTATGCCGAACGGCTGCGATTCCACACCACGACCGCCATGACCCCGGCCGAGGTGCATGCGCTGGGCCTGTCCGAAGTGGCGCGCATCCACGAGGAGATGCGCGCGCTGATGCCGAAGCTGGGGGTGGCGGGCGACCTTGCCGACCTGTTCCGCGCGGTTCGCGACGGCGACGCCCACTATCTGCCCGCGACCCCCGAGGGCCGCGCCGAATATCTGCGGCGCGCGCGCGCCGCGATCGACGCCATGGCGGCGCGCCTGCCCGAGGCCTTCCACACGCTGCCGAAAGCGCCACTGGAGGTGCGCGCAGTGGAGCCGTTCCGCGAGCGGACGGCCGGCAAGGCCTTCTACCAGTCCCCGGCGGAGGATGGCTCACGGCCGGGAGTCTATTACGCGAACCTCTACGACATGCGCGCCATGCCCACCTACGAGATCGAGGCGCTCGCCTTCCACGAGGGGTTGCCTGGCCACCACATGCAGCGCGCCATCCAGATGGAGCTGAAGGGCCTGCCGGCCTTCCGGCGGTTCGGCGGCTTCACCGCCTATTCGGAAGGCTGGGGCCTCTATGCCGAGCTTCTGCCCCGAGAGATGGGATTCTATGCCGACCCGTGGCAGGATTTCGGGCGGCTGAAGCTGGCGCTGTGGCGCGCCGTGCGGCTGGTCGTGGACACCGGCCTCCATGACCTCGGCTGGAGCCGCGAGCAGGCGATCCAGTATCATCTCGACAACACGCCGTCGGTGCGGGCCGAGATCGAGGGGGCCGTCAATCGCTATGCCGTCATGCCGGGCCAGGCGACGGCCTACACCATCGGCAAGCTGGAGATGCTGCGCCTTCGCGAGGCGGCGCGGGCGAGCCTGGGGCCCCGCTTCGACATCCGCGATTTTCACGACGTGGTGCTGCGGTCAGGCGACGTGCCGCTCGACGTGCTGGGCGAGCTGGTTCAGGCCTGGGTTGCGCGCGGCGGCGGCCCGGCGCGGGCGCCGATGGCCGCAGCCGCGCGACCATCGGATTGATGTCGCATCCGTCCAAGACAGGAGCGGGTTGCCGAACCTAGAGATGGATTGCGACCCACGAGCGCTCCCGCTGCGGCGGGCCCGCTCGACCTCGTGCGCCCCGGGGCAGCCTGCCCCGGGGTGTTTTTTCCTTGACGCACCGCGGCAAGTGGGCGCATCGTGAGTGGCGCTGTCCGATCGCGGGCGGCCGCGTCATTTCTGGCGGTTTGTCAGTTCCTTGTGCCTTCGCCTCGGGCGTTCGGGCGGGGGCGAATGACTTGGGCAGGGCGCCTTCGGGGCCCGGCCCCAACAACGGGGTGGTCGCGATGCACCGGGACGGCGGCGGGTGAAAAGCCCGCCCTTTTCGCTTCGTTACTTCTCGCCGGCTGCGCCCCTGCGCGACTGGGTTTCCAGCTACTACATCTTCGAGACCGACCTTCCGGCCCTGTCCGACACGCTTCGGGCCGAGCTTCCGCAGGTGCGCTTTACCTTCGCCGGGGGCGGCACCTACAGCTATGGTGGCGGCCCGCCCGTCGCCGTGCCGCGCGCGGCGCTGTGCGGGCCGACGACGGTTGCCGTGCGCTTCGAGGCGACGGGTCCCTTGCGGATCGTGGGCGCCGGGCTGCTGCCGGCCGGCTGGGCGGCGCTCGTGGGGGCGGGCGCCAGCGGCTTCGCCGACACCGTGACGGATCTCGAGGATGTGGCCGGGCTGATGGCGCGGCGCACGCTGGACCGGATGGGCGAGGCCCGCTCGCCGCGGGAGCTGGTGGCCGCGGTCGACGCCTTCTTCCTGCTGCTGTCGATGCAGGCCAGGCCGCCGCCCATGTGGTTCACTCGCGCCGCCGACGAATGGCTGGCGGGATCACCCAACCCGCAGGTGGACGATCTGGTCGCGCTGACCGGCATGTCGGCGCGACAGGTCGAGAGGCTGGCACAGCGGGTCTACGGCGCCAGCCCGAAGATGCTCGCGCGCAAATATCGGGCGCTGCAGGCAGCCGTGCGGCTGGGCCTCAACCCGGACGCTGGCTGGGCGGCGGCGGCGGCCGGCGTCTTCTACGACCAGTCCCACTTCATCCGCGACTTCCGCCAGTTCGTCGGCATGACGCCGACCCAGTTTACTGACCGCAACTCCCCCTGGCTGACCCGGTTGACGATTGCCAAGCGGCAGGGGCTGGCGACCATGCCGAAGCTCACGAAGCTGAGCTGACGGGGGTCAGCCCTCAGCTGGCGTAGCCGGGATCGATCCGGTCCATCCGTCGCCGCAGCGCCGGCCAGGCGAGCAGGCTGCCGACCAGCTTCAGCCCTTCGCGGCCCTGGTTCGCCGTCTTTTCGGGCGTGCCCTGCGGCGGGGGATTGAGGCCGCCGGCACCGGCCGACAGCGCCAGGCACTGCGCTTCGCAGGCGCGCTCGAGAAAATACATCCTGAGGAAGGCATCGCCCACGGTTTCGCCCACCGTCAGCGTACCATGGTTGCGCAGGATCATCGCCGACTTCGTGCCAAGGTCGGCGACGAGGCGTTCGCGCTCGCCAAGGTCGGTCGCGACGCCCTCATAATGGTGGTAGGCGACCTCGTCGCGGATGAGCATCGCCGTCTGGGTGAGCGGCATCAGCCCCTCCGCCATGGCCGACACCGCCTGCCCGTGCGGCGTGTGCAGGTGCATCACCGCCTGCGCATCCTCGCGCGCCATGTGGATGGCGGAATGGATGGTGAAGCCCGCCGGGTTGGTGAGATAGGGCGTGTCCATCACCGGGTTCCCGTTCACGTCGATCTTGACGAGGCTGGAGGCGGTGATCTCGTCGAACATGAGATTGTAGGGGTTGATGAGGAAATGATGCTCCGGCCCCGGCACCCGGACCGACAGGTGGGTGAAGATGAGATCGTCCCAGCCATAGTGCGCGACGAGGCGATAGGCGCAGGCGAGATCGACCCGGAGGTTCCACTCGGCCTCGGTCACACTGGACCGGACATCGGCCGGCGGCTTCAGCTGCGTTGCCATCAGCGTGTCTCCTCCAAGCGGGTGGGCACTTTTCCGGCCCGGCAGGCATCCGAACAATAGCGCACCCGATCCCAGTCGCGCGACCATTTCTTGCGCCAGGCAAAGGGCCGGCCGCACTGTGCGCAGATCCTGGTGGGAAGCTCGGACTTCTTGCGCATCCGCGGCATGGAGCGGCATGTGGCGCGCAAAAGGCGCGGGTGCAACCGCCCTGTCACGCGCCCGGGCTAGCCGGGCGCGGCAGATGATGAGGGAGCAGGCGATGGCGGTCTTCGAGACGCGGATCGGGCGGCGCGACATGCTGGCGGGCGCAGCTGCCGGTGCGGCCGGGCTGATCCTGCCGGGCCGGGTGCGCGCGCAGCCGGCCGCGCCGACCGTCGGCTTCACGCACGGCGTTGCCAGCGGCGAGCCAGGCCAGACCTCGATGCTGTTCTGGACCCGCTTCGTCGGCGCCGGCGACCGGGCGGTGCCGCTGCGGCTGGAAATTGCTGGCGATCCCCGCCTGGCGCGCGCCCGGGTGGTGGCCGAGGCCGAGGCCGAGCCAGGACGCGACTGGACAGCGCGCGCGATCGTCAGCGGTCTCGTACCGGGGCGGACCTACTATTACCGATGGATCGCGCCGGGCAAGAATGTGCGCTCGACCATCGGGCGCACGCGCACCCTGCCGGAGGGCGCGCCGGAGCGGTTCCGGCTGGGCGTCTTTTCCTGCTCCAACCTGCCCTATGGCTGGTTCAACGCCTATGGCCATGCCGCGGCCGCCGACGACATCGACCTGTTCGTCCACCTGGGGGATTACATCTACGAATATGCGCGCGGCATCTATCCGGGGGCAGCCGACGCCATCGCCGGGCGCATGATCGAGCCGGCAGGCGAGACCGTGAGCCGGGCGGATTACTGGGCGCGCTACCGCAGCTATCGCGCCGATCCCGACCTGCAGGCGCTGCACGCCTCGGTGCCGAGTTTGACCGTGTGGGACGACCATGAGATTGCCAACGACGCCTGGGCCGGCGGCGCCGAGAACCATGACCCGCGCACCCAGGGCAGCTGGGCAGCGCGGCTGGCCGCGGCGCGGGCCGCCTATCGCGACTGGATGCCCGTCTCGGACGCCAGCTGGGCACGCTATGACATCGGGCGGCTGGCGGTTCTCTATCGCCTCGACACGCGCGTGCACGGGCGGGACCGGCAGCTCGACGTCCAGGCGGCGATCAAGGCAGGCCCTGACAGCATGGGGGCGCTGACCCGGCTTCGCGACGAGCAATGGCTGGCCGGCAGCCGGCAGCTTCTGGGCGAGACGCAGGAGAAGTGGCTGTTCGGCGAGATCGCCGCCGCATCGCGCCGCGGGGTTCGCTGGCAGCTGCTGGCGCAGCAGGTGGTGATGGGGACGCTGAAGGCCCCACCCGGTGCCGCGCAGCTTGCGGGGCCGGGCGCGCCCGGCCAGGTTGCCGCCTTCCTGGGCGCGGCCGAGCTGCTGGCGCGCGTGGGGCTGCCCTTCAACATGGATGCCTGGGATGGCTATCCGGCGGCGCGTGCGCGACTGCTGTCGACCGCGCAGCGGGCCGGCGCCGACCTGATCGTGCTGGCGGGCGACAGCCACAACGCCTGGGCCTTCGACCTGATGAACGATGGCCGGCCGGCCGGCGTGGAGTTCGCGACCCATTCGGTGACATCTCCGGGGTTCGAATCCTACCTGCGGGGCACGCCGCCGGCGGCTGTCGCTGGCGCGCTGGTGGGGGCGAACCCGGGACTCAGATGGGCCGACACGGCGCGGCGCGGCTACATGCATGTGGCGCTCACGCCCGCCGAGGCGGTGTGCGACTGGCGGTTCACCGCGCCAGTCGCTTCGCGGTCCCCGGCACTCCAGGCGACGCATCGGATGCGGGTGGCAGCAGGCCAGCGGCGGCTGATGGTCTGAGCCGAGGCTAGCGTCGGGCGGGCGGCTCCGGCTTCGCCTCGATCAACTCGAGCGTGTCGGGTCTCAGAAGCACCTCGAAGCGGCGGCCGTCGGCCGTGCGCGCATCGTCGATTTCCCAGACCGTGCCATTTTCCTCCAGCTCGATCTCGCGCCAGCTGACATAGCCCAGTTCGCTGAGCCGCGCCTCGATCAGCCTGCGCTCAGCGGCGGTTGGCGCCCGGTCTGGGATGGCCGCCGCGCGGGCGGGTTCGGGCGGGGACGCAGTGGTGCAGCCGGGGGCTGCAAGCACAAGGGCGGCGAGCAGCAGATGCGGGAATGGGCGCATGGGAACCTCCTGCGGGGCGGCATGTCGGGGCGGCCAGGCCGGGCTGCAAGGGGTGCGTTGCAGCGACCGGCGGGCACGGCTACGGCCCTTGCCCATGATCCCCCGCTATTCCCGGCCCGAGATGGTGGCCATCTGGTCACCCGAGACCCGCTACCGAATCTGGTTCGAGATCGAGGCGCATGCGACCGATGCGCTGGCTGACCTGGGCGTGGTGCCGCGCGCGGCGGCCGAGTCGCTGTGGGCATGGTGGGCGACCGAGCCGGCGATCGACGTGGCGGCGATCGACGCCATCGAAGCCGAGGTTCGCCACGACGTCATCGCGTTTCTCACCTGGGTGGAGCGGCAGGTGGGGCCGCCAGCGCGCTTCCTGCACCAGGGTCTCACCTCGTCCGACGTGCTCGATACCGCGCTTGCCGTGCAGCTGTCGCGGGCGAGCGACCTGCTGCTGGCGGGCGTGGACGCCGTGCTGGCGGCGCTGAAGCGGCGCGCCTTCGAACACAAGCTGACGCCGACGATCGGCCGCAGCCACGGCATCCATGCCGAGCCGGTCACCTTCGGCTTCAAGCTGGCGCAGGCCCATGCCGAGTTCCAGCGCGCCCGCGCGCGCCTGCTCGCGGCCCGCGCCGAGATCGCGACCTGCGCCATTTCAGGCGCGGTGGGCACCTTCGCCAATGTCGATCCAAGGGTGGAAGCGCATGTGGCGGCGAAACTGGGGCTCGCCGTCGAGCCGATCTCGACCCAGGTGATCCCGCGCGACCGGCACGCGATGTTCTTCGCGACGCTGGGCGTGATCGCCAGCTCGATCGAGCGGCTGGCCGTGGAAGTGAGGCATCTTCAGCGCACCGAGGTGCTGGAGGCGGAGGAATGGTTCGCGCCGGGGCAGAAGGGGTCGAGCGCGATGCCCCACAAGCGCAACCCCGTGCTGAGCGAGAATCTGACCGGGCTGGCCCGGCTGGTCCGCAGCGCTGTCATCCCCGCGATGGAGAATGTGGCGCTGTGGCACGAGCGGGACATTTCCCATTCCTCGGTCGAGCGCGGGATCGCGCCGGACGCGACCGTCACGCTCGACTTCGCGCTGCACCGGCTGGCGGGAGTGATCGACCGGCTGGTGGTCTATCCCGAGCGGATGCGTCGCAACCTCGACCGCATGGGCGGCCTCGTGCATTCGCAGCGGGTGCTGCTGGCGCTGACCCAGGCGGGCCTCGCGCGCGAGGCGGCCTATGCCCTCGTCCAGCGCAATGCCATGCGCGTGTGGGAATCTGACGGGGCTTTGAAGCTGATCGATCTGCTGGCCGCCGATCCCGAGGTGGCGGCGCATCTGACAGTGGACCAGCTCGTGAGCCTGTTCGAGCCCGACCATCACTTTCGACATATAGATGAAATATTTGGACGTGTTTTCGGAGATTCTTTTGGCAAATAGTCTGCCAAGGACGCTGAAGAGTCGGCAGACTTTACAGCAGACTTTGTGTAACAATCATTAACCATCTGAACTTGCGTGGCCTTGCCAATTGGCACGCGGCTTGCGTGTCCCTGTTCGTCCAACCGGATGCAACAAGGAGATCGGGTCATGCGCCATATCCTCACCATCCTGCCGCTGGCCGCAGCGGCCTTCGCCCTGTCGGTTCCGGCCCAGGCGGTTGTCGTGCCCTTCGGGGGCGGCGCCAGCGGCACCGATCCGCTGGGCCATGTGTGGCAAGCCGACAATGCGCCGGCGCCGGCCTGGGGCCAGCCGGGCCTCGGCAACGGCACCATCGCGTTCAATGCGGGCGCCCTCACGCTGGGCGATGGCCGGTCGTTCGCGACACAGTTCGATTTCGTGCTGCTGCTGGGCACGGCCGGAGTCATCGACCAGACGCCGCCGGTGGGCGCTGCGGGCTTCGAGACGACGACGCGCTTCTCCGCGAACACCGGCGCTGGCTTCCAGCTGTGGAACGCCACCTTCATCTCGCCGCAGCAGGTGCGCTTTACGGCGCCCAGCTATGCAGCGCGGCTGAAGCCGGGCGACCTCTTCTTCGTGAACGTCGTCTTCACCCAGCCGGTCAACACGCAGACCTTCGCCTTTGCCGGCCTGTGGAGCAATTCGGTGGTGCCCGAGCCGGCGACCTGGGCGCTGATGATCGCGGGCTTCGGCCTCGTCGGCTTCGCGGCGCGCCGTCGTCGGCCGCTCACCGCCGTTTCGGCCTGATCGTTCGATGGACCGGAAGGGGGCGGGCCCGGCGGCCCGCCCCTTTTCCTTGACTCCGGTCGCCTCCGGTGCAAGGGGCGCTGGCAGTTGCGCCCCGGGATTGATGATCTCTGAGCGTCCAAGGATGCACGCCGGCCAGCGAAGGTTCGCCCGCCGGCGCGCTTTGCGTTGGAGTGAATCCCTGCCCATGACCGGCGAGGTCGCCTGATGTTCGAAAGCCTGTCCGAGCGCCTCGCGCTCGTGTTCGACAAGCTGCGCGGGCGCGGGAGCCTCAACGAGCTCGAGGTTCGCGCGGCGATGCGCGAGGTGCGCGTGGCGCTGCTGGAAGCCGATGTCGCCCTGCCGGTGGTGAAGGACTTCATCGACCGGGCGACGGCCCGCGCGGTGGGCGCCGAGGTGCTGAAGTCGGTGACTCCGGGCCAGCAAGTGGTCAAGATCGTGCATGACTGCCTGGTCGAGACGCTGGGCGGCAGCAGCGCTGATCTCGAGCTCAATGTCGCGCCGCCAGCCGTCGTCATGATGGTGGGCCTCCAGGGCTCGGGCAAGACGACAACGACCGCGAAGCTGGCGAAGCTGCTGAAGGAAAAGCGGTCGAGGAAGGTGCTGATGGCCTCGCTCGACGTGGCCCGGCCGGCCGCGCAGGAACAGCTGAAGATCCTGGGCGAACAGGTGGGGGTGGCGACGCTGCCGATCATCGCCGGGCAGCAGCCCGTCGACATCGCGAAGCGGGCGCTGCAGGCGGCGAGGCTGCAGGGCTTCGACGTGCTGATGCTGGATACCGCCGGGCGCCTGCACGTGGACCCGGCGCTGATGGCCGAGATGCAGGCAGTGAATGCCGAAGCCGCGCCGGCCGAGACGCTGCTGGTCGTTGACGCGCTGACCGGCCAGGATGCCGTCAACGTCGCCCAGCGCTTCGGCGAGGCGGTGCCGCTGACCGGTGTGGTGCTGACCCGCATGGACGGCGACGCGCGCGGTGGCGCGGCGCTGTCGATGCGCTTTGTGACCGGCAAGCCGATCAAGTTCGTCGGCACCGGCGAGAAGATCGACGCGCTGGAGGCCTTCCACCCCGAGCGGGCGGCGGGGCGGATCCTGGGCATGGGCGATGTCGTCAGCCTGGTCGAGCGCGCGGCCGAGACGCTGGATGTCGAGCAGGCCGAGGCGATGGCGGCGAAGCTCGCCAGGGGCAAGTTCGACTTGAATGACATGCGCGCCCAGTTCCAGCAGATGAGGAAGCTGGGGGGGCTGGGGGCGCTCACGAAGATGCTGCCGGGGATGGCGAAGGCGCAGGCTGCGATGGCTGCGGGCAAGGTCGATGACCGGTCGGTCGCGCGGCTGGAGGCGATCATCCTGTCGATGACGCCGAAGGAGCGGGCGAAACCCGAGATCCTGAACGCCCGGCGCAAGATCCGGATTGCCAAGGGGTCGGGTGTGACGGTGCAGGAGGTCAACCGCCTGCTGAAGATGCACGCCGACATGGAAACCGCGATGAAGCGGCTGAAGAAGATGGGCGGGCTTGGCGCGCTGGCCCAGATGTTCGGCGGCGGTGCCGGCGGCATGGCGGGGCTTCCCGGCGCGCCGCCGGGCGAGCTGCCGGCGCTGCCGCCCGGCTTCACGCCGCCACGCCTGCCCGGCGGCGGGTTCCGGTTCAAACGCTGACAACCAACGGACGAAAGAGACGAGACCAATGGCACTTTCCATTCGCCTGTCGCGCGGTGGCGCGAAGAAGCGGCCCTTCTACCGGATCGTGGTGGCCGACAGCCGCTCGCCGCGGGACGGCCGCTTCATCGAGAAGCTGGGCACCTACAATCCGCTGCTGCCGAAGGACTCGGCCGAGCGCGTGACGCTGGATCCGGACCGGGCGACGCACTGGCTGTCGGTGGGCGCGCAGCCGACCGACCGGGTGGCGCGCTTCCTGGACGCGGCCGGCCTGCTGACGCGTGCGCCGCGCAACAACCCGAAGAAGGGCGAGCCGGGCGAGAAGGCGAAGGAACGCGCCGAGGCCCGGGCCCAGAAGGCCGCCGAGGCGGCCGAGGCGGCGGCGGACGCGGTCGAGCCGGTGGCCGAGGATGCGCCGGCCGATGACGCGGCCGTCGCCGAGGAACCCGCGGCCGAGACGGATGCGCCGGCCGAGGACAGGCAGGACTGAGCCTCCGGTGGCGGCCGCCGGCGGGCCCGCCGAGGCGCGCGGTGTCCGCCCGGTGGTGATGGCGGCCATCGCCGGTGCGCACGGTATCAGGGGCGAGGTCCGGCTCAAGCTGTTCACGGAAAGCCTCGACAATCTGCTTCGGCACGCGCGCTTCGACGCAGGTGGCCGGCCGCTCACCCTGCTCTCTGCGCGGCCGGGCCCGCATGGCGCGGTGGCGCGCTTTGCCGAGGTCGGCGACCGCACCGCGGCCGAGGCCCTGCGCGGGGAGCTTCTGACCGTCCCGCGCGACAGCCTGCCGCCGCTGCCGCCGGGCGAGCATTACTGGCATGACCTTATCGGCCTGCCCGTGCTGGACGAGGGCGGTGCGGCGATCGGCACGGTTGCCGATGTCCTGAACTATGGCGCCTCCGACCTGCTCGAGATCGAGCGCGTGGACGGGCGCCGGGTGCTGGTGCCGCTGATCCCCGAGGCGGCGGTGGTGGCGGCGGGCGAGGTTCGCGTCGGCCGGGCCTGGATCGAGGCGGCATGAGCTGGCTGGCGCAGGTCATCACCCTTCACCCCGAGATGTTTCCGGGGCCGCTCGGGGTGTCGCTCGCGGGCCGGGCGCTGGCGCAAGGGCGCTGGCGGCTGGCGACGATCCCCCTTCGCGACTTCGGCATCGGCCGCCACCGGCAGGTGGACGACACGCCGGCCGGCGGCGGGCCGGGCATGGTGCTGCGCGCCGATGTGCTGGCGGCCGCCATCGATGCGTCGCGCGCCGCAGCCCCCGGGCTGCCGTTGATCGCGCTGACTCCGCGCGGCCCCCGGCTGACGCAGGCCCGGGTGCGGGCGCTGGCGGATGGCCCGGGCGTGGCGCTGCTGTGCGGGCGGTTCGAGGGTTTCGACGAGCGGATCTTCGAGGCCCGCGCCGTCGAGCCCGTGTCGGTTGCCGATGTCGTGCTCTCGGGCGGGGAGCCGGCGGCGATGCTGATCCTCGATGCTTGCGTTCGGCTGCTGCCCGGCGTAATGGGCGCGCCTTCCAGCGGGACCGAGGAAAGCTTCGAGGGATCGGGGCTGCTCGAATATCCGCACTACACCCGACCCGCCGTGTGGGAGGGGCATGCCATCCCCGAGGTGCTGACCTCGGGCGATCATGGGAAGATCGAGGCCTGGCGGGCTCGCCGGCGCCTCGAGGACACGAGGCGATGGCGGCCGGACCTGCTTGACGGGCAGGCGTCGCCCTCTCGCGACATCAACCCGCCCCGCCAGAAGGGGCACCGCGCGGGCGAGCCGGCGCGGGCACGGAGTGAAGATCCATGAACCTGTTGCAACAGATTGAAGCCGAGCAGATCGAGAAGCTGAAGGCGGCGCGCGCCGTGCCGGACTTCCGCCCGGGTGACACGCTGCGCGTGGGCGTGAAGGTGAAGGAAGGCGACCGCACCCGTGTGCAGCAGTTCGAGGGCGTGTGCATTGCGCGCGCGAACAAGGGGATGGGATCGAGCTTCACGGTGCGCAAGATCAGCTTCGGCGAGGGCGTGGAGCGGGTGTTCCCGCTCTACTCGCCGGTGATCGACTCGATCGAGGTCGTTCGCCGTGGCGCCGTTCGCCGCGCCAAGCTCTACTATCTGCGCGGCCGCAGCGGCAAGTCGGCCCGGATCGCCGAGCGGCGCGACGCCCGGCCGCTGGCCGAGGCCGCCGAGGCGCCCGCCGCCGAGGCGTGATCCGCCCGGCAAGCGGCATCATCGAGGCCGGCGTGCATCGCTTCGCGGTGCGCGTCTATTTCGAGGACACCGATCTGTCCGGCGTGGTCTATCACGCCAACTACCTGCGCTTCATGGAGCGGGCGCGATCCGACCTGCTCCGGCTTCTGGGGATCGACCAGAACGCTGCCCATGCGGCGGGCGCGGGCGTGTGGGCGGTCGCCGGGCTGTCGATCCGCTACCGGGCGCCGGCCCGTCTCGACGATGACCTGATCGTCGAGACGCGCTGCCTGAAGCTGGGGGCGGCCAGTGTCGAGCTGGCGCAGGCGATCCGCCGTGACGACATGCGGCTGACGGACGCCACGGTGCGCGCCGGCTTCCTGACGCCGGACGGCCGCCCGCGCCGCCAGCCGGCCGACTGGCTCGCGCGCTTTTCGGCGCGCATGCCGGCTTCGGCTTGAGCGCGCGCGTTCACCTCGCGTAAAGCGCCGCCACCTATCCGGTGGCAAAGCTGCCCCCGACCCGCCTTCACGGAGCCGCCACAAGTGGACGAACTGATGGTCAAGGGCGCCGAGGCGATGTCGCCCTGGGCGCTGTTCCTGCAGGCCGACATCGTCGTGAAGGCGGTGATGATCGGCCTGATGCTGGCGAGCGTGTGGAGCTGGGCGATTATTCTCGAGCGATCGCGGCGGTTGAGCCGGATCAACCGCGAGACGGCCGCCTTCGAGCAGCGCTTCTGGAAGGCCAAGACGCTCGATGAGCTGAAGGCCGAGAAGGGGGCGCATCCGGCGGCCGACCTGTTCCTGGCCGGCATGGACGAATGGCAGGCCTCGGTCGAGGGGCGGCCGTCTGTCGATCGCGAGGGGGTGCGCGCGCGACTGTCGGCGGTGATGGCGGCCTCGATCGAACGCTCCGTCTCGGACCTGTCGGATCGGCTCAACATCCTGGCGACGATTGGATCGGTCGCGCCCTTCGTGGGGTTGTTCGGCACCGTCTGGGGCATCATGCGCGCCTTCATTGCCATCGGCGCGACCCAGAACACCAGCCTGGCCGTGGTGGCGCCCGGCATCGCCGAAGCGCTGTTCGCGACCGCCATCGGGCTGTTCGCGGCCATTCCGGCGGTCATCGGCTACAACCGGCTGCTGCACCGGATCACCCGGCTGGAGGACCGGCTGGCGGGCTTTTCCTCGGCCTTCCACGCGCTGATGTCGCGCGAGCTGGACGGGGTGCGCTGATGGGTGCGGGGTTGCCGGCGGCAGGCGGGCGGCGCCGGCGGCGCGCGCCGATGTCGGAAATCAATGTCACGCCCTTCGTGGACGTGATGCTGGTGCTGCTGATCATCTTCATGGTGGCAGCCCCGCTCCTGGTGACGGGTGTGGCTGTCGACCTGCCGGCGACGCAGGCGAAGGCGCTGCCGGCCGACCAGGAGCCGATCTCGGTGACCATCGACCGCGCAGGCACGCGCTTCGTGGGCGAGGAGGCGCTTGCCCCGGCGGCCTTCGCGGCCCGGCTGGCGGCGCTGAAGGCGGCGCGCGGCACGGATGCGCGCGTGGTGATCCGGGCGGATGCAGCGCTGCCCTACGGACAGGTGGCAGCCCTTCTGGCTGACGTGACCGGGGCGGGCTTCACGCGCGTCGCACTGGTGAACCAGCCGCAGGGCCTGCCGCCGGCCGAGGCGGTGCCATGACCGAACGGCAGGCGCTGCTGCTGGCGGGTGGGCTTCACGTCGCGCTGCTGGCGGCGCTGTCGCTGGGGCTTGTCGACGCGCTGCCGAAGCTGGCGCCCGAGCCCGACGTGACACCGATCGAGTTCGTCGAGATTGCCGACATGGCCGCGCGACCCGAGCCGCCGAAGCCGACGATCGAGGCCGCCCCGCGCGAGGCGGGCCTGCCGCCGCCCGAGCCCGTGGCCCTGCCGGAGCCGGCGCCGCCGACGGTTGCGCCGCCATCGGCGCCGGCGCCAAGCGCGGCGGACACCGCCCCGCAGGACCGGATCGCTGCCGTCGAGCCGCCGCGCCCGCCGCCTGCGCGGGAGCGTCCGCCGGCGCGCGACGCCAGCCGATTCGACGCCGGGCAGATGGCGGCGCTCATTGACCGGTCGCGCGCGGAGTCGCCGGTGCGCAGCCGCGAGACGGATCCGGCCGCGCGCACGGCCGAGGCGCCCGCGCCCCGGCAGGCGCGGCTGTCCCCCCTCCAGGCGGCGACGCTGGAGCAGGCGATCCGCGCCCAGATCGCGCCCTGCTGGAACCCGCCGATCGGCGGTGCCGACGTGGCGCAGATGACGGCCGTGCTTCGCATCCGCCTCAATCGGGACGGCAGCGTGGCCGCCCCGCCCGAGTTCGTCAGCCAGACGGGCGCGAGCGCCGGGAACCAGGCCTATGCACGCGCGTTCGTGGAGTCGGCGCGACGGGCGGTGCTGCGTTGCGCGCCGCTGACGCTTCCAGACGACCTGTTCGTGCACTGGCGCGAGTTCGAGCTCAACTTCGATCCGAGGCTGATGACATGAGAGTGCTGGCGTTTTCCCTGGTCTCGCTGCTGCTGGCCGCGCCGGCTAGCGCGCAACTGCGCGTGGATATCACGACGGGAGTCGAGGCGCCGATGCCGATTGCGGTGCCAGGCTTCCCGACCGCGGCCGCCACCCCGACTGCGGCAGGCAGCACCGCCGAACTGGGCCGGCAGGTGGCCGAGATCATCGCCAACAATCTCGGCGGATCGGGCCTGTTCCGGCCGCTGCCGGCTGCGGCCCTGCCGGGCGTGGGCATGGCCGAGGTGGACCGGCCGCTGTTCGGGGCGCTGCGCGCGGCCGGCCCGCAGGCGCTGGTGACCGGCTTCGTCAACGCCAATCCGGATGGGACGCTGACGGTTGCCTGTGCGCTCTATGACGTCTTCTCGGAAGAGCAGCTGATCCGCCAGGGCTTCACCGTCACGCCGGCCGGCTGGCGGCGGGCCGCGCACAAATGTTCGGACGCCGTCTATTCCCGGCTGACCGGCGAGAGCGGCTATTTCGACAGCCGCATCGTCTATGTGGCGGAAAGCGGCCCGCGCACGAAACGGGTGAAGCGGCTGGCGATCATGGACCAGGACGGCGCCAACCATCGCTTCCTGACCTCGGGCCAGTCGCTGGTGCTGATGCCGCGCTTCTCGGCGCGCGACGAGACGATCAGCTACATGAGCTTCGCCGAGAACCGGCCGCGCGTGCTGATCTACAACATCCAGACCGGCGAGCAGCAGCCGGTGGGCGCGTTCGATTCGATGAGCTTCGCCGGACGCTTCTCGCCTGACGGCCGCACGCTGGTGTTCAGCGTGACCCGGGCCGGCAACGCCGACATCTACGCCTATGATCTCGCCACCCGGCAGACGCGGCGGCTGACCAGTGGCAATTCGATCGACACCTCGCCGAGCTTCTCACCCGACGGCCGGCGGATCGTGTTCGAAAGCGACCGTGGTGGCTCGCAGCAGCTCTATGTGATGAATGCCGACGGATCCGGCGCACAGCGGATCACCTTCGGCGAGGGGCGCGCGGGATCACCGGTATGGAGCCCGCGCGGCGACCTCATCGCCTTCACGCGGATTCGCGGCGGTTCCTTCCGGATCGCGGTCATCCGGCCCGACGGCTCGGGCGAGCGGCTGCTGACCGACAGCTGGCAGGACGAATCACCCAGCTGGTCGCCCAACGGCCGGGTGATCCTGTTCACGCGCACCGACCGGGCCGGCCGATCGCAGCTGCGCTCCATCGACCTGACCGGCCGCAACGACCGGCGCATTCCGACCCCGCTCGACGCCAGCGACCCGGCATGGGGACCGCTGCTTCGATGAACGCGGCGCGGCGTTGCGTCGAAACCGGATTGCCCTGTTCCACTTTCCATGTAGGGAGGGAGACGAGATGACCAGGAAGAGCGCCACCCTGATTCTGCTGACCGGCACCGTGCTGCTGGCCGGCTGCGCCCGCAACCGTGACGTGCTGCCGCCCGAGGCCTGGTCGCCGCCGCCGGCGTCCGGCGCCATCGACCAGCCGGGCACGGTGCCGCCACCCGAGCCGGTCGGCTCGGCCGCGCTTGCGGGAAGCCAGCAGGCGCTGATCGAGGCCGCCGGGTCCGACACGGTGCTGTTCGCCTTCGACAGCTATGCGCTCGACGAAGAGGCGCGCGCCATCCTGGGCGCCCAGGCCGAGTGGCTGGTGCGCAATCCGGGTGTGCGCGTGACCATCGAGGGCCATACCGACGAGCGTGGGACGCGCGAATACAACCTTGCGCTGGGCGAGCGCCGGGCGAATGCCGCGCGCAACTTCCTGGCGGCGCAAGGTGTGGGCACGGGCCGCATGTCGATCATCAGCTATGGCAAGGAACGGCCGGCGGTGGATGGCGCGAACGAGGCGGCGTGGGCGCGCAACCGCCGGGCCGTTACCGTCGTGGTCGCGGCGCGCTAGGGGAGGCAGCGATGTCGGTGCGGCCGTGGCGGGACATCCACCGGCGCAAGTCCCGGCAGATCAGGGTGGGCCGCGTTCCCGTCGGCGGGGACGCGCCCATCACGGTCCAGACCATGACCAACACGCCGACGGAGGATGCGGCCGCCACCATCGACCAGATCCGCCGTTGCGAGGAGGTGGGCGCCGACATCATCCGGGTTTCCTGCCCCACGAAGGAGGCAACCGCCGCGTTGCGTGAGATCACGCGCGCGGCGCGCGTGCCGATCGTCGCCGACATCCACTTCCACTATCATCGCGCGCTTGAGGCGGCCGACTCGGGCGCGGCCTGCCTGCGAATCAACCCGGGCAACATCGGCAGCCGCGAGCGGGTGCGCGAGGTGGTGCGCGCCGCCAAGGCCAATGGCTGCGCGATCCGCATCGGCGTGAACGCCGGCAGCCTCGAGAAGCATCTGCTCGAGAAATATGGCGAGCCCTGCCCGGAAGCGCTGGTCGAAAGCGCGTTCGAACATGCGAAGCTGCTGGAGGACGCGGATTTCCACGAGTTCAAGATTTCGGTGAAGGCCTCCGACGTGTTCCTGGCGGTGGCGGCCTATACCGAGCTTGCGGCGCGCTCCGACTATCCGCTGCATCTCGGCATCACCGAGGCCGGCGGGCTGATCGGCGGCACCGTCAAGTCGTCGATCGGGCTTGGCATGCTGCTGTGGGGCGGCATCGGCGACACCATCCGGGTCTCGCTGTCGGCCGAGCCCGAGGAGGAAGTGAAGGTCGGCTTCCACATCCTGAAGTCACTCGGAATCCGGGCGCGGGGCGTGAAGATCGTGAGCTGCCCCAGCTGCGCGCGCCAGGGGTTCGACGTGATCCGCACCGTCGAGGTGCTGGAACAGCGGCTGGCGCACATCACCACGCCCCTTTCGCTGAGCGTGCTGGGCTGCGTGGTGAACGGGCCCGGCGAGGCGCGGGAGACCGACATCGGCCTGACAGGCGGCGGCAACGGGCGGCACATGGTCTATCTGTCAGGGGTGACCGACCACCATGTTCAGGACGCCGACATCGTCGATCACATCGTGAAGCTGGTGGAGGCCAAGGCGGCCGAGATCGAGGCGGCGCGCGCGGCGGACGAGGCAGCGCAGGCCGCCGCCTGATGGCCCCGGGGCTGGCCTGGCTTCTGCTGCTGGGCGCCGGCCTGTTCGAGGTGGGGTTCACCACTTGCCTGCGCTTCGCCAACGGCTTTCGCCATCCTGGCTGGACGGCAGGCTTCTTCCTGTGCGCAGGGCTCTCCTTCCTGCTGCTGGAGCGCGCGGCGCGGACGATACCGCTGGGCACCGCCTATGCCGTCTGGGTGGGGATCGGTGCGGCGGGAACGGCGCTGCTCGGCATCCTCATCTTCCGCGAGCCAGCCGAATGGCCACGGCTTCTCATGCTGACCATCCTGGTCGCCGCGATCATCGGGCTGAAGCTTGTCTCCTCGGGCTGACTTTGCGTGCGGGCAGGCGGCCTGCTAGGCGCGCCGCCCATGAGCGCGAAGCCCCCCAAGCCCGCCCCGGTTCGCGGCATGCAGGATTTCCTGGGCGAGGCCGCCGCCCGGTTCGAGCATGTGGTGGACAGCTTCCGCGACGTGGCGCGGCGCTTCGGCTTCAAGCCGGTCATCGTGCCTGTCGTCGAGTTCACCCATGTGTTCGCGCGCACGCTGGGCGAGACGACCGATGTGGTCGCGAAAGAGATGTACAGCTTCGCCGACCGCAACGGCGAATCGCTGACGCTTCGCCCCGAGTTCACGGCCGGCATCTGCCGCGCCTTCATTTCGGAAGGCTGGCAGCAGCATGTGCCGCTGAAGCTCGTCACCCACGGGCCGCTGTTCCGCTACGAGCGGCCGCAGAAGGGGCGCTACCGCCAGTTCCACCAGATCGACGCCGAGGTGATCGGCGCGGCCGAGCCGCAGGCCGATGTCGAGCTGATCGCCTTTGCCGACCTGCTGCTCAAGGAACTGGGCATGTCAGGCGTGACCTTGCAGGTGAATACGCTGGGCGACGCCGACACGCGGGCCGCTTGGCGCGCGGCGCTGGTGCGGCACTTTGCGGCGCACAGGGATGTGCTGAGCGAGGAGAGCCTGCGGCGGCTGGAGACGAATCCGCTTCGGATCCTCGACAGCAAGGACCCGGCCGACCGCGCGCTGGTGGCAGCGGCGCCTGCGATCGACAATCATCTGACGAGCGAGGCGGGCGCCTTCTTCGAGGCGGTGCAGACCGGTTTGCAGGCGGCGGGCGTGGTGTTCGAGCGGGCGCCGCGGCTGGTGCGCGGCTTCGACTATTACCGCCACACCGCCTTCGAGTTCGTGAGCGGGGACCTGGGCGCGCAGGCGACCGTGATCGGCGGCGGCCGCTACGACGGCCTCATCGAGGCGATGGGCGGCCCCGCCACCCCGGCCGTTGGCTGGGCGGGCGGCATCGAGCGGCTGATGATGCTGTGCGTCTTGCCCCGGGGCGCTGCCGTCGATGTGGCGGTCGTGCCGGACGACGAGGGGCTTCAAGACGACGCCAGCCGGATCGCCGGCCGGTTGCGGCAGGCGGGTCTTGGCGTCGACATGGCCTATCGCGGCAATGCGAGGCGGCGGGTGGAACTGGCGCGCAAGGCCGGCGCCCGATGTGTCCTGTTCGTAACCGAGCGGTCGGATGTCCCGCGCCTCAAGCTCAGCCGGATATCGGCGACGGAGGCGGAAGCCGCAGAAATCGGATCCGCAATCATGAAGGCAACCGGCGAGGCGCTCTTCGGCGGGTTCGAGGCCGGCTGATGCACCTGGCCGACGAGCGCCTCGCGCAGCTTATCCGGCGCCACGAGGCGCTGGCGGCCGAAATGGCCAATCCGGCGCTGCCGCCCGAACGCTTCGCGGGGCTGTCGAAGGATTATGCCGAACTCACCCCGGCCGCCGAGGCCGCGCGCGCGGTGCTGGCCATGCGGCGCGAGCTTGCCGAACTGGAGGCGCTCGCGGCCGACGCCGCCGCCGACCCCGAGATGCGCGCGCTCGCCGCCGAGGAGCTGCCGGAGCTGAAGGCCCGGCTGCCCGGGGCCGAGCGGGCGCTTGCCCTGCAGCTGCTGCCCCGGGACGCCGCCGATGCGAAGCCGGCCATCCTCGAGATCCGCGCCGGCACCGGCGGTGACGAGGCGGCGCTGTTCGCGGGCGACCTGCTTCGCATGTACCAGCGCTATGCCGATCTGCGCGGCTGGCGCACCGAAATGCTCTCGGCAAGCCCGGCCGATCTGGGGGGGTTCAAGGAAGTGGTGCTCGCCGTGTCGGGCGAGGGCGTGTTCGCGCGCCTGAAGTTCGAAAGCGGCGTCCACCGGGTGCAGCGCGTGCCGGTGACGGAAGCGGGCGGGCGCATCCATACGTCGGCGGCAACCGTCGCCGTGCTTCCCGAAGCGGAGGAAGTGGACGTGTCGATCGACGAACGGGACCTCAGGATCGATGTGTTCCGCTCGAGCGGGCCGGGCGGGCAGAGCGTGAACACGACCGACTCGGCCGTCCGCATCACCCACCTGCCGACGGGCCTCGTGGTGAGCCAGCAGGACGAGAAGAGCCAGCATAAGAACAAGGCGAAGGCGATGAAGGTGCTGCGCGCGCGCCTGTATGAACTGGAGCGCGAGAAGCTTGCCCGTGCGCGGGCGGCCGACCGGAAGTCGATGGTGGGCTCGGGCGATCGCTCCGAACGGATTCGCACCTACAATTTCCCGCAAGGCCGCGTGACAGACCATCGAATCAACCTGACGCTGCACCGCTTGCCGGAGGTGCTGGAGGGGGTGGCGCTGGACGAACTGATCACGGCGCTGATCGCCGCCGACGAGGCGGAGCGGCTGGCCGCCCTCGATGCCGCCTGAGGGTGCCGACCGCCATCAGCTGATCCGGGTGGCGGCCGCGACGCTTCCGGGCGAGACGCCGCGGCTGGATGCCGAGCTGCTTCTGGCGCATGCCCTGGGCGCGGATCGGCTTTCCATGCTGGCCGGCAACGCGCCGGTGGCGGCCGAGGTGCGCGAGCGGTTCGAGGCGCTGCTGGCGCGGCGCCGCGCCCGCGAGCCGGTGGCGCTGATCCTGGGGATGCGCGAATTCTGGTCGCTGCCCCTTGCCGTCACACCGGACGTGCTGGTGCCGCGGCCGGAGAGCGAGACGCTGGTCGAGGCTGCGATCGCGGCCAGGTCCTCGCGCGCGCCGGCAGCCATCCTCGATCTCGGCACCGGCTCGGGCGCGCTGCTGCTCGCCGCCCTGTCGCACTGGCCGCGCGCGCGGGGGCTGGGGATCGACCGGTCGGCGGCAGCGCTGGCGGTGGCGCTGGACAATGCCGCGCGGCTGGGGTTCGCGGATCGGGCGGCGTTCCGGCAGCTGGACTGGACGGCCCCCGACTGGATCGCGGCGCTGGGCGGGCCGTTCGACCTGGTGTTGGCGAATCCGCCCTATGTGCCCACGGATGCCGAACTGATGCCCGAGGTGGCCGATCACGAACCGGCCGACGCCCTGTTCGCCGGAGCCGACGGCCTTGATGCGCATCGTATCCTGCTGCCGGCAATGCCGCAGCTTCTGGCCCCGGCTGGTGTTGCGGTCCTGGAATTCGGCGCCGGCCAGGCGCCGGCGGTGCGGGCGCTGGCAGGCGCGACCGGCCTGACGGCGCGCATCCTGCCGGATCTTGCCGGGCGGCCGCGGGCGATTGTGCTTGTGAAGGGCCGATCCAGCGTCTAGGAGGGATGTGCAGCGCAGCCGGTTCCGATCGGGCCCTGCCCCCCACAAGCCGCTCTGGACGTGATGGTTCCGTGCGCCTGTCGGGCGGCGCGGCCATGTGGCGCGGAGCGGCAGGCTCGCCTGATGGATCGGCCGGGCAGCGGGGGCGCCCTGCAACAGGCTTCCGATGAAGCTGCCGGCTGGCGCGTTTCGGCCCCGCACGTTGGGCCGACCGGGAACGAGGACACAGGCAGGAAGCATGCAGAACAGGCAGAGCGGTCGCCGGCGCCGTGGGGGCGGCGGGAACAATCCGCGCCCGATGGGCATGGCCGGGGGCGGTCAGGGGGCCAACCGGCTGGAAGTGCGGGTGCGCGGCAATGCCCACCAGCTTCTGGAGAAATACAAGCAGATGGCGCGCGACGCCCACCAGGCGGGCGACCGGGTTGCGGCGGAATATTACCTCCAGCATGCCGACCATTATTTTCGCGTTCTGAACGACAGCCGGATCCGGCAGGAGGAGATGCGCGCCCGGCGCGGCGCCTTCGATCCCTACGAGGCCGATGGCGGCGAGGGTGAGGCCGAGGATGGTGGCGTCGAGGAGACGGCCGATTCGGCCGTGCCGGCGCCACGCGAGCGCGAGCGCGACGAGCGACGGTCGCGCGCGAGCGAGCGGACGAGTGATCGCGGCGGTGAGGGCCGCTGGCCGGAGCGGGCCCGCAGCCAGCCGTCTGGCGGCGAGCCCGAGCCGGTGACCCTGAAGCTGGGCGGCGAGCCGGGCGGACACGCCCTCTCGGACGGCGAGGCGGCGTTGGTCGCCTTCGGGGGCATGCCCGCCCGCGAGAGCGAGACCGGTGCGGGCGGGACGGTCGAGGCCGAGCCGGCACCCCGCCGCCGTCGTGGACGGCCGCCCAAGGCGCGGACCGAGGCCGAGCCTGTCGAGAGCTGAGGGCGTCGTCGGCCAGAACTTCGGCCGGATCGATTCGGCAGAGGCGCTGGTCTGGCACCTTCTGGGTCGCGCCTGCAGGGACCGGCGCGCGCCCTGGCGGACGCCGGCGCTGGCAACCGTCAGCGCGGCCGGCGGGGCCGTAGCGCGAACCGTGGTGCTGCGCAGCGTGGACCGCGCCACGGGCCG